>Ga0074198_1000045_pt1 | contig 210630 bp, 196 predicted proteins | sample EPASupsiteSAE323_FD_64527 | JGI IMG/M metagenome (GOLD analysis project Ga0074198, IMG submission 64527) | Bioremediated contaminated groundwater from EPA Superfund site, New Mexico - Sample SAE3-23 | ecosystem: Environmental > Aquatic > Deep subsurface > Groundwater > Contaminated ...
AAATAGACAGCTATAAGGGCATGAGTAGAAGACTTGTTTGATGGGGCTGGGATGTAAGCTTCGAGGCCTTTGGGCCGAGTTGTTTAGTCTGCGGTTTCCAACGTCCGTTGGCATTAATTTCATATTTATGTGCATTTCACTGATATTGCAATTAAATTTTGTATTATCATTAGAATGTTGTTCTAGTCAGGTGTATTCAGTTAGGGTGAAAGTGTGCGTGAATTTCCTTTTTACACACATCTGTATGTATTTAGATGTTTTTTTTGTAAAATGGGAAATAAATTTAATATTTAGTCCGTTTCATATGTAAATTTCATGTTGGTTCGGCGGCCATAGCGGAGGGGCCATACCTGGTCTCGTTTCGATCCCAGAAGTGAAGTCCTCCTGCGTTTTGTTGTTGTACTGTGGACGAGAGTCTATGGGAAGCTCATAGCGCTGCCGGCCATTTATGTTTATACTTTAAGTATTCATTTAGACGTAGCGTAAGTTTGTGTTGTGTCTTTTTACGTATTTAGAATTAGAATAATTGGATTTCCATTCTTTTTGGATTTTGAATTATTGATCTTTTAGATTGTTCTATGTATGTGATTTTTATGTTTACCCCATTCTATCCCCTCGTTTTTGAGGGGATACCCCCCCCTTTTAATTTGACCCCTCCCTTTGTGGAGGGATCACCCCCCTCCCCTTCACCTATGTGTGGAGGGGAACCCCCCTTCTTATAGTGTGTGGGGTTTTTTTATTTAGATTCGTGTTTACCCCTTTATTTGTCCCTTCTCCATTTTTGTGGAGAAGGGATTTACCCCCCCCCTTATGTTTAACCCCATTTGTCCCTTCTACTATAGTGGAAGGGACACCCCCCTCTTAACTTGATTTTATCTTCAGAATCCATTGTGGTAAATTAACGAATTAACATCATTATTTGCTTAAATCCGCTTATTTTGCCATGAATTAGTTAATTAATAGTAATTATTTCCTAAATTTACAAAAAAAGATTTTTTAAAAAGATTTTTTTGATATAATTTAATATAACATTTAATCAAAACATATGGATATAAATGAGTAATTACATATCAAAATAAGTTCAAGGTCATATCTTTATAGACTTGTGCCTACGGTCCTCCTACAAGCTTAGGCGACGCCTGCAATGAATAGGAGAAACCCAGCACTGGACAGACTGCCTGCTACGAGGGTTGCTCATGGAGGAATGATGGTTAGCTACCGATGACCATGCCGAGTTAGTCAGCAGGCAAAATTCCATATTATGCTATTTTTCTTCAATCCATTTTTCATATTGTTCCGGATTTTTGTATTGATCTGTATAACCTGGATGGAATGTTTGGGTATGCCCACAATTTTCACAGACTAAGATTATCCAATAGCCCCTTCTTGGAATTCCAAAGTTGTCTAAAGCAGACCAATTTTGTTGTATTTTCCCCTCTTTATCTCTATGGTAAGACGCAGCACGTTTATAATATCCTAAACCACAGTAAGTGCATAATTGAGGTATATTTAAATTTGTTACATGTGCATTCATTTTTATTCTTCTTTTTAATATTTTAACGGCATTGAATAAGTCTGTACCATTCTTGTATCGTTTTAAAGGATCTGCAGCAATCATTTTATCTAAATATTCATATATCAAATCAATTTCTGGAAATTCTGGGTTTTGTGAAATATCGAAATTACTATTTCGATGTTTTTCACGTGCAAATTTTTTCCCATTACTTATTAACCAATAAAGAATTTTTCCAAGGGAATAAATATCAGAACATGCATTAATATCTTCTGATCTACCATCTTCAAGTTCAGGGGCCATGTAAAAGTAAGGACCGACAGCTTCATCAGTTATTGTAAATCTTTCATTTTTTTGATCATTAAAAAAACAGATGCCAAAATCACCTATAATTGGAGTTTCAAGATCTTGTAAAAAGATGTTTTCTGGTTTTAAATCACGGTGTATGATGTCATTTTCATGTGCATAACCAACGGCAAGGCTAATTTGTTTGAAAATCTCTAATTTTTCTAAAATAGAATATTCTGTCAAGTCCATCTCACTTAAAGGACCATTTTCATAATAATTTGTAACCATAAACGGTTTTTCAGTATCTAAATTATAGTCTATAACTTCGACAATGTTGGGATATTTTAATTTAAGACCTGCTTCTATCTCATTTCTGAAACGATCCACCCGTTTGATGTTTTTTAATCTTTTAAGTACATATGTTCCTCTATTTTCATTTGTTTCATCTTTTACCAGAAAGATATGTCCTTGACCACCTTCGGATAAACTTTTTTCAATTATCCAATTTCCATATTTTTTTGAGATGTAGATTCCCCCGACATTTTGCATGTTTTTAATCTCTTTATTCTTTAAATTATTAATTTATATCTTTAAAGTTGTTGAAAATAAACTTTTTATAATTAAATTATCATTCAAGCTAACTAAATTGAATTTACTTAATATGAAGTCTAATCCATTAGTTAAATGACTAATATGAATATGGTCTTACAAGCTTAGATGACACCTGCAATGAATAGGAGAAACCCAGCACTGGACAGACTGCCTGCTACGAGGGTTGCTCATGGAGGAATGATGGTTAGCTACCGAAACCATGCCGAGTTAGTCAGCAGGCAACACACTTTAAAATATACAAAATCTTGACTTTTCACTAATTCATACCATCCGTCCAGGAGTTCCATATTCAAAATCTTCGTTCCATATACTTTCTAAAGTATCGTTTGGTAATCTTCTTTTTGTTAGATTACAAAATGCTTCTACAATTGATGCTGAACCCGATGTTTTTCCTTCTAGTTCTCGCATCCAGAAAGCAGGTTTATATCTAACAACATTACTTAAGATAAATAATCCTGCGAATAATAATCCAAATGTTTTATAAATACCACAATCCAGAGGAGTTATCTCATATATTCCTGCAACTGTACCCTTCTGGATATTTAGATTAGGAGACCCCTGAGCCTGATGAGGCAAACGGCCACAATAAGAATCTTCATTATAATGACGACTATATAGTTCAGATAGATCTGGAATTCTACCCATTACATCTTTAAAAGTGAAAACATTTCCTCTTTTTGGAACAAATTCATTTATACTTTCGCAAAGGCCTTCGAACACACCTCCATTAGTGATTGCAAATTCTTTTTCAATCTCCCATTGAGACTCATCTTCCTTATAATCCCCTAAATTCCTCCGAAATTCTGGTTTAGCTGTGCTTATTTTGCTACTTAAACCATGATATTCAAAATCAGATAATCTTTTAGTGGTGTTAGCTAAAATAACAGCTTTAACAAGTACATGAGCGCCATAAAATTGTAGTAATGGTTGAGTAACTAATCCAACTGTTTCAGCTGCTGTATAATATTCATCTGCTTGCTGAATACAAGATACTATTTCAAACGACCTTTCAGAAACCTCTTCTTCATCATGATGTATTTGTGTCCTTTCAGATCTTGTTTCTCCTAATAATAAATTTTCCACATTTTTTTGACTTTTTAAATATCTAAGTTGATTCCAAATTTCAGTTTTCGGTGTTTCAGTCCAAAAAAACATTTTATCTTCCTTTATGTTCTTTATATTATTCATCAATCAATATGCAATGTAAGAGTGCATGAAAAAATAAAACAAAAAGACAATTTTTGACTCATACACTTATTAGATTAAAAGAAAGTTATTCCAATGTTTAATTATTTTAATTAGAATACTAATAATTCTCATTTTACATTAAAGTATTTCTCTTTCCATGATATGATCCAATAGACTAACAATCATTTCAATAAGTGTCCCCCCCATTATCCAGTGATAATAATGGGCTCCATTTCTCATACTTGTCCTTCTTTCTCCAATTTCACGAAGTTTTAATGCAGCTAAATCTATTCTAATTTGAGGTTACCCATATCCACTTTTCCAAGTTAATAAAATAGATTTTGGCCATTTTTCTAATATTTATTTGCTACTTTATTTAATTACTTAATCTTTTTTGTATTACCTGTCTAAAATCATCTGCATGAACTCATCTATCTATTCTAAACATAATAGGTTAATCCAATAATATGATAAATCCATAACTATTTTTATATTCATATCATAATTAAGCATTTTAAATTAATCTATTTTTTTATAAAAAGACACGAAATTGTATTACTTAGAAAGATATTTAAATGTAATCAATATTATCATTAATTAAGCAGTTTCTACTATATAATATTAAAAAAGAAACTTAAGCAAGAAGGAATGACAATGACTAATAGTTTTTGGAGATTTATTTACACTAATTTTAGTATTAAACATGGTACATTACTAAGTTTGATTGCATTATTAGTTTCTGTATTATTGTGGCTTTTTACTCCTCAGAGTGTTGTTTCTTTAGGTATAGTATTTTTCTTTATTGTTTTTAGTATATTTTTAATAATACTTTTTGGAGATGCTGCACATGAAATGTTTATACTACATAAAGAAGTATCGAAAGATTATGAAAATTATAAAAAGAACATAATAGTATCACCAGAGGTTATTTCTGTTAAAAGTTCTGAAGATCAAATATTGCTATATTTAAAGCCATCAGAATTTTTTTCTGAAAATATGCTTGTTTCAATTTATTACAGTGATGAAACTGGTTTTGAAGACCTGATAGGTTTTGGAATTGTAGTAAATATTCAACAAAATAAGAATATTCATGTAGAATTATATAATTATTTAGAAGCCAAGAAGGAATCCATCGAAAGAATAGTCCAAGATACCGCTATTTTAGATAGAGTTATTATAAAGTCCCATATTTCTAAAAGAATTCTTGAAATAGATTCTTAATTAGGGAGGAGATGTAAAAATGGAAGATAATACGATTAGTAACAATAAGAATTTTCCTGCTACTATTGTTAAGGTCATCGATAATTATACAGTAGCAATTAATAGAGGAAAAGCGGATAAAATATATGTCGGAGATGAATTTTTAATTTATGGTTTAAGTGATGAAAAAATGATTGATCCAGAAACTGAGGAAGATTTGGGATTTTTAGAAATATTTAAAGGTAATGGAAAAGTTATAAATGTGCAAGATAGATTGGCATTAATTAAATCTATTGAAAAAAAGAAATCCAGAAAAGAAATTATCGAAGAAAAATCCAATCCTTTTTCATCTCCTTTTTTATATTCGAAGGAACCTACTAAAAAAATAGTAGAATTTCCCGAAGAAAATTTGCCATTCAAAAACCCTAAGGAAGGAGATAAAGCAAAGCCGATTTAATTATATCTTTATCAAGTACAATAATCAATTCTTTCTTAACATAACTATTAATCTTCAAATACTTTTACTTAAAATACAACTATTAATGTTATAAATGTATCAAAACAGTGAGATTATATGATTCTGGATTGGAAAATGCACGTATAGTTCACATGTATTTCAAATGATGGTTTATCTTTCGTATGTTGATACATTATCAATAAAACAGTTATTTATCTGAATTTAGATTTTGAAGGATTTGTTACCAGAAATGAGTTAGAAGAATACATTACACATGTTTTTAAAGCTATAGATTAAATGAAAATTCTACATATATTATTGAACCAAGTGATATTGCTAAACATATTCTTAGATCAGTTTTGGATTATCCACATTTAAGGTTCTCAGATAAATGAAAATAATTCTTTACAATATAACAGATTTCATAACTCCTTTTGGTGATAAAAGGAAAAATATTCCATAATTAATTCCAATAAATGTCACGATAATAGGCTTTTTTTTAATTAATTTTGGTATTAATTTTGATTAATGGAAATAACAAACTTGTAAATCCATAGCGAAAAATAAAGTACATTAGCTAATGATAAAAAATAGCCATCGAAGGATTATTTTACCAGTTAGAAATAGTTTTTTCGTTCATGGAAGGTATAAAACAATACTGGAAATGTTTTATATCAAATAAAAAGATTTAAGACAATATTCCGTCTTATTCACTAGATAAAAAGAGTTAGATTTATGTCGAAGTAATTTGATTTGAAAACATGAATGAAAGTATTATTTGGGTATCTTTGTCAGTATAATCCATTATTAATATACTTCTTTGATTCCATCTATTTTTTTTTACCATCTGTAAAAATGAATCCTAATTATTTATCACCTGAATTAGGTTTAACTGCATTTTAAAGCTTTATTATCATTGAATCTTGACATCATTGTTGAATTCGATGAGTCAGTGATATTATGCTGTTTATTATCTGAACGGGCACATCCAGATATTCCAACAGTTGCCAAGACTAAAAGTAAAATTATAATCGAGATTAACCTCTTCTAAGGAATATATCATTTTATAATATTAATCATTGGGATATTAATCCTTTTAAGCACTCCTTACTTTTGGGCAAAATGATAGTTCCTTCAGCTATATCTCCCAACTCCAGATAACAACCATTAAGGTAAAAAAATCCAGTTAAAGCAGCAATTCCCGCGTCCAATTCATGTGCACTGGCATCAGGGAGAATATGAAAATAGTTTTCCAACTCATTTTTTGGATTTTCCCAACCAAGCATCTTCTGAACTGTACGTGGGTGGGTTTCTTTTAACTGGAATTTCCCTGAAAGAGTCCTGGCCAGACCAACACCTCTCATGGTGAGCATCTTCATCCCAGTAAATGTTAATGGCAGAACAGAGCCATAACGACGTATTTCACGTTCTGATTGGCGGAAATGACCTCCAACTGCACATTCACATTCCTTTTCCAAACAACAACGCCCTTTTGGTAAGGATAATGGTGCATCAACAACAATCAAAGAAGGTTGCACTGCACTGATTTTTTCTAAAACCTGTTCATCAGTGTACAGTGTATCAAAATAAATCTCATATCCTCTAATCTTATCTGCATTTAAAACACATATTCCTGTGGGATTATCCATCCTGCCAGCTAAATCTATGCCCATAATTTTCATAGTTTTGATTTCCTTACTTTATCATCTTCAATGATATATTTGCATTAATTGATGGGGGTTATGATTCATCCGATTTATATCTAAACGTTTAAATCAATTATTCTTCACTCATCCTTTCCTGAAAAAATCGGGAAAACAATGATTCAAATAGAAAATCCTTTCGGTGTCCAGTTGTTAATGGTGAGAATCTCAATGGGTGAGAATGTTTGATGGGTGAGAATGATCAGGTAATATCCGGTTCATTTTAGAAATTAGAAAATTTATTAAAAAGAAGTTTATTAAAAAAAAAGATTATACAAAAAGAGTTATCACTATTCGTAAAACCATCCTCTATTCATCTTTTCTTAAGCTCTTTCTTAATCTTTTTTAAAACTCAGCACTGTTTTTTATTTTTTCTATATCCTCGAACTGTTCACTGATCCAGTGATATATGGTTCTTTTGGCTACGATATCTTTTAAATTATCCAATCGCCGGTGTCTTTCCTTTTCACTCATTTGTATGGCCTGGTGATATGCTTCAGCGGTTTGGCTGATATCATAGGGATTAACTGCCAGAACATGTTCTTCAAGTTCTTCAAAACATCCTGCTTTTTCTGATAAAATCACGGATCCTTGACATTTATTGACTGCAGAAGATTCTTTAGGAACAATATTCATGCCATCTGCTATAGGATTAACAATTAAACAGTCATAGTTTTTAAAAGCAGCAACCACCAGATTATAATCTGCTTTGAATATCCATTCTATAGGTTTCCAATCATCCGTGGCGTATTTAACATTGATATTCTCTATTATTTCTATAACATCATAGTAATAATTATGATACTCCCTAATCTGTTGCCTGGTGGGTTTTCCAGTGGTCAGGAATTTAACTTTTCCATGATACTGGGGATATTTATGCAAGAATAGTTCGTAAGCTTCGAATCCCCGAATAATATTTTTACTCAAATCTATCCGGTCAGTACGGTAGAATAGAAAGTAGTCTCCCTTTATTTCTTTTATAAATTTTTCTTTCTCCAGTACTCCGGGTGAACGTGCCAATGCTTTAATTCCTTCATAGTCTACTGAAATGGGATAACTCTTCACATGGGTGGCCATTCCATTGTGCCAAATTATTCCATTATCATAATCCACCTCATCGGCGTATTCTTCACAGGTTTGAATGAAATTAGTTACATATCGGGGGAGATGGAAACCAAGGAGGTTGTTTGATAAAAGTCCTTCAATAATTTCTTTTCGCATGTATTCGGGGATGATGCTGAAATATTCTGATTGTGGCCATGGTATATGTATAAATTGGCTGAGAAATGTGTCTTTCAATTTCTTTCGAATGTAAGTAGGACATAAATACAGATGATAATCCTGTAACATTATCAATGGTTCCTTTTCATTTTTTTCACTTTCTTTTAACACTTTCTCAGCAAATTTCTGATTCATGTACCGGTAGCCCTGTTCCCATGATTGATGGATCTTATCATCGATGGTAGGGGTGTAAGGACTGTTCCACATGTAGTGCTGCACAAACCAGAGAAGGGGATTGCTTATCACACTGTAATAACATTCATATCTGCGCTGGTCAACCACAACAAAGGGCACCCAAAATTTGGGATCTTCTTCGGGAATTGGCACTTTATTATCTGGAAATCGCTTAGCTATTTCCACATCACCCGGAGTCATGGCACTGGCAATCCAGACACCGTTTAAGGTTTCCATAATGGGTAATAATGTGGAAACAAGACCTCCGGCTCCTCTTTTCATTTCTACTTTGCTATTTTTTTTATGAAATTCAACCGGACCCCGGTTGGAGACAACAATCAAATTTTTGTCCTTTAAAAACTCTAAAATTTTCTTGTTTTGGTTTGGGGAATTCATATCTGGACACATCCAAAATTAAGGAACTTTTCTATGTTAAAACTAATTCAAATGAATTTATAGCTGACCTAAACATTTTCAATCACTAAACATTTTCAATCATTTTCTTCACAGATTCAGTTAATTCTTGTAATTTCTGGGCGGTTTTAGATTCGATATAAACTCTTACTAAAGGTTCGAAGCGAGAAGGCCTAATTAATATAAAAGACTCTTCTAAATCGACCCGAATACCGTCTATGGTGTTAATGTTATTTCCGGATTCGAATTTGGTTATGAAAGCTTCTATAACCTCATCTTTTTTCTCATGTTCGCATTCTATGGTGAAACCGGTTCTGTTGTACTCTTTTATTCCCCCTGCCAGATTAGATAAAGTAGTATCCTCCTTGGCCAGTATTTCCAGCATTTTCACAACTGCAAAAATAGCATCAAAACAGGTCTGAAATTCAGGAAAAACATACATATCCGGTTCATCTCCACCAAAAACCGCATCATTAGCATCTATCTCACTTAAAACAGTATTTACAGAAGTTTTTATGAGATGTCCTCCTTTATCTGACACTATTTCATCCAAAGATTGTGAGGCAACTATGGATGAAACTATAGTTTGTCCGGGAGAATTACTAAGCGCATATTTAGTGAAAATGCTCAATATGGTCTGATCTCGGATAATATTCCCATGTTGGTCAATGAAAACGACTCTATCCCGGTCATTATCAAGTACAATACCAATATCAGCACCTAATGCAGTTGTAAGCTCAGATATTAATGATATTCTTTTAGGGCTAGGTTCAGGAAAATCAATATCAGATTTACTATCTTTGCACCTGATAAGAATGGTCTCACAATCCAGTTCATCTAATATTTGGGGGACCAATGGTTTGCTAACGCCTTCTTCACAGTCTAAAACAACTAAAAATGCTTTATTTTTTATTATTTCCGCATTTATCTGTTTAAGAACTCCCTTTATATAGTGTTCTTGGTATTCATGAACATATCTTAATTGGCCGATCTGGTTCCAGGGCACCTTTTCAGCATGTCTTTGTTCTAAAGGAATTTCATGTTCACTTAATATTTTAATATCAATATCTTCGGGTCTCAGATGGGATTTGCTTATCGTAATCATGACATTGGCTTCATAAAGACCCATACCATAATGTATAACCGGTATAGGGGCAACCCCAAAATCAATAACATTCACGCCAGATGACATCAAACCAGTGGTTAAAGATCTTTTGATCATCTGTGAGGGAACATTTAAGTCTCTGCCAACCACAACACTCTTTCCAAGACCAACATGATTACCTATTATGGTTCCTAAATGGGAGGCAAACTTATTTGTAATCTCAATGTTTACTAATCCTCTAATGTTTTGGATGTATTTAGACATTTTAAACCCCTCATTAAGTTATTAAAATTAAATATTTAAGTTACGATGGGATAATCAGAGTCTACAATCGAGTCGGGCAAAATTACTACACTGTTGTATATAGATCTCTTAGATCTTACCCTGCTGAATGGTCCTAATTGCACAGAACTTCCGAGTATTGCACCTCTTTCAATAAAACTTCCCTGTTCAACACTACATCCAGAGTCCACAATACAATCTTTTAAGCAGGAACTGGCTTTTATTGTGCTATCAGGAAAAATAACAGAACCTTTAATTGTTGAATTTTTTTCTAAATACGTGTTTTCACCGATGACCGTATTTTTCCCCAGTGTACATCCGCGATCTATAACCGAACCATCACCTATGGCCACCGGTCCGACTATCCTAACCTTTTCATCAATTTCAACATCTTCACCAACCCATATGTCCCCTAATCTTCCAACGCCCTCTTTTAGTTTTTTTCCAGGAGGCTCGGGGGTTATTTTTTTATTAAGGACGTCATAATTTGCTTGCAGATATGTTTTAGGCCTCCCCACATCGTTCCAATAACCATCGAACATAAATCCATATATACCTGCTTTTTCCTCAATTAATTGGGGGAAAATATCTTTGGAAAAGTCCATTTCCCCTTTTTTGGTATCTATGTAGTCTAATATTTCTGGTTCTAAAATATAGGTGCCAGTGTTGGCTAAGTTACTAAAAAGTTCCTGAGAAGAGGGTTTTTCTAAAAATTTTATAATCTGATTTTCATTATCGAGAGTGGCTATCCCAAAATGGCTGGGATCCTGGACCTGGGTCAGCACCATGGTGGCAAGGGCTTTTTTTTCATTATGAAACTCTAAAAGATTATTCAAATCTACATCAACCAGCACATCACCACTTAAAACAAAAAAAGTATCATCAATATATTTGCTGGCCTGTTTAACCCCACCAGCAGTTCCCAATGGTTTTTTTTCCACAGAATATCTAATATTCATATCGGGATAGTCCTTTTGGAGTAAAGCTTTAATCTGGTTTTTTAAGTAGCTTAAAGTAACAACTAATTCACTTGAGTTGGATTTTTCTATTTTTTCCACTATATATTCTATCATAGGGCGATTGGCAACTGGAATCAAAGGTTTTGGCCGAGATAATGTAAGGGGCCGGATTCTACTTCCTTTACCCCCTGCCATTAATACGGTTTTTATCATGCTTATTTATCTCTCATGCCGCCTAAATACAATTTTCGATTCAAAACTATCATATGGTCCTTAATATGTTTTTTGACTTATCATAATGGTTTAATTAGTTTAAAAGCCATTGAAAGAATTTAAGAACCTCATCCACATCATTAACAAAAAAAGATGAATGTTTTTTAACATAAGATGGTATTTCACTGGAACGTACCAAAATACCTGCACCCTCAATTTTTCCCTCATTTTCAAGTTCTTTTAATTTATTAAAAGCATCAGAATCGGTAATATCATCGCCTAAATAAATAATTTTCTTTAAATTATATTGATCAATAACACCGTGCAGTATAGTACCTTTATCACAATTTACTGGGGGTTTAAGCTCCACTAACCGACGTCCCTCGGATATATTCAGGTTTTTACATTCTGGATCCTTCTGGAGAGTGTTTAATATTTTTTCCCGAACATTTTCAGGGGAATGGGAGCAACGGTAGTGAATGGAATAACAGATCCCTTTATCCTCAAATATTAAACCGTTTATACGGGATAGATCCCCTTCTTTGATTTTTTTTCCTGTTTTTTTGATTTGTGGGAGATATTTTTCTACCTGGGGATCCATGGAAAGATGGTTATTTTTTAAAAATTCCATCCCATGGTTGCCCACATAAAGCAGTCCCTCCACCCCCACCATTTCCCTGGCGTTTAATACAGATCTACCACTAACCACGGCTACTAACTGGAATTTTTCATGTAGTTTAATCAATGCATTTTGCATGGACTCGGTGACCATGGCTTCATCGGGAGTGGGGACTATTTCACTTATGGTGCCGTCAACATCAGTCACTATGGCCGTGGAACTATCATTTTTGAAAGTCTTCAGGTAATTCAAATTATCGAAAAGATATTTTGACAATCAAATTCACCCCACAGTTATGTATTTTTATAATCAATATTCAGAATTTTAATTTTTATTCAGAATTTTAATCAATTCAGAATTCAAATAATGGATTTTTCCGAATTCAAATAATGGATTTATTCAAAAATCATTTTTGCAAAGTTTTCTTTAATTCATCTGCCTTAAAAATTTGGACTTCTCCCATGAATGCCCTACTCATTTTTTCATGTTTATATGTTAAAAAACGCTTTTTAATATTGCAATGAATTTGTACGGGTCATCTGCCACTACGGAACTCCCATAGAGTTCCATGCCACCTATATCTGCAGTTGACTTCAGGAGACTTCCCCGATCCACTATGCGGATTAAATAAGGGCATTCTCCTTCATTATCTAATGGTGGGCATGAGATGGATAAATTAAAACTATAAACTCCTGAAATGTCAATAAAGCACCTTAATATCTTAAAAATAGTTTTTTTGGCATCAGTGTCCGTTGAAGGGTTTTTAGATGAGATTATAACCACTTCTTTTTCTTTGATCGGGGTTATGCTGGCAAAAAAATGAACATCTCCCTGGCTTCCAGAAAGTCCCAGCAAGCGGTGTACTGTATAAATGTCCTGGAAATAATCATCACCAGTTTCTAGTTGATATTGTTGCCCTGCTTTTTGAAGCATTTCCACCCGTGAGTATGGTTCTTTGCTCATCAAAATTTGACAGTGCCCGTGTATCTGGGAAGCCCCAGCCCGGGGCAGACAGTTCCAGATAAAAAATGGAAATCTAAATTGAGGAGTGTGCCTATTAACCGCTTGAAACCAGGCGAAACCAGTTTCCAGATAATCAGAAAATTCTTCAAAGCTGAATTCAAGAGGGTTATGGTTGTTGAATATGACTAAACTGCTCCAAACATCATATTTAGCTAGGTTAGCGGCTGTAATGGAATGTTTCCCTTGTATTCGTCCAAAAATATCTTCTGGGGTATATTTATCTGGATGGCAGAAATCACATTCTTTCTCTGATTCTTCAATTAACTTGAAGATATGCTTTTTTTCTTTTTCTTTATCTTTTTCACGAATTCCTGGCCTATTAGCCCTAAGGGAATTAAAAAGCGTGCCTTCACCAGTCCATTTATTGTGTATGTTAATTATATTCTGGTGTTTTATTCGGTCTAAAACTTCTTCTGCAGAGTCAATAACTTTTCCAGCAGAATCACGGTTGCCGAAGTAATTAAAGACTTTTGTTTTAAAAGAATCTGGAATCACTTGCTCTCCCATGCCAAAATCAAATCTGTAAATTCTTTTCAGGAGATTATAGGATGTTGTATCATTTTCCTGCAGGGATTCAATTCTTTTTTCAATATCCAGAATGGAATTCATTTTTACCAAACATCCAAATAAAATACTTTATTGGAATTAGTTAAGGGAACTGGATCTTAAGAATATTACTTGATCTTTATTACTTATGTTTAATTTAATTACCGGATCAGTGAATGAATACCTATTCTTTTTAATGGGATTATGATGGTTTTAATGGATATTACTGTTCTAATCGCATTTTCTTGAATTATTATGTACCGAATTCTTCTGAAATAACATTCTTTGAATATAAGAAATATATAAGATTCTTATTACAAATAATAATAATAATTGAATATAACCTAAAAAAGATTTCTAAGTCATTTTTGGGTTTAAGAAAGTGGGTCGGTCAGATGAGTAAAACGCTACTGGTTATGGTTGTTATAATGTTATTAGTGGCTGCAAGTGGGATTTTCTACCAGCAACAGTCTGAAAACAGGCAAAAAACCGTATTAGTTTCACTGGTGGATCAGGCAGCTCAGCTTATAGAAGAACAAGGGGAAACAGCATTTCCAGAGCTTCGTAGTTCTTCATGGGTCCATAATGATAGTTACGTCTTTGTGTGGAGATTGGATGGTATCAGAGTAGTTTATCCTCCAGATCCAAGTGGTGAGGGTAAGAACATGACCGATCTGGTAGACTCCCAGGGGAAACCCATTGGCCAACTATTTATTCAAACTGCAGAGAATGGAAGTGGTTGGGTAAATTACATGTGGCCCAAACCCGGGGAAAAAACACCTTCACTGAAGATAACATACATAAAAAGGGCACAATACCAGAATCAAACGTATCTGGTAGGATCAGGGGTTTATATCTGATTAATTATATAGAACCCGTTTTTTATTTTAAATCCTTTATTTTAAATCCCTTTTTATCATTTTTCAGCCCAGAAACCATCAAATAAGAGTGTCCCTAATACATTCATTTATTGCCGGGGCATTCTTGGCATCCAATCTGGAATTAAATCAATTTCTGGAAATTTATCGTTATACAAATTATAATTCAAAACTAAAACCTTTCCAGCATCTTCCCGTAGATCTCCTTCAACTTACCATCGGATCTCTGGTAAACCATTCTCAAGATCAGTTCAGGTGTGCTCCGGGCAAAGTAGTTCATCCGGGGGGTACGATCTACAATGAGGTTATACTCATCATCCAGTCCCTGGGCTTCAATACCATCCACCCTGACATCGGTGTTTTTAAGTATCTCCCGGGCCATGTGGGTTACTATAATTGCAAAGGATTTTGAATCCTGTATGAAGCTTATGAAACTTGAAATTATTTTCACAGCAGCTTCTAGTTCAGTTATGGCTTCCAGTTCGTCCAGGAGAATTAATTTATCCTCTTCTCGCACCACAATTGGCATGAAGGTGCTCAGGAATGATTCAAAAGCCCCAGCATCAAGTGAGCGCTTTTTACTGAAGAAAAAGAGTTCATCAACCAGTTTCACCCGGGCTTCCCGGGCACACACTGGCAGTCCCATCTGGCTCATGATACTGATCTGAGCCAGAGTCTCCAGGAGGGTGGTCTTACCTCCACTGTTGGCCCCGGTGAGGAGAACCACATTATCCGGGGATTCTAGGGAGTAATTGATCCTCTGCACATGGGATGGGTCTTCCAGGGCTAAATTCAAGTGCAATCCTTCCTTGAAACGGAATCCATCACTAATCATTGGTGGATGTAGATCGTAGTAGTGGGCGAAACAACCTAGGGTGAACTGGTAATCGAATTCCAGTACTTCCTGGATTTCGACCTCAACATCACTTTTGAGCAATTGGAGCTGGGCTGCGACATTAACCCTTTCTTCAAAGGCTTTAACCTCTTTTTTCCCTATTTCCTGTCTTTTTACTCTTTCCAGTTCATGTTCATCTATTTCCAGGGGATATTTCTGGATAAAAGGATCAAAATTTACTCTGGTATCATCTTCAATTTCTTTAACTGCGTCTTTAAGGATTTCGTCAAAGATTTCCTGGATTTTGGGTGACATGCCCTTATTTAGAATATCCAGAACTTCTTGACCCGACAGATCAACCTTCTTTATAGCTTCTTCCAATTTTTTATCTGCCTTGTCTTTGGCCTGGTTCACAGCACTGTCAAATAACGTTTCATCAACCTGGGATGTTTCAATAGAATCCATTATCTTTAAAACATCTCTTAAAACAGAGGGGTATCCCAGTATTTCCCTGATCTTTAGAATATTTTCCAGAAGAGTCTGATTTTCATGATAATATGATAAAACTGTTTCAGGAATGATTTCCAGATCTTCAGCATCATAGTTTACCATGGCCAGGTTAGGTGCATCATCCAGTTCCAGAACACCATCTCTGTAAACATACACCACCAGTTCGAATTCATCCAGACTTGCCACTTCCTGAATGTTGAGTATCTGAGCGCGCTGATTAAGCCCACGGTCCATTAAACTGGTGTAATCATCTCTTGACTCGACTAATATGGCTCTTGATGTATCATATTTTGGTTTGGAAGTCCTGCTGAAGTTCACATTTTTAAAAAGAGCTCTAAGATCATCCTTAGGAAGATGGGCTACTTTTTCTTTAGCTTCCATAACTTGGTTAAGATTTTCTTGAATTGTATCCTGGTTTTTACCAGGACCAAGGAGTAGAACCCTGTTTTTGGCATATTCTGTGTTGGCATACTGTATTATACATTGAATTATTTCTTCATAGATTTGTACGGCCCGTTCAGTTTTCAAAAAACCTTCAGTGGGATTGCCCAGAACAGCATTGATGATCTCAACTGCACGGCGCTGGCTAACTCCTTCCATGCTTGCCAGCCGATACACATCATAGTTACCCGCAGCCCGGAGAAATTCATCCTGGCTACCAAAATGGTTAATGATCCGGGAGGCTAATTTATCCCCTATGCCTTTGATATCACGTAAATCCAATATATCACCGTACTTTTTTACTTACTCACAATGAACCTTTAATTAACATGATATTTGTACTTGACTTACTATGCTTCACAATATAAAGATTGTTTAAATAGTTTATAACCCTTCCTGGAGACGAGTAATTGGATTGATAGGTGGTGTTTCTGGTAAAAACCGCCATGAACTTATCTAACCCATTTATATTATTTATATTATTATTGATAATACTTTTCATAAAAGATAAAATTTTAAAGGAGCAAAAAAGATAATATGCACTATAAAAATACTATTAAATGTTTTTTAAGTTAAGGAATGGTTTCTAATGGAATTAGTGATATATCTATTGATTCTTCTCTCCACCGGCGCATTTGTAGGATTCGCTTCTGGTCTACTGGGAATTGGTGGAGGTTTTATTATGGTGCCGGTTCAATTCTTCCTTCTCACGGCTATGGGTGCTGATCCAGACACTGCCCTTAGAGTATCCTTTGCCACCAGCCTGACTGTAATCTTACCTACTGCCCTAAGCGGAGCACTTGGGCACTGGCGTCGCGGGGCAGTTATGGTTGTCCCTGCAATCCTCCTGGGACTAGCCGGGTTAATGGGAGGTGTATTTGGCGCCGGAATATCCAGTAACACTCCCGCTGCCATATTAAGTTTTATATTTGGGTTACTGGCATTATTCAGTGCCTTGTGGATGTTGGGATCAAGATACCCCGAAATAAAAGAAAAACCATCAAACTCCAAGGAATCATATATTTTCTGGGGTTTTCTGGGAGGTTTTTCCTCCGGACTCCTGGGCATTGGTGGGGGAGTGGTCATGGTACCCATACTAAACCTTCTCCTGAGATTCCCAATTCACAAGGCCATCGGAACCTCAACTGCCTTCATTGTATTCGCATCCATAGGTGGAATTCTAACCTACATCTTCACAGGCATGAACGCCACTGGTTTACCCTCCTACTCCCTGGGATATGTTAATCTATTACAGTTTGCAGCGTTAGCAGGTACCAGCATTCCAATGGCTAGAATTGGAGTTAAAGCTGCCCACCGGCTCCCTGATAAAGAGTTGAAATATATATTCGCCGCTCTTTTAATTTACATTGCTTTGAAGATGATGGGAGTATTTGAATGGTTGAATTTACCCCTATAAAATCCGTTTCATATTTCTTTATTTTATTAATTAGATATTTTCTGGCTGATGTTGTTTCAAATGGTTAATTATCATCATGCACGCCCCGCAGGAAATTTCCAGTGGTAATCCCACCATTGGATATCTTTTTAACCTGTTTTTTAAGGGAATGTAATCTCTTTTCCAACTGAGGCTCACCCGCTGTAGTTAATTCCAGTACTTTTTGGTAGAGTGATGTCATGGTGTGCGCATAATCTGAGGGTTTACTCCGGGAATCAATAACCAGACTGTTAAAGCCCATATCCTGAAGATATGGGATGTGATCAAGGAGACATAATTCCACAGAATTTGAAACATGGGTCCTGCACTCTGCATCAATTTCAACAGGAAAGATCCTGTTTTTTAAATCTTTTATTCCTAAAAAAGTATAAGGCGAATTTTTAAATTTTTTTATAATCTTTTCATCTTTGATCACACAGGGAAGACAGTCTTCACTCACCAAAGCCTCTAAATTCCCCTGAACTAAAAATTCCAGTTGACTAACAATGTCACTATTTTGGATGTGTGAAACCACCTTTCTCAACTCTTCTCTGGATATTTCAGGAGATAGAGTAATACTCTTTAATGGTTCATCTTTTGAGCACAGTTCATTTATGGTCATATGGTTCCATACGTTTAGACCACCCGAACCATGCAAACTAACTGAATCCGGAATATCTTTTAAAGCCCATAGGGCTCCCATACCACCAATCATCACCCCTGGAATGGTTTTTTCAGGTAAAATATTTAGAAGATTAGTTGCACCATCAATAAACTTTTCATTGGTGATTTCTGGCCATTTCCATATTAAATCTGATTCATATTCCTGGCAGAGATTTGCTGCTTCTAAGAGGGACAAACCCATCCTTTTAAAGTAAGCATCATAATCATGACCATGCTTTAAACAGGAAAAAATCTCCTGAAATTTATTGCCACGATCCATTTCAATTTTTGGCTGGAAATAAATTCTCTTGCAACCTGCCTGAAGAGCAGCTTCCAATGAAGAGATACAATCCACATAGATGGCTAATTTAATTGGTTGAGAATGTGTTTTCACTCTGGTTAAATCAAATCGGGTTAAATCAGAATCTACAGCAGAAACATCATTCAAATGGTATTTATTCAAGGTTAGTTCTTCAGAATTTGATTCTTCTAAAGGAAATTTTTCTAGATGAGGTTCTTCTAAATTTGATTCTTCTAAATGGGGTTCTTCTAAATTCATGTCTTTTTTTAATTGAACAAGCTGATTCCTGGCGGTTTCAATCTCTTCTGATGAGGGCTTGTAAGCCTCTAATATTTTATCCTTAATTTCTTCAAGAATCTGTCTCCGCAGGTGATTCAAATTACCAATGGGAGTGAATAAATCTCCAGGGTAATTCATGGATATGTTTTGGATAATGAAGGGAGTGCCACCTGTTTTTTGCAACTGTTTTATAATGGTTTCAGGGGATAAAGGTCGTTTTATTGCCTTTTCCATTGCAAAATCAGCTTCAAACTCAGTTTCAATATTCCCTCGCCATGCTGGTGATGCATTAACTCTGACCAGAGGAACCATTTCTGCATTCCAATCTATTTGAAGATTCAGAGGAATCCTGCGGGGTAACTGTGGATTACTTACCATTTCATCTGCTGCATCAACCAGGGATTTCCTGCGAGTTATATAAACATTACTTCCTATTTCAACCCTTTTTCTGAGTTTTAACAATAAATTATCTTTTTTAACTTTCGGGGAATGTTCAATAATGGTTCCCCATAAATTATGGGATTTTTCCCAATTTTGGGGTTGTTTAAAAAGAATTCCATCTCCTTTTTCAGGTTTAACTCTGGTTTTGGTCTTTATACTTGTTTCACCACTGGTTTTATTATAGCCTGCCACCTTTCCCAAGTATAAACCCCTATTACCCGGATTACTTCTACCCATCATGGACTCGTAAGACGCACCCATCAGCCAACCTCTGGTCAAACCCCGGTTAAATGACATTTTAAGCTTTGAAAGTTCCATATCCTGTACTTTCCATCTTCCTTTCTCTATAGAATCCAGAGCGTCTCGGTATACCTTAACTACATTGGCCACGTACTCTGGAGGTCTCATCCTACCCTCTATTTTTATAGAATCAACAGATGCCTTTGATATTCGGTCCAAATGGGAATAAATTGCAAGATCCCTGGTTGAAAGAAGATAATGGTCTTTTAAGGGAATTTCTTCCCCCTCTTTATATTTCCCGTATTTATCTGTTTCTGCCAGGATTAACTGGTATTGTTTACGGCATGGCTGGGCGCACATACCACGGTTACCACTCCTACCACCTATGAAAGATGAAATGAGGCATTGGCCAGAATAAGAGTAGCAGATTGCTCCGTGGGCAAATATTTCCAGTTCTATTTTCTTTGAGAGTTGGTTGGCAGTTTTCTCAATATCTTCCAGGGACATCTCCCGGGCAAGAACCACCCTTTTAAAACCATTCTCCGCGGCCCAGATCACACCCTGGGGGTTATGGATGGTCATCTGGGTAGAGCAGTGCAGGTCCAGGTCTGGTATCAGTTGCCTTGCCAGCCGAGCCACACCCAGATCCTGCACAATAACTGCATCTACCCCCAAACTGTAAAGTTGAACTAGATTTTCACCAACCCGGGGGAGTTCAGATTCTTTCACCAGGGTGTTTACAGTCACATAAACTTTAACACCGCGTAAATGAGCGTATTCTATGGCCTGTTCCATTTCCTTCAGGCTGAAATTTCTGGCAAATTGCCGGGCACCGAACCGCTTACCTGAAAGGTAAACCGCATCAGCTCCGGCATTAACGCCTGCTTTTAAGGATTCAACAGATCCTGCAGGGGCTAAAAGTTCAGGTATGTTTTTTGGGGGCATATGGTCCTCGGTTAATGTGGTGATTTAAATACTGGATGTGTTCAAATAACTGTTATAAATACAGTATTTTATGTATAGTATGGGTATTATCAAATTGTATAATAAATTATAATTAAATCCATAATTAACTAATCCCTGGGGAAAATATGGAAACAGAACAGCTTTTAAAAACCTTGAAAATAGTTGTAATATTGGCACTTATCATTGGGGTGATAGGTGCAGTGTTTTACCTGGTTTACGGTTTCACCATCCTATGGCAAGCGATGGCTGCCGGTATAATCACCGGATTTTTACTGATCCTGGTTTTCATTTTCTTGGGGTTGGCTATTTATTTGTGGCTGAAACTGATGATGATCAGGAGAGAACTAGGAAAATGTAGGGAAGAGTTAAGAAAAATGGCCAGAACCTCCACAAAACCTGATGATGAAAGTTAATAATTGAATTATTGATGGATAATAGTTAATATTGATAGATAATAGGAATTATTGAAGGATAATAGTTAATATTACAGCTAAGTTGTACTAATTATTATGGTGTTTAAGAGTTGTTGGTAAATAACTGAAATTAAATATTTCACGCTACTGATATAATTCTAACTGGATCTTTTATAATATAATGTTATTCAAATTCCGTTGAATAGAATAAATTCCTTTGAATGTACGATTTATTTGATAATGGATTGAGTGTTATCATGAACCCCTATCTGGAAATATTAAGACCTGGAAATGCAATCATGGCAGTCATTGCCATTTTTTTAATGGCAGTTATCAGTGGTAAATTCACATTGGAAGCTTTAATGGCAGGGGTAGTGGTTTTCATTATTACCGGGGCAGGCAACAGTATAAATGATTACTTTGATCATAAAATCGATGCCATAAACAAACCAGAACGACCCATTCCTTCAGGGAGAATTTCCCTTAAAACAGCATTAATCTATTCAATTTTCTTATTCGTCATGGGAATAATCATAGCATTCTCAATCAACCTGCTACTTGGAATGATCGCGTTTTTAAGTTCTGTTCTAATGATTTTTTATGCTCGTGATCTTAAAACCAAATGTTTAGTGGGGAACATGAGTATTTCATTTTTAACTGGGCTCTGTTTTGTCTTTGGGGGCATAGCAGTGGGTCAAATAGCGGTCTCCATTTATCTGGGCTTTTTCGCCTTCCTCATGACCATGGCCCGTGAGATCGTCAAGGACATGGAAGATGTGGAAGGGGATAAAATAGAAGGAGCTGCCACACTCCCCATACTCCGAGGCATGCGAACATCATCAATTCTGGCAGCAATTTTCATGATATTAGCTAGTATAGGCAGTCCATTATTATATTTCATGGGTATTTTCAGTGTTTTTTATCTACCCGTACTTTTTTTGGCCATTATAATCTTTTTGTACTGTGCAACATCAATATTAAAGGATCAATCAGTTGAAAATGCCAAAAAAGTATCTAAAAGAATTAAGTTAGGTATGGCTATTACATTTGTGGCCTTTGCAGTGGGTTCGCCATTTTTAGCAACATTATGGTAAATTATATCCAATTAGCGATTTTTTTTATTCTTCGTCAGTTCTTAAGATTGTTTAGTGCTTTTGGCCATGTGTTTTGGAACATCTTCTTGTATTCATCTTTCATGTCCGTATCTGCAAACAAGTCCACCAACACTTTAGTTGTATCATCTACCTCTTCAATGTATAATTTTCAAGGGATCCAACCCATTCTTTCGCTTTTTTGCTTGAAGTATCTTTGCACCGTCTTTTATAATACCAATGTTCTCAATAGGAATATATTCATTTAACTCAGGTATCCGAATGTTCATGATAATTCATACTACAATTAATTAACAATTTTTTACCCAAACTCTCGATTTTATCCTACCATCCCAAACTTTTGTTTCAAATATTCGTTTAGTTTGTCAAAGGATTCATTCCAACCCTGTTCCATGTCATTTAACATCTCAGCATCGATCTTCTCGTTGCTAGAATGATTCAGGGTGACCTTTGTTTGACCTTCCTCTTCCTGAAAGATCACTTTGATGAGCAATTCCTGGGGGAAATCAGAACCCATGTCGTAGTGGGTTGCCGGGACCACATTGCCATTTTCATCTGCAAAGGAATCGGTCATAACCAATCGTTTTAGAGGCTCAACTTCGCAAAAGACTCCCGTACTCCAGAAATCCTTACCATCGGGTGATCGCATATCACTGAGGTACTTTCCTCCCACACGAAGGTCTATTTTGGAGAACGGTGCAGTGAAGTCCTTGGGCCCCCACCAATGCTTCACCATAACCGGATCAGTCCATGCTTGCCATATAAGCTCAACAGGGGCTTTAAAAAAGCGGGTTATGGTTAATTCTGACACGTTATTATCCGCATCTACCATCGTAAATACCCCCTCATGATTAGTCCACTGGGAAAATTTCTATTATTCCCAGTATATTTCCTTCGGTATCTTGGAAGGATCCGGTGTAACCCATATCGGGAATGGTCATTTTTCCCGTTATCATCTTCCCGCCGGACATTTGGATTTTCTTAGCAAAATCATCGTAGGAATCAACACTAATTACATCACTAACCATAGTACCAAATTCTTTTGGCTTGATAGCACCATTAATGCCTGGTTCATCATCTTCTCCTGTAGTTACCAGCCAATAGTCAAATTCACCTTCCCATTTATCAATTTTCCATCCGAAAACCTCTTTATAGAATTTTATAGCCCTTTCGGGGTCATCTGCTGGTATCTCAAAATGTACTACTTTTGGCATATTTAACCCTCCTTTTTTTGGATCGAAAATAATTCTGATCCAATCCATTCTAATTCTGCTTATAACAGACTATTACACTACTTATATTCACGATCAATAATAATTTTATCTGCAGCATTAAGGAAAAAATAAAATTTAATAAATTCACCATATATTGTTAAAAATTTTAATATATAAAAGTTGGTTCCTGGTTTGAGAGGTTACTCTTTATTAGCTTGAATTAGGCATAAATTAGAATATTTTTATGAACTAAAGTGAATTAAAAGAGTTTAGTATTTTATTTTATATTAATGGGTGCAAATTTTTACTCAATGATATAAAGATAGATCTGCTCTTTTTCATCTACCTCAACAGGAGTCCATCCTTTAAACTTCCATACATAAGATACAACCCGGGTTCCGGGTTTAAGTTCTTCTTGAAGTTTCTCCTTTAATTTTTCATTGGTTCTTCCCCAGAGGAAGAGAACAACTATCGTGGCAGGGCCAATGTTCTGGTGGAATAAATTTCCCCAAATAATTTTCACTTGCTGCTGTAGTCCTAATCTGATGATCTTAAGTCGGGACCAGATTACTCGTAAAGGATCAGCTTCCACTCCCACTCCCCATGCATGATATCTACGGGCAGCTTCAATCACTATCCGACCATCACCTGATCCCAGATCATAGACCACATCATCAGCATCCACTCCTGCCATGTCAAGCATCTTCCGAACCACTTTCATGGATGATGGGGAGTAAGCTGCGCCTATGGCCAGGGGCCAAAGCATAGAAAATGCAATTATCATAATTAAAATGAGTATAATTGGAATTACCGTATATATCGTTATAACCAGGTCTAAACCCCCAACTGCTTTTATGATGATTAATGGGTGATGTTAAATAGTTACGTGATGTGTTAAACAATTAACATCTCAGCTTCATGCCCATTAATGACATTAATTAATTATGCTATCATGTTTAAATAAGATATGAGAAATTCACTAATTTAGAAGGGTTTTTAATGGTTGAAAATAATCAGTTAAAAAATAAAATGAAGATCAAAATCGTTAAAAATGGCCCATATGTTGTTTCAGGTGGTGTTCCTCTCTACGAAGAAACAATAATAACTGATGAAGCGGGTCACACTAAAGACTTAGTTGATGAAAAAGAATTTCCACCACAAAATACCTATACTCTCTGCCGATGTGGAGAATCAAAGGATAAACCCTACTGTGATGGCACACATACTCAAAAGAATTTCGACGGTACTGAAACTGCCAGCAGAAAGCCTTATATTGAAAAAGCTGAGATATTTGAAGGCCCTGAGCTCAGGTTAACCGATGCCCATGAATTTTGCGACCACTCCCGCTTCTGCCTCAGATCAGGAGGGATCAGGAATTTAATTGGGAAATCAGATGATCCTGAAGCTAGACAGACAGCCATTGAAGAAGCCATGATATGCCCCTCAGGCAGACTGGTATTATGGGATAAAAATACGGGAAAACCATTTGAAAAAGAATTTAAACCTTCTATTGTTCTGGTACATGATGAACAGAAGAAATGCCAGGGACCAATATGGGTGAGGGGAGAGATACCTCTGGAGTCGGCTGACGGCACTTTATATGAGGCCCGTAACCGGGTTACACTCTGCCGTTGTGGTAAATCTGAGAACAAACCCTACTGTGATGGGAGTCACTGGATGACTGCAGAGCAGAAATTAAAATTCAGAAAGAAATGGGGATTGGATGATAATAAAGAAACAGATGAAAACCCTGAATTTTAATTATCCAACCGGGGGGTTTTAAAAAAATCATACCAGCTTTTCAGGGCCTTTTCACCATATATATTCAATTCATCCAGTATATCCTTTGCAAATTCCACAGAAGCTATGCCATTGGCAGTGATTATGCCTTTATCTGAAACAGAAGGTTGATTAACGTACAAATTACCGCCCTTGTATTCACCTATTAAACTCTTTAAGTATCTTCTGCCATTACTGGTGTGTTCAACATTTTCCACAAATCCATGACGGGATAAAAAGACAGTTGGTCCACATATAGCAGCAACCGGTATGCTCAAATCAATGAATTTTCCCACCACCGGGATGAGATCCATCACCAGGTCATTCTCCCACATTTCACCCCCCCCGGAAGTATCAAAATTGTCGCATCATTGTAGTTAATCTCATTTAGGGTGCAGTCCGGTACTATGGAAACCCCGCCCATGGTGATTACTATCTCCTGATTGAAACCAACAGTTTTAACCTGATAATTATTGGATTTGTTTATTTCAGCCACTGCCAGACCAGGTTCCCAGTCAGATAAACCATCAAATACCAGTAAATAAGCAATTTTCATGATTAAAACCCCACTGCTCCCTATTAATCACCACTACCCTATTTTTAATTATGATCTTCACCATTTACATGTATATTTAGGGTATGATAAATCTTTATAAAATCAGTTATAATAATCAGAATAAGGATAGAACTTATAAAATACTTCAATTAGTCTAAATATCTAACTAACTGTCTTTACATAACTCTAATTGGTGTGAATGTGAATCGTTTCTGGGGATATTTGAGTGCGATAATCGTAGCATTGCTCTTTGGGGTTTGGTTCTCCTTAGATAAAATCTTACTGGGCTATTTACATCCCCTGGCCCTGGCAGCAATGGTTTACCTCCTGGCGAGTGCGCTTCTATTTTTAATAAGAATTTCACCCTTACACTGCCGTATACTGGAAATCATCCACCGCGAAAGCAAGGTAGAAATCCATATTTCACGAAAGAATTACCTGACCCTATTCTTAACAGCATTATTTGGTGCTGTTATTGCTCCTGCACTATATTTGAGTGGTTTAAACCAGATAACTGCAGTTAACGCTGCTCTTTTAACCAATGTTGAAATACTGTTCATCATTATTCTGGGCATATTTTTCTTGAAAGAGCGTGTTAAAACCAAAGATATAATTGGATTCGCTTTTCTGCTGGTAGGGGCTATATTTTTGAGCACCAACAACTTGCAGAACATATCATTTGACCAGAATTTAGTGGGGAGCATCCTGGTAGTTTTAGCATCTTTCTTCTGGGCTATGGATACAACCCTAACCAAGTTTCTAAGCAATAAGAGGGATATATTCTTTCTAACTAGTCTAAAATGTGGAATTGGGGGCTCAATATTATTTATAATAAGCATTTTCCTTGGATTAAATTTCACACTCCCGTTAAACATGATCCCATTACTGCTTTTAATTGGATGGGGCTGCATGAGTTTTGCAATAGTTCTAATCTACATTGCCATCCGTGAAATAGGATCCACCCGCACCGGATCTATTTTCTCCACCAGTTCTCTGTTTGGAGCAGTAACTGCATTTATTATTCTTGGAGAACCTTTAAAGGCCACTCAACTGTTATTTGGTATTTTAATGTTTGTGGGCATACTTATCCTTTACCATAAAGGGAATAACGATTAGGAAAGAATAAGGTTTAATCATAAACCAAAAATTAATTAATGAAAAATTAATTGATTTATTTGAATGGATAATCTATAATGAATTTTTAAAATCAAGGAATATCAGAGGGTATCATGTTTTCTGAGATAATTAGCAGTATTGAATCGTTTATCATGGTTAATGTATCATGGGCAGTTTTTTTAGGCTGCATCCTGGAACAAATAATTGTACCGATTCCCGCCAGCTTAATAGTTTTAAGCTCCACTTTCATCATCCTGAAGGGAACCAGCTTTTCACTAGCTGCACTGGGGACTTTAATTGTGAAAATTGTGATTCCTGCTTCTTTAGGGATTACTTTAGGGTCCTTCGTTTATTATATTTTAGCCTATAAACTGGGAACACCATTCATAGAAAGAACCAGCAAATATCTGGGAGTTTCAGTTAAAGATGTGGAGAATGTGGAAAAAAAATTCAAAAAAAGTCGTTATGATGATATATTCATGTTCCTGGCCCGTTGTTTTCCAGTAATCCCCAGCATAGCCATAAACCTTTTCTGTGGGCTAATCAGGTATGATCTTAAAAAATATATTTTTACCACATTTTTGGGCTCTGCAGTGCAGATATTTGGCTGGGGCTTGCTGGCCTGGTTCTCTGGAAATATTTACTTGGTTCTGGAAGATAAAATATCCTATATGGGCAACATTGTCACTGGAATAATCATAGTAGTTGTCATTTACTTCATAATCATGAAAAGACGTGAGAAAAATAAAAAAGAATGAATTTTATTGCTGGCAGTTGTTTCATTTTTAGTATATTTGTTTTTATTAATTAACACTGAGTTGGGGACAATTTGGGGGAAATTGGTACAAATTTTGGAATAAATATTTAAACAATCCTCATAAAACAATTGCTGTGGAACGGGCTATTGGAAAAAATTCTAAATTCCAAAAATACATTAAAAGATGATTTAGGGGTGTTATGATTTAATGGACGTAATTTTACCTTAAAATTCCCCATGAAGGGTTTAATCCCTTCATATCTCCTCCATACATTGAAATAAAGTTTAAATTTCATTATATCATTTAAATTTGGATTATCTAAATATAGATGTATGGTTACGTAATATCACCTCGAAAATGTGTTAAGGGATTTGAAAATCAAACAAATCCCATCCACTTTTTTTTGAGGATTTATAAAATTTTGTAAAAAAATATTTTAAATCAGGAGAGGATAGTGTGATTAAAGAGATCGTGAGATGGAGACCAATTTCAATTGGAATTATATTGGTGGTAACACTTTATGTGATTTCAGATTTGATTTCAGGTATAAGTATATTGTTACCCTCATTTTTACTGGCAGGATTAATAGTTGGATTCATAATTAATGAAAGTGAAAAAAATGGAGCCATTAATGGAGCTATTTTAGGATTAATTGGTGGATTGATCGTCAATGTCTTTTTAATAATCTATTATTACTACTTAGGATATGGGGATTATATAAGCAGCATACTACTCTACACTGTCATGAATATAGTGCTTCAAATAGTGGTGGCAGCAGTTGGAGGAGTTTTAGGATCCCTGATAAAGACAGAATCTGTTAAAAATAGACCAGTTGAAGATTCAGTTGAGGATTAAAAAAATTAATTTTTCTTTTTTTCTTTTTTTTGAGTATTCATTGGTGAGTATTCATTGGTATGATTCCATCATTTCCAAGTAATTAACTAAACCAAGGCAATTAGTATTTAAGGGGTTAATAGTTATTTAAGGGGTTAATAGTTATTTAAGGGGTTAATTAATTGTTCAGGGATAGTTATGTGGGGGAATGTTTGAACTCATTTTTTAATGTTTTCTAACCATTCCACTGTCTCATCGGCTATATCTTCAGAAATATCTTCGATCCAATCCTGTTCACTCCAGGTGCACACATCTTCCTCTTCAATATCCCCCACCATGTCTTCCACACGATCCTGATCAGTATACTCTCCGACAACTGATTCGCAAAAATTGAACTCTTTATCATGATTATCAAATAGAACTTCCCAGTTTCCAGAATCCCTGAGCTCCCAATACCAGTAGTAATTTTTAACTATTTCTTCCCCGGGGTTTTGTTTATCAAATGACTCTTCTTCCTCATAACCAACAATGAGAACGTTATCATTTTCTAAATAGATGTGTTTCTCCCATACATCTTTTTCGATCTGCGCCCTTTCCAGCTCTGTTTCTTCTATTCGTTCTACCAGTTTGTCTTTCCCGATCATTTCTATAACCCCTAAGAGGCTCATTTGTGAAACATGAAAGATTTCTATAATAAATTATGGTAAGAATTACACTTATTTTTATGGTGGTGTATTGACAAATCATCCCGATAATTATATCGGATTATATCCTGTTATTTAATGCCTTAAAATTTCTATTCTCTTTTATAGTTAGAAGTTCCCTTAATCCTTATAAAACAACAAAAAAACGGTTATATGGTAATAATGCCCATAATTTATTATATCATTAAGAAGATAAAAATATTAAGATGTTTATGTATTGTGGGTGTTTGAAATGAAAGTTAGCGACTTTATTGGAATGAAGGTTATAGATATTGAGGCCCGGGAAGTGGGGAAAGTAGAAGACCTGGCTGTTACAATAAAAGAATGTTTGGTTGAACAAATATTCATAGCCACTGGGTCTACTTTGAGTAAAAAGTATTTTGCTGTAAAAGAGGAGGATATAGCAGCTATAGGTGATTATGTTCAGTTAAAATTTGATGGAGAATCACTGGAAAATAAGATCAAAGTGGAAAAGCTTGATGATCTTGCTCCTAAAGAAACACGCTTCAAAAATGTGGAGGGTAAAGTGGTTCTTGCCAAAGAGGGTATGGAAATCGGTAAAATCCAGGACATGGTCATTGATCCTGCAGGATGCCTCATTCACAACGTGATCATTTCCGTGGGAGGAACCTTCAACCGGAAACAGGTCCTGATTTCCAGTGATGATATTGCAGAAATTGGGGATTACATGATACTCAAACTTTCCAAAGAACAGATTGAGCAAATAGTTATGGATTAAAACATCCACTATTTATTTTTATCATAAATCTCTTATTTTTACATAACTCCTTTTAAGATTAGTATTTAAAACTGCGTATGTTATTAAGATTATATAATTTGAATTATCTAAGATTGCCGTAGATAATAAACTAGGTGTTGATCAGGGGGCTGGTAGCTCAGATGGGAGAGCGTTGCCTTCGCAAGGCAGAGGCCGTGGGTTCAAATCCGCCCAGTCCATTTTATTACTCTAATCACATTAAAACTCTCATTTAGGGGTAGTTGGTTAATAAGATCCGGGGACAACTACATACTAATAAATAATTAACTAAGTATAATCAGTTTAAAGATATTATAAGTAGATTAAACATGGTATAATCAGTTTAAGGGTATAATTATAACCAGTTAATGGATACAAATTACATATCAAGAAATCAAGAATTTCTATCCACATCACCTAAAATGGCATGAATCTTTTCTTTAACTTCATCAATACTTCCAGCAGTGTTGATAATATACCAATCCTGAGCTAATTCAAGGGCCTTTTTCCTCACCTTAACCAAGTCATCCATGTTTTCAAACATTTCCTCATCATTCCTTGAGGACATTCGCTTAAGAGACTCTTCTGGTTCCAGATCCAGGAAAAACATGTACTGGGATGTGGGAAGAATCATGGTGAAGAACCAGTAGAGAAGTTTGGCCAATGGAAGGGGTAGGTATGCCACACCCATCAAATAACGAACCATAATAAGGTTATCAGTTTCACCATCATATTTTTTAACTGAACGGATAACATCTAGGGCATAATAAGCTGATGCTTTGATTTTATTGATCTTTCCCCTGCCCAGCAGGGCTTTTTTTGCTTTCAGGCCGTAAGGATTGTCAAAAGAAGGATGTTCTCTGAGTATAACACTTTCACCCATGGAAAGGTATTTTTCCTGTATTAGTTTAGCCTGAGTACTCTTTCCAGACCCGTCAAGACCATCAATGATAATAAAGCGCATGTTATCTTCCATAAGTGTAAAAAAATTTATACGGTCATTAAAATGTAGGTTGCAACTGCTGAAAAACAGGCAGTGAGGTTATCCAGGCCTTTTGGTGTTATTCCTTCAAAGATGGTGGCTACCAGTGCTACACCCACAATTGCCAGTGGCTGGATGGGTACAGCATAATAAGTTAAAACTATCCCTATGGCACAAATGAGCACTAAAAACATGGTAAGGGAGCCTTCCAGACTTTTATTGTCGCCTGAAATGTTGTATTTTATCTTACCGTACTTCATACCAACTAAGGATGCCATCCCATCTCCATAAGACATGGCAGCTATTCCCACAGCTATGATCCAGGGCTGGTCAAAGAAAATGAGTGCCAGAACAGTCCAGGAGATGGCATAGTAAACCAGGCCCAGACCATGACCTGAGCTCGATATTCTGTCTTTTATTTTTAAGGGGGAATAGGGACTTATAAGAAAAGTTAAGAGAATAAAGGGGGCAGCTGCCAGAAGTGCCATCACCCATCTGGATTGAAAGAGGGGTAGTATGAATAAGACATTCCCCACCATAATATGCAGGAACTTACGACTGAAATTAGGATGTTTTTTAAGTACTTTCTCTGAAATCACCAGTAAAAGTATCACATATGTGTAGACCAGTATTAAACCTAGTATATCTCCATTATCCATGAATTTTAGTACTTCCTCCCTATATAAGTGAATTTGGATTTTTAATTATGTTCATGGCAGTATTGGATTAGTAAACTGTGGGATTAACTTTAATGATTACTCTGGAATAGAAAATTTAGAATAAGATTCTGATGGAATTGGACTTGGAATTCAGGTAACCTTCCAAAGTTTTATTAGTTATTTGGGGGATAGAAAAAGCTATGTACATCTGTTTAGAGGGAATTGATGGCTCAGGAAAATCCACACAACTGGAACGTCTGGGCAAATGGCTTGAAGATTGTGGTTTCAGTGTAACACTTATTAGAGAACCCACTGACTCTCCAGTGGGTCTGCTTATTCGGAAAATGCTCCAAAGTCCCAGTGCACAGGATGAAGGATTCCAGAGGACATTGGCACTGTTATTTGCTGCTGATCGAACTCTTCTCATGGATACTATTCGTAAAGAAGAAGAAATGAACCGGATTGTACTTAGTGACCGTTCATTCTACTCCAGCCTGGCTTATCAAAATGATGAAGACTGGATAGCCCAGATAAATCAACATGCCCTGGAACCGGATCTGGTGATACTCCTTGATCTGGAAATTGAAACTGCACTCACTAGATGTGAGGGTACCGATAGTTTTGAAGAGGCGAATTTCCTGGAAAGTGTCCGTCAAAGATATCTTAAACTGGCCCAACAGTATGGTTTCATGGTAGTTAATGCCAGTAATGGGATGAACAAGGTCCATGATGATATAAAAAGAATAGTTGCTCCTAAACTGGGCATGTGCGTATAACTGGTGACCAGATTAACACGTTTATTGGCTGAAAATGAATATTGGATGTTAAGGAATTGGAAATTTATTTGAAATCCCTGTAAAAATGTGAAAAAGAATTAAGTGATCAATCTTTTTCAAGCTTCTTCATCTTTTCAGGTTCTTTTTTTTCAAGTTCTTTTATACGCTGGTTGAGGGCTTTTACAATGTGATCCTGGGCATCTTCCAGGTTTTTTTTCTTCCCATAGAGTAATGGGCCGTCATCGGTGTTTTTCAGTTCCAGATTGAATTTGGTTATAACTTCAGCCATTATTCTTTCTGTTATCCCTGGTGGAATTCTCATTTCATACATCATATCTTCTTCCATGGTATTACCTCAAACATTTCTAAAAAATATAATTTCATTGTTAAATTATCTTATTTTATTTCTAAATCCACTTCAATTGAACTATATTCCCTCTTTAACTAATACTATGTAATTTCTTTTAGAATTATCTTCTTTAGAATTATCTTCTTTTAGATTATCTATTGATTAATGGTAAATTATTATCTAATTCCTAAGAAAATCTCTTACTGGCTCTAAAATTTCAGTCAGAGAATCAGCAACCCCGTTTTTCAGATCCAGGGGATGTAACTTTCCGTTCCCGTACATCTGCACCAGTTCATCCTGGGTTAGTTCCAGATTCCCTCCAAACTTATCTGGCCTCTTTATAAGCAGGGTATTCCTTTCACTAAATATGAAGTGATGAGCTATTTCCAGAACTGGATTTCCCTCAATTTCACCTGCAGGACAGTAACTCTTTTTGATCTTTTCTATGATTACCGCAGGTTCATCATCAATGGCTATGAAGTTCTCTTTACTGGAGGACATCTTATCCGAGCCATCAGTACCGTGCAGTAGTGGGGTGTGAATGCATACCGGGGACTGGAATCCTAATTTAGTAAGATTGTCCCTGGCCAGCATATGGATTTTCCGTTGCTCCATACCACCCACTGCCAGATCCACCTCTAAAAACAACATATCCACCACCTGCATCAAAGGGTAGATAACCTCTGCCACCTGATGATCCTCAGCATCCCGAGTTATCTGGGCCATACTCCTTCTGGCACGGGTTAGAGTAGTTGAAAGGGCTAACTGGTAAACATTCATGGTGTAATCTTCTCTAGTCTGAAAACTACTACCTAAAATGAATTCAGTATCCTCAGAGAGTCCTAAAGCCCGGAAGCAACGTTTGTTATATTCAGAAATCTCTTTGATTTCTTCTAAACTTCCTTTGCCATTAAGATAAGCATGAAGGTCTGCCAGGAGAATCTTTATCTTGAAACCTGCTTTCTGCAGGTCTATCATCTTCTTCACAGTGATGGCATGTCCAAGATGCACCTTTCCTGAGGGTTCATACCCTATGTAGGCTGTTTTCTCTTCTTTTTCCAGGATAACTTTGAGTTCTTCTGGAGTTACCACTTCCAGGGCGCCTTGTCCTATAGTGTTCATTGTAGAATCTGTGTCCATTATAGTCACCATCATTGGGTTTATTGTTAGTGATTTTATTTATAAATTTTAAACCTTATCTGCTAATCTAAGGGGGATTTTGATAATCATTTGAGATTTAATCTACTGATTATCATTCTAAAGTTACTTGGGATAGATTTTTTGATTTTAATCAGATTATTCTTATCCCCATTAATCTTTCTTATTATTATATCCTATTTTTTAGGAGGGATGATGTAGATTTTTCCCCTAATTTCAATTACTTCCACTTCTTCCCCTATATTTATATCTGCTAATTCGATTAGTATATCCAGATCCAGGGGTTGGTATGTTTCAGGGTGGAGTATCTGTATTTCAGTGGGGGTTTTGGCAGTAACTGTGGTCGGCTTCACATCTTCCTTACCTGCTATCCTTTCCAGGTTAGAATATTCACGCCAGGATATGGACATATGTTCGGTTGTATCCAGATCCTGAATAACGATCTTACGGCCGTTTATATCAATTACCTGTCCTACATGATCCCCATGGGTTATGAAGTCTCCCTTCTGGAATATTGGAAGTCGTAGGGATATCCATATTCGATAAAGGTCCTTGCCGGCGGATTTATCCCGGCCCATGAGTCTGGGTGATTCCCCCAACATTCCACCCATCTGTTCTTTCAGGACATTTGAGATCTTCCGGGCAGCTTTGTAAGAGCCAAAATAGTAGTCCACGCCCTCTTTAATTCCTACTCTTTGTGAAAGGTAAGCCATGCGGTTTTTTTTGGATAATTTGTCCAGCAAACGTTTTATTATATCATCAGCCGTCTGAATTTCTTCAGCTTCAAGTGGCCGTGTATCCGCCCTTAACTGCAGAACTGCTTCATAGTAACCTGAAGCATACTTACTGCATTCTGGGCATGCATCACGGTTGAGTTTAACGTTTACCTTAAACTCCCTTCGCACTGGTATTCCTAAAACCTTGCCACTGGCAGTTACCATCATTTCCAGAATGGAACCTCTTTGATTGATGAGATCTATTTCCAGAACTACATCCTCTGCATCTTCATCAGGGATAGACTCCTGGGCTATGGTCTGTGCAACGAAATCTTCTTCTGAAAGTTCTGTTTCCATCCATTTATCACCCACATGGATGGATGAACAGTGGGCACAAGATTCCACCTCTAATTCAGAGGGAATAGTGATCAATTTATTTCCAGCAGCAAAACAGGAATGACAGAGGCCTTTAAACAGTTCTTCGTCTTCTTTACCGCATTTAATACAGAACATAGTATCTAATCTTGATATTTGTTAATAAAATTTTTCAGGTATAAAAAAGTAATAGAATAAAAAAAAGGGTCTTTAAAGGGTCTTTAAAGGTGCCTTAGCTCCGCATGCCTCACATTTAAGGAGGAAAATGCGGTCTTCCCGTATTATTCTGGTATCTGGTCGGTTGCACTCATGGCACATGATGAAACGTTGCACGTAGTCTTCCATTCGGTCATTAATCAGGTAATGGGTGAATTTTCCCTGCATTATAGCTCGGTTTCCTTCCAGGTTTCCAGCAGTACCCAGTTCCCTTAACAGGAATTTAAGAATGTGTTGGGGGTCCCGGTTCATGGCATCGGCTATTTCTCCGAAGTTCTGAATGATGGTCCGGTTTCCCTGGATTATCGAGTAGGCCTTGGGTACTGAGAACCTTTTGGTCTCCAGTGCCTGGGGTGGTAATTGTTCAATGGCTCGGTCCAGTAATTCTTCATAATCGCTCATATTTATACCTCCTTCAACTAAAATCGCATAAAATTGGTTAAATTGAATTTAACTAATAAGAAAAATTTAAGATAATTCCAGCTCAGGCGACCCTTAAGTAACCTTGCTGGGGTTCGTAAATGATTCCTTTTCTTTTCAACTGGCGGATCAGGTCTTCTACCTTTTCCTCGCTCATATTATATCTATCTCGCATTTCAGTTATAAGTATATTGGTGGGGGCTCGTCCGCCGTACTCTTCTTCCAGTTCTTTTATAATTTCCTGAACCACTCTGATTTTATCCCTATCTGATTTGGGTGTACGTCCTTCAACCTTATCAATATCCACTTTACCTGTTTCTGGATCGTATCCTACCTGTTTTAGACAATTTTCCTGGAGTGTAATTGCTCGCTTAGCATCTTCACGTGTTACTTCAACCCCCAATCGAATTTTAGAACTTGCTTCGGATAATCGGACCAGAGCTTCCAGTTGTCTGGCTGTTATGGGGACTGGTGAGTCTTCATCTGCGGATCCACCACGCATACCTACATAGAACTCTCGAAGTACATCCATGGCTTCATTGGTTAAGTGGGGGTGGACTTGTCGCCGGGCATAGGCAATGTATTTCCTCAATAGTTCTGGTTCGATATCGTAGGGTACGGCAGTGTCCCGGTGTGTGTTAAGAATATGGGTGGCCAGTGCGCTGTCTCTTTCAATATCTGGCTTATCTTCAACCACAAATGTCAGGTCAAAACGTGATAAAATTGTTGAAGGAAGGTTAATTTGTTCTGCTATGGATTTATAACGATCAAAACGTCCGAATTTGGGGTTGGCAGCTGCTAAGACTGAACAACGTGAGTTTAAAGTGGCCATAATTCCGGCTTTGGCTATACTGATGGTCTGCTGTTCCAGGGCCTCGTGGATGGCGGATCGGTCTTCAGGTCGCATTTTGTCCAGTTCGTCAACACAGACATTACCTTTATCCCCCAGGACCAGTGCACCTGCTTCTAAGGACCAACCACCGAACTCATCTCTTACGGCTGCGGCGGTCAGACCTACTCCACTGGTACCTTTTCCACTGGTGTAAATACCACGTGGAGCCAGTTTTGACACGTATTTGAGCATCTGGGACTTACCTATACCGGGGTCTCCTACAATTAGGATATGAATGTCTCCTCTGATTCTGGTTTTATCATCCAGTTCTTTGGCTGAACCACCGAATAATTGGAGGGCTATTGCTTCTTTAACTTCTCTGTATCCTTTAATAGATGGTGCGGTGGAGTTGATTATTTTATTGTAAACATCGGGGTCGGCAGCCAGTTCCTTTATCTTTTCTTCATCTTCTGGGCTGATGTCTAATTCTTCAAACTCCTGTTCCAGGGCACTGATGTAGTTGCCATAAATATAATTGTGAAAACGTTTTGTTTTTTCATCACGGACTGTTTTCATGGTTCCAGTGATTCTTATCACATCTCCAGGGGTCACAGTGTCCACCAGGTCATCTTCCAGTATAACGTTGATCTGGCGGGGTTGTTCACCTCCGGAGAGGTTTTCCAGTGGTTCTTGAACCTTGGTGTTCTGAGTATCCAGGAATTCGGATTCTTCCTGGAGTATTCGGAAGGATCGACCTCCACATTCCTGGCAGAGGGCGGGTTCAGTGACCATATTACTTTTTTGCTGTACTTCATGGAGCCGCATGCAGCTACGGCACTCGAAAATGGCTTTTTGAATTCGAGGACGGATCTCATCAGTCTTACGTACGATTCCATCTACAGCCACGAACTTACCAATGTATTTACTTCTCAAATAGCGTAGTGGAATGTTGTTACGCACATTCTCGAAGCGAATATGTAATTCAGCGTTTTTCCTGAGGGGGTCAATGTTTTGCACGGCCTTGGAAGCAGCTTTGATCACTTCATCTGGTTTTTCAATTAACAGGTCTGCCAGGTCCGGGTCGAACATCTCTAGTTCTACATAGTCAACTAGAACTGATCTATCCTCTGGATATTTCTCCAGAGCTTCGTAAACAGTGTCTTTATATTTGGTACTAAAGAACTCCTCGAACTTGGCCACAGGATTTTTAGTTTTGTCAGTTGTAGTTTCGGCTGAAGTTTCCATCGTCTAACTATAATATCTTCTATTATAAAAAAATTCTCATGAAAAACTAAAAATATTTAGAGCTCATACAGGTTTTAAACATTTTAAAAGTTGATTTAATTGATATATAATTCTTGTAAATTATTTCAGGTCTGTTAAATATCTGTTTTTATTAATTAGATAAATTTTAGGGACTACAAATTAGTAATAATTAAATAGGGTTTTATTAATAATGAAATTTGGTGGGTTTAGATTATATTTTAATTATATTAAGGAGTTGTTTAGATATTATTGTAAAAGAAATAGATGAAAACTTTATGTTGATTATAGTTTCATTTTCTTAAATTAACGAAAACATAGGAATACAGTTAAAATCAGGTGCAAATCAATGAAAAGATCAAGGTTAAGAATGTTCAAGGCTACTTCCATGACTATTTCGGTCATGGGGGTGTTGATGATCGTGGCCACAGTGGCCATACTGGCCTACCTTGGATTCCAATCAATTTCATCTTTTATATCTGCAGATGCCAGTGCTAATAATGCCAATGACCAACTAGCATCATTACAATCTGAATATTCAAGTTTAAAGACTCAATATGATAATGTAAAGGTTCAGGTGCAAGCTACGAGTAATAATCAATTAAAGACAGAGTATAATACTGCGGAACTGGAATTGATTAAAACTCAATCTGCCATTAGTGATGTTTCAAGTGCTATTTCCGTGGGTAAACCCTCAGATGAGGTAGATACAAGGATTCAAACTGCCCAAACACAACTGCAAAAGGCCAAATCGAGTTTAGCAACCATAAGATCAAAGATGTGAAATGGATAAAAAGGGAATATTCGGATTTTAATCCATCATTTAATTTTATTTTACTTTTTTTATAGCTTTATTGTTTTTATATTAAAATTGAACATTTATAATTGATGCTGTGCCCATTATAATATTGTCAAAAAATAGTTAATTTTGTTTCCCTGCTCTTCTAAAACCTCGGCCCACCACGTACATTTCTCCACTTTTTTTACGGGAAGAAGGCGGTTTGGTGGTTCTAACGGTTTGAAATTTTGTTTTAACCTCTGCCAGGAGTTGTGGATATCCTTCGCCCTGAAAAACCTTCATGATTATGTTACCTTTGTATTTCAGGATACGATCACTTATCTGCAGTACACTTCGTGCCAGGTCTATGGATCTGAGTTGATCTAGATCCTTAATACCGGATAATTTAGGGGCAGCATCGGATATGATCACCTGGGCCTTACCCTGCATTGTACGTTTAATTTCATCCAGAGTCTCTTCATGGGTGAAATCTCCTTTGATGCTCCAGAAATTTTCCTCAGGGAATGATTTCATCCGGTTAAGATCAACAGCAACCACTAATCCATCTTCACCCACAGCTTCCAGGGCTACCTGAGACCATCCGCCTGGAGCAGCCCCTAGATCAACCACAAAATCTCCTTTTTTAATTATTTTGTATTTACGATTTAATTGCTGTAGTTTAAAGGAAGCCCGGGAACGATAATCCTGCTTTTTGGCCTTCTTATAATATTCTTCGTTTTTTCTTTCTTTATTCCATTGACTCATTTATTCTCTTTCTCCTTTAAAATTAAGTGCTTTGCAGATGGGATCTCCAATTTTAACTATATTTGCATCTAACTTACCATCTTCCAATTCTATGAGCATCACTGATGGGTCTGATAGCCGGGGTACAGTGGGACTTCCAGGGTTAAGCAGTAGCATGTCTGGCAACTCCTTGATGAAGGACCAGTGGGTGTGACCGGTGATGAGAACTTCCACTCCCATTTCTAAACCAATATATTGTAACTGTTGAGTATCCCCCCGTGGATAAACTTCACCGTGGGATAAACCGATTTTTATACCCTCTAAATTTAATTTTTTTCTTTTAGGGAGGTCCAAACCTCTGTAACGATCCATATTTCCTTGAACACAGATGGTGGGTGCTATATCTTCCAGCTGATCTTTAATCTCAAATGAAACCAGATCTCCAGCATGTAATATAAGATCTGCACCTTCAAAAACTTTAAAAACTATCTCAGGGATGTGGTCTGTTCTTTCAGGAATGTGTGTGTCAGAAATAACGCCTATTAACATTTCCATCTCCTTCATAATGATTATTTTTGACTTGGGGGGGTATATTTTTGACTTGGGGGGGGTGTAAAGACTGTGAAATTTCTACACTAATTATTGTATGGATACTTTATTTTTCCAGGGATACTTCATTTTTTAAGGTTTGAGTTCCTGTTAATATTATATCATGATGATAAACTTGTATCATATGCAATTTTTAATATCAATTCACATATCCTTATGATATGATCCTTCAAGATAATAAGATATATGATCCTTCAAGATATATGATCATTCAAATGATCCTATAATATAATGAAGGAGTAATCCCTTCCACCTACTAATTATATTAATACAATATCTACCATAATCAACCATATTATTATAATCTATATGTCCAATTATATTGGGACGGGAATGTTATCAGTGGCGATCATTGATAGTTATTATTAATCGTTTAACAATTATTATTTAAGTGATTTTCATGCACGAAGTTATAGTATGCGAAAAACCAAAGGCATCAGAGAAGATAGCCGGCGCCATACCTGGCAAAGCGGTAAAGAAGAGTTATAAAAAGGTACCTTACTATGAAATAGAAGAAGGTGGGAAGAAGACTACAGTGCTTTCTGCTGTAGGGCATTTATACTCTTTATCTCCTCTGAAAAAGGAAAAAGGACGTATGTTTGAAGTGGGATGGGTCCCGCTATACCAGAAGGATAAAAGCAAAAAGTACGTTAAGAACTATATAGATGCCATTAAAAAATTCTCCAAAAATGCTGACAGATTTATTCATGCTTGTGATTACGATATTGAAGGCACATTAATTGGTTTTAATGCGTTGAAGTATGCCTGTGGTAAGGAAAGTCTTGACAATGCTGTGCGTATGAAGTTCTCCACCCTCACCAAGGAAGACCTGCTGAAGGCCTACAATGAACCAATTGACCTTGATTTCAATCAGGTTGACAGTGGAGAAGCAAGACATGTCCTGGATTTCATCTTTGGAGTGAACATATCCAAAAACCTCACTGATTCAGTGATGAAAGCCACCAGTCGTTACATACAACTCTCTGCAGGGAGAGTTCAAACTCCAACACTGGCTATTCTTGTTGAAAGAGAGAAAGAAATCCAAAGCTTCATCCCGGAGCCTTACTGGCTCATCAAGGCCAAAATTGAAGGGGGCATAATTGCTGATCATAAAAAGGGAAAGATCTTCGATAAAAAAGTTCAAGAGGAGATACTCGCTGATTGTGATGGTAAAGATGCTCTGGTAAGTCAAATAAGCGTTAAAGAAACCCCACAATTACCTCCAGTGCCATTTGATCTGGGTTCCCTCCAGTCTGAGGCCTACGGGGTATTTGGCTTCAGCCCCAAGAAAACTCAATCCATTGCCCAGAACTTGTATGCTGAGGGTTACACCTCTTATCCACGTACTTCTTCCCAGAAGTTACCTCCCAGCATTGGGTATAAAAAGATCCTGGGACAACTGAAAAAGAATGCAGCATTCAGAAAACAGATTGAAAAACTCCCTGAACCTATTAAACCCCGTGAAGGTAAAAAAACTGATGAAGCTCACCCTGCAATCCACCCCACCGGCCTGGTACCAAAAGGGCTGGGAAGAGATTATCAGAAACTCTACGAGCTCATCGTATACCGTTTCATCAGTGTTTTCGGCGAAAATGGTCTCATGGAAACCATGAAAACCCAACTGGATATTGGAGGTCAGGAATTTGCCTTCCGCAGGAAGAGAATGGCAAAAATGGGTTGGAGAGAACACTATCCCTACCGTAAAGTGGAAAATGATGAGTTCCCATCACTCAAAGAGGGTGACTATCTGGATGCCCGAGCTTACTCTGAAGAAAAAGAGACCAAACCTCCTGCCCGGTATAATCAAGCTTCACTTATTAGAGAACTGGAAAAAAGAGGACTTGGAACCAAATCTACCCGTGCTAACATAATATCCATCCTTTATGACCGGAAATACGTTGAAGGTAAAAAAATTTCAGTCAACCAGCTTGGGGAGCACCTGATTGACACTCTCAAAAAATATTCAGAGAAAATAACCAGTGAAGAGTTAACCCGAGAATTTGAAACCAAGCTCGATGGCATAATGAAGGCTGAAGTTAAAAAAGATAAGATAATAAATGAAGCCAAAGAAGAAGTAAGCTCCATACTGGATGATATTGATGTAAACAAGATGAAAATAGGGGAAGAGCTTTACGCTGCCTACAGGGAGAGTATGATTGTGGGCAAGTGTAATTGTGGTGGTAATCTCATCATGATTAACTCACCTAAGGGGGGTAGTTTTGTGGGCTGTACTTCCTATCCTGATTGTAAATCAACTTACTCCATGCCTCGTGGGGCCGCGGTTCTTAAAACTAAATGTGAAGAATGTGGTCTGCCAATGATATCCTTTGGAAAACCACGGCAGAGGGCCTGCATGGATCCTAAATGTGGGCAGGAAGGAGAGGAACCTCCACAAAACGAGGTGGTGGGTGTCTGCCCAGATTGTGGGAAGGATCTTATAAAAAGAAGGGGCAGATACGGTGAATTTGTGGGATGCAGTGGATTCCCACGATGTCGCTACACCCGTTCACTGGAAGAAAAACAGGAACAAGGAGATCAAAAGTCTGAAAAAACTTAAAGAATTTTTTTTCCTGTTTTATTTTTCATTTCTTCTTTTTTTTCTCTTTTAATTAATTTACTTAATTTTTCAACAAATATTTCATTAATTTATATTTTTTTTCATTGACACCGGTTCATCATCGAATATGAAAAGATCATCGATTCTAGCATTTAAAACCACAGCTATATCATGGGCTAATTTCAAGGAAGGATTATATTTTCCCTTCTCCAGGAAAACGATGGTTTCTCGTCGGACACCCACTTTTTCTGCTAATTGGGCTTGAGTGAGGTCGTGACGAGCTCTGTACTCCTTTATTCGGGTTTTCATTTCTAGCCCCAGTCCACATCGCCTTTTAGGTTAAAGTAAGTGTTTAAGATGATCATAGTGGTTACCATTACCAATATGGTTACTCCCATTATTTCTATTGAACTGCGTATTTTCCCGGCCCAGTACATGGTAATTAAGAGGAAAGTAACGAAAGTTAAGGTTACATACCAAGAGTAAGTTGCAGCCATCGTCCCAATTTTTCTTAAACGTTCATCTCGCGCTGTTTTCTCCATGCCAATATAAGTGAAAAAATTGGCCGTGTAAACCATGATCCCTAAAAGTAATCCTATGGCTATTGCATCATCCATAGTTTTCCATATAATCAGAATCAGGGAATCAATAATCAGAGCTGCTGATCCAAGCCATATGCTAAGATTGTATAGGTTGTAGGTTTCACTCTTATCAGGAGCAGTATCGTTTTTATTATCTCTATTATCCTTAGTTCCTTCTTTTTTGTCTATTTTATTGAAAATTGGCACCAGGAATAATAGAAAAAATGCAAAAAAAACGTAATAAATCTGATTTTCTAAGATATATCCCAAAAATCCTAAAACACCAAGTAGTCCCCAGAAATAATTGAATTCTGTTTTCATTCTTTTCACCTCATTTTTTCATAATTAATATTTTCATTCAAGATAGGTTTCATTCAGGTATGTTGTTTATTTGCAACATTATGTTATTTATTTAAAACATTATGTTAGATTTTTATAACATTATGTTTGATCGATTTAACATTATACTATTTAAATCTTGGGGCCTAGTCAATTTAAATCAATAAGAAACCATAGGTAATACGATTGAATCCAGAATAACAATCATTAATACAAGTTTAACATCATTAAAATTAATTATAACCTTATAAAAATTCAAAAAAATTCAACGATATGTTATAATATATAAATTGCCCAGTTTGGAACATGGAAGATTCTTTAATACTTAAACTGTCTGGGATTTATAGGGGTGTAATAATAAAATCATTCAAAACTTATACTTTAAATAGTAAAAACAGCCCAATATAAGATAATATGACATATACGTTTACAAATCAATCATGAGTAACAAGTTAGGTTATATGGGGAATAAATAATATGGACACAAAAAACATCTTATCCAAGTTAAAACCAATCATAATAGTCCTACTTCTATTTTCTTTAGTATTCTTCCTCCGAGCGGAGGCATCTGGCATTCCGGGAGTGCCAGACCAGATGAAAACTTATTTCCAGGAGGATACTGGTCTTCCTTACTTCAGTGAGATGGATTCATATTATAATTATCGCCTAACTGAGAACTTCGTGGAACATGGCTATTTAGGGGACACAATCAAAAATGGTACAGATTGGGACTTACATTCCTACTTCCCACCGGGAAGATCTGCAGAATATCCTCCCTTGCTTATATGGATTACAGCATTCTTCTATTATCTGGCCAATTTATTTGGGGACTATTCTCTGTTACAAGTCAGTTTCTGGACGTCGGCCATCATAGCTTCACTTTGTGTTATACCGGCCTATTTCTTCGTCAAGAGCCTAAGTAATGATTATGGAGGTATCGCTGCAGGAGTGCTGGTGGGAGTTTCCACATTCTATTTCTCCCACACCTTCGCTGGTTTCTTCGACACCGACATTTTCGGTATGCTCCTGCCACTCTTGGTGGTATGGTTTTTCAGTGTTAGTATCACCGCCACTGAAAGCCGGAAAAAAATGTTATACGCAGTTTATGCTGCTATTTCAATGCTGTTATTTGCCATAGCATGGTCTGGCTGGTGGTATATATTCTACCTGGTGATTTTCGTCACTGTACTGTACATGCTCATTTCCAGGTACCTATTTAAAATGGAGACCTTCAAATCATGGAAAGTATATTCCAGCAAGAAGCAGTGGTTACTTGAACAACCCGTACTACTACCCTTACTCATATTCGTGGGGTTAAGTTCAGTGCTGATGTTCATATTCTGGGGAAATCTATTCTTCTCACAGCTTCTCGAGCCTTTAAGCGTAATTCAACTTCAATCAGCTACACAGGCCACAGCGTATCCCAATGTATTTATATCTGTAGGTGAACTGCAGATTCCAAGTGCAAGCACCGTAATAGCTGATGTGGGTGGAATATTCCCATTTGCCTTTGGAATACTGGGACTATTAATGATCTTCTGGAACCTGAGGATCAAAAAAGCCAAGGGAAAAGAAGCTAAAGGAAAAGGAAAAAATAAACCGCCTAAAAAGGATAGAAAACCAAGAAGGGGACGAAAATCCAGGAAAAAAGAAGAATCCCCAGAGACTAAATCCGAACAAAAAGAATTCGGAGGAATCATACCACCTGAAAAACGGAGTAATTACCTATACTATGCCATCCTTTTCTCAATATGGTTATTAATCACAGCTTACGCCTTTACCAAGGGTGTAAGGTTCGTGGAAGCATTTTCACTCCCTATTGCTCTGTGTGCAGGAATCTTTGTTGGATTCATTGCGAATTATCTTAAAACTCAGATAGAAAAACCACTTTATCAATACGTTGCAATGGCTTTAGTGCTGGTCCTGGTATGTTACGGTCCTGTGAGCTCTGCATACGCAGTTTCCAATTCAGTAGTTCCGGGAACTGATGATGCAATGGTCAATACACTTACCTGGGTGAAGAATAACACACCTTCAAATGCAGTAATGACATCCTGGTGGGACTTCGGACACCTCTTCGCTGTGAAGGCGGATAGGGGAGTCACCTTTGACGGAGGTTCCCAGAACAACGCACGTGCATACTGGGTTGGTAAAGCCTTATCCACCAATAATGAAGCCCTATCTGCTGGCATACTTAAGATGCTGGCATCCAGTGGTGATAATGGTTATATGGCTGTGGAAAATTTCACCAATAACACTGGTAAAACTGTTGAAATCATGGATAAAATCCTGGTTACAGATAAAACTTCAGCCCAGAACATACTGACCTCTCAGTATGGAATGACCACTGAACAGGCGCAGAATGTATTGCAATACACTCACCCAACTAATACCACACCAGATTTATTTGTCACCAGCCTGGACATGGTTGGTAAAGCTGGCTGGTGGTCCTATTTCGGAAACTGGAACTTCGACAGCAAAAATTCCACCAACTCCATCTATTCACTGGCCCAGGCCAATGCCACCACAGAAAACAACGTAGTTACCATCCAGGGTGAGAATAATGTAACAGTCCAGATAAATGGTACTAATGTTACTGGCGGTCTGCAAGTGAGTACAAACAAGATTGCACCACCTCATCGCCTGATCATTGTTTCCAATGGTACAACTGCTATGGACACGGTTGTAAATAACCAGAGCACATTTTCCATACTGGTGGTTAAACAGGATGATAACCTGATTGCAGTGGCAATGAGCAAGGAACTGGAAGACTCCATGTTCACCCGACTGTTCTTCATGCAGGGAGCCGGATTAACCCATTTCAAACTGGCCCATAAGGAACCTTCAGAAGGAATATCTGAAGTCATGGTGTGGAATGTGACTTAAATAATCCGTTCCACCACTTTCTTTATTTTAATTAAAACTTTTTTAAGTGGAAAATCAATACTAGAATTAGTGTAAGTTTTTAAGAGGACTGAACTACATAACAGTAATAAACATAAGATTTTTTAGAATAATCTGAATAATTAATACTCTTATTTTAAAGTGAGCTTTATGGACATCGAAGACAGGATCCGCAAGATCGAAGAGGAGATCACCAAAACTCCCTACAACAAGGCCACATCCCACCATATTGGGAAACTCAAGGCAAAAATCTCGAAGTTAAGGGAGGAATCAATAAAACGGGGCTCATCAGGTACTAAAGGAAGAGGATTCACCCTTAAAAAAAGTGGAGATTCAACAGTGGTTCTGGTAGGGTTTCCTTCAGTGGGAAAATCCACCATACTAAACCAGATTACCAATGCTCAGTCTAAGATAGGGGCTTATGAATTTACTACCCTGGATGTGATTCCCGGGGTTATGGAATACCGTGGAGCACAGATCCAAATATTTGATGTTCCGGGAATAATCACTGGTGCTTCCAAGGGGAAAGGCAGAGGAAGAGAGATACTATCTGTAGCTAGAAATGCTGATTTGGTGGTGATGGTTTTGGATGTTTTCAATCCTCACCATCAGGAACTGATCATGGATGAACTGATTAATATTGGAATCAGACCCAATCAAACCTCTCCGGATGTCAATGTGAAACGAAGAAAAATAGGTGGAGTTAAAGTTGCATCCACAGTCCCACTCACTCATATGGATGAGCGAACAATCCGTTCCATACTCAATGAGTACGGGGTGCACAGTGCTGATGTTTTAATCCGTGAAGATGTTACCGTTGATCGTTTCATAGATTCCCTGGACAATAGTATTGTATACATCCCTCTGTTACTGGTAGTGAACAAAATAGACCTGGCGGACACATCTTACCTGGAAGATCTTCAGGAGAACATGCAAAATGCACTTTACATAGCTGCGGATAAGGGAGTGATGATAGATGAGCTCAAAGAAGAAATTTTTGACCATCTAAAACTTATCCGGATTTATCTGAAACCTCAGGGTAGGAAAGCTGATATGGAAGATCCCTTAATTGTAAGGAAGGGGTCCACTGTGGAAGATGTGGCAGGTAAACTGCACCGTGACTTCCTTAAAAACTTCCGCCATGCCAAGATATGGGGCAGTTCAGTGAAATTCCCCGGTCAGAAGGTAGGATTGGACCACGTGATGGCAGATAAGGATGTTTTACGCCTAATTATCAAGAAATAATAATGGGAATTATATGGAATACTTAATCAGAATATTAATAATAATCTATTAATCACAATTTATGAGGTGAAAAAATGAAACTGGATGATATTATAGTCTCAAAGGGAATAGTATCTGGATACATGGAAGAATTACTGGATTACATGGAAATGGACGTGGCTATAGGGGGAGGAGGGCCTGCAGGCCTCACCGCAGGATACTACCTGGCTAAAGCAGGATTAAAAGTAGCATTATTTGAGAAAAAACTCAGTATGGGTGGTGGAATGTGGGGTGGGGGTATGATGTTCAATAAGATCGTGGTCCAGGAAGAAGGAAAACGAATCCTGGATGAAATGGGCATCCGCAGCCAGGAATATGAGAAAGGATACTATCTGGCCGATTCAGTAGAATCCGCTTCCACCATCTGCTCTAAAGCCTGCCAGGCCGGACTCAAAGTCTTCAACCTGATTGAAATCGAAGACGTGATGATCAAGGAGAAAGGTGTGGAAGGGCTGGTAATCAACTGGAGCCCGGTTGAAATGGCAGGATTACATGTGGATCCCATCACCATCGGTGCCCGTGCAGTGATAGATGCCACTGGTCACCCATGTGAAGTGGTGAAGGTCCTGGAAAGAAAAATGGAAGCACCCCTTAAAACTGAAACTGGTAAAATCATGGGGGAAAAGTCCATGTGGGCTGATGTGGCTGAACAGAAGATAATGGGTAACGTTAGTGAAGTATACCCTGGATTATATGTAACTGGAATGGCAGCCAATGCAGTGCACGGTTCACCCCGTATGGGGCCTATATTCGGAGGTATGCTCCTATCAGGGGAAAAAGTGGCGGAAATGTTGATTGAAAAACTGAAATAACATTGAAATTAAATATTTAACTAAATAAATATTTAAAAACAAATATTTAACTAAATAAGTATTTAAAAACAAATATTTAACTATAAAACGGTTTTAAAATGATTTTACTCCTTACAGGAACCCCGGGAACCGGTAAAACTACCATTTCCCATTTACTTGCAGAAAAATTAGGTTGCCAGCTGGTGGACATCAACCATCTGGTTGAGGAAAAACACCTTTACACAGGGTTGGACCCGGAAAAGAACTATAAAATCGTGGATATGGATGCTTTAGAGGGAGAACTTTTCAAGATAGTTGATGGGGAAAACGCTGGTCATCAAAAAAAGGATTCCAATAAAGATTCCTGCATAAATTCCATTAAAACTTTCTGCATAATAATTGAAGGACATCTCTCCCACTATTTCCCCCGGGCAGATCTGGTGGTGGTCTTTAGAACTGAACCCAGTATCCTTGAAGAAAGACTCAAGAAAAGGGAATGGAAAGCAGCTAAAATACGCGAAAACCTGGAAGCAGAGGCCCTGGATATTTGCACATGGGAAGCCCACCAGACACATGGAATTAAAGTACATGAAGTTGAAACCACCCATATAACTCCTGAAGAAGCAATTAATATAATTTCAGAGATTATCAATGGAAAAAAATCATTCCCTGTGGGTAATATTGATTTTTCAGGGTATCTTGGGGTGTAATGCTCCAGAGAGTCATAAAAATCAGGACAACCTGTTGCAGGGAAAGCTTTTTAAGGGGTAAAAAGATAAACTAAAACATTATTCTTAAGTACAGTCTCATGTTTTTGGGAATCAACCCCCTAAAATTCACACCATGATTAAACTTAAGATCTCCGTATTCTGGCATTTCTAATGTTCCACAAGGGGTATATACTTTGAGAAGGGGAAGAAGACCGCGATGGATGATAAAAATAGCTTCAGAGCGCATGGAAATCCTCTTCCAACGTGCTGAGGAGGAATTTGCTCTTCACCCTGAACGTTCCCATAGATACGTGGAAATGGCCCGGAAGATAGCCACCAAGTACAACCTGAAACTGCCATCCTCATGGAGGGGAAGGTTCTGCCGGAACTGCAATCAATTCCTGAAACCCGGTTTTAACTGTCAGGTTCGTTTGAAAGACTCAATGGTAAACATAAAATGCATGGAATGTGGAGAAATTATGAGAAAGCCTTACATAGAAGAAAAAAAGGCAAAACGGAGGAATAAAATTGAATCCCGCACATTCCAAGAAGGAACTGATGCATAGATCCCTTTCAACCATCACATTAAACATAGGCAAATCCGGAGTTAACTCCGGTGTTATGGATGAAATAAACCGCCAGCTTAAAGAAAGAGAAGTGGTGAAACTTAGATTTTCCAAGGGCATATCCCTAGAGAAAGAAAACTATATTACCCACATCATCGAAAAATCAAATGCTAAACTCATTGATTTTAGAGGTAACGTTGCAGTAATCTTCAAAAAAAAGAGATAATTAGGAGGATAATATGACTACAATTTACGATGTACCTGCCGACTCGCTCATTAGCGAAGTCGCTAAGGAGTTAAGTGAAAACAAAAAGATAACCCCCCCAGAATGGGCTCCATTCGTTAAAACAGGGGTTCACAAAGAGAGAAGACCAGAAAACCCAGATTGGTGGTATGTGCGATGTGCATCCCTACTTCGCAGGGTTTACATAGATGGTCCAGTGGGAATAAACAGTCTCAGAACTTACTACGGTGGTAAAAAAGACAGAGGCACCAGCCCTGAGAAATTCAAGCGAGGCAGTGGTTCTGTAACCAGAACAGCCCTTCACCAGTTAGAAGAAGCAGGTCTTGTTGAAAAACAGGGTGAAGGTCGAGTTGTAACCCCTACTGGAAGGTCTTTCCTGGATAAAGCTTCATTTGAGTTAAAAAAAGATATTCCAGAACTGGCAAAATATTAATTGGATAAACATATTATGGGATGATTTTAGGATAGGGAGGTATTAGATGAGCGATATTGAGGAAATACGGCGTAGGAGAATGGAAGAACTGCAACAGCAGGCAGCTCAACAGCAAGCTCCAGATGCCCAATCCCAGGAACAAATGCGCAGGGAGATGGAGGCTCAGAAGAAACAAGCTATGATGCAGATACTCACCCCTGAAGCACGCAGTCGCCTGGCTAACCTCCGCCTCACCAAACCAGAGTTCGTAGATCAAATCGAACTACAACTCATCCAACTGGCCCAAATGGGTCGGGTATCATCAAAAATCACTGATGAGCAGCTTAAGGAATTACTCCGTAAGCTAGCCGGTCAAAAAAGAGAAATTAACATCACCTGGAAATGAAAGCCGCGATACTCTACAGCGGAGGTAAAGACAGCTCCTTAATGGCAGTCATACTAAAACGCTTAGGATATCATGTGGAACTTTTAACAGCCAATTTTGGTGTTTTTCCTTCCTGGAAATCAGCAGCAAGATCTGCATCGGCCTTAGGATTTAAACACAGGATTTTGGAGGCAGACTCCACCCTCCTGGAAGGAGCGGTGAACATGATCCTGAAGGATGGCTTCCCCAACAATGGGATAAACTACCTACACCGGAAAGTCCTGAGATTGGCTGCAGAAAACTACTCCTTAGTGGCCGATGGCACCAGAAGAGATGACCGTATACCTAAACTAAATTCAGCGGAAATACAAAGCTTTGAAGATTCTAAAGGTGTACAGTACCTGAACCTTGCAGGATGGGGTCATAAGACCATAAACCAGCTTTCAGAACAATTTTTCAGAGTGGTGAAAGAACCCACCAGCATGGAAAATAACTCTGACTATGAGATTGAAATAAGATATCTCCTAAGTAAAGGTGAAGGCGAAGACACCGCTTGTAAGTTATTTCCCCCACACATACAATCAAGAGTAATAGGATGGAGAGAAGATGAGCAGAAATAGACCATTAGCCAAAAAGTTAAGGATGGCAAAGGCAGGCAAGCAGAACAGGCGGGTGCCTCTATGGGTTATGATGAAGACCAATCGAAAGGTCAGAACTCACCCTAAAATGAGACACTGGAGAAGAAGTAGTCTGAAGATATAAATACTGGATATGAGGAGTGAACAGAGATGGAAAGAGTTTACGTTATACCCCTTCGGGATGCAAAAACAGCTCCCCGTACCAAAAGGTCACCTAAAGCGACCCGTGTGGTAAGGGAGTTCATCCAGAAACACATGAAATCCCAAGACGTCAAAATGGATGAATCGGTAAATGAAAAAATATGGGAAAGGGGAATTCAGAAAATACCCCCTAAGATCAAGGTTAAGGCAACCAAAGATGAAGATGGTTCCGTTCTGGTCACCCTAGCTCAGTAGGTGAGCTCCTATGATTAGGAGAGTTAATCTGGCAGGCAACCCCAACCTGGGTGTTTCCATTGCAGCCACTGATAAAGTGGCTCTGGCACCACCTAACTTGGGAGAAAAAATGGTGGGAGTGGTTGAAGAATCCCTTCAGGTTCCGGTAATAAAAACTCCCATCAGTGGAAGTAGTCTAGCCGGTGCCCTGGCAGTAGGAAACTCCAGGGGATTTTTGGTATCCAGATATGCCTTTGACACAGAGGTAAACGTCATTAAGGAATTTGGGTTAGAAGTAGAACGGATACCGGACAGACTCACTGCAGTGGGTAACATCATCCTGGCCAATGATCACGGGGCAGTGGTAAATCCACTACTCTCAGATGAAGCAGTGGATGTGGTCTGTGAGACCCTGGATGTGGAAGTAGTCCGAGGAAGTATAGCTAATTTCAAGATCACCGGATCAGTGGCTGTTGTCACCAACAAAGGAGCACTGGTCCATCCATCAGCAACATCAGATGAATTAGAGTTCCTGGAGAAAACCATGAATGTTCCTGTAGATGTGGGAACCGTGAACCAGGGAACAAAACTGGTGGGAGCAGGTGCAGTGGCCAACTCCAATGGAGTATTGGTGGGAGAAAAGACTACCGGTCCGGAAATGGCAAGAATAGAAGAATCATTAGGTTTTCTTGAGGAATTATTATGAAGACAAAAATATTTAGAGTTCAAGGTAAGTTCATCATGGGCGACAGATTTAAACCCTTCACTAAGGAACTAAAAGCCACTGGTGAAAATGATATTAAGGAAAAGATATACTCTGAATTTGGTAGCAAACATCACATTGTACGCAACCAGATCCACATTTTGAAAATAGAGGAAATTTCCGCTGAAGAAGTTCAGGACACCCTGATCAAAGCACTGACTTCGGAGTGAACAACATGGAAGACCGACAAAGGCTGGAAGAGATTATAAACGAGCTCAACGCATACAAGGCACAGGCCGACATGCTGAACCAGCAGGTAGAAACCCTTAAGGCCACTATATCCGACATGACCATAGCCCAGGAGACCCTGGAAGCTATTAAGGGGAAAAAGTCACCTGAAACTCTGGTACCCATCGGTGCGGGTTCATTTTTAATCACCGAAATCAAGAACACTGAAGAGGTGATTGTTGGTCTCGGATCCGGTGCTGCGGTTAAGAAAAATATTGATGATGCTAAGAAGAGCATTGAAGAGCAGAAAAAAGAGCTGGATAACATCATGCAAAAAATGATGTCTGATCTTACGAAAATCAGCCAGATCATCACTCAGAAAAGCCCCGAAGCTGAGGCGCTCATCCAGAAAATTGAGGGCACACCAGGGTAATTGTATTACCCTAAATTCATTACCCCTACTTTTTATTTCTGCTAAGCTAATCCTAAATCCCAATTCGGATATTCTAGAAATTCTGATATTCTAAAAAATACTTACATCCCTTAAGGAGTGAATTTTTTTGTTTGAATCTTTGAAAAAGAAGTTTTCCGGAACCATTGGAAAGATATCCGATCAACTCTCTGAAGAGGAAGAAGCGGCTGGAAAAAAGACACAAACCGCTTCAAAGGAAGATAATACTAAAAAAACTGCTTCAACCGAAGATAAAACTAAAAAAACTGAAACAGTTTCCAGTGGAAAAACTCAGGATAAAAAAGTTAAAACTGATTCCGGGAAAGATCAAGAGGATAAAGCTAAAGCTGATAAAACTTCTGGAAAAGATGAATCCGTAGATTTTAAGGAAGAAGCAGATGGAGAAAAGAAATCTCGGTTTTCATTTTTCCGCAGGAAATCCGATTCTGAAGATGAATATTCCAAAAAACAGGACAAAGATGAAACTGGTTCTAAACTAAAAACCGAAGATTCTTCTGCGAAGGTAAAAGGTGGCACTGATTCTGCAACCGATTCTGTGAATGATGCAACCGATTCTGTGAAATCAACTGATTCTGGAAAAGATAAGGGAGAATCTGGAAAGGACACTGAAGAGGGGCCTTCTGGCTTATTCACCTTTGCCACCCACAAGACCATATCTGGAAAAGATATTGATGATGTTCTTTTTGAACTGGAATTAGCCCTCCTGGAAGGAGATGTTGCCATGGAAGTGGCTGAGCAGATCATCAAATCAGTTAAGGAAGATTTGGTGGGTCGCAAGATAAAAAGAAGAAGTGATGTGGCAGAATTCACCAGAGAAGCTCTTAAAAAAGCAATATCTGATATACTGGTTGTGGGCGGCCCTAACCTAAAAGAACTGGTTCAACAGGCTAAAAAAACTGGCGAACCACTTAAAGTAATGTTTGTGGGTGTTAATGGGACTGGTAAGACCACTACCATCTCTAAAATTGCTGATCATTATGTTAAAGAAGGTTACACTCCAGTTATTGCTGCTTCTGACACATTCCGTGCAGGAGCTATAGAACAGATATCATATCACGCCGAAAAAGTGGGAGTTAAGATCATCCGCCATCAAAAAGGAGCAGATCCTGCAGCAGTGGCCTATGATGCAGTGGAACATGCACGGGCCAAGAAGAAGGAACTTGTTCTAATAGACACTGCTGGACGAATGCAAACCAACGTAAACCTCATGGATGAAATGAAAAAGATTCAGAGGGTGGTAAAGCCGGATCTGGCTATATTTGTTGGAGATGCCCTCACCGGTAACGATGCAGTGGAACAGGCCCGTAAATTTGATGATGCAGTGGGAGTGGATGGAATTATACTCACCAAAGCAGACGCTGATGCCAAAGGAGGAGCAGCACTGTCCATCGGGCATGTAATCAACAAACCGATACTGTTTTTAGGTGTTGGTCAGGGTTATGGGGATATTATGGAGTTCCATCCGGACTGGATGGTGGAACAGGTTCTGGGGGATTAAAATAAATATTTTTTGTAGTATGTTTAATTTAATTCATTACAACTGATATTAATCAAAAATGAATGAATTAACTCATTTTTCTCAAAATTTCTTTTAATTTAGGTTTTAAACGTGGTATTTCAATTTTAATAGCTTCCCAAACTAATTTATAATCCACTCCAAAATAAGCATGAATTAAACGGTCCCTCATGCTGGCCATACTTTTCCATGGAATCGTAGGATAATCTTCTTTTATCTCATTTGAAAGATGTTTAGTGGGCCTCACCTATGATTTCAAATTTTCTTACAACAGCACTGGATGTTTTATCATCTTTTTCTAATTCTTCTAGGTTCATTCCTTCCACAAAAGTTTCTATTGCATCCATGGCAGAAATGATATCATTCAAAAACAGTTTTTGGTCTCTTTTCACACTGAAACAACCTCTGCCAGTATTTGTTCTTTTAATTCGGGCCTAATGGATCTTTCTGAGGCCAAATCAATTTCAATTTCAAGTTTTTCTTCTAGAAAATTTGCAAGGCCTGTAAAGTCAAGTAAAGAAGCTCCTTCTTGAAATTGGACCAGCACATCAAGGTCACTGCCCTCTTTTTGTTCCCCTCTGGCAAATGAACCGAATAATCCCACAATTTCTGCTTTGTATTCTCTTTTTATTTGTGGGTTGAGGTTTTTTAGAATTATCAGAATATCTCCAGAGTTTTGGTTATTCTTTTTTACTTGAAGATCCTCTATTTTATTTTGGTCCATTTAATCACCTCAAATTTAAAACTCTGATTAATAATCTTATTCCGGAACCTAATAAAATTTTAGAATAAAGGCGGGTTGTATTACTTTTTACCACCATAAACTCCAAACATGTAGTATTTCCATACCACATCCACATTACGGAACCCGGTCTCTTTCATCCACTGAATATGACTGGGTAAAGGTGAAGGAAAATCTTCTTCCCGGTGTTTGGCTAGCCATGTTTTTTCTACTTCTTCCTGGTTGTGATTTTTGAGCATGAACTCCACCCATTTATCCAGGTAGGTCTGATTCATGTAGGGAGTGCTTCCCAGCACGATGTCGGCATTATAAAACACTCCCCCATCCTTTAGGAACCCATTTAGTCTACGGTAGAATGCTCTCTGTTCCTCAGGCTGCAAATGATGCAGTGCCAGGGAAGATATCACCGCATCATACTCCTCCTGGAAGTCCAGTTCACGGAAATCAGCTCTTAAAAACTCCACATCTGTATAAGGGGAAAGTTTGGTTTTCGCCATTTTGATCATGTTCTCTGCAAGGTCCACGCAGGTGATTTGGGCATTGGGAAACCTTTTTTTCACCTCTCGGGATATGTTTCCTGTGCCACAGCCTAGATCAAGAATCTTAATTTTTTCTTTCCCGTGGAAAGGAAGCGAAAGTACCAGTGAACTAACCATATCATCGTAAAATGGAATTAATGTTCGTATAAGTTTGTCAAATTCTTCTGCTTCTTCTTCGAAGTGGTCTTTAACCTGTTTCATTTAATCACCCTAATCTTATTCCTTCCAAGTTATTAAATCATTAAATTGAATGTTTTTTTAAAATTTTTATGAATCAGTTAACTTATTCCAGTAATTTAACTTATTTCAACAGATGTAACTCTAGATAATTAGCTGATCCTTAACTAACTTTTGATATGAATCATATATTAAATGCACATGAAGATCATTGCTCACAGGGGTGCTTCATTTCTCTTACCAGAAAACACCCTGCTCTCAATAGGACATGCTCTTGATGTGGGGGTAGACATGGTGGAAGTTGATGTTCGCCAATCACAAGAGGGGGAGATAGTAGTTTTCCATGATCCTGAGGTAGACCGCACCACTAATGGCACGGGAATGGTTAGGGATAAAACACTGTTAGAATTGAAAAAATTAGATGCAGGTCATGGAGAAACAATACCTACTCTCACCGAAGTTTTAAAACTCGTAAAATCTAAACGGAATAAAATGCAGCGGAGTATTATAATTGAGATTAAAGAACCTGGAATCGAAAAACAGGTTCTAGACATCATTAAACAGGAAAACATGGTAAAAACTGTTATTGTAGCTTCTTTTTATCATGATGTTTCTTTAAATCTCAAATTAATGGAAGAAAAGTTAAAAACTGGAATAATATTCATCTCCCAACCCATCCGTCCTGAAATAATGGCACTTGATGCACAGGCAGAGTATATGTTACCTTTTCAGAAATATTTAAGTAAAAAAATGGTTGATAATGCTCATAATCATGATATCTATGTTTACACGGGGGTTGTTGACACATTTGGGGCTATGCGGTCTGTTTTAAAAATGGGGGTGGATGGGGTTGTGACCAATAAACTTTTGGGTGCCAAATCAACATTATAATTCAAATTTCTTATTTTAAAACTATTTGGTTAGTTAAACTTTGATTTTAAAATGAGAAAGATAATTTAACCAAAACGATAATGTGTTTTTGATATCAATCTTTAATATGAATTCAATGATTGATTTTTTTCGTGTTACATTTTTTAAGTGTTGAATTCCAACCTATCTAATAAATTCCAACCATGACCAATTAAAATGAAGAAAATATTTATACATTCCAGGAGAATCTCCCCATGTTAGGCGAAAAAGAACTCATAAAACTATTCCCTGAATTTGCAGAACTGGTGGAACCATCAGGCATAGACCTCAGGGTGGATCAGGTTTACCAGCAGAAAGGACCGGGATCTTTGATTGACAATGAAAAGAACCTCCCTGAACTGGAAAAACTGGAACCACCTCTTTACACCCTGCAACCCAAAACAGCTTACAGTGTAACCATTGACCGCAAGATAAAAATTCCCAAAGGATATTCCATGCTATATCTGCCTCGTTCCACACTCTTACGCTCGTTTGTAACCATCCACACTGCAGTGGGTGATCCTGGTTTTTATGGTACACTGCAGTTTTTACTGGTGAACCAGGGAGAATTCCCATTCACACTCAAACGTGGTGAAAGGATTGCCCAGGGAGTCGTATTCCCAGTTGAAGGTTCAGGGGAGTACAATGGCAGTTACCAGGAAAAAGAAGAGTAAATAGGGGAAAACTGTGAATAGGGGAAAATAATCAGAGAAATATATTTAAGCTTTGTTTTACTCCAATCTCCTATTTTTTTTACACCCTTACAATGCATTATCCAGTTCATCCACAGCTTCAGGATTAGCTAGAGTGCTAATATCACCCACATCTTCACCTTTAACCTTAGCCTTAATCACCCGGCGCATGATCTTACCCGAACGGGTCTTGGGAAGGTCTCCCACGAAATTAACGCAAGCTGGACTGGCCACAGGGCCAATTTCTTCCCTTACATGTTCCCTGAGCAAGTGTTTCATACGGGGACTGGGTTTAAACCCTTCTTTTAATGTAATGAAACTGCAGATCTCCTCACCCTTAACCGGGTCAGGTTTACCCACCACTGCCGCTTCAGCAACAGCATCATAACTCACCAGGGCAGATTCCACCTCTGCCGTACTAATGCGATGCCCGGCAACATTCAAAACATCATCCTCCCTTCCCTGTACCCAGAAATAGCCATCTTCATCAATACGAGCCACATCACCACTGAGATAAACTCCAGGGAAAGTACTCCAGTAAGCATCCATGTAGCGTTCCGGGTCCTTATATAACGTGCGGAACATGGCAGGCCATGGTGTTTTAATCACCAGATGACCGCCCCCTTCATTGATTGACTTCCCCTCATCATCCACCACATCAGCTTCCACGGTGGGGAATGGTTTTACAGCTGACCCGGGTTTGAGGGAAGTGATGGGAAGGGGAGTTATAAGTTGCATTCCAGTTTCAGTCTGCCACCAGGTGTCCATAATGGGGCACTGATGGTTCCCAATATGTTTATAGTACCACATCCACGCTTCTGGGTTTATGGGCTCCCCCACACTACCTAAAAGTCTTAAAGAGGTCAAATCATGTTTCTGGGGCCATTTCTCCCCATGTTTCATGAACATGCGGATGGTGGTAGGTGCGGTGTAGAATACATTCACACCGTAATTTTCGATAATTTTCCACAGGCGATCAGGGTCAGGATAATCAGGAGCCCCTTCATACATCACTGAGGTGGCTCCAAGGAGTAGAGGAGCGTAGACAATGTAACTGTGACCGGTTACCCAGCCAATATCTGCAGCACACCACCAGATATCCTCATCTTTCAGGTCAAAAACAAATTTTAAGGTGGCGTAGATACCAACCGCATAACCTCCATGAACATGAAGCACACCCTTGGGTTTCCCGGTTGTTCCGGAGGTGTAGAGAATAAAAAGAGGATCTTCAGAATCCATTACTTCAGCGACGCATTCTCTATCCTGATCCTGAATGATCTCATCCCACCATAAATCCCGACCAGCTTTCATCTTGACGGGGCAGTTGGCATGTTGAACTACAATTAGTTTTTCCAGGGAGGGAATATCATCTAAAACCCGATCCACATTTTCCTTGAGGGGTATGACTTTACCTCTGCGATAAAATCCATCTACAGTTATGGCCACTTTCACCTGAGCATCCTTTGCCCTTTCATGGAATGCTTTGGCCCAGAACCCGGAGAAAACCACACTGTGCACTGCTCCGATCTTGGCACAGGCCAGCATTGCTATGGGTAACTCCAGTATCATGGGCAAGTAAATAGCTACACGATCCCCCTTATCAACACCCAGACCTCGCAGGGCATTGGCCATCTGGTTAACCTTCCGGTAAAGATCCTGGTAGGTCAGCTTCTTCACCTGACCCAATTCACCTTCCCATATATAGGCCACCTTGTTTTTACGCCAGGATTTCACATGCCGGTCCAGGGCATTATGTGTGATGTTAAATTTACCCCCGCAGAACCACTCTGCATGGGGAGGATCCCATTTTAAGACATCCTGGTAGGGTTGGAACCATTCCAGCTCCAGGGCAAGCTCATCCCAGAACCAGTCAGGATCATCAAGAGCCCGCTGAAGCAGTTCATCATAATCATTAATCCCATAACGATTCATCCATCTCTGGATATTGCTGTTTACCATTAAATCTTTCCCTGGTGGGAATAATCTGTTTTCATGAAGCAGGGCATCTAATTCACTGGAAATACTAACCCCTCCTTTAAACCCCTTATTTAGGTTTATAATATCACCATTACTATACTCAAATTATGTTTCATCAGTGTCATAAATTTTTTTAAAGTGATAATGATTGCCTACATCCCGTGGGCTGATCCTCCGGACATCATTTAATTATACTGGAAGCACCATAGTCTAATCATGCAAACTGCGGCCAAGATGAGATTGGCAGAAGCCCTGGTTAAAATACTGGAAAAAGAGGAAACTGAATTCATATTTGGCTATCCTGGGGAACAGATTCTCCCTTTTTACCAAGCACTCCGGAAATCTTCCATAAAACATGTTTTAATGCGTCATGAACAGGGAGCAGCACACGCTGCTGATGGGTATGCAAGGGCATCATCCCAACCAGGAATATGCGTTGCATCTGCAGGACCGGGGGCATTAAACATGGTAATGGGAATGGCAACAGCATTCAAGGATTCAGTACCTTTACTGGTTATTACTGGTGATGTTTCCTCCCAGTTTAAGGGTGAAAATGTATTCCAGGATGTGGATATTAACTCTGTTTTTGATCCCATTACACTCCAGAGCCACCTCATAAACGATCCTGAAGAAGGGATTTCCATTATTCAGAAGGCAATTACAGCCCTGAAAAATGGTAAAACTGGTCCAATTCACCTTAATTTTCCTAAAGATATTCTCCAAGAAGAAGTTGATGCCTCTCTATTGGATGAATGGGTTGAATTAACCTATGAAACTGATGAAAGTCTCTTAAAAAATAATGAAACTGATGAGAAGATCTTAAAACAGGTAAGAGAGCTGGTTGAAACTTCTCAAAAACCACTGATACTGTCTGGAGCCGGAGTTTTATGGTCACATGCATCTGAAGATCTTCAAATATTCGCAGAAAAACATCAGATCCCAGTAGTAACCACCTACCCTGCTAGAGGAGTCATAAGTGAGGATCATCCTCTTTCTTTAGGACTAATTGGTCTTCGAGGAACAGAGGCCGCCAACTTCGCCGGGAAAAACGCGGATATTATACTGGTACTGGGGTCTCGATTATCAGAAAGAACCCTGATGGGGCTGGGAAAAGGGCCAATTATCCAGGTAAATTTAGATGAAGCAGTTTTAACAAGTGATGTGAACATTAAAGGGGATGTTAAAGAATTCCTGGAAAAAATAAAAGAAACAACCCCTAAAAATACTGATGAATGGTTAAATGAACTCCAAAAGTATGATAAAAACCAGAATGTGGTCACCGACTTTGAAGAAACACCTATAAAACCACAAAGAGCAATCATGGAGATCTTACAGGGGATGAATGATTCAATCCTGGTAAACGATGCTGGAAGCCACACCACATGGGTCAACCTGCTCATGAAAGTTCGGGAGCCATCTTCCCTTATCTTTTCAGGTGGATTCGGACCTATGGGTTATGGGATCCCGGCAGCAGTGGGTGTAAGCCTGGCAAGACCATCCAAGCACGTGGTGGTAGTGGTGGGTGACGGTGGGTTCCAGATGAGCGTCCAGGAACTGGCAACCATAGCTGAAATGGAGTTACCCATTACCATCTGCCTCTTAAACAACCAGTCCCTGGGAATCATAAGGCAGTGGCAGGAGTTATATTATGATGGGTCGTTCCAGGTGGAACTGGATAATCCTGATTTCGTGAAACTGGCCAACGCATACCATATAAAGGCCTTGATGATAGATTCTCCCGGTGATATTTTTGCTGCTGTGCAGGAGGCAGTAAAACTTAATAAACCAGTACTTATAGAGATAAAAGTTGATGAAAATGAAGACATCCCTCTCCCCCGGTGAATTCTGGAAGATTTTACATTTTCAGGTGATTGAATGAAGGTACTTCTCATTAACCCCCCTTATTTCAATTCTAAATACAAATTTATAGGATTAGTAGCACCGCCATTAGGTATTGCTTATATGGCTGCAGTGCTGGAAGAAAATAACATTGATGTGGAAATAATTGATGCAGCCGCCCTTGAAATGAGTTGGGAAACTCTTGAAACTGAAATCAAACGAATATCTCCTGGGCTGGTGGCAATAACTGCCCTAACTCCCACCATTGATAAAGCCATGCTAACAGCTGAACTGGCCAAAAAAACATGTCCTCAGGCTACAGTGGTTATGGGGGGATATCACCCCACCTTCAACTATCAGGAAATCTTAGAAAGGGAATATGTGGATATTGTGGTAATGGGTGAAGGCGAGTACACTCTCCGGGACTTGGTGGAAACCCTGGATGAAGGCAGAGACCTTAAAAATGTGCAAGGTATTGCCTACGAAGGAGGAGTGACCCCTCCAAGGCCTCTCATTGAGGATCTCGATGAACTACCCTTCCCGGCAAGGCACCTTCTCCCCATGGACCATTACAAGATCCTGAACATGAAACTCCACACTGCCACCATGATATCAGGAAGGGGATGTCCAATGCAATGTTCATTCTGCGCCTCTGCCGCATTACACGGACACCAGCTACGAATGAGATCACCGGAAAATGTGGTGGATGAAATGGAACATCTCATCAACGACCATGACTCCGGTATGATCGCTTTCATGGATGACACATTCACCCTGAAACCAAGTCGGGTGGAAGATATCTGTGATGAGATTAAAAGAAGAGACATTGATGTTTACTGGGGATGCACTGCCCGGGCAGACACCTTATCCGAAAAATTACTCCGTAAACTGAGTGATTCTGGGTGCATAACCATGTTCCTGGGAGTGGAATCTGCTGATCAGCAGCAACTGGACCGGGTTAACAAGCAGATGACCATTGAAAAGATCCGACAGGCCTTTAAACTATCCCGAGAAAATGACATACGCACCATAGCCTCAGTGGTCCTGGGGATGCCTGGAGACACCAAAGAAAGTATAGAACGAACCATTAAATTCGTAAGGGAACTAAACCCATCCTACGCCCTCTTTTCACTGGCCACACCCTACCCTGGAACCAGGTTTTACCAGGAAGCAGTGCAGGATAACCTCATCAAGGTTAAGGACTGGTCCAAATACACACTACTTTCCCCTGTTCTGGAAACAGTTGACTGCTCCATGGACGAGCTTAAAAAGATGCAAAAAAAGGCTTTCAGACAATTCTACCTCCGACCAGTTTATCTCATGAAACAGGTTCGAATGGATGGTCCCATAATCCTGAAGACCGTGGCTGCCATAATAAAAGAAGTTTAAACAAACAATATGAGTTTAAACTTATCATCATAATTCATGGAAGTTTGAATAAGTCTGTTATATTCATATGGATGTTTAATAAATCATAAATTCAGTTATTATAAGTTCAATTAAATTCCAATTTTAATATTTTTAACCATCACAACCTTTTCAAATAGTATTACCCTGTTTGGGGGTGTTTCCATCGTAAATAGTTGGGAGATGATTCTCAAGTTTGGAGATATATTCTCACAGTTTATTGAGGATGTAAATTCAATAATTCCCTTGGAATTGAACAATTCTCTTTGGAATTGAACAATTCTCTTTGGAATATTCCCAATTCATGGAAATCACTCTTTAAGTAAGGTGTAATTTGAATATTTTACCCATTTAAAAAGCTATTGTTTTTAACCATTAACACACCCTTCTCATAAGGCCCCCTTTAAGAAGAAAGGCTTTTAAGATGAGATCAGGGTATTTCTATCCTTGCAGATCATCAGTTTGGATAGGTTCTAATCAGTTTAGATAGATTCTAATCAGTTTGGATAGGTTCTAATCAGGAATATATCCTAATTTAATGATATTTTTATCTTAATGATATTTCTATCATTAGATAAAGCATTAGATGGCATAATAATCCCTGAATATTAATCCAATTTAATATTAACAGGATAATTGGAGTATGATGAAAATTGAAAAACCAAAAAATTTCTGAAGATGATAAAATGAAAGTCACATTCATAAATCCACCCCAAACCAACTCCAAATATAAATTCATTGGAGTAGTAGCTCCACCACTGGGAATATCCTACATGGCAGCGGTTTTAGAAGAAAATGGTTATGACGTGAACATCATTGACGCTTCTGCCCTGGAGATGACCTGGGAAGACCTGGAAGATGAGTTAAATGGAACATCACCCCAGGTGGTGGCCATAACTGCCCTCACACCTACCATTGAACAGGCTAGAAAAACCGCCCAACTGGTGAAAAAGATTTCTCCTGAGACCACAGTGGTTATGGGTGGGTACCATCCCACCTTCAACCACCAGGAAGTTCTCAAAACAGATTATGTGGATGTGGTGGTTATGGGTGAGGGAGAATATACTATGCTGGAACTGGTGCAAACTCTAGAAAATGGAGGGGACCTATCCCCGGTCCGGGGAATAGCACTGGAGGGTCAGGTAAACCCACCACGCCCACTCATAACCAATATGGATGCATTACCCTTCCCAGCCCGACATCTACTCCCCATGGACCATTACAAAATGCTCAACATGAAAACAGGTATGGCAACCATGATCACCAGCCGTGGTTGTCCAATGCAATGCTCCTTCTGCGCATCAGCTGCCCTCCACGGTCCTCAACTACGATTACGCTCACCAGAGAATGTGGTGGATGAAATGGAACACCTGGTCCGTGATCATCATGTGGGAATCATTGCCTTCATGGATGACACCTTCACCCTAAACCATCGTATGGTGGAAGCCATCTGTGACGAGATTAAGAAAAGAGATCTGGACGTATTCTGGGGATGCACAGCACGTGTGGATACATTATCCGCTGATCTATTGGAAAAAATGAGGGAAGCCGGTTGTATAACCCTTTTTATGGGTGTAGAATCTGCAGACCAACAGATGCTGGATGTCACCAGTAAAAATATAACTATTGAAAAGATACGCGAGGCATTCCAGCTATCTAAAAAGTATAAAATCCGCACCATAGCATCAGTGGTTCTGGGAATGCCCGGAGACACCAAAGAAAGTATAAAAAGGACAGTTAACTTTGTAAGGGAACTCAACCCCTCCTATGCAGTTTTCAGCCTGGCCACACCCTACCCTGGAACCAGGTTCTACAAAGAATCTGTGGAAAAAAATCTTATAAAAGTGAAGGACTGGTCCAAGTACACTCTTATAGCACCGGTTCTGGAAACAGTGGACTGTTCCCTGGAAGAACTACGAAACCTGCAGTACAAGGCCTTCCGTAATTTCTACCTCAGACCAGGTTATTTACTCAGACAGGCATGGATGGACGGACCAATACTCATTAAAACTGTTGCGGGGGTTATAAGGGAAGTTATATGATGTGGTGCAAACTTATTTTCTCCACATAATTTTGTATACAAAAAGAAGATAATAACATGTGAATTTAAGGTCCAGGAATTCCGGGGTGTGCTGTTTATACCCAGTACCATTTTGAGTTCGCGTCACCGGGTGACATGTGCATCTTTAGCATCATCTTATGTGAACCTGTTAAGAGTGGTGTGGTTCTAGGCTACATTGTAAACTGTGCTGTATCAGCCAGATATCCTGACGGTAAATCCTCATCAACGATGTGAAGAACGTTCCATAAGCAACTTTCATAGCTCATGGAGCGTATAAGGATTGTTTATTGAACCAGTAATGAACTAACTCAGGTTTTATCCAGGTGGTAATGGTGAAACTTTCTAAGACATAGAAGATAGGATCTTTTCTTTTTCCTTTATAGCAGGTTCAAAATTGGGATCTATTTTTAAAACCATATTAAAACATTTTAGAGCCTCTTCAAGTTTCCCTATATTTTTGAGAGTTATTCCCTTATTATGCTGTGTTTTAATATCATTTGGGTCTAATTCTGAAGCTTTTTCAAAATATTTTAAGGCTTCTAAGTGTTTACCAAGCTTTCCTAGAATTATTCCTTTATTATTTAGTGCATCATTATCATTTGGATCGATCTCTAAGATTTTATTAAAGCATTCTAAAGCATCGTCTTTTTTATCGAGTTCTGCAAGCATTATACCCTTATTATTCAATATATTTGTAGAGTTAGGATCCAAGTCTAAAGCTTTATCATAAGCATCTAAAGCACCCTGAAAATCCCCAAGTTCTACTAAAACTCCACCCTTATTGTTCCATGCATCAATGTAATTAGGATCCAAGTCTAAAGCTTTATTATAAGCATCTAAAGCACCCTGAAAATCCCCAAGTTCTACTAAAACTCCACCCTTATTGTTCCTTGCATCAATGTAATTAGGATCCAAGTCTAAAGCGTTATCATAAGCATCTAAAGCACCCGGAAAATCTCCAATCAAGCTTAAAACTACTCCTTTACCATACCATGCTTCAGAATAACTGGAATCTATATCGATTATTTTTTCATAACATTTCAATGCCTCTGAATATTTACGCTGTTTTGATAAGTTATAGGCCTTTTTAATTTCCGTGTTTTTCTTAAAACCATTAAATAATCCTATTTTTACACCTCCCCAAAAAGCTATTATTTTCATTAGGTAATTAATTTTAAGAGCTGTTTTTTAGTTTCTTCGGGTAAAAATTGAAAAATAAGATAGGAACCCCAAAAATACATACCTCCTGTTCCTACGGTTATTTTTGCCAAACTTAATATATGGTTACCTGCATGCCAATCATTAACTCCCTCTCGGATTAAATTCATAGATTTTTTATATAAATTCTGGCACAGTAGATTTTTTTAGTGATTGATTTTATGAGTCTTATTTTTTAGGATAAGGGTCTTCCATAAGTTTTATAGCTTATAGAAGACAACATATCCTTGGTTTTTACAATGGTATGTTTAGATTTAAGTCTATTAAATTTTTCGGAAAAAGATTCATTTTTCTCAGCTTTTGAGAACTACAACAACAATTATGAATACACATCAAAAGGCGTTCTTAGAAGAATCACACCACCTCCATGCTCAAATTGTGGTACCCGGATGAATCACAACGGTTATAATATTTACACCAAGAAAAACTTAGGTAGTGTTAAAATAGGTCGTTATTTTTGTCCTGTTTGCGGTGAATTGGGTGAGGAGAATCGTGAATTCTGGGAAAGTCTGAAAAAAGAATTTTTCAGCGCATTGAACCCTATTTATCAGATTTTAAGGACGCAACATGTTTCTTACGAGGGTATTTCACAAGTAATGGGACATATTTTCCCTCGGGGAAAAGACACCATCCTCCGTGCTTTCACGGATTCCGTGGAAAAAACTGTTGTCCCACCTTTAGAAGTTTCTTATATTGTTCATTATGATGAACAGTTCCCAAAACGTGGTCGTTCACAGAAATACCGTCTCACACTCATGGATAACTTCACAGCACAACCCATTGCCGATGAACTTTACAATAAAAAGGATCCCGAAACCATCAAAAAGTTCCTGAGACGGCATTTAGACCCAAATATGGTAACATTTGTGGTAACAGACCTCTATTCAAGCTATTCCAGTGTTTTAGAGGAATTTTTCGGGAATAATGTTCTCCACCAATGGTGCCTCCTCCACCTGAACAAACGCATAGTGAACGATTTCCCCAAAAATACACTTTTATACAAGAACTAACCAAATACCAGCTATTAAACATATTTTATAACCGTGACCCGGAGCTCGAATACCTCAAACAGAAATTAACCGAAGAAAAAAGATTCAAAGAAGAAAACACCGAAAAAAGGTACAAAGAATGGTTGAAAAAGGAGATGAAAGGCTTTAAAAAATTTGTTCATGATAGAAAGAAAGAACGCCGGCGCAAAAATGAAACACTACCACAAAGACCTTACTTCGAAGCATTAGAAACATTCACAAACTTAATGGACGAAATAAACTCATTTGAAAAAAATATACAAAAAAGACTTCGTAAAATTGAGAAACACTGGGAAAACTTCACCATCTTCTATTTCGTGGAAGGCGCACCCGCCACCAACAACCTCCTGGAAAACTACTACTCCACCAGCCTTAAAACACACCGAAAAAAACAACTAAGAACCGACAGAGGAATAACAAACCACATGAAATTATCAAACATGAAAAGAGCCGAACAAATCACCAACAACGGAAAAACAATCCTCCAAATCTTCCTAAAATTCACACCATTCCTAAACCACGACTAAATACTAAAAATAAACTCTAAGGACTATTTCTGAATAAAAACACTTCAACCACCACCATATAGTAGTTTTAGCGTGAGCAAACATTTTTTTTCAAGTAAAAAACTTCAAAATCTATCTTTTTCATGATATTAGGGATGAAAATAATATAAAATTGCAGGAAAACTTATAATAAAAAGTTCATCGTTTATCAAAAAGCACATTAATCATGAAAAAAGAAATAAAAATCAGGATTTATTTACAAAAAAATTAACATTTCACTTGAAAAATCGATAGCGCCATAAATTCTTTATAAATGCAATTTTATCACCATCTTGTGGGATTGGGTTGCCCTGATTTACATATTTTGCCTTTTGTTTAAATACATAATTAGTGGTATCCTGTTGCATATCTTCATCTTCACGTAAAACATTATAGGGTTCTTCATAATCACTTTCACTTAATGTCATAAGGAAATAAGCTGATTGCCAGTATGCTTCTTCTAGTTGTTTGGTTGTGGGTGTAGATTCATCATAAAGGAATGTGTTTATCAGTGCAAATGGTAAGAATGCATTTCCCAGTATTTCTCGGCTTTGTTCTGGTGGTAACCACCCATACTGATCACAGATGTAATTTAATACAGCAGCTAATACTAAACCTCCTCCAATCATTACCCCTACAACTGGAACTGTACTACCTATCTCTATTCCTGCTAAAAATAAAGGACTTTCACCAGTAACTTCTAAACCCACTAAAACAGCAGATGAAGAAGCCATGCTGATTTGTGCTGTGGAATTCAACCATTGTGTTTTACTTGGATCGCCACTGATTATATCCTCAGCCTGATCAATTCTCTGCTCAGTCATCTGATTATGGTAACAATAAAAACACAAGCATTATCCATAATATCCGTGACAATACCAGTTACAGGATCAACCAGGAGTATTAAATCATCTTTATCCTTAATCTTGAGCACAATGTATCCGTTGCTGTAGAATAATTCCGGTGTTTCACCATGTAGAATACGTTCCCCTATACCCAAGGTCACAGAACCAATACCCGTATTATTCGTACCACCCACTTCCTCTTCTATGGGTGAAAAAGCTGAAGAACAGGCAAACCTGAACGCCCAAACATTACCAGATGTACCATTCACATCCATACCCATCCTAAGGCCTGATTCTCCTGTAATGTAGGTTGAAGCTGCATCATCACAGTGAGAAACCACCACCGGAGTAGTACGACTCCAAGTAACATTATAGGCTGTGGCAGCCTGATCTGCTACCATATCATGACATTTAATAATCAGTAAAGACGTGAGGAATGTTCCATAAGCTGCTTTCATAGCACCTGGAGCATATTGTGATTGTTTGTCCAGCCAGTACTGCACTACACTGTTTGTTGTTTTGGTGGAGGCGAAGCTTCTAAGACATAGAAGATAAAATCTTTTCTCTTTCCTTTATAGCAGGTTCAAAATTGGGATCTATTTTTAAAACCTGATTGATATAGTTCAGTGCTTCTTTATGTTTTCCAAGGCTATGGAGAATGAAACCTTTGTTATAAAATGAAGAAATGTCCTGAGGATCAATATTCACAGCTTCATCAAAACATTGGATTGCTTCTTCTAGTTTTCCAAGTTCTCCAAGAACAGATCCTTTGTTATTCCACACTTCACCATCTGTGGGGTTTATATTCAGGGATTTGTTGTAACATTTGATTGCTTCTTGGAATTTCTCTTGTTCTTCTAGGGCCACTCCTTTTTTGTTCCACACCTGACTGTTTTCAGGATAGGTTTTCAAAACCTGATCATAACATTGGACTGCTTCTTTGAATCTATGATGACTAGTTAATGCATCTCCTTTTATAATCCATCCTTTGAGATTATCTGGATCTAAATTTAAAGATTCTTCAAAAGTTTCAGAAGCCTCTTGATACCTTTGAATCCGTTTAAGAGCATTACTCTTCCTGTATAATATATCAAAATTTTTAAATCCTCTTTCCAATGCTTTATTATAAAAATCGATGGCTTCTTCAAATCTACCTAAATCTTGTAGAACTGCCCCTTTACCAAACCAGTACAAAGAATTCTCAGGATCGAATCTTAAGGCATTATCAATACATTTCATTCCTTCATTAGGATTTCCAGAATCTGTAAAAGCAGCACCTTTTAAGCTCCATGCTAAAGCATAATCCGGATCCAATCTCAAAGCTTCATCAACTAACTCCAATATTTCATTAGTATACTTCTTAGAAGGATAATTTTCACGGTCGGTGAGTTTAAAAGCCTTTTTAACCAGAGATTTTTTTCTGTAACTATCAAATAATCCCATCTATCTCTCACCCACATTTTTCAGGACTTCATGGATAAAATATGTTCAATAGCATTCTTGGTAAATTGAGAATTTGGATTTAATTCTAATGATTTTTTGTAACATTCTAATGCTTCTTCAGGCCTTCCAAGTTTTTCAAGTGTTAATGCTTTACCCGACCATCCATGTGCATTCTCAGGTTTCAGGGTCACAACCTGTTCAAAACATTCAAGTGCTTCATCATGTCTTTCAAGATAACCAAAAGCCATCCCCTTATAACACCATGCTTTAAAATAGTCAGGTTTCAGTTCAATAGATTTATCAAAGAAATCCAAAGCTTCCTGGAACCTTTTAAGCCCTATAAGAGAATGACCTTTATTAGAAAATGCCTTATAATCTTCAGGATCCAATTTCAATGCTTTTTCTGAAATCTCCAAAGCTTCATGATACCTACCCAATTTATTGAGAAATTTACTTCTCATCTGTAACGCCGTTAAATCCCTAGGATCTATCTCTAAAGCATTTCCCCAACTATTAGCAGCATCTTCATACTTATCCATTAATGAAAAAATACTACCCTTCAAGCCCCACACTTTACTATCCTCTGGATCTAACTTTAAAACCTCATCAAGACAAGCCATGGCCTCTTCAAATTTATCCTGTTCATAAAAATTCATACCTTTAATCATCAAAGCCTTTTTTTGATCTTGAAAACTTCGTTTTCGTTTCCTGAAAAACATTATAAGCCACCTAATAATTTTTTTTGAATCCGTTGATAAACCTTTAATTATTTTTTATAAATCAGGGATACAAATTTTTATCTGCTTTAACGATTTATTAAAATGCTCCGCCACCACCACCACCGGATGCAGAACTACTATTTGTAGTAATTGCTTCTATAACTACTTTTAATGCTTCAGAAACCCATCTGTAAGACTTGTCCCTACAACAGTTAAGGCACTCAGTACAAGAGTACCTCCTGCAACCATTTGATAAACATCTCCTTTCGAAATTCCATCACTTATAAGTTTTACACCGGATACTAAAGTAGTTCCCAGGGGAACAATTCAGGAGTCTCACCATTTAGGATGCGTTCTCCGATTCCCATGGTCACAGAACCAATAGCGCCATCTGGGTTTCCTACTTGTTGTTCAATGGGTGAAAATGAAAGAGAGCATGCATAACGGAACGCCCCAAACATACTAACTGTGCCGTTAACATCCATACCCATCCTATCCATTTCCCCAGTTATGTAAGGGGATGCTGCATCGTCACAGCAGGAAACCACCACAAGTGTGGTACGATTCCAAGTTACATTATAAGCGGTGGCGGCCTGGTCTGCTACCATATCATGAGCTTTGATTACTAGGGAAGATGTGATGAAAGTTCCGTAGGCTGATTTCATTGCTCCTGGTGCGTATAAGGATTGTTTATCGAGCCAGTACTGAACAACTTCGTTGGTTACTTTGGGTGGCTATGGCGAAGCTCCTGACACTTCATATCCTACATCGTAGAGTGTTCCGTTGATGTTGTTCATGTATCCATCGAGTATATCCTAGGGCTTATTCTGAAGATGGGGTTTCCCGGGAAGTTAAGCCTCACAGTCTGATTGTTGTCAGGATCTACAAAACTTATGGTTTGAGCGGCATCACCTGGATAAAACATTCAAAAACCAACTAGATCGATAAATTCAGTCGATGGTTTTTAATAAAGTTATTCCATCATCTGTGAAATTATTCTCTATTTTAGCCAACAACAAATACAATTCTCCAGTTGATCAAATGTCATGTTTTTGAGATGGTAATAAATTGATAATGGGTCGCATATTCTGATTCTGCACGAATGTATGAATTTTACTGGGTTAAAAAACTGCTGGTGTACGGATTTGATTCAAAAACATTATTGAATAAGAATTCTGATAATTCAAAAAATCAATTCATTTTAGACAAAACTTCTTCTTTAGCATTTTTAGCATCTTCATAATCAGGATCTAGTTCTAAAGCCCCATCCAAATATTTTAATGCTTTATGATAATTCCCCAATTTTATTAACATATTACCTTTATTGTATAAAATTAAAGGATGTTCTGGATATAGTTCTAAAGCTTTTTCATAACATTGGAAAGCTTCATGATATTTCTCAAATTTTTCCAATACATCTCCCTTGTTATTCCATGCTATAAAATCTTTTGGATCTAATTTTAAAGCTTTATCATAAGACTCTAACGCTTCTTGAAGCCTTCCAAGTTCGCTAAGGACATTTCCTTTAGCATTCCATGCATCAACATGTGGACATATCTCTAAAACTTTATTATAACATTTTAATGCTTCCCGATTCATTCCAAGCTTTGAATATGTAATACCTTTGTTGAACCATCCTCCCGCATCTTTTTGATTTATTTTTAGGACTTCATCATATGATTTTAGTGCTTCTTGAAGCCTTCCAAGTTTGTTAAGGGCATTTCCTCTATTGTACCATGCGTCAACATAGTTTGGATCTAATTCTATGGCTTTATCATAAGATTTTAGTGCTTCTTGATGTTTTTCAAGCTTTCCAAGAATAATTCCTTTATCAAACCACTTTTTCATATTCTTTGGATCTAATTCTAAAGCTTTGTCAAAATATTCCAATGCTTCTTTAAGCTTCCCAAGTTCTCCTAAAACCACACCCTTACCATATAATGCATTACCAAGTTTTGGCTCTATTTTCAAAGCAGCATTATAACTTTTTATTGCTTCTTGATATCTTCCAAGTTTTTCAAAGGTGTTGCCTTTATTATTCCATACATTAGCATTATTCGGATCTAATTTTAAAGCTTTATCATAAGACTTTAACGCTTCTGAATGTCTGCCAAGTTTATTAAAGATAAATCCTTTATTAATCCATGCCTCACTATCTGTTGGATCTAATTTCAATGCTTTATCATTATATTCTAAAGCCTCATGATATTTACCAAGCTCTCTTAAAACCACACTCTTACCAAACCACGCAGGAACATAATTTGGGTCTGTTTCTAAAATATTATGATAACATTCTAACGCTTCCTGATATTTTCCCTGATTAAATAATTTATAAGCTTTTTTAATCTTTGAATTCTTCTTAAAACCATTTAATAAACCTATATTAACACCTCCTCAAAAAAATAGAGCATTTGATGTTCTAAAAAAATTGTTGAAATCTTTTATTGTTAAATATATTGATCTTTATTTTGGTAAGATTTCTTGGAGTTCTTTGGGTAAAATTGCACTATACATATATGTACTCGCCATATGAAACTCTACAACTCCCCATACAAACTGCGCTGTACCACTTTTAATGTTACCCGCCTGACACTCCGCTGCTCCTTCCTTGATATTCTTTATAGCATCTCTGTAAAGATTAATTATATATGCAGCTTTATCACCATCTTTTGGGTCCGGTACCCAGTTTAATTTCCATAAATCCTTCTCAGCCTCTTGACCCATACGATCTCGCCAGTCATTAATGTCTATTTTAGCTAAGTCATAAAGTTCTTCATAGTCACTTTCATCGATTGCCATTAATAAGTGTCCAGCATTCCAGCATGCTTGTTCAAGTTCTTTTAGTGTTGGTGTATTATCAGGTAGGAATAGTTCTATTGCTCCGTCCCATAGTGCTCGTGCACTTTGTTTAAGGTTCTTTATGTCTTCTAGATTTTGTCGTACGTTAGGGTTGTTGGGGCTGCCATATTTGTAGGATTCATCCCATACTCCCTGTGGTGGTCCTGATCCTATTCCGAGACATTGGATCATAACATCCCACATCTGGTCCTTTAAATCATTGTTCCTGAAGTATTCTGCGGTGTTGAAGTTTCCTTCCTGTTCTGCTTCTTCAATAGCGTAAGGTTGGATTGTTTCAAGGAAAGCAATAGTGCTACTATCAGTAGTATTGGTGGGAATAGTTCGGCTGCTGCAAGAGAAGTTCCACCTAAGTTACAGTACCCGTCATGGCAGCAAAGCTTCCGAGCATGATTGAAGAGTTACTGATGGATTGTTGCCACTTCGGTTGAACACTAGGATCACTACTGGTTAAGTTCTGTGTCAGGGATATTTTGTTATTGGTTATTTAGTCATGATAGCAGTAGACTCCGTTGATTCCCAACGCACAATCAGTAACAATACCAGTAACCGGATCCAGCAACAGGAAAAGATCATCCTTACCCTAAATCTTATAAACCAAGTAACATTACTCATGAACAATTCAGGTAACTCTCCGTTAAGGAGCGTTCACCCAGCCCCAGAGTCACGGAAAGACCAGTGGGGTCACCAACCACACAATATTCTATAGGTGAAAAAGCAGAAGAACAGGCAAAACAAACATCCACACATTACTACAGTACCATTCACATCCATACCCATCCTTAAACTAGATTCACTAGTAATGTAAGCATCTTTAACATCATCCAATCAAGAAACCACCACTAGAGTAGTACGAGCCCATGTGATATTATAATTGGCCGCTGCTTGATCCGCACCATGTCATGGCATATAATCACCAGTAAAGAGGATAAGAATGTTCCTTAGGCTGCTTTCATAGCACTCGAAACAAATTGTGATTGTTTATCAAACAACATGATTCTAACATACAATTGGTTACGAGAATATAAAGAAGAATTCCTATTTTTGAGTAGATAAAATTTTATTTTTTGCTCTTTGTGCAAGTTCAAAATCAGTTTTTAAATCTAAAGCTTTATTGTAACATTTTAAAGCTTCCTCAGATCTTTGTAGTTCAACTAAAGCCACACCTTTTAAAAACCACGCATCCTCATTTTCAGAATCAATGTCCAATGATTTATTCAAACAGTTTAATGCTTTTACATTTTTGTCAAGTTGAATTAAAGCTAAACCTTTATTATAATACGCTTCATTATCATTAGGATCCAAAGTCAATGCTTTGTTAAAACATTTTAAAGAGGTTTCATGCTTTCCCATCTTTGCTAGAACTGTACCTTTATTATCCCATATGAGTGAATTGCTTGAATCATACTTCAAAGCTTCATCGTAACATTTTAAAGCCTCATAAAACTTACCCAAGTCACTAAAAGCCGTGCCTTTATTAATCCAACCATTAACATCTCCTGGATTTAACTTTAAAAGTTTATCATAACATTTTAGAGCTTTATCGAACTTGCCTAACTCACTAAAGGCTAAACCTTTACTATGCCAAACATTAGAATTATCCGGCTCTAACTTTAAAGCTTTATTAAAACATTTTAGAGCTTCATCGAACTTGCCCAACTCACTATAAGCTAAACCTTTACTATGCCAAACATTAGAATTATCCGGCTCTAACTTTAATGCCTTATTAAAACATTGTAATGCTTCTTCAAATCTACCTAAAAGGTTAAGATTATTTCCTTTTAAATACCACCCATCTACATTTTTTGGTTCGGCATCCAATAATTTATTTACCCACTCTAAAACCTCATTATTCTGACCTAATTCACTCAGAGTCCATCCTTTACCATATAAAGCAAATGGATTTTCTGGTTCTAATTTTAAAATATAATTATAACAATTTAATGCTTTTTCATACCTTTTATCATCTATAAAATTATCCGCACTATCCAAATAGGATTTAACGCGATTTTTATTTGCAAAATGATTTAAAATCCCCATTTTAACCGCCTGTATTGTTGGTTAAATTTTCCGCTTTTTCTTTTTGTTCGATTATCTCATATATCGATTCGCCTAAAGCCCAAAGTCCGCCAACAATAATAATTGTTGAAGCTCCTATTATATCATGATTTGCCAAGGCAACCCCTAATGCCTGACCTAACAAAGCAGCTTGCACCTTAAAATCATCAGGTTTTTTCTCCGGTTTGCGGCCACCACCCTGTAATTTCTTTAAATCTTTTATTCGACCAGTATGATATAATTCAGTAAGTTCTTCTTTAGTTTTTCCCATCAAATAGTAACCCGCACTTTCATATGCATATGCTAATTCTTCTAGTGTTGGTGTTCTGTCGTCTGGTAGGAATAGTTCTAGTGCTCCATCCCATAGTGCTCGTGCACCCTCTTTCATGTTCTTTATATCTTCAAGATTTCTTTGCACGTTTGGATTATTTCGAACATATTCATCAGATTCATCAAAGACTCCTTGTGGTGGTCCTCCTCTTCCAAGAGATTGGAGCATAACATCCCATGCAATATCCCAACTATTATTGTTTTTAAAGTATTCAGCGGTGTTAAATGATCCATTACTTTCGGCTTCTTCTATTGCTCCGGGTCTGAGATTATCAAGTAATTGGATTGTCACTGCAGGCAGCAATATAGATGCGCAGTAGCCTATAATAGTGCTAAGAGCTACTTCTCCAATGGTTACACCAGTTCCCTGTGAAACAACTTCCCCTATTACAGCAATTATGCTGCCTAATGGAATTGTTGAATTACTGATGGAATCCATCCACTCTGGTTGAACACTTGGATCATTACTGGTTAAGTTCTGTGCCTGTTCAATTCGAAGTTCAGTGATCTGGTTATGATAACAATACGCATCACAAATACCATTAGCAACATCTCTGACAATGCCTGTTGTTGGATCGAGTAGAAGGATCAGGTCATCCTTGTCTTTGATCTTATAAACAATTTGACCATTACTGTAAAACAACTCAGGAGTCTCACCATTCAGGATGCGTTCCCCTATTCCAAGAGTTACTGACCCAATTTTTCCTGTGTTATCTGGATTAGCTACTTCCTCTTCTATGGGTGAGAAAGCCGAAGAACAGACAAAGCGGAACGCCCAAACATTACTTGCTGTGCCGTTTACATCCATACCCATACGATGATCCATTTCCCCAGTTATATAAGTGGATGCTGCATCATCAAGACAGGAAACCACCACAGGAGTAGTACGACTCCATGTAACATTATAGGCCGTGGCTGCCTGATCCGCCACCATATCATGACACTTAATCACCAGAAGGGATGTGAGAAAAGTCCCGTAGGCAGCTTTCATAGCCCCTGGAGCATATTGTGATTGTTTGTTAAGCCAGTATTGTACTATGCTGTTTGTTACTTTGGTGGTGGCTATGGCGAAGCTCCTGACACCTTCATATCCCACATCATAAAGTGTTCCATTGGCATCTTCCATGTATCCATCGAAGTATATCATGGGGCTTATTCTGAAAATGGGGTTTCCTGGGAAGTTTATACTCACAGTCTGATTATTGTCGGGATCCACAAAGCTTATGGTTTGAATAGCATCACCAGGATAAGCCATGACAAAACCAACCATATCTATAAATTCAAGGCGATGATTTTTAATGAAAGAAGTTTCATTATCCGTGAAATTATTCTTTATTTTAACCAACAACAGAATGGAATCCTCCAGCTGATCAAATGTCATATTTTCAAGATGATAATAAGTTATAATAGGCTGTAAATACTGATTTGGTATAAAAGTGGTGGACCCCACTGGATTTAAGAACAAACTATTAACAAACTTAATCTGTTTAAAAACCTCTTCAGAATACGAATTATGATAAGTAAGATATGCTGCATTCACCACATTACAACTCTTTACTATATTACCATTTACAATAAGATCCACTTCCCCATGGAATAAACTGGTTTCCTTCCAGAGGACACTCACCCATGTTGAAGGGTCATTTAATGGTATTTCATAGGTAAAGTTCAGATTTTGACTGGTGTTGGACGTATTTAATCCTGAACCCACAACGTTAATAACTGCTTTGGCAATTGGATCCACTCCTGTGAGAACACCTTCATTATCTACCACAGCTATAACCCCCGTAATGGATTGAGTATTGGGATCTAAAACCAGGGTAGATGAGGCTTTACCTTTTTTTGTATGTTGTAAGAGTGGGATCGTACCGTGTTGTGCTACGAAATGTACGGGTATATTATCTGGAACACAACCCTGAAGTGAGACCTCTTCACCATTACTGTTATGTGTCAAGTCAGCGGTTATGGTTGCTTCATAGATCTTGCCATTTGAAACTTTGTAAGACGTGGGATTGATATTTAAAATCATCCATGGGGCTAGTTTTTCAGATATCCATTGTGAAGGGAGTGGTTCATAGTAAGTAGTTCCAGGATATAGTCCAATATAACAGAAATCCGCATTAATATTTTCGCCTGTTGAATTAAGGATCATTGAGGGGTTATTAGACCCCCACCAATTATTAGAAATATCAGTATCAGGACTCGGCATAAGCATACAAAAGCCAGTGAGATTATTCTCTGCTATGTGGTTGAAATGGGCTTTGATTACTGCTGTTATTCCTCTAAATATCCCTATCGCATTTCCAATTATGTCATTGGATATTAAATTGTTATATCCTTGGGGGGAGATTTCACCGGTAGTATAAATACCATGATACGTATTATTTCTTATTTTATTGTAATTTATATTATTAAATATGGATGTTGACCCAATTCCAAAAAAATGTGAATAGTATTCGTTTATCCAATATTGTAATTCTTCTTCACTTTCTGGCCAAGGGCATGATACACTCAAAAAACCCTCTAAACTTTCGCATGCCTGAGGTATTATAACTCCTTGTTCATTATTTTGAATAATGTTTTCAATAATCAGATTATAACTAGAATCTAAAATGTAAACACCATAACAATTTCCTTTAATTGTATTATTCCATATGGTGCAATTGTTAGCCGATGAAAGTAATATGCCTGCAGGAGACAATGATTCATAATAATAGGCAAGATTAGCGCCATTAATAATAAATCCTTGAATTAAAGAACCACTGCCACCTGTGTTAATGGTGAAAACAGAAATTGATGGATTAACTGCCTGCACAGTCACATTACCCTCAGAAATTATGGTCAGGTTTTTGTTAACCATAATATTCTCATTGTATGTTCCATTTTCCACTAAGATCATGTCACTATTAACAGTCAATGGGTCGTTAATAGCCGATTGAATGGTGTTAAAGGATTTACGAAATGCTTTAGAAATTGTCTGGTTGTCCAGGGTTGCTGAAACAGTAGTCGCAGCAGATGAGGGGCTGGATGTGAGTGTAACAGGTGCTTTACCTCTTCTAGTGGTTGTGGTGGGGGTAATGGTTCCTATTGTGGTGGTGAAATTCACTGGTGTTCCATCTGGTATGGTACCGGAACTGGATGTGTCTTTTCCCTGGTTGTTATGGGTTAAATCAGCGGTTATCTCTGACTTTGAGGTGCTGTTTTTGGTTACATGGATAACTGAACCGGTTAAGTTCATCACTATCCATGAAGTAGAATTTACTGATCCTCCGGGGGTGTAAAGTGCACTTCCATAGTCTGATGAAACCAGAGGAATGTTGGTACCCCACCAGTTATTGGTAGCGTTCACCATCCCGGTGCCCACTTTATAAATCCCGTATCTGTTATTTCCCACAATTCTGTTGAAAATTATATTACCTGTGGAGTAGTAGATGTATACTCCGTACTGGTTGCTGATGAGGGTGTTCTGGTACAGGGTGTTGCCGGTGCTGTTGTAGATAGTGATTCCGTTCTGGTTACTAGTTAAGGTGTTGTTCTGGATGAAATTATTATTTGAACTTCCCACCAGACTGCCAACAATACCAATGAACATCCCATTACCATTACCAGTTATGACATTATCTAAAATAGTGTTGTTACTGGACTTTTCAAAGCCAATACCGTAACCAGTGGCATTGTTTCGTAGGGTGTTGCCCTGGATCATGTTTTGATTACTGTTACCAAAGCGTATGCCGTACTGATTATTCAGTGCAGTGTTATTGTAAATCAGGTTTTTAATCGAATTTTCTAACAAAATACCCGCATAGGTATTGTTTATAAACGTATTCCCAGACAGGATAGTGTTGTTACTGGTAGAGAGGAACACTCCTATCTTATTACTGGTGAAATTGTTTCCAACCAGGTTACAGTTTAAACTTCCAGTTACATAGACTCCACTGGAGTTTGTGGCCCCTTTGATGGTGAATCCCTGGATGGTGGTTCCATTTCCTGGCAGGTTAATTTTGATAACGGGTTCTGATGGATTCAGAGCCTGAAGTATTACATTGCAGCCATTAACTGGTTTAATGGTGAGTTTTTTATTTATAACAAAATTCCCGGAATATGTTCCACTTTTCACCATAATCGTATGGTTGTTGAGGGTTAACGGGTCATTTACAGCATCCTGGATTGTGGAATAGGTTTTGCCAGTGTTGGTATTGGTTACAATGGATAAAATGTAGTTCTGGGTTTGGATGGGAGCTTGGTTACCGGCTTTATCCACAGCCATGAACTTCAAAGTTGTGCTACTTACAATACTAAGGGGTGTGATGTATTTTGTGCTGGAAGTGGTGGGATTGCTTCCATTGGTGGTGTAATAAATGGTGGGGTTTGGGTCCAGATTATCAGTTGCAGTTAAAGTCACTGACTTGGGAGTGTTATAGGTTCCACCAGCAGGATTTGCAGTTACTGTGGGTGCTGCTGTGTCAATACTAATATTTGTCTGTACAGTCTGTTTATTCAGGACGGTTTTGACTGTTGCTGTTCCGGATGTAGATGTTCCCCGGTTAAATTTGGCAGTGGCTTTACCATTATTGATGCTAACCGATCCGGTTACCAGTGCCCAAGTTGGTGGTTAGGTTAACAATTATGCCATTGGGAATATGTCCCTGCGAAGAAGTATCTCCACCCTGATTGTTATGAGTTAAATCAACTGTAATGGTGGAATCTCCATTACTCACAACTGTGGGAGCTGTTACATTCAAAACTATCCATGGATTATAGTTTACAGTTCCGCTGGCAATGTAAATATCACTTCCAGTACTGGAGGATACTGTGGGATTGTTGGTTCCCCACCAGTTGTTATTGGCGTTCACAGTCCGATTACCTGTGCTGTAAAGTCCATATAAACTGTTTTCAATGATCCAGTTGAAGTTAATATTGGTTGATGAATTATAAACCTGAATTCCATACTGATTCCCAATCAGGGTGTTCCCGATAATGGAATTACCAGTACTGTTATGGACATAGATTCCCCGCTGATTAGCTATTAAAGTGTTATTTTGAATCAGATTATTGTTTGAACTACCAGTTACACTCCCAGTGATACCAATATACATCCCGTACTGGTTGCCCATTAAAACATTACTTTTGAGGGTGTTATTATTTGATCTTTCAAAACCAATCGCATAATTGGGGATGTTTAACAACTGATTATTCTGGATGGTGTTGTAATTACTGTTAGTGAAACGAATACCACGGGGATTATCTGATGCATCATTGCTCTTTAGAGTGTTATAACTTGAATCTGCAAATATAATCCCGGAATAAGTATTATTTTTCACGATATTCCCTGACAGGAGATTGTTTTTACTGTTATAGAGGTATATTCCATGTGAATTACCCCTTATATTATTTCCAATGAGATTACACCCTGAAGTTCCAGTTAAGTAAATCCCACTGGAATTAGTAGCTCCAGTAATGGTGAAACTCTGAATTGTGGTACCATTTCCCAAGTAATTCATGGAAAAAACAGGCTTCGAAGAATTCAAAGCCCTGATTATTATATTAACACCAGCAACTGGTTTTATAGTCAATTTTTTATTAACCAGAACATTTTCGGTATAAATGGAGTCCCCTAAAATCAAACTATCCCCATTGAGAGTGGTAGCATCGTTGATAGCTGCTTGTATAGTGCTGAATCTTTTTGCAGTTCGGTTATTTAAAACAGGATTTATAATCTGACTCCAGGGCTTTACCTCTACTGTAGTGGGAAGCACCTGGCTGGTGTGGTAACTGTTCAGGATCTTGCTGAAAGTGTAGACCATGTTCTGGTAACTAATTTTACCCAGTCCAATGAGTCCATATGGGGGTGCTTGATGATTACTGTCCATATGGCTGTCAATACGTTGAGCAAAATCTATATAAGCCGCTAGACTCAAACTACCACTACTCAAGGATTCCTCACTAGTACTTGGTGAAGTGTCGTCCTCCAAGAGTATAATGCTGTTATTGTTATTTTTTATTTGGTTAGTGGCTTGCACAGCTAAATGCAAAAATTGTGCGGTGTTAATGGTCTTCCCACCAACAACTACACTATTAGGGATGCTTTTAGTGGATTCTATATTGCTTTTTAAGTTAACAGAAGCAACAGTAATCTGTGCAAGAGTGAAAGTAACTGGAGGAACATATACAATAGGAATATTTGCAGTAGACCATGGTTTTACATTTATGGCTAATGGTAAACTACCGTAAGTTTTGTAAACACTTAAGATGCGGCTGTAAAGGTAAACCTGGGATGAATAACTTATTTTCCCAAGGCCAATGCTTCCATATGGTGGTGCCTGATGATTGCTGTTCATATGGCTGTTGACACGCTGAGCAAAGTCAAGGTAATCTGATTTAGTCATGGTGCCGGAGTTTAATTGTTCTTCCTGAGATCCGGGTATGCTATCACTTTGTAGTGCTATACGGGCGGCATTATTGTTGTTTATTTGGATGGTGGCCAGCACTGCTAGATGCAAGAACTGGGCGGTGTTTATGTTTACACCAGCAACAGTGACTGTGTTGGGTAAACTTTTAGTGGATTCAATGGTATTTTTCAGTCCGTCGGCAGTGGTGACGATTTGGTTGGGGGTGAAGCTGAAGGATTGAGTTTCGGCTATGGGAATGTTTTGAGCAGACCATGCCTTGAGGTTAATGTTTGGAGGTAAGCTGCCGTAATTTTTGTATATGGTTAGTATGCGGCTGTAGAGGTATACTTGGGATGAGTAACTGATCTTACCCGGGCCAATGAGACCGTAGGGTGGTGCTTGGTGGTTGTCATCCATATGGTCATCGATTCGCCGGGCAAAGTCCAGGTAATCTGCTTTGGTCATGCTGCCACTATTCAATTGTTCTTCCTGATATCCCGGTGCAGTATCACCTTGCACAGATACTGGGGTTTTATTGTTATTATTTATCTGCTTTGTAGCCTGTACTGCCAGATGAAGATATTGGGCTGTGTTAACGGTCCCACTCCCAATATTTACACTGCTGGGCAACGTTTTTGTCGTTTCTATCTGGTTTTTAACCGTAACTGAAGCAGATGCAATTTCATCTGTAGTAAAATTCGCTGGAGATGCTGCAGAAGCATTGCTAATGCTTAAAAAGAAAACCAATCCCGACAATATTATCAATAATAGAACTTTTCTCATAATACTACCTCGATATTTAGTATTACATTCTATTATATAATATTTTCTATAAAATTAGTAATAATAAATTGGGGTGTAAAATGAGGGAAAATACAACAATTAATAATTTATTCAGAAACTAATCAAAATCTAAGATTGGATAAAAATAGGTATAAGATACGATTAATAAACAAAATTAAGTTTGTAAAGGGAGCATTGAAAATAAAAAAAGGTAATGAGATCAGGATAGGTAAGTGTCCGCCACTGCAGCCACACCTTTTCCAATCTCAACATCCAGTCCCAATCCCTGCATGGTCATCTCCAGGGCAGCGATGGTGCTGATTATTTCCCGGTGGGTTATGTTACCCATGTGACCGATACGGAACACATTACCCTTAAGATGGTCCTGACCTCCGGCCAGTTCAATCCGGTAACGTTCCCTCATGGTGCCACGAAGTTCCTTGTCAGTTATTCCCTCAGGCATCCTGACTGAAGTTACTGTGTTACTGGAAACATCTTTCTGGGCGAACAATTCCAATCCCAGAGCGCCAACACCATTCTGGGTGGCTTTAGCAGCAAGTTTGTGTCTCATAACTCTTTCTTCCAGGCCTTCCTCCATGATCACTCGGAGAGCTTCCTGCATGGCATAGATTAATGAAACTGCAGGAGTGTAAGGTGTTTCAGGGGGTGTTGCGGATCCGCTCTTCCTATACTTTTTCATGTTAAGGTAATAAGTCTGATTATCAGTTTTATCCACCACATCCCATGCATCATCACTGAAAGTTATAGCAGCAATACCAGGAGGTGCAGCCAGGCACTTCTGGGAGCCAGTGACACAGATATCAATTCCATAACCATCCACGAACACATCATCTCCACCCAAACTGGAAACAGTATCAACAATGTAAAGGGCATCATAATCATTCAATATCTTACCCACTTCATCGATGGGGTTAGTTACACCAGTTGAGGTTTCATTGTGCACAATGGTCACTGCTTTAATATCTTCTTCCTCTTCCAGGATGTAACGCACATCATCAGGGTTCACACCATGTCCCCATTCCACTTCCAGCTGCACTGGAATACCTTTGTGGGTTTCGGTGATCTGCATGAATCTCTGTCCGAATTTACCTCCAACAATGTTCAGCACACGATCTCCCTTACTGATGGTGTTGGCTAGGGCGGCCTCCATGGCTGCTGTGCCGGAGCCAGTGATAAGGTAGGACTGATTTTCAGTCTGGAACACTTCAGACATCATCTGGTTGGTTTCAGTGAGTATTTCACCGAAAAGGGCGCTTCTATGGTTTATAATATTTCCTGACATGGCCTTCAGGACCCTGGGAGCCACACGGGTGGGTCCGGGAATCATCAGTAAAGTTTCATCCATCTTTTTCAACTCCAATTTAAAAATATCCTCCAAAGTTTATTATGTATATAATGGGATATACCTTATATATGGAACTGACCCTCTGGATGCAATGGTACCAGCTCATCCTGGAAGACTTTGACTTCAAAAAAGAGGATGATGAACTGTCTGCAGAAACATTAAACAACATAATTGATGATATAGGTGCCATTACGCCACAAGACATTGATATTAATGAAAAAGTGATTGTTTTTGGAGCGGGTCCATCTTTAAAGCCCAACCTGGCTGATTTGAAGCACGTGGATCTGGGTGAATTCACCCTCATAGCTTCTGACGGGGCAACCACGGCTCTTTTAGAAGAAGGTCTGGTACCAGATATCATAGTAACCGATCTGGATGGTCGAATGAATGACTTAATAAAAGCTAACCAGCAGGGGGCATTGATGGTGGTCCATGCCCATGGAAACAACCCGGAACAAATAGAAAAATATACACCACAACTGGTAAATGTCTTGGGAACCACCCAGAGCAAACCACTTGCCAGTGTTTACAATTTCGGGGGGTTCACCGATGGAGATCGTGCTGTTTTCCTGGCAATGGCCCTGGGAGCACGGATCATAGTATTATCAGGCATGGATTTCGGGAAAACAGTCACCCACTACTCCCGACCAGACCAGGAAGATGGTCCTGCAGACAAAATAAAGGAGAAAAAACTCCAGTGGGCCAAAAAACTGGTGCAATGGGCAGTTATTAACTCAGATATCCAGTTTTTGAATATTTCTAGTGGGGAAAAAGTGGAAGGTGTAAAGGATGTGGATCCCGGGCATCTTAAAGATTGTTGACCCAAGGGACATTGTTGACTAAGGGAGCGTTACTTTAAAATACTTAATATTATTCATTAAAATTAAAATTTAACCATAAATAGTGTGAAAATTTGAATTAAAAGGGGAATTTAAGTAATAAAATGGGGCAGAATCATGTCAGGTCGTGTGGAAGATATTTTAATGGGTGAAGAAACTCTTTTTAAGAATATAGCTGCTTTTAATCCGGATTATATTCCAGAAAACTATCTGCACCGGGAATCACAGATGGAAGCTCTGGCCCTGTGCCTGAGACCCGCATTAAAAGGGGGTAAACCAGTTAACAGTGTAGTTATGGGATCTCCTGCCACTGGTAAAACCACTGCTATCCATAAAATATTTGAGATGGTGGAGGGACGGTCCGAGAAGCTGGTCTGTGCCTATGTTAACTGCCAGCTTTATAACACTCGTTTTAATATTTTCTCCCAAATATACCAGCACATCTTCGGTCATATCCCCCCGGAAACTGGTGTTCCTTTCTCACGTATCTACGGGGAGATAATGAAAAAACTGGCCAACGAAGGAAAGGCACTGGTGGTTGCCCTGGATGATATTAATCATCTTTTTTACAGTAAAAATGCCAATCAAATACTTTATGATATATTAAGAGCTCATGAAGTCTTTCCAGGAGTTAGGACTGGAGTTTTTGCTATAATATCAGATATAGAATTCCGTTACATGCTGGATAAGAACGTGGGTTCTGTTTTCATCCCTCAGGAGATAGTATTCGATCCCTACACCTTCCAGGAGATCCGGGATATACTAAATGACCGGGTGAAGGTTGGTTTTTATCCTTCAGTTTTATCTGATGAGTTACTGGATGAAATCACTGAAGCTACCCTTTCTACCGGGGATCTGAGGGTGGGAATCGATCTTCTGCGTACCAGTGGAAATTTTGCAGAAGCCGATGCCTCTCGTACAATCCAGAAAGAACACTTAAGGCGAGCAATGCAGGACTTTGACTCCCATCATCTTCATGATACCATAAACAAATTATCAGGGGATGAGAAAAACCTTTTGAGGTTAATAGTTAAAGTTGATGATGATATAACTGCTGGAGGTCTTTTTAATCACCTTAAAGGAGAAATTCCTCACGAAGGAAAACCTCAAGAAGGAAAAGATTCAGATTCAAAAAGAAATTCAATCAGTTATGCTTCCTTTGACCGGGCACTTAAGAAACTGGAATTTGTAAGGTTAATTGACACCAGATTCACGGGAAAAGGAGTGAGAGGTAATTCCCGCCTTGTAATCCTCCGTTTTGATGCGGAAGAGATAGGGAGAGTTTTGGATTGATTGTATTATGAGTTTTGGATTGTTTGTATTTTTTTTGGTAATGTTCTAAAAAGGATAAAACAGGGGAGTCTGAGATTAACTTCAGACATCCCCTTGGTACTAGTTAAGAAGATGCCCTCTACTGAACTGAAATAAGATACCCTCTTTAAAATCCCTCTCTAAAATAGATTGTTTATTCCTTCATAGACCACAAATTGCTGGAAAACATCAGCAGGAATTACATATATATGGCCCTGGGAATACTGGGCTGACACGGTTTCCATGAGGACTTTACGATTACTTGGATCCTGAACTGCAGTTTTAATACCCTCCATAAGGGACTGGACTGCACTGCCCCGGGACATACCATCTTGATTCTGTTCTTCCCGTAGGAAATCAATGGAATTACCAGTCACATTGCCCTGGCCTTCCACATAAATGGGGCCAACGGCTTGTATAATGGCATCTATAGATTCAGGTGTTACAATAATCACCAGATCAGTTTTCATACCAGTGTTATATTCAACAGTTTCCTGGGCTATTTTAGACCCTTTTTCTACATCAGAAGTCCATAAAGAGTCGTGTAAGTAGTATTTATTTATCCCATAACTTTTCATATCAGAAGTAGGGGATAAAGTGGGATGTGCCAGGCCTCCAGGATAAACAGGGGTCATGTTAATTACTTTCCCCCCATTAACATTCATCACAAATGCCATATCAACCGCCCCAACACCCGGTCTCTGTTCAGAGGTGTCCACACATAAAAGTAACACATTATAGTTTCCCTCAAATTTTTCCTTTCCCTGGGAATAATAATGGGATATAATCAATCCTGCACCGGCAATGAGGATTATTAATATAATTAGGGCAATTAATTTCTTTGACATTGTTTAACCACTTCTTACCATTTAATCTATTTCAATACATTTTAATTTCATTTCAATACATGTTTAATTGATTTTATTTAATAAGTTAATAAATTCTTGAATTATTTATTAAAAGGGAGTTTATGTTTATATCTAGAAAACATTTACTCATTTTATAACATAGGGTTTATGTTGAATTCAGTTTATAAAACCTTATGTTATGTGGGGTAATCAATTTTAGTAAAAACCCTCCTGAAAATAAATATTAATTTATGTAGAAAACAAGCGGATTTCTCAATATTTTGCTTTGGAATCAGTAATATACGGATCAAATTAAAATTTTGATAAGAACCCACTAACGTAACTTCCAATGTCTTTATAAGGTCAAAAATCCCACAATTTTATAAAGAGGTCTAGAAGATAAGAATAAATGTATAAAGTAATTCTTAATTTTATCAATACTCATACTTTAACTTAGATATTTAACAAATCGTATTAAACATATAATATTACAAAAAAGTGATGATTCATTGAGGTTTTATGGTGAAGGTTCCACCCCAAGTAAGACAATTAAAAGGATTTGAGGAATTAAGAAGGTTTAGAAACCATGTCCGTGACTCATACAACTCCTGGAAACACAGAACTGTTTCCAGGGTTAACACGTTAAAAGAGTCACAGCTAATGGAATTTATTAAACAGGATTACAAACTCACTGAAAGCCAGAAAAAGGAGTTATATGAATCAATAATAAATCAAAGCGCTGCAAGTGTTGATCTGGAAATTTTTAATAATGATGCCCCTCTGGTTTCAATTGTAATAATCAACAGAAATGGTCTGAAATATTTAAAGAGGTTATTTAACGATTTTGTGGAAAAAATTCAGTATCCTGCCTATGAGATCATAGTGGTTGATAATGCCTCGCAGGATGAGTCACTGCCTTTTTTAGAGGATGTTTCTGAAAGTTTACCTCTGAAAATTATTAAAAATACCGAGAATGTGTCCTTTTCAAAGTCAAACAACCAGGCAGCGGAGATTGCCAAGGGGGAATACTTACTACTTCTTAATAATGATGTAGAACCGACTTATGGTTGGCTCAATCAGATGATGAAATCAGCACTCCAATCAGATGATGTGGGTGCTGTGGGAGCAAAACTGGTCTATCCGGATTGTTCTGGATCTCGTTACAATAGAAGAAACTCATATAAAGTTCAGCATACTGGAATAGCCTTCAGGGAGGAAGATGGTTTCATCAAACCCTACAATAGGGGCAATGGAGAAGTTTTCCAGGTTAAAGATGAGCAGGATGAACCCCGGGCAGCAGTCACTGCAGCAGCACTACTGGTTGCTCGGGATAAATACTTCCAGGTTGATGGTCTGGATGAGGGATACATTTATGGCTATGAAGATGTTGATTTTTGTTTGAAATTACTCCAAAAGGGTTACAGAAATATTTACTCTCCAAAAGCACTTTTATTCCACTATGAGTTTGGAACACAGGAATCTAATAAAAATAATGAAGTTAAAAAACGACGTTTAAACAATACAAAGTTGTTCCGGGAAAGATGGGGTAAATGGCTGCGTAGGGAACTGTTGATGGATAAATTAAACTTCAACCTTTTATTTTCTGAGAATCCTTTTAAGGTTGTCTTTGTAGTTACTGAGACTGGTGAAAACAGTTCTGCGGGTGATTATTTCACTGCCATGTCCCTGGGGAAAAGTTTCCAAAAATTCGGTTGGGAAATTGATTTTCTTTCAAGGGTTGACTATAAACATAAAGACTGGTATGAAATAGATGGGGATGTAGATGTTTTAATATCACTACTTGATGCATATGACATTCGTAAAATCCGTTCAGAGAATAATCTACTTATTAAAGTGGCATGGCCACGTAACTGGTTGAGTAGATGGATATCCCACCCTGATTTTATGGATTTTGACCTGGTGATGGCCACCAGTGAAACTGCCTGTCGTCACATAGAAGAAAAAACAGGGATGAAAACTGATCTACTGCCTCTGGCCACGGATCCAGAGACTTTCAACCCTTTGGTTGAGGGGAATGAGAAATGGGAATGTGATTACTGTTTCACTGGTAGTTATTGGAAGGATCCTCGTGAAATCGTGGACATGCTGGACCCAGAAAGCCTCCCTTACACCTTTAAGCTTTTCGGTAAAAACTGGGATGAATTTGAGAAATTAAAGGATTATTATGAAGGTTTTGTTAACTACCAGGATGTGCCAAGGGTTTATAGATCCACCAAGATTGTGGTAGATGATGCCAACCGGGTGACCAAAGAATACGGATCAGTGAATAGCCGGGTTTTTGATGCCATTGCCAGTGGTGTTCTGGTGGTTACCAACGGAGATCTGGGTGCAGAGGAAACGTTTAATGGAATTTTACCGGTTTGTAATTCCAGAGAAAAACTTAAAAACCTCCTTGAATATTATCTTTCCCATGAGGAGGAGAGAAAAACAAAGATCAGGCAATTACAGGAATTTGTTCTATCCCAACATACGTATGACCAGCGGGCGGAGAAGATACGGGAGTTACTGGAAACTTTTATTTTAAAAAGGAAGATATGCATTAAAATTCCAGCACCAAACTGGGATGAAGTTGAAGAGTGGGGTGACTACTACCTTGCCCTAGGATTAAAGAAGGAACTGGAGAGGAAGGATTGTGAGGTCGTATTGCAGGTTTTACCGGAGTGGGATGGTGATGGTGATGCCCGCTGTGATACTGTCCTGGTTTTAAGGGGATTGAGCTGGTATAAACCTAAACCACAGCACTTCAACATAATGTGGAACATATCACACCCAGATGAGGTGACTGTTGAGGAGTACAACCAGTACCAGCACGTGTTCATAGCATCCAAGTTCTGGACAGGGGAGTTAGCCCCAAAAGTTGATGTTCCTGTAGAAGTCATGTTGCAGTGTACTGACCCAGAATTATTTTACCCGGACCCTGATGATAAATACAAACATGATCTGCTTTTTGTGGGAAACTCTAGGGGAGTTTACCGGAAGATAATTAAGGACTTACTCCCCACAGAGGAAGACCTGGCAGTGTACGGTGCAGGGTGGGAAGGATTGATTGATAAGAAATACATTAAAGGCGAACACATACCCAACAATGAATTGAGGAAAGCTTATTCATCCTGTAAGATCTTACTCTGTGATCACTGGGATGATATGAGAGATAAAGGTTTCCTTTCTAATCGCCTATTCGATGCATCTGCCTGTGGAGCTTTTATTATTTCGGATAAAGTTAGGGAAGTTGAGAATGTTATTGAGGATGCTTTGATGACTTATAAAGATCGTGAGGAACTTGAATCATTAATAAATTATTATTTAAATATAGGGTTTGATAATAAGAAATTTATAAATATACTTACTAAACATACGTACCAGAAATGTGTAGAACAAATTTTAGGATTATTGGAGCAAGCAAGTTGAGGCTAAATGATGAATAGATTTTGGGATATTATAATACGTCCGGTCATTGAAGAAATAGATGCTAAATTTGTTGTTGAGGTAGGTTCAGGTGCGGGTCTGAATACTGGGAATATTTTGGAGTATTGTGTGGATACTGATGGTCGTATGGTTGCTGTTGATCCTTTTCCTCAGTTTGATGTGGATCAGTTTAAAGTGGAGTATGGGGATAGCTTTGAAATTTTTCAGGATATTAGTTTGAATTGTTTGCCTCTTTTGAGTGATTATGATGTGATTTTGATTGATGGTGATCCTAATTGGTATACTGTTTATAATGAGTTGAAGATTGTTGAGAATATTTTTGGAGGTAATGGGTTTCCTTTGGTATTCTTGTATGGGGTGGGTTGGCCTTATGGTAGAAGGGATGGTTATTATGATATTGGGAATATTCCAGGTGAGTTTAGGCAGCCTTATAAAAAATTGGGTTTGTTTCCGGGTAGGGGTGAGTTGTTGGATGAGGGTGGTTTTAATAGTTGTTTGAATAATGCTGTTTATGAGAATAATCCTAAGAATGGTGTGTTAACTGGGGTTGAGGATTTTATTCGTGAATCTGAGTTAGATATTTCTTTTGAGTTTATTAATGCTTTTAATGGGTTGGGGATATTATATCTTAAGGATGCAGAAATTGATGTTATTTTGAAAAGGGTCCTTAAAGATGCTAATTTGTTAGATGTTATCGAAAAAGAAAGAATGAAACTTAGGATATATTTTTCGGAGTCTGTTAAACAGAATAAGGTTTTGAAAGAACAGTTACTGGCTGTTAGTGAGTTAGAAACTGTTGATGGTGATTATTTTAATGTTGGTCAAAATCGTTTGTTGAATGAGTCTTTGGATGATGAAAAGAGTAAAGTGGAGGTTTTGGAAACGCGTTTGAGGGATGTTGAGAATCAGTTGGGTGAAGCAGATGTTCATTTGGATTTTTTGCATAAAAAGGGTTCTTATGTTCAAAAATTATTTTCTAAGTTCCCCAGTTTATACATCTTTTTAAAGGCTCCTAAAACTGGTATAAAAAATGCTTTTGTTATTAGGAAGGGTTATAAGGCTATAGAAGAGAATAATTTATTTAATGTTGGTTATTACTTGAAGAATAGTGATGATATTTTGCAGTCTGGGCAGGATCCTTTGCTTCACTATTTGTACCATGGATATAAAGAGGGAAGGAAACCTAATCCTGATTTTAATGGTGAGTATTATTTGCATAAACATGGAGATGTTAAAAAATCGAATATAAATCCATTAATACACTATAGTTTGCACGGATTAAAAGAAGGGAGAACAATTGGAAAACATTTTAAGGCTAAACAAAAAACAGAAGTCAGTCCAAAAATATTAAGCGATATTAACTCGATATCAATTTCAAATGATAAATCTAAATTTACTCTTATTCAATTTACTCCCCCTAAAACTGCAAATCCTTATTATCATATGTTGGAAGATGAATTCATTTCACAAGGAATTAATTTTAAATATTTAACTGATTTTCATAGCATAGAACATCTTTTAAAACAACATAATGGATGTATTGTCCACCTTCACCAACCCGAACCGTACTATCATTCTCCAAATGGGGATGAAAAGTCAACTTTAATTAATTCTCACAAATTTTTGGATAATTTGAAGCATATCAAAACATTAGGTGCGAAATTAGTTTGGACGATGCATAATCCGGTTCCTCATGATAGAAAATTTCAGGAAATCGATGAAAAAGTCAATGAAGAGCTATTTACTCTTTCGGATCATATTGTTGTTTTGGGAAGGTACCCTGAAAAAACTTTATTCAAAGACCAGAATGTTAAAACTCCTATTTCTATAATAACGCATCCATCTTTTAAAGAAGTTTATCCTCCAAAAATAGATAAGATTCAGGCAAGAAAAGAATTAGGACTTCCGTTAGATGCCATTATTTTTGGGAATATTGGTCGCATAAAACCTTACAAAGGATATGAATTAATTATTGATGCATTTAATGAAGTTTTAAATCATCAGATATCCTCTAAAAAATTAATTCTTTTATTTGCAGGTAATTCAGAAGAAAAAGATTATATTAATTCTATTAAAGAAAACCCAAATGTAATAGTAATCGAAAAAGATTTAGATGATTCTGAATTAGTTATGTTCGTTTCAGCTTTAGACTATTCTGTATTTGCTTTCAAAGATATATGGGCTTCAAGTACTGTAGTGTTGTCTCTTTCGTATCAAGTGCCAGTAATTGTTCCAGATATAGGCTGTATGTCAGATTACGTTTTTCATTTGGATAATGGTTTTTTATATGAGCATGGTAATCTAGATAGTTTGGTAAAATCTTTGGAATGTGTAACACGAGTGGAATACTATGATCATCTACAATATATGTGTGCGGCTTATTTAGAAGAAAAAACTATTTTAAATACTGTAAATCAATTTATAAAAGTTTATGAACAGGTCTTTAAAGAGTCTACTGTTCAGGAGGCATTTTCCAATGTTTGATGTTGTTATTCCCGTTTACAATAGTCTTAATCATGTGAGACATTGTTTAAATTCTTTGAGTAGAAATATTCCTGATGATTCGAAAATAATAGTTATAGATGATGGAAGTGATGAATATGTTTCAAAGGAGATAAAAAAAATTTGTGATAGGTTTAAGGTAAATGTTGAATATGATAGAAATAATGAAAATATTGGTTATTTAAAGTCATGCAATAAAGGTATTAGTCTAGGTACTAATCCTTTTGTTATACTCACAAATTCTGACACAATTGTATTCAAGAATACATTTGAAATTTTAAAGAAAACTTTTCAGGATTACCCAAATATTGGTGTTATAAATCCAGTTTCATCATGGGCGAATTGGACAAGAATTCCTTTTCCCAATGGGTTTAATATACTTCAGTTAAACAAGCTTGTTCAAAATTTTGATGCCGCTGAATTAGTAGTTGATCTAAATAATGCGTCAGGTTTTTTTTTAGGAATTAGAAGGAACCTATTTGAAGAAATAGGTCTTTTTGATGAGGTTTTTAATCCTGGTTACTATGAAGAAACAGATTTCTGCATGAAAGTATTAGAAAAGGGGTATAAAGTTTCTGTTCATAAGGGGTTGTATGTTTTTCATCATGGTTGGGGAAGTTTTGGTGAGCAATCTAGAAATCATCAGATGAGTTTGAATAGAGATAAATTCATGAAAAGATGGGAAGATAAATTCAATAAACTAGAAAAAAAATGGCTTGAAAATGATCCTATCAAAGATTTAAAGGAATCTATTAGTGATAATGCCCCTAATCAAGACTCATTAGAAGTTGTTTATGTTTTACCAAATCTGGATTTAAATGGGAGATCAATATCTGCAATCCAAATTGTAAATCAATTAAATCTTATGGGATGTAGTGCGAACCTAGCAATATGGGGTAAAATTGATGAGGATTTTTTGAGGAAATATCCACTTTATTTTAGGCCTTATATTTTTGATTCTGAAGTTGATTTAATTGAGAACTTTCCAAAATGTGCTTTTGCTGTAGTTACGGCTGAAAAAACAGCTTTAAAACTTTTAAAAACTCATACAAATGATGGGATGAATGTTGTATACCAAGTTCAGGAGTACTATCCTCTCAACTATGGGAACAATAAAACTTATTCAGAACCATCTGAGGCTTATAATTTATCATACAAAATCGTGAAATCTTCATGGCTAAAAAATAAACTTAGATATTTTGAAGGTAGTGTCCATAAGATTCCAACAGGAATTGATACTGATGTATTTTATGAACGAAAACTTAAAAGAGAAATTCAGATTGTATCCTACTTAAAAACCGATGTTGAACTGAGAAATCTATCAATACTTAAAGAAATATTTAGGAAATTGAAGGAAGAATACAATTCTATAAATCTTGCTGTTTTGGGAAATTCTCCTGGTGATTTTGATGATTTTGAATTCTCAGTAAATCTTTTGGGAAAATTAAAAGATCCCAAAGAAGTAGCTAATGTGTTAAACAGTTCTATTATAGCATTAGATGTATCTACATCACATCTTAGTGGTAGATTTGGACTTGAAGCAATGGCTTGTGGCACAGCAACAGTTTTAACAAGAAATGGTGGAATAACTGAGTATGCAAAGCATAGGTTTAACACACTTCTTGTGAACCCTACTAATATTGGTGAAATAGTTCAAAATGTAAAGAATTTACTTGAAAATATAGATGTAAGGGCACGATTAATTAAAAATGGCTATGAAACCTCAAAAAAATACTCTTTAAGAAATGAAGCAAAAATAACAAAAGAATTTTTCGAAGAATTAGGGCTATTACAAAAATAAAATTTTTTAATTAAGGTGGATATGTAAATTTTAGGAGCTAAATTATGGATAGGTTTTGGGATATTATAATACGTCCGGTTGTTGATGAAGTTGGTGCTAAATGTGTTGTTGAAGTGGGTTCTGGTAATGGTTTGATTACTGAGAATGTTTTGGAGTATTGTGTGGATAATGATGCTCGTATGGTTGTTGTTGATCCTTTTCCTCAGTTTGATGTGGATAGTTTTAGGGGTAAATCTGGTGATAGGTTTGAAATTTTTCAGGATTCAAGTTTGGAGGTTTTGCCTCTTTTGAGTGGTTATGATGTGATTTTGATTGATGGTGATCCTAATTGGTATTCTGTTTATAATGAGTTGAAGATTATTGAAAAGACTTTTATGGGTGATGATTTTCCTGTTGTCTTTTTGCATGATGTGGGTTGGCCTTACGGTAGGCGGGATGCTTATTATGATCCGGAGAGTATTCCTGGTGAGTTTAGGCAGCCTTATAAGAAATTGGGTTTGTTTCCGGGTAGGGGTGAATTGTTGGATGAGGGTGGTTTTAATAGTTGTTTGAATAATGCTATTTATGAGAATAACCCTAAAAATGGTGTTTTAGCCGGTGTTGAGGATTTTATTTGTGAATCTGAGTTAGATCTTTCTTTTGATTTTATTAGTGCTTTTAATGGGTTGGGGATATTATATCTTAAGGATGCGAATATTGATGCTGTTTTGAAAAGGGTTATTGCAGATGCTAATTTGTTGGATGTTGTTGAAGAGGAAAGAATGAAACTTCGAATATTTTTTTCGGAGTCTGCTAAACAGAATAAGGTTTTGAAAGAACAGTTAATGGTTGTTAGTGAGTCTGAAGCTGTTAATGGTGATTATTTTAATGTTGGTCAAAATCGTTTGTTGATTGAGTGTTTGAATGATGAAAGGAGTAAAGTGGAGGTTTTGGAAAGTCGTTTGAAGGATGTTGAGAATCAGTTGGATGAATCGAATGTTTATTTGGATTTTTTGCGTAATAAAAGGGGTTCGTTTGTTCAGAAATTGTTTTCTAAGTTTCCCAGTTTATACATCTTTTTGAAGGTTCCTAAGACGGGTTTGAAGAATGCTTTTGTTATTAGGAGGGGTTATGGGGCTATAGTGGAGAATCATTTGTTTGATGTTGGTTATTATTTGAAGAATAGTGCTGATATATTGCATTCTGGGCAGGATCCTTTGCTTCATTATTTATATCATGGTTTTAAGGAGGGAAGGAAGCCGAGTCCAGATTTTGATGGGGATTATTATTTGTATAATCATGGGGATGTTAGAAAATCGGGTTTGAATCCATTGGTACATTATAGTTTGTATGGGTTGGTGGAAGGGAGGTTAATGGGTAATCCTGCTAAGAAACAAAAAACAGAATCCAAACCAAAAGTTTCCATTATCACAGCAAGCTATAATTATGCTCATTTAATCGAAAATGCAATAAATTCTGTTATCAATCAAACTTACACCAATTGGGAGCTTATAATAGTTGATGATGGTTCAAAGGATAACTCAACTGAAATTATAAGGAAATATACAAAAAAATATCCTAATATTAAGCTATACCAACATAATGGTAATGTAAATAATGGCTTAAAAGAAACTATTATTTTAGGTTTGAAGTATTCTAAAGGAGAATATATAGCTTTTCTAGAATCGGATGATTGGTTAGAAAATAATTACTTAGATGAGAAAATTAGAATCATAGAACAGAACCCTGATGTTAAATTTATATTCAACGATGTGAATCCATTTTCTCAAGATGAAAATTTTGATCTAACATGGTATAATAACTATTTAAAAGAACAAAGGACAATCTTGAGAACTGAACAAATGCCATGTAATTGTGAAAAATATTTTGTAAAACATAATTTTATACCCACTTTTTCCTGCGTATTTGTGGAAAAAGATGTTCTGTTAACTTGCGATTTTAACACACCATCAGATCCAGCTCTCGATTATTGGTTATTTAAACAACTCGCTTCAAAAACCGATTTTTATTACTTAGATAAAAAACTAACCCATTGGATGATGCATAAAGATAGCTATATAAATGAAATATTTAGACCTGTTGATGAATTCAGTGGATTTAAAGATGAAGATCCTATTTTAATTGAAAATAAGATGGTTCAGGCGGAAAATGAACTTAAAGAAACGTTAAAAACGCTTAATGATTTTGAAAAAAAGAATAATGCATTTATTGAATCTCTTTATCGAAATAATCCAAATCAAAACTCAGATTGTTACGTTGAAAAGTCAAATAGGCATTTTCAAAGAAGGCAAGCTGATGTTAAATTAATTGCATTTTATTTACCTCAATTCCATACGATTAAAGAAAATGATGAATGGTGGGGGAAAGGCTTTACTGAATGGACGAATGTAACAAAAGCTCAACCAAATTATTTAGGTCATTACCAACCACATTTACCCGATGAATTAGGATTTTATGATTTGTCTGATGATGAGGTTATGCACAAACAAATCGGAATGGCGAAAAAATATGGGTTATATGGTTTTTGTTTTCATTATTACTGGTTTTCAGGAAAAAGACTTCTTGAAAAGCCCATATTAAACTTTTTGGATAATAAAGAGCTTGATTTTCCATTCATGCTATGTTGGGCTAATGAATCATGGCGAAATACTTGGACTTGTACCGAAGGAGAAGTTTTAATGCCTCAAACTTTTGAGGAGGATGATTATTTAAAATTCATTCAAGATATAATGCCATTTTTTAAAGATGAAAGATATATAAAAATTGACAATAAACCCGTTTTAATTGTTTATCGACCTCATTTCTTTTCTAAAGAACAATTCACTGCTGCGATTAAAATATGGAGAGATTACGTAAAAAAAGAAGGATTTGATGATATATATGTTATGAATACCCGAACTAGTGGAGGTCTTGATTTGAAACCTGTTGAATGGTCAATTGATGCAACAGTTGAATTCCCACCTAATGATATGGTTCAGGTTCCTAATAGTGATGAAATACATATATTAAATCCTGATTTTAAGGGGCGTATTTTTGATCTGCCTAAATCAATAGATAAAACAATTAATTTACCTCCTGTTGATTACACCCTCTATAAAACTGTATTTCCTTCATGGGATAATACAGCTAGAAGAGATGATCTAGCACAAATATTCATTGGATCGTCTCCAGAAGTTTATAAAAAATGGCTGTTGTATTGTATTAAATATGCTCAAAAAAACTTCAAAGAAGAAAACAGATTTGTATTTATCAATGCTTGGAATGAATGGGCTGAGGCAGATTATTTAGAACCAGATAGAAAATATGGGTTTGCTTATTTAGAAGCAACATTGGATTCATTAAAAGAGTCTCGGACGCAGTAATCATTATTTGAAAACGTAATTTATAGGGATGGTGCAATAAATGGCAGATAATTCTATAGGGAAAGTGTTTGACGCAGATAAAGAGAAAATGGTAGTTTATACTGCAATCACTGGCAATTATGATTATTTAATGGATCCATTATATGTTAATGAAAATTTTGATTATATCTGTTTTACGGATGATGAATCGTTAAAATCTGATTTTTGGGAAATTAGATTGATGGAAGATTTGAATTTGGATAGTATTAAAAAAGCAAGGAGATACAAAGTTTTACCTCATGTTTATTTAAAAGAATATAGTTGTAGTTTATGGGTGGATGCTAATTTCCAAATTAGAGACAATTTAGATGATTATATAAATAAATATATTGGGAATAGTTCTATGATCTGTTTTGATCATCCTTATCGTAATTGTATTTATCAGGAAGCTGAAATATGCATAGCCATTAAAAAAGATTCTGCATCTGCTATAAATCCTCAAATAAATAAGTATAAAAATGAAAATTATCCCAATGAACAAGGACTTATTTCTAGTGGACTTTTGTTCAGGAGACATAATGATCCTGATGTAATTAAATTAATGAATGATTGGTGGAACGAGATAAACATGCATAGTCGGCGAGATCAACTTAGTTTTAATTATGTATGTTGGAAAAATAAATTTCAGTACGAAATGTGCGATTTATTTTATTTTGGAAATAAATATTTTATTTATAAAATGCATGGCGATACTCCAGATAACTTATTTAGGGAGGAACCAAGGAAAGATGAAAACGTATTGGGTAGTTTGATGATTAAAGAAGAAATTGATAACTATTCTGAATGTAAGTAATATTTATGTATTAAAGAGTGTAAATTGGCGTTAAATAACTAATTCAAGGGTTTTGGGGGGATGCTAATGTTTGACAAATTTAAAGCTAATTTGTTGCATAAAAGTGACATGTATTGTTTTTATGAGAAGAAGTATCATGAATTAACTTACACAAAAAATGAACTTGAAAGAAATTTGAATGCAAGTGAGAAAAAAATAAATTTAATAGAAGTGGAAAATAAAAGACTAGTTCTTGAAAATAATCAAATTAAAACAGAATTAAACAAACTAAAAAATGATCATGGACAATTAATTTCTGATTATAATTCTCTTGTAAAATCTAAAGGCATAAACACGAAATTCATCACCAAATATACAGAAGAAGAAGAGTATTTTACTCCTTTAGAAGGTTTGGATATTACGCCCTATCTTCATAACGAAAGCAAACAGGGTATGTATCATTTAAGTAGGTATCATTGGGTCAAGGATGTACTTAAAGCATATAAATCGAAAAAAATCCTTGATATAGCATGTGGTGCAGGCTATGGTTCTTTTATTATAGCAGATCACCTTCCTAACTCATCAGTTACGGGTGTTGATTATGACCGAAAAGCAATCAATATTTCTAAAACTAGTTATACGCGATCCAACTTAGATTATTCGCAGGGAGACATAGTTTCATGGACAAAAATTGAGAAGGGTCAACATGTTCCTCTTGGAAAATATGATGCCATTGTGTGTTTTGACACAATCGAGCACATTGCCCACAGGGAAATAGCGTTAATGCGAATTGCTGAAAATTTAAATGAAGATGGTATTTTAGCACTGAGCACCCCTATACGTCCACATAATTTGCTTAATCCTCCTTGGCAAGAACATATGATTGAATATTGTCCTACTGATTTAAAAAAATTTGTTAGCTACTTCTTTCGGGAAGTTCTCCTTTCTGAAGAGAACAATTTGCCCAATATACGATTTTTTAATGATGTGGTAAATAAGGATGAAATGAGGTATCATACTAATTCAAATCCTATTATTTGCACTAAACCCATTACAAAAAATTAAAAATGTGTTCATAAGTAGAATAATTACTACTATTGGTATTATGCCTTGTCATTTAGGGATTGTATTATTCTATACTCTTGGAAGTTCATAGTTGCTTAAAACTACTACAAGATAAACAACAATTAGGATAATAAAAAATTAAAAAAAATAGTTTACTTATTTAGTTTATAATATTTTTTGAGATATAGTAATAGACGAAACATTTTAAAATAATTAGGATTAATTGTTTAAGGTCTTAGATTTTCATGTTTCGGAAAGTTTTTGTAGGGCTGTTTTTGAGTTTTAGCCTTGTGTTGTGATGAGTCCTGTTAATAATACAGTTATTATTGTGGTTTTTTGGCTGACTCGATTGTGTATTTGTGTAATTTTTTCAAGCCTAATCCTGATTTGCATAATTTGAAAAAATCTTCGATTTTTCCACGTATAGGTTGTGTAGTTTCCAATCTCGTATTTTTTGGAGTAAAATCCTTTTTAATCTTTTGTATAGTTTTTTAGATTTTGATTTTGTCTTTTATCTTTAAATACTCATAATATGTATGTTTTTGTCATTAATTTTCTGTTTTGAAATTTTCTTTGGGAAAAATTAAAGGAAGTATTTTATAGTTGGAAATGCCGATTTGGTAGTTTAGAATTTGTAATATCCTCTATCGAATATTTTTTTGTCTTTTTTCGGATTAGCCGCTGTTTTTGGAGGTTTTCCTTATTTGGTGAAGATTTTACTATCGTGTGGTGCTCCCGATGGATATGGCAACGGGCATTGTAGATTTGTGTCTATAATTATGATGGCTTTAAAGCCTATGTAAGATCCATGGGATGATGCGTAGCTTTTATATTTTGTTTTTTCAAGTGTTTTTTGGAAGGATGTTTGCGTTTTTGTAGTGTAATATAAGTTTGTTGGTGTGGCATCAACAATGAATGTTAGTTTTTCGCGTCTTTTAAGTGGTTTTGTTTGCATTAATATGTTATTCGTGATTTTAAGTATGTATCGGGGTTTGAATCTGGATATGTATTCGGAGATTCGAATGGGCAGTTGGAACTTGATCGTCTATTTCGAAGAATTTTCGCAACTTTTTATCTCTTTTTAGCTTCTGAACAATAAAGGCAATTGTTGTATCTTAGAACATGGCTGTGAAAATGATTTTAATGGATAAAATCATCATGTTAATGTTTTTAACACCTTTAGAAGCTAATTGTTCTTGATTTTCTAGAACCGATAATTTTTTTCTAACAAGATATAGTTTGGGTCTTCTTACTGTAATTTAAGAATTAAACCCAATAGAACAAGTATGGGGCAATGAAGAAAAAAATCTCGTCAATACATAGAAAAACTAATTAAAAAACTAAAAAACCTATATTTTGCCGAAGTAAACAAAAAACATACACAGAAAACTGGATAAAAAAATATATTTTCAAAGTTAAGTTGATTACTATAATCTCTTATTTTCTATCTAAAATTTAGATAATGGTAAAACGTTGTAATATTTCTCTTTTACATAACAAAAACTATAGAAAGTATCGGTATGATATGTTTCATTTACCTTTTTAAATCCGTCCAATTTACTCCCAATATTCTTTGATTCTTCTAAATGGGATTCTCCCATAATCAAATCTATCTTATTTAATATGTTGCTATTTATTATACTGTCAATAATTTTATGTTCTGCACCCTCAGTATCTATTTTTAAAACGATATTGCAATTTATATTATTATTTTTAATAATATCCGATATAACAGAGCCCGCATCTTTCACATTTGCTTTTTTGATTTTCATTTCATCTTTCCCATTAATCCATTCAGGAGATAGTTCGGTGAATTCACTTTCTATAGTTGTAATTCCATCAGATCCTGGAAGACAATGTATATCAATGTCACGGTCTTCATCATATAGGCCAAAGTTAAATGGTCTAATTTTTTTAGATAAATTAGGGTTAAGTTTAAAATTTTCTAAAGCAAGTTTATAAGTGTCATCATCTATTTCAAAGCCATAAACAGATTTACAAGAATCAAAATTCGCGAACATTAATGAAGCGTAGCCCCGATTCATTCCTATATCAAAAACGACAAATTCTTTAAACATGTAAAGTTGTGGTACAGAATACCCTTTTCTGGTAAAAACTTCTTCCATAGTATAAAAACGATTGTTGGTCTCTATTATAATTCCGTCTTCAGTTTTTAAAATCATTCTGTTCTCTGATGGAGAATGAGATAATATCTTAATGTTATTAAATGAGCACATTTGATAGAAACGGTCACTATCCCTAATATTAAATGATTGTTCTTCACCATTGAAAAAGTACGTTTTTCCAGTATAATAATTGTTATGGAGGATTTCAATGACTTTGTTTAAATCTTCTTTTTTAACGTAGTTGTTTAAGAAGTTGTTTATTTTGTCTTGGTCTTGTCCGTAGTTGGCTATGAAGTTGTTTATTTTGTCTTGGTCTTGTCCGTAGTTGGCTATGAAGTTGTTTATTTTGTCTTGGTCTTGTCCGTAGTTGGCTATGAAGTTGTTTATTTTGTCTTGGTCTTGTTCATAATTACTTATAATTTTATTAATCTGTTTATAATTTTCTAAAAATAAATTAAAAGATTTATTTGCTTTTTTTATAAAGCTAATAGGATTCTTTAACTTCATTTTTCCCCATCTACACTTTAATTATAGTTATGCCTTAATTAGTTAATTATATTTTTTTATTAAAATTTATAATTTTCTTATTCTTTGCGCATTATTATCACTTCATTATATTCTGCACGAATGCCACGTTCTAAATCATCAATTAAAACCATCATGCAACTAAACTTAGACCATTTTTGTATTAAGAAACATAAGTCATACCCATAATGAAAACTAACGGGGGATCCTTTATCATTTATGGGATTGCCATGATATTCAGGTTCTTTCAACCATGTTATTTCATTTTTTTCCATAATAGAGCACTTTTCTGTTGCTTTATATTTATTTACTAATGGAATCGTACAAATATGTGCTCCTCCTTTCTTTAAACTTCTATAAATTTGTTTGCATGCTTTATCCGGATTATATAGATGTTCAAAAACATCTTGGGTTATAACTAAGTCAAAACATTCTGCATCAAAATGTTTTTTTTCCAGATTTACATTGTGAAAACCATCATAAGATTTGCCTAATTTTCTATTCGGCCAGTATTGGGAAGGAAAATAAGAATTACATTCATTTTTTAACTTTAAACTGGCACCTCTATTGCCTGGGGATGATTCGTGAATTGTCAGCTCTCTCCAATTGGGATAAAATGATTCAATCACACTCATCAAAGCTCTTTCCCGTGGTATACATCCACATTTTGAGCATCTATAATGGTCACGTAGCCACGTATGATTAGATGAAAAAAGAGTTTCTTTTCCACAACAGGGACAATATCCATAATTTTTTAACATTTGTTTACCTCTATTTAATTATAATATAAAAGAATGACTTAAATTTTTTATTAAAGTTGTATTTATTTTTTAAACTAATATTTCAAACTTTTGTGGAGACTAGCGGCTTGATTTTAAACTATAAATGTCATATTGGAAATAGATTAATTAGGAATGAATTAAATACAAAATTATCATAATGAATTTGTGTTATGAATATTTAATCAAATAAAATGATTTAATATTTGGAAAAGTTAAAAATCAAATATATGTATCTTTTAAACTTAATTTCGATTTTAATAAATATTCAGGGATAAAATGAAAATAGCAATAATTGGAATTGGTTATGTAGGTTTAGTAACAGGAACGTGTTTTTCAGAGATGGGGAATAAAGTTTATTGTGTGGATATAGATAATGGGAAAGTTGAAGATTTAAAAAAAGGAATTATTCCTATTTATGAACCTGGTTTAGAAGAATTGGTAATTCAGAACCAGGCCAATGGGGATCTTATTTTCACTGATAATCTAAAGGAAGGCTTAAATAATTCGGTCATTTGTTTCATAGCTGTAGGTACTCCAATGGGTGAAGATGGGAGTGCTGATCTTCAATATATATGTGACGCGGCCAGAGAGATAGGTCAATTAATGAATAATGACTTGATTGTGGTTAATAAGTCCACAGTCCCAGTTGGTACTGCTAAAAAAGTAAAGGAAATTATTGAAGAAGAATTGGATAAAAGAAATCTTCGTTTAAGTGTTCATGTAGTTTCCAACCCTGAATTTCTAAAGGAAGGATCAGCTGTTCAGGATTTTATGAGACCAGAAAGGGTCATTATTGGTTCGAATGATGAAGAAGTTATTCAAATTATGAAGGAATTATACACTCCTTTTACCAAGAACCACGAAAGATTCATAGTTATGGATGTCCGCAGTGCAGAAATGACTAAATATGCGTCCAATGCTATGCTTGCCACCCGCATATCCTTTATGAATGAAATGGCCAATATATGTGAAAGGGTTGGTGCTGATATTAATAGTATCCGAGAAGGGATGGGTAGTGATAGTAGGATAGGATACAGTTTCCTTTATCCTGGTTGTGGATATGGTGGAAGTTGCCTTCCTAAGGATGTAAAAGCTTTAATTAAAACTGCTGAAGTTCATGGTTATAATTCAACACTTTTAAAAGAAGTGGAATCTGTTAATCAATTACAAAAACGTTATTTAGTGGAAAAAATTATTAAAAGGTTTGGGGATGATTTAACCAGATACACCTTTACAATATGGGGTTTATCCTTTAAACCCGGAACTGATGACATGAGAGAAGCACCATCCTTGGTAATCATAAATGAATTAACTCGGATGGGTGCCAAAATAAAAGCCTATGATCCCAAATCAATGAATGTTGCCCAAAAATATTACTTCAATCAAAATTCTGCAGTTGAATTTTTTAAAAATAAATATGATGCAGTTGATGATGCTGATGCACTCCTCCTGGTGACGGAATGGAAGGAATTTAGAAGTCCTGACTTTGATGAAATTGCAGTGCGAATAAAAAATAAGATCATCTTTGATGGTAGAAATCAGTACAATAAAGAAGTCATTAGGGAAACCGGATTTGAATATCATCAGGTGGGGAATGGAAGTTAAAAATCCAGAAATCACTATTTCAACATAGATATTAAAACTCATAAATAGGATACTGAATACAATGATAACAGGACACAGATTTTTAGTGAACTTTAGCAAGTACCGTTATTTACTCAACCAACTTGTAAAAAGGGACATAAAACTTAAATACAGAAGATCTGTTTTAGGAATATTCTGGAGTTTTTTAGAACCTCTACTGAGTATGATTGTTCTGACACTAATATTCTCAACTTTATTCAGTAGCAAAATTAGTAATTATCCAGTCTATTACTTAATTGGAATGCTTGCATACCAGTTCTTTGCAGGTGGAACAAATGCCGCTATGCGTTCCATGGTGAGTAATGCGACTATCTTAAAGACAATATATGTTCCTAAATATCTCTATTCCTTATCAGCAGTAATTTCCAACTTTGTAACATATCTGTTGTCTTTAATAGTTCTTGTCATGGTAATGGTATTCACTAATGTCAATTTCACAATGTACATAATCTTTGCAAGCTTACCTATTTTGGCTTTGCTTATGTTAACTATTGGTGTAGGCCTTATCATGGCTACCATAAATGTCTTTTTCAGGGATATGCAACACTTATATGGAGTATTTTTAATGCTTTTAATGTATGCAACGCCCATATTTTACCCTCCTGAGATCGTACCTGCTAGTTTCACATTCATTCAGACTTATAATCCTTTATTTGCAATTATTACTTGCTGCAGAAGTTCATTTTTATACGGAACACTTTATGATATCAATGTTCTCTTGTTTGCAATGGGATCTGGCATTGTAGCCCTTGTAGTGGGCATTATCATGTTTTACAAATTACAGGATAGATTTATTTTATATGTTTAAAATTAATGGTGGTTATATTGGGAGAAACTGTTATAACAGTGGATAATGTGGGAATGGAATTTAATCTTAGTCAGGAAAAGATAGATAGTCTTAAAGAGTACTTTGTTAAATTTCTCAAAAGAGAACTTCACTTTCAATCTTTTTGGGCACTGAGAGATGTTTCCATGAAAGTAGAAAAAGGGGATCGTGTGGGGCTGGTAGGTTTAAATGGGGCTGGCAAAAGCACACTCCTTAAGTTAATTTCAGGAGTCATGAAACCAACAGAAGGTCAAATAAAGGTCAAAGGTCGTTTATCTCCTTTACTAGCTTTGGGTGCTGGATTCGACCAAAGTTATACTGGTCGAGAGAATGTATTTTTATATGGGTCGTTAATGGGACACTCTAGAAAATTCATGGAAAGTAAATTTGATGAAATTGTTGAGTTTTCAGAAGTTGGTGATTTTATTGATGTTCCTTTAAAGAATTATTCATCGGGTATGGGAGCTCGTCTTGCTTTTTCAATAGCCACTGCTGTGCAGCCGGAAATATTGATTCTGGATGAAGTACTATCTGTGGGTGATGCTAAATTCCAGGAAAAAAGTAGACAAAGGATGAATTCACTCATGGAAGGTCAGGTAACAATTTTATTTGTATCCCACTCAACAGACCAGGTTCGAAAGATATGTGATAAAGCGGTATGGTTAGAAAAGGGTAAATTGATAACTCAAGGGCCGGTGGATGAAGTTTGTGATGTTTATGAGAAGTTTATCCACTTAAAATGATTGATTTAAGTTGAGTCAAGTTTATATTCTTTTGTTATTTGAATAGTAAAAACAGACATTCTTTTGATAGAAAGGTGAATTGTATGGATTTAACAGTTGTAATCCCCAACTACAATGGCCAACCTTTTTTAGGAGAATGTCTGGAATCTCTAAAAAATCAGGATCATCCCTTTGATGTTATTGTTATTGACAACGCGTCTCAGGATGAAAGTGTCTTTTACATCCGGGAAAATTATCCAGAATTCAACCTTATTGAAAACCAGGAGAATCTTGGATTCGCAGCAGCTGTCAATCAGGGAATAAAGGCTTCCAGTTCAGAATATATTTTCCTCCTAAATAATGATGTGCAGTTAGAGGCAGAAACCATTTTTAACCTTTTAAAATGCATTAAAAAGGATGAAAACATCTTCGCAGTTTCTTCGAAGATAATCCAGTACCATGATGTAAATAAAATGGATGATGCCGGGGACGAATACACCATCCTGGGCTGGACACGCCGGGTGGGATATGGGAAATCCCCTGATAAATATGTTCAGAAAAGGGAGATCTTCAGTGCCTGTGCAGCGGCATCCATCTACCGTAGAAGTATCCTGGATGAAATAGGATACTTTGATGAGAACTTCTTCGCCTACATGGAAGACGTGGACCTCAGCTACCGGGCCAGGATCCATGGTTACAAATGCTGGTACTGTCCAGAAGCAGTTGTTTACCATGTGGGTAGTGGGACCAGTGGCAGCAGGTACAATGAATTTAAAACCAGATTAGCAGCCCGGAATAATGTATACGTTCCCTACAAAAACATGCCCTGGCCTCAACTGTTGGTGAATCTTGTTTTTCTCGGCATGGGCTATTTCATTAAATATCTCTTTTTCTGGAGGAAAGGTTACGGTGAGATTTACCTGGATGGTTTAAAAGAGGGTTTTAAATCACGAAAAAAGATTGGTAAAGTAATCTATACCCGTAGAAATTTAAAGAACTATCTCGTCATCCAGTGGATTTTAATCAGGAACACCTTCAAATACCTGTTCTATTAAGAAAATATAAAAATAATAGGGTGTTACTCATCATATTATGTTGACCGGTGTAGAACTATAGATCTCATTGTTGGTTTCATTGGATTCATATACTTCTTTATTAGAATCTACAACCACCCTTATGTAGTATTTGCCCGGTGTGATATTTTGGGGAACTGTGAATTTGGTGTCCTGGTTTTTAATCTCCCCACTGGCAAGATCACTAAGCCGTATTTTTCCAAGAAATATCATGTTTTTTGAATTCTGTTCAGGTGTAAACTGGAAGGTAACATTGCAATCACCGGTGGGTAAAATTCCGTTGTTTTTAATAGTGTTAGGTATGCTTATTTCTTTGCCACTTACACCTGTTGATGGAACTGTTACATTGGTTACAACCAGATCTCCAAAGAAAACAGCACTATCAACAGCTATTAAAATAAAAACCAAAAAAACCACTGCTATAACAATCATGTATTGTTTTTTCCAATCATCAAAGATACTATTAGAAGGTTTAGGGGACTTAGTGGGTTTATCAGGGGATTTGGTGGGTTTATCAGAAGACTTAGTGGGTTTATCCGGAGTTTTAGTGGATTTATCCGGTTTGTGAATTAGTTCTCCCCCGCATTTGCATTGGAAGTTAGAGGGATTTTCGTCTGGTTTTAATTGGTATTCTTCCCCACATATTGAACATTGGACTTTCATGCTTTCACCTTGCCACCCGTACTATATCTTCTCTTATTTCTACATACTATAAGTTTTTGCACTTTAGAACACATTTTTAATTAAAATAACCTCACCGTGACATCAATATATATCATCCCCTGTCAATTACATTTCATCCATAATAAGTTACCAAACAGAAGGAAAGATCTACCGGATACTTCATTTTAAGTTTACTCAGATTTCCACGTAACTTATTAAAGTATAACCATCAAATATATGTTTAGGATGGCTTTAATTGACATTTCACAATATTTTAGAAATCACCATCACCGATCTTCTTAAATAAATGTTTTAAATAGTAAATGCGCCATATATTATTGATATTTTTTATAAACATGAATAAGGGTAGTATGTATTTAAGTTGCCTAAAGGCGATAAAATGGACTTATCGATTATAATAGTGAATTATTGTACCTATGACCTGACTAAACAGGCCATAGAATCAATAATCAGCAAGGATCATCCCTTCCAGTATGAAATATACCTGGTGGACAATGCTTCTTGTGATGGTAGTCTTGAAAAATTACAGAAAGACTTTGCCAGAGAAGAAGAAACTGGTTTGATAAAGTTCATTGCCAGCACCAGAAACAATGGCTTTGCCCATGCCAATAATCTGGCTTTGAAAGAGTGCAGTGCTCGATATGTTTTATTACTTAATTCGGATACCGTAATTCTTAATAACTCTCTAACCAAATGTATGGATTACATGGAGGCGGATTCCAGTATAGGAGCTTTGGGATGCAAGGTAATTCTTCCTGATGGTTCGCTGGATAAGGCGTGTAGGAGAAGTTTTCCAACATTCAGTGTTTCATTTTACCGAATGACAGGTTTATCCGGGCTTTTCCCTAAAAGTAAACGTGTTGGTAAATATAATCTCACCTATCTGGATGAAAATGAAACCTACGAGGTGGATAGTTTAGTGGGTGCCTTTATGCTGGTTAGATCTGATGCAATCCATGAGGTTGGTCTATTGGATGAGAAATTCTTCATGTATGGTGAAGATATTGACTGGTGTTACCGTATCAAATCCGGTGGTTGGAAAATAATGTACTACAGTGGGGCAGAGATTATCCATTACAAAGGGGGAAGTAATAATACCCGGGATAAATCCAGACTCACCACTGAATTTTACAGATCAATGTACATCTTTTATAACAAGCATTACCGTGATGATTATCCTTTCATCATTACTGGAATTACTTACATGGGGATCTGGGGCATTTGTAGCATGAAACAAATATTAAATCGGTTGAAAAATATTATATAGGGCTACAATTTTTATACTGGTTCAAATTGTAGTTTAAGAATGTGTTTGTGATGAAATGATCAGGGAAAATCAGAGAATATTCAACATAGCACTGGTGGTCATTGACTTTTCAGTTATCACCCTCGCCCTGATCCTGGCCTGGTATATCCGGTTTGAAACAGATCTGCTTGGTTTTGGTAGGAGTATCTGGGGATTTGACCATTACATTATGCCAATTGTCTTTATCATACCGGCATATATTTTTATTTATTACATTTTTGGTTTATACACCCCTCAAAGAACTAAAAAGACCATAAACTCCGAAGCACTTAAGATCATTGAGGCTAATATCATCGGCTTACTTGTTTTAGTGACATTCCTGTTTGTATTTGGATTAACCGATTATTCAAGGTACATGCTGGCTATGTTTGCCCTGTTTAGCACCATCTTTTCTGTTATTGAACGATTCATAATTAGAAGGTTATTAAAGTTAATGCGCAGCAGACAGTATAACATCAAATATATTTTGGTGATAGGTGCTGAAGAACTGGGAATAAAATTATCTGGCTTAATAAATGAGAATGAATACCTGGGATACAGTATTATGGGATTTTTGGATGATAGCATTGAAAAAGGTGAACGAATTAATGGTTCAAAGATCATTGGCCTTGTTGGCGATTTGGAAGACGTGATCTCCGAAAATTTAGTTGATAGGGTAATTATAACTTTATCCCACAGGCAGTACCATCGTCTTGAATGGATCGTTGAAACCTGTGAAAAATGTGGAGTCCGGGCAGAGATTGTACCGGATTATTATCGTTACATGCCTGCCAAACCACACATGGATGTGATAGAGAGCATGCCTTTGATCCAGATTAGACACATACCCCTGGATAACACATTTAACAAGTATATGAAAAGATCTTTAGACCTTATACTGGTGGTTCCAGCTATTATCATCTTATCTCCACTACTTTTTTTGGTGGCGATTCTGGTTAAAATCAGTTCTCCTGGCCCGGTTATATTCAAACAGGAAAGGGTGGGACTTAACCGGAAAATTTTTTATATGTACAAATTTCGCAGTATGAAAGTCCATGATGAAGAAAGGGAAAAATTTCAATGGACCACTGCAGATGATCCCCGTAAAACCAGGTTTGGTTCGTTCATCAGAAAAACCAGTATCGATGAATTGCCGCAGTTTTTCAACATATTAAAGGGAGAAATGAGTTTAATCGGCCCCAGACCAGAACGTCCCCATTTTGTGGAAAAATTCAAAGAGGAAATTCCAAAGTACATGATCAAACATCATGTCCGCCCGGGAATGACGGGATGGGCGCAGGTTAATGGTTACAGGGGGAATACTTCCCTTATCAAGAGGATAAAGTATGATATTTATTATGTGGAAAACTGGACCATGACCCTTGATGTGAAAATATTTTTCAGAACTTTAATCAACCTGTTTCGGGATAAGAATGCTTACTAAGAGTGATAAAATCTTATTAATAAGGATAAGATTGTTTAAAAGGATAAGATTGTTTAACTAATTCTAATAATGCAGTAAATGTTTTACGGATGATTATTAATTCCAATTATTTATTCCAGATACACATTCCTCACCCAAATATACATTCCTACACTATATAAAGTAGTTAAAAATTTAATTTTTAGGGCTCAATTTAATTTTTAGGCCTAAATTATTTCTTAGCCATAATTTCTTAGCCCTAATTTCTTAGCCATAATTTCTTAGCCCTAATTTCTTAGCCCTAACTTCTTAGCCCTAACTTGATAACTGTCTCTTCGGTTTTATTCATGTCTGGAATCATATAGTTTATCCCGTTAATATGTGTATATTCTCCAGTAACAACTCCAGTTGTAGCGTTATCTATGTTAAAGCCAGTGATTAATTTTTCAATTACCGTTGTCTCCAGGGGAGGTATATCTGTTTTCACATTTTCCCTTAACTGGTTTAAAACAGCAGGGGCTTGAAGTATGTTTGATGGGTTTAAAGCTTCATGGATAATGGCTGATATTGCCTCTCGGTGTCTTTTCATCCGCCCACCCTCTGACTCAGAGTCTTGCCTGAAACGAACGTAGATCAGAGCTTCATCACCAGTTAATTTACTCACTCCGGTTTTTCCATGTAATTCTGGTCTCACTGCGGAGATATGGGGTTCCACATTCATGGTGATACCACCTAATGTGTCCACCATCTCCTTAAAATCAGTGAAGTCAACCAGTATATAGTAATCAATTCTCACATTCAAAAAGTTCTCTACAGTATCTATGGTGGTGTTTATATCTCCATAGGCATATGCACTGTTAATTTTGTCCACACCTTTCCCAGCAATCTGTACCCTGGTATCACGGGGTATGGAAAGGATAGAAACGTTTTTTGTATTTTTATCAATTGATAGAATGTTAATGGAATCTGTGTATCCCTGATCCTGTGGTGATCGGGCATCTGCGCCTAAAAATAATATATTTACTCTTTCACTGGATTCTGTTTTAGGAATAAACAGTAAATAGGATAAACTTACCCCCACTACCAAAACCAAGATCCCTATAACTCCCAAAATTACTAGTTTCCTATTCATTTCCATAACCCCAATTTCATTTTATGTACCTAACTGAATCTTCTCTTAAGCTGTATCAGTGAAGTCAAATATTGCTTCGAATCTATATGCACTGGGTTTAATCCTACCTCCTAACAAGTATCTGCCTGATACCTGGGGGGATGGGTCCCATCATGTATTCGGTCTATATAAGTATTATATATCAGGTTATTTTCATCCATAGACTACGTGTCTGGTAAGGATTTTGGTCAGGGAGTTTGTAAAGGATGAATTCCATCTTCCTTTCTCCAAGTATTCCTGCAGTGAAGTTAATGGGAATTTCCATTTGTTGATTGTCTTGAAGGGTGACATTATCCTGTTTCAGGGTGGTGTTATTCACTCGAACCATCAAACGATAGTTCACAGTGGATCCTTCCTGGTTCACCAAAACCATGGTTAGATTGCTTTTGGTTCCAGAGGTGAGGTTGAGAGTATAGTTACTGGCATTTACATCCACTCCTTTAATATAAAAATCAGTGAAATTAGTCTTATTGTCATCTGTTTGCATGGAACCTGGTATTAAGAGGGTGTAAGCAGCAGTACCAATTGTCAGGAGGATGCAGATAATGAGAAAGATGCCCAGCACTTTTTCCAGTTTCCGAATATGGAGTCTTCTCTCCAGGGGTAATTTTTTAGTTCTGATGAAAGTTATGAGGCAGAATATAAGGCTGAAAACAGCTAAAACAATGAGTATGAGTTCTAAACGGATGCTCCAGGGGGTATAATTAAAGGCTAAACCAATTAGGGAAGTCAAGATTAAACTTGTTCCACATCCCAGTGCAAAACGTTCAACCAATTCCAGGTCATCATTTTTAGGAAACATAACAGCCAGTAACAGGTAACCTGGAATGAAACATATGAATAAACTACCTGGAAGCATCCAGATGGAAGTTTTGTTTAAGGGAGGGACTAAAACAGTAATTATCATCAGTATGCTTAGTAGGGTGAATGTTATCAAATTTTTAGGCAATACTCTCTTTGAAGGAAGGAATGTTTCCTTAACGGCAGGTTCATTTTCGTCTATTCCTGGTTTGAAATGGTTAATCCTGAGGATGTGGGCTGTAATGGAAAGTACTACTGTAATTAATGACAAAATCAGAGTTAAATCTCTAAAATGGAGTCCTATTGTGGAATATTTCAATATTACGCTAATTAAAACCGTCAGGAATATACACAACTCCATAAGTAAGATAGGTTTTCTTATAAGACCTGCGTAATTTTCTTCAGGGTAAAGTACTGAGATCAGTGCATATCCTGAAAGGACAAAAATCAGTATAAAAAAAACTATATCCATTATAAAGTTATTAATGAGGTTGGTTGATGTAACTGTTGCAGTGATTATTGCTAATACAAAAAGTAACATTAGATCTTTTGATGATGTTCCTTGCATTATGATCCTCCATTATTCATAGAGTTCTGGACTTTTTTGAATCTTTTTATTTAATTACCATTATTAGTTAAAATTAAGATTATTTAACATTTTCATAACTTGATAATTAAATATTTGGGCCCATGAAAATTCAGACTGGAATTCGTTTATTCATCCCATTAATTTATTAAATGGGGATGAAGAAGATAATTATATTATATACTTCAAAGAAAACATACAATAAGATGTGTTATTATGAACAAAGATTATAAATTGATGGGCGGCCTGGTGCCAATTATACTGATTTTATGCGTTGGTTTGTATGGAATCCCGGGAGTTTTAGGCTCTCAATCAGATTCAAATCAGTTAATAACTCCGGTTGCTTATAATAACTCCAATACAACTCAGACCAATAACACAGTGACCAGCGAACAATCGGATAGCGATGATACAGATCAAACAACTTCCAGTCAGGTGACCACTAGATCATCAACAAGTGGATCTAACACTGGAAATACTAACACCGCTGATACAACATCAACTCAAACTGAAACCTCTGAAACTCCAAGTACCCCTGAAACCCCTCAAGAGCCAGAGACACCAACTGAACCAGATACAACAGTATAACTAAATAATATAAATTCTTCAACTTTTTTATATTTTCTTTTGCATATTGCATTGACTCCCTATTAAAAAAAAGATTTTAGATAGTGCTGGGGAAGTTGGAGTTGGGAGTTGCTGCCACCATCATCACCCCGATCATGAGTACGGTAAGCATGATCACCACTGGAACCAGGTAACGCATACCTAAGTACCGAAGGTCTATTTCATCTCGGTAATGAGTTCTTCTCCTTAAATCTGGAATTGAATTCTTTCTGTAATTTTTTTGCATGTTATGCCTCCTTTATTAAGAAATGAGGCGTCTAACCTATTTAAGGGAAGAGATAGAGAGCATTTTAGAAGTAATCCAGTATTTATGTTGACCTGTTTTTTGAGAAACTTGAAGGATCGTTTCATGGATCCTTCTTCCATTAAATGATTTTAACCGGTCATAATCATTTTAGGAGATGCGCGAGTAAATCAATAAAAAACTTAAATCATCTTCCACATAGATTAAACCTCACATGAAAAGTAATAAAAATTCTATAGATTAGTTGAAAATTCAAATTAATGTGGTTTTAACACTTTGGAGGTATTCAATTGCCGGATAGTTTAGAAATAGAGCTGAGAGTTGCCGAAGCATTGCAACAGGATGTGGGCAAAGGAATGGTACGAATAGATCACGAATTAATGACTAAAATTGGAGCATCTCCTGGTGACATTGTGGAAATAATCGGTAAAAGAACTACCGGTGCCATTGCCGGAAACTCCTACCCTGCAGATGTGGGACTGGAAATTGTACGTATGGATGGACTCACCCGTTCCAATGCAGGAACATCCATTGGAGAAATGATCACCCTTCGCAAAGTACAGCCTAGAATGGCCAGTAAAGTCGTAATTGCCCCGGCAGCCAAGGGAATGCGTATAATGGCCTCAGGAGACATCATCAAAAGAAACCTCATGGGAAGAGCAGTCACCCGGGGAGACGTACTGGCCCTGGTATCCCCTCGAAGAACCAAAGAAACATTAAGGGAATTCCCCGGTTCTGAGGATATCTTCCGAGAATTCTTCGAAGCCACCACACCCTTTTCCCTGGGAGAAATCAAATTCACCGTGGTATCATCCAACCCTGCCGGACTGGTGCGTATCAATGACACCACTCAAGTGGAAGTTCGGCCCGAGGCAGTGGAGGTTATGGAAAAAAAAGTCCCGGATGTAACCTACGATGATGTGGGCGGACTTAAAAAGGAAATATCAAAAGTCAGGGAAATGATAGAACTCCCCCTCCGCCACCCGGAAATATTTGACCGCCTAGGAATCGATCCACCAAAAGGGGTGCTCTTACACGGCGCACCGGGTACTGGGAAGACACTGCTGGCAAAATCAGTTGCCAGTGAGAGTGGATCCAATTTTGTGGCCATCAACGGACCAGAAGTCATGAGCAAGTTTGTGGGAGAGGCTGAAAAGAAAATACGCGAAATATTCGAAGAAGCAGCAGAAAATGCCCCCACAGTGATATTCATAGATGAAATCGATGCCATAGCCCCTAAACGGGAAGAAGTAACTGGTGAAGTTGAACGGAGGGTGGTAGCTCAGATACTGGCCCTGATGGACGGGCTGAAAGAAAGGGGAAAGGTAATTGTTATCGGAGCCACCAACCGGCCTGATGCCCTGGACCAGGCCCTACGCAGACCCGGACGTTTCGACCGGGAAATAGAGTTACGTGTCCCTGATCGGGAAGGGCGAATGGAGATTCTGGAGATACACACCCGTGCCATGCCTTTGGCTGATGATGTGAACATCGATGAACTGGCAGAAACCACTCATGGATTTGTAGGTGCAGATCTGGCTGCACTCTGCAGAGAAGCAGCTATGAATGCCTTAAGAAGAGTTTTACCTGACATAGATCTGCAAGAACAGCGTATAGCTCCAGAAATCTTGGAGAAACTCTTCGTCACCAGTGATGATTTTTTGGATTCCATGAAATCCATCAGTCCCTCTGCACTCCGCGAAGTATTCATCGAGGTGCCCAACGTCCACTGGGGAGATATTGGTGGCTTGAACGAACTCAAAGAAAGTTTGAAAGAAGTGGTAGAATGGCCCTTGAGTAATATCTCTTCTTTCCAGCGCATTGGAATACAGCCTTCCAAAGGAATTCTTCTTTTCGGCCCCCCTGGAACTGGGAAGACACTGCTTACCAAGGCAGTGGCCACAGAATCCAAGGCCAATTTTATCTCAGTCAAGGGATCAGAAATACTCAGCAAATGGTTCGGTGAATCAGAACGGAAAATCGCTGAGATATTCAAAAAAGCCAAACAAGCATCCCCTTGCATAATTTTCTTTGATGAAATAGATGCCATAGCACCTATAAGGGGATCTGCTGCTGGAGAACCAAGGGTCACCGAGCGCATGGTCAACACCATCCTCTCCGAGATGGATGGTCTGGAAGAACTGCGAGGAGTGGTGGTTATAGGGGCAACAAATCGACCAGACCTCATGGACCCTGCACTCCTACGTCCTGGCAGATTCGATGAAGTTGTACTGGTACCTCCTCCTGATGAAAATGCACGAAGGGAAATTTTAAGGGTTCACGGGGGCCACATGGCATTGGATGATGATGTAAAACTGAAAGAACTTGCTAAAAAAACCGAAGGATACACAGGGGCAGATATAGAGGTTTTATGCCGTAAAGCTGGTATGATAGCGCTCCATGAAGACATGAATATTCAAAAAGTATCTTATCGGCACTTTAAAGCTGCTATAAAGAAAATAAACCCCTCAACCACTCCTAAAACCCGAGAATATTATGAGCAAATAGCCAGGGAATTGGGTAGGGGATTGGAACCTAAAAAAGTCCGAGAAGAATTCCCCAGAGAGGTGGCCTAAGGTATCACCTGCCCATAAGGTATCACCTGCCCATAAGGTATCACCTGCCCATTTTTTTTAAAATTTTTCTAAAACAAAGAGGTTAGATTTAGTGGATAAAAAAAACACCCTAAATAAATTCGAATTTTTTGATGTAACTGCTGATGTGGGTTTTCATGCTCATGGTAATGATCTGGCTGATGCTTTCCAGAACGCCGCCCTTGCTACCTTTGAAGTCATGACTGACACTTCCCAGATAAAACCGGCAGTTAAAAGAGAAATTAGTGTGGAATCCGAGGATGAAAAAGCGCTACTCTATGACTGGCTCAGTGAATTACTGTTCCTCCATGATTATGAGGGCCTGGTTTTTTCCCAGTTCAAGGTTACCATAAATCAAAAAGGTCCAGAAATCTTCAACTTACATGCTGAGGTGTGTGGGGAAGAGTTCAACCAAAAAACTCATGAAGTAAGGGATGAGGTTAAAGCAGTCACCTTCCATTTAATGGAAATTAATAAGGAAAAAAATGGATGCACTTTGCAGGTGATTTTAGATACTTAAATTTCCATCTTTTTAAAGATTTTAAATATTTCCATGTTGGATAGTGATTCTGATGCCTTATCTGGTTTGTACTAAATGCAGAGGATATTACCAGCTTCAGGAAGGAGAATCTCCTGATGACTTTCAGGATAAATGCCAATGTGGTGGCGATCTAGAATACATGGAATCCCTGAGCATGGATTCCATGGAAGAAAAAGAGGATCAGGAAAGTTTTCAGGATATTGAAAATTCTCAAAATTCCAATGATTTTAATTCCAATGATTTTAATATTCCTGAAAGTTCAGAGAATCCCCTTTATTCAGAGAGTCCTGGAAGTTCAGAAAACCCCTATAATTCCATTAATCCCCAAAATCATAATGATGATCTTCCACCAGTTGAACCGGATACCAAAAGTCCCCTGTCCCGTAATTTATTTAAAATAACTATAGTAATGGCAGTATTGGCCTTATTGATCATATCTATCGGCTTAATCACCATTAAAAATGATAGTTACGGTGTATTGAATTTTAATGTATACGAAAAATACAGTGATGAAGAGATCAACACTTTCCTGGAGAGTGCTTTCAGCCCCAATGACTATGGTAACAGTTATGATAAAGTGGGTAAATGGAACCTCAACGTGGTCAGAATAAGAGTTATGGGTTCACCCACCTCAGAGGATCTTAAAACTCTTGATAAAGCCATTAATGATATAAATACCAATGTCAAAGATTTCCGACTTGAAATTGATGATAAAAACCAGTTAGAACCAGATATGGAAATTTATTTCATTCCTCACTCTGAATTCACTCAGTACTCCGTTAATCCCTCTGAAGTTGATGGTTTTGCTCTGTGGAGGGTAAGCACCAGTGGTATTTATGGTGGTAACTCTGCAGGTGAAATATACAAAGCCAGGGTCTTCATTGGTACAGATGGGCTGAGTCAGGAACGCCGTTCCCATGTCATTGTTCATGAACTGGCCCACGGTCTTGGATTACACCATAACCACAATCAAAACAGTGTGCTGTGTATTAATGGTCCTGATTTGACTGAATTTTCAGATTTAGATAAGACCATGATGAGGATACTTTATCGTAAAGACATATTGCCTTACATGTCACGGAGTCAGGTTGAGATTATTCTTAATAATTCAAGAAGAACTGTTTTTTAGGATTTTAAATATTTTTTATGGGGGGGAATAGAAATTGAAGTTATTTAAGGGAAAATTAAGTGAAATGTATTAGGGAAATGTATTAGGGAAATGTATTAGGGAAATGTATTAGGGAAATGTATTAGGGAAATGTATTAGGGAAATGTATTAGGGAAAAGTATTAAGGGAAAAGTATTTTTCTAAGTTCTCCTAGATTCCCGGTAATAAATTCCTCTGCTTTGGGGTTTGCCAATATCTTCAACTGTTTTTGCCCGGTTTCAAGATATGCTTTTCCTAATATTTCTTGAAGCTCAGGAACAGGCATACTCATGACTTTCTCTATTTTAACCATTTCTTCAGGATTTAGCTGTTTTTTATATTCTTTTATCTGAGATTCAAATGATTTCACCACATTTTTGTTTCCTTTAACCACCATCTTCAGAATTAGGGGTGGAACGCGGGTAAAAACATCCATAATTTCTATAACGTCATTTTCTGTTATTTTTACTTCATTTTCAGATTCCATAATCATTAATCTCCTTAGTAAGATGGCTTAATCTATTATAATGGGTTTATGTCTTAATTTTATCATGGTTATAGTTATTTTCCCAATAGCTTTTAGGTTTAGTAAAATTTAACTAAAAATAGAAATCTTGGTATACAAGATGCACTCATAATTATTTAATAGATAAAGGTTATTTAGATTTAATAGGTGAAGGTTATTTAGATAATTAAAGATTCAGATTTCATGTTTTTTCAGAATGATTATTAGAACTAATTAATAAAATCAGGAGATTGGATTATCATGGTTATGGAAGAAACTCTTAAAAAGGTACGTGATTGTGTTTGGGAAGTTCCCGGAGATTATAAAAAGGAAATGAGAGTACCTGGTCGAATATATCTTGATGATGAGGCCATTAAAACCCTGGAAAAGGGAGCAGTTGATCAGGTGGCCAATGTAGCTTGCCTACCAGGGATTCAGAAGTTTTCCATCGGGCTTCCTGATATCCACTTTGGCTACGGATTCAGCATAGGTGGGGTCGGAGCGTTCAGCAGCCGAACAGGAGTTATAAGTCCTGGGGGTGTGGGCTTTGACATAAACTGCGGTGTAAGACTTCTCCGCACAAATCTCACCTTTGAGGAAGTTCAGCCTAAGATAAAAGAATTAATTGATGTGATGTTTCGTAATGTACCCTCCGGTGTAGGCAGCAAGGGAAAAATCCGACTCAAGGAGGGTGAAATAGATGATGTCCTGGATAACGGTGCCCGGTGGGCTGTGGAAAATGGTTATGGTTGGGATGAAGATCTGGAGTTCCTGGAAGAGAACGGGTGCATGGCTGACGCGGACTCTGCCCGGGTGAGTGATAAAGCTAAAAAGAGGGGAATACCTCAGTTGGGCAGCCTGGGATCAGGCAACCATTTCCTGGAAGTCCAGAAAGTGGAGGAAATATTTGATGATGATGCTGCCAGGACATTTGGACTGGAAAATGGACAGGTAACAGTACTTATCCATTCTGGAAGCAGGGGATGTGGGCATCAAGTTTGCAGTGATTACCTGCGAACCATGGACAAAGCTGCCAAACGTTACCAGATCAATTTACCCGACCGGCAACTGGCCTGTGCCCCAGTTGAATCAGAGGAAGCTCAAAATTATTTCGCTGCAATGGCTGCTGCTGCCAACTACGCCTGGACCAACAGGCAAATGATCGTGCACTGGGTCAGGGAATCCTTTGAACAGGTCTTCCATAAGGATGCCGAGGACATGGGCATGGGTATTGTATATGATGTGGCCCATAACATTGCCAAGAAAGAAATCCATACCATCAAGGGAAAGAACACCCAGCTTTACGTCCATAGAAAAGGAGCCACCCGGGCTTTCGGACCTGGAAGAGAAGAATTACCATCAGATTACCGGAAAATCGGTCAACCAGTACTCATTCCTGGAACTATGGGCACATCCTCCTATGTATTGCACGGAACACAGACTGCAATGGATGAAACTTTTGGTTCCACTGCCCATGGGGCGGGACGCCAGATGAGTCGGGCCGGTGCCAAGCGTAACTACCGTGGTGAAGATATACTCAAAATCCTGGAAGGTAAGGGAATATATGTGAAGGCCAACTCCATGCCAGTAGTGGCTGAGGAAGCCCCTGGCGCATACAAGGATGTGGATCAGGTGGTTCAAACCGCCCACACCGCAGGTATTTCCAGGTTAGTGGGTAGAATGGTGCCAATGGGAGTAGCCAAGGGGTAACATTTTCCCAACATAAATCTTTCATGGAACGGTGAGACTATTTTTCTTAAATGGGAGACTTTCTTTCTGGATATAGGAGACTTAAGATGATTGGAATAATTGGTGGCACAGGAGTGTATCAGATAGTGGAAATGGGAGAATTAAAAGAAAAGAAGGTTCTAAATACACCATTTGGTGAATCTCCTCCTGTATCTATTTTAACATTTGAAGATCAGGAGGTTGCCTTCTTACCACGTCACAGAGAAGGCCATGACAACCCTCCCCATATGATTAACTACCGGGCTAATATCTACGCTCTTAAGATGTTGGGTGCAGAGCGAATCATTGCAACTAACGCCGTTGGATCTCTTGATGAATCCATTAACCCTGGTGACTTTCTCATACCCGATGATTTTCTGGATTTCACCCGGAAAAGACCTTTCACATTTTACGATGATCGTGCAGTGCACGTGGATGTCACCCAACCCTACTGTCCTCAGCTGACAGAAACAATAATATCTGCTGGGCGAAATGTAGAGGGGAGATTAATTAAGGGTGGTGTATATGTATGCACTGAGGGCCCCCGATTTGAGACTCCCGCAGAGATCCGGATGTTCCGTCAGTTGGGTGGAACCGTGGTGGGTATGACTGGGCTTCCGGAAGCGGTGCTGGCCCGGGAACTTGAAATGTGCTATGCATCCATATGTATGGTCTCCAATTACGCAGCATCAGTATCATCAGAGAAAATTACCATAGATGAAGTATTTGAGATTTTAGATGAGAAAAAAAAGGAATTAACCCGACTTATCTATAATTCAATAATCACCATACCAGCCGATGGGAATTGTCCCTGCAGATGCGCTCTGGAAGGCGCAGAAATAGATTAAAATAGAGATCAGTTCAGAAAGTCAATAACCTCCTATTTTAGATGTTTATAATCCAGGTTAATGGATTGATTAAATCTTTCTAATTATGGGGAAAGCTTTTTTAATCGGAAAATATAAAGCACTTGTTATATAGGTTATTGCCCAATTTTTTTATTATCTTTTTTACAAGTTCTAACCAAATAAAATAGGGCTTTCATTCATGAACCTAATTTAAGGAGAGTTTAGGTTGAATTACGAGCAGGAAGAAATTCTTAAACTTAAAGAAGAGAAAAATGCCATAATATTGGCTCATAACTATCAAACTCAGGAAATACAGGAGATTGCCGATTTTTTAGGGGACTCACTGGAGTTATGTATCAAAGCATCACAGATAGAAGATGTTGATCTGGTTGTTTTTTGTGGAGTGGACTTCATGGCAGAAACTGCTGCTATTTTAAACCCCTATAAAAAGATATTGGTCCCTGATACGAAGGCAGAGTGTCCTATGGCTCACATGCTCCCTGCAGAAGAGGTACGAAAATATAAAAAGGAATACCCTCAAGCCGCAGTAGTGTTATATGTGAACACCCTGGCTGAAGCTAAAGCCGAAGCAGACATACTATGCACATCAGCCAATGCAGTTCAGGTTGTAGAAAGCCTGGATGCTCAACAGATACTATTCGGTCCAGATATGAACCTGGCACGTTACGTTCAAAAAAGAACTGATAAAGAAATAATCCCCATCCCGGATGTGGGTTACTGTTACGTTCATAAAATGTTCAACACTGCAGACATAGCTTTTTCCAGGGAAAACTATCCTGATGCAGAGGTACTGGTACACCCTGAATGTGACGCTGAAGTACAGGAGGCGGCGGACCACATACTCAGCACTGGTGGAATGATCCGCCAGGTGGCTGATTCTGCTAGTAATAGTTTTCTCATAGCCACCGAGGTGGACATGGTAACCCGACTACGCAGGGAAAACCCGGATAAACTTATTTACCCTTTGCTGGATGAGGCCATCTGTGAAAATATGAAATTACACACCCTGGAGAAAGTTAAAAAATCCCTGATGGAGGAAAAGTTCCGGGTTATAGTTCCAGAGGAGATTGCTGATAAGGCCCGTGGTGCAGTGGAGAGGATGCTGGAAGTCAGTTAAACCTACTATCTATCAGTCTACTTCTAACTGAATTAACAATCTGAAGTACGGACAGAATAAAAGTATAAACAGAATGAATAATTGAAATTATTTTTTCATGGTGGGATATAGTGAAAATAGATAAAATAGGATTATCTGGAGTTATACTGATACTCATAGGGTTGATTGTTTACGCCACATCACCCCTGGACCAGCTGGTTATGATGATCACCTGGCCACTGTTATCAGGTTCATCAGAGGGTAAAGCTGTCCTTTTCATGATGGCAATAGGCAGTTTCCTCATCTTAAACTCACTTATTAACACCAGCAGATTCTTAACACCAATAAAGGAAAGGGCCAATGAGTACAGTCCTGACGGTAAAAAATTCCTGAAATTGACCATACTCATAATACTGCTGACCTGTCTGGTGGGCCTTTTAATTGAGTTTTCTATTCGTTTGAAGTATGGAGTCTCCCCATTAACCATTTTTGTCTCCACCAATCCCACTTCCACCACCACCAGCCCCATGCACAGCCATGTTTTCAAATCAGTTTTCGGACACTTTGCAGACAGTCTGGGTGGGTTAGTACCAGAACATGTTCACACTGGAGGTAGTCTATACCCTGAAGTGATCCCTTGGGCTTACTTCATATTCATAACCCTACCCCTGGCCTACATAACCGGACTGTTCTCTTTAGATGAAAGGCGGGATGTCTACCGGATAATAATGGCCTTCGCCCTGACTCTGGCTATTATTGGAATGGTTGATGGTGGACTCTACAGCCAACCATTATTGATTGGTCTTGGCCTCTTATTCCTCCTTTATTTTGTGAAAACACCCTTTAAGTTCCGCCAGCTTATCCTACCCCTGGTACTTATTGTTCTGGTGGCGTTATCCGGATTGGGACTAGAACTGGCCGGGAATAACAGCTCTTATCATGAAATAAAAGTCTTAAATCAGTTTGAACCCGTTGATCTAAGTGGTTATAATGTTTTAAGCCAAGAGCAGCAGGGTAACATGACGGTTATACGGACTGATACCAGTGTCAGTGATAAAAACACCTTAGAAAGTCTTTTCAAAACATATGAGGGTCGTGCTGATGGATTTTTCATGACCTGGAATTTCTTTTCTTACTTCTAGGAATCCGAAAGTATCATAAATAAAAAATAAAAAAATAATATATTAGGTGAAAATGAAGCTTTCAATTATCATACCTACCTTTAACGAGGAAAGTTACCTTCCCCATCTCATGGAGAGCATAAAACGGCAGGATTTCAGTGATTATGAAGTTATAGTGGCCGATGCAGGTTCCAAAGACAGTACTTGTGATATTGCTCATGAGTGGGCGTGTAAAGTTGTTGAAGGAGGTCTTCCATCTGTAGGGCGAAATCGAGGGGCAGAAGCAGCCAGTGGTGAATATCTTCTTTTCTTAGATTCAGATGTGATATTAACCAGGGATTACCTGGAATTGTGCCTGGATGAATTCGAAAAAAGAGAGCTGGGAATTGCCATCACCCAGATCGCACCTTTAAGTGACAGTTTTTTGAATAAAATAACCCACGACTTTGCTAATTTCTTTATGAAAAGAGTGGAGAATATCAAACCTCATGGGGCGGGTTGTTATGGTATAATCACCACCAAAAAATTACACAATGAGGTAGAAGGATTTGATGAAGACCTGGACTTTGGAGAGGACACTGATTACATTGAACGTATAGGTTCCATCAGCCAGTTCAAGGTTCTTCGAAGCCCTAAATTACTTGTTTCCACCCGCCGCCTTCAGGAAGAAGGACTGCGTAATGTGGCCTTTAAGTATGCTAAAAGCACTTTCTACCAGTTCAGAGGGAAACAAATAACCGCAGAAGACCTGGATTACACCTTCGGACATCCTGATCAAAAGAGGATACTCTACTCAGTATGTGGGGAGGGAATGGGCCATGCCATCAGGGGCAGAGTCCTCCTAAATCATTTAACAAAGAATAATGAAGTTCACATATTTGCATCAGACCGTGCCTATGATTACCTGGCAGCTCATTTTGATAATGTTTACGAGATCGGTGGATTTAACACGGTATATGAGGATAACACTGTTCAAAACACCAAAACATTCATCAAGGGGATGAAAGACCTGCCTGGAGATTTGAAAAATAGTTTAAGATTGATGTACAGTGTGGCCAAGGCAGTAAAGCCCCAGATCATCATTTCTGATTTTGAATTTTATTCCAACCTCCTATCCAAGATCCTGCGCGTGCCACTAATCAGCCTGGATAATATGCATGTTCTCACCCAGGCGGAGTTAGAAGTACCCCGGAAATACCGTACTGACAGAATAGCTGCTGAAGGTGTGGTCAGATCGTTCATCCAGCTCCCAACTGTTTACCTCATAACCAGCTATTTTTATCCACCCCTTAAGAATTCCAGTAAGACGAAATATTTCCCACCAGTACTGCGTGACACCATTATGGAACTTGAACCCTATAATGGGGAGCATGTACTGGTTTACCAGACCAGTGCCTCCAATGTGAGATTGCTGGATATTCTGAAGGAATTTGATGATGAATTTATTGTCTATGGATTCCACCGTGATGAACGAGATGGAAATTTATTGTTTAAGAGTTTTAATGAGGATGAATTTTTCAACGACTTGGCCCAGGCCCGGGCAGTGATTTCCAATGGAGGATTCACCCTTATCAGTGAGGCCCTCTACCTGGGAAAACCAGTTTTAAGTGTTCCAGTGAAAAAACAGTTTGAACAGATCCTTAATGCCCTCTACATGGACCGATTGGGCTATGGGGAGTTCCATGAGGATCTGGACCGTGATGATATTGAAAACTTCCTCTCCAGATTAGAAGAATATCGGAAAAACATCCGTCTTGGTTTTGCACATGATCACAACCAATCTATTATGGATGAACTGGACTTTCTCATTGATAAATATGCAAACTAACTGAATTTGTATTAAAAAAAATATTTGATGATTTCTTTTTTAATTTTGATTTTCCTCGTTAATAATCATCAAACTGCATAAAATTCTTCAAATCTTAACTATTTAAAGTAGGTAAAATGAAATATAGGGAGATAATCCATACAAAAAGGATTAAAATTGGCCTAAGAAAACTATTAATCACAAATCCATCTTTAAAACCATCATATAAATGATTTATTGATGATAATGTCGAAAAGATTAACATGAACATTAATAGACTTAAATAGGCATAGAATCCTGTCTCCCATGAATACTTATCCAATGCTCTATAACCTCAAGACTATTTATTCCACGGAAAAACTTATTATCATATGAGTTCAAGAAGTGGAGTTGCCAATTTACCCCTTCATGGTGGTCGCGCACCTCGATGGCTTTTCCAGCGAATGGTGAAACTGGCAGGAGCGGTTACTGATTCAATAGTATATGAGTACGGTTCCGAGGAATTTTTATCCAGAATTTCAGACCCCCACTGGTTCCAGGCATTTTCATGTGTCCTGGGTTTTGACTGGCACAGTTCCGGAACAACCACCACAACCTGCGGGGCTCTTAAAACAGCTCTTAACCCGGAAGAACATGGTATGCTTGTTGCAGGTGGTAAGGGGCGCGCTTCCCGGAGAACGCCCCAGGAGATCCAGGATGCTGGAGAAATGTTCTCATTATCCACAGCTAAACTGGAAAGTTTGGTTTATTCCAGCAAGATATCAGCCAAAATTGATAATTCATGCATTCAGGATGGCTACCAGCTTTATCACCATGTGTTTTTTTTAACGGAAAAGGGTGACTGGGCAGTGGTGCAGCAGGGAATGAACCAGTCCACCAGATACGCCCGTCGTTATCACTGGTTATCTGATTCTGTGCAAAACTACATTAATGAACCACATAATGGTATCTGCTGTGACCTGAAGGAAGAGAAAACCCTGAACATGACCTCGGATATGAGTTATGATTCACGGCAAACCAGCCTGGATCTTATACTGGATAATCCAGAACATCTGAAGAAATACTTCCAGAAAAAAGTAGATGTGGGACTTGATCAAGCTAATCTGGATATATTCTGCCCTGAACTTACTTTACCCAGTCATCATCCTGTGTTGGATATTGATCTATCTCCCCGGGAATTTGAAGTTCTCCGTAATGCCTGGGAACTGCAACCAGAAAGTTATGAGGAATTAGTTTCTTTAAATGGTATGGGGCCCAAGAAGATACGTGCAATGGCTTTGATTTCGGATTTAATTTATGGAAACCAGCCCAGCTGGGATGATCCAGTTAAATACAGTTTTACCCATGGTGGTAAAGATGGGTTTCCCTACCCCGTGGACCGGGAAGTATATGATCATTCCATCCAGACCTTACAAGATGCACTCGAGCAGGCTAGATTAGAAAAGAAAGACCGATATCAGGCTATTAAACGTTTGGAGAATATGATCAATGTTGATAATTAACCTCACAGATTGAACTATTTTTGTTTTAAGTTTACCTTTACAAAACCTTGCTAAATTTTATTATAATTCCTATCTGCAGTGATCAGATCATCAAGAAGACCTGCATTTCAAGTGTAAATGATCAAAAAAAACAATCCTGATCAAACAGTACAATAAATCTACTTTCAATAATTAAATGTTTAAGGAGTAATTTCCGACATTGGCTGTAATTAAAGACTTAACCTTACCAATAGTTAATATTTTTCAGGAAATATTCATATTCAGGTAATATCAGTAAATATAAAAACAAGATATATAAAAACAAGTTAAATTGTTAATCCAACAATTCATTGATTTTTTGGGCAAATACAAAGTCCAGCTCGGTTAACCCAGACTGATCATTGTGGTTTATCTCCAGAGCCACCTTTCCCCATGATAAAATGCCCTAATTTTGGATTTATGAAATTTATTTCAAACATTCTATGGGTTTATAACCCATTATGGGGTGTTTATGATTATCATGTTTATAATATTCGTAAAAAGTGGAGTGATCACTCCCTTGGGAGTGGTTTCATTATTCTTTTGACATTTCTTTTCCAACTAATTCCATGAGATCTCTGGCTTCTTTAAATGTTTTATCCATCTTAAGAGATTCTTTAATTAATTTTAAAGACCCCTCATACTCTTTAAGATTGTACAGCCCTTGAGCCTGCAGATATAACGCATATTTGTAAAAATCATCCTTTTTGGAATATCTGCCCCGGAACAGGTCAAATGTGTTAATTGCTTCTTGATATTCCTCCAGAATTAGTAGTACATATCCCCGGTTGTACCAGGCCATGTTATCACCAGGTTCCAGTCGAATAACCTCTTCAAAACATTGAAGTGCCTCAGGATATTTTCCAAGTTCCATGAGGGCCACTCCCTTATCATTCCATGCGGAAATATAATCTTTATCAATTTTGAGTGCACTGTCAAAAAATTCTATTGATTTATCTAATTTACCCTGTTCTAAAAATGACATGGCTTGTTTGTAGAACATTTCTGCTTCTTTGATGGCCATCTAATCAACTCCTGGCTATACTTGGACTGTTAACTATATAACTGTTAACTATATATTTAAAAAGGCTCAGTTATATTCCTAGGCTAAGTTAACTATCTCTAGGTTCAGTTAACTATTCCTAAATTATAATTATTATTTAAACATCTATTCAGCCTTGGTACTATACACGAATTTTTTAATTATTATCGTTTAGTTGGAATCATTGACATGATTTACTCACCTTAAAAGGTTTAAAAACATAAATTAACATTAATAATGGGTTTAAATTAGGTTATTTTGACTATTTTCTTATCCTGGTCGTTAATTCGTAGCTCTCAGTTAAATTTTTTTTAGTTGTTCAAATTTTCACATAAATTATAAGCAAAAAGTATTACTATGGTTTGATCTTACATAATCTTACAATTTCATTTATTAATTTGAACTGGTTCATTTATTCAGAGTTTTTTTAAATGGGATAACTTAATTTCTCGTGAAAATATTTTTTATCAAATTTTTATCATGTAAGTCACTACGTAGTATGTAGATACAATTCATTACAACGAATTACAATGCTGATAAATTAAGTGATTTGTTGACTGAGTTCTTGGGAATTTTTAAGATATAATAATAATTTTTAAGACACAATAAATGTCTCAAACACCATTTCTCATTAATAGAATTAGCTTATTGACGGGGTCGTGTTTACTTTTAGAGAGTCCCTATAGGATGGGGGAGGCTCAAGGAGGGTACAAATATTTTTTACATATCACATGGTAAAATAATCCTTCTAAATAGGTCCAAAATTTTAATAACCACGGGGGAAAATTGAAATATGTATATTTAAAAATTTTTAAATTTCGGTAAAATATGATTTCCCAAGAAATAAGCATTAAAAAGATTATTCAGGAAATCAAATGATTAATGGGATTTGTTGATGTCTCTAATAATCATTATAATTATAATGGAGGAAATAACATGTTGCATGGAACAGAACTGTTGAAGAAAGGCTTTGCCAAGATGACCAAGGGCGGAGTGATCATGGATGTGGTTAACGCTGAACAGGCAGCTATTGCCGAAGAAGCTGGTGCTGTCTCTGTAATGGCTCTAGAGAAAGTCCCAGCTGATATAAGGGCATCTGGAGGAGTTGCCAGGATGGCAGACCCCAGTAAAGTTACTGAAATTATGGACGTTGTCAGTATCCCGGTAATGGCCAAGGTACGGATCGGTCACTTTGTGGAAGCACAGGTCCTAGAATCACTGGGAGTGGACATGATCGATGAGAGTGAAGTACTCACCCCTGCCGATGAGAAATTCCACATTGATAAAAAACAGTTTACCATACCATTTGTCTGCGGAGCAAGAAACCTTGGTGAAGCCCTCCGGAGAATTGATGAGGGTGCAGCAATGATCAGAACCAAAGGAGAAGCAGGTACCGGTAACGTGGTGGAAGCAGTCCGTCACATGCGCAGGATTCAGGGAACCATCCGGGAACTTAAGGACATGACCGAAGAGGAAATGTGGAGTGTAGCCCGAGAAGAAGAAGCACAACTCTACCTGGTTAAGGAAACCCAGAAACAGGGACGCCTACCTGTGGTGAATTTCGCCGCAGGAGGAGTGGCTACACCAGCAGACGCAGCCCTTATGATGCAACTGGGAGCAGACGGAGTATTCGTGGGAAGTGGAATATTCAAATCCGAAAACCCTGAAATAGTGGCCAAAGCCATAGCCGAAGCAACAGCCCACTACGAAGATGCGGATCTCATAGCCGAAGTCAGCCGTGACCTGGGTAAAGCCATGCCAGGACTGGAAATAAGCCAGATACCGGAATCTGAGAGATTGCAGGATAGAGGATGGTAAATCTTCTATTTTTTTATTACTAATTTTTTTTTATCATAAAATCTTGCAAAACCTTATTTTCAGGCACATCTCTATACTTCTTTTTGTCTGATTTGGACCTAAATTTATACAATCTTGACATTATAATGTCATATTTATTTACTGGATGTTTAAAAAAAATATTGGGGCTAAAAAAAAGTTTAATTAGTAAATGTAAAATAATTAGTAAAATATGAGATTATTAAGTAAAATAGATAAATAGCCCTAAGTTGATGGTTTAATTATAAAAATAAATAGTTTTAAGCAGCTAAAAAAAAATTTTTTATAAATATATTTATTTATTTTATTTCAGCTGCCTTTAAGGATATTTAACCAGATGGAGCTCCTCCAGCCCCTCCCAGGTTTTCACCGGTTATAGCATCGAGTTCTATCTCACCCACTGCCTGTCCATTATCGTATAAGGGCACCACGTATATTTGTCTTCCATTAACCGTATTAAGTACTGGAGTTCCTGCTGTTACACCAGGTTCGTTAACATATTGCTGGGCTATCTTTTTTGCTTCTTCAGCCGACATTACTTTGGTGCTGTTGGTTGTATTGGTAGTGTTGCTGTTGTTATTGCTCTGGTTAGAGATGTTCTGGCTGTTATTCTGGGTAGTATTGTTATTGTTAGTGGTGCATCCAGAAACAATTACCATTAGAACTACCAGGGCCAGTAGTGCCATTGTTGATTTTTTAATCATTTCTATTATCCCCTCATCATTTGATTCAGTGATTATATAGATGAACCTTTATTCCTATAAAATTTTGGTATTCCGCAGGAAATGTTTAATCCTCTTTCATCTTCTGCCGCTTGGAACATACGAATGTGGTGCGACCTCCAACTTTTATAATCTCTAATTCTCCTCCCTCAGGGCATTTGCCACCTTTGTAGCGATGGGGGAGAAGATAGGACTCTGGAAGAGACTTAATTTTATCATGATGTTCTATGGCTTTATGGAGTACTTTTTTCATATTCTTAAAAAGATGTTCCCATTCTGGATCATCTAACTGATCTGCATGGGTCAGGGGGTGGATCCTGCTCTGGTAGAGTATTTCATCGGCGTAAAGATTACCAATACCTGCTAAAACGTTCTGATTCTGGAGTAATGGTTTTATCATACCCTTTCTGTCCCTGAAAATTTCCTGGAAATCTTCAAAATTTACTTCCAGGGCATCAGGACCCAATCTTCTTTTTTCAACGAATTCATTAGGATTCCGGGTTAAGCCCAGTTTCCCGAATTTACGGGCATCATCAAAGGCCAGGAAGTTGCCACCTGAAAATTTTAAGAGCAGCCGGGGATATTTGGAACTATTTTTTGTATCGTAGTGCAGGTAACCAGTCATTCCAAAGTGCATTATCAAAAATAGGTCATTGTTCAACTTTCCAAAGAGATATTTCCCATATCTAATGCTTTCTGTAAATTCATGTCCTTCCAGGGATTCTTTCATCTCGGTGGTGCTGGTTTCCATCAGAATTTCCGGACTGATCACACTCACGTCGGTTATTGGTTGTTGTAGGGAGGTTTTATCAAAGTACTCTTTGAAGATCTCCACACTGGGTAGTTCAGGCATTTAGTCACCATTTAAATTTCATCATCATGATTTTATTAATTACACCCTTTTATTAATAGAGTTTATAAAATCAGAGTTATAAAACAAGTTCTTTTCAGGGTGGATTAATCTATTGTAAATTCAGTTAGAATAGTTTTGTTTCAGTTAGAATAGTTTTGTAGAATAGTTTTAGGTTATATAATAGTAATTTCAAACTTTCAAGAATAATATTGACAATAATTACTCACTGTACTAAAAAAAGAAAGAAAAAAGGAGGGAAAGGGGGGTTGAAAGTGGATTTTGGAGGGTTTTAGACGGCTTCTTCTCCCCTTTCTCCTGTTCTAATACGGACAACCTCTTCTACGGATGAGATGAATATTTTTCCATCTCCAATATCTCCGGTTTGTGCTGTTTCTACTATGGATTTAATAACACTATCTAAATCCTCATCTGCAACTACGATTTCCAGACGGGTTTTGGGCAGCAAGTCGATTCGGTAATCACTTCCCCTGTAGCTTTCGGTTATGCCTAACTGTCTTCCGCGACCTTTAACTTCAGTTACGGTTATTCCATGGCATCCGATTTTTTCAAGGGCATCTTTAACTTCATCTAATTTGTTTGGTCGAATTATGGCCACTATTTCTTTCATCATATCGCCTCTAGTTTGCGCATATTCTAATTAAATCCGGTATCCGGTTTCCTCGTGCTGTGTGATGTCCAGTCCTTCGATTTCTTCTTTCTCTTCTGCGCGCAGTCCCATGACAATGTCAATGACTTTACCTATTATCAGGGTGGCAACGAAGCTGTAACCGGCTACTACCACTATTGCAATTATCTGGGTGACTAGCTGTCCAGGGTTACCATAGAACAGTCCGGTTCCCAGTTCATTGACAAATGGTGCGGCGAATAATCCAGTGGCCAGAGCACCCCATAAACCAGACATACCGTGTATACCGAATACGTCCAGGGCATCGTCGTAACCCAGTTTGGATTTCATGAAGCTTATGGCGAAGTAAGAAACTACACTGGTTATTAGGCCTATGATGACTGCAGCTTGCACGGTTACGAAACCTGCTGCAGGGGTTATTGCAACTAAACCGGCAATGGCACCGGATATTGCTCCCAGAACTGTTGGTTTACCAGTTTTGAGGTAGTCAATTATGACCCAGGAGACCATGGCTGCTGCAGCTGCGGTGTTTGTGTTGATGAAAGCTTGACCTGCCAGTCCACCTGCGGTTAATGCTGAACCTGCGTTGAATCCGAACCAGCCGAACCATAGTAGTGCGGCACCGATAACAGAGTAACCTAACTGGTGCGGTAGTAATTTGGTGTCTTTCCTTCTGCCCAGTAATAATACCAGGGCCAGGGCAGCTACACCAGAGTTAATGTGTACTACTGTACCACCGGCGAAGTCCAGAGCACCTAACTGTGCCAGGAATCCTCCACCCCATACCCAGTGGGCTATTGGTACGTATACCAGGGTAACCCAGGCAACTACAAATACCATCCAGGAAGAGACTTTCATCCTTTCCACTACGGCACCGGAGACCAATGCTACGGTAATTGCGGCAAAAGTCATTTGGAAGGCTATGAATACAGTTTCTGGAACAGTTGTAGCCAGTGTGGATAATTGGTCTACTCCTATTCCACTGAACAGAAGATTAACCGGATTTCCGATTAGTCCAAATAACATATCTTCTCCGAATGCGAACTGGTAACCATATAATACCCAGATGATACTGGTAATGGAGAACGCAATAAGAGACATAAACATTGTGTTTAATACATTTACTTTCTTGGTGAGACCTCCGTAGAATAGAGCTACTCCTGGCACGGTCATGAGCATTACCAGTGCAGTGGAGATGAGCATCCATGCGGTGTCACCACTATTTAAAACAGGGTCCATTGATTTTTTCCTCCTTGATTCACTTATTTTATTTAAATTTGGCTTTTTTTAAAAGATATTTGTAAACAAAGATACAAACACTATTTTTTTATTTATTAGAAATATTTTGGTTGTTATGGGCTTAGGTCAAAGGCCTAAAGCACTTTTTTCCTTTTTTTTCATTTATTTATTTCATGAAAAATTCACCCCATCTACCGGATATCGGAAGCATACTTCCGACAACTGATCATTGTACCTTCCTCCATATAAATGTTTTGGTTAGGCTGTAACTAAAAAAAACAATACTCTGAATTTTTGGTATGTTTTTTAAGGATTCATTAATAATTAGTACAATAACTTTCGATATTAATTTAAAAAAATACAGAATTGATGAATTCCATTCGTGTATAAATTAAAACCATTCATTATTAAATTAAAAATATATCAAAAAAATTAAAAATTAAAAGAGGGGAAATGAGGAAACATTCATTTTGAATATTATATGGCCTTTTCTCCCCTTTCTCCGGTACGAATTCGCACCACATCCTCTACAGGTGATATGAAGATTTTCCCGTCTCCAATGCAGCCAGTATGGGCACTTTTGACAATGGTGTCCACGATCCCATCCACATCCGCTGCTTTGGCAACAATTTCCACCTGGGTTTTGGGAAGCAGATCCACTTTGTAGTCAGTACCTCTATAACTTTCAGTAATTCCTAATTGTATTCCCCTTCCTTTAACTTCTTTAACAGTTAGTCCATGGCAACCAATTTCTTCCAAGGCCTGTTTAACATCTTCCAGTTTATCAGGTCTGATGATAGTTATGATTCTTTTCATTTCATCACCTCAATGATTCTCATAAGGGACTATGGCAGTTTTGTATTTTTAAAGCTGCCTATGATAGTCTGTAACCGGATTCCTCATGTTGGTTAATGTCCAGTCCCTGCACTTCATGATCATCCTCAACCCTTAAACCTATGGTCTTATCAATGACTTTGGCGATGATCAGGGTTAATATGAATGAATATGCTCCAATTATGACTATGGCAAGGAGTTGAATAACTATCTGGCCAGCATTACCTGCAATCAACCCTCCTTTAATGGCACTGTTGATTAGGGGTGTGGCAAATATGCCCACTGCTAGGGTTCCAACAATACCACATACGCCGTGTATTCCGAATACATCCAGGGCGTCATCGTAGCCTATGAGTGGTTTTAAGTGGGACACTGCATAGTAAGAGATTATTGATGCAACGAAACCAATTATAATGGCGGAAGTAATGTTAACGTAACCTGCAGCAGGTGTTATTGCTGCTAAACCGGCTATAGCTCCTGATAAAGCGCCCAGTAATGTTGGTTTTCCGGTGTTCAGCTTATCCATCAGTACCCATGCCAGCATTCCCACACAGGCAGATATGTTGGTTACGATCATTGCAGAAACTGCTAAATTTGTAGCTCCTAATGCCGAACCTGCGTTGAATCCAAACCAACCAAACCATAATAGGCCAGTACCAATTACGGAGTAACCCAGATGATGGGGCAATAATTTAGAATTTTTACGGACGCCTAAAAGCAACACCAGTGCCAGGGCAGCTACACCTGAACTTAAGTGAACTACTGTTCCTCCGGCAAAGTCTAATGCTCCCCATTGGGCTAAAAATCCTCCACCCCACATCCAATGGGCTACTGGGAGATAAACCAGGGTTAACCAAACTGGAACAAAGACTAGCCATGCGGAAAATTTCATTCGTTCCACTATTGCACCGGATATCAGGGCCACGGTTATGGTGGCGAAGGTCATTTGGAATATTGCATAGAGTCCAGTGGGAATGGTGGGTGCTAGGGTAGCCAGAGAGTTTGACTCAATAACTCCATTGAAAAATGGGTTGGTAAGAGCACCTATTATCCCCATAACATCGCTTCCAAAGGCCAGGTCATATCCATATATGAACCAGAGGACGCTCACTATTGAAAATGTGATGAATGAAAGGAACATTGTGTTTAAAACGTTTTCTCGGCGAATAAGGCCTCCATAAAATAGGGCCACTCCTGGTATGGTCATGAGAATTACCAGGGCGGTGGATATTAACATCCAGGCTGTATCACCACTACTAAGAACAGGATCCATTAATTTTTCCTCCTTTTTTTAAAATAATCATTTAAATTATATTTTTTCCACTTTCAACATGTTTAAGATACTCCCCATATTACTTCATCCAGTTACAATTTTTAGAAAGAGCCCCGGAAATGAGTGGCAATAGGATGGGGGAAACATACTTCCGATTATGGATTTTGTTATATATATAATTTTTGCCTTTAAAAGTTAGAAAAAGGGATATAAAGATTTTAAACTTAATATTAACTGGTTTAATTTAATATGGGGCCAATGAAAAATAGTAATTCAAATTTACTATAATCCTAATGGACCATTTTAAAAGCTCATTATGATGGTTTTAATTAGGAAATTAATTGGTGCATATTCAAAAAAAATAGCATTATAAATGATTATTCAAAATAAGCTTTTTAAAATAAGCTTTTCAAAATAAGTATCATAAACATTGCATTTAAAAGAACCAAATGCATTTAAAAGAACCAAAAAAACAAGGATAAACCGGGAAAACAAAATAAAAAAATAAAAAGGAGCATTTAAGTGTTTTAGCTCCTTATAGGTAATTCTAGACCAGCCATTTTCACTCCAGTCATGACGGATGATTCCACAGTCAGAGCCCGGAGATCATCCTTTTCTAATTTCAGAAGATCAGTGTTACCTGCCTGCTGGGTTAGCATCACTGCCTCTTCAGTCATGGCTTCAATGTAACGGGCCACTCTTTTACCACCTTCCAAGTAATCCAGTCTACGGCGTAGTTGTGGGTCTTGGGTGGCGATTCCCTTACGGCAGGTTCCAGCATAACACATCTGACAGACTCTGCAGCCAATACTTACCAGGGCGCTGGTGGCAATGTAACAGGCATCTGCTCCCAGTGCAATGGCCTTGGCAACATCTGCCCCGTTCCTTATACCTCCGGCCGCAATCAGACTTACTTCTTCCCTTAGGTTTATGTGTTTTAAGGCTTCATCAGCTTCAACTATGGCTGCTATGGTGGGCACTCCACTGTGTTCCGTGACCACATCTGGTCCGGCACCAGTTCCTCCTTGCATACCATCCACCACTATGGCATCTGCTCCAGCTTTGGCTGCGATTTTCACATCATCACTGACCCTTCCACTGGTGAATTTCACCATTATAGGCACTTGCCAGTTGGTGATTTCCCGAAGCTGGCTGATCTTCATGCTCAGATCTTCAGGTCCCACAATGTCCATGTGCCGGGCAGGGCTCAGGGCATCGGTACCTTCGGGTATCATCCTGATTTTGGAGACCTCAGCGGTAACTTTCTCTCCTAAGAGGTGTCCTCCCATACCAGATTTTGCTCCCTGACCTATTTTGATCTCCACTGCATCGGAGTTATTCAGGTAATCAGCACTGACACCGAAACGACCCGAAGCATACTGGGCAATGAGCTTTTTGGCGTATTTACGTTCTTCAGGGAGCATTCCTCCTTCACCAGTGTTGGTGGCTGTGCCGGCCAGGGTAGCACCCATAGCCAGGGCAATCTTAGCCTCCTTGGAGAGAGCTCCGAAACTCATGGCTGCGATCATGATTGGTGTGTCAATAACCAGTGGGTTTTCAGCGTAACGGCTTCCCAGAACCACTCTGGTGTTGCAGGGTTCCCGGTACTTGTCAATAGGGGGTCGGGAAACCTGAGCCGGTACTATGACCAGGTCGTCGAATGTGGGTATCACCCGGGTGGCACCGCATCCCCTGACTTTGTAGGATCCTTCAGTTGATTTACGGTTTATCTCCACCAAGTCGGTTAAACTCCACACGTTTCTCCTGTCTTCGGGAACTGCGTTCACTTCAATAGCTTCATTAGGGCACATCTCTTCACATATACGACATCCCACGCAGTTCTCATGATGTAAAGGGAATGGTTCATCATTCACTATTTCGTACACGTCATGGGGGCAGTTATTGTAACAGGAGTAACAGTTCTGACACAGATTTTCATCCCGGTTGTCACAGAGGTACCAGCAGCAACCAGGGCGATCGAAATTTCTCTTGCAAAGTTCCTGATTTCGTTCAATCTTAAAAGGCATCTAGGACACCTCCTTTTTAGAATCCTTATTAGAATTCATTTCATTGTTACTTTTGAGTACTTTGAAAACAGGGCAGGCTGAATATTTGGTGCCAGCGGCTTTTATAACCTCTTCAGTCTGGGAAGTCAGTATGGCCTCTGGTTTCCAGGGATTATCATCCATTTTATCCACAACAACTACCTCATCTGTTATATTTTCATCTAAAATGCAATTTAAAATCGCGGTAGCTACTCCTCCATCCTGACCATCAACACCCTCTGCACGGGCAGAAACTATCTTCAAATAGTCCCCCAGTGCCTTCTGGTCAAGATCCCGGCTCAAAACTTCCTGGGACAGGTAGGTTCGGGGGCAGGCCACATAACACAAATTACATTCTTCGGGGCAGGTTCCCTTCAACTGGGGTTTACGGTCTTCAATAGATACTATGTTCTCCGGACACACATAATAACAGGCTCCGCAAAGCACACAGCTACCCACATCGATGACATCAGACTTCAAGTCCTTAAACTGGCAGGATGAGACTTCTTCAGTGAATTCTGCATCATTGATATACCGCCGGTAGAGCACTGGTCTGGCAACAGATTCCCTCTTTTTTATCTCTTCCTTGTTTTCTTTTTTCTTTTTATTAGCTAAATTCTCCAGTAATTTGAGACCTTGTTGTGTGAAGGGTTTGGTTTCAATGTAGCCTTGATTTTCAGCTTTACTTAAAGCTTTAAGTCCCTTTTCTGTTCGGATGATGATAGTGGACCATCCGGGGTCTGAGCCCACGGATCCTACCGATAGATCCGCCAGTTCTGAGGTGTAATCCATACATACCTGGCAGTTTTTCCTCATGCAAGCTTTGGCTTTGGATAGGGGAACTTTAAAGATATCACCATTTTTAAGGTAGGTCCAGAGGTGTCCTTTCTCCACTCTGAACTGGTCAATATCATCCATGTCAATGTCATTCTGCTTCAGGAATTCTTTCAGATAAGTGTGGGAGAAATTTTCCATGCAGAAAAGTCCTAACTTGAAATCCACTGGAGAATCTCCCAGGATATCCGGATAGTGTTCCATTTTTTCGGCGGCAATGATATGGCAGGGAGTTCCCACGAGGGTAACACTTTTCTGATTGTTATGGGTCATTTTTTTATCCCTCCTCTGATTCCTGGCCATAGAATGGCCGGGCACTCCGTGGAACTATTTTACGGAAGTTCTGGTATTTTTCTTCTTCCAAGTGGAAGTCGTAGTTTTCCAGGAGTTCCTTTAATTCGATTCGTTCTTCTTCTTCCAGTTCTTCTACCTTGGCGTTTTTACCCAGGCTCTTGATGTTCCCACCTACGTAGATGGTTCCTCGGATAATGGATTCACCGGCATCATCTGAGATGTCTCCCAGAATGATTATACGGCCACCCATCATGAACAGGCCGCTCATGAATCCGGAGTTTCCCCCTATGATGATGGTTCCGTTTTTCATGATTTCTCCGGTACGGGAACCTACGCTTTTATGTACCACAACTGTGCCCCCATAGATTCCCTGGCCCACACCGTCTCCGGCTGAGCCATCGATGATGACCTCTCCATCGGTCATGTTATCTGCGGGGAACCAGCCTGCATTTCCATTGATATGTACCCGGGCACCGTGGATCATGGTACCCGCGAAATAACCGGCTGAGCCATCAATCACCACATCTACCGGGTCAGTGAGTCCCGCTGCTATGTAATGCATGGCATTGGGATTTTCAATTATGATGCGATCATTTTCAGGGGCAGCCTTTTTAATGGCTCGATTAAGTTCCCGGGATGTTATTTGTTGAGCGTTTATTTTGAATTCCTGCATTTGTTCCACATCCTAAATGGTGTAAGCACGAGTCTCCCCTGGTGATATTTGTTCAATATCTGATGTGTCCATAACTTCTCTCAGGGCCACTTCTTCTGAGGCAATGGCAAACACTTCATCGTTTTCTGCCATAACCCCTGGTCTGAGGCCCAACTGGTCCTTAGCAATTCCCACTCCGTTGGGTGTGCCTACAATATACGAGAATGGACCATCCATGTCCTTCACTGACTGTTCAAGGGCTTCTTCTAAGCTATAATTTTGGGATAATTTATCGGCTATGTAGTGTACTATACACTCGGTGTCGTTGTCAGTCTCGAAGATATGCCCTTTACGTTCTAAGGGGTCTCTTATCTTCCAGTAGTTGGTTATCTGGCCATTGTGAACCACGGTGATGTCGGGGATGATGTAACTCTGGAATGGGTGTGCGTGGTAGCGGTCTACAATACTTTCAGTGGAGAACCGGGTGTGACCAATGGCATGGGTGCCCATCTTATCTTCGGTGTTGTAACGGGCAGCTATATCCTTGACCAGTCCCACGTCTTTAATCATCTCAAAGGAATGAGCTCCGTTTAAGACAATCACATCGTCAATTTTGTCCACATCCATTATCAGTGGTTTTAGTTGTGAAAATGATTCTAAATTGACTTTACATCGATATATGATGTAATTTTCTACTGATGGGATGATTTCTTCGCTTTCTATTGGGAAAGCGGTGTTAACTGTGGTCTTAACTTCTTCTAAGAGTCCGGGTTTTTCTTTAACTTCGATGTTTAACAGATATTCATGTTCTCGCAGTCCGAGACCACCGTACAGGGCGAATCCTGCTGAATCGGGACCTCTGTGCTGGAGAGCGTCGAGCATGCGAGTCATGAATCGACCCACCGGGTGAAGTTTTTTATCTTTAAATACCACTCCTGCTATTCCACACAATTTAATACCTCCTTTATGAAATATTCATGAATCCGTGTATCACTAGTAAGTTCTGGGTGAAATGCAGTGGCCAAATGATTTTTATAGGCTACGGCAATGATTTTATCATGAATTTGCCCCAGTACAACTGCCCTTTTATCTACATCCTGGGCATAGGGGGCTCTGATGAAAACTCCAGGGTATTGGGGTTCCATTGTTTTTAATTTCAATTCGGCTTCAAATGAGAGTTTTTGCCTTCCAAAACCATTTCTTTTAACTTTCATAGGTATTAGTCCTAATAGGGGTTGCTTGTAGTCTGTTTCCTGACCTAGTAGCACCATACCGGCACAGGTACCCAGTACTGGGATTCGGTTTTCTTTAATAACCGTGTCAATACTGTTTTCTTTTATGAGTCTCCCTATTACAGTGCTTTCCCCTCCAGAAATAACAATTCCATTACAATCTGCTACTTCTGGGGATGTTTTAACCTTCAAAACATCTGCTTTAAGACCCATTTTTGTAACGGCTTTTTTGGTCATTACCTGGTGCTCGGAAACGTCTCCCTGCAAGTCTAAAATACCTATTTTCATCATGTTCATGCCTTTTGTTTTAGATTATTTTATTGATAAGCGAATTATATTTACCAAACATAGAATATAAACTTACCGGAAATCGTATTCCGATAAGGCATAAATTTGAAATAAAATTCCTAATATCGGGATCATTTTATACAATGTTTAAAAATCATAGTCTTTATTAAATTATAACTGAACAGTTATATAAATATTTGGAGTGAATGGTGGTCTGGGATTACATCTAATTCATCACTAATATTATAATTCATTGAATTTACCAGTGTATCAGGATAAATTAAGAAAATTCAGCAATTTAAATGGAATTTCAACAGAATATTTAACTATTGATCATTTTAATGGAAATTAACTTATTATTAACTGTTTTTCGCTATATTAGTTTATTTTTTACTAAATAAAACAATATTTACATGTAAAGGGTAAAATAGAAGATTTTAACCATTATTATTCTCTATGTAGAAACTCATAAATGGCTTGAAGATCACTATATTAATCTGTTTAAGGATTTTTAGTAAAAAGGAGGGTGATTTAATGGTTGAACTCTATGAAAAAATGGTTCAAGAAGCAATGATGGCTCAAAAAGCCGATGTAGAAACCGTTAAAAATAAAAGGGGAACTCCATTCCATATCAAAGATACCAAAGCGTATCTGGATGTGGTGCAGAAAATGGAAGCAACAGCTGAACAATCTGAATCAGTTATCAACCTTCACGTGAACTCGGTGAAGGCTCACTACAACATCCTGGACAGCTTAACAGACACTATCCGGCCAGAAGACGATCCTTTTGTGGAACATTATCAAACACCAGTGGTACTGGAAATACTCTGTGATGAAGACCCTGAATTTGAAGGAAGTCTCTCTAAATTCATTGAGGCCATAGGAAAAGCAGAAGCCCTAATTGGTAAAGAAGTAGTCCGCCGATATGGGGGGTTCTACGGACCAACCTGTGTGGTTGATTTTGCCCTGATGCCTGGCAGCACCAGTAACACCATCAACCGGATAGTTAAAACTGTGGACATACCTCTAAAACATAAACAGGCCATATTATCTGCTAAATCATGGGGAATGAATACTTCATATGGTATTGGTGAAGTATTCGCTAATGAAATTGAAAATGGGGCCACAGTAGCCCAGGCTGTGGAGAAGGAAATAGCCGAAATTAAACACATTTACCAGGAACCGGTGGAAGCCCAGGCTGAACTCATGGATGCAGCAGGCCACACATCCTTCGATGTCCGGAAGTACATGGCCCAGTACCGGGATAAAATGGAAAGCACAGTAGTTGCGGCCATGGATGATGATGTCCATTATGGTAACATCCTAACAGTCCCTGCATACTGTGTGGGCGACATATCTCATCACATTGCACAATCAACCTTTAACATGTGCAAAGATGATGTGACCATGGCCATAATTGAAGCCACCACTGATGTGATGGATTCAACATTAAAACAGGCGCTCCCTGACTTTAAAAGTGAATATGAAGTTCTTTCCTTGGCAACTGGTTCATCTGCCTGTGCAGTGGAGTACATACTGGAACTGGACGGCTTCAATGCACCCACAGTGGTGGATCTGCTGACCAAAAGATTCCACAACTACGTACAACTCTATCCCACCCGGGGAGCAGCAGCAGAACTGCACAACAGTGACTTCATGGACATGATCTACCGTGGATGGGGCCACCTGGACCAGGCCCGCAAGGCACTCAATGGTTCTTCAGGTACACTGACACCTAAAGTAGCTGGATTCAAAGTGGACTTAGAACCGGTACACCAGAACGAAGTGATAATGAATCCGCAGCGCTACACCTACCCTGCATGTGCCATAACCGTCAGGTTCTCATCCCTCATGCGACTGGCGGACTACCCTTGCCTCTTAACCAGTGAACCAGTAACTGCCACCTTGATGACCAACATCATAGCCCTGCACAAGGAAAGCCCAGCTTCCCCCGCAAGAACCTGTAAAAACTGTGCAGCAGCATCACTGGTTGACTTCAGGCACAATCACTGCCAGTGGAAAGAAGCAGTATAACCGTATAAAGATATGGTTAAACTGTTAGTAGGGAATGTAGGCATGTTTAGGCTATCAGATAGTTTATCTAAACAATACTATCCCAACATTCCCTCCAACATTCCCATTTTTTTAAAAAATTAAAACATAAATTTTAAGGGGGTAAAAAAATGAAGTGTTATATTTGTGCAGAAGAAGGCAAATCCACCGATGCAGTTGCTATCTGTATAGTCTGTGGAATGGGATTATGCATGGACCACGCCATCCGACAGGAAACTGAGGTATGGAGTGGAGGATATCCCTTCCCCGCAGAAAAACTTAAAGAAACCCTTCCCCGGATACTGTGTAAGTACTGTTACCAGGCCCTTAAAAAAGGAGCTCCTAAAGGGGGATAGTTAAATGGTTTCTTTAATGAAAAGATCAGTGGCTGAACTTATTGGAACTTTCATCCTTGTCTTTTTCGGTACCGGAGCTGCAATCATAACCCTGATGATAAGTTCGGGTCAAACACCTCCTAACTCATTCAACATAGGAATTGGAGCCCTGGGAGGTCTTGGGGACTGGTTGGCAATAGGTTTGGCTTTTGGATTAGCTATCAGTGCGTGTATATATGCCTTTGGTAGGATATCTGGTTGCCATATAAACCCCGCAGTGACCCTAGCACTGTGGGCAGTGAAAAAATTCCCATCACGTGATGTTGCACCCTACCTGATTGCTCAATTGATTGGAGCCGCCCTGGCCAGTTTTTCATTGGCCTACATAATTGGAATGGGAGCAGTAACCACAGGGGGTCTGGGTGCCACAGCACCATTTGAGGGCATAGGTTATTTACAGGCTATCCTGGCTGAAGCCATTGGGACTTTCATCCTAATGCTGGCTATAATGGGAGTTGCAGTTGACAGGGAAGCTCCTCCCGGATTTGCAGGATTGATAATTGGTTTAACTGTTGCTGGTGCAATAACCACACTGGGAAATGTTACCGGAGCATCATTAAATCCTGCAAGGACATTTGGACCCTACCTGGGAGACCTGCTCTTGGGAGGTTCTAATCTGTGGATATATTTCCCTATCTATATCATTGGTCCCATAGTAGGCGCAGTTTTAGCTGCATTTGTGTATAACTATCTTTCAGAGGAGACCGGATAACAATCCAATCAGGGTAACAATCCAATCCCTTTTTTTTTATTTTCTTTTAAAATTCATGAAGAATTTATTCTGTTGTCTGATTCATATGATCAATTAAATCTCAATGATGAGAAAACCTTACTAAAATCATATTTGACTTATTATTTAAAATGCAATTAATAATATTCCCCATTTCAGGGACAAGCTTATTATAGTGGCAGTGAGATATATACTACATTAAATGTCCTTTTTTAGGATCTAGAAATTAGAAATATTTTAATAAGAACAATCCATAACATCAAATAACTTTTTCAGGATCAGAAATTTAAGAAATTAAAATATCCCAAATTTAAAAATATTTGAAATTTTTACATGTGGATTACGGAGTGACAAATATATGAAAAAAGCACCTATCGCTTTAGTAGCGGTAATAGTAGTATTTGCATTTGTTGGGGGTTATTTCACCGGTATTATGAATTCTGCTGGGAATTTCACACTTAACATAACCAACAAGACCAATGATAGTGGTAGTAGTTATGATGATGCCCAGACTACCTACAAAACAACCAATACAGCCAAAACTACAACTAAAAATACAGCAGACACCACAACCACTGACACATCAACTTCTACACCAACCACACCAACTAACACAGAAACTGAACCTACTGGTAATGGAACTACCTAACGTGGATAATTTCGAATTAGTAGATTACAGAATAAAGAAGGTTTTAGATAAGGGGTCGATAATTAGACCCTAAAACACTATTTTTTTTATTGAGGGTTTATTTTGAAAGGTTAACTTTTCCTTCCAGTGATGCCATTACTTCATCGGTGGCGCTTTTAACAACCTCGGCGGCTGTTTTAAAGTCTTCTAATTCTTTATCACTCATTTTCCCGCTGATAATTCGTTCCACACCATTTATACCTAACTTGACCGGTACTCCCAGACACACATCACTTACATCATCGATTTCACCGTCGAGATAAGTGGTGAGGGTTAATATTCTCTTTTCATCGTTTATGATGGTTTTAACAATGTTGGAAATAGCGAAGGCAGGTCCGTATTCAGTGGCACCCTTTTTGTTAATGACGTAACTGCCTGCATTTTTAACCTTATCCACAATTGCATCTACATCAAAGGACTGATACTGGGGGAAGTACTTCACCAGTATCCCACCAATGGAGGTGGAGCTTAAAAGCAGCACCATATGGTCGCCGTGTTCCCCTATAATCCTGGTGTGTATTTCGCTAACATGTATGTTGAAATGTTTGGCAATGAGATTCTTTAACCGCAGGGAGTCAAGGTGGTTTCCCAATCCAATCACCCTGTTTCGTGGGAACCCAGAAGCTTTGTAAGCCACGTAGGTCATAACATCCACTGGGTTGGTGATGACCAGAATTATGGATTCGGGGGCGTACTTACCAACTAACTGAGCATATTCTGCGATAATTTTAGCATTGGGAATGGCCACATCCATACGGGTCATTTCAGGAGTTCTGGGCATGCCAGAAGTAATTACCACAATTTTTGAATCTGCTATATCCTCAAAATTTGCAGTGGGGGTTATGGACACCCTGATATCCTTGGCAGCCATGGCATCATTCATATCCAGAGCTTCGCCCTGGACCTGACCAAGGCTTTTTTCACGGGATAACAGTACCACTTCACTAACTGCACTTTCTTCAGCCAGGCAAAAAGCAGCGGCTTTACCCACTCTGCCCGATGCACCAATTACACTAACCTTCATTTCACACCCTGTCCCTTAATCATTTGACTCTCTTTATAGTGTTATCAATTTATCCTTAATAAATATTAAAAAGAAAAAATTAGTCTTTATTCAGGAAACCCTGAGCAACTCGGCGAACATAACCACTTTTATCTTTGAGTGCCTCTTCAAGTGCTTTTTCCGCCTTTTCCCCACCGATGTTTCCAAGTGCCATTACTGTACCCGCCCTTACAAATCCACTATCATCATTCATAACATCAATTAATGGATCTAATGATTCAGGGGACTTTATACTGCTCAAAGCCCATGCAGCCCCTCCTCTAACTCTCCAGTCATCATCCTCTAAAGTCTTGATTAATGGATCTACAGCGGATTGGCCCATGTTACTCAGGGCTCCGGAGGCAGCTCTGCGCACCCACTTATTATCATCCTTCATAGTTTCAATAAGAGGATCAATGGCTCTCACGTCACCAATCAGACCCAGTACCTTGGCTGCTCCCTTACGAACATTTCTATCCTCGTCATCCAGGGCATCAATGAGCTGGGTCACTGCTGGTTCTCCAACTTCTTCCAGCATTTCGGTAGTCTGGACTTGCACAAATTCATCATCATCTTTTAAAGTTTCAATCAGTCTTTTGACGTTTTTTTCAACTTCCATAATCATTATCTCCCTTAAAAATTAATTGGATTTTTATGCACAACAAGATCGAAATGTCTCAATTTATAAGAAAATTATATTATATTTTTCTTAAGCCATATATTTTGCCATATTCATCAAGTCATATAATGTATATTTTATCCACAAAAACACACGTTCAATTATTATTTAAGAAATATATGCCTTTATTTGTTTGGCATATCATATTCAGAAGAGCTTATTAATTACTCCTATATCTCTTACACACCCTATATCTCTTACATGCCATAATGATTCAATAAGTTAGGTCTAGATAGAACCCAAAACATGAATTCATCATCCTGTTCCTGGAAAAATAGAAAGTGAATTGAAATTCATGATTAAGGAATAAATTTGAAGTTAAAAAAGGGGAATTAGTGGATTTAGCCCTTTTTTTAGGTAAATGTTTTTATTAGATTTTACAAAAGATTATCTAAATAGATTAACTAAAATATGATGATAATATGTACACGATAACAGTAATACCGGGTGATGGTATAGGCCCGGAAGTTATGGAAGCTACTCTAAATATTCTCAGAGCTTCTGATTTAGAATTTGATTTCCAGGAAGCCAGGGCAGGTTACGCCTGTTTTCAGGATACGGGAACGACTTTACCTGATGAAACCATAGGAATGGCGAAAAATAGCGATGCAACTCTTTTTGGTGCAGTTACATCTGTCCCGGATCAGAAAACTGCTGGTTCTATATTAGCCCTCAGAAAAGTATTGGGTTTATACGCCAACTTAAGGCCAATTAAATCCTATCCTGGAGTAAAAGCAGTTTACAATGATCTGGATATCTTAATAATTAGGGAGAACAGTGAAGGTCTTTACTCTGAAATTGAAGAATACACAGAAGAAGGAGCCACTGCTCTGCGGGTTATCACCCGGAAGGCATCAGACCGTATCTCACGGGTAGCATTTGAAGAAGCTCTGAAAAGGGGTAAAACCCGAGTAACTGCAGTGCATAAAGCTAATGTACTTAGAAAAACTGATGGGGTATTCAGAGAAGCCTTCTGGAAGGTTTCAAAGGAATATGAAGATATGGATGCCAGCAGTGATATTGAGACTGATGAATTTTACGTGGATGCTGCTGCTATGTTCTTGGTCACCGATCCACACAGATTCCAAGTACTGGTAACCACCAACCTTTTTGGGGATATACTATCAGACGAGGGTGCTGGGTTGGTAGGGGGTCTGGGAATGGCACCATCTGCTAATATAGGGGATAATAATGGATTATTTGAGCCAGTACATGGTTCTGCCCCGGATATTGCTGGCACAAGAGTGGCCAACCCTGCTGCCATGATCTTATCAGCTTGTCTTATGCTCCAGTTTCTGGGAGAGCACCAGGAAGCATTTAAACTGGAACAAGCATTGATAAATGTCTTAAAACAGGGAACATTTCTCACACCGGACCTGGGGGGCGCGTCCACCACCATGGAAATGGCCCAGGCAGTTCGTAAAATTTTTGAAGAAAGTTAAGTTAGTCATGAGTCCCTGAAGGAATATTTAAGTCACTGGAGGGCGGCGAAAAGAGGGCATAGTAACTTTTATATGTCTCTATTATCATAATTTCACAATAAGAAAGGGTTAATAAGAACAGGCTTAAGACTGTTTTGCACTGGTTTTTGTGAGAAAACTGGTTTATAATTATTGATTCGAACCGCCCTTTTTCAGCATTTAAATGCTGTTTTAGACGTTCATGACTTTTTTAGAGGTGCATAGAATATGAAAACCACCATTAGTGTGATAAAAGCAGACGTTGGTAGTATAGCAGGACACGGATTAGTTCACCCCGCAATATTAAAAAAATGTGAAGAGATATTAGGAAAAGCCAAGGAAGAAGAGCTTCTCATTGATTATTATGTGACCAATTGTGGTGACGACACAGAACTGATAATGACCCACACCCAGGGTGAAGAAAACGAAGAAATCCATCAAATGGCATGGAATACATTTTTAGAAGGAACCGCCATTGCTAAAGAACTAAAACTTTACGGTGCAGGTCAGGACCTTTTATCTGACACATTCTCTGGAAACATCAAAGGAATGGGTCCTGGAGTTGCCGAAATGGAATTTAAAGAAAGGCCCAGTGACCCTGTGGTTGTTTTCTGTTGTGATAAGACAGAACCCGGGGCATTTAACCTGCCTATTTATAAAATGTTCGCAGACCCATTCAGCACTGCAGGTCTTGTAATTGACCCATCCATGCACAACGGATTTGAATTTGAAGTCTATGATGTCATGGAACACAAAAAAGTAAAGCTGACCTGTCCTGATGAAATGTACGATTTACTGGCCCTCCTGGGTACCATCAGCAGATACGTCATAAAACGTGTCCGAAGAAGGGACGACAAAGAAATCGCTGCATCCATCAGTACAGAACGATTAAACCTCATGGCAGGTAAATACGTTGGTAAAGACGACCCAGTAGCCATTGTAAGATCACAGTCCGGATTCCCAGCAGCCGGGGAAATTGTGGAACCATTTGCATTCCCACACCTGGTGGGTGGATGGATGAGAGGTTCACACAACGGACCATTAATGCCTGTAGCACAGAAAAACGCATACCCGGTAAGATTTGACGGACCACCAAGGGTTATGGCATTAGGATTCCAGATAGCTGACGGTAGATTAGTAGGACCAGCAGATATGTTTGACGACCCTGCCTACGACCGATCCAGAGCACTGGCATCAGAAATCGCCGAGTACATGAGAAGACATGGCCCATTCGAACCACACAGATTACCAGCTGATGAGATGGAGTACACCACCTTACCTGGTGTCATGGAAAAACTCAGTGGAAGATTTGAGGATATTGAATAAATATCCTTAATTTCCTTCTTTATTTTTGATTTAACTCTATTTTTGATTTAATAGTATTTTTGATTTAACCGGGCCACGTAACTTGGTATATCCAGCACATTATCTACTTTATCAATTATTATCCCGTCACTGGTGGCAACTACTGCTTCCAGTTTGTGGGATAAACCAATCAGCTTCGAATCCACAGTTTCTGAGGTTTGAGCATCACCAGGTACCTGGTGAGATTCTAAAATTTCTCGGGTGGTTCTGGCCAGCTCCCCACTTAAACTCACTGGACTGTCATAGAAAAAAAGCACATTTTTGGGTTTGAAAAGTTTCAGTAAGGATATAATAGAATTAAGTGCAATTTCAGTGGTTTCAGTTTCTTTATATTTACCGAAAACTGCCTTAACATCCCGAATAACACCATCATCACAGTCTACAATTAAATCATTTGCACCCTGAAAGATGGTTTCAACAGTTATGAGAACATTGTAACCGTCCAGGAGAACATCTTTACCCTTTACATCGGATAAGAGAATCAATTTACTTTTTCGGGTTTCCATTTTTTCCTTTGAAAAAACAGTGCGATTTAAGTAATTTCTTCCCAGCTGGTCCAGAAGATAATGATTTCCCACGTATTCCAAGGCACCAGTTCTGGGAAAACCACGATTCAAAAGGTACTGGAAGTCTTTTTTAGCTTCATTTAAAATAGGATCATTGAAATTCATTTATTCGCTTCCATTTCTAAAATTTATTTATTCGCTTCCAGTTTTATATTTGGAGTAGTATCATAGGGAGTTAGTGTTTAATGTAATTCAAGGAGATAGAATTAGATAGATTAGTGTGGATCCTATTATCAACCTTTTCTCTTGGCAGCGATTATAGGCACCCGGTCTGAGGCATCCTCCGCCCGATCCACAATATTCCCTAAACGGGTAACCATTGTTTTAAGTTCTATTAATCTTAAAATTCCAAATTCATCATCACGGTAGGATTGATAGAGTTTTTTAATTATACGTCTTTCAATCATGTCCACATTAATTTCCAGTTCTTCAACTTCATGGGCTTTCTGGAGGGCCTTTTCCAGATCCACATCAAGAAGTTCAATACAATCTTTTAAAACAGCAGTCGAATTTATAACTTCATCTACCAGTTCGTCAAAATCTTCCTTATAATGGGGAGGGAAGGTTATCCTGCTGAGGCTGATTCCATAGGCAGCTTCCTGGGTCATATCAGCCACGTTATCCACCAGTTCTGCCAGAATTATTCTGTCTTCCCGGTCAAAGGGAAGGAAAGCTCCCTTAAAAAATTCAATCTCCATAACCCGGCGGACTTCATCAGCTTTGGTTTCCAGGATTGACATTTCAATCACTTTAGCATCCAGTATATCAAAGTCTCCCCTGTAGAATGGGGGCATGATTTCTTTGAGCTTCTGGACGCACTGGTAAACCAGTTTCACATGCTGGCGGGAATGTCCCTCCACCATGGATTCTTTGCCAAAGAATTTCCGCATTTTAAATACCTTCTAAGTATTTAATATGTTTTAAAAAAGTGATCCATTAGAATCACGAGAACCTAATTATATATTTTTTTATTCATCAATTATAAGATTGTGCAACAGCCGTACTGCATCCAGAAGCCCATGTGCATATGTTATGCATCCGAAGGAGGTGAGATAATCCTTCTGTTCGAGGTAGTATCTGGTGTCGTCCCGATAGTTTCTGGCCATTTCCACTATTTTTGCTTCTTCACCATGAACTTTTATAGATTCTATTTCTTTTATATTTTTTGCAAAAAGCTCCAAATCCTTTTCAATTCTCTCTATTGCATCCATATTATCACTAATGTACTTAATTCAATTTAAAACATTTTTTTAAACCGGTTTACAATGGAGTTAGAACTTTAATAACAGTTAAAGATCTTTAAGCTCCTTCCAGGAGTGATAAATACGTTGCAGGACTGTTACATATCCCAGGATAACTACCAGGAGAATGGCCAGTGACATGACAAAATGGGGATTGGTGAAGTACCCTATGAATGCACCGCCCAGTATTATGAACAGGCGTTCTGCTCGCTCTGCTATTCCCACATCACATCTAATTCCTTCCACCTCTGCCCGGGCCCGCACATAACTCACACTCAAAGAGGCTAGTAATGCCAGAATACCCAAAAACCAGTCCACGTATCCCCCGTAGATGATCCCGATGATTATGAAGGCATCTGCGAAGCGGTCAGAGGTTGAGTCCAGAAATCCTCCGAATTTGCTCTTGGTGTTGTTGTTCCGAGCCACAGCCCCGTCAATCACATCAAAAAAGCCGCTTAAGAGAATGAGGAGTCCTCCTAACAGCAGGTTTTGTTGGGAAAATGCGTAAGCAGCGCAAAGACTAACCAGTAATCCAATGATGGTGAGGATATTAGGATGTAATCCGATTTTACTGGCTATGGGGTCGATGAATCTTTGAAAGTGAGGTCGAACTTGATTAAGCATGGTTTAACACCGAATATAACACTTTATTACAGTTTCTATAAGCTATAGTAGTATTATTGCATGTTATCTTTAATTATTTACAGTATATGATTTATTTAACCAACTCTATTGATACCAATTAAAAGATATTATTAAAATCTTGCTTAAATAATGATATATTTTTTGGTTATGCATCTTTTTTTAAATAGTTAAAATAGTAAATCTTTAAATAGAGTCAAATAAAACCACTATACACAAATCAAGGATAAGACAGTGCCAATTGAAGGGTACCATTTAATGGTTTTAGTTGCATTATTCAGTTCAATTGGTTCCTAAAATTGATATTCAATAATCAATATTACAGGAAACAGTAAAATGAACTCTGAATTTCTACAAGATAAAGAAATAATCGTCGCCTCTAATCGAGGACCCGTAGTATTTAAAAAAGACGATTCAACCGGGAAAATTGAATTAATAAGAGGTGCAGGGGGGATAGTGGGGTCAATGATACCTTTTTTAGAAAAAACACATGGTACATGGGTTTCTTCAGCAATTGGGGAATGTGACCATCATATGGACAATGAATACAACGGTAAAGTGCCAGTACCACTTGAAAACCCCGAGTATTATGTTCAATTCATCAAAACAGAAGAAGATGTTTACAACCGTTTCAATGGTAAATTCGCCAATCCTTTATTATGGTTTATTCATCATTCTATGTGGTTTTCACCATATTCTCCCTGTGCAGATGATGAACTGCACCAGGCATGGGATTCATACCAGTATGTGAACTCTATGTTTGCAGAAGCCATAAGTGATGATGTATCCAAATCAGAGAAAACCCCTATAGTTATGTTACAGGATTATCACATATATTTAACCCCTAAATTGATAAGAAAGCAGCATCCTGATGTTATTATGAGTCAGTTCGTTCATATACCCTTTCCATCACCCGAAATATTCCAGCAGCTACCCAATCACATGCAAACTGAGATATTAAGTAGTATTCTCACAAACAACGTCCTAGGATTCCATATCCGGCGTTATATGAACAATTTCCTGCAAACAATTAAATTAATATTACCAGATGCTTCTGTGGATGATGTATCAGGAGATATCCTATATAAAGGTCATGTCTGCCATGTAAGGACTTATCCCATCAGTATTGATATAGAAACACTCACAAAACATGGGCAAAGTCCAAATGTAATTAGTAAGGAAGCAGAAGTTGATGAAATGATTGGGGACTGCAAGTTAATCTACCGGACAGATAGAGCAGACTTATCCAAGAATATTATCAGAGGATTTCAGGCTTATGACATGTTTCTTGAGAAATATCCTGATTGGAAGGGGAAGGTTAAGTTTGTGGCAACCTTAATGCCATCTAGACAGGATATAAAGATCTACAGGGAATACACCGATAATATAAAGAAGATTGTTCGCGAGATCAACGAAAAATACGCCACTCCAGATTGGGAGCCAATAAAATACATTTGCAGGGGTGATTACGACCTGGTAGTTGCTCTTTTGAAAAGATATGATGTTTTGATGGTTAACCCCATATTGGATGGGATGAATATAGTGGCCAAAGAAGGAAGCATCCTTAACGAAAATAATGGTGTTTTAGTGCTTTCCACTGGGGCAGGATGTTATGAAGAATTAAAAGATGGTGCTATTTGTATAAATCCTTATGATCTTCGACAAACTGCTGAATCAATTGACATGGCTTTGTTGATGGATGAAACATCCAAAGACGAACTTTTAAGTAAATTAAGGACCACTATTGGAAGGAATGATCTCAGTAAATGGGTAACTGATCAATTAAATGACATGGAGATGGTTATCTTGGAAAAACAGAAACTTAAATCGAAAAAGGGTGAAGAAGCTATTGGGATGAATTAAAATATATTTTTTCATTCTAATTCATGTTTTTTCCTGCTCAAAATTAAAAGGATAGTGTTTAACACGATTCAACTTCATGATTGGTTACTGGAAGCCCAGAAACAGAAGGCATTACCGAAAGTCATTGCCTACAACCGGATTGATGGTCCTGGATCCAGTTTGGATTTAAACGAATTCCAGCAGACCTTCTGGAAATTACCTGATATACCTGATAAGGATGATCTTACCAGAAAATGGACCCAAAATCTTCCCAGAACCATAGGCATAACCATAGACACCGGAACCCAGATTGAGGCTCATCCATTTGACCCGGATCTTATAGGTGTAAGATCTGTTGATTATGATACTGAAGTCACAGCACATCCTGGTGAAGTGGTCCCAGTTAGTGAGAACTGGTTACTTAAAATAATTGAAATTTTCAACCTTAAAGGGGTAATGTTTGTTTTAGAGAATTTAAGGAAAGGAATACACTCCTCAGGGCTTGGAGGATCATCAACCGCCACCATTGGGGTGTGCATACTTGCCAATGAATTAGCAGGACGACCATTCACCAACATACAATTGATTTCATTGGCTGCTCGTATTGAACAGGGTTTGGGGTTAAGTATCACTGGAACTCAGGAGCAATCCAATGTTCTTTTTGGAGGAGTAACTGATTATGTGTGGTTTCCATGGGGAAGACCCGGATATCCGGGTACTGGTTATGGTGAATCTTTAAGATATGAACTCATACCACAAGCTGATTACAGACTTCTAGAAGAAAGAATGGCTATTTTCCATACTGGACACCATCGCCAAAGCGCAGATGTTAATACTACCTGGATGAATGCTCTTTTAAATAAAACTGGATATAACTTACACTCTCAGAAGATGAAGATAGCTTATGCCTATCGTGAGGCATTAAGGCTGAAAAAGTGGGATATTATTTTGGAATCCATTGAAAAATACCGTGAAATACGGATAAAACTATGTGAAGGTTACATGGAAAGTTCCTGGGATTTACTGGAACGTGCAAAAAGATTTGACAGTACAGTTTTCCCTTTGGGGGCTGGTGGAGGGGGCGGGGTCCTTTTATTTTCCCCAAACCCTGAATCCTTAGAAAACTTACGTGGTGATCTTAAAGGTGTTTACCGGGAAATTCCCTTTAAAATACGTTCTAAGGGGCATGAAATTAGTAATGTCAAACTATAATAATGTTAATTATTAATCCAGGTACCTGAACGCTATGTCTTATTTTATGTCCCCTAATTTGTTTCATGCCTCAAAAATGTGTCATAATACTATGGTCTAAAAAATGTGCCTGATTAACCGAAAATATATACTTTGGAGTTTAAGGAAGGTTAGATGAAGATCGTTAAAATCCATGCAGAAAGTCCAGAGAAGGAAAAAATCGAAATCGTCCTTGAAATATTAAGGCAAGGGGGAACAGTTGTTTACCCCACCGACACCGTTTATGGATTGGGGGCTAATATTTTTAAGGAAAAAGCCGTTTTGAATGTTTATCTGATGAAGGAAAGGATCCTTGATAAACCGGTGTCGGTGTGTCTGTCGCAAATTGAGGACATAGAAAAAATAGCCCACATGGATCCATCTGTAGAAGATATTGTAAGTAAAATACTTCCCGGGCCATATACTCTCATTTTGGAGAGGAAAGAAACAGTTCCTTCCCAGATTACTGCGGGAACCGATAAAATTGGAGTTAGAATTCCTGATAACACTATTTGCAGGGAGCTTTCACGGGAGTTTCCCATCACCACCACCAGTGCCAACATATCCGGCCATCCATCCCCTAAAACTGCCAAGGAAGCACACAAAGAGTTGGATGATTATCCTGATATCATCATTGATTCTGGACCTTGCAGGGGTGGAATTTCTTCCACTGTGGTGGATTTCACATTCACACCGCCACGTATACTAAGGAAAGGGGCGGGGATGGGGAGATTACTCAGGTTCGTGGAATAGAGATTGGTTTACTATACATGTACTCCCTAGATAATTGGTTTTTCTGATAAGATAAAAAAAATCATACTATATTATAAAATTAATAACTAATTCTAAAGTGAAATAAAATATTGAAATTAATCTACCAATAAGTGTTCCAATATTAAAATAAGATGTAAATTATAGGGATTAAATCCAAATATAATAAAGGAAATAATTCTAAAATAAGATTATACAAATAATCCATTTAAATAAATTAGCAGGAGTTGTAATGTCAGAAATTCTATCCAACATGAAAGAAAAGGGTAAAATACCCACATCATCCCCCATTGACTCTCTCATAGGTGGGGGGGTTGAGAAAGGAGCCTTGACACAATTTTACGGCCCTCCAGGGTCTGGTAAGACCAACATAGCACTGAACCTCATTATTCAAAACGCGAAAAACGGAAATAATGGTATTTTTGTAGATACTGAGGGTGGTCTGTCCATTGAGAGGGTTAAACAATTAGCAGGCCCGGATTTCAATGAACTAGCATCTAACATAATCGTATTTGAGCCTTCAACCTTCACAGAACAGGATTTAACCCTTCGCAGAATTGAGAAGATGGTGGAATCTGGTGAAAAGGTGGAACTGGTTATCCTCGATTCTGCAGTGGCCCTTTACCGGGTTCGTGACGGTGATTCATCTCAGATCAACCTGGAACTAGGAAGGCAAATGGGTCTACTCACACGGCTGGCCCGTAAACATGATATTGCAGTGGTGATCACCAACCAAGTATACGCCAGTTTTGAGGGCGAGGGAATGGTTGAACCAGTGGGGGGCACTATTCTAAAATACAGAAGCAAGATCATGGTTGAACTGGAGCGGGGAGATGTTAGTGGGGAAAGATACGCCATCTTGAAAAGGCATCGCAGCCGAGCGGAAGGACTGCGCACCCGGTTCCGTATCGTGGATAGTGGTCTCAGATAGTGGATAGATAGTTTTAAATTAAGTGATGATAAATGATGATATAATAATGGATTGCATTAAAAAAGCATGCCCATTTATATTCACATGGAATTTAGAATTATTAATCTTAAATGAAAGCTTCCCTAATTTATGGTAATTCTAAATCTCTAATTTTAATCTAAAAATTTGAAGATGGATTGTGTTGTGAGAGATATGATTTCACCCAAAAAGTACGCTAAAGCCGTAAAAGTACTGCCAAAAGGCTTTAAATCAGCTAATGAATTTTTTAACTATGTTTACAATGATCCGGACATGATCTGGATGGGTCAAAACACCAACCACCTTCATGACAAGGATGGAATCATGGAGGCCATGATAGCCAGTATACAGGACAATGATTACTGTAAATACCCTCCACCAGAAGGATTTCCACGTCTTAAGGAACTCATCATGAATGACCTGGGACTGGGTAGTGCATATGATATTCTGGTAACTGCCGGAGCAACAGAATCACTGTATTTATGTGCCAATGACATCCTGGAACCGGAAAACAATACCATCACCTGCGACCCTGGATATCTAATCATCGATAACTTCGCCAGCCGTTTCGGGGACCATGTTAAATCAGTGCCCATTTACAATGAAGAGTGCGGTTACAAGCTAACCCCTCAGCTGGTTAGGGATAATATGGATAAGAATACCAAGTTGGTATCCCTGGTTGATCCACTTAATCCACTGGGATCATCCTACACCAGAGAGGAGCGCAAGGAGTTCAAGGATATTGCCGAGGATCATGATATCTACCTCTTACATGACATCACCTACCGTGATTTCGCACGTGATCACCAGCTCATGGCAGAGGTCTGCCCAGAGCACACCGTAACTGTGTACAGTTTCTCCAAGATCTATGGAATGGCCGGTCTCAGAATAGGTGCCCTAATTGGAGTACCGGAGATAATCAACTCCATACGCTCCATTGTTGTTAACGACCTTGGAACCAACCTGGTGGCTCAGAACGGGGCCATGGCAGCCATTGAATCCAAACCAAAATGGATCGACAGGGTTAAAGGAACCACCCGCCAGAACCAGGACATAATCAAACAGGCAGTAGACCAGGTTGACGGAGCTTTCATAGCAGTCTATCCCTCAGATGGGAACATGATGGCCATTGATATGATCGACACCGGAGTCACTCCCCGGGAGATGGCAGACTACCTTATAGAACGTAAGATATTTGCCCGGGAAGGATCCTACACCAGTAAACAATTTGGACACCGCTACCTGCGGGTGAGCTTTTCCATACCCACCACCCAGGTGGAGTACTTTGCAGAGTGTTTCCTGGAAGGAATGGAAGCTTTAAAAGGTTCTAAATAAGCCGGAGATTTATAAAAAATAGCTATTCTTAGCTTTTCTTTCCTTATTTTTCTCTTTTTAACTGAATTCAAATATTTTATAAAATTTACAAATGTTAAAATTATAACTTATTAAATCAATTATAAATCAAAAATAAATCATCTGATAAATTAGGGGAGGTAATTGGTTGAAAAGAAGTATTCTTGCTCTTATTGTAATTGTTGTTATTTGTGCCATTGCCTCAGCTTCCTGGTTCATCACACAATCTTCCCCAACCAACAACACAACTAACCTCACCAATACAACTGATAATTCCACTGTACCACCGAATTCTACTGTAAATAACATCACAGTTTCCAGGGATGACCAAGATCAGACTGAAAAAAACAATCCGCCCCCTCCCCTCATATCTGCTGATGAAGCGAAGGAATTAGCTAAAAAATATGTGGGGCCTGGTATTATACTGGGAAAACCAGTAATGACCACATATAAGAGGATTCATGCCTGGCAGGTGCCAGTTTACACCAGGGATCATAAATTTATTAACAACATTTATATCGATGAGAGAACCGGTAAGAAAGTAGATTAAGTTAAATGGATTAAAAGAGTATGTTTTTCTATTTTTATTTAGTTAAATTAAGATAAAAATTTTATAAGAGATAGGAATTTTATAAGAGATAGGAATTTTATAAGAGATAGGAATTTTATAAGAGATAGGAATTTTATAAGATAAGAATTGTTTTATTTGAATATAATAAAAGAATATAAAATTAGATCATAAAAAAATTGGAATATAATGGATTGAAAGAATAAGGGGGTTATTTAACTTTTCAGATAGTAATATTCCCCTTTCTCCTTCTGCTCCCGGTCAAGGTAACTGTCCTGCTTGTTCACCCGTGGACGTCTGGTTTCCTTATCACGTCTGAAGGTTATTCCCACCTCAGACAGGAACTTGTTCATGGCAGACCTTAAGTCCATGGGGCTGGTGGCATGACCATCCAACCCAGGCTCACCAGTGAAGACCATGGCTCGGCTGGATATATAATCAATGAACACGATATCATGGTCCACGATTATGGCTGCAGCGTTACGGCTTTCAGTGACACGGCGTATTGCCTTGGCAGCCCTTAGGCGCTGTTCAACATCAAGATATGCAGTGGGTTCGTCGAAAAGGTAAATATCCGCCTCTTGTGACAGTGATATGGCCACGGATAACCGCTGGAATTCACCACCACTCAACTCATCCATCTTCTTTTCCAGTAATTCTTCCAGGAGGAATGGCTTCATGATCTCGGTTTTGAAGAGGTTGGTTCCGTAGTTAGGGGTGGTGGTGTACAGGAACTCCTGAACAGTTCCACTGTAATCTGATACCAGGTACTGGGGTTTGTAACTGATTTTAACCTTTTTCTTTATCTTTCCCGCATCGGGTTTCTCCACTCCGGCCAGCATCTTGGCAAAGGTGGTTTTACCAATACCGTTGGGTCCGAATGCAGTGAGAATCTCATCGTGCTGCACCTGGCCTTCATCCACTTTAAGGTGGAAACCATCATAGGACTTTTCCAGGCTGCTGTACTCAGATAATGATTCTGCATCCACTTCCACTGTGGGTGGTCGCACATGAAATTCAATGGGTTGTTTCCGGAAGCGAACATTTTCTTCACGGAGAAAACCATTGATGTAGGTGTTTATTCCCACACGAACTCCGCGCATGTGTGAAACAACACCATAACCGCCAGGCTGACCATAAAGAATGTGAATGTAGTCAGAAATAGCATCCAGGGCTGCCAGGTCATGTTCAATTACCAGAATGGATTTTCCTTCCTCTGCCAGTTCCCGGATAACACTAATCGCATACAAACGTTGTCTTACATCCAACCAGCTGGTGGGTTCGTCAAAATAATAGAAATCCGCATCCCGAAGAACGGCAGCAGCGATTGCAACCCTTTGAAGTTCTCCCCCGCTTAAATTGGCTATTTCCCGACCCATTACTGTATCAAGTTGCAGTGAGCTGGTGACAAAGTCCAGGCGATTCCTCTGGTCCACACTGTTAAGGAGATCATCCACCTTCCCCTTTACCACTTTAGGGAGCAGATCCACCATCTGGGGCTTGTGTACCACCTTAAGATCACCCTCGGAGAGTTTCTGGAAATAACTCTGGAGTTGATTGCCTTTGAAGAAGTTGATTACATCTTCCCAGGATGTTTCTCCATCAAAATTTCCCAAGTTGGGTTGAAGTTCCCCTGAAAGAATGCGGATTATGGTTGATTTGCCAATACCATTAGGTCCCAGGAGTCCTACTACTGAACCCTCTTTTATGGTGGGTAAACCGAATAATTGGAACTGATTCTGACCGTAACGGTGTATAGGATCTTCTAATGCCTCGGGAAGGTTTATTATGCTAACTGCATTGAAGGGGCAGCGATTAGTACATATCCCACACCCCGAGCACAGTTCCTCGGACATAATTGGTTTTTTAGTTTTAGGGTCGATGGTTATTGTGTCTTCTTCCATACGCACTCCAGGACAGTATTCAATACACATGTAGTTGCATTTCTTAGGCTGGCAGCGGTCATGGTCTAATATGGATATTCTAGTCAAAATTATCAAAACCTGTTAAATAGATTTATTTTAATATAAAAATCTGTTAAGATGCTTTAATTCAATGAAATTGCTTTAATTCAATGAAATTCATTATATTTCCCCTAATTATTATTTAATTAATATATTATTCATGGATTAAATATTTTCTATAGATGTATTGATTTAGAAAAAATATTATAACTGAAATTACTGGAAAATGAAGGTAAGATCACACTACCAATTTCCAAAATGGGTATGGTAAAAATCCTTAAGAAAACTTAAAAAGAATACAAAAGAAAAAAGAAATAGATTAGGCTGCTTTAACAGCCATCTCTATATCTGATGCTTTAACGGTTTTTCGTCCTGCGTGTTTAGCTAATTTAACAGCTTCTACAGCAATCCCTTCACCCATCTCTTCCAATACTTTGGCTAATGCGTCTCTTGCATCATCACTTACTCTTGGGGCACCAGCATTTTTAATGATCCTTCCTACTGGAGCAATTGGCAATTCAGCCATGTTAATCACCTCGTTCATCTTTAGAGTCTCCATAATATTTAAATTTGTCGATCTTGTCCTTAGAAAAAACCCTTACCACCAAAGGTGTTCCCCGTGAAAATTATAATTAACTAAGGGTAAGTTCAACATTCATTTACCATTGTGTATAGTCATGAGTTCCCTATACCAAAAATTAGCATCCAACTGAGTGTTGTGCAACCACTTCATTTATAAGTACTTTGCTGTTTATAGTACTAAACAGAATATGAATCAATACACAAAAAAAATACCCTGTAAAACGTAATAAACAACAATAAAGATGATTAATATGATAGTAAATATTATAAACCCTGCATTTAAAGAGGGGGAACCAATCCCTCCCCGATACAGCTGTGAAGATGTTGATATTTCCCCTCCTATCAACTGGGATCAATCTGATTTATCAGTACCTGCTGAGGGTAGCATAGCTATTATTTGTGATGATCCTGATGCTCCAGGAGGTACCTGGGTGCACTGGGTTATTTTCAATTTACCTCCAGAAACTCGCACTCTTCCTGAAATGGTAATGCCACGGGAGGAACAGGAAAACGGGGCACTTCAGGGTGTCAATAGTTGGGGTACCATTGGTTACAGGGGTCCCTGCCCACCCAGCGGAACACACCGTTACTACTTTAAAATTTATGCGCTGGACACGAAATTGGATCTCCCTTCTGGAATCACCAAAGATGAATTGTTAAATGCCATGGAAGGGCACGTGCTTGATGAAGGTCAGGTTATGGGTATTTACACCCGTAAATAAGTATGGGGTTAAAATAAATCCACATCAGGAGAATTGACATTGAATCTGGAAAAAAAGGATTTAATATCTTTGATTTCTAAAATTAGAAGAGATATAGGTCATAAAGAGGTTGAAGTGGCTATATCTGACATTATTTTTGATGAAGAATTGGGAACGCTTCTAATCATAACTCCAGATCGTCCTGAAAAATCAGTGATAATTGGTAAAGGTGGATGGGTGGTGGGACGACTCCGTGAAGAATTGGGAGTTAATTCCATCCATGTAGAGGCTTATTCTGATTTCATTGTACCCCAATACAGAATGAGGCTTGCCCTGGCCCGACTGGAGAATATAACAAGTGAATATATTCCCCAATATAATGAACCCCTTTTGAACTTAATTAATCTTCTAAAGGCCCGTATAGAGAATCCGTATGATTTTGAATCTGTTTTAAGAAATTTAAACCTTGGAGAATTTCCGGTCATCCCTCCAGGATCCGGTGAAGCGCTGGAAAATAATACGGAAATAGATCCGGATCAATTTAAATCAGTGGTGGCTTTATCAGGTGGGGTTGATAGCAGCACCTCTCTTATAGTCGCCAAAATGTTGGGGTTTCATCCTCTGGCAGTGACTGTTAATCCCGGTCACATTATTCTCCCCCGCTACTTCCGTGAGAGTGTGGAAAACCTCACCCAGATGCTGGGAGTTCAGCACCAGTACCTGGAGGTGGACATGAAAGAGGTTATTGAAGGATCTCTGGAAGGAAGGTTCCATCCCTGTGGAAGGTGTTCTAAAACCATAGAAGAAACTGTTTTTGATTTTACCCGTGATAATAATATTCCTTTTTTGATCTATGGAGATCTTCTCTCAACCGGGGCACAGTCTCTCCAGTTGGAATTGAACAGTTCTGGAAAAGGAACCAGTTCAGGAATAGAAACTAACAGTTCAGGAATAGAAACTAATTTAGTAAAAGGGAATATTTTGAGAATCAATCTTCCTGCATTGTTATCTCTAAAAAAAGGGGATATGAAAAAAGTTGCCGGCAGTTGGGGTGTTAAAAAACGAGGTGGCTATGGATGTCCCTTAATTGGGGAAGTTCATAAAAAACATCCGCATATGCGTCGATTTTCAATTCAACGAATTCTAAGAGAGACTAGGGCTGGAATACTGGAGCCTGGCGAAGCTCTGGATCAAATAAAGAGTTAATCTGTTTATTTGATGAGTTCAAGTATACCGTAGATGATTAGGAATAATCCGGCCAGGTATCCCACTAGCTGGGGGTAAATAAGCATCAAAACCCCTAATATAATTGCAATTATAGCGATTATTTCTTGAGTAGTGTTTTCTTTCATACATCTATTTTTTGTAGGAGAATATATATAAATATTGTGAAAGAGTTTAATTATGCAAAAATGAGGTTAATCATGAAAAGATCTGTTAAATTCTGCCCAAATTGTGGTTCTGTGAATATAAAATGGCTTAACCCCCAGATGTGGTCTATCTGGAAATGCTGGGATTGTGGGTATCAGGGGGCGGTGATTATAGAAGATGGTGAACTTGCAGAAGAGATCAGGGAAAAGTTTTTAGAGAAACTTGAAAAGGAAGAAACAGAGTCCAATTCAGAGGAATGATGGTCATGGTCAAATCAAATGTCTGTCCTCAGTGCGGGTCCCGAAAGTATAAATTACGTATCCCTGAAACTTCCCTCTGGAAGTGTGAAAAATGCGGATATCAGGGTTCTATAGTTATTGAAGATGGAAATCTGGAAAAAAAGGTTAAAGAAGCAAGAAAGATGGATAAACTTCAGAAAAAACTTTTTAGAGGAAGATGATTATGATTTACAATTCATGATTTACAGGAAAATATGATCTGATGATAAATGGTATTTAAATAAAAATAAAAATTCTATACATTAATTTTATGGATATTGGATGGGTTAATTTAGATTTAATAAGATCAAGAATACGGAAGAAATAATACCGGAAGAACTATTTTTTTAAGAATTATTTTCATCAATAAATTTCCTTAAATTATAAATTACTATTTTAACCATTGATGGTGCTGGACCACCAATCACTTCCCTGCTTTGGATGATTTCATTGGGGTCAAGGGCTTTTTTCACAATGGAATCATCTATTCCCAGTGTTTCACCAGTCAATTCCATTGATATCTCATCCAGGAAGTGGGTGTCAATCTCCTCTGCTTTCATACCTTTATCCAGAGCAACAGTCACTGCCCGTCCCACTATCTTATGGGCTGTTCTGAAGGGTAAACAGGCGTCCCTTACCATGAGGTCTGCCAGTTCAGTGGCTGCTGAGAAATTGGCCCGTGCCAGTTCCTCACCACGAGCACCTTTAAACTCTGCTGATGAGAGCATGCCCATGGTAATCCTCAGGGCGGAGCTTAAGGTATCTGTTGCATTCCACAGGTGTGGTGTGACTTCCTGCAAGTCCCGGTTGTAGCTCTGGGGCAGGGATTTGATAATGGTGAGAACTGTAACCAGTTCACCATTCAAGACAGCTGTTTTTCCCCGAACAATCTCTGAAACATCGGGATTCTTTTTCTGGGGCATTATGGATGATGTTGATGAGAATTCATCCGTAAGTTCCACCATCCGGAACTCATAGGTACTCCAGATAATGAGTTCCTCACAGATCTTGGATAGGGTGGTTCCCAACATGGTCAGTGCAAAAACAGTTTCAGCTATGAAGTCTCGGCTGCTCACCCCATCTATGGAGTTCTCCATGGGTCCAGAGAATCCCAAAAGTTCCGCAGTTCTCTCCCTGTTAATGGGGAAACTGGTTGTGGTGAGTGCCGCTGAACCCAGGGGACACAGATCCATCCGCTGGTAAGCATCATGGAGTCTTCCGTAATCTCGTTTCAGGGCCTGGGCATAAGAGAGAAGATGATGGGCAAAGGTGGTGGGCTGGGCATGCTGAAGGTGAGTGTAACCCACCATCAGGGTTTCCAGATTTTCCTCAGCCATCTCTAAGATAACTTCAATAAAGGTGAGTAATTCTTTTTGTATACTTTGAATCTCTTCTTTTAACGCAATTTTAAGGTCGGTTGCCACCTGGTCGTTACGTGACTTGGCAGTGTGCATGAAACCGGCATCAGGACCCATCACACTGGTGACGTAGTTTTCCACTGCCATGTGAATATCTTCCACTGCAGTGTCCAGATCCAGGGCTTCAATACCTTCCTTTTCCAGTTCATCCAGTGCATTGAGGATTTTTTCCCCTACGTTATGGGGGATGATCTCTTGCTCCATGAGCATGGTGGTATGGGCACGGTTACAGAGGATATCTGCCTGGAATATGCGACGGTCGAATTCCAGGGAAGATGTGAAATCAGCCACTTCACGGCTCATCTGCCCCTTAAGTCGTCCCGAACGAAGATTCAAAAAATACACCTTTCTTTATATTTTGATTTTGGTTCTATAATGTCTTCTTGATTTAAATCTATTCGAGAATTATTCCTAGGTTTATAGGCCTATTCGAGAATTATTCCTAGGTTTATAGGCCTATTCGAGAATTATTCCTGATTTTAGATTTATTCAAGAATTATTTCTTACCTTCTTTACCTTTCCACTGGGTGTAACCGCATTTTCCACAGGCGTAACGGTCTCCGTGGTCTGCCATGAAAACACCATGGGAGCAACGTACACATTCAGGGTTTTTGCGGATGATTTTATTATCTTTAACTTCGTATAATTCAAATTTCTTCATGATCCATCCTCCTGATTAGATTCACTAATATATCTAGTTAGGTTGAAATTTATTCCTCTTCAGCTTCTTCTTTGGCGGCTTCTTTATTTTTTGCGAGGACGTGCTCTTTTTCTATTTCAACCAGTTTTTCCTCAGAGTCGTAGAGTTTAGCGTAACCATCTGCACGCCCTTCACCGAAGCTTGGTTTCACTTTATCCACCACTAAAAGATTCTTGTCCACGTTTAACTGTGCGACGAGTCTGTTTTTAACTTCCAGTACCTTAGGGGTGGATTCACCCTGGTAAATGCAGTCAAAGTGTATTTCAGTTCGGTTTAAAAGGGGATTTTCAACCTGTTCTTTAATGTCTATCTCCATAATTATCTCTCCTCTAATTTACTTTTTAACTTTTTAACTTTATTAATAACTTTATCAACTTCACAAACTACCAGACCCTCACCGGGTTGTCCGTAAAGGACCAGGGACCCTGATGGGGCCATCAGGATGCAGGGAATGGCAGCTAAATCTTCCTCACCATCCACCAGGATCAACACTCTGAAACCGGTTTTAATCAGCTGGAAAGCCTTTTGGATGGTCTCCTGCAGTTCATCAGTGATGACTCCAGGAGGATTTTTAACATTTAAAGTTACGTTGTCATAGACCACGTCATAGGCGGCGGGTTTTCTCTCCACCACATTATCAATGATCCCTAAGTGGGGAATTAACCCTGCTTTTTGTAGATTCTGGGTGGTTATATCACCCACTGAGATCAACAGTTCATCAGGATATTTGGAGTTTATAAAATCCTTCGCATCATCGAGGTAAGTGTAAAGGACTCCTATGGGCTTTTTAAATTCTGATCGCAATTCTTTGGTAAGTATTAACACTAGCGAACCCTCAGGGCATATTCTCCAGGTAAGGTGATCTGCAGTTCCTGGGCAATGGGTGAGTTATCAGGATCCACGATGATCAAAAATCCACTCCAATTCTTGGATGTGGTAAGATTACAGACAGCACATCTGTCCTCTTCCATGAGGCGATGACACCGGGTACATGCTTTTGTAACCATTTACTTCTTCTCCTTCTTACCTTTACCTTTCTTGGTTCTTTTCTCTTTTTCGGCTTCGATCCATTCCACCCGTCCCAGGTTGGGTTGTCTCATGGTGAGGCCGATTTTGGTTTCCTTGGAAGATTTACCCTTCAGACTGAGGGCCACGATTCTGGCACGTACTTTGTTACCTTCTTCCAGGGTTTTCTTAGATTCTTTACCTATCAAAGCCCCTCTTTTCCCATCGTAGTTTATGTAGTCATCTGTAACCTGGGATACGTGCACCAGGCCGTCCATGGGTCCAATGCGTATGAACGCACCAAATTCAGTTACTTCGATAACTTCTCCTTCTACGATTTCATGTAAGTCGGGTTTGAAGAACAGTGCAGTGAATACCACCTCGTGGTAGGCAGCGCCGTCACCCATTATGACTTTGCCCACACCCATTTCTTCTATGTCTTTGACAGTGACCATTAATCCCATTTTCTTGTCGATTTTGCCAACGTAATTTTCGTTTATAATTTCGCTGGCTACCTCATTTAGGGGTTCTTCAAAGCGGCTGGGTGGGATTCTCACCGTGTCCTCTATTTTGGATATTAAATACAAACAAATCCCTCAGTTTATAATTTTTCATTTATTTAAGTAACTGCAAATTAATTAAACCAAATTAATTGGTTTCTTATATATTTTTTTAAGGTATGAGTAGGATGACGGATTTTTTTAATTAATTAAGTTTTGTATTAATTAAAGTTCCTGGTACAATTTGATGGAGTGTTCTACTGCTTCTTTGGCTTTCTGGGCGTTTTCCCATCCTAAGATCTCGGTTTCTTTCCCTTCCAGTGTTTTGTATTCTGCGAAGAAGTGAGCAATCTCATTCAGGAAGGATTGTGGCACGTCTCCTATGTCTTTAACATCCCTGTAGCGGGGATCGTTCACTGGTACTGCCAGGATCTTGTCATCCTTGTCTTCACCATCTATCATGCGCATCATTCCAATTGGTCTGGATTCGATTACGCATCCGGGGAAGGTGGCCTGGTCCATGATCACCATGATATCCATGGGGTCCCCGTCATCGTAAAGGGTCTGGGGTATGATTCCATACTCAGCAGGGTAATGGAATGGGGAGTAAAGTACCCTGTCCAGGGCGAATGCTTCCATGTCTTTATCATATTCGTACTTGTTCCGTGATCCCTTTGGTATTTCAATAACTGCATATACCACTTCAGGAATTGATGGCCCACTTTTTATATCCTTCCAGAGATTCATGTTAGATTTCCTCCAAAAAACCAACCATAACGGTTGATATAATTTCATTTTGTGATTAGATTTATACAATTTTTTTTGTTGTTAATGATTAAATAAATTTCAATCCCATTTTAGTTTCAATCCTATTTTAGAGATATTAATCTTAAATTTTACATCCCTATTTCAGAGATATTAATCCTATCAGCATATATTAATTCTAAATTTTAAGATGCCCATCCACTGCCAAGTATCGTCTCTGACGTAGATAAATTACACTGATCCCCCTTTCCCTTGCCCTGGTTCTTAGTTCCCGATCATTGGTACACAGAACCCTGGATATGCGAAGTAAAGCATCGTCCACCATTTCTCCCTTTAAAAGCTCTACTTCTTTGAGTTTAAAAGGAGGGGACTTTGCTATTTTAATAGCTATTGAAGCTGCTATTTTGTTTTTACCTTTGCTTCGTTTTTTTATTTTTTCCAGTTCAAAAAGCACTGGTGAAGGGACGTAAAGTAGGTAAGATGGTAAGGTGCGTTCCAGTTCTTCTGTTAGATCCAGTGGGAACTGGGCCGCCATCATAAAAAATTTGTGTCTACTACCGCCTCTTTAACGTATGATTCCATAACCAATCAACCTCCACCTGGCACCCACTCTTCTAGAGAGTGCTACTCTCTGACCAGATTCAGCACATACAGGTAGCTTGAGTTTTACTTCCACTTCATTTTTCCTGGCGCTGGTCACCACTCCAATAGTGGTGGTGGTTCCTATGTTGATCATCAGTGGTTCTGATGATCGGATGGGATCCACTTTCTTCTCGTCCTTGGTACCTACTACCCTATCCAGGAGGTGAGTTTTCATGGTGAACTGGTGCATGATGTCAGGTAAGGTTCCGGGTTTTCCTGCTACAGAACCAGAAAGGGAATCTGCTTTGGTGAGTGCGGGATCCAGGTTGGTGGCAACTCCAATTAGTCCGCCAGGACCCACTTGGTCCACTGCTTCCCCTCCACCATTTAATCCGGTAATTTCCGAATGGAGGCTCATCCAATCTACTTTACCCTTATTTTTTACCTGTATTCCAGGTTTTATCTCGATTTCGTCCCCAATGTTTAACTTTCCCTGTATAAGTGATCCACCAATCACTCCTCCCTGAATTTTTTCAGGACTGCAACCGGGCCGGTTAATATCAAATGACCTGGCCACATACATACGGGGTGCTTTTCTAAGGGAACGTCGTGGTGTTCTTATGATATGTTGAATGTTTTCAATGAGAATATCAATGTTTGCACCCTGCTGGGCAGATACTGGTATAATCGGAGCATCTTCTGCACAGGTGCCCTTAACAAACTCTTTGATTTCATGATAACTTTCCACAGCTCGTTCCTTGGAAATGATATCGATCTTGTTTTGAACCACAATAACTTCCTTCACACCAATAACATCCAATGCCATAAGGTGTTCTTTGGTTTGTGGCTGAGGACAGGGTTCGTTGGCTGCAATCACCAGTACTGCACCGTCCATAATAGCTGCTCCAGAGAGCATGGTGGCCATTAAGGTTTCGTGTCCTGGTGAATCCACAAAGGAAACTTTACGGAGGGTCTGGGTTTCACTGCCGCAGTGTTCACATACCAGGGCAGTGGTGTAGCACTGGGGTTCGGGGCATTCCATACATCTCATGAAGGTTATATCTGCATAACCTAGACGGATGGATATACCTCTTTTGGTTTCCTCACTATGAGTGTCGGTCCATATGCCCGATAAGGCCTTGGTGAGGGTGGTTTTACCATGGTCAACATGCCCTACTAGCCCAATGTTAACTTCAGACTGTACTTTCACTGATCACACCTGATTTTTTACTCATCACTTTGTAAGAGGTCTTCTATTGATTTAGTACCTTTCTTCACCACAATGGTGTTGATCTGCACTATATCATCAGAAATTGTATTTCCACGAACAGTTTTTCTTCTTCGCTGTCCTTTTCGCTGTGGTTTGAATCCAACTCCGCCGGAAAGTAAACTTTTTATCCTTCGGGGTCCTTCAACGTCTTTTTTCATCGGGAACCCGTTCTTGTCACTTCCTCCCGTTATACGGAGAGTGTATCCTGCAAGACCCACTGGTTCAGCGTCGAATTCCTCGCCGATTTTTAGTCCAATGAATTTTTTGGACTCAGCTCCTTCCACTTCCATCTGATGACTGTTTTCACCTTGGGAAACAATTAATTTGAATGCCAATTTATCTCCTCCATACTATTTTTGGTGTTTTAAGTTCATATTATTTATCGTTTTCCATCTAATTAATGATGATTATAAAATATATGACTTATATTACAGATTTACTAATAGATTCCCCAGCTTGGATCATCTTTTCTCTTAATATCCACAGTTTCCTGTAGTATATCTATTTCATCTTCGCTGAGATCTGATTTCATTTCGGTTTCCAGGATTTTATAATGATTTTCAGGAATATCTACGTATAGTACATCCCCTTCATCTAAATTACGTCCGAAAACTCCATCTTTTATGGCCATGGCCACTTTCTGCCCCTTGGAAATTGAAGGTAAGTTATCTCCCTTGTCCTGCATGCTTTCAACTGATCCTACTCGCAGTCCATTATTATCCAGTAAACCACTGCCCTTCCTGATGTTGCCTCCCAGAACTTCAATACCTGCTATTGCAGGTTTGCTCTGTCTGAAAACCAGTTTAGGGATGATACGTATTTTACCAGGTTTTATGATGGCGTCAAACCATTCTTTCTTCCTGCGTTCTTCAGCAGCCTGGATCCATTCCTGGTAATCTTCAGTTAACTGGTAGATCACGTTGGCCTGGAATATTTTCAAATCAGTATTTTTGATTTCCTCAGCTGCGGAGGGTAGTATCTTAACGTTGAAGGCGATGATCACTCCGTGCAGGTCATCTTCCTGGGTGACAATTGATGCATCCACCACATCCCTGCGGGAAACATCACCAATGTCAGCGGCACGAATGGGTACTTCCATTTCCTGGAGCATGTTCACCAGTGCTTCCAGGGATCCCAGGGTGTCTGCTTTAACTATGACTCCCATCTCATCAGTATCAACTTTAATATCCTCAATTTCATGCAGTATCTCTTCTTTAACCTCATCCAGGTCACCTCGTACCACTCTTAAAGGAGAGCCAGACATGACTTTGTCAATGTTAGGGGCTACGATCTTGATACCTGCTGCTGCAACCACTTCATCCACCTTTTTGAAACGTTTCTTCGCTTCTCTGATCTCTTCCAGGGCATTTGGCTTAAGTAGTGATCTTATTTTGGTGGTGATAACATCATCAGGGGTTGTAAGGACGATGGTGTCTTTGTGTCGGATTATACCATCATATATAACTGCGTCAATGGTGGTTCCTAATCCTGTTTCTTCTTTAACTTCAAGGATAGTGCCTTTGGCAGGGGCATCGGTTTCTATCTGTAACTGTTCCTTAAGGTACTGTTGGGCCAGTCCCAGAAGCATGGTTAACAGTTCTGCTATTCCCTCTCCGCTTTTGGCACTTATGGGGATGATACTTACCTGTCTGGCGAAGTTTTCCACCCGATCGAAGCGTTCTGATTCAAAACCTTCCCGATGTAATATTCCCACCAGTTCATAGACCTGGTTATCCAGGGCACTTTGAACGTTTGCTGGTTGTTTTTTATATGTTTGGGTGAAAGGTGCTCCTTCATGTGTTTGCCAACCATATATTCTATCCATTTTATTGGCAGCTACCACAAAGGGTGTTTTATACATTTTAAGGATATTCAGTGCTTCATAGGTTTGTGGTTTGAATCCTTCGTTGAGATCCACCATCAGAATTGCCAGATCAGCCAGAGCACCTCCCCTTTTACGGAGGGTGGTGAAGGCTTCGTGGCCAGGGGTGTCTATGAAGAACAGTCCTGGAAGTGTTTTTTTAATTTCCAGTTTGTCCAGGAAAGCCCCGCAGATGTTTTCAACGACTTCCATGGGGATTTCAGTGGCACCTATGTGCTGGGTTATTCCGCCTGCTTCCTTCTGTGCAATAGCACTGCCTCGGATAAAGTCCAGTAGTGTGGTTTTCCCGTGGTCCACATGACCCAGAACAGATACAATGGGTGATCTAATCTTCAAGGTTATCCTCCGACTCTAAAAAAATGTAGGGAACTAAAAAAGATAAGTCCCTATTATGTTTGAATATTTGGTTTAGTAGTTAGTATCCCAAAAAGCTTGAAAGAATCCTTTTATGGTTCTTCGTATATGAGTTCCCGATCTGGGAGCTGATATCCGCAGATTTCATCATCCTGGAAAAATAGTGCAATTTCCCTTTCTGCTGAAGCCAGTGAATCAGATGCATGCACAATATTTCTACCGGTTTGGATGGCGAAATCACCACGAATGGTGCCTAAATCTGCTTCTTTAGGGTTTGTCGCCCCTACCATTTTCCGGATTAGGCTGATGCATTCATCTCCTTCAATTACCATGGCCAGAACTGGGCCAGAGGTAATGTAATCCACTAAATCACCAAAGAAAGGTTTTTCCTGGTGTTCGGCGTAGTGTTCTTCGGCTTGATCACGGGGGATGATCATCATTTTTGTTGCCAGGATCTGTAGTCCCCGCTCCTCGAAGCGGGTTAAGATCTTTCCGGTTAATCTCCGCAGAATTGCGTCGGGTTTCAGCATGACAAAACTTTTTTCCATCATTGTTTAACCCACTTAACCTTTCTGGGAACTCTACCGAGTTTTATACGATTTTTTTCACATTTGCTGCTGCAGAAAAGATACACCGTACCGTCTTTTTTGACGTACATTTTGCCGGTGCCCTCCTCTATTTCCTCTCCGCAGAATGAACATGTTCTCATGGTTAACACCTTTAATTCTAGGGAGTACGGATTTCCTTGGCTTCCCTGATGGTGTCCAAGAGCATCAGAATGTCGCCTTCCCTTATGGCTCCCATAACGTTTCGGGTTAATATCCTACCCTTATCTCTTCCTTCTAATATCCTGCATTTTACTTGCATGACCTCTCCGGTCATACCGGTTCTTTTAAGAACCTCAATAACTTCTGCAGGAGTTGCTTCTGCCATATAATCACCTTAAAAATTAGAAGAGTCCTGAGACTCTTCAGTTAGTGTTACTTATTTTTTGAGTTCTTCTACCTTTTCTACAATATCTTTGATGAGATCTTCTGCTTCACCAGCATCAACGATACATGCAGATGCAGTTCCCACATTTAGGCCAGCTGCTTCTCCCAGCTCATCTTTGGTGGGTATGTAGATGTAAGGTATTTCTTTTTCTTCAGCGAGAACAGGCATATGAGCGATAATTTCAGGTGGATCAACATCCTCTGCTAATAATACAAGTAGGGCGTCGCCTCTTTCAACGGCTTTGGTTACCTCGTTGCTTCCTTTTCCTACTTTACCAGTGTCTCTTGCTATTTCTAAAGCCTCGTAAGCTTTGTCCGCTAACTCTTTAGGTACATCAAATTTAACATACATTGCTTTTGCCATTTATTTACCTCCTTTTTCATCTGGTTTTAACCATCCATCGGCAAACACTAATTTTAGACTTCATATCATATAATTTATGGTATATGAAACTCTTGGTCCCGATGATTAAAGACCAAAAAAATTCTAATTTTAAACTTAAAAAGGTATTTTAGAATTCTAAAATTAGATGTATCAAAGTTGGTCAATCACAGTATATATACTTTACTTGGAAGTTGGTTTATGTGATTGGGGGGAGGATTATGGGAGTTACAAATCGGGCACAATAAGATTGTATTAATTTAATGATTATATCTTAGTTAAGCCCAGGATATTGAACTTCGATAACTTGTTGTAAAATTTATTTATTACCTAAGATACTTGGCTTGTAATCTAAAGTCAGATCCTTATAGTTTAAGTAATTAATTTAAATTTGGAAAAAAATAGCCATTATAATCCTTTAAAAAGTCTCTAAAAAATAAAAGAAAAAAGAAGGGTTAACTTATAGTCTTTTGACGGCGAGTTCGACGTCAGAAGCTTTAACAGTTTTCCTTCCTGCGTGTTTTGCCAGTTTAACAGCTTCGGTAGCGATGGTTTCGCCTTTTTCTTCTAAAGCTTTTGCTAGAGCTTCTCTAGCGTCATCACTTACTCTTTCTGCACCGGCGTTCTTTATTATTCTTCCAATTGGAGCTATTGGTAATTCCATATTAATCACCTCATTTTTGTATATTTGTTAATATACACTGTTGCCGTACTCCTATATATATGTATCGTTTAAAACACTCATTATTCGGTGATCTATATGGTATTGGGTCATGTCATGATGATCCCTATGATCTTGGGACACCACATGACAAATTATATGATCTTGGCTACTGGAAAAAAAATTGGGATATAGAAATAGTCCAGATTTTCTCTTAAAAAAAGGTGGGATAAAATCCCTTAATGTCCTTTTATAACCTTTAAAAGGGCATCTATATTTGCATCTATCTCAATAGGTTCTTCACATGCATCTATGGCTATATTGGGGTCTTTTAAAACGTGTCCTGTGACTACGCATACCACTTGTTCACCCTTATCTATTTTACCGGTGTTAACCAGTTTTATAAGTCCTGCAATGGATGCTGCTGATGCTGGTTCTACTCCGATACCCTCGGTACGGGCCAGGAGTTTCTGAGCAGAGAGTATCTCCTCATCACTAACAGTTTCAGCCAATCCATCAGATTCATAAATGGCCCGAATAGCTTTTTTCGAACTAACCGGAGCCCCTATGCGAATAGCGGTGGCCACAGTTTCTGGGTTTTCCACAGGCACAATATCATCATAACCTTCCCAGACTGCCTTAGCTATGGGTGCTGCCCCTTCTGCCTGAATACCAGTCATACGGGGCAGATCATCGATAAAACCGGCACGGTGGAATTCAGTTATTCCCTTCCAAATGGCGGAGATGTTTCCCGCGTTTCCCACCGGGAGTATGATCCGGTCGGGGGATTTCCAGCCCAGGTCATCAACTATCTCAAATCCAATGGATTTTTGACCCTCCAGTCGGTAGGGGTTAATTGAGTTTAATAGGTAAAGATGGCCCTGCAGTGCCAGGCTGGTGATGGCCTCTAGTGCCTGGTCAAAATTTCCCCGTACAGATAGGACCTGGGCTCCGTGGAACATGGCCTGGGCCAATTTACCCAGGGCAACCTTACCTGCGGGTAGGAGGACTACACACTTCAGACCGGCCCTGGCGGCATAGGCAGCCAGAGACGCGGAGGTGTTACCAGTGGAAGCACAGCCCACTGTATTTACACCTAATTCCATGGCCTTGGTGATCCCCACACTCATTCCCCTGTCCTTGAAACTTCCGGTGGGGTTGGAACCTTCTACTTTAACGTAGAGTTCTATTCCCAGTTGCTTGCCCAGTTTATCACACTTACAGAATGGAGTTCCACCCTCCTCCAAGCTGACTATACCTGCTGGATCAACAGGCATAAACTCCTTGTACTTCCACATGGTGGATTTACGGCAGTGGAAAACATCCTTAGATACGTTCGGCTGACAGATAACTTCCAATATTGAACCACACTTCTTACATGTGTATATTATTTCCTGGTCAGAGTATTCTGCACCACAGGATATGCATCTCATCATAAAATCACCTTTATTTTTAAATAAACCTTTACGATTCAATGAAATTCTTATTGAATAAATAAAATTCACATTGAATTTACATTGCCAAATAAAATATATTGAATTAAATTATTGAAATAGTATTTTTAATTGAATGATAATTCAAAATAATTATCAATGGATACAGTTATAAAAACTATTCCCTTTCTCTGATTTAATCCAACGATATGAATATCAGTGTTATCACATCATGATTAGAATTTGATTAATGAGGTAATAACTAAATTAATGGTGTAACTTAAGGGGATAACTGAATTTATTCATCAGGCAACTCCTTTTATATAACTGGCCCAGCTAATAGTGAAGTTCGCTTCGATGATGGCTCCTATCAGAATCAAAACCGCGGCTATTGCCATCAGTACCAGGGTATCCTTGAACTCATCCCAATTGGCTTCCAGCAAATATTTCAACTGATTGGACATGGAAAAATCGGATTGCAGCTTTAACACGTCCTTTAAAATCTTCAATTCAATACTGGCCAGTTTGAATCCAGCAGCACCGGCAATAATGATTCCTAAAAGTTCAAAAACACCATGGGGTAAGGTGTATATAATGAAGTCACCTAACTGAAACTGAGCGGCAGTGTAACCAATGAAGATTCCGTTACTAATTAGGTAAAAAGCAGTTATCACTCCAAAAATTAAGCCTCCCCCGTAAAGCAGTAATGCAATTTTAATATTATTGGCAAAAAGAGAAAGAGTGGTGAGCTGTAACTCCCCCTGAACCAGACGCCTCTTAAAGTCACCTAACATTTTCGCCAGAATGGGTTCCAGCATTCCTGCAAAGGCATATCCTATAAAGATGGTAGCTATGAACATCATGGCGGATAACATGAAAAAAATTTCATTACGGTTGTATAACCCACTTATCAAACCTTCATATCTTTCTTTGGCCATGGTATAACTCCTATTATTATAATCCTTTTTGTTAATTTAATATAATAATATGACTTTAACTTAACTTTTAACATAACAATATAGGCTTTATAGGTTCAACCTTATGCTTCCAGTATAGTTTCGGCTTTATCCCTAGCTTTTTCTCTTTTCTTCTCCAGATCCTTAAAGAAGGCCCTTATCATCTCTGCAGCTCGTGTTTTGCACTCTCCACACATAATACTGCCTTCTCGGCATTGTTGGTGGATCTCTTTTAACTGGGAGTCTGACTGAAGTAGATGGTAGAGTAACATTTCGTAGACCACACAGTCCTCTGGAACACCACCCATCTTCTTTTGCTCCTCTAAACTTTCTCTTCCACCTGTTTTAGCAGATTTTAATTTTTTTAGAGCCACGTCTGGTGTGTCACTCAGGAATATGGCTGTTTTTGGTTTGCTGCTGGACATTTTACCCCCGGTTAACCCGGTGATGAAACGATGGTATGTTGAAGATGGGGATATGAACTTAAACTGTGACTGGAAACGATCAGCAATATCTCGGGTGAGACGTATGTGCGGGTCCTGATCTGGCCCTACTGGAACCACAGTGGGTTTAGGACCTCCGCATTCTTCCAGTTGAGGGTGCAATATGTCTGCTACTTGAATCATTGGTGTGTAGATATGGGCTATGTTGGTGGAACCTGAAAAACCATAAATGGCCTTCATCTCATTCATGTTAACTCGTTTTGCCAGTTTGTAGGCTAAATCTGTCACAGTTTTGTTACGAGATGTCAGATAAATGTGCAGGTTCTTATCATCAGGGTCCAGACCCAGGGCGATGTAGTTGGTGATGTATTCTTCAATGGCAATCCTTCTGGCTTCGGGAAAATCTATTCCCCTGGCAGAGTAGGATTCCATGTCGGCGATGGGAATGTAAATTTCGGCACCCTTTTCCTGGTACCAGATGAGTTGGTCCACTATCATCTTGTGGCCGATGTGCATTTTGCCACTGGGCATCATACCGGTGACCACTGCGAAGTCAGTTTTTTCACGGATGGCTTTAACAATTCTACCATAATCACGATGTCCGAATACAATTCCCCTGCGCATGAGAATGTGGGGGTCTTCCAAGTCGCTTAAAAGGTCTTGGAATGGTTTTATTCCAAATTCTTCTATGAGTTTTTCATAGTTTACTATGGCTGAGCTCCATGGATCTATCAATAAATCACCTTTAATACATAATAATCGTTTTAAGTTAGTTTATAAAGTTTTGTTATGTTTAGTAGTCATTATGGTCGGGTCCACTCAACATTGTAGTAGGTGATGTCCTGTTCATCATCCACCACTGCTAATAAAAGTTTCTTGTTAACTCCGTGGGCCACACGAACATAACTGGAAAAATCAAGGACAGATATGTTCTGGGTTTCTGTTACCACCTTCACCACAAAATCTGAATGGCCATCACCCGGGGATTTACCCCTTTCATATAATCTGAACTCTGAACCGTATTTAAAACCAGTTTTAACAATGTATCCCCTATTTCTGAGATCTCTATAGACCATGTATCTGTATAAGAGGTCTTTATCTTGGATGAGTTCCCGCATCTCATCAAGGGAAATAACTTTATCCTGGTTTTTTTTATCTAGAATCGTTATTTTCCCCTTTTCCTGGAGGTAAAAGGCCTCCATTAATGAAAGTTGCAGTTCATCCTGGTTAAACTTACCATAATGACTTTTTTCACTGAGAGCAACTGCTTTTTTATCTTTGATAATTACTAGTTCTCCGATTAACTCTGCATCCATATTATTCCACCTTTTAACACACTGGATGTAGTTTAAGATTAATATTTTGGATTTAATATTTTGGATTTAAATTAAAAATCTGGATGGATTACCACGGGATTATTTTATAAAATCCGGTGGGGGTTATAAAATCCTGTTGAGTGGTGCTTATTCTATTTTTATGTAATAGCTTAATATTTTCAATCTCTGGCATGTAACTTTTTTAGATCATTTTCTTTTTTACCCAGGCGGATCATGAATGCGGCTATGAGGCCATCCAGAAACAGGTGAGTGCTGTCTTCGAAAAGGGTTCCCATGGGGGTTAGATCATCGTAGTTTCCCTTGAGAACATGGGATGTGTAGTATTTCCAGGGAACTTTGCTCTTGCTATCAATATTAACCACCACATCCGAGTTTTTGCTGAGGGTGGATTCAAGATCGGTGGTTATTCCCACCACTTTGGTTCCCACTTCTCGGGCAGTTTCAGCGGCAAGGGTCACGGTCTTGGTTTCCCCTGATCCTGAAATTGCTATGAGGCAGTCTTTTTCAGTGAGGGCCGGGGTGGTTACATCGCCCACCACGTAAACTCTGAATCCCAGGTGCATCAGACGCATGGCAAATGACTTACCCACCAGTTCAGATCGTCCACTTCCCACAATGAAAGTTGATTTTGAATCAGTTATGCACTGGATCATCAGTTCCACTTGTTCCTCATCAATGCGGCCTATAACCTCCAGGGCGTGTTTGGCTATTCCTTCTGCGGTTTTTTTTATATAATCCATTCTGTGAACCTTTTTCATTTTTTTGGAAATATAGTATTTCCAGTCTATTATGATCTATTTTTTTTAAGTTCTGGACGTAAATCCATTAAAGTCCAGTTATCCTGATACCAGCCAGTTTTATTTTGTTGCGTATGTTGAGGTTTATAAGTAGTGGGGTTATCTTTTCTATGATCCTGGCGTTTTCCAGGTTACCGCAATCTATGGCCCTTACTCCGGGTATTTTTCCTGCTAATTTCATGGCTTCCTTCTTGGCTTCGGCATCATCTCCAGATATGAGGCAGTCACATTCCACATTGTTTTCAATGTTAGTCAGACTGGCGGCACTGATGTTGTTAAAGGCTGAAACCACCCTCACATTTTTATCTTTAAGGAAGTTTGCAGTTCTTTCAGCAGCAGAACCATCCCACATATTCACGTATCTTACTGGGCTACCACCCAGGCAGCTTTCCATGGGAACAGTGGCATCAATTAAGATTTTACCCTCAACATGTTCTTTGATACTTTTAAGGGTAACCATCTGTGCCTGAAGTGGTACGGTTAAAATCACAATATCTGCTTCCCTGCATGCTTCTTCATTGGTCATACTCTTTACATTGGGACATTCATCAGATTTTAACATATTTTTAATGAGATTAACAGCGTTTTCAGCTTTTTTAACATCCCTGGAGCCGACAATTACCTGTTCTCCTCCTTTTGCAAATCTAAGTGCCAATCCAAGTCCCTGATCTCCAGTTCCACCTATTATTCCAATTTTCAAAGAAAAACATCCCCTTAAAATTTCTCAATATATTATTTTTTTTAATCTTCTCTTAAATACAATATCCTAAATACAATATTATTCTATGATAAAAAATTAGACTTAAATGTTTATTAAGTATGGTATGATCAACTCTGAAGATATCCTTTCATTGTGGGTGTGATTGGTGTAGTTGGTTACTGTTGATGCCAGTCAAAATTGTTAAAAACCAAAACTATATATAGCAGTTTTTCCCTAAATGTGTAGAAAGAGCACATTAGTGTAGAAAGAGCACATTAAAGATTATCAATAATTTACAATTGAAGAAGTAATATGTTAATAAAGAATAAATTGTGTTAATAAATTAAATGAAGCCAATATCAGAGTTTCCATGTTCAATATAATTTAATTTGAAATGTTAATTTAAATTTATCATCCAGACATATACCTTTCACATAATGGAATTCTATTCTGTCAATTTTGATGTTTGATTTGCAAACTATCTCTTTTTGTGAATATCGCTTTTATAGCTATTTTTCAGGGAGACATGTATGCTTTATAATCAGGGAATACGTGTTAATATTAATTTAACAAGATTTTGTTCTCAATTTCTAAAGAATAAAATAATAAAAAATCATAATTTGAGGTGTTTAAATGTATTACATGTGGTTCAAAGAACCCAATAGTCTTTAGTGGCGATTGTGGCAAACCAGTAAACCTAATGGTACCACTACTGTGGCATGCCAGGATATTGGCATGATTTTGCTGGAATGAACCAACGGAGGAATTTTATTAAGCGAAATTTATACAAAGCGGCTATAGTCGTTTTATTATTAGGAGCATTGCCAGTTAGCAGTGCTGCATCAATTGGTGGGTATTTTATACCCGGAGGAATGTACGGAGGAGAATCTGGATACTACTACTGGGAAGATTACTGTCCTTTATGTGACCATTATGGTTGCCTGGAAGTAAATCCCAAGGGAACCTATGAAGGTGAAGTAACCTGTTCCATATGTGACGCAGATTATGATGGATGTACTGGATACGATAAATCTGCTTACGGTGCAAGGGCTCAGTTGATACCTACAATCAAGGAAACAACCGAACCAGTAAACGTTACTGCCCAATCAACAGAACAACCTTCCGTACCAGAAACCAATAACTCAACATCAAATTCTAATGTAACAGTTGAATCAGAGGAATTAACATCAAAATCATTAATTCCAATAACAAATCATCCTGAAACAACTATTACTGTGGAATTAGGTGTTGAAAATGTGCTGGTGAACAACACCGTTCTACAGGCACATCTAAAGAAAATGAATGAATACTGGCTGGTCTAAATTTAAACCAGCCCGACCACATTTTTTTTAATATTTTAATATCTCATTTTTTTGATTAAATTTCAGTTCTTTATTATTATCCATAAAAATCCTTAAAAATAAATATTCCTTCTTTAATAGTAGTAAGTTTTTAAAATAATGTTAAAAATAAATATTAAGTAGATTTAAGCATTTTTTCCATGAAATCCAGACTACGGGCAACATCCTGGGGATCTTTAACTTCCACCATCAGAACCCCATCATATCTGGACTCATCAATAATCTTAAAGAGTAAATCAAAGTCTATACTCCCAGTGCCCAGGGCGTTGTGTTGGTCAAATGTTCCGTCGTTGTCACTGAGATGAACATGTTTAATAAGGGGATAATCGAACATATCTGACGAGGAAAAACCTGAATTATGAGCATGTCCCACATCCAGGGTCATATATGCATCAATTTCTTCCACGAGAGAATTCAATTCATTTAAATCCTGGTAGAGTAGACTTTCTATCACTGGCATGTTCTCCACGCACATATAAATACCAATGTCCCGGGCATAACGAGAACATTCTGTTAGGGATTCCAGGTTATACTTCAGTATTTTTTCTTCTATTTTTCTTCCCATAATGGGCATGCTACCAGGGTGCACAACAACCAGATCAGCATTCCACGCAACAGCCCGGTCCATGGACTTTTTAACTTCTTCAATTGATGAATTACGGATGGATTGGTTATGTGATGCCAGGTTTATGTCAGAGAGGGGTGAATGCACCGTCAGCTTAATCTGATGGGAATCCAGTATGCCATCTTCAATTTCATGATAGGGATATTCATTGATTATTTCACAGTAATCAATATTCTTTTCTTCCAGACACTCCAGCACTACTTCCATGGGCTGGGGATACAGGGCCAGGGTTGAAACACCAATTTTCATAAGTTCATGCCTCTTCACTAAGTATGTTCTCAAATTAATCTGAAAATCTTACTCCATTATAAAAAAAGAATAAAATAATGAGTCATTTACGTTATTCTATTCTGATCCGGGCTTGAATAGATAGATTACTTTTTCTGGCGTTAAGAATTATCTCCGCAAGTTCAATATCTTTTTTTATCTTGATGGTGCCTTTTTTACCCACCGTAGCTGTGAAAAGATAATCATCATCCACCAGGATATCGAAGGGAGTACCCACCACATCTTTACCGAAATTCAAAACCACATAGTTACCAGACATTTCCACTTTAACCGGTACATATTCCGAGGATAATAGTTCCGGGATGTGCCCTCTTTTTTGAGGGGGTTTTGTTGAGGTATTGGTTTTGGCGGTTTTAGCTGCCAATGGTTCCACACCAATACTTATACCGACCTTATTTTCCAATTCGTCGATATTTTTCCCTTTTCTACCTATGAGTTTGGGAATGGAATCTTCATCAACCCATACTGAGGCTCTGCGGTCGGATTTCATTTCAACTTCCACCCGGCCTGGCACCCTTTTCTTGACTTCTTTAATGATCTCCCTTTCAGCCATTTTCTGGATAGGGGTTTTTTCCATTTTTGTCTGACCCACATCCATGACAATGGTTTGCTCTCCATAGGTGTAGATCTCATGAACCAAGTCTCCGGTTTCAAAGTCCCGGATTTCAATAACTGGCCTGGAAAGGTCTGCTTCTAACATTCCACTGGGAACTTTAACCATTAGTTTAACATCGTAAATAGCGGCTACTCTTCCTTCGTCAATGTAGATGGTGGTGTCTACAATGGATGGGATCATACCCAGCTCCACCCGACCAATAATCCTTTGAATGGCATCAATCGGTCGTGTGGCATGGACCACCCCAATCATACCCACACCAGCCAGGCGCATATCTGCAAAGATACGGAAATCATTGGTTTTACGCAGTTCATCATATATCGTGTAATCTGGTCTTACCAGGAGTAATATATCAGCGGTTTTCCCCATATCTTTCTCCAGGGGTGCGTACTGGGTGATTTCATCTCCCACCTGCAGGTCCCGGGGAGATTCCATGGTTTTAACAATGGTCCCTAACTTTTGATAAAATTCGGCTACTGCCTGGGCGAAGGTGGTTTTACCCGCTCCAGGAGGGCCTGCAATAAGTATTCCCTTAGCACTGTTAGTCAATCTGTCAATCAGTTGTTCTGGGAGGCTATAACTATCTATGGACACCTTGGCCACTGGCCTTACAATAGTGATTTCAATACCATCCGAAAATGGGGGTCTGGCAATGGAGATACGGTACTCTCGGAACTGCACCACTGTGGCTCCTTCCCTTTCAATCTCGATAAAACTTTTAAAATCACTTTTAGCCCGTTCCACTATCTCACGAGCCATGTATTCAATATGTCCCCTGCTGAGAGGTTTGGATCTGATACGGACCAGTTTAGTGTTGCCGGGGTTCCCCTTTTTGGCCATGGGGGTCACATTCTCTTTTAAATGGACGGACATGGTGTTTTTATCGAAATATTTAGTTACTTCGATGTCCCCATACTCCAGCATCTCTGGTTTAAGATATATGGCGTTGAGACCCTGGGCTTTAGCCACTTCCTTTTGAACCTTGTCACTGGTTATGAGGGTTGCTTTATGTTCTCCGGCTGCCCCTCTGATCATGGCGTCGATTTCCCCGCCTCTGGCCAGGGATATTTCTTCCAGGGTGGGTCGGCGCCCCACATAACTCAGGTGTATTTTGCCCTGACCATGCAGTTTCTGTAAATTTTTAAGCTCTTCCAGGCCATTATATCCACTATCTCTTCCTTTATTTGCCTGATTTTCCAATTCAGATACAACTGCTTCGGGTACTATCACCTCACAGCCCTGGTAGTCTTCTTCCTGAACTATGCGGGTGATTCTACCGTCAACTATAACACTTGTATCTGGAACAATTCTCATCCTATTTGTCTCCATAAACTTTTTCAGGTGCAAAAACTCTTTCTTTAACTACTTCAAGTTTCCGCCCATTATCTACAATTTCTCTGAAGAAACATGAATAATACCCCTCATGACATGCCGCACCCAGTTGTTTCACCTTAATAAGCACGGCATCCTGGTCACAGTCAGTGAAGATTTCTTTTACTTCCTGCACATGACCTGAGCTTTCACCCTTGAACCACAACTGTTTACGGCTGGTGCTCCAGTAATGCGCCTTACCGGTCTCAATTGTTTTGTTAAAAGCGTCACGATTCATGTAGGCTACCATGAGCACTTCACCATTTTCATGGTCCTGGGCTATGGCTATAACCAGTTCTTCTCCATTAACCACATGACGGTAGTTAAGCTCTGGTACATCCATTTTCATCATTCCTTATTATTAATCCTGTCTAATAAAATATCTTTAACCATTTCAAGAGGTACTTGTTCCTGATCTCCGGATTCCATGTCTTTAATGGTTAATTTATTTTCTTCCAGTTCACGGGCTCCAATGAGAACCACAAACCTCGCCCCGGAGTTACTGGCAAAAGATAGGGTCTTCTTAAGTTTCCGTCCCACCAGTTCCACATCAGTTGAAATGCCTGATTTTCTTAAGTTCTGGGCTATTTCAAAGGCATGGAGTTTCATTTCTGAGGATATGGGGGTTACGAAAACATCCACCCGTCTTTCGACTTGAGTGTTGGTTTCCTGTATTTTAAGGGCCCCCATAACCCGGTCGAAGCCAAAGGCGAATCCAGTGGATTCCACCTTTTCGCCACCGAAAATCTCTATTAAATTATAGGTTCCCCCACCACTTATTTGTTTCTGGGCTCCCAGACCTTCCACGTAGATCTCAAAAACAGTCCCGGTGTAGTAATCCAGTCCCCGGGCAATACCCAAATTCACGGTGTAATCAGCAAAACCAAAGGCTTCTAACATTTCCAGCAGTGTTTCAAGTTCTTCAAGTGATTTCAAGGCATCAGGAAAATCTTTAATTATATTTTTCACTTTATCAATTATATCCTGATGTCCACGCATACCAACTAATTTCAGGAGGATATTTTTTGAGTTTTCGGGGAGTTTCAGATCTCCCAGTAACTTTTTAAGTTCCTCGACATCTCCCTTATCTATCAGTGCCATTATTTGATCCTGCTGGTCAGCTGAAACACTGTCCTGACTGAGAATTCCCCTTAGAATTCCCAGATTGCCCAAGTGTATCTGGTAATCTTCCAATTTCAGTTCTTCCAGGCAGTGGGCTGCCATAGCAATGATTTCAGCTTCAGAGTCAGGAGATTTTCCACCGATGAGTTCACACCCCATCTGCCAGAACTGGCGGAAACGTCCAGCCTGTGGCCTTTCGTAACGGAAGCAACTCCCAAAATAATACATTTTAAGGGGTTTAGCTGCTTTTTGTAGTTCATTCAAATATATTCTGGCTACTGGTGCTGTTAATTCAGGTCGGAGTGCCAGATCCCTTCCACCCTTGTCCTGGAAGTGATATATTTCTTCTATTATTCCTTCACCGGACTTGAGGGTGAAAAGCGAGAGATCCTCGAAGATGGGAGTTTTAATCTCCTGATAACCGTAGGTTTCAAACACTTTTCTCATGGTGTTTTCCACGAGTTTTCTTTCTTTCATCTCCTTAAAGAGGAAATCACGGGTTCCTCTTGGTTTTTGCAGTTCCATTCCTAATTCTCCTACATTTAAACGTGACTCAAATGATATTGGTAAATGATTTTTTTTTATTCTAAAGTCTGTATTGGATTTTCATTATAGATAGTATTATGGGAGAGTTAACCACTTGAACCATTCTAAAGAAAAAAATAAGAAATGGATTATTTCATTGAAAGATATTGCCCATGGTTTGCAGATATGATTAGTAGTAAAAAAAATGGTTTTCATGGATAATAAGTTACTATTCCAAGAGATAACAGTTTTTATGGAATATAAGTTATTTTTCCAATGAAATAACGGTTTTCATGGGGTAACGATAACTTTTCAATGAGATTATAGGTTCAAATTATTCATTCGTAGTATTTAAGATACTCCCCGAGCATTTTGGGGAATGATTTGGCACTTAAAAAGCGGAGTCCCAGTCGTTCTGCCCAGATTTTGATACCTTCATCTGCAGCCACCACTCCTGCTCCCAGTTCTTTGGCTAAGAGGAGCACGTCCAGGTCAGGGGCGCTGTCCAGGGTTCCTTTTCGGAGCGCTGCCCGGTAGCGTTTCCTGAAGTCTTTAATGGCCTTGCCGATGACTTCCATCTCGATCTGGGTTTTTTCCTCCCCACGGGACATCATAACCATGGATTCCACTGCTGCCTCCCACACTGCACTTTCCGAGATGCGCATACCCTTGTTCATCCTTTCCCGCATATCCTGCACATATTCATAGAATATCTCCGAGGGTATTTTGGTGTCGTAGCGGTTAGGAGTTTTTTTAACAATCCATGTCTCAGCTTTGATCATGATGCTTTGGGGGCAGTCATAGCGGGTTATGTAATCAGTGAATTCCTTGTAGGTGATTGGAGGCATGTGGCAGCTCATGTTGAGTTTTATCCTGGAACTGGCTATAAGATCCAGCAGTACCTCCACTGTCTTGTCCAGTTCCCCATCTCCATAATCATCCCTTAACTGATTATCAGTAAAGGCAGTTGTGTCTAAAACAAACCTTTGTTTGGCGATCATTTATTCAAACCCCACACAGAACATCATCACATTATCTTTCATGGTATTCATGATGGATAAAATTTCATCCCATCTTGTAACTTTTCTAACATAAACTGTTAACATAATTTATTCTAAGGGATTAATATAAAATGTTCCCTAAATTAACTAATGGTGATATAAATTGATAACCGGAAAAACTGGCCTGATGGGTATAATGGGAGACCCTGTAGAACACAGCTTATCCCCTCCCATGCACAACACCGCCTTCCATCAGCTTAAACTGGACCATGTTTATGTTCCATTCCATGTCAAGCGTGGAAACCTGGCCCCCGCTATTCTTGGTGCCCGGAACATGGGAATTAAGGGTCTTAATCTTACCATACCTCATAAAATTGAAGTTATTAACTATCTTGATGAACTGGACGAGGTAGCAGAGCTTATAGGGGCAGTGAACACTGTGAAATTCACAGAAAACAATGCTGTTGGTTACAATACTGATGGTATTGGTGCGGTGAAGGCCATTGAAGAAGCAACACCAGTTAAGGGTAAAAAAATAATCATACTTGGAGCGGGTGGTGCAGCACGGGCAATATCCTTCCAGTTATTACTCAGTGGGGTGGGAGAAGTTTTAATAGCCAACCGAACCCGGGAAAAGGCCTGTAACTTGAGGGATGATTTGAAAGAGACTTCCATGGCTTCTGTGGATTGTCTGGGATTGAATGATGAGCTTACCTGGGAGCTTAAGGATACCGATGTGCTCATTAACACCACACCAGTTGGAATGCATCCCCATCAGGATGATGAACCCGTAGTGACCAGTGATATGATGCATTCTGATCTGGTGGTAAATGACATTGTCTACAACCCCCTTGAAACAGGACTCCTACGTGAGGCAGGAAAAGCCGGTGCACAGGCAATTAACGGGACTAAAATGTTAATTTACCAGGGATTGGAGTCATTCAGTATTTGGACCGGGGTAACCCCACCCGTTGAAGTATTTGAAACCGCACTGATGAGGGAACTTGGTTACTGATAATTATAATTCTGAATGAATCCAAGTCCTAGATTTGAATCCTAAAGTTTATAGATTTGAATCCTAATTTAATTCATTAAACTGATTTATTGGAGATAATTACCATGGACAGCATACCATCTACAGATAATCACATACACGTAGACCCCATTAACGGTGAGGGACCATTGGAAGTGGCCCTGAAGTTTCACCGGTCTGGGGGAACTGCCATGATCATCCCCAACAAACCCACCTGGACAGTGAGTCCTCAGTGTGATTTTATGGAGGCAATGGAACTCGTGGTGGGATATGTGGATGAAATCAACCGAGAAACTGAGGTTCAGGCCTTTGCGGTGGTGGGGGCCCATCCTGCCGAGCTCAGCCGACGAGTGGAAGCAGGAATGGAACTGGCCCAGGCTGAGGAACTCATGAGGGGGGCTCTGGAAACAGCTCAGAACATGGTAATGGAAGGAAAGGCTGTTGGAATCGGTGAAATAGGCCGACCACATTACCCGGTCTCTCCAGATGAGATGGAAGCACACAACCGACTGATGGTATATGCCATGGAACTGGCACAGGAAGCAGACTGTCCGGTGCAGCTGCATACTGAAAGTTCTACAGAAGAACAGTTCCATGAATTTGCAAAAATGGCCAGTAAAGCTGGTTTAGATAAAAAAAGGGTTATAAAACATTTCTCAGGACCACTGGTTCTACCCGAGGAAAACCATGGACTCACCCCGTCCCTAATTGCCAGTGGTGATGTAATACGAGAAGCTTTAAAGAAGGGTAAAACTTTCCTCATGGAAACTGATTACCTGGATGATCGCACCAGGCCAGGGGCGGTAATGGGGCCCAGAACAGTTCCCCGACGAACACGTAAGCTAATAAATTCTGGTCTCATCACAGTGGAAGATGCCTACCAGATACATTTGGAACGGGTAGAAAAGATTTACGGTGTGGAACTGGGTTTTTAAAGACATAACAATTAACTATAGTAAAAAAATATATTGCAATATTTTAGGCATAATTTTGAATTAAAAATATTTAGAATATAAAAACAGATAATGTCATATCTTCTTGGATTTTAGTTGCCAAAGTTATGGTTTAATCCTCTTTTAAGTGATTTATCTATTTGAATAAATTTTTATAAATAAAAAATATTAATTAGATTCTAATTTTTCAATAACAAGGATTTTAGCCAAATTTAGACATTCTTCAGCTTCTTCTTTAGAACACTGTTCACCTTTATGAACAATATGATCTCTTTTCTTTTTGAGTCTCATAAGAGTTTTATACTTTTCATTAGTTTTTATTATCCCTAAAAGAGTTAAAGTTTCAATAATATAATATGCTGACCAACGATCACGATCTTTAAGTCTTTTTTTCTGTTCACCTTTAACATTATCAATAAGATTCTTTTTCCAAAGTAGGGATAAATAACGTTCAATAATTAACCAACTCATTATAAATGATTGTGAATATGAATAATTTTGGAATAAGCTGTAACTTTCTAAATAGAAAATTAATAAATCTTTAAATGCTTTGTCACTCGTAAATTTTTCAGCACCACTGAATAAGTTAGATATTTTATTTTCAGATAACTTAATTCTGTTATATTCCATATTTACCGGTATAGACCATCGAGAATTAACTAAATTTGTTCGCATGGAATCCATTGGCATACTTTCCCTTCCGATTTTTCTATCTTCAGGATCAATGCTAATTTCTCCGAGTTCAGATTCTTTTATCATAGCTGCAGGAATGTCAAGAAGAAGTGCAGTAGCCATTATTTCATTCAAAAATTTAGTAGCTTTTTTTCTATTATTTTCTCCAATAGCTAAAAACCCATCACTTTCAAGGATTAAGATTTTACCTTTGTAATCAATATTCTTTATTATCTTTGTAAACATTACCAGGGGCTTTCTAGAAACTATATCTTTTAATGTAGTTTTAGGAAATTCACCAATCCAAATAGGTGGATAAAAAAATGTTCCAAAACCGTCTATTAACTTTTCAGCATGGATTTGTGGCTTCTCTTCTGACTTTTCGTTTAATTTTTCTTCTGTTCTCAGCTTAGTTTGTGATATAACGTCGTGGATTGTCTTTTTAACTTCAATTTCTTGAATTTTACCTATAGAAGTCCAACTAAAAACATCTGAATCTATAAGACTTTTACTATTAATACTAGGGGGCCATCTATGTCCTGAATGTAGGGATTGAGTATATTTTTTGAAAAATTCGATGCCATTAATTAAAATAAGCTTAATTTCATCTGAATATTTCCTATCTGGACTATAAGTAGAGAATTTACTATCTGATAATAGTTTATCCCATTTTTTATTTTCTAAATATTCATCTAAAAAATCAATATAATTTTGAGAATCTAAAACTTCAACTTTAATCTTTAAATCTTCTTCATCTTCTAGTTTAGTAAAAAAATGGAATTGAAGGTCAATATCTAGTTCTTTATTCCTAATCCAAATAGATTCAACTTGACAAGGTTTATTTAAATTTTCATAATTTGGTAATTGTTTTTTTTCTTCATCAGATAATTTTTCATATTCTTCTCTGAATTTTAAAATTAAATCTTTCAACCAAGAACTTAATTCTGTATTATTGTTCATTTTTCATACCGTTATTGTTATTTATTTAAAATCATCTAGATGTTAAGAATATGTCGGATAAAAAAGAAATAAAGTGTATAACCAGTTAAAATTATTTACCCATGCCCTCCTCCAATGAGGTAACTGACCACACTGATTAGAATTCCGATGAGTACGATTTCCAGGCTGGTTTTAACTAAACTTTCACGGGATACCTTTCCTAGATACACACCTAGTATGATTAATGCCAGGAAGCAGAGTACCAGTGTGCATATTATAGCATTTAGCCTCTGGGAAATGAGCAGGAATGGTAGTACTGGTACGAATGAGCCAGTGAAGCTGCTGAATCCATGGGTGAACATGCTCATGTATATTCGCTTTTTAGCCTGCTGATGTATGTGGGTATCATCCAGTTTACCCTCTTCCAGCATCATCTTCTGCTCCAGTTCGCGTATACTGCGAACCTCTTCTGCCCTTTCACCAATGAAAGAACCAAATGCATTGGACATTGCCAGAGCGATGCCTCCACTGAGGCCAGTTAACCCTACAGCGAAATTGGAGAGTTCTATTCCACTTACAGCAGCCACACCACTGGCAGTGAGTGTTACTCCCATAACTGCCAGTATTCCATCCATGGTTCCCAGAGCCACATAACGGCTCATTTTAAAGTATTCGCTTATGAATTCGCGGATGTTCATAATGTCATTATCTCCGATCTGAAAAATCAGTTAATTTTAAACTCTTTTATTATATATCAATCGTTATTTCTATTATAGGATATTCATCCTTTATTCAAATATAATATTAATCCTCTATCACGGATAATAAAAATATTTACGATTTTTTATTTTTCCAATTATATTATATGGGGAGATAATTTGAATTCTTTTTTTATCCCCTTCCCAGATCCTTATGCGCCCGTGCCAGGTGTCCAGCAGCCAGTGCACCCATAAGTGACAGTTCCCCTGCCAGGACTGTTCCTGCTACGATTTCTGCAAATTTATTAACTTTACCTGATCCAGCCACGCCCATGATTTCCAAACACTCCTGAGCAGTTTCTAACCGAGTTCCTCCGCCAATTGTGGCCATGGGAATGTCAGGGAGGGTCACTGAAAAGTGTAAATCACCATTTTTAACCTCTGCAGTGGTTATTCCCAGGCTTCCTTCTACTATGTGAGCTGCATCCTGTCCGGTGGCCAGGAATATGGCAGCGATCATGTTGGCGTACTGAGCATTGAAACCCATACTCCCGGATATGGCAGAACCAATAAGGTTTTTAGCCATGTTCACTTCCATAATAGATTCAGGGGTGGTTTTAAGTTTCTTTTCCACAATTTCACGTGGGATGAGGATATCTGCTGTTACGGTTTTTCCCCGTCCTTCTATGAGGTTCATTGCTGATGGTTTTTTATCCACACAGAGATTACCACTGAGAGCCAGCACATGGGCTCCGGTTTCTCTGGTTAAAATATCCGTGGCCTTATCAGTGGCTATGGTGACCATGTTCATACCCATGCTGTCACCGGTGGTGTATGTGAAACGTGGATAAACGTAACGCCCCACTAATATTATGGGATCTATTTTAACCAAACGACCGTGGTGTGTTGTACTTTCTGCGGCTTCTTTAAGCTCTATGAAATGTCTTTCAATCCATTCTTTTATTTTAATGGCTTCGGAGACAGAATCTGTTTGTATAACCGGGGCTCTGGTCATTTTATCATCTATTATGCGTACCGTGGCACCACCTGCTTCCCTGGTGACGGAACATCCCCTGTTGACCGATGCCACCAGTGCACCTTCAGAAGTAGCCAGAGGAACGTAATAAGTTCCCTGGGCATATTTTCCATTGAGGTGCAGTGGTCCAGCCAGTCCCACCGGGATCTGCACGGTTCCTATGGGATTTTCAATGTTTCGTTTCATGGCCTCAGCCAGATCCAGGGAGTACTGGGATAAATGAGTTAAATTAGTGTCGGAGATGTGTTCAGCAAACTCCCTCCTAACCTCAACTGCTTCCTGGACATTATCAGTGTAACTTTCAATCTGATGGAGTTTTAATTCTCCCTTAACCAGTTTTTCAATAATTTCTTCTTTGTTTGCCATAAAAACCATCTTGAAATGTTTTCCCGTCATGAATGAGGTTTGGGGTTAATATTTCCGGTATATTCAGGTACCGGTTAGTTCAGGCACATATCCTAAACAATTAGATTCTTATAATAATTCCTGTATATGATAAGCTTTTTTTACAATTAGAAATTGGGCTCATGTTATGAATATTTTTTTTGGTAAAAATAAATGAATAGAAAACTTCTTTAATTTTTTAGGCTGATTTGCAAAGTATTTTAGGATATTGAATTATTGCTGGGGAATATTTAGATTATATCCTTAATATTAGATTATATCCTTCATTATATCTGCAATCTGGGATGGCTGTTCTGCTACTTCCACACCAGCAGCTTTAAGGGCTTTGATCTTACTTTCAGCAGTTCCACTGTCTCCTTCAATTATGGCCCCCGCATGTCCCATTCTCTTCCCTGCAGGTGCGGTTCTACCGGCAATATAAGCCACAACTGGTTTGGTGATGTTCTCGGCAATGTATTCTGCTGCTTTTTCCTCGGCATTACCTCCAATCTCCCCTATCATGGCCATTGCCCGTGTTCCAGGGTCTTCTTCAAACTTCTGCAGCACATCTGCGAAGTCCATCCCCACCACAGGGTCACCACCAATACCAAGACAGGTGCTCTGGCCCAGACCCGCTTGGGTAATCTGACTGGCCACCTCATAGGTTAAAGTTCCACTACGAGATACAATTCCAATATTTCCTGGATTGAAGATGTGAGTAGGCATGATTCCAAGTTTACCAACTCCAGGAGATATAATTCCAGGGGTGTTGGGTCCAATTACTTTACAATCGTTATTACGTGCGTACTGAGCTATTTCCATAGCATCATGTACTGGGATGTGTTCGGTGATAATCACTGCCAGTTCCAGCTGTGATATGGCTTCAAAGGCAGCGTCCTTGGCGAATGGGGCTGGTATGAATATTATGGACGCGTTAATATCCATTTCCTCTTTAATTTCGGCAATGGAATTGTAGACCGGAATTCCCTCAAATTCCTGACCTCCCTTACCTGGTGATGTGCCAGCCACGATATTAGTATCATACTCCCGCATACTTTTAGTGTGGAAAGAGCCCTGTTTACCGGTAATGCCCTGCACAACACATCGAGTGTTCTTGTCAAGAAATATCACTGTATCACTTCCTTTGAATTATTAAAAGAACAATATATTATTTTTTTTAAATTATTTTCTTTATTAATTTTCAAATTCATTATTTATTTCAATCAATGAAACTATCTTAAACCCTTAAAATCCGCATCTTACTGGAAAGGGGTACTGCCAGGTCCATTACATTCCCGTTCATATAGGCAGTGATGGACATGATTACACTTCCAGGGATAACATATGATGGAGCTCCTCTTTTGACCAGGTAAACGTTTTTGTTGCCCAGTGCAGCTCCCATCATAGCCCCAGCTACTATCCCAATGCTTTCGATATCCTCCACAGTTACTACCACTACCGGGTCATCGGTTTCATCAGAAACATACCCTACACCTGGTATTTCCTGGCCGTGGTTTGAACTACTCCCTCCAATATCAGTCACCTGATCCATGCCTCTGGCGGCTTTCATCACAGAATCAGCAACGTTATGCACGAATCCCTCACCACCGTAGGTGTCAAAGGCCATGATAATGGCATCCGGATAGCGGTCCTGTCTTATCTTTGCCTCTGCATAGGATATTCCCTCACCTGCTCCTTCTATAGTGTTTGATATTCCGTTAATGTCGCCCAGATCTTCGGCGTTCCTCTTAAGAATGTCTATAATACCTTGGTTAACTTCTTCCAACCGGTCATCTTCCACAAAGGCACTTATGGCCACGTCATCACCAGTGATGTTGGTGAGGGCAGCTTTGTATGCGCCTTTACCTATTAAACTTGGAATGCTATTTTCTATGTTTTTAATAAGAGTTTTACTACAGGAAACATCGTTTCCAGAAATATCTGCACCGATAGTGGAAATTTTCAAATCATCACCTGAATCTGTTAGAACATTAATTATATGGTTCTGATATATGGATAAAAATCCATGGATTAAATTTTAGTGAGAATAATATGGTGAAAACTTGTTCTTATACATTTCTTATAGATTTTTGTTATAAAACTGTTTAATCATTATTAAATATTCGGAAAGTTTTAACAATCTATGGTTTAAACATCCATTAATTCACAAATATTTTTTAGTAAGATGGACAAATAAATAAATAATATGTCAATGAATATTTTAATCCCATTTCAGTAGACCTGGATTTATAATCACCAATATCTATTTCCCCTTAATTATATCTCCCGGATGTGAATACCCATGATTTTGAAACCTTTAATCTGCGTTCCAATCCTAAAAAAAGACAGGAAAACTGTTTTAAAAGTTGCCACTGAAGCTATAAATGCGGGAGCAGACCTGGTGGAGCTTCGGATAGATGCTCTTTTGGATACTGATCCCCAAAGTATCATCCACCTAATGGAGGAAATAAACCACCCCCTCATAGCCACTAACCGAATGAGGGAAGAGGGAGGTTATTTCATGGGATCTGAAGCTCTTAGAACGGAAATATTGGTTGAAGTTGCAGATTATGCTGATTATGTGGATATAGAGCTTCAAACAGGTGAACAATACCGTTCTCGAGTTATTCGGGCAGCTAAATCAACCATAATATCCTACCATGATTTCCAGAAAACTCCCTACTTGAAGGAACTTTTGGAGATTGTTAAAAGAGAGAAAGAACTGGGAAACATAGCCAAGTTCGCAGTCATGCCTCAGAATATGCAGGACACTCTTAATGTGTTGCAAGTAATCAACCAGGCTGATAACACCATTGGAATAGCAATGGGGGAACTGGGACGATACACCCGGGTTGTAGCACCCCTTTTAGGATCTCCCATTACTTATGCCTTTTTAGGTGATGAATCTGCACCAGGACAGCTGGATGTTAAACATACACAAATGATTATTGAAAAACTGATGGGTGGTGGCGAGTAAGTGAAACACAGGACTGGAGTTATCATTGGATTACTGGTGCTGGTGGCAGTAGCAGGATCTGCATTTTACCTGTTTGCTGATCATAACAGTACTGGAATTATAATTAAAACCAATGGTACTGAAGTATCTATCCAATCATCATCCTGGTTTCCTGTTCCGAAAGCCATGCTTGGAGAGATGAGGACAAAGGCCCTAACAGATGTACAGGATGCTGACAGTAGTTTAGGTTCTATCCAGGCGGATATGCAGAGTATTGCCAGCAAATACAACTTCACAGTGCAGGTGACCGTAAATTCCCAGTTTGGGGAAAATCAACTCCCCATGCCAGCCACAGTCAGGGGAACATCCATGGTACCAACCTTGCAGGATGGACAGGACATAGTTGTGCTTAAAACCAGTGACTTCACGGTAGGGGACCTGGTGGTGGCCCATCATCCCGAATACAACCTCATTGTAAAAAGGGTTGCTGAGATAAATGGCAGTCAGGTTTACCTTAAAAGTGACAACCGACAGGTGGAGATTGTTGGCAACCAGATACGCACCATAAACGGAGTACAACAGGTAGTCACTATCGAAAAAAAACCCCTTGACACCTGGCTTCCCAAAACCAATGTGATCGGTGTAGTCAAGATATATTAAAGTGGATTATTTCGCTTAGAGTGGATTATTCACTCTATTTTCTTATCTATTTTCTTATCTATTTTCTTATCTATTTTCTTATTTTTGAATCGTTCTTTCTGCAAATGTAGTTATACTAAAATAGATATCTAAAAATCAGAATTTAAGTGATTTAGAACTAATGATTTAGAAATTGCACTTAAGTGCCTAGGGTAATTAAATAAAAAAAGGGTGGTGGTGATTAAGTATCGCTTAGCTCAGCTAATTGTTTAATCCTTTTCACCATGTTTGGATGGGTGGATAATAATTCCATGATTTTACTACCGGTACCTATACTGGTGTCCATGTTACGTAGTTCTGCCAGTTCTGATTCACTGATCACTCCATCCATGTTCAGATCCAGCTGTTGAAGGTCGCTTATTTCGTTCCGGGCATCGGAGATATCGTTGACAAAGAAGGCCTTAACTCCTTCCACTTCTTTCACGGCTCTTTTATCCAGATTGGCAGATCCGTAGACCAGTTTGTAAAGGGCACTGGCTAACTTGTGAGGTTTACCACCTATCTCCACACTTCCTTGGTCTGCATAATATTCTCTGACTCTGCTCACGAACAGGACCAGTAACTGGCCCAGGAGGTATCCTGCCAGTGCAACGAGTCCAATTACTCCAGCATCGCTATCCCTATCAAACATCATGCTTATGAATATCCAGTAGCATATAAGGGGCACCACGCTGATGAGGGTCATTACCGCCATGTCATTGTGACGAATGTGGCTGATCTCGTGTCCCAGAACTGCCTTTAACTCCTCTTCATCCAGGAGGTTCAGAATACCCCTGGTGACACACACCCTTCCATCACCTTTGGTTCTACCGAATGCAAAGGCATTGGGGATGCTGGTTTCCGCGATTCCAACTTTAGGTTTTGGAATCCCGGCATTCATGGCCAATTCTTCTACCATGGTGTGAAGGTTGGGTGCCTCCTGTGGGGACACGTAATGCACGCGCATAACCTTCTCCACCATGATGGGACCCAGCATGTACTGGGCGAACACAACCACAATGGCCAGTAAGGCAAATATTATGGGAGTTCCAAAGCCCAGGTATGTGCAAATCACGGTTATTATGGCGTAAAGGATACCGAATAATAGTGCGGTAGCTAACCATATTCGTAGTGTTAGCAAAAATCTTCTCAATTTATACACCTGCCTTAAACTATTTCTTTATTTTTTTTATTCAGCGATTAATAGTAAGGAACCTACTATATAAATATAATGAATTCAGTTAAAGTGGATCCCATCTGGAACAATTATAATATAAAAATGAGTTCCATCTGGAATAAAAATAATCAAATGGAATATTGGGGGGAAAAGGCGGTTTAGAACGTGGGGAATTGCTTTTATCTAAGGTTCTGAAAAAAAGGATTAAAAAAAAAAAGATTGTTATTCCAAGTGCTCCTTTCCACGATAATGGTAAAGTATGTAAACCAGGAATACCACCACCCCAATAGCCACTAAAACGTCCAGGTAATGGAAATAACTCTGAAGAGTAGTCCAGTTGGGGCCCATGAGCACCCCCACATATCCCAGGGCCAAACACCATGGTATGGAACCAAAGAATGTGTATATGATGAATTTTTTCAGGTCCATATGGGTGATTCCAGCAGGAAGGGAGATGAAGGTCCTTACTCCAGGGAGTACTCTGCTGATGAGCACTGCTTCATGCCCATATTTTTCAAACCATTCATCAGCCAGGTTCAGTTTACTGTGGGTGATGAAAATATATTTACCATACTTTTCAAGGAGTGGTCTACCACCTTTCCATCCAACATAATATGCAATTAAGGAACCGAAAAGGTTTCCAAGGGCACCTACCAGTGTGATTCCCCAGAGTGTCATTTGACCCTCCCAAACAACATATCCTGCGAAGGGCATTATAATTTCGCTGGGGAGGGGTATGCAAGCACTTTCAATGGTCATAGCAATGAAAACACCCCAGTAACCTAAGGATTCTATTAAATGGATTGCTGTTTCACTTAAAAATTCTACCGGGCTGAACATGGAAAAAATAAACCTCTGTTTTTATAAGATTTAATCAATTATAATATCATTAAAGGGATTAAATTATTGAATAACATTTGGATTTAATATAGGAAATGACTAATCTGTAAGATTAACAATTAACTTTTTCAGAATTTAAATATTTTTGTATTGTAAGGAGAATATTTTATGCGAAAAATCGAGATATACCGGGATACCCTTTTAATATTCTTGCGTGGGTTATTAATGGGCACTGCTGATGTGATCCCTGGAGTTTCCGGGGGGACCATGGCTCTGATTACGGGTATTTACCAGAGACTGGTACATGCCATCAGTCAGATAAATGCCAACTTCCTTTTAGCAGCCCTGAAAGGTGATTTTGCAAAATCCAAGAAAGAACTCTTAAAATGGGATTTCAATTTATTCATACCATTGCTGGCTGGAATTGGGGTGGCGGTTTTAACCATGTCTAAGATCATGACTGTCATGTTAACAGTGTACACTGCCCCTACCTTTGCATTCTTCTTTGGCCTCATCTTAGCATCAGCGGGTTTTGTTTACAAGCATGTTGATGAACTTAACTTGAAAAATATTGCCTTTCTGGTAATTGGCCTTGTTTTTGCCATAATATTTGTGGGATTAAACCCCATACAGGCCAACCACACTCTGCCAATCATTTTCCTGTCAGGGATGGTGGCTATTTGTGCAATGATTCTTCCTGGTATCTCAGGAGCATTTTTATTGCTTCTTTTAAACCAGTATGAATACATGCTGGCAGCCCTGAATCAACTTAAATTTGTAGAGATCATTACATTTTGTTTAGGGGCAGTGATTGGTATTTTATCCTTCTCACGTCTCTTGAATTACCTTCTGGAACATCACAAATCAGTGACCATGGCTTTCTTGGTGGGACTGATGATAGGAACCTTAAGGTTACCTTATACTAGAATTGCAACCTCTATGGACTCCATTATCCCGGTGATATTGGCAGCCGTGATTGGATTTGTGCTGGTGATAGTCCTGGAAAAACAGTTCGAGAAATACCATCTGCACTGGGAGGCTTAAAAACCTCTCCAGAACATTTTTTTTGTTTAAATAGATTTTATTTTAAATTTTAATTTTATTTTGAATATTTTCACTAATACTTAACTAAAAAAATAGTACAGGGTTTTATTTGCACTGTTCTTTACTCAAACTTCTTAAAGCCACTCGGATTGAAACCCTGGCTAATGAGTAACTGCTGGTCAGCACTCTGGAGAGGTTTCTCGTCTACCGGAGGTATAGGACTTCCATTTTTAGCTAGAATAATTCCATTTTTCTTATTTGCGGCTAAAAACTTACCCGCATCTCCATTAACGATAATGGTGCCTTTAATCATGTCAATAGCAGTAAAATCATCGGTGTCTCCATCAATGATGATTGTGCCGCCGTTTAAAAGTGCGCCGGTGTTTTTCCCGGTGTTCCCGTTTATTCTGGTGCTTCCTTTACGCATGAGTATTCCTGTGGATAGGTCAACATTTCCCTGTTTAATTATATCCACGTCAGCATTTAAACGGGCACCCACAGTGTCCTTCACTGTACCATCATTAATTATGAATCTTTTCCCTGCAAACTGGCAGCCCAAGAGTTTGTCCCCCTCCGTTCCATTGGTGATTAGGTCAGTTATGCTTCTAAACTGCTGGTAACCCTTCTGGTTGGATTTAACCTCAACCAGGTTTCCCATGGGCTCATTCACTTTTCCCTTGACATAGATACTTCCTCTGGTCATGCTGATACCCATACGGGTGTCAACATCTCCTTCCACGTAGATGTCTCCCACAGGAATGTCATTCCCGGTTCCTCCGAAGTACTGCAGGTCCACCCCCACGCTGCTGGCAAGACGGTGCCCAGCATCACCATTAATACGGATATTACCCTTGTTTTTAAGGTGTTCCACCACTTCACCAAAGGTTAAATCGTTTCCCGGGATCTTCCAGCTGGGGTCCAGTTTTTCTCCCTTATGCTGCCAGTGGAAGTTGAAGGTAAAATCACACAAACAATCCACAGGTTCAGTTACTTCTATTTCCAGAAATTCCCTTTCCACTTTATCTGATTCACGGCCGAAGATTTTAAACATAACAAGCCCCTCATCTTGTTTAGTATACTCATCTTGCTCAGATTATCTAATCTTCATCTTCTTTATATTAATCTAATCTTCATCTTGCTTATATTATCTAATCTTCCTAATGAAAAACTATATCCTATACCATGTTCTATGATTTGTATTTCTTCACATTTTAGAGAATTTAGAACCTCAACTCTTCTCTTCGCTGGGGGTCCGTGGCTTGATGGACAAGAGAGGATTCACTAATATTACTAACTTTTTCAAATATCTCCCGGGCATTCAACCCCTTTTCTTCTGCAAAATCCCATAAATGAACCAGTTCAAGAAGATCATCGCGGAAATCTGGTAGTCCGTTCCGGATTGAAGATGAAGTAAGTCTGTACTCCACATAACGCCTTGGATCAGATTCTTGATATGGTGGAATCCAGTGAACAAATTTGTAACTTAAATCGATATCGTTTTGTACAAATGTCTCCATAGAATTCCTTTCTGAGGGACTGGAATTCTTATAAATCTTAAATAATTCTTCAAATAAAGGTAAATACTCTTCCCGGTTAACAACGTTTAAATCATTGTGTTCGAAGGGAATTTTAGTTATAATTTCTTTAAATCGTTTAGTATTTGTCAATTTACTCAGTCCTTAGCCCAAGTTTCCTTGAATGTTCCTATTTTTAAGATTGCCTACTTAGAAGATCATATTTAGTAGGTATATAACTATTTTAAAGAGCTTAAATCATTTAAATGATGAATACTATTGTTATTTGAATTTCAAGTTAATATACCCTCAAGTTTAAGTCGAATTAGTGGAACAAATATATGACAATGAAGCAAGAAGTGATCCGATTCCTCCAGAAAAACGGTGTAGAAACCAGGTTTGTCAGTATAGTTGATGAAAAGGTTTATATCAATAATCTGAAATTGTCTAGGTTTTCACGTAAAAAAGAGGAGATATTCCTGGAGGAATTCCCTAATTTTGAAGTAAAGCGTTCCAAGATATTTCAGAAAATCTGCACCCGTGCTTCCCGTGTACTCAAAAATGCACTGAGTCCCCATGATAAAGTACTCCTGAAAGGTCAGGGAAATTGTGTTAATTTAACACTGTATGCCGTTTTAGAGTCATATACTAGGAAATATGGTGTTGAATTAATTGTTCATAATGAAATGGATGGATTGAATGAACTGGAGGTTCAAAAGAAAAAATTAGAACCAAGTATTGATGCAGTGGCCCTGCCACTTACTCTTGACGGGGAAGTGGAGCATATATTGGAAACCATGCTCAATGGTGAGAAATTAGAGCTTTTAAACTCTCAATCAAATAAAAATGGTGTGAAAATGATCTATCCTTTTATTAATGTTCCCCGGTCGTGGATAGAATCATGGATAGCCATTGAAGGTTTAAATTGTGATTTTGGAGATAAAGCTGGGCTTCCTAGGGATATGTTGGAGTTTTTGGAGGGCTTTATTCCTGATGTACGGGAAAAAATGATGAGTTCTGCGGCTTATCTTTCTCAAAAGGATGGATTTTCTCAAAAAGATGGATTCTGATTAAAGAGTTTAAAGATTAAGGAGTATAAATAGAATTTGTGATGAGTTCCCAGAAGGACGAAACGATTTTAATTTATAAAAGTAAAAAAAATAAAGAGAAAAGTCTCGATTAAGATGCAAATGTATTATTAATTGGTATGAGCACCTTTATAATTGATTAGGGGCACCTTATAATTGTTTATGGGCACCTTTATCCACTGGGGCTAACTGAGGGTATTACATCCTGGGAAATGTCCCCGGAGTTAATAGGTGTAATGGGATAACCATAGACATTATCTGGTATGTTACCAGTTATTATTGTTGCACTGTCTGCACTGGCGGTTCCTGAGTTGTATAACCCTCCTCCGTTAGTGGCTCGGTTGTTGGTAATTTTTGTATTTATCAGGAATAAAATACCACCATAATTGTAGATTCCGCCTCCCCATGTAGCGTTTCCATTGGTAAGGGTGAATCCATTTACAGTTAGGGCAAACTGGTTAAATGGTTCCATAGTGGATCCGAATAATCTTATAACACTATTTTTTTGTATTCCATCGATAGTGGTGCTGTCTGAACCTGCTCCAATTAAATAAATATCTTTGTTTATGTACAAGTTTTCATAGTAGGTTCCTGCAGCTACAGATACTGTGCCGTTATCAGTTACTGTCTCTATTGCGTTTTGTATGGTTGCTTTAGGTCCGTTTCCTGTAGCTGGATCGTAAGTAGCTGCTAGACCGTTCCAGGCATCGTTTCCCTGTGTGCTGACATAGATTGTTCCTGCAGCAAAGGATGAGCCCGCAGTAACTGCCGCCATCATAACAAATAATAAAAGGCATGGCACTACTTTTTTCCATTTAAAATTAATTATATCCATTATTTTTTCTCCCCTTAACGATTTTATTTAACCATTCATTTAGTTAGCTATAACTACGCTTTGATATATAATAATTTTGCGATTATTTTTAAAGGACAATGAATATTTTCCTGTTAACAGTTTAATAACAACTCTAAAATGATTAATATATTCATATTTAATTTATATTCAAATGCATCTCTCTTATCTTCATAAAAGAACTTAACACTTCATAAAAACGCAATTTATTATTTAAAAAAGAAAAATAACTCTTTTGATCACTTTTTTATTAAAAAATGGGTTAATGATTTCCTAATTTTCCTAATTTCATTTTAATTTTCATGCTGCTAATACATCAATATAAACATAACAGCAAGGAGAGGCATGGAATTGATAATGCCACGTAGTTTAGCTTTAGGGAGATGCATCTAAATAGGAGAACCTGGACCATTAGAATGGATAAATAAATGAATAAAAAGCAGAAAAGATAACAGTGAAGCTAGGCAACTCCATTCTAGGGGGTTGGAAGTCATATTTAGAAGGAAATTAAAGAGTATGAAAACATCAGATTTGGTGTTTAACTATGTTTTTGATGTTTGTAATGTTTTCTCATAGTTCCACCACAGTTTGAACACTTAATGAAAGTTTCACCCAGCATATCCCTAAATTTTAATCTTTTTTTACAATAAGGACACACTGGCATACCTAATGCTGATGTTATGGTATTAAATACCTTATTAAATCTCATTAAAAAATCAATCTTAAATCCATTTAATTGATTTGAAATTGCTGAAAATGTGAATTTATGTTTAGGCCACAAGCTACTTTTAAGTCTTTGAATTTTTGATTGCTTTTTTTCGAAGGTTCTTTCCTTGTTTGTTCCTATAACATCAATACTTTTGCTAAACCTTATTTTACCCCCACAACTACATTTATTGATAAAATTTCGGGGTGATTCATTAGATTTAAGTTTATAATATCCTCTACATTTATCACAAAGTAAATAACCACTCATTTGAAAACACTCATTTGAAAACACTTCATAATCTCTCATAATCCCTCATAATATTATTAATGGGATTGTTTTAATGGAACTATTCCTGATTGGAGGTAAATATTATTATATTTAATCCCTTTAACATATTTAATCCCTTTAACTGACAAAGTATCTAAACTCAACAAAATTTAAATAGTTATGCACAAATTACACACAAATTATACTTGAATACAATTTCTGAATGCTGATATCTGTGTTTTTGTCCATTAAAAAAATAGGAAGAGTATTAATATTGTCGTATTACTCATTTAAAACTGAAAAGCGAAACCTGCTTCCCATCATCTTTGGATTCGGACTTCCCAGAATCACTTTTATCCTTGGATGTAGTTTTTGAAGAGTTATCTTTCTTATTTTTTACTTTATCCTGGGATTTGGTATCTTTGAGAATGCCTTTTTTCCCCACTTCTTTAGAATTCTTAGAATCATTGGAAATATTTTTAGAAGATTTGTCTACTGATTCTGCACTCTCTATTGATTCTGTGGTCTTTTTAGAAGTCTTTTTAGGCGTAGTTTTAGTTTTAGGAGTTTTAGGAACCTTCTTCACTTTCCTCTTTTTAATCTTCCTGCTCCGAAACTGTTTAACCTCAGCATCCTCCAAGTCGAAGTAGTCTGCCAGATCTCTAGCCAAGTCATCTCCCTCAAACATGATCTCAAAGTAGGGGAAGTATTCAATGGCCACCTTCCGGGATGTGTGAAGTTTGGCTCCGATCTTGGTTGCTACCCTGTCTCTAAGGTCCCTTTTGGCCCGATTTTTGGATAGTTTACTATAGAAAGTTGAACTGGTGTATCTGCTGAATTTTTTGTAGGTCTCATCCTTGGCCAGGGCCACTCCCACGCCCATGAGGTCGTAGGTGTACTTCCAGTAACCATAGTGTCGTGTGTGGAAGGCTCTTCCAAGGTACACATCAGCTTCCGCCACTGCATTATATGCCTTTTCAATCTCTTCTGGTTTTTCATACTCCCGGGGAATGTTCTCGGTTATCTGTTCAAGGATGAAGCCAGGATCTGCCTCCAGGCGCAGGGAATCCTTAATCCTTTTAGGGTTTTTACTTTTAAGCACAGTGCGCACTGAGTCGAAGATGTTGTTAATATCATCTTTTTGGGATATGATCTTTAAATCATCTGAGCTGATTGAGTCTTTACCCTGGGCAATTACCTGCAGATCGTTAATGGCAGATCGCAGATCCCCACGTGATCTTTTGGCCAGTGTACGGAGAACATGTTCATCAAAATCGACCCCTTCCTTGATACAGATTCTCTTTAAAAGAGCAACAATGGAGTTGGTGTGCACCTTGTTGATTTTTATAAGTTGACATTTGGATTTAAGGCTCTGTATACGTTTACTGTAGAGGTCGTTGGCCATCATGATCATAGGGTGATGACCCTCCTTGATGATCTTGTTTATGGCCCGTATACCACCACGGTCCTCATTTCCATGGAGTCCATCTACTTCATCCAGGATTATGAGTTTACGCCCGCCCTGACCAAAGAGGGAGACAGAAGCTGATGCTTCGCCAATGGTGTTCATGATTATGTCGTAGGATCTTTTATCACTGGCATTGAGTTCTATGTGATCTGAGAACTCACCGGCCACCAGATGGGCCAGGGTGGTTTTTCCAGTGCCCGGTGGCCCTACCAGAAGCAGGCACTTCTGGGGATCTCCATGATCCCAGCTTTCCAGCCAGTTTTCAATCTCTTCAATGGCTTTCTTATTCCCCAGAACATCTTTCATGGTCTGGGGACTGTACTTCTCAGTCCACAACATCTAATCTGCCTTTTCTTTTGGTAAGAATTTGGTTAAAAGAGCTTCTAATTGTATTCGGGGGTTGGCACCTTCCCTTATTCTGAAATCGTACTCTCCGATGTGCTCCACCAGTTTAATGTAATCTTCACTTCCAATAAGGTCATCCATGGCCATTTTGGAGACTTCCTGGTAAACCTGGGTTACCATATCTTCTCCACTGGTCCCCTGAACCACCATAACCTCCCTTAGAAGGTCACGGGCGCCCATGAAATCACCATCAAGTGCCAGGTTAACAATCCGGCGTACATCTTTCGGTTTGGCCTTTGAAACCACGTCGTGAACCGTTTCTTCGTTTACTTCCTCACCCATGGATGCAGTGGATTGTAGGATGTTAACTGCCCGACGCATATCTCCTTCGGCGAAATAAACTATGCTTTCAAGAGTCCCTGGAGCATAATTAACGTTTTCTGCTTTGGCGATTATTTCCAGTCTCTTAATGACCTGGTGGCCCTTAATGGGTGCGAATCTGAATATGGCACACCTGGATTGGATGGGGTCGATGATCTTGGATGAGTAGTTACAGGAAAGGATGAATGAGGATGTTTTGGTGTACATCTCCATCTCCCGGCGCAGTGCGTGCTGGGCATCCTTGGTCATGTTATCCACTTCATCCAGGAATATGATCCTGAATGGTGCACCCATTGCCTTTAACCGGCAGAAACTTTTAATATCCTTACGCACAGTTTCGATACCCCTGGCATCAGAGGCGTTGAGTTCCAGGAAGTTCTGCTTCCAGTATTCACCCAGCATGGCTTTGGCCAGTGCAATGGCAGTGGTGGTTTTTCCCACTCCTGCCGGGCCGGTGAACATGAGGTTAGGCATGTTCGCTTCGTTAATGTACTGTTTGAGTCTTTGTATAATGTGATCTTGACCCACAACCTCATCCAGAGTTTGTGGTCGGTATTTTTCCACCCATGGTCCGTTCATGATTATCACCGTTTTTTTTATTTCTAATATTTTTGTGAATGTAATATGATTATTGGTATGTAACTGTTATTTTAAAAAGTTTTAAAATTTGAATATAATCCTGTTATTTATATATTTCCATGGTCAAATTTTACTTTATTTTTTTAAAAAATTAATAACAATATTTAAAAAAATGTTATAATTAGTTAGCATTAGTTTATTGGTTAAAAAAAAATAAATTAAATTTAAAATTTGAATTTTGTAGGTTATTTTTATAGGTTATCAGGACATTTTTATAGGTTTATCAGGAGGCCTATTAGAAATTTCCATATTCTATGTGAATAAATGGGCAATTTCTGGATGCATGCTTTTTTTGATGTTTAGTTGATCCATTGCCTTACCATAGGATTTTTTAATTTCCATGAATTCTGGTCTTACCATGGCCCGGAATGCCTCGTAACCCATTACCCTTCCATAGTTTTCGGTTATGACTTCGATCATGCGATTGAAATCCTGGATGAATATTTCTTCACGCTCCTGGAGAGGTATTGCCTCAGAGTTTTTCTTTATCTGGGTAAAGTCAATGGTGGCGTTGCTTTTGAGATCAACATTTTCCAGGAGTCTCCTGCATTTTTCAAAGGGCAAAAATTTTTTGGTTAGTCCTCTGGCTGGAGCAACACCCATGATTTTGGCAGCCCCCATGGACATGGCCAGGAATATGGATTCGTAAATGTTTAATATAAGTTCTGCACGTTTTTCAGGATCTTCAGGGATTTCAACATCCGTTGGTAGTGAAGGGAATGAAATAGGTGGTCTGACGGTGGGTATGCTTGGTTTCACCTCTTCAACTTCAGTTTCAGCAACTTCAATTTCAGTTTCCATTTCTAATTCTTCTACTTTTAATTCTTCTATCTTATCTGATTTTGTTAATTTTCCAGTTTCAACTTCGCTCTTAACTTCAGTTTCAAGTTCAGCTTTTACATCAGTTTCAAGTTCAGTTTCAATACCTACTGGTGGTTCTTCAGGAACTACAGGTTCATTTACCTCAGCAAGGGGTTCTGCAGTTATTTTTTTGGCTTTTTCCAAAACAGGTTCTAAGACAGGTTCATCCGCTGATTCTGAAAGAGTTTCCAAAGGTAGATCTTCAACAGTTTTTTCATCTGCAACAACCGTTTCAATTGGGGGTTCTTTTGTTGCAGTTGTTTCAGGTAACGGTTCCTCTGTTGTAACCGGTGTTGTGGGTATTTCTTCAACTGGCACTTCTTCAACTGGCACTTCTTCGGGGATTGAAATTTCTTCTACTATGGTTTCTTTTGGAACTTCTAGTTCAAGATCACGGGTTACTTCATGGATTTTCTGGGATGCTCTTTTGGCATTCACCAGCACCATGCCCACATTAGCTGAGCCCTGCATTAAAATGATTAAATGCACCTTTTCCAAACCTAAAAAAAGAGCTTTACCTCCAGATGACTCCACTAATACTCTTTCCATTTCTCCCTGGCCTGATGAGTTTAACAGCCTTAGGGAGGAGCTGGAAATAACTTGGGACATGGGGCCGAAAAGGTTTATATCAACATCAACCCGTAAGTTGTGGTGTAATATCCGTCCATCACTGGCCACAATAAGGATACCCTCCACATCGGGGGTTTTATCCAGGTCCACGGTAGTCTTTTCCAGTTGCATCTTCAAATGGGTGTCAGTCATTGGATCACTAGACTTAGTAAGAAAACTTAATACTATAAAATATTCTTACTCTATCTTTTTATTATGCTTATCGTTTTTTACTAAGGCGGGGAAATAGTGCTATGGTTGTATTGATTAAAACATGTTCACATTTCTAAGGATATAAAAGCTGTAATAATGTAATAAGGTTGTAATAATGTTAATAAGCAATGGGAATCATTTATTTTACTTAATTCTTATTTGTATAATGGAATAGACGGAAGTGGTCTTTCAATGTTATTTTATAATTATTAATACACGGAAGTGTGTTGATTCACTGATTTGATTCACTGATAGTAATCCCAGCTATAATTCAACTTGAAGATTAGTAATTTTAGAAAAAATTCGTCTAATCTGAAATTAATTCGATTAAGAGTCCTAATTTAGAATGAGTGAAATTAAAAAAATAAGAATTTTGAGGTTTTTAAAAAATAACCTCAGAGTAAGTGTTTTTTCAGAAGTTGACCTTCGCTGTCGTAGATGTCCACTGCGAGTGGTGAACTTCCATCAATAGCATGGGTTGCACAGGAAAGACAGGGGTCATATGCCCTTACAATCATTTCCAATCTGTTTTTAAGCCCTTCAGAAACTTCTTCACCATGTATCATCTGTTTAGCGGTTTCCCGAACTCCAATATCCATGGATAGGTTGTTCTGGCCGGTGGAAACAATCAAGTTAGCCCGGTTAATGAATCCTCCTGCATCGGTTTCATAGTCGTGAATTAGGATTCCTCGTGTAGCTTCAATCATACCCACTCCCCTTTTGGTTTCACTGGATTTTTTGGCTTCATCCCTGGTTATTAATGGTTCTGAAAGGTTCTGACGTAGGTCAGTGCCGGTTATGCTGTCGTCTTCTAAAAGTTCCACAGCTCTTTCAGCAGCATACATCAACTCGATTAAACGGGCGTAATGGTACAGAAGTGCGTTTTGAGCAATTCCATACTGGTCCTTGTATTCACCATACAGGGCTGAAGCTTTTTCAGTGGGTATGGTATCTGCCACATTCAGCCGGGCCAGCGGACCCACGCGGTAGTTACCTTCAGGGAATCCTATCTGTTTCAGGTAGGGGAATTTCAGGTAGGACCATGGTTGAACTTTTTCTTCAATGTAGTCCAGGTAATCAGCGGCTGCAAATTCATAAACCTGGTTACCGGATTTATCAATGATCTTGGCTGGTCCGTCATAGAACTCGATGGAACCACCATTGCTTAACGCTCCGAAATGACTTTCAACAGGACCTAAAGCTTCGATAGCTTCACTGTACTGGGCGAATAATGGTTTGGCTACTTCAACACCCTGTTCTATCAGGCCTATTGCATCTTTAGATTTGGATAATAGTTGAGCTTGTTGTTCGGATGTTATGCCTCTGGATTGTCCTCCGGGAATTGCAGTTACCGGGCTTATGGGTTTTCCACCCACAATTCCTGTAATTTCCTGCCCTATTTTCCGAGTTTTTATGGCCATCATTGCAAGGTCAGGATTGCTTTTCAGGATCCCTATCACGTTTCGCATTGCAGGGTCTGAATCAGGACCCATAACTAGGTCCGGGGCACCCAGGAAGTAGAAGTGGAGTGAATGGGAGTGTATGTACTGTCCCAGGAGCATGAGTTCCCTTAGTTTTTTAGCTGTTTCTGGCACTTCCAGTCCGAAAACCATATCAGTGGCTTTGGCCGCTGCAAGGTGATGTGCCGTCTGGCATATACCACATATGCGTGGTGTGATTCTGGGTGCTTCTTCTACAGCAGCACCTTCCAGGAATTTTTCAAATCCCCTGATTTCCATAACATGGAAGTGGGCATCGGCCACATTCCCGGCATCATCCACCTGAACTGTGATCTTAGCGTGACCCTCTATCCTGCTTACAGGGCTAATTTCGATATTTTTCATAGTATCACCATTTATTGACTCACTTTTTAACCAGTTGGGGGATGAGTGAAACCTGTTTATCCTCCATGGTAGTACTTCCAATTACGAATCCGTAGATAACATGACCAATGTCATAAAGCTGTTTTTCCACGTCTTTTTCTGGCATCTTGGAAAGGTGAGCTATTCTTTTGATGACTCCGTTGTAGATATCATGGCTGGGTTCCCTTAAAACATCAAGGGAAGGTCCTCCACAGCCGTGACAGGGGATTCCTGCTTCTGTACAGAGACCACCGCAGCGGCCTAGAGTCACTGACCCTAAACAAACGTATCCCTGACTCAGGAAACATTTACCTGGTT
>Ga0074198_1000046_pt1 | contig 210565 bp, 200 predicted proteins | sample EPASupsiteSAE323_FD_64527 | JGI IMG/M metagenome (GOLD analysis project Ga0074198, IMG submission 64527) | Bioremediated contaminated groundwater from EPA Superfund site, New Mexico - Sample SAE3-23 | ecosystem: Environmental > Aquatic > Deep subsurface > Groundwater > Contaminated ...
CGACGACTTCGTTGCCGCTCAGAAGACGGACGAATTCGCAGCTGAATTTGCCATGATGGCGGATGCCATGACTTCTTTCAAAAATATTGTAGATATGAATGCTGCCTGGACGGCCGGCGACAAACAGATGAAACAGCTCTTCGCCACCCGCACCATGCATTCCGGTGCTAGAGTTTACTGCGGCAAGCTGTTGCTCTCCCAGGCCATCTTAGCTTCCAAGAAGCTCGCGGAACTGGGCGACGATCACTTCGACGCCAATTTCTACAAGGGCAAAATCGCCAGCGCCAAGTTCTATATAATGAACCATGTTACCGATGTCTTCGGATTCGAGAAGGCCATGAAGGCTGGCGACAAGAGCGCTATTGACATAGCCGAAGCGTCCTTCATTTAATATAGAAGGACCCTTCCCCCATGGCAGGAAGCCAAATTTAAATTAAAGAAATGAAAAGAGGCTGTACCTTAATCCAATTTGGGTTTGGGACGGCCTCTTTTTTTGACGGCTTCAACACCCAGCTAGGTTGGGGTTTTCATTGAGATATAAATAAACCGCTTTTAGTCTCTTAAAACGGGTTTTGTCGACAGGCTGAGCTATTAATATAGTAATTTTCATTTAGTATAAAAAGAAACGCATTTCTTATTTGGAAGAACAGACTAGTATAGAAACAGCAAATGCTAATAATACTATTAACGAATTATATTGAAGGGAGGCAACCGTATGGCAAACAAAGAAAAAGAGAATAAAATTAAACCGGTTGAAGTAAACAATAAAAGAGCTTGGGCTGTAGAAAGAGAAAAAAGAGATAATGAATGTCCAGTCAAAGATGGCGATAATTGCAAAGTACCGGGAAGTTTTGGAGATTCGGATCCAATAGGTGGAAGTTAATAATAAACAATATAAGTTATTTTCTCCCGAATAATAACAAAAAAATGCCATGTGGTTAATTTCGTATTGAACAACCTATCCACAAATTTATTTGTTTGCAAGCAGAAAGGAGTTCGTAAGAGCTCCTTTCTGCAGACCATCAAAAAAGCCCAATAGCTTCGTTATTAACGAAAGCCCATTCAATCAATGTAATCTATACGAGGACGTGACCTTACTGTGAAGCAGAAGGTCCGTCGCCACACATCAGCCGCCTCAATCACTGGCTTTCATTAATGCCTTGCTCTTGCATCATTAGTCGTACCGCAAGCGTACATCAGTAGTACCCTTGGGTGAACTTTTTTGTTCGGTCTGCCTTTATTTACACTTTTCAGTAAGTAATTAATTTATTATGTATAAAGATTTATTGCTTGAACGGTATGTTTAAGGTTCCGATGGCTATATCACGAGGGTTTGCAAGGCTGCGGGTAATGCCGTATTTGGCCGCTTTGCGAACAACTGTCGACTGATTGATTTCTAAAACCCGGGCGACTTCATAGGTGGAATTATAACGGGCGAAAGCATACTGTAATAGTTTGCGTTCGGTTTCTTCTACCGCCGAACGTAAAGAAATATTAGGTTGGTACCCGGAAGGTTCATGGTTTATACTATCCAGCCACATAGGCAGATCTTCCACTACGATATGGTCGTGGGCTGTAGTCACCACCAGCCGTTCAATAAGATTCTCCAACTCTCTGACATTTCCCGGCCAATCATGCTTCATAAAACAGGCAATAACTTCGGTATCCAACTTTTTATCAACCTCATTGGCATAATATTTACGGTTAAAATAGTCCAGGAAGTAACTGGTTAAAACCGGAATATCCTCGCGACGCTCGCGCAAGGAAGGGACATGAATGGGCACTACATTTAAGCGGTAATAAAGATCCTGACGGAACATGCGGTTGTTTATCATTTCATTTAAATTGCGGTTGGTGCCGGTCAGTATTCTTATATCGACCTTGATGGGTTTAATCCCACCTACCCGGGTTATTTCCTTATCCTGCAGCACCCGAAGAAGTTTGACCTGCAGGCTCAGCGGCATATCACCTATTTCATCCAGGAACAGGATACCTCCGGTGGCGAGTTCGAAAAGACCGACCTTTCCTTTGCGGCTGGCTCCCGAAAAGGCACCCGGTTCATAACCGAAGAATTCCGATTCCAAAAGATTTTCTGGAATAGCCCCGCAGTTAATCTTTATCAGAGGTCCATTATTTCTATTGCTATTGGCATGAATGACATCGGCAATTAATTCCTTGCCCACCCCGGATTCACCTTGAATCAATACAGTTGATTCGACCTTGGCTACCCGGATGGTCATTTTGACAAGATCTCGCATCAATTTGGAATGAACCACGAATTGCTTAGGAGTAGTTGACTTGAGCGAAGAAACTTTATTTTCAGCAGGCGGTGTAATCTCTTTAGGCCGGTATTCCTGGGCCGCATATACGACCTGAATCTTTTGTACATCGATGGACAATAAATCCTCTATACGGGTATTCAGGGGGAGTTCCTGGGCAATAAGGTATAGCAGGTGGGTACGGGTTATAAAACCCTGAATTGCACCCTCATCGTTAACCACCTGCAGGCCTTCAATATGATGTTCGAGAAACATGCGAGCGAGCTCGACGACTGTTTGTCGAGCTTTAATCTGTACCGGATTGACGGTAATCATTTCGCTGTTTATCATAATCCTCACTCTTAACGATAATTATTACTTCTAAAACTTGTATAAGTCTTATGTTAACACAAAATTAATGCGCTGGTAAGGTATGTTGCTTTTATACTGCAGTAGAAATAAACTATTAATGCATCCAATAAATTTAAAACAGGTGGTATATTATGAAAGTTGAATTCGCTTACGGGAAAAAATATCTGTCTCTAAACATTGCGGGAGAACAAACTATCGATGCTATTGAAATCGCCCCGACTCCTGCCGGTATGCAAAATGAGGAACTTGTTGCAAACGCTCTGCAAAATCCGATAGGAACAAAACCTATAAATGAAATAATCAGCAGCAAGGCAGCTAAGGATGCTGTCATAATTGTTAATGACATAACCCGTCCCACTCCTAATTCATTGATTCTTCCCCCGCTGCTAAGGGAAATTGAAAACGGCGGTATCAGCGCAGATAAGATCAGCCTGATAGTTGCCACCGGCATTCATCGCGGACATACCCATGATGATAATCTGGCGGTATTTGGCGAAGATATTTGCCGAAAATATAATATTGAAAATCATAATTGTGATGGTAATCTACTTTCTCTAGGCATATTAAGCAATGGCATGGATTTAGTGATCAACCGCACCGTTGCTGAAGCTGATTTGTTGGTTACTACCGGGGTTGTCAGCTTGCACTATTTTGCCGGCTACTCCGGAGGGAGGAAATCCATTTTACCGGGGATAGCTGCTCGTCAGGTCATAGAAACCAACCATAAGATGATGAATGATGAGCGGGCTAAATTGGGCAATTATAAGGATAATCCGGTCAGTCATCTTATGGTGGAAGCAGCCCGTAGGGTCGGTGTTGATTTTATTCTTAACGTAGTCACCGATTCTAACAAGAAGGTCACATTTTGTGCTGCGGGGGATGTATATGATGCCTGGCTTAAAGCGGTCGAGTTTTGTGAAATGACTAATGTGGTTAGAATCAAGGATATGGCGGATATTGTTATAGCCAGTTGCGGAGGCTATCCCAAGGATATAAATATGTATCAGGCCCAGAAAGCCCTGGATGCTGCTGTACTGGCGGTTAAACCGGGTGGCACCATTATCCTGCTGGCAGAGTGCCGGGAAGGTTTGGGAGAGGAAACATTTCAGGAATGGATAGAAAGTGCTTCTTGTCCACAGGATATTATAAACAGGTTCCATTCTCAGTTTGAACTTGGTGGGCATAAAGCCTTTGCCATATGTCGTATCCTTGACCGGGCTGAGATTATGCTGAAGAGCGAGCTGGATCCTGCTAGCGTTCGGAACATGTATATGACCCCATTTGACGATATGGACTCTGCCCTTGAAACCGCTCTTCGCAAGCATGGTCGGAATGCCAGGATACTGCTGATGCCCGATGCGACCAAAGTTGCGGTAAAAGTGACGAATAAATAGTCTTTTATTTCAATATTATAAATATTGAAAGTTTCGTAGTTTAAGGATAATGCGCAGTAAGGGGTAACGTAATAGGACGCGGACTACGCGGAATTAATAAGACTGACGCGGCTTTTTTATTCTTTTAATATTAAACAACGGGGGCACAGGGGCACAGGGGGACGGTTCTCGTGTGCTACACAGCAGTACAATTATCACACGAGAACCGTCCCCCTGTGCCGTCTGTGCCCCCACAATAAAAGTAAAAAGTCCGCGCTGGTCATAAACGTCACCCTACGGGTACTACTGATGTGCCGTAGACGGCACCAATAAGGTTGCCGCGTCCGTCCCCCTATGGGGACTACTGATGTGAACTTCGTTCACGACGATGTAGCCGCGTCTATCGTCTTTATTATGTCGTATAATAGGTCTACTGCGAAAGATGAATTAATAATTGAGGAGATCCGATATGTACAGTGAATTGTTTAAGATGCTTCCCCCAGAAATACTTAAAGCCGATGAGCCCATGAAAGAGCATACTACCTTCAAAATTGGCGGTCCGGTAGACTTGATGATTTTACCCCGGGACGTTCAGGAACTTAAGCTGAGCGTGGACATTTGCCGTGAAAACCAGATTCCGATGTTGGTGATGGGCAGGGGAAGTAACCTTTTAGTGAGAGATAAAGGTATTCGCGGAGTAGTCATAAAATTGGACAGCAATTTTAATGCGATACAGATCCATGGAGGGGATATTTGGGCTCAAGCCGGGATCATGATTGCGGAACTGGCCAGAATAGCCGCCAATGAATCATTGACCGGCCTGGAATTTGCCGAAGGGATTCCGGGAAGTCTGGGCGGAGCGGTGGCAATGAATGCTGGGGCCTACGACGGAGAAATGCAGGATATAATTGCTGAAGTCGAGGCTATCAGCCCGACCGGGGATATAAAGAAATATTTACCACCGGATATAGGTTTTGCTTATCGGAAAAGCTGCTTTCAAAACAACGGTTGTATTGTGACCGCTGCCCTGCTGCAATTAAGTGCGGGTAATAAAGATCAAATTCAACAGAAAATGTTGGATTACGCTCATAGAAGAAGGGAAAAACAGCCGCTGGGATATCCGAGTGCGGGAAGTGTTTTTAAAAGACCGGCCGGTATATATGTTGGGCCCATGATCGAAAAGCTTGGCTTTAAAGGGCATAAGATCGGGGGGGCGGAGGTCTCCTCGCAACATGCGGGCTTTATAGTGAATACCGCCGATGCCAAAGCCAGTGATGTCTTGCAGCTTATTGAAAAAATCCAGAAAGCAGCCCGCGAACGGTACGGGGTAGAACTGCATCCGGAAATCAGGGTGGTGGGAGAAGAATAACGATGGCAAATGCGACAGTGACCAAGAAGGTAGTTTTATGTGCCCTAAATGCCAAATATATTCACAGTTCACTTTCCCTGCGTTATCTGCAGGCATACTGCCGGCAATATAATAATTGCCAGATCGATATAAGGGAATTTACAATCAATCAAAGCGCCAGTGAAACCATGGCTGAAATCTTTCTTCTTCAGCCTGATATCCTGGCCTTTTCCTGTTACATATGGAATATTAATAAGATTTGCGAAATATGTGCTGATTACAAAAAAGTGGCCCCATCAACGCACATAATTCTGGGAGGACCCGAGGTTTCCTATGATTCGGTTGAGGTACTACAGGACAGGCCTTATATAGATTGTATTGTAAGAGGGGAAGGGGAGTTAAGTTTTAATGAACTAATTACGGTTTTGCTTGAATCCGCACCTCTGCATGATGTGGCCGGAATCACTTACCGGGATGGAGCAGAAATCCACCATAACCAGGATCGTGATCTAATTATTAATCTGGATCAAATACCCTTTCCGTATCAAGGATGTATGGACAGCCTGGCGGATAGGACTGTATATTATGAAAGTTCCCGGGGCTGCCCGTTCAATTGCAGCTATTGCCTGTCATCCACGATTAAAGGAGTACGCTATTTTTCACTGCCACGGGTCAAACGCGACTTGCAGATATTGCTTCAGCAACAGGTCAGGGAGATAAAATTTGTAGATCGTACCTTTAATAGTGATGAAAAACGAGCTCGGGAGATCATGGAGTTCATTGTTGCAAATCGGGGTAGGGCGCAAGTCCATCTGGAAATAGATGCGGGAATAATTTCCGACAGCCTTATGGACTATTTGGCCGGGGTTCCGCATGGTATATTTAATTTTGAAATTGGGATTCAATCAACCTTTAAACCGGCCCTGGATGCAGTACGCAGACGACATGATTGGGAAAGATCGAGCTATAATATACAGAAACTCAGATCGTTTGCAAATATTCACTTGCATCTGGATCTTATCGCCGGTTTGCCTCACGAGACTTACCAGGATTTTAGCCGTACTTTTAATATGGTTTTTAGTTTACAGCCGGATTATTTACAGTTAGGGTTTTTAAAACTATTGAAAGGTTCAGACCTGCGTCGGGAGTCCTGGAGAAATAATTATAGCTTTCAAACCCAGCCCCCGTATCAGATACTTTCCCATAATCACCTGGAATATCACGAGGTTTTAGCATTAACCCGAATAGAAGAACTACTTGACCGCTACTATAATTCCGGTCACATGTGCAAAACTATGAACTATATTCGTAAAGAAATATATACCGATAACCCCATAGGCTTTTTTAAGGAATTTGCGGATTACTGGCTTAACAAACGGCTATTTGGACTGGGGCATAAAAATGAAGCCCTATACACGTATCTACTTTCCTTTATCAGGGAAAGGCACGCCCTGCACTTTTTTACCTGCCATGAATTAATGAAGTATGATTATCTATGTAAAAATCACAAATACACTTTGCCGGAAGGTCTGATCAGCCATAATCCGGATAACGTTAATGACCTGATCTATTCCTACACGCGCAATCAGGAATTTATTGCAAATTATATACCGGAGTATATAGGCTTAAGTCCACGTGAAATAAAGAAACAGTTGCATCTGGAATATTTCCATTTAGATCCCAGAAGCATGAATAAGGTTAGCCAGTCCACAGCAGTATTATTCAGCTACGATGCACATACGAAAACTGCTGCGCGGATTATTTATTTGGACGAAATCCAATAGATTAATAATGGCCATCAGTTATAAAAAGGAGCCACAGTAGGGGGCCGCTGTGCGGCTAAAGCAGTGTAAAGATTCGGGCAGTTCAGAATAGCTATTTCATAATTTAGTATAATACGCTAAAATTACTTTGAATAGTTGTTCGGTAAAGGTTGGTTTTCCGGGAAACTGGCTTGAAAATGAACGTGATAGGAGTATTAATGATGTCCCATAATGAAATTGTAGCCCGGGAGGGCTGGTTGTTTATTGCTTTTTTTGCTTTATTGGCAGGCATTCTTTACTTGACCATAGGGTATGCCGGAGCGGTTGCGGGCTTTGTTTTAACCGTCTTCTGCGTATATTTTTTCCGTAATCCGGAACGTCGAATAGCTGCACAAAAAGGCAATGTGGTCGCTCCGGCCGATGGCCGAATAATGGATGTTCAAGAAATGGTGGAAGACCACTATATTCATGGCAATACGGTTCGGGTAAGAATATTTTTAAACATCTTCAATGTCCACATTAACCGTAATCCCATTGAAGGACGGGTGGAATGGGTAAACCGGGTATCAGGAATATTTTTACCCGCATACAAAGATGAGGCCAGCCAGAAAAACGCGCGTAACTATGTAGGCATAATGAGTGAATGGGGAAAGATTATGGTGGTGCAAATCACCGGACTGGTGGCCAGAAGACTGGTGTGCTGGGTTCAGCCGGGGGAATATCTGGCTACCGGACAGAGATTTGGACTGATTCGCTTTGGATCCTGCACCGAAATATATCTTCCGCAAACAGTTGAAATTTTGGTTGAACCGGGTCAGAAAGTGAAAGGAGGAGAGACTGTAATTGCTAGATTTTGTGAATAGGAGCTGGGCTAATACCATAACCCTGATTAATATTGTTTTTGGTTCATTATCTCTAGTTAGTACAATCAATAACGATTACTACAATGCTGCCATTTTGATTCTTCTGGCAGTCATTATGGATGGTCTGGATGGCCGCATAGCCCGAAGATTGGGGATCATATCCGAAATGGGGAAAGAACTGGATTCACTCTGTGACTTGGTTTCCTTTGGGGTCGCACCGGCACTATTGATCTATTCCCAGACGCTGGTGGCCTTCCCTTATGAGATTGGCCTTATAGCAGCGATTTTGTATATTATGTGCGGGGCTTTGAGATTGGCCCGTTTTAATGTTATGAATATTAAAGACTATTTTGTGGGGGTTCCTATAACCCTGGCCGGAGCTCTTATGGCGGTCGTTTCATTTGTGGCCTACTTTCTTTCCGGATACTTGGTGCTGGGAATAGTAGTATTCCTATCTATCATGATGGTTAGCACGATTAAAGTACGTAAGTTTTAGTTGATAATCGCCTCATCGACATTGTTTTTGAATCAAATTATGATTGTGCTGAGGGATGGAGGACGAAGTCGTGCCGGACGTGCGCATTGAGGGTTTACGGGGGCGCAAAGCGGATATATTGGAACATGAGCGTTCCTCCAAGTCCGCTATACTGCTTCCGCTGGTCGATTACCAGGGGGAGATCTGTGTTCTTTTTGAGAAAAGGTCTGCCCAGTTAAAACAGCAACCGGGGGAGATATGTTTTCCGGGAGGCGGCGTCGAAGAGAGCGATCAGGGAACGGCGGTGGCAGCGGTGCGAGAGACCTGTGAAGAACTTGGTATCGAGGCGGATGATATTGACCTGATAGCTCCTCTGGATATAATGGTTACCCCATTTAACACCATTATTTATCCGTATGTTGCTTACATTAAGGACTATGCCAGAATAATGCCCAATTGCGATGAAGTGGAAGAAGTATTTTGTGTGCCCTTAAGTTTCCTGTCAAAGAATAAACCCATTATCAAAAAAATGTCTCTGAAGATGGATGCTCCAGAAGATTATCCCTTCGAGCTGATTCCCTACGGTAAAAACTACCCTTTCCGCCAAGCCTCTTACCCCCAACATTTCTACCTATGGAAGGACCGGGTAATATGGGGACTGACTGCCCGCATACTAAACCATTTCTTGAACCTGATAAAATGTACCGACGAAAAAACTAAATAAGGGTCTGCGCTTATCCGCGTGCATCGTTCTTGCGTCGCATAATATGTCTACTGCGAAGTATTAACTTGCTTTAGCAGTTGCATGATTTCCTCCAACAGATCACCGGTATGGCCGGTGTCTATTTTTATGGTAGCGGCATGATCCATCTGAGTATGACCTTTATTAATAATGATTAGTTCCTGGGTAAAGGTACTGAACTCCTTAACAAAACCTGCCAGGGGATATACGGTTAGGGAAGAACCGATAACCACAAGTAAGCGCGCTCCTAAAATGGTCTCCTGGGCATCCATGTACCCCTTAATCTGCTCCCCAAACAGTACAACATCAGGTTTTAACATAGTGCCGCATTTTGCACAAATGGGAACCACATGTGGGAAATTGGTCACATAGGGGCCATCGTAAACCGCCTGGCAATCAGAAGCTGTGCATAGAAAACGGTCGGCATTGCCGTGAATGGCGATGACTTTACGACTGCCTGCCTTCTGATGCAAATTGTCAATGTTCTGGGAAACAATCGCTTTAATTAGACCTTTTTTCTCCATATCGGCCAATATAAAATGAGCATGACTTGGATCTACCGGAGGGAACATGAAATGTTCTCGATAAAAGTCGTAAAATATATCCGGAGATTTTCGAAAAAAATCAATATTGATGATATTCATAACCCGGTTTTCACCTAACTTACGGTATATACCATTCACACCGCGAAAATCTGGTATACCCGCTTCCGTGCTTATGCCTGCACCGGTTACCACCACAGTGTTTTTGGAGCGTTTTATCATAGCTGCAATTTTACCGGCACCATTAATCATTAAAATCCCTCCTCAAAATATTATAACAATATTTCTATAAAAAAACGCCCTCATAAGCGTTTGCTTATGAGGACATTTATTTTGAAAACATATCCAGGTGGCGGAGAAAGACTTGACCCCGTGATCCGAGATTAACGATCCTTGAACCGATTCAACTAACCCGAAACAATCCACCTATTAAATTACCCGAGATCTATTTCCAGAGACCCTCTCATTTAGTGGTAAGGCACCTTACTGTCTACCGACTTAAGATACTAGGCTATCCCAAGTTCTCCGCCACCACATCTATAGTATAAAACATGGAAGGTAAAAAATCAAATTATTTTAAAAATTATTATGATGTATATCTGCTCAATTTCATTCTTTCACACGCCAGTCAGGAGCTTCCTCATTCCAGTTCCAGCGTTCGAAAAACTCGCGGGGTGGATGGATAACCGTAGCCTCGCATCTGGCTGTTACAGTACCGTCGGCCAATCGAATTTCTCCAGCCACATGAGCCCCCCGGTGACTGGCTTTTCTTATCCAGCCTACCGCCCGCAAAAGCTGTCCGGTGGGAGTAGGATGATGGTATTTTACTTCCAGGCGGGTAGTCACCGTAAGTCCATCCTCATTATCCCTCAGCATCAATGCCCGACCCGAAGTTTCGTCCAGAATCGCGGCCACGATTCCGCCATGTACAACCCCCGGATAGCCATTAAAACCATTAGGTACAATAACTTCACCCCAGATCTGCTGCAATTCATGGTCATTGTACCAGTTCATTTTCAGCCCAATATCATTTTCTCTGCCGCACATAAAACAATTACGGGAAGTTGGCTGTTTTATCATCATGAAACTCCTCTCTATAATAGTGGTTGAAAACACCAACTGAGCTCAAAACATTTGAGACCAAGAATACTACTCTTTCTTTATTATAATAATTGTATCATTAAATATAATAAACGAAAGCTGTGGACAGATGTTTTGGACAGGAATCAAAGCAATTTGTCACGAACCTATTAGCAACATTTATATTTGGAGGTCAATGATGGGTGTAAAAATTATTACTGATAGTACCGCCTATATTGATGTCCGGACGTTGAAGGAATTGGATATTACCGTGATACCTTTGAGTGTCCACTTTCCTGATGTGTATTATAAGGAGACTGAGGTAGATTACGAAGAATTTTATCGCCAGATTGAACGTGAAGGGATTATTCCCACATCTTCACAACCGGCCAGGGGAGAAGTAGATGGAATATTGGCCCGAACTGTGCGAGGCGGAGATGACGTGTTGGCCATTTTTATTTCCTCGGAAATGAGCGGCACTTATCATTCGGCCTTAAAAGCCAGGGAAATGATACTTCAGGACTACCCAGGCGTTCGGATAAGAATTGTAGACTCCCGCACCAACTGCATGGCTATGGGTTTAACTGTTATAGCTGCGGCCAGAGCGGCCCGGGAAGGTAAAACTTTGGAAGAGATTGAGGAGATAGCTTATCAAAGTATGCTGCGAACAAAATTCTATTTTGTTCCCAAGGGACTGGAATATTTGAAGAAGGGTGGGCGCATAGGCGGAGCGGCTGCTCTTTTAGGTTCTATTCTGCAGATAAAACCTATACTCTATGTTCTGGATGGCAAGACCGCATTGCTGGAAAGGGTTAGAGGGCAGCGTGCGGCCATCGGGCGAATGCTGAAACTGCTGGATGATGATTACGAGCGCTATGGGATTAGAATGGTAATGGTGCATCATATTAGCTGCCCGGACGAAGCCGTTCAATTGGCGCAGACCATTGCAGACCGGTATGGTCTCAAAGTAAGCACCCATCCTATTGGTCCGGTGATAGGGCTGCATGTCGGACCGGGGACCTTGGCCATTGTTTATTGTACAGAAAACTATTAATATGAATGGTATAATCAAAGAGGATAAAAATAACCAATATTAAAGGGGAGGTAGTTAAGTGAAAAAGGTATGGATTATTGTCCTGGCGGTAGTATTGCTTTTGGGATTTTCAGCCATTGGTAGTTACAATGGTCTGGTAGGTCTCAACGAATCGGTGAACGGAAAGTGGAGCCAGATAGATGTTCAATTACAACGCCGGGCTGACCTGATTCCCAATCTGGTGTCAACCGTGCAGGGTTACGCTGCCCACGAGCAGGCTATACTCAAGAATATCGCCGATGCTCGTAGTCGTCTGGTAGGAGCCCAAGGGGTGGCCGACAAGGCCGCTGCCAACGAAGAACTTTCTTCGACACTGTCTCGTTTGCTGGTTGTGGTGGAGAACTATCCAAACTTGAAGGCTGATGCCAATTTCCGCCAACTGCAAGATGAGTTAGCCGGAACTGAAAATCGCCTTGCGGTGGCACGTAAGGATTATAATGATTCCGTACAGGTTTACAATGCCAAGATCAAGACATTCCCCAATGCAATGTGGGCGGGTATGTTGGGATTTTCACCCCGCGAATACTTCCAGGCTGATGCAGCCTCCAAAACTGTTCCCAAGGTTGAATTTAAACAGTAGAGGAGTTAAGCATGGATAAATATATGTCCTGCTCCCCAAATACAGCGAGTATTAAAGCGAGAAAATGGTTTAGTTTCAAGCTGCACTCGATGTTAATTTGGCTGGGGGTTTGCATCATCTCTTGGATGATGCTGTTTCCAGTACCAGCGATGGCTGCAGCTACCTTACCTGAACCGCCTCCGGGCTTGTATGTGCTGGATCAGGCCGGGGTGATGAGCAATGAGACCAAGTCCATGATCATCAACACCAGCCAGGAGCTTAATCGTCAGACCAAGGCTCAGGTTGCGGTGGTTACCTTGAAAACCTTGGATGGCCAACCTATCGAAGATGTAGCTTTGGGTATAGGGCGTAAATGGCAGCTGGGTGATAAGCAGTTGAATAATGGTTTAGTTATCCTGGTAGTGCCGTCTGAGCGTAAGTCCCGGATAGAAGTTGGATACGGACTGGAAGGTGCTCTGCCGGATGCCAAGACCGGCCGTATTCAGGATGAGTATATGCTGCCTGCTTTTAAGCAGGGCGATTATGATTCAGGATTGGCGAATGGTTATAAGTCGATAGTGGCCGAAGTTGCCAAAGAATATGGCGTTAGTCTCAACATACAGGGCGGAACAAGCACTCCGACTCAAGCCCCGGTCAAGAAAAAAGTGCCTGCCTGGCAGACAATTCTGGGCGTGATTGCCCTGATATTTTTGCTGTGGTTAGACAATCGCTTTCTTGGTGGGTTTTTAACCGGATTCATACTTGGAATGCTTTTCCGCGGAGGCGGAAGAGGAGGAGGAGGAGGAGGGGACTCCGGTGGTGGCGGCTCTTTTGGAGGCGGCGGCAGCAACCGTGACTGGTAATTGTCCAATACTAGGGAAATGTTCTTAACGGGCAGTCTACTAGTTTGACGAATCTGAAGCCTTTATCTTTTAGAATCGGAATGGCTTCCATTATACCTTCGCAAGTATCACCTTCCGGGTGGTTAAAATGAAAAATTACGATAGACCCTGCTCGAGCACCGAGCAGGGCTTTTTTTACCTGATCCCGATTAAATGTGGCCCCCGCATCACCCAAAACGCTGTATCCCACTGCCTGATAACCCAAATCGCGGGTAATGGCTACAGCTACTTCATCATAGTAGTTGGTCCCAGAACGATAAAAAGCGGGTTTGCGCCCGGTTAGCTCGGCTATCTTCTGTCCATTTCCGTTCACCTCTTGAATGACCGCAGGGACGCTGGCAGTACCATTAATATTATAAGCCGACTTGCCATTAATAGAGCAGGGAAGATGGTGTAAGCCATGATTCTCAATTTCAAATAGATTAACCTGAACAAGTTTTTGAAAAATCGCCGGATTGGAATCAATCCACATTCCGGAAATAAAGAGAGTGGCCGGAACCTGCATTTTTTCCAGATAGTTGATCAGTGGTTCGTCGAAGCCACTCGACTTAGCCGAGCCTCCACAGGCATCGAAGGTCAGAGCCAGGACCTTTTCTTCTGTAACCAGACCAAATGCCACTCCGCTGACCTTTTCGCCCCATTGCTGCGGCTTAATCCCTGAATATTTCTCCTTAAGCTGTTTATCTATATCTGCCGAGCTTTCCTGCCTGACAGGCTGAGGTGATTCAATTGAAGTTGGCGTTATTTTTGGCTGGCAACCGGTAATCCAAAAAAAACCAAAAAATATCATCACCAAGGTGCAGCCCAAGAAATTTTGCTTCATCCGAGCTGTCTCCTTGTTATTTCTGTCTTCATTAAATTAACTATGCTAATGAGGGTTAACATGGAATCCATACGCGTATTATACACCAGAAAATCACCTGCCGGAGACAAATAATAAATTTCAGAAAAAGGCTTATGCCAAATACAGAACCACCCGACAGATGGCTAAAGGTGGACGCTTCCACAGTTGTAAGAAAGGCTGCTAAATAGATGTTTTTCAATCGCGCCAGACCTAACGACCATAGATAGCACTGCAAACCGTTTCTGATATGCAACATGGTACTGCAAATAAGAAACGTTTAAGTTGACGAATAATGTTGCGGTTATACAGTAATATTTTGCCAAATGATGGAGATAGATGGCATTTATAATATGTTAATATCCCTATGAATGTCACTATGGCTAAACTAATACATAATTCATATATGTACGCTATCGCAAAAATACAGCATTTAATGCATAACTACAACAGACAATAATGCGCCTGCATTGCAAATAGGAAACATATGGGAAAATAATAGCAAATGCCACTTTTTAATTTTTATGTTAAAAACTCTATATATCGGTATATATTTAGCAATATATATGCTTGGCATATATATTGCTAGTAAGATAGGTATCCAAGCTTACGGATGGGAATTTTTAATGACAAAATGGGAGGGGAGAGTTCTTAAGTAAAATGTGCAATGTTTCGGATACGGTAAACACACCTTATAGTAAAAGAGGTAGACAAGGAGTGAAAGGGCCATATTACACAAGAATTTCTAATATTCATGAAAGTTAGATGGTGTTAATTAAATGAAATACTACGAAATCAAGAGACAGTTATTGATGAATGTTATTATATTGGATATAGGAGGCTATAACAATGTTAAATTCAGTGGAAGTGGACGTGTTTAAAAAATTTGCCCCTTTACTTGTAAATTCAATATCCGGTGGAACTATATTTCTGGTTTCAGATAGGGAGAAGATGATATGGAAGTATGCATCAGACGCATTTGATCTTGCCACTTTAAATGTGGGTGAAGAATTAAGGATTGGTAGTGGTCAATTTCTGGCCATGCAGGAAAAAAGAATTATAGAAGAAAAAGTTCCCCGCAATATTTATGGGATTCGATTGGTCACGAAATCTATCCCCATATTAGATGGTGATTCGGTAATTGGTTGTTTTATAATGGCATTTCCGCGTTTGCACCCGGTAGCTGGAGCTTTTAATGATTTTGCCCCCATTATAGCCGATATGTTTCCTGACGGAGCAGTTTTATACATAACAGGTCTTGAGGAATTCGTTTCCCGTCAGTGTTCGAAAAAGTTTGATTTACCGTCTGTTGAGGTTGGCATCAAGATAAAGGAGGAGGGGAGCGCCCAAAAGGCTATCACTACAAAACAGCCGATATCAGAGGAATTAGATGCCAGCCTATATGGTTTTCCAATAATGGTTATGAATTACCCTCTTTTTGATGAGGATGATTCAAGTAAAGTAGTTGGTACATTTGGTATAGCTCTACCCCGCCAGACAACTATAGAGCTTCGCGAAATGGCGAATAATCTTAATAGAGGTTTGGGAGAAGTATCTGCTGTTATTGAAGAACTGGCAGCATCAGCTTCGCAAATATCAACCAATGAACAGCTACTTAATAGCAACATAGTTGGTGTATCTGAGCTTTCCGAACAAATAAATGATGTGCTGGGATTTATAAAACAAATAGCCGATGAAACCAAAATGCTGGGATTAAACGCTGCCATAGAAGCTGCACGGGCTGGTGAGGTAGGTCGTGGTTTTGGAGTGGTAGCCGAGGAAATAAGGAAATTATCCGATCAATCTAAAGGTACAGTTGTGAAAATAAGGGGTCTAACAGATAACATCAAGCGGAAAGTCCACGAAACGTTGAAAAACAGCGAATTAACTTTGCGCGCCAGTGAAGAACAGGCCGCTGCCTCAGAGGAAATGAGTGCCAGTGTTGAAGAGATAACTGCTATGGCAGAACATCTGGAAAAGATTGCCCAAAGAATGTAAATGGATTAGAGACGATGGAAGCTGCCGGGCCAACGGTTTTTGCCGATCCACTTCAAGTGCCAAATCCAACCCACCTGCTTCCAGCGGGTGGTGGTTGAGTTGATACTGAACCTCCACCACGAAAAGGTGTGCTACCATGACTAACAACATATGCCTATGCCACCCACGATAAGAACGCGTTTCATAGTGCACCATTCCGAGAAAGCTTTTGCATTCCTGAAAACTTTGCTCAATCACCTCTAGCTTAGCTTGCCTTTTGCTAGTTGTGATAATTCCCGTTTGGGTCGACCTAATAATCAATAATACGTTGTAGTGTCAGACTTTTCGGACTTTTTGCAGTGATATCAATATTGCTCAAACTAAAATCAGTTAATAAAAGCTGTTGCAAAACAACAACGGCTACTGCAAATGTGCAACACGAAAACTTAACTAAACGTGTTGGCATAGTGCAACACATTTTCAATCGAATAGAAGGGGATAGTTGAGAAACTATTCCTTTTTCATGCTTACAATCCGCGACAAATAATCCAATTATGATGTCACTGCAAAAAGTCACAGAGTCCCTAAATGGCCTGAGTGGACTGGTCAAAAAATACTTTTTGCAGTGACATCAATTATTATATTGACATTGGCGATTGTTGCCGAAGTGCAAAACCAGTTGCAAGGATGCCAGCGGTATAAGAAAATAATAACCCTTGCGGTACTGCAACGGTTATTATTTTACCCTTTTTGATTTACCCAGTAATAATGAATATTTAGGTATAGACGTTCATAAATGTACTATGGCACGAATGTTGCAATTAAGAAGGTAAACGTCCGAAATTAATTTGGTACCAAACTAATTTCGTGTTTTAGAAACCATGGCAATTCTAGGGCTGATAAAGAAACGATATTGGTAATGCTTGATAGGGCATGAAACGAAGGGAGTAGGAGTATGGAAATGAAGATGCAGGCTATAACGGAGGAAGAAATGAAAGAGCGAGTTCGTCAGTTTGCCAAAGATAATTTTCGCCAGGGATTAAACTGTGCCGAGTCGGTCTATACCGCGCTGCTCGACGCGGGTTTAGTAGAACTCCCACCTGATTCCGTAGCGCTTACTACCGGTTTCGGTGGAGGACTCGGTCTAAGCGGAGGAATGTGCGGGGCACTGGTAGCTGCAACTATGGGTGTTGGTTCCGTACATGGACGCTGCCAACCGGCTGAAGGAAACCAGGAGGAGATTATTGATAAATTATATGGTAATCCTGGGCTTTATCGATTTTTTAATCAAATGCCTCACAAATTTATTGAGAAATTTGGTTCCACCCAGTGTATGGAACTCAATAAGGATTATACAGAATGGTTTAATAAAGATAGATTCCGCAAATGTATGAATATTGTTGTGGAATCTGCGGCTATGGCAGTTGAATTCATCTATCAGGGTAACCGGGAAGGCTATGGACAGCCTTTTGGAAAGAACATGGCCGGTAAGGTTTAGTTGGACTGAAAAAACAGAGATGATTAGTTCAAAAAAGCATTCCATTGGGAGGGTCAGTAATGAGGAGGATTCAGAATGCAGATACAAGCAAAATGGGATGAGGAGCTTAGTAATGTAGATTTATCGAAACTGGCAATGGATATGTTTCATCGTATCGTGGTACACCACGCGTTATGGTTTATGGAAGTGGAACATCAGATGGGTTTACCAAGGGCGTTGGAGGTTATGGATACAGCTTACCAGAAAAGTTTTAATACTCAAATGCAGCGTTTGTCCAAAGTTATTGGTTTTGAAATGGTGGAAGGTGTTCCGAAACCATTATTGGATATGACGAGGGAAGAGTTGGTTGAATTGCTTACTAATACAGCAATTAACTGGTTGGCTAATGACGGTATATGGTTTCAGGCAGTGGAATTTAAATATGGAATGTTTGATGCTAAACGCTGTAATGATTCATGCTGGACTAAATTTGCCCCTTTTGAAGCATGGTCAATTAAACGCTATCTGGGGCTGACGGAAAAGCCAGGTTTGGAAGGATTAAAGAAAGCATTGCAATTACGAATGTATGCCAGAATTAATGTGCAATCTATTATTGATGAAAGCCCCAGCAGTATTATTTTTCAGATGAATGACTGCCGGGTGCAGGCAGCCAGGAAACGTCAAAGCTTGGAGGATTATCCCTGTAAGTCAGCTGGTCTGGTTGAATACACCCATTTCGCCAGAGCGATAGATCCCAGAATGAAAACCGAATGTATAGGCTGCCCACCTGATTACCATCCTGAAGACTGGTTCTGTGCCTGGCGCTTTTCATTGGTGGAGGAAGAATGAAATGTTAAAAGGTTACTGTCAGGATTATGGGGGCTCCTTATAAATCGATAAAATATTAAACCCCGGTCAATTAGGTCCGGGGTTTCCTGTGTGTACGTCTGGTTTGTTGCTGCGCAGATGGGAGTTAGAAAAACCCTGGTATCTTATTTCTCGGTTTAGTCTTCAATAGTAAATAATGATAAATTAGACCGTGGAATCATAGCTATTGAATGATCCTGTTCATTTTGTATTTTTTCCTATTATTCATAACGAATGGAGATTTGGTATGAAAATTGCGACCATTTATTGTAAACTTGCATTGACTAATAATAATAAATATAGCAGACTCAAGATATTTATAAGAATTGTTGACAATATTACTATAAACAAGGGGGAGGTGGTTTCATTATGAAGGTACGGGAAATTATGACTCCTGATCCCTTAACCTTAACTCCGAATCAAACAGTTGGTGAGGCAGCAATCATCTTCATGGACCATAAGATAGATGGTGCTCCAGTTTTAGATGAAAACGGTAAACTGGTAGGGCTTTTCACTAAGAGCCATATTTACCGCGTCATAAATAATCGTATGGGTATGAATATAAAAGTTGAAGACTTGATGACCCGGGATATTCTCACCGGACACCCTGATGATGAGTTTGGGGAAGTAGTAAATCCTACGGTACCGCGACTTCCGGTTGTTGATGAAACCGGGAGGGTTGTGGGGATAGTTACCCGTGGAGATATAGCAAAAGCTTTCTTTCATTCCTACCGCAACATTTCTCTTGAATATGATACGATTATTAATTCAGCCCATAATATGATTGTTTCAGTTGACGAAAAAGGGATGATTAAGATTTGGAACTCATCGGCCGCTAAATTACTGGGCAGGAAGGCAGAAGATGTTATCGGTAAAAATATATTGGAGGTGCTTCCTGAAAGTGACCTTTTGGATATAATTCAAACTGGAAAGGTAGAGCCTTTGAAGAAGGTAAAACTTAATGACCGATTCTTTATATCCAACCGATCTCCTATTAAGAAGGATGGGAAGATCATTGGGGCGGTAGCGGTTCTTCAAGATATATCCGATCTTGAGAAAGTGTCTCGGGAATTAAATTATGTTAAGGAATTGAATGAGGAACTGGATGCTATTGTAGAATCATCCTTTGATGGGTTATTTATAACTGATGGACAAGGAATTACTTTACGCTATAATAAGGCCTTCGAGCTGCTAACGGGTATAAATGCCCATGAATATCTGGGACGAAGCGTTGAGGACATTCGCAAAAATGGAATTATATCTGATCCTGTAACCTGCTATGTCCTGGAGCAAAAGAAATCTATTACGGTAATGCAAGAAAGCAAAACCGGTAAGCTTACCCTAACTACGGGAAATCCGGTAATTGATAAAAAAGGAGAAATAATAAGGGTTGTATGTAATGTAAGAGATATAACTGAGCTAAATTTATTAAGGCAAAAGCTTGAACAGGTGGAAGGTCTAAGCCAGCATTATGAAAATCAAATTCGTACTTTAAAAATGCAGTATACAGGTAGTGAAAAGATGGTAATTACTTCTACCAAGATGAAGAATCTGATAGACATGGTTATTAGATTGGCAGCAGTAGATTCCACCATATTAATAACTGGTGAATCAGGTACCGGTAAGGAACTAATTGCTGAGACCATACATTCCAACAGTTCACGAAATGATAAGCCATTGATTAAGGTAAACTGTGGGGCTATTCCTGAGAATCTATTGGAGTCAGAATTGTTTGGATACGAGGGTGGAGCATTTACAGGAGCAAAAAAGGAAGGGAAACCGGGATATATTGAACTGGCAGCCGGAGGTACTTTATTTCTGGATGAGATTGGTGAAGTACCGTTAAATTTACAGGTAAAACTGCTGCGCTTTTTACAAAGTAAAGATATTACTAGAGTTGGAGGAGGAAGCAGTAATAATATTGATGTTCGCATTGTAACTGCTACCAACCGAGATCTTTTTGAAATGGTGCAGAAAAAAATGTTCCGTGAGGATCTTTATTATAGATTGAATGTAGTGCCGGTAAATACCCCGCCTTTGCGCGATAGGAAAGAAGATATTCCATCACTTGTAGTCCACTTTATACAACTGTTTAACCGTAAATACAAAATGAATAAAAGGATATCGCCAGGAGCAGTCGATATTTTCATGCAATATGATTGGCCAGGCAATGTTAGGGAACTGGAAAACCTTATTGAGCGATTGGTTGTCATTACACCTAAAGATATACTCGGCAGTGAAGATCTGCCTTCCCATTTAGGGGATACGGTAGATGTGAGTTCTTCACATATTATTGTTTCGGGTATAATTCCGCTAAGGGAGGCTATAGAAAGTGTTGAGAAACAGCTAATAGAAAAAGTCTATGCTAAATGTCGGACTACCAGAGAGATGGGTAAAGAATTAGAAGTAGATGCTTCAACTATTGTAAGAAAAGCAGCAAAATACAATATTGCTCAAACTGAAATCAGTTAATAAAGCTGTTGCAAAACAACACCGGCTACTGCAAATGTGCAACACGAAAACTAAACTAAACGTGTTGGCATAGTGCAACACATTTTCAATGGAATAGAAGGGGATAGTTGATTAAACTATCCCCTTCTATTGTTGCAAACACATGAAAAAGAACCCAATTATTATAATGACCTCAGCCAGTGTTGCCTAAGTGCAAAATTAGTTGCAAGGATGCCAGAGGTTTAAAGACTTAACTGCGTTGCAGTAATACAACGATTGCTATAATACCCTTTTTTGGTTACCTAGTACCCTGTTAAACCTAATTCTTTATCTTCTCATCGGTCAAATTCACGTATGACTGTGTTGTCGTCAATCACAATACACCCGGTATTGCTCAATCCTCCGCCTTGTCATACATAAATTTTACTCGATGAATAAAATACACAATTAGATTTAACAGGGTACTAGTAATAATGGATATTTAGGTATAATCGTTAATTAATATGATGTTGGCATGAATGTTGCAACCAAAATGATAAACTTTAGAAATTAATTGGGTACCAAATTAATTTCATGTTTCAGAAATCCAAGCATATATAGTTCATGTTAATGACAATCTTGTATCGACAAAAAGGAGGTGAGAAAATTGGCGGCAATGGAATCCACTGCAACCATGGCAAAGCGAGGGCTGGTAATGGTAATTACAGGTAACGGTAAAGGAAAAACTACATCTGCATTTGGTCAGGCCTTAAGGGCTATTGGACAGGGATACCGAGTATGCATGATTCAGTTCATGAAAGGGCGAAAATACGGTGAGGTTATAGCGGTAGAAAAATATCTTCCGGATCTTACATTTTACCAATTTGGCCTGGATAGTTTTGTTATGCGGGATAATTCTGCTCAGGTAGATATTGATTATGCCAGGCAAGGTTTTGAAAAGGCCAAAGAAATAATTCACAGTGGAAACTTTGACATGGTTATTTTGGATGAAATGAATGTAGTAGTTGATTTCAATCTAATTCCCGAGGAAGAAGTTCTAAGTTTAATTAGAAGTAAGCCTCCTGAATTAGATCTATTATTAACAGGTCGATACGCCCCAATGAAACTGATAGAGATAGCTGATTTAGTAAGTGAGGTTACCGAGATAAAACACCATTATAATGTTGGTATTAAAGATCGGGCCGGCATAGAATACTAGTCTGATTAAAATAAGACTCCAACAAGTTGTATTTTGTGGAGATGAAAGTGAGGAGGGAATACTGTTGTTTACAAAAGAATTATTAGATAAATCAAGTCTAATGAGGAAAAAATGGGAAGATGAAGTTAAGAAAATAGTTGCTAAAAGTGGTGACCAGAAGGAAAAATGGTCTACCGTCTCTGATTTGGATATAAGGAGAATATATGGACCCGAAGACATTAAAGACATGGATTTCGAAAAGGATATAGCTTATCCAGGACAATATCCCTATCTAAGGGGTAATCAAGCTACGGGTTATAGAGGCAAATATTGGACCTTCAGGATGTTTGCCGGCATGGGATCCGCGCAAACAACCAACGAACGCTGGCATTATCTGCTGAGCACCGGCCAAACCGGCCTAAGTACCGCTTTTGACTTCCCTACCCTGATGGGATATGATACCGATTCACCTAAAGCCAAAGGTGAATGTGGAAAATGCGGAGTAGCTATTGACACTATAGATGATTTCAGGGACCTTATTAAAGGAATCCCCCTGGATAAAATTACTACATCCATGACCATCAATCCTCCCGCGACTGCATTATGGGCAATGTATTGCGCATCGGCAGAGCAACAAGGAATTCCCCTAACCAAAATAGGCGGCACCATCCAGAATGATATGTTGAAGGAGTTTATCGCCCAGAAAACCCTGATGTCTCCTCCTGAGCCATCAGTTAAATTGATCAGTGACACCATCGAGTTTGGCACTAAATTTGTTCCTAGATGGAACACCGTCAGCATCAGCGGCTATCATATCAGAGAAGCTGGAGCGACTGCGGTCCAGGAACTGGCCTTTACATTGAGAGATGGTATGGAGTATGTCGAGGATGTTATTAAGCGCAAAGGTTTACATGTAGACGAGTTTGCTTCCAGACTATCCTTCTTCTTCAACTCCCATATCGATTTCTTCGAAGAAATTGCTAAACTGAGAGCAGCCCGCCGCATTTGGGCCAAGGCTATGCGCGAACGCTATAATTCTCAGGATCCGCGCTCCTGGTGGATGAGATTCCATACCCAGACCGCCGGTTGCTCACTTACCGCTCAGCAGCCCTACAACAATGTGGTCCGGACGGCAACAGAGGCTCTGGCCGCTGTTCTGGGCGGAACTCAATCACTGCATACCAACTCCTTGGATGAGGTTTTGTGTTTGCCTTCAGATCATGCAGTTCAGATTGCATTGCGGACCCAGCAACTGATCGCCGAAGAGACTGGCGTAGCCAATACCATCGATCCGCTGGCCGGTTCCTATTTTGTGGAAGCTCTGACCAATGAGATGGAAGAAAAAGCCTGGGAATACATCCATAAAATCGATGACATGGGTGGAATGGTTGCAGCTATAGAGAAAGGTTTCCCCCAGATGGAAATCTCCGATGCCGCTTATAAATTCCAGAAGCAAATTGATTCGGGGGAAAAGATCATGATCGGCGTCAACAAATATAATATTGAAGACGAAGTAGTCGACATTCCTATAGTGGAAATTGATGATGCAGTGGAAGAAGGACAGCTGAAGCGCCTGGCCGAAGTGAAGAGGAAACGTGATAACCGTCAAGTCGCGGTTTGCCTTAAAGATCTGGCCGATGCTTGTAGGAAAGGCGACAATGTCATGCCTTTCTGTATTGCAGCAGTTAAGGAATATGCCTCGGTCCAGGAAATATGCGATGTTTACCGGGAAGTTTTCGGTGAATACCGTGATCCTGGCATATACTAATTAGATTTTTAAGGAGGTAAGCATGATGGCAAAAAGAAAAATTCGTATACTCCTAGCAAAACCGGGTTTAGATGGACATGATCGTGGAGCTCGGGTTTTGGCCAGAAGTTTCCGCGATGCGGGCTTTGAGGTAATCTATACCGGATGTCACCAGACACCAGAGCAGATTTCTGCAATTGCGCTTCAGGAAGACGTGGATATGGTCGGCTTGAGTTGTTTATCCGGCGCCCATAATTATCTTTACCCGCAAGTAGCCAAGCTGCTGCAGGAAGCAGGAGCCAATGATATTGTCGTGGTCGGCGGGGGGATTATACCTGAAAAGGATATACCAGGACTTTATGCCGCTGGCTTGACAGCCATTTTTACTCCGGGAGCAACTCTGGATTCCATTAACGAATGGATAACCGCTAATGTAACTCCAAAGGAGTGATCGTTTTATGAAAGAACTAGGTAAAAGGGTTCTGGCGGGAGACATTCGTGCGGCCTCCCGCCTTATAAGAAATCTGGAAGACCAAATTCCTAATACCCATGTTGCAATACAAGAAATTTTTTCAAAGACCGGTTATTCTCACGTAATTGGAATTACTGGGGCACCTGGAGCTGGAAAGAGCACACTCACAGACGAGCTTATTGCTGCCTATCGTAGCGACGGAAAAACAGTAGGGGTATTGGCTGTGGATCCTACCAGTCCCTTTACCGGTGGAGCACTTTTAGGAGATAGAATTCGTATGCTGCGTCATGCTGAGGATAAAGGCGTATTTGTAAGAAGCCTGGCCACCCGAGGTGCTATGGGGGGAATTTCCAAGGCGGTAGGCGAAGGCATTCATGTCATGGATGTACTGGGTAAAGATAAAATTATTGTCGAAACTGTGGGAGTAGGACAGCAAGAGGTAGAAATAATCAACCACGCCCACACCGTCATAGTAGTCTTGGTACCGGGTATGGGTGACGAAATTCAGGCGCTGAAAGCGGGACTTATGGAGATAGCTGATATTTTCATCATCAATAAGGCTGACCGTGATGGGGCAGGCAAATTGTACAAAGAGACCATGAACATGGTCCAGATGTCCAGAGATAAGTATGGTATTACCAAGGGGTGGCAGACACCGGTGTTACTGGTGGAAAGCGTACTGGAACCCCATAAATTTGCGGAGAGCGTGACGAAACTTAGGGATAAGATAGACGAACATTATCAGTTCCTGGTGGACCATGACCTTATCGCGGATCGCATGCGCCGCAAGACCACCGCTGAGATCGGTGAAGCCCTTTGGGGGGCCATCCTGGCACCCATATTGGAAGACCTGGAAAGCAATGGGGAAATGAAAAAAATGGTTGACAAAACATTGAGCAAAGAGGTCGATCCTTATACACTTGCCGATGAGGTGGCCCAAAGGTATCTTAAAGAACGGCTCACATCTTCTTAAGGCATAGCTAGGGAGTTCCTCTGCCAGCACAGTCGTTGATTGGATTAATAAAAAGATGGCTGCCAGAAAGGAATAGACTAAAATCTTAAACTTTCTGGCAGTTCGGTTTTTAAATAGTTTAGCAAAAAGATATAATTCGGAAACCCGATACTTTTGACCAATGAAATGGAGGTAGGTGCAATTGAGAGAATCATTGTTGATGTATATAGATAACTCGGTTTTTCTGAGAAATGATTCTCTTATAATTTTAGACCGCCGACGTTTTCCGAATGAAGTGGCAGAAGTAGTTTGCTCAGATTATGAAGAGACAGCCAAGTGTATAGAAGATATGGTTGTACAAGGTGCCGGAGATATTGCGATAACTGCCGTATATGGGCTTTATCTGGCCGCTCGCCACATTGAGACCCTTGGGGAAATAAGAATAGATTCAGCCATGGAATATTTGCAAAAAGTAAAAAGACGTCTGGTCAATACACGTCCAACTGGTTTTCATACCGCAGTTTTACTTGACCATATTCTGGGGAAATTGAATTGGAGAATCTACAGTTGGTCTGAGCAAATTTTGGAGTATATTAATGAGGTTATAAGAAAGCGGGAGATATGCTCTGAATTAACTGGTAAATGGGCTGAAACTTTGCTGCAAGAAGGTGACTGTATTCTTACCCATTGTTTTCCTGGTCCAGCATTATTGCATATGCTGAAATTCGCAATACAGCATGATAAAAAGATAAAGCTTATAGCTACGGAAACCAGGCCTTATCTTCAGGGAGCTCGATTAACGGCCTGGGCAGCTTCAGAGCTTGGAGTTCCAGCAACCTTAATAACTGATAATATGGCGGCTTATTGTATGAGTCAGGGGATGATATCTAAAGTATTCACTGCTGCCGATCGAATTGCCCTTGATGGAACAGCAGCTAACAAAATTGGTACCTTTCAGCTCGCTCTGGCGGCAGATTACCATCACATACCATTTTACATCCTGGGTTACGGGGGACCGGACAAAAAATGTCTGCACGGCCAGGATATACCTATAGAAATGCGCGATCCCGAGGAGGTTTTGAATTTTAACGGTATTAGAATCAGTGGTGAAAAAGTGCGGGGTTTTTACCCGGCTTTCGATTTGACTCCACCGGCATTGGTTGACGGAGTCATCACCGACCGGGGGACTATTCCTGCCACCCAAGTCCAAAGCTATTGGTCTTTGCCAGTTCTATGATCTCACTGACTGATAAATCGGTACGATTAAGATTGAAGAGTAGGAGGAGAATAAATGGCTATTATTAAAGATTCGGTTTTAATCCCGCTAGGCCGCCAACTGTTTATACCCAAGGCAGGCGGTCTGAAAATGGAAGACCTGATAATCGAAGGCGATGATCATTATAAATTATTTGAAAAAGGCGATGATATAATTGTGAAGAATGATGACTGCTGTCGAAGCATTAAGGTTACCATTAGGACTAAAGACTAAAATAAGGCAGCGTATGGGGGGCTAAGCAGTGGTTCGGTTATATAAGGCCTGGTCAGTAGTAGATAATTTCATGGGGCAAGATCAGGTGAGGCTTAACTGGTTTGTGATCGGCAGGCCTGTACCCGTATTGCCTTATGCAGAATTGATCCAGGATTATGATGAGGACGAGGAAGATAGCTGCTATGATCAAGTCTTGGTGAATGAATTGTTTACCGAGTGCGAAGGGGAAGAACTTAGAGCCTATCTAGGCAAGTCTCATCAGCTTGATTTGCAATTAGAAGAAGTTACCTTGCCGGTGAAGCCTGGAGGTTTGAGCTACGGACTTTTACTGATCAGTGGAGAAAAAGGTTTTTATACCCTGGCTGATGAAGAGGGATATAACCTAAGGCTATCTATTCTAGGCCATTATGATGGCAAGGGCATGGCAACCTCAGCTTCATTGTCAGACAAAGATATTAATATGGGAACCAGTTTTTTAGAGAAACTATTCAACCATCTGAACCTGATTGGGGTTGATAGGAGCGAACTGGCCCTGCTGCTGCAAAAAATCTATTCCGAAAGCGGTCTGCATGTGGCTAAAGATAAGCAGTAGTATGCCACGATGCTTAAGGGATAATTTATCCGAGTTTTAAAGGTTTATACCGAATATTAAGGAGTAAGATCATGCAAATTGGAGATAGAGTGGTTATTTGTGAACCTAAGCATCCTTTTTATGACTTTGAAGGGACATTGATAGGATTCCGGGGTAAGAAACTGCCAGATGATGTGTGGCTGTTGATTTTGATTGATAATCGTAGTCGCAGCTATCTTGTTCCCCAATCCATGGTAAAAGCATTATCCCCGGAAAGTGTTGGCTATAAGAAAGTGGATCCATACACCGATCATGGCGGTTACAATTAACAAAAGATGAAAATATCTAATGCTTAGCAAATTGAGGTACCTAAACTAAATATATTGAGTGCAGCGGGGTCTTTGCTTCACAGCAAAGTACCAGGGAACCAGGTGAAAAACCTGGACGGTCGCGCCACTGTAAGCGGGGAGTATGTTTCCAATTGCCACTGGGTAAAAGCCTGGGAAGGCGGAAACAGGCCGAGAGCCGCGAGTCAGGAAACCTAACCGTTGTACGCACGTTGTACCTTCGCAAGAAAGGGGGAGTGCTTATGCAATGGGTAAAAAGCTTCCACTTAGTGCAAGAAAGTGGAAGCTATTTAAATTATTGGCAACAATTTCGTTGCTATTGGGGAATGTTTGTAATTACCACTTAGCTTAGGGGGAATTAAGGGAGGGAATAAAGTGGTTAAAAGACTAGGAGTACTTATATTAGCCACGTTGCTGTTTATAGCTTCTTTTACTGTTCCTGCTTTAGGGACGGATGGTATAACTTTAGAACAATCATTGCATCAAATTGTTTCTTATTATGAGAATAACAAAACTACCCTGGATAATTGGGAGGAAGTAGCGGGGTTATCACTTGCCGGGGAGGATTTGTCGGCAGATAGCTGGCAATTACCAGACTGGGACATAGCGTTATTGGATGAATCCTCTTACCCGGCGGATTATGCCAAAACTATCCTGGGTATGCTGGCAGCAGATCAAGACCCAAGGGATGCAGATGGCCGGGACATCGTCACTGAACTGGTTGGGTTGCAGGATACCCAAAATGGCAATTTCGGAGAGCGACTAAACGATACCATTTGGTCTATTATCGCATTGGATACAGCGGGTGCAAGTTATAATGTTTCCGATGCGGTAGCCTATCTAATTGATAAGCAAACCAGCGATGGGGGATTTGTATTAAGCGGTAACATAGCTGATCCGGATATGACTGGATTTGCCTTAATGGCACTTGCTCCACATATGGATGAGGAGGGGGTTGTGGCTGCTGTTGATCAGGCCCAAGAATGTATGAAAAATATGCAGTTAGATAGTGGCGGATTTAGCAGTGGGGCAGAAAACCCGGAGTCTATAGCGTCGGTTATTAGAGGACTGGTTGCCTGTAAAGAGGACATAACTGCCGATGATTGGATGAAAAATGGCAACACTATGATCGATGCACTATATGCTTTTCAACTTGAAGATTATTCTTTTGCTCATATAGCTGGAGGCAGCAGTAATGCCATGGCTACCAGACAGGCGCTGATTGCAGTGGCTGACATGGTAAATGCAGATATCTCCTACACCATAGGAGGGGGCAACAACGACCCTGATCCAGAAGAGGCAACTGTCAGGATAAGAGTCGAGGGTGCGACGGATGAGCTGCTAGATAAAGAGGTAACTGTAGCGGGAACCGCCCTGGAGGCTTTACAAGCAGCGGCTGGGGAAGAAAATGTAAGCGCACCGGGTGGTTTTGTCAGTAAGATATTAGGGGAGAGCGGTCATACCGGTGTAGTCCCGGGAACTGATACCGGCTGGTTTTATTATGTTATCAGAGAAGGAGAAATAGAGGCAAGCGCATTTAACGAAGGCCCCAGTAGTTACTTGGTGGAAGACGGAGACGAAGTAATTTACTACATTGGAGCTTATGACAGTACCACCTATGCAAACAAAACCTATTTGCCGGTGGTAACAGTCAGTCCTGCTACACCTACGGTCGGGCAGAGCCTCACCATCAGCCTGGCGGCCAAGAAATACAATTGGCAAACGGGATTGCAGGATTTAACCGCTGCTGAAGCAGCCGCCATAGGAAACTATACGGTCGCCGTAGATGGAAATGAATACACAAGTTCCAACGGGCAAGTAACTATATCCAATTTAACGCAAGGTACCTTAGATTACATGGTAAGCACTGATAATGATGAGGGTTATCCGGATGTAGTTACATACAAGGGAAGCGTTGAGGTAGGTAGCAACGATCCAGTTGGGGATAATGATATTACGGTTCGAATTGCGGTGGTAGGCAAGAAAGGTGAACTATTGTATGAACCTGACAGTGTACAACTTTCCGAAGATGATGAATTTGGTTTAACTGCTATGAGCGCTCTGGAGGCGACCGGTTTAAGCTGGTCATTCTCAGATTCTTGGGATGGCTTCATTGACGAAATTGCCGGGGAAGAAAATGAAGGTATGAATGGTTGGATGTATTCAATCAATGAAGAAACTGCATCGGATGTGCCTATGAATGTAAGTGTTTCTGCTGGGGACAAAGTTATCTTTTGGTATAGCACAGACCCGATGGAAGACGGACCGACCTGGGACGATATATTAAATTCGGCAGATGGAACCCCGTTAGGACTAACAGAAGATACAGAGGAAGAAATAAAAAGCATTTTAAACAATTACAGCACTGAGCTGGCAAATTGGCGGGCTACCGGGAGCAATGGGCTGAAAATATTGAATCTTGATAAGAGAATGTCTCAGAGTGTGGTACAAGATCTGCAAGCAGAATTGAAAGAAAATGAGGTTGATATTAGTGAAGAGGTAGGATCAGCAGAGGTGGTGTTAGCAGATAAAGAAGTTTATATGTGGGTGCCAGAAGATGTATTAGACGAGGACTGGGAATTAACCATAAAAGAACTAACCTCCCATTCAGAACTAAAGCAATTTGCCATTCAAGCTGCTGGATCTGTTTATGAATTTGGTCCCAGTGGAACCCAATTCGACGAACTGGTAACCATTGCGATTAAAGTACCCGTAACTGAGGACATGAATGTTGATAAATTAGCTGTTGCCTGGTATGACAAGTCCAGCCAACAATGGATTCCTATTCCTGGGATTTTTGACCTGGAGAACGGGCTGATAATATTCCAGACCGACCACTTTTCCTCGTTTGCTGTAATTAACTTACCGGATCCTGTAATTAATTTACCGGACAGAGTCAGTTTCGCCGATGTGGGTGACGATATGGCCTGGGCCAAAGACGCCATTGAGATTTTGGCTGGACAGGGTATTATTAACGGCACAGGCCAGGGATTATATGAACCCAATAGATCCATAAGCCGGGCTGAATTAGTTCAGTTGGTGGCCAACGCCATGCGCTGGGAAACGGAAGAATATAAGAACGGTTTATTTAATGATGTAAATTCTTCTGATTGGTTTGCTCCTGCGGTGGCATCGGCCTATAAAAATAAAATTGTTGCAGGATATCCTGATGGTACCTTCAAGTCTAACAATAGCATAAGCAGGAACGAGGTTGCGGAGATTTTCTATAATATGCAAGGTACTACAGATAGCAGTAATGAGGTTGACCTGGTGTACAAGGATCTTGCTAATATCCCGGCTTGGGCATTAAATTCGGTTAAATTCGCCCACAAGCAGGGATTAATGAAAGGTTATGAAGATGAAACCTTCCAGGGCAATAATCCATTAACCCGAGCTGAAGCGGCGGTTATTCTCTACAGCTATTTAAACTCTATTTCAAGTAAATCAGGGGCTTAGCTGTGCTAAAGGTACTGCTGGTTGAACTTCACAGCGCAAAAAGTCTCGCGGATATTTAACCGGCAGTCCTAAGGTTTTAATTATTAATTTATATGGGGGTCAAAATATGAGGCGTTTATCCTGCCTGATACTAATGATACTGTTGATTTTAATATTGGCGGCGGGTTGTGGCCGCAATCAATCTAAAGATAATGGTAATCCCGTTGTCAGTGGTAGTTCTATTGCCGACCAAACCGATCAAAACGCTGATAAAAGCCTGGATACAGCAGATACGGGCCAGCAAGCAAATATTAACAACGCCGGCACTACAGCGGCAAATTTATCCCCTAGTTCGCAAACGGATACATCCATAGCTGCTGATGAAACGGTAAGCTTGATCATCAGCAAAGATTTTGGGGGTCAGACCTTAGTTGAGAAACAGGTGGCGATACAGAAAGATTGGACGGTTATTGACCTCCTGGAATCGACTGCGAGGATTACTACCAAATGGGACGGTAGTTTTGTTAACAGCCTCGAAGGATTAGAGGCTGACAATGGTGGAATCTTGGGGAATAAAAGGGACTGGTTTTATTTTGTTAATGGAATTTGCGCTGATGTGGGGGCTTCAGGTTACGATTTGAAGGCGGGGGAAGTTGTTTGGTGGGATTATCATGCCTGGAAAAACATGGGCTCCACTAATTCGGCAGTTATCGGTTGTTATCCTGAACCATTTATCCATGGTTATCGGGGGAAGGTCGGGCCGACTACGATAATAAGTTCTGCAGATAATCTGAACCTGGCTGGCAATCTGCAAAAAGCTATAAAAAACAGGGGGGTTGCTTCGGTAAACTTGGCTGAGTTAAATAATAATTTACTGGAAAATAGACAAGTGCCTACGATTTTAATCGTTACGTGGAATGAAGTTAAACAGCTTGCCTGGTTGGAAAGCTTTAATAAGGCCTATAGGAAAACAGGTGTGAGTGTTCATTTTACGGATCAAGGCTTGGAGTTGCTGGATTATAACGGAGATGTCGCCCAGACAATTAATGGCAGTGCGGGGGTCATAGTTGCCAGCGGTTCGGGGCTGGGAGATGCTAATCCACTCTGGTTGCTAGTCGGGACTGATCAGCAAGGCTTGCAGCAAGCAGTAGATCTCCTGGTCAGTAATCCACAAAAAATCGTCAAATGTTATAATGCCGCAGTGGTTTCTGGAGAGCTTATCAGATTGCCGTTGCAGTAAAGAAGGAAGCGTAGAATATGTTGACATACCGGGAAAAGGACAATTTAATTCACAAGCTGCATCCCTTTACAACGGTGGCATTTGTGGGGATAATATTTCTCTTATCGCTGGTTTTTTCCCACCCAGTTTACCTGCTGGGCTTGCTCCTGGCAGTGGGAGCAGTCATTATTGCAGCCGGGCATTTCGAGGAATGGAAAGTATATCTCAAATTTTCTATTGTTATGATATTAATAATTATGATCATCAATGCTATTTTTGTTCATGTAGGAGAAACAGTGCTATATTCAGGCCCGCATATTCCTGTAATAGGCAAGATAAGCATAAGCCTGGAGGCTTTGGCTTTTGGGGCCGGGATGGGGATAAGGCTGCTGGTTATCATTAGCAGCTTTTGCCTTTTTACCTATGCCGTGCATCCGGACAGAGTATTGAAGCTGTTTAGCCAATGGGGGAATAAATCGGTTCTGGTTATGACTTTATCTACCCGTTTATTTCCCCTAATGATAAAGGATTATTTTAGAATAATTGAAGTGCAGCGCTGCCGGGGTGTCAAGTTTAACACCGGCCGATGGTGGGAGCGGGCTAAGAACATACTGCCGGTAATTAGTGTGCTGCTGGTTTCATCTCTGGAGCGTTCGCTGCAATTAGCGGAGTCTATGCACGCTCGGGGTTATGGCAGCGGGATCAGGACCTGTTACACCCGGGACCTGTGGAGACCCCGAGACTATCTGGTTCTTATCGCAGTATTGCTGAGTCTCATGACCGGGATTTGGGCAGCTATACAAGGTAGGTCCAGTTATGACTACTATCCGCGCTTGCCGGCAATTAATTTAGCAGATGTTGAAATAGCAAGCTTTATTGTATTTATGTTAATGGTTCCAGCCATTTTAAATTGGGGGTGGAAAAAATGGCCGCTATTAAAGTCAAAGATCTGAGCTATTATTACCCTGATAATAAGAAAGCCGCAGTAGAAAGAATAGACCTCGAGATTCCCGAGGGTCAATTTGTTCTAGTCGTAGGAGGGTCCGGCAGCGGCAAATCTACTTTAATTCGCGCCATTGCGGGCTTAATCCCTGAATTTTATGGTGGGGCCTATGGGGGCAATGTCTATCTGGATGATAAAGAAATTCGACAGTTTGAACGGCGTGAGCTGGTTCAAAAGGTAGGAATGGTTTTTCAGGATCCGGAGAGCCAGTTGGTAATGACCAATGTGGAACAAGAGATAGCCTTCGGTTTGGAAAATCTGGGCTTGTCTAATGACTTGATGATACGAAGGGTAATAGAGTTTACCAGCGCCCTAAACTTATCAGATAGCTTACCTAGTTTTATTCCCGAATTATCAGGCGGACAAAAACAGAAGGTAGCGCTGGCTTCGGTATTAGCCATGCAGCCCGACATACTGTTATTAGATGAACCTACTTCTCAGTTGGACCCGATTGCTGGTGAAGAGATTCTGACTATGATCAGAAGATTGAATGAGGAAAATGGCATTACCGTGGTTTTAATTGAGCAGCGCTTAGAAAGATGTTTTCATCTGGCCGATAGAATACTGGTCATGGATAAAGGCAAGATTGTCTATGACCATCATGCCCCCGAGGCGATAGCTCATTGGGCTATAAAAAACAATTATCCGTTTATACCGCCCCTGGCCAAACTATTTGCCAGCATAGGATATCCGGAGATACCGGTTACAGTTAAACAGGGGAGGTGTATCCTTAAATCCAATAAAATTCCGGACCAAATAACTAACCCCAGGTTAGTTGCTTTGGTCCCCAAACCAGAAGAAGTGGAAATAAGTGAACAAGAGTGCCTGGTCGATATGCAGCATCTCTGGTTTTCATATCCCAACGGGGAAGAAATATTAAAAGATATAAATTTAAGAATTAATCCGGGGGATTTTATAGTATTAATGGGCGAAAATGGGTCCGGTAAAACCACCCTTATGAAAAACATAAACGGCTTACTTAAACCGGGTAGAGGACAGCTTAAAGCATTGAATAAAGACATGAAAAAATCATCCGTGGAAGAAATTGCTTCGGTGGTTGCTTATTTATCTCAGGATCCTAATGATTACTTATTCTTACCCACGGTTCAAGAAGAACTGGCCTTTACTCTGAACAATCTGGGGCTGGTGGATAATGGAATTAGCCAGGCAACATTGACCCGCCTGAAGCTAAATTCCCAGGCTGAAAAAAATCCCCGCGACTTAAGTACCGGTGAACGCCAGCGGGTAGCGCTGGCTTCGGTCCTGGTAAGCAGCCCGAAATTACTTATGTTGGACGAACCTACTCGAGGGCTGGATTACTCTTTAAAAGATGAACTGGGAAAAATTCTATTGCAGCTGCAGGCAGATGGCACAGCCATATTAGTAATAACCCATGACGTCGAATTTGCGGCCGAATATGCCGATAAGATTATATTGATGGCTCAGGGGACAATAATTGCTCGGGGAAGTAAATATGCTATGCTTTCCAATTCTACCTTCTATTCACCCCAGATTAGCAAGTTGTTTAACAATATAGTAGACGGCCCGGTAACACTTAAACAGGGTCAAGATGTGCTGCGTAAAATAATGGCATTAAACAAAAAACAAGCTCTTTTAGTTTGATCGGCTTATAGGTGGAAAATAACAATATGCGACCCTAAATATTGAAAAATTGGAGGAGGAAAGCATAATGAAAAGAATAAAAAAGTACCTTTGCTTAATTATTTCGGTGTTACTTATTTCTACATATAACAGTTCTATTTTGGCAGCTGAATCTTTTCCTGAACAACAAGCTCACCAAAGTGTCAATAAAGCTATAACTTATTTTCACAATATTCAAAATAAAGATGGTGGGTTTCCCTCAAAAGCTGGTAGAACCAGCAACAGCGCTTTGACCAGCTGGGTAATTATGGCTCTGACAGCGGCGGGAGAGGACGTTGTAAGTAATACCTGGGCTCCGGAAGGGGCGAATCCGGTTGATTTCCTCCGTAGCGGCAGTACTTCCGACGATGAAACCACCGACTATGCCCGCTTATTAATGGCCTTAACGGCGGCTGGTCAGGGTCCGGTATTCAAAAATGTTAATTTAGCTGAGAAAATAATATCTTTTCAGCAAAGCAGCGGACAGATTGCTCAGCTTGATCAGGGAGAAAAGGGATTTATAAACGCTCATATGTGGTCAATTCTAGCGCTTGCCTCCGCAGGATATAAAATTCCTCAGCAGGAAAAGGCTAAAGAATGGCTCTTAAACCATCAAAACGAAGATGGTGGTTTTGGTTGGATGGAGGGAACTGCCAGTGACACAGATGATACTGGTATAGCTATACAAGCCCTGGTTGTGCTGGGCGAAGTTCCGGAAAGCTCCGTGGCTATTAAAAATGCCCTTAAATATCAAAAAAATTGTCAGGTAGAAGACGGTGGGTTTAGTTGCGGCGACGAATGGATGGGCAGCAAATCCAATGCTGCTTCAGATTCCTGGGTTTTGCAGGGACTAATGGCCGTTGGTGAAAATCCGGTAGGAGAAAAATGGGAAGTAAATGGCAAGAATCCAGTATCTCATCTGTTAAGTTTGCAAAATGGCGACGGTTCTTTCAATTTTACCTCTGATACAAGTTCCTCACCGATGACTATGACCGCATACACAATAATGGCATTAGCTCAAAAACCTTTTCCCATAAATATTGTTTATAATAGCACAAATAAATCTGCTTCTCCCAATCAAAATGTATTTAGCGATTTATCTCCCAGCAATTGGGCTTATGCTTCTATAATGAAACTCGTTAAAGCAGGGGTCCTTAGCGGCTATCCGGATGGAACCTTTAAGCCCGACAAAACTGTCAGTAGAGCGGAGTTTACGGTATATATTGTTGGTGGTCTGGGTCAGCAGGAAGAAAAAATTAATGGAGTACATTATTTCCCGGACGTATTGCCAGACTGCTGGGCCTACAGATTTGTATTAATTAGCGCCGACAAAGGTTATGTTACTGGCATGCCAGATGGGACTTTCAATCCTGATGGGGAAATAAGCGGAGCTGAACTGGCTGCCATTCTGGTTAATGCTTTACCAGCCGAAAAAAGGGCTCAAATGACAGCGGGGCCATTTTGGTATTCAGGATATGTGAAATTAGCTGAAGAAAATGGATTGTTATATCCTAATTATCAGCCTCAGCTAGCTGCAAGTCGGGTACAGTGTGCCTACAGTATTGTACAGTTAAGAAATCTTCTGTCTCAGGATCTAAGGTGAAAAATAATGATAAAGAAAACTATCCGGTCGATGAGGGATCTCTAAATGAAAAGAAATTTGTTTACGATTATTATAGTCGCTATCGTCCTGTTACTTGCATTTAGCATTTATTCGGAAAATCCGTTGTACGACATTAACTGGGCTCTGTTTTCAGTTATTATTCTGGGCTTGGCAATGTTGGCATTTTTTTGGCGGTTTGAAAAAAGTGGAGCAAGCTCCAAAGAACTTGCTCTTATCGCAACAATGGCCTCCCTGGCGGCTGTATCCAGAGTTCCTTTTGCAGCTATCATGAGCCTTCAGCCTACTACTTTTATCGTAATGATTACTGGATACGTGTTTGGACCGCAGACAGGATTTGTGACTGGAGCTGTCGCCGCACTAGTATCGAACTTTTTTCTTGGTCAGGGTCCCTGGACCCCCTGGCAGATGTTCTGTTGGGGAATGTGTGGGGTAGCAGCCGGATTGCTGGCAGGGGGGGAAAAGGATTTTAAGTTGATAAAATTCACAGTTTTAGGAGGAATATGTGGTTACCTGTTTGGCTGGACAATGAACATCTGGTATTGGGCAGGCTTTATTTATCCCTTAACCCTGAAAACTTTTATTGCAACCTATATGGCAAGCATACCCTTTGATACAATACATGCCGTTGGCAATATTGTTTTCTCCTTGATATTTGGAAAATCATTTTATAACGTTCTAATCCGTTTTAAAAAGAAAATATTAGTTAATTTCTTGGATTACCATGATATGGCAAATTAATGATCTATATTACAGAGTGCTGGAGCCAGTGATCCGGGAAAGAGAGATTACCTCCTCTCTCTCTTACTGGAACACTGGCTCATTTTTAATCAAATAATTCATTAAGGCTTAGGCGGAAGGAGAAAGTTTATCTTGGAAACAGATGCGGAAGGAATAAAAGTAGCCCTAGTTCATGCAGCGGTGCAGCCGAAAAATAAAGCCAATAACCTTGCACGGTTATTGAACCTTAATGAAAAAGCGGCCCGGGAGGGGGCCCGAATTATAGTCAATCCTGAGTTGGCTACTAGCGGTTATGTTTTTAATAATAGGTTCGACATTGCCCCCTGGACTGAAACTATTCCGGGACCGACAACTGAGCAATTTGGTAAGATCAGTAAAAAATTCGGGGCTTATATCTGTATTGGGTTACCGGAAGTGGACGTTAAAACAGGCATATTTTATAATTCCGCCATAGTTATGGGTTCGGAAGGCTCCGTCATTGGCAAACATCGTAAGATCGCGCCAGCTTTCAAAGAAAACCTGTGGGCGGCAGAAGGTAATCTGCCGCCTCTGGTGATTCCAACCGAGTATGGAAAGCTAGGAGTGGTAATTTGTGCCGATGCTTATTCATATAAACCAGTTAGAGTAGCGGCCTTACAGGGAGCTCGTTTATTATTGGTTCCGGTCAATTGGCCTGCTGATTATAATAATCCTGAGAAATACTGGCGGGCTCGAGCGCTGGAAAATGGAATTTATGTCTTGATTTGCAACCGAACCGGGTTAGAATCAGGTATGGATTGTAGTTCCGGGGAATCTTTTATTATTAATAATCGTGGTGAAGTAATAGAAAAAATGACTTCAGCAGATGACACAATAATTTACGGTATACTGCCGCTGAACAAGGGAAAGTTTATTTCAACTGCCGAAGACATGCAAGCTCAGAGGCGTCCTCATTGCTATGCCAACATATCACTGGCTACCTTCTCTCATTTAAGTTCCGAATATTTGCTTGGTTTACCAGAAGCCTTGGATTGTACAGTAGCCACGGTTCAATATTGCCCGGTTCGTGGAAATCCTGAATTAAATAGAAGCAAAGTACTTGACCTGATTGATACTGGTATAGACATGGCAAAAACCAGCGGAGAAAAAGTTGATTTGCTAGTCTTTCCAGAATTATCGCTAACCGGAATTATATCTAGTTACCAAGAAGCAGAAAGATTAAGTGAGGAAATCCCCGGACCAACAAGCCAATCCTTTATTAACAAGGCCCAAGAAAAGGATATATTTATCGTCATTGGAATGGCGGAGAGAAAAGCCGGAAAATTTTATAATAGCAGCATTTTAATCAGTCCTAAAGGTATTAAGGGAGTATACAGAAAAGTTCATCTTAGTTCCCATGATAAGGGGTGGGCAGAGGCAGGCGATATATTTCCAACCTTCGATCTTCCTTTTGGCAGGATTGGGATGTTGCTAGGTTGTGAATTATTGTTTCCTGAGAGTACAGAGTGCTTGGCTAAAATGGGAACCGATCTTTTATGTGTACCGAGCATTTGGAAGGATCCTAAGAGCCAGTTTATATGGGAAGCCCGGGTAGCTGAACAGATGCATTTAGCCATAGCCAATCAATGGGGGGATGAGGTTGATTCTTGTGCTGCCGGCAAAAGTGCAATTTACAGTTATGCTCTGGATCCTGATCAAAGGCAGATAGTAGAGTCCTCAGAGAAAAATAATCATATTAACATTATGAGGCTCAAGATAAAAGACACTAGAGCCAAGAATTTTGTGGAAAAAATAGACTATGATATTCTACTGAATTTAGGGGGAGAGGTGTAGTGATAAAAGTTGAGGCACTAGCGAAAAGCTATGGCAATATTCAGGCTGTTATTAACTTGGATCTTCAAATAGCTAAGGGCGAGATTTATGGGCTGTTGGGTCCAAATGGAGCAGGTAAAACCAGTACTATAAGAATGCTAACCATATTAACTTTGCCTACAGATGGTAAGGCATTTATTAATGGGTATGATGTTACCAGGGATTTAGCCAAGGTAAAAAAGGAGATTGGCGTAGTTCCCCAGCACCTGAATCTAGATGAGCAACTCACTGCATGGGAAAACTTGGAGTTGCACGGGCGTCTGCATAAGATGCCTAGAATAGAGCGGCACCAGAGAATCGAAGAACTGCTCGAATATGTCGAATTAAGTGGACGGAGGTCAGATCTAACCAGTAGCTTTTCTGGAGGAATGAAGCGACGATTGATGATTGCCAAAGCCCTAATGCATCGCCCGGCGGTATTATTTTTGGATGAGCCTACGGCGGGACTTGATCCTCAAACCCGACGTAAGATATGGGATCTGATTAGGTCAATGAATGCTGAGGGAATGACGGTTCTATTAACTACCCACTATATTGAGGAAGCTGATATACTCTGTCATCGCATTGGCATTATGGATAGAGGAAGGTTGATTGCTCTAGGCACGCCGCAGGAGTTAAAACAAAAGGTAGGGGAAGTGGTACTGGAAATCGTAAACCAAGGTGATACTGATTATAAATTTTTCAATAATAGGGAAGAGGCTATCCACTTCGCAGCCAAGCTTGAGAAAAATATTTTTATCCGTGAATCCAATTTAGAAGACGTATTTATAGAGCTAACCGGACGCAAGGTAGGTGATGAATAGTGATGCAATTTGTAGATACGTATACGGTGTTTTGGAGGGAGATGCTGGTTTTAAAGAGGAGTTTCTGGAAATTTATATCCTCGGTATTGATAGGACCTCTTTTATATCTGGTAGCTTTTGGTTGGGGATTGGGGCGGAGTATCCAGATGGATGGTAGTAGTTATATGGATTTTGTGGTTCCTGGGATAATTGTTTTAACTGCTATGACTACCAGCTTTAATGGAGTTGGTGTTTATATTAACATCAGTAAACTATACTACCATACGCTGGAAGAATATCAGATTTCTCCTATCAGTGCCTTTTCATATACTCTAGGTAAAATTCTGGCGGGGTGTGTTCGGGGGCTTATTTCGGCTGTACTTATTTTAGTTCTTGGGTATATTTTTGGTACCCGGATTAGTATTGGCGTTTTCTTTTTCTTGATCATATTTCTAACTTGTTTTCTATTTAGTGCACTGGGTCTGATAATTGGATTAGTTGCAAAATCACATGAGGATATGGGTAATTTTGCAAGCTATGTCATTCTGCCCATGGCTTTTCTCAGCGGTACTTTTTTCTCGCTGGATAAACTGCCTAAGATTATTGCCTACCTTATTGAGCTATTACCATTAACTCATAGTAGTTACTCTTTACGTACGCTTGCGTTTAACGGTGAGCTTCCGTGGATCTCAATAGCGGTATTAACCGGATACACCGTAGTTCTATTTGCCCTAGGTGTTGTGGTGGTACAGAGGGTTAGATAATTTATTAACAAAGACTTCTAAGCCATAAAGCTCTCTGGTAGGCTTTGGCCAGGAATTCTTCAGGTGTTTTTTTGAGCTCTTGCTCAGTGGGATAAACCTCCAGAGTTAAATATCCAGCATAGTCGACTTGGGGAAAGACCTTGCATACCTTTTCCCAGTCAATAATTCCTTCTCCCGGCAACCAATGTCGGTCCTGATGTCCATCATTATCAGAAAGGTGGGTGGTGACTATGCAATTAGCCAAGTTTTCTAACAGGGCTAAATCATTTTTACTATATATACGGTTATGGGAACTGTCATAACAGAAGCCGAAATAATTAGAATGTAATTCTGATAAAACAAAATAGATATAATCTTCTCTTCCGGTATTTTCAATTGCTATAGTAACACCTAAATCTTCTGCAACTTTTAATAGCCGGGAAATACTATCTATCCCATAATGACCATTTTGGTCAGGTGAAGGTAGATTTAAAGAATCAGTAATATGCATAACCATAATTGGAATGTTGTATTTAGCGCAGTCATTTAGCCAAACAATATACTTATTTACTATAGCATCACGAGTTGATTTATGTTCACTCCATAATTCGTCACAGTTATCATAGGGAATATGAATGTTTTCCAGGAATAATCCTGATTCTCTAACCATATTTGGCATATTTTCTTTTCTTATTTTTAGAGAACCAATTTCATCTTCCCACCAGAGAGTAGTTGCGTTAAAATCTGCTTCTTTTATAAGCTTGAGTCTTTGAGGTAACGGTAGCACAAATCCAAACCATGAAAATATACCCAATTGATGTTTAGAATTATTAATCATAATGGACTCCTTTCTTGAATTAGACGTGTGGAAGGCTTTAATTTAAGCTATCATATAGCCAATAATTACCATTAATAAACAATTACACTATATTAGAATAACAGATTTTAGTGTTCTGAGGGAGGGATAATAGGTGCTTCTTAAAATATTGGGTGTTACTTGTGGATATGGGACTTCTATTGTGTTGAAGGATGCCAGTGTGCAGATAAATAGCGGGGATTTTGTAGGAATTGTAGGGCCAAATGGATCTGGAAAATCTACTCTTCTCCGTACTATTAGCCGGGTATTAAAACCGCTGCTTGGTAAAGTGCTCCTGGACGAAGAAGACCTGTACCATGTACCGACTTCCGAGGTTGCCAAAAAAATGGCAGTTGTAACCCAGGAACAAAGCCTGGATTTTCCGTTTACGGTAAAGGATGTAGTTATGATGGGGCGTCTGCCTCACATAAAACGTTTTGCCAGTGAGACCGTAAAGGATCTGGAGATAGTTACCGGGGCTATGGATTTTACTGATACGGCCTTACTGGCTGATCGTCAGATAAACGAACTTAGTGGCGGAGAAAAACAGCGCGTATTTTTAGCTCGAGCATTGGCCCAGGAGCCTAAAATACTTCTTCTGGACGAACCTACTTCCAATTTGGATTTGAATTATCAGATAGAAATTATGGAACTTCTGGTCCGGCTTCGCCGTGATTATGGTCTTACTATTGTTATGGTTCTGCATGACCTTAATCTTGCATCCCGGTATTGTGATCATTTACTGGTAGTGAAACAAGGGTCAATACATGCTATTGGTTCTCCCCATCAGGTGATTACAAATAATATGATAAAGGAAGTGTTTGGTTGCGAAGTGAGAGTGGAGTGCCCGAATTCTATAGAACGACCTTATATAGTATTTAATGGCGAGGAAATCCGTGTAGTTGGAAAAGGCCGGGAACGTTGGGTGCATGTTGTGGGAGGCGGTGGAGCAGGTTTATTGCTGTTTAGAAATCTCCTCAATATGGGATGGAAGGTAAGTACCGGGGTAATAAATGTGGGCGATAGTGATTGGCAGGAAGCTTGCCGTCTGGGGATTAGCATTATTGAAGCCCCACCTTTTTGCAGTGTGGGTGCCGATGAAGTTAGGCGGAATAAAGAGATGATGGAAAAGGCGGAGTTTATAATTATGGCCGGCATTCCTTTTGGCACCGGAAATATACGAAATTTAGAGTGTGTGCTTGAGGAAGCGGAAAAGGGGAGCCCAGTCATAGTAGTTGATAATAATGGTATAGATGACCGTGATTATACCGGGGGGAAGGCTACAGAGCTCTATAGGAGCCTGCTTAAGAGCGGGGTGCGTATTGTTAATAGCGAATGGGAGGCTATTCATTTAATGGAAGGAGACGAAGTAAATGCTGTCCAGAGGTAAGCTGGTTTTTGTAACTGGTGCCGCCAGAAGTGGTAAAAGCTTTTTTGCTGAAAACATGGCTGCCCAATTGGCTGGGCAGGTAACTTATATTGCTACCTGTGTTCCCGGAGATGATGAAATGCGGGATAGAGTCGCCCGCCATCAGGACCGCCGACCAGCCAATTGGCAAACCATAGAAGAGGCTTTTAATCCTGCTCAAGTTATCAAAGAGTTTGATGGGTCAGGGAAGATCTTCCTTTTGGATTGTTTAACCCTGTTGGTTAGCAACTTGATATTACAACCTGATATGCTGCCAGGTGAAGAACAGGTATTAGACAAAGTTTTCGAATTAGCTAAGGTGAGCTATGAATCGGCCGCCCATGTAATTATAGTTTCAAATGAGGTAGGGTGGGGCATTGTCCCCGGAGATGCTCTTTCCCGGCTGTATAGAGATATTATAGGGAGAGCTAATCAAAAGATCGCTGCCTATGCCGACGAGGCCTATGTTACTATTGCGGGTATTCCAATTGAATTAAAAGCGCTAGCTAAAGAAATGGCAATTTGTTCAATAAAAGGAACTGATTGATTAGGAAAAACATGTCTATGTAAAAAATACAAAGATTGTATGGTGGAATGCTTTTTTAGCCTGGTATAAATATGAGCCCCATTATAAAAGAAAGGACGGTATTAATCTAAATGTTATTTGAAATACTAGATATCCCGGTTTTGCCGTCTATGATTGCCTTATTAATTGGTTTTGGCTTAGATCTATGCTTTGGAGATCCGCATTGGATGCCTCATCCAATTTGTCTCATTGGCAAGATGATTGCTGGTGGGGAAAAGATTATTCGCCGATTTTTCCCGAAAACAGAAAAGGGAGAATACATCGGGGGGGGAGTCCTGGCAATTTGCGTTATTGGTGTTTCTACCCTGGTGCCTTACGTTATATTGTGGGCCGCTGGAGAGGTGCATATTTTATGGCAAATCGCGTTTGAATCCATCATGTGCTATCAGATTCTATCGGTGAAATCTTTAAAAACAGAAAGTATGAAGGTCTATAACAAATTGGCCCAAAATGATTTAATCGGGGCACGTAAAATGGTATCCATGATTGTAGGTAGGGATGTTGCTGACCTGAATCAAGAGCAAATTACGAAAGCCACCGTAGAGACGGTAGCCGAGAACACCTCGGATGGAACGGTAGCCCCAATATTATTTATGGCCATCGGTGGGGCGCCTCTGGGATTCCTATACAAAGCCATTAATACCATGGATTCCATGATCGGATACAAGAATGAACGTTACATTAATTTTGGAAGATTGGCAGCCAAGCTTGATGACCTGGTGAACTATATTCCAGCTAGGATTTCAGCCTTTCTGATGATATTCGCATCCGGTTTTTTAAAGCTGGATTGCAAAAACGCATATGAGATTTTCAAACGGGATCGGCATAATCATGCCAGCCCCAATAGTGCACAGACTGAATCGGTTTGCGCTGGTGCATTGCGAATTCAACTTGCCGGGGATGCTTGTTATTTTGGCAAGCTTTATCCCAAGAAAACCATTGGAGACCCGCTGAGGTCAATTGTTTATGAGGATATTTGCCAGGCCAACCGACTTTTGTATGGAACAGCCTACTTAACTATTATTTTATGCTTCATGGGAATGGGGATTGCAGCATGGCTGATTTAGTAACTGATAGACGCCGGGTAAAATTATTACATGGGGGAGATATCTATTCTGCCCAAGAGCAGCTAAGCCTCATGGAAAATCCTCCGGACATTTTGGACTTTTCGGCCAATATCAATCCTCTTGGGTTACCGGAGGGGGTGAAGCAGGCTATTACCAAGTCGGTAGACACTTACAGCGCCTATCCTGACCCGCTCTGCCGAGAGCTGATTGCTAATCTGTCAAATTTTGAAAGGGTGCCTGGCCCTTGGCTTCTTTGCGGTAATGGGGCGGCAGATATAATTTATCGTTTAGTATATGCAAAAAAACCGAACAAGGCTATGGTACTTGCCCCAACCTTTGCGGAATATGAAGAGGCACTTAAGGCAATTTCATGTCAGACATTGCACTACGAATTACAGGCAGAGAAAGCATTTCGAATAGACGAGGAGTTCCTGGATGCATTGCAGCTTGAGCAAGACATAGATATGCTGTTTCTTTGCAACCCTAATAATCCAACCGGGCAGCTTATTCCCAAGGAAATGATTTTTAAGATTTTGGAGCGTTGCAAGGCATGGGACATTTTATGTGTGCTAGACGAATGCTTTAATGATTTCCTGGAAGAACCAGAAAAATATACTGCTAAGGATTATCTGGAGGAATTTGACAACTTAATCATTATAAAGGCATTTACTAAGATCTACGCAATGGCAGGCCTGCGGTTGGGCCACTGTATATCAAGCAATGAAAAGCTGCTTAATGCCTTAATAAAAGCCGGGCAACCCTGGAGCGTTTCCATTGTTGCACAGACAGCCGGAATCCAAGCCATGAAGGAAAAAGAATATCTCATTAGGACTAAGGAGCTTATCTGCGAAGAAAGGAAGTATTTGATACGTTCTTTAGAAAGCCTTGGAATTAGAGTTATTGCGTCTACGGTAAATTATATCTTTATCAGATGGCCATTTAACAAAAAGAATCCGCTTCATGAAATGCTATTTGAAAAAGGTATTTTGATTCGCAACTGTGAAAATTATTATGGTCTCAGTCAAGGATATTATAGAATATGCATCAAAGAACATGAGGACAATATGGTATTGATTGATGCATTGAGCAGGGTAGAAAAGCAGTAAAGAGGGTTTACATATGGCTAAAGCAATTATGATACAAGGAACCATGTCAAATGCAGGAAAAAGTTTGATCGTGGCAGGGTTATGCCGAATTTTCAAGCAGGATGGATACCGGGTTGCACCATTCAAATCCCAGAATATGGCATTGAACTCTTTTGTTACGAAAGAAGGGTTGGAAATGGGGAGGGCCCAAGTGGTTCAGGCGGAAGCAGCAGGCATTGAACCCTCTGTTTTAATGAATCCAGTCCTTTTAAAGCCAATCAATAATACCAGCTCGCAAGTAATTATCAATGGGGAAGTATCAGGAAACATGAGCGCCAGGGAATATTATCAAAAGAAGCGAGAAATCGTTCCAGAAATTAAAAAGGCATATGATGAACTGGATGCCCAGTTTGATCTCATTGTAATAGAAGGCGCAGGAAGCCCTGCGGAAATTAATTTAAAAGATAATGACATTGTGAATATGTATATGGCGAAAATGGCGAAAGCACCGGTTTTGCTGGCTGGAGATATAGACAGAGGCGGTGTCTTTGCGTCTCTGGTAGGTACCATGATGCTCTTTGATGAAATAGAGCGTGCCATGGTTAAAGGAATCCTGATCAATAAATTCAGAGGTGACAAGACCATTTTACAGCCAGGCTTAGATATGCTTGAGGATATGATACACGTTCCAACGGTGGGGGTTATTCCTTACTTGCCAGTAGATATTGATGACGAAGATAGCTTAACGAGTAGATTTGACAAAAAGTCTGAAGTGGGACTTATTGATATGGCAGTGATTCAGCTTCCCCGTATTTCCAATTTTACAGATTTCAATGTGTTCGAGTACGCACCGGGGGTAACCTTACGATATGTGAAATCGGTGGGGGAACTTAAAAATCCCGATATGATCATTTTACCCGGCACTAAAAACACCATGGAAGACTTGCTATGGATGCGGCAAAATGGTCTGGAAGCTTCTATTTTCAAGCATGCAGCAGAGGGAAAACCAATATTCGGCGTTTGCGGCGGTTATCAGATGCTGGGTGAGAAGCTCTCAGACCCTTATGACGTGGAGTCTGGCGGTACCATGGCAGGCATGCAGCTACTTCCTGCAAAGACGGTATTTGCAAAGGAAAAGACAAGAACCCAAGTAAAAGGAAGGTTCCATTCCAACCTGACCGGCTTGCTCAAGGATCTTTCAAATGTAGAAATAGAAGGATACGAAATCCATATGGGGCTTACCCAAATACTTGGTCAGAAAGCTCGAGATCTCACGGTTATTGAGGAAATATCAGGAGAGACTGCCCAGGAATTAGCAGGAATGTGCTGTGGAAATATTTACGGATCCTATATTCATGGACTATTTGACAAAGATGACGTAGCCAAAACTATTGTGACAGCGCTGTACAAGGAGAAAGGCCTGGATTATGAAGTACTATCAGGGTTAGACGTACATGCCTATAAAGAGCAGCAATATGATTTGTTAGCAAAGGGTATCCGTGAGAATATAGACATGAAGCGCATATATGAGATTATAGAAAAGGGTGTTTGAGCAGAATGCAGATGGAGCAACGAGTAATACCAAGGATTATGATTGCCGCAACAGGAAGTGGTTGTGGAAAAACTACTATAACTTGCGGTTTGCTGCAAGCCTTTCTAAACAGAGGTAAAAAGCTTGCATCCTTCAAGTGCGGACCGGACTATATTGATCCCATGTTTCATTCGGAAGTATTAGGGATCAAATCCCGTAATCTAGACTTGTTTCTTAATGAAGTAAACACTATAAAATACTTGCTGAGTAAAAATGCAAGTGGCTGCGAATTAGCGGTTATAGAAGGGGTTATGGGATATTACGATGGGTTGGCGGCCAAGACTACGGCATGCAGCTCTTATGATTTGGCTCAAAAGACAGAAACCCCGGTTGTTTTGGTGGTGGACTGCAACGGCATGTATTTGTCTATTCTGGCTGTAATCAAAGGATTTATGAAAATGCGTCAAGATAGCAATGTGAAAGGTGTTATTTTGAACCGTATGCCGCCTATAATTTATACCGAAATGAAAGAATTGATTGAAGAAGAACTTGATGTCCAAGTGTTGGGATATTTGCCTGAGATAAAGGATAGCCAAATCGAAAGCAGACATCTTGGTTTGGTTACCGCAAAAGAGATCGGCAACTTAAAAGAAATCATAAATAGGTTGGCTGAGCAAATAGAAAAGTCCATTGATTTAAATAAAATTGTTCAAATTGCAGAAAAAGCAGTTCCCGTGGAATATGAACTTACAGAAGAACTTCGAAAAATAAATAGGATGTCAACAGATGTTCCAATTAAAATAGCAGTTGCTATGGATAAAGCCTTTTGCTTCTACTACCAAGATGATTTAGATTTACTAGCAGAATTAGGAGCTGAAATTCTTACATTTAGCCCCTTGGAAGACAGGGTTTTACCGGCAGGTATTCATGGGATTATAATTGGTGGTGGTTACCCGGAACTGTACCTGGAACAACTTTCTGAGAATAAAAATATGCTTGAAGAAATAAAGAAGGTAATTCTTCAAGGAATGCCGTGTCTGGCAGAGTGCGGCGGATTTATGTATCTTCACCAATACATCAAAGATGAGAAAGGCATCTCCTACAAAATGGTAGGTGCCATCGAGGGGGTAAGCTTTCCAACTAATAAACTGTTGCGATTCGGATATGTATCTTTGGTTGCGCAGAGGGATAATTTACTGTGTGAAAAAGGAATGGAAATAAAAGGGCATGAATTCCATTATTGGGATAGTACAAATACGGGCAATAGCTTCCATGCGCAAAAAACTTTACAAAAAGCCAATTGGGATTGCATAATTGCCGAAAGAAATTTGTGGGCTGGCTTTCCACATACCCATTTTTATCAGGATTTAGGGATGGCAATTAGATTCTTTAAGCATTGCCAGATGAATAGTAAATGACTGCAAATTGGTAATTTAAGATCTTGGAAGAAATAGGAATTGTTGAAAATGCTTGACATTCCCAGATCTTCTAAATAAAATTAAATTAAGTAAATTTCATAAAACCTTCTTAGGTGCCCCAATATGGGGAGAATAGGGAAACCGGTAAGATTCCGGTACGGACCCACCACTGTAAAGACGAGTTCCCGCTAATCCACTGGCATATGCTGGGAAGGAGCGTAAAGAACGTTGAGTCTAAGTCAGGAGACCTGCCTAAGAAGAGGAGTCTTTCCTGGGTATGGGAAAGAGGCGGAGATGACGGCAAAGTCCCACCACAACATTAGTTGTGGCGGGATTTTTTTAGTACAAAATTAAAAAAGGAGGAGATTAATGATGACAAAAACGAGCAACCCTAAGAAATACCATGGCCTGGAGAATTTGAAAGAAGCTAACAGGCAAGAACTTGAGGCCGCCTTACAAGAGCTTGCGAGCGGAATTGAAAAACTCGATCAAGAGTCTATTGCAGGTATGCAAAAACGCCTGGATGCTAAGATCAAGCCTCTCAGAAGTTTAGGTATCTTGGAGGATATTGCCCAACAACTGGCTGGAATCCTGCGCACTTCCCAACCGGAGATAAAAGGGAAGGCAGTTCTCCTTATGGCCGGAGATCATGGAGTTGTGGCTGAAGGAGTCAGTGCTGCTCCCCAGGAAATCACCGCCCAAATGTTTTATAGCTATCTAAGCGGCGGGGGAGGTATCAATGTCCTGGCTCGACATGGAGGAGCTGAACTTATCTGCACCGACATAGGCATTGCTCCCCCTTTGGATCCGCCTGAACTTATGGCCAACCGTGTCAAAAATGGAACGGAAAATATGGCTCATGGACCAGCAATGACCCAGCATGAGGCTCTTCTCGCTCTACTTACTGGTGCACATATTGCCGCCCAAGCAATTGACTCCGGTATTAATCTCTTGGCAACAGGTGAAGTTGGTATCGGCAATACAACTCCAAGTGCCGCCCTGGTTTCAGTCTTCACTGGCCACTCAGTCAATGAAGTTACCGGACGCGGCACAGGGGTAAAGGACGAAGCTCTAAAACATAAACAAGACATTATTAAACGTGCTATCGAGGTCAATAAGCCCGATCCTGCCGACCCACTCGATACCCTCGCAAAAATCGGGGGACTGGAAATAGCAGCACTAGTAGGTGTAATTCTCGAAGCTGCTTATCAACATGTCCCAGTTATTCTCGATGGTATTATCTCAACCGCTGCAGCACTTACCGCAGCTCAATTTGCTCCTTTGTCCGCTCTCTACATGATGTCTTCCCACAACTCAGAAGAAATGGGTCATCAGTTAGCCCTCAAAAAACTCGACCTCCAATTCAGGCTTGATTTTCATATGAGGCTAGGGGAAGGCACAGGAGCCGCTCTAATGTTTCCGATAGTCGAAGCTGCTCTCAAGATCGCCGATGAAATGGCCACCTTTGAAGCAGCAGGTGTTACCACCGGAGACTTCTAATCACCGATACTTGCCTAGGCAAAGAGGAGTACCACAATGAGGTCAGAGAAAAAGAAAGGAGGTGAACAATTTGAATGCTTTTTTTGTAGCATTGGGTTTTCTTACTAGAATCCCTGTTCCCGGAGAGGGCGACAATTTTACCTCAAATAGCCTTAGTAGATCAATAATTTTCTTTCCTATTGTAGGAGGAATTATTGGAGTAGTAAATGCAGGATTATATCTTGTTATAGAACCTTTTTTGCCCAGATCGGTATTAAGTGTTTTTATCGTGGCCTTGCCGATATTCATGTCTGGGGGCATACATTTTGATGGTCTATTAGATAGTTGTGATGGCCTTTTTAGTGGGCGTTCCCGTGAACGTACTCTGGAAATTATGCGCGATAGCCGAGTAGGTTCCATGGGGGTTATCGCAGGTCTCCTCAACGTTATGCTGCGTTATAGTATCTTAATTGAATTACCAGAGGCTATATTACCAGTGTTACTAATTACCCAGGGCATAACCGGGCGTTGGGTTATGGCTATGGCCTTGCACTTTTTCCCTTATGCTCGTAAAGAGGGTGGCCTGGGGCAGGGCTTTGCTTCGGAAAAACGGGTAAGTTACGTTATGGTTAGCAGCTTACTAGCTTTACTTATTATTGGATTAGTCAACGGGGTTGCTGGTATCCTGATATCCTTAATGGTCGGAGGTTTATCACTTCTACTTGCCATCTGGGTGGTACGAAAAATCGGAGGACTAACGGGTGACGTTTATGGTGCTCTGAATGAGGTATCGGAAAATTTCTTTCTTTTGCTGTGGCTGGTTGGAACCATTAACCTATACCTACACCCATGATCGGATCAATTGTCCTGTTGTCAAATGTTCTACTTACGGGACTATAAAATCAACCGTCTTATCCTTGCAAAACGCCAACATAGTTAGCAATGACGCAACAAAAGAAAGTTTCCAAATTGTTGCCCAAATGCATGCTATTGAAGGGGAATAGTTTTTTACTATTCCCCTTTTTGGTTCAGAAATAATTGGGACCAAGCTAATAGGGAGCAAAAACGGAAATTCAAAGTGATAACGTTGCATTCATTCAACGAGCGTTGCGAGAATGCATGGTTCGAATAATTCAGATCTGTTGAATTAATGCAACAATATAGCTAAAAGAAATATGATAATAATTTGCTTTTAACCATGTTTTGGGGATATTCAAGGCAATTTTAACTCTGGCATGAAAGTTGCTTATATTAGAAGTAAAATCCAGGATGCAAAATAGGCTCCATTAATTATACACGGAAATAACTGCACTATTATTGTATACCCTGTTTTACGTTAGTAGTATAGCAAGAAATAATGATTCTATTCAGGTTATTCATTGCACTACAAAACGGCTTGAAGAATGGAATGTTAAGTTTGCTTTTTTGCATCGGGAAAAGTAAGAAAGAGGGGGTGAATCCCAAAAATCAAGCAAGGATGAATTATGGCAAGTATCTGTGCTTTTCTAATTACTTTGTCAGGTGGGGATTACCCCCCTATCGAAATATTTTATTACTAGAAAGGAGTTTTTAATTATGACGGCTATAGAAATTGATGAATATGGTCAAATACTGCTTCCGTTGGAAGTTAACCAACAGCTTAATTTGAAAAACAACGACTGGGTTAAGGTAAATATTAAAAGTGATCATATATTGATGATCCCTTTAAGAGAAGCAGATGAAGAACTAATTGAGGAACTTATTGATCAAGGTATATTACTTTAATTGAAAGGAGTTTCAAATATGGCAGCTATAGAAATTAATAAAAATGGTCAAATAGTAATCTCATTGGCGGTTAACCAACAACTTAATTTGAAAAATAATGACTGGCTGCAAGTAAGTATTCAATCAGATCATATAGTGCTAATCCCTCCTAGAGAAGTGGATGAGGAACTAATTGCGACACTTATTCATGAAGGAGTAATTATACAAGCATCAAAATGAAATGAAAATCCAGCAATATGTTGAGCGTGGGGAGAGCAAACCAATGGAAATGAAAATAACTCCAAAATCGGAAGTAGAGGCAAGAGTTGCCAAGCTTCAAGAAAAACTAACCGAGCAGAATTTAGATGGGACTATTATTTTGTTAAACAGTGACATGTTCTACTTTACCGGTACGGTACAGACCTCGTATTTTTATGTACCTGCCAGTGGTGAACCGGTACTGATGATCAAAAAGAGTTTCAAGCGCGGTAGGGCTGAGTCGCCTCTAATGAATATTGTTCCGATCAATAGTCCCAAGGAGATTCCGGGAATTCTTGCTGCATTTGGTTATATAAGGTTTGACAAAATAGGCTTGGAACTGGATGTTTTGCCTTTAAACCTTTATAAAACGTACCAGAAAATTTTCCCCAATTCTGATTTTAGCGATATCTCACCGGCAATTAAGGAAATCCGGGCTATTAAATCGCCCTATGAAGTAGGACTTCTTCGTGATGCCTTAAGTGTAGTAGATAAAGCGCATTTAGCCGTCCCCTTCTTTTTACGAGAAGGAATGTTGGAGATTGAATTGGCGGCACTATTTGAAGCGGAAATGCGAAAACGAGGGTATTCCGGTTGCTGCAAAATGAGAGCATTTAATCAAGATTTGTTTATTGGAAGTATCTGTACAGGAAGTAATGGGGTTTTTCCAAGCTATTTTGACGGACCAGTTGGCGGACCTGGTGTTGCGGTAACCCATCCCCATGGTGCTGGATGGAAAGAGGTTAATCGGAATGAAGTTATTTTTATTGATTATACGTGTGTAGTTCATGGTTATACAGGCGACCAAACCCGGATATTTTCTATAGGAGAACTTTCACCTCGGATGGTCAAGGCATTTGCAGATGCATTATTTATTGAAACTGAAATAATTAAGGCTATTAAAACAGGAACTCCGGCAGAGGAACCGTATCTACTAGCTGTAAAATTGGCAGAAGAAATGGGCTATAAAGATAATTTTATGGGCTATATGGATGATAAGGTTAAATTTATCGGTCATGGAATAGGTTTGGAACTGGATGAACTGCCTATATTAGCCAAAGGGTTGAAAACCCCTATAATGCCTGGTATGACTTTTGCCCTTGAACCCAAATTTGTATTTCCTGAGGGTGCCATTGGTACTGAAAGCAGTTTTGTTATGACTGAGAATGGCCCTGAGTATTTGAGCATTACGCCCGAGGTTATAACCTATTTAGACTAGTTTAGAGTATGGTTTCAAAATCAAACCTAAAAATAATAAATCAAAAAGAATTTGTAATAGAAAAAGGAGGAGGAGAGTTATGGGAGTACCAAAAATAATTACTCTACAAGAAGCTGTTGGCTTGATCAGCGACGGCGATTGCTTGGCATTCAGCGGTTTTACCATCTGGCGGCGACCGGTAGCTATGTGCTATGAAATACTTCGCCAGGGCAAGAAGGATTTGCACCTTTTTGAAGTACAGGGAGGATTCCATAGTGAAGTGCTCATTGGAGGTGGAGCAGTAAAGCTATGGGAAGGAAGCTGGTTAGCCCAGGAGATTCTAGGCAAAACCGGGGTCAATATGTCCAGAAAACAATCTGAAAAAAAGGTAATTGTTGACGATTATAGTCATGGCCATGCAGTAGGACGCATTATGGCTGGGTCTATAGGGGTACCGTTTTTCCCCACCGCTTTGGCCATGGGTACTGATATCCTGAATCCTGCCTTTGACGGTTTTGCCAATGCCGGCTTGCGGGACGGCTCCCATCCCAAAATTGCCAAAGAAAAATATACCATTGTGAAAGACCCCTTCTATGACATGGGTGAATTGCTGCTAATGCCGGCTATCAATCCCAACTGGGGACTGGTATATGCCCCCATGGTCGGAACCGAAGGAACCGTGCGCGTACTGGCTCAAAGTTACAATGACCAGGATGTAATCAAGGCCTGTGACAAGGTTATAGTAATTTGCGAAGAAATCGTCCCCGATGAATTCCTGCGTCGTGAACCGACCCAGAATATTGCCTCCGGATATGAGATCGACTACATTGTCGTATGCCCGTGGGCGGCTCATCCCACCGGTTCTCAATATTATTATGACACCGATGCTGATTTCCTTAGAGGCTTTAATGCCAGCACCAAAAAACAGGATGCCTTCGATAAATTTGCCGAGGAATATATCTACGGTGTTGAAGACCATTATGAATACCTGGATAAATTGGGAGTCAAGCGTCTTGAGACATTGAGAGCCAGCCAGGCTACAGGTTATTCCAGCCGGGTGAAAAGGGGGACGAGATAAATGACGGCAAGCAATGAATACGCAAAAATAGGCGAATATAAAGGTATGGATCTGCTGGCTGCAGCTGCCGCTCGTGAAGTATGTGATTTCGATGTGGTTTTTGCAGGTACTGGGTTGCCCATGCTGGCTATAGGACTGGCTCAGAATGAACATGCTCCTCACTCCGCATGTATTTACGAAGCCGGCAGTATCGATGGCAGACCTGTGGACATCCCCACTTCCGTAGGTGATGCCCGGTGTGCCTACCAGGCATCCTGTGCCGGCGGGCTTTTTGAGGCATTTTATGGCCAATTGCATTCCGGTTATGTAGATCTGGGCTTCCTGGGCGGAGCTGAAATAGATAAATATGGCAACCTTAATACCACCTATGTTGGTACTCCCTTAGATTGTAAAGTAAGATTCGCCGGCAGCGGCGGTAATGCAGATATATTATCCTTTGCCAGAAAAACTGTATTAATTATGGTACAGGAAAAACGCCGCTTCACTGAGGAATTGGAATATGTCACTTCTCCGGGCTGGCGTGTGAAAAAGTGGCCCAGCGGCGAGTATGTTCCCAAGCAGGAGGTTTATGGCAAGTTTTGTTATGGTGGACCCTCAGCATGTATTACCGATATGGCGATATTCAGATTCGATGAGACCGGTCTGATGTATCTGGACACCGTGCATCCCGGTTTCAGTGTGGAAGATGTTAAGAGCAAGGTTGGTTTTGATCTAAATATTTCCAGGTGCAGCGGTGAGACTAAACCTCCTACCTATAGACAATTAGAGATCCTATACAAGGTTGTAGATCCAGAAGGAATATTCCTACCATAAATTATCGATAAATAACTGAACAGCTCTATTTAGCGCAAAGGTTCTTAACTCAACTTTCCCAGTTGCCAAAAACAAAGTGATATGTATTAGGAAATAGGCCTTAACATACAGAAGCGAAGCCCCAAATCCAGTATATGGAAGTGGTCCAAAACGCCCAATAATACTGAAAGAGGTGCTTCGCTTGACTTCCATTTTATTAGGTTTTAAAAAAATGTGCAGACCCATTCCCATATAGCAAATTTTATTAAACGGTTTCATGTTATGGATGGATTAAAAACATCTAAAATCAACAAAGGTAAGGGCGATTCTCGGGTTCTTCTGGTTCAGTTTCTTCTGGGGATTAGCTTTTAGCTGTAAGAACCTTTACCGCTACTTAGAGCAAGTCAAGAATGAGAAGCCATTCAATAAGAATTTGGTGTACCGATTTCTTGATAACCCAAATTTGCTATGATTTCTAGATGAAAGAGGTGTATTTATGAATTTCAAGCTTTCGGAAGAACAGGAAATGATCAGGTCAAATGTCCGCGAGTTCGCTTTGAAGTACATCGAACCCGTGGCCAAGGAAATCGATCAGAACAGTCGCCATCCTGTCGAAGTATTTGAGAAGCTGGGAGAACTTGACATGATGGGCATTTCTTACCCAACCGAATACGGCGGCGGCGGAACAGAATTCCTTACTAGCATGATTGTTACCGAAGAATTGGCCCGCTCCTGCGCTTCCACCGGTTTTCTCCATGGATATAGCTTTGGCGTGATCGGACATCCCATACTTACTTTCGGCAATGACGAACAGAAGAAAAAGTGGATGCCCGGACTGGCCGCCGGAAAGATTGTAGGCGCCTTTACCCTGACTGAACCGGGAGCGGGGACGGATGTCAGCGCGGCCACCACTACAGCGGTAAAAAATGGCGATGAATATATCTTAAACGGAACCAAAACTTTCATCACCAATGCGATTATTGCAGATGTCTTCGTGGTTTTTGCCTACACCGACCGCTCGGCCGGCGCCAAAGGAATGAGCTGCTTCCTAATTCCCAAAGGAACCCCGGGACTTATTGTAGGCGAACATTTCGATAAGATGGGGGTTCGGGGCTCCCAGACCTCTGAAGTCGTTTTCAAAGACTGTGTTGTACCAGCTGACTGCGTGCTTGGCAAGGAGGGGGACGGTTTTAAAATCGCCATGAGTGCGCTTGATGCTGGTCGTATAGGTATGGCTGCCATGTCCACCGGCATCGCCCAGGGCTGTCTGGATGAATCAATCGAGTATTCGAAGCAGCGGGTCCAGTTTAAGAAGCCTATCGCCAGTCAACAAGCTATTCAATGGTTTATCGCCAACATGGCCACCGATATCGACGCAGCCCGTTTTATGTATATGAACGCCGCCTTTATAAAAGATCAGGGCAAACCGTTCAGCATAGCTGCTTCCAAGGCCAAGCTGTTCTGTTCAGAATGCGCGGCCCGGCACACCACTAAAGCAGTGCAAATTCAAGGCGGATATGGCTTCGTGAAAGGGTCGAAGGTTGAACGCTTCTATCGCGATGTCAAGTTAACCGAGATTGGTGAAGGCACGTCCGAAGCTCAACGTATGATTATTGCCGGTGCGGCTCTTCGCTAAATTATGAATAAATGATAATTATTATAAGGAGGAATAAGGTAATGAGTAGTATAGTAGCGGGTACCAAAATACCTTACCGGGTTAGTCGGACACTTGATGTAGGGGACTTTTCAATCTTGCATCAACTCACCTGGTTTAACATGGCAGTTCACAGCAATTCGGAATATGCCAAGGGAACCTGGTTCAAAGAACGTTCGCTGGCTGGTCCGATCATTTTTGCGGTCGCTGACGGGCTGGTTCATCATGCCGACAATATCGCCGATCTTTTAGCGAAAGACGGGTATGAAATCTATGCTTATATTGGTGTAGATAATGTAAAAATCACCTCGCCGGTGCTCTTTGGTGATACCCTGACAGCCGATGCCGAGGTAGTTGATTTCCGCCCGACTAAAAACCCCCAGATGAACTTGTTTATCTACAAAAATAAGACCTATAATCAGCGTGGTCAGCAGGTAATTGAGTATCAGACCACAATGATGGCTCAGAAAAAAATGATTTAGATGAATGAGCAGAAAATAATGAATACGCTGGCTAAGATAGAATCATGGATGAGGATGACCTGTGAGGGATGTGCAATGAATGAAAAAATAAATCCTTTGATTGATGACATTAAGAAAATACTCGACAGTGAAGCCAGTAGCCAGGGAAGGAGAAAACTGTGGCGCATAAGGCGGCTTAAAGAACGATAATAGTCCGGACTTTACAGATTCGGCTTACTTTCACTTTTCTGGAGTTGTAGACTCAGGATACTTTTATATCGATTTTTCGGCTGGAAGTGTTTTGAGTTTAGAATCCAATTGGTATGTTAAAATCCGGGGTTTTTCAGGAACCCCTAATTAATTGTTATAGGTTTATCTGATCGTACCGGGCTATTATTCTCGTAGGGAGAGTGTTATGCATGCACAAAAAAAAACAGCGTTTCTTTTATTGTCCCAAATGCGGAGGAGTATTGCAGTACAAATCCCATAATGATATCCTGCGACTGACTTGCCTTGCCTGCTCTTACATACTATATGAAAACCCACTAGTAGGTGTGGCCGGGGTTGTTTTGGATAACGAAAACCGAATTCTTCTCGGATGCCGCAATAGCTCGAGATATCATGGGTTATGGTGCATTCCCTGCGGTTATTTGGAATATGATGAGGACCTGTATGCAGGCCTAAGAAGGGAGTTTAAGGAAGAGACTAATCTCGATATAGAAGCTATTGATTTATTATCAGTACAATCCAATTTCCATGATCCGGAAAGGCATAGTGTAGGCATTTGGTTCCGGGTTAGAATTACTGGTGGTACGATGATGGCGGGAGATGATCTGAGTGAACTTTATTATTTCCCTTTAGACCAAATACCACTATTGGCTTTTGTTACCGATGAAAAAGTCGTTAGTCTGCTAAAGAACGAAACCATCGGTGAAGGGCAACTTTGAGAAGATATCCATGACAAGCATTCCTGGGCCGGGTGGTACCGTGCGCAATACCTGCTGAAATCATTCAGGAATCCTTCATATGTCCGTCTTTCATACCCGAGACGAACCTTGAAATCTATCATTTCATCGATATAAGGTGTGAAAAGACTGACGCTGTCTTTTTTATAATTACTCCCTTTGTTGTAGCTCTGCCAATACTATTTTTTACTAATTTATCATGGAATAGGTATCGCCATTTTTCACTAAAACCAAAGCCTCTCCATGTCTTAAATTGAATTCCCACTGCCGGGATGAATCAACTCCGGTTAAATGACACAATAAAAGTCGCAGAGGCCCGCCGTGAGCAACGATAACCACGGTGTCTTGATCAGCAGCACCATCACTTATGGAATTCCAGGCGCCTATCACCCGGCACCAGACTTCCTGGGCGGTTTCCCCACCAGGTATTCTCACTTTAAAGGGATCTTCTAACCATTCATTTAGTAATGCCGGGTCACGAGTTTTTATCTCTTTAAATGTAAGGCCTTCCCAGTCTCCAAAGTTGATTTCTCGTAAGGATGGAATTATTCTTACCGGCGTATTGTGTATGCTGGCGATTGCACGAGATGTTATCAGGGCACGTAACAGGTCACTGCTAAATACCAGGTCAATTTTCTCTCCAACCAAAAGATCGGCAGCTTCCTGCGCCTGAATTCCCCCCTTTTCATTTAACACTAGATCAGATTGTCCCAGGAATCTACCCTCTTGGTTCCAGACAGTCTCTCCATGTCTCACCAGTATTACTTTACAGGGGGCCATTTAGGTTCTCCTCCTGTCTTTTATCCGTCTCGGCGTTCGAGACGCATGGATTGGGCTAAGCCATGAGCATATACTCAAACTACTCCATCATATTTTGAACAACAACCGATTCCTTATTTTACCATGGGTTAGAATTAAAAATCTAGCGAATTCGTTAATCCGCATGAACCGCCGTATACCGAACGGTACGTACGTGTGGTGTGAGAGTACTAGGCAGCATGGAGTATGTTTGCAAGCAACTCCCTGCATCTGGCAAGCTATTCACAGTAAGGCTATGCCAGTATTAAAGGTCTAAGCGAAAAACATTTTCCAACCAATAATATATACCATTAATTTGACATACATATTACCGATGATAATGCTAAATTTTAACAAGGTGGTAGTATGAATGAAATTAAAAGACATAATGACGCCTAATCCTATTACTTTAAGACCTGAGCAATCGGTTAGGGAGGCAACTAAAATATTTTTAGATAATCAAGTGGATGGTGCCCCGGTGATAGATAACGATGGGAGAATTATAGGTCTGTTCACCAAAAGTCATATCTACCGTATGGTAAGTCAAGGGCTGGATATGCAAACCCCATTAGAGGTATTTATGACCCGTCAAGTTTATACCGGACACCCTAATGGTTACGTGGAAGATTACCTGGAACCGGGAGTAGGGAGATTACCAGTTATCGATAAAGATGAAATTGTGGGGATCGTTACTCGCAGTGATCTGGCGGCAGCTTTTTTTAATTCATATAAAAAAATATCTACCGAATTGGATATCATTATTAACTCTACTTATAACCTAATTGTAGCTGTTGATGAAAATGGTATGATTACGGTCTTTAACAAGGCAGCAGAAAAATTTTTGGGCGTAACAGCTGAAGAGGCTCGAGGCAAAAAAGTTATAGATCTTTTTCCTACCAGTGGACTAATTGAGGTTGCCCAGACAGGTAATGTGGAACCTTTACAAAAATTGATGCTAAATGGCCGCAATTTCATGTCCAATCGCACTCCCATTTGTAAGCATGGTAAGATAGTGGGAGCAGTAGCAGTCCTTCAAGATATTTCTGAAATAGAAAAAATATCTCGGGAATTGGAGTATGTTAAAGAATTGAACAAGGAACTGGATGCAATTATTAACTCATCTTTTGATGGCTTGTATTTAACTGATGGCGATGGGCTTACGTTACGATTGAACAAGGCCTTTGAGAGAATTACCGGCGTTCATGCCAATGAGTTCCTGGGAAGATATGTAATTGATATTGAGGCTGAGGGCATTGTCTCTGAGTCAGTATCAGCTATTGCTATAAAAAGGAAGGAGTCAGTCACCATAATTCAGGAAATGAAGAATGGCAAGACCACTCTGGTTACGGGTAATCCAGTTTTTGATGAGGAGGGCAATATCTTCCGGGTGGTGTGTAATGTGCGTGACATAACTGAACTCAATATGCTGAAACAAAAATTAGAAGAGGTCGAAGGTTTAAGTCAGCACTATGAAAGTCAATTGCGCACTCTGCGCTTGCAATACACAGGTTCCAGCAAAATTGTTATTAACTCAGCCAAAATGAAGGATCTTTTAGCTATGGTTATCAGGCTGGCCCAGTTCGATTCTACCATTCTGGTTACCGGGGAATCGGGAACCGGTAAAGAACTTATTGCTGAAACCATTCACAATAACAGCACCCGTAGAGAGGGGCCCTTTATTAAAGTGAACTGTGGAGCTATTCCCGAAAATCTTTTGGAATCGGAATTATTCGGCTACGATTATGGAGCTTTCACTGGAGCTAAAAAGGAAGGTAAAGCGGGTTACTTTCAACTGGCTAATGGTGGGAGCATATTCCTTGACGAGATAGGGGATTTGCCCTATAACCTGCAGGTGAAACTCTTGCGAGTTTTGCAGAACAAGGAAATTGTTCGGGTGGGAGGTACAAAATCATTACCTATAGACGTGCGCATTGTAACCGGAACCAACCATAACTTACTAGAACTAGTGGGAAAAAAGCTATTCCGGGAAGATTTGTATTATCGCCTGAATGTAGTACCAATTCACGTTCCACCACTGAGGGAGAGAAAAGAAGATATTCCATACCTGGTGGCTCATTTTATGCAGATTTATAACCGCAAACATAAGCTAAATAAAAAAATATCTCCTGAGGTCGTGGACGTATTCATGGGATATAATTGGCCTGGAAATGTCAGAGAATTGGAAAACCTGATTGAGAGGCTGCTGGTTATTTCCACCAACGATTTATTAACCCTGGAAAATCTGCCCTCTTATCTGGGAGAAGCCATACTGGATAGTTTTTCGGAAGTTTTTGTTTCCGGAATCATCCCCCTCAATGATGCGGTGGAAAGCGTGGAGAAGCAGATTTTGAAGAAGGCTTATGCAAAATGCCAGACTACCCGCCAGATGGCCCAAGAACTTCGAGTTGCCGCTTCGACAGTGGTAAGAAAGGCCGCTAAATATGGGATATCTCGATAAAGTCAGGGTCACAATCAAAGTGGGCAGCTTAATAATAAATGTTAGAAATGGTGTTACCGAAACGGAACAAAGCGGTGCAATTATGGAACGGTGATTTTCTTGATTTACATTATCAAATTCATTAGATGCCCAGCCGAAATTAATTAGTTAATGGAAGGATAATTCATTCAATCTTAATATATATCAGCTTTGAAGACTAATGGAGCGGGGTTGATATTTTTAGAACTATAAATCATAAATTTGGTGGAACAACCAGGGAAGCAGTTATACATTATATACTTGCTTCCCTGGTTGTTCCACTACGGGAACGGTTGTTAAAACAATAGCAAGTACTATTCTTCAATATTTATCCGGAAAATCAGCTATAACGGATTTTACTTTTAACGATTAAAGGTTGGCACAGTAATTGCTATATTAGAAATATGAGGATGAAAATAATTTTAGGAATGGAATGTTAATTGATATGTCCTCTATTCCATATTAACTTAAACTATCGCAAGATTATTTTCCAAGTTTGGTAAAGGAGTGAGAATCATATGCAAGACTTACGGTGTGAAAAATGCAACAAATTATTAGGCAAATACTATGAATGCAAGAGGTTGGAGATTAAATGCCCTCGTTGTGGAGCAAACAACTATTTGCGAGAAAACCTACCTTGTAGCAGTCAGGAAAAAAAGCCTCCGGAATTCCATCCCATTTTAACAGGTTCCAATATATAAAACTTAGCGAAATGAATATACCGTTTATGCGGAAAGAGAGCCATTGAGCCCCGTCAGATTAATTAGATGTTGGGGCTATTATATTGGGGACAGGAAGGTTAAGGCGAAGTAATCCGACAATAAAAAATGAATATTACCTTAAATAATATAATGAGAGCCATTGAGCCCCGTTAAACAAATGAAATGTTGCGGGGCTATTTAATTGCAGATGGGAAGGTTTTGAAAGGACTAAAAGAGATACCTGTTACCGGTAAAAATGAATAACACTTCATTTTTTGAGAGCCATAGAGCCCCGCCAGAGAATATTCTGCCGGGGTATTTTTTGTGAAGGGGGTGAGACAAGAAAACCAAACTAAAGCCCTTTTATGGGCCTTCGCATGAACTTATTAGAAAGATAAAGGAGGAATAAAGAATGAGGGAAGTTGTAATTGTTGGAGCAGCCAGGACACCCTTCGGCAAGTTTGGTGGAGGACTGAAGTCACTAAAGGCGGTTGATTTAGGCGCAATAGCCATTAAAGAAGCAATAAATCGGGCTGGGATTCAGCCTGCTCAGGTAGAGTATTTGTATTATGGTCAGGTTGTTCAGGCTGGCTGCGGGCAGGTACCCGGGAGGCAGGCAGGACTAAAAGCCGGGCTTCCGGTAGAAGTACCGTCCATTACTGTAAATAAAGTATGTTCATCAGGTATTGTTACCTGCAGTCTGGCATACAAAATGATCGCCGGTGGATTCCTAGATATTGCCATGGGTGGGGGAATGGAAAGTATGTCCAACATTCCCTTTGGATTACCGGATATGAGATGGGGGGCCCGTATGGGCATTCCCAATAAAAAAGTAGTAGATCTGATGGTTTGGGATGGACTCTGGTGCGCCATATACAACCGACATATGGCTATCCATGGCTCGGAAATAGCTCGGGAGTTTAATCTGGACAGAGAACCTCAAGATCGCTGGGCAGTACGCAGTCAGAACCGTGCTGAAGCCGCTATTAAGGCAGGCAAGATGAAAGACGAAATAGTACCGGTTACAATTCCGGGCAAAAAACCAGTCATTATTGATACTGATGAATCACCTCGTTTTGGATGCACATACGAAGACCTGGCCAAACTACCGCCGGTCTTCGACCCCAATGGTTCGGTTACCGCCGGAAATGCTCCTGGAACCAATGACGGTGCCAGCGCATTGGTCTTAATGTCTCGCGAAAAAGCCGATGAACTCGGTCTCAAACCACTCGCAACCGTACTTGGATATGCTGAAGTATCTCAGGAGCCCAGGTATATCGCTACTGTACCTGGACTATCCATCCAAAAGCTATTAAAAGAAAAAGGCATGACAACCAAAGACCTTGATTTAATCGAAATCAACGAAGCCTTTGCGGCCGTAGCATTGACCAGTGGGAAAGCCATTCTGGGCTTAAATGACGACGAGATGGACGCTAAAGTCAATGTCAACGGCAGTGCGGTGGCCTTTGGACATCCCATCGGAGCCAGCGGAGGACGCATCCTGATGACCGCCGCTTATGAATTGAAACGCCGTGGTGGCGGATTGGCCGCCTGCGGTATATGCAGCGGCGCCGCCCAGGGTGATGCCATATTAATAAAAGTTTAGTAATCCCACCTTATACAACCATCAGGCATACCCGAAGGGTACAGCCAGGAATGGAGCTAAAGGTATAGCAATCAAAAACATTCATAAAAGTCAGCGATAGTCATATAAGTCCGCGAAATCAGCGTCTATCGTTCTTATTTTTAATTGATATCAACACACAAGGGAGGCATGAAAATGGAAATAAAAAAAGTCATGGTGATCGGAGCCGGCCAGATGGGAGGGGGAATTGCCCAGGTATCAGCCCAGGCCGGATTCGCTACCGTTCAATATGATATAAATATGGATTTAGTAAACAAAGGAATTGCCCTGATTGAAAAGAACCTGGCCCGAGACGTGTCCAAGGGCAAAAGAACCGAAGATGAAAAAGCGGCTATTCTGGGAAGAATTAAACCTTCGATCAGCCTGGACGATGGCGCCGATTGTGACCTGATTGTCGAGGCGATTGTTGAAAACTTTGATATTAAGAAAAGAATATTTGAAGAGCTCGATAGAATAGCTCCTCCCCATGCCATTTTGGCCAGCAATACCTCTTCGCTGCCTATTACCCAGATAGCTGCTTGCACCAAGCGACCGGGGCAGGTAATCGGCATGCATTTCATGAACCCGGTGCCGGTAATGAAACTGGTTGAAGTGATCAGAGGACTAGCCACCACTGACGAAGTTTACGCCACTATAGAAGAAGCCTCCATCAAAATGGGAAAAGTTCCGGTATGGTGCAAAGACGTACCGGGTTTCATCTCCAACCGGGTTCTCCAGGTTATGATCAATGAAGCCCTGTGGGAACTTTACGAAGGAGTAGCTCCGGCTGAGAATATCGACAACATTATGAAGCTGGGGATGAATCATCCTATGGGACCATGCGCTCTGGCTGATCTGATTGGCCTGGATACAGTATTGGCTATCTTAAACGTGATGTATCAAGGTTACGGAGATCCTAAATACCGGCCCTCCCCACTATTAAAGCAGTATGTGCAGGCCGGCTGGTTGGGCCGTAAAGTCGGCAAGGGCATTTACGATTACAGCAAATAGCGATGGGGCTTATTATCATAAATGCAATTAAATCATTAAACAAACAGTTATGAAAAGACTTTATTATAGGCCCTATTTGCCTGATAAGGAGGGGGACAGGTGGAATTTAAAAATATTCTTTTGGAGAAAGCCGAGCGTATTGCTACTCTGACTATTAATCGTCCCAAGGCCTTGAATGCCCTTAACAAAGATACGCTCTTGGAAATAAAAGCAGCTGCATCGCTGGTACAGAATGATGATGAGGTAGATGTGCTTATTATCACCGGAGCAGGTGACAAAGCTTTTGTTGCCGGCGCCGACATTACCTACATGTTGGATATTGACCCTATGCAAGGCCGAGAGTTTGGGAAAATCGGTCAAGATGCCTTTAGTTTTGTAGAGTCCATGGAAAAACCGGTAATTGCAGCTATCAACGGGTTTGCCCTGGGCGGTGGTTGCGAACTGGCCATGTCCTGTGATTTTCGTATCTGTTCAAATAAAAGCAAGTTTGGTCAACCTGAAGTAGGTTTGGGGGTTACCCCGGGATTCGGCGGAACCCAACGTTTACCTCGAATTGTAGGAACCGGTATGGCCAAACAGTTGTTATATACCGGAGACACCATCGATGCCTGTGAAGCTTTAAGAATAGGACTGGTTAACGCAGTTTTGCCGGCTGAGACCCTGATGACTTATGTACAGGAACTGGCCCGGAAAATCGCTTCCCGTGGCCAGATTGCGGTACGTTTCTGTAAAGATGCGGTTAACGAAGGCATGCAAACTGACATTGACCGTGCTATGACAGTTGAGGCTGATATTTTTGGCCTGTGTTTTGCTACCGAGGATCAGAAGGAAGGCATGGCCGCCTTTGTGGAGAAGAGGAAGGCCCTGTTTAAAGGAAAATAAGAAGGGGGTTGACAATAAATGGATTTTTCATTAACAGATGAGTCTTTAATGATGAGAGATATGTTTAGAAAATTTGCCAAAAATGAATGTGAACCGATAGCTGCCGAAACGGATAAAACCCACCAATTTCCCATGGAAAACTTCAAAAAAATGGCCAACTTAGGGTTAACCGGACTGCCCATACCGGTAGAATGGGGAGGAGCTGGAGCCAGCTACCTGGATTTTGCCATGTTTGTAGAGGAGATTGCCAAATGCTGCGCCTCCACTGCAGTAATCATGAGTGTGCATACCGGCCTGGGTTGTATGAGCACCTGGTTGTATGGCGGGGATAAAGTAAAACAAAAATACCTCAAGGCACTAGCCAGCGGGGAAATTGTTGGCGCATACGCCTTAACTGAGCCCAATTCCGGTTCGGATGCCGCTTCCATTAAATGCAAAGCGGAAGACAAGGGTGACCACTTCATAATCAACGGCAGTAAGATATTTATTACCAATGGCGGTATTGCCACCACCTACTGCACCTTTGTAAAGAGCGATTCAACGCAGGGTTCCGGCAAAGGAATCACCTGCCTGCAAATTGAAAAAGACACCCCAGGTTTTACCATGAGCAAACCGGTACAGAAGATGGGTATGAATGGCTCTCCCACCGTAGAACTCTATTTCGAGAACGTAAAGGTACCCAAAGAAAATATGTTGGGTGAACAGAATAATGGTTTCCAGGTGGCTATGGGCCTGTTAGCCGGTGGTCGTATTACTATTGCCGCTCAAGGACTGGGCATAGGTGAAGGAGCCCTGGAATATACCACTCAGTACATTAAAGAAAGACAACAATTTGGCAAACCGCTGGCCGCTAATCAGGGGGTGCAGTTTATGGTTGCGGATATGGCTACCGCCCTGGATGCCGCCCAGATGTTAATCTACCGGGCGGCTTGGTTAAAGGACAATAAGATGCCCCACAATAAGGAAGCTTCTATGGCTAAAAAATTTGCCACCGATACCAGCATGGAAGTCTGCACCAACTGTGTACAGTTGATGGGTGGCTACGGCTATTGCAGTGAGTTCCCGGTAGAACGGATGATGCGAGATGTTAAGATTACCCAGATTTATGAAGGTTCCAACCAGATTCAGCGCATGATTATTGGCCGCGAAGTAATCGGCAAGTGGTAATTAGCTAAAAGAAGGAGGTATATGTTTATGGGGAAACCTAAGAAAGTTAGCCTGGCGGAAGCCATCAGCCTTATTAACGACGGCGATTCCCTGACCTTTAGCGGATTTACCATTTGGCGTCGGCCCATGGCAGCCATCATGGAATTGATTCGCCAGGGCAAAAAGAACCTGCATCTGATGGAGGTCAACGGCGGTACCCACGACGATATGCTGATCGGGGGCGGCTGCGTCAAGATCTGGGAGTCATGTTGGAGCGGCCATGAATTGTTTGGCAAGATAGCGGGCAATCTGGCGCGTAAAATTGAAGCCGGGGAAATAATCTGTGAGGATTACAGTCATGTGCAGATGCTCTATCGTTTGGCCGCAGGTGCCCAGGGGATACCTTTTATGCCGACCTTTGCGGCCCTGGGTTCAGATATATTAAATCCGGAATATGACATGCTGGGCAAAGCTGGTCTACGGGATGGTTCCAATCCCAAAATACCGGCCAAGAAGTATGAAATGTATACCGAAAACTTTACCGGTGCAGAAGTAGCGCTGATTCCCGCTGCGCAACCTGACTGGTGCATTGCCCACGTCCAAATGGTGGGTTCGGAAGGGACCGTAAGAGTATTAGGCCAGAAGTATGCCGATGAAGAAGCTATGAAAGCAGCGGATAAATTGATCGTTATCGCCGAGCAGATAGTTCCGGAAGAGTTCATCCGCCGGGAGCCGGAGCATAACCTGATTCCCCCCCATCTGGTGGATTATGTGGTGGAGCTTCCCTGGGCCGGACATCCCACGGGATGTTATGGAACCTATGAGGCTGACGGAGCTTTCATAAAGGATTTCTTCACCAAAACTCGGACCCAGGAAGGCTTTGATGCCTGGGCGCAAGAGTGGATATTCGGGGTTAAAGATCATGAAGAATATTTGAATAAACTTGGTGTAAGCCGTTTGGAAACCCTGCGGGCCAGTGCTGCCCTGGGTTATTCCCAAAAGGTGAAAAGGGGGTCGAGATAATGGCTGGTAATGATTATGCCAAAGTCGGCGAATTCAAACCCATCGACCTTCTGGCTGTATCGGCTGCCAGGGAGGTAACTGACGGAGAGGTAGTCTTTGCGGGCACCGGACTGCCCATGCTGGCCATTATGCTGGCGCAAAAAACCAATGCACCAAATGCGGTGTGCATATACGAAGCCGGCAGCGTCGATGGCCGCCCCATTGATCTGCCCACCTCGGTAGGTGACGCCCGTTGTCATTATCAGGCTTCGCTTGCCAACGGTTTGTGGGATGTCTTCGGTCAGCTGCAGAGGGGAGGGGTGGATATGGCCTTCCTGGGCGGCGCAGAAATTGACCAGTACGGCAGCGTTAATACCACCGCTATGGGTGGTTATTCCCCCATCGGTAAACGTCTTACCGGCAGCGGCGGAAACGCAGACATCAATGCTCTGGCCAAGAGAACAGTTTTCATTATGGTTCAGGAGAAGCGGCGCTGGGTAGAACGGTGCAGCTACATTACTTCCCCGGGCTGGCGGATTCCAAAGTGGCCAAACGGTGAATTCGTTCATAAAAAAGAGGTCTACAATAAGGCCTTCCGAGGAGGCCCTTGGGCAGTTATATCCAATATGGGTGTATTCCATTTTGATGACGATGGTGTTATTTATCTGGATACGGTTCATCCCGGTTTCACCCCGGAACAAGTCCGGGATAACTGTATGTTCAAACTTAATATCTCCCGGGTAAGCGGGGAAACCAAGCCGCCAACCTACCATGATTTGGAACTGCTTTATAAAACGGTTGATCCGGAAGGAATTTTCCTGCCGTAGATTGATTGTAATCCAGGGAAGGCTGGATCATAAATGAGTAACAGGATGTCATTAGGTGTGTCAGCACCTGAATGTAAGTATGACAGTATGCACTTATAGACACCTCCTCTAATATGCCCCGGCACTATTATGAGTGCCGGGGCACTTTTTAAACCGCCACAAGTTTTTATGCCGGATTTCAATGCCAATAAAGCTACGGTTGGTGATAAAACCTAAAGACATTAAATCTCAGGGATTTTGGCCTGAAGAAAAAACAAACAAATTCATTTGGAGATAGGAGGGAGCATTATGAGTCTACCATTAGAGGGTATTAAAATATTGGACTTGTCCCGGTATCTTCCTGGTCCATTTTGCACTCAGATTTTGGCTGATTTTGGCGCTGAAGTGATAAAGGTAGAAGACCCGAGGGGAGGAGATCTCGGTCGTTCGCTAACTCCGCTCATTGAAGGGGAAAGCGCCCGTTTCTATACCGTTAATCGCAACAAGAAAAGCCTTACTCTGGATCTAAAGAAAGAAGAAGGTAAGAAAATCTTTCGCAAGTTGGTATCGCAATGTGATGTGGTAGTGGATCAGTTTCGCCCCGGCGTTATGAAGAAAATGGGCCTGGGCTATGAAAATCTAAGGACTATTAACGAGGGCATTATCTATTGTGCAATTACCGGCTATGGATGGACTGGTCCGCTGCGTGATGCTGCCGGCCACGACCTAAACTACCTGAACCTATCCGGGGTAACAGAACTAACCGGAACTTATCAGGGCATGCCAGCTATGTCCGGGGTGCAGGTTGCAGATATAGCCGGAGGAACCCTTTATGCGGTGATAGCCATTCTTTTGGCTCTGGCCAGCCGTGAAAAAAACGGCCAGGGACAGCTTTGTGATGTTGCTATGATGGATGGTTCAATAAGCCTTCTGGCATATACCCTGGGAGAATGGGCGGGATGGGGCAGGCTTCCCGAAAGAGGCAATGATGTGCTGACCGGTGGCTATGCGTGCTATAACGTGTATAAGACCAAAGACGACCGCTATGTTAGCCTTGGCGCGGTAGAGGATAAGTTCTGGGCCGAGTTCTGTGAGAAAATTGACAGATCGGAATATATCAAGCCCCAGTGGAATACGTCCCTGCAGCAGGATATGCAGGAAGATGTCCGAAAAATTATGTTGAGTAAGACCCGTGATGAATGGGTGGAGTTCTTTAGCAGCAGTGATATCTGTTTTACTCCGGTTTTGACTCTGGAGGAAATGTGTTCTCATCCTCAGGTCTTAGCCAGAGAGATGATTTTAAAATTAACCAACGTAAAAGGGTCAGGCAAGGACGTTCCCCTGACCGGTGTTCCAATTAAACTGTCTGGCACTCCGGGTGTGGCAAAATTAACCTTCCCCAAACTAGGGGAGCATACTAATTTATTATTAAACGAAGCCGGGTATTCAAGCGGAGAGATAGAAGAATTCAAGATAAAGAGAATCATATAATTATAATTCACTATACAACGGATTATTGTAATCGGATTGATTGCATTGATTACAAAAATAGTCTGTGCCAAAACTGAGTTGCATGTAAAACGGGGTGTAAATGCATGCCTTGTTAGTGACAGTTGATAAGTTATCTAGGTCAAGAAAAGCGCCTATCCGGGCTACCCAAGCCTTTTGGATGGGCGTTTTAGTTTAAAGTCAAATATCTGTTCGCTGGAAAAGTCTATCAGGACAAATTGTTAAGGTGGTAAGGAGGTTTATAAATGTAATATACCTAGGCTCTGACTGCGGTCATGGCCACTACGTTAACTATATCTTCAACGCTGCAGCCCCGGGAAAGGTCATTAACGGGTTTGGCTATACCCTGAAGTATCGGACCGATGGCTTCTGCTTTGGCAAATCTCTGTACCAGTTTGTAACCAATATTACCGGACTGCAGGTCGGGGAATATTAAAATATTACACTGACCGGCAACCGGACTGCCCGGTGCTTTGGATAAACCCACGCTGGGAACCAGGGCCGCATCAGCCTGCAATTCACCATCTACCTTCAGTTCAGGAAACTTTTCCTTAGCAATAGCCGTAGCTGTGGCTACTTTATCTACCAATTCATGGCTGGCACTTCCTTTGGTTGAGAAGGACAACATTCCGATTTTGGGGTCTTTTATGCCACAAATATCAACTGCCGTGCCAACTGAGGCCTTCGCAAATTCAGCCATCTGTTCAGCGGTAGGAACCGGTGTAACACCACAATCAGCAAAAACCAAGATCCCCTTATTCCCATATTCGGAATTGGGAGCTATCATAATCATGGCTCCCGAAACAGCGGAGATACCAGGTGCTGTTTTAATAATCTGCAGTGCTGGTCTTAGCACGTTACCCGTGGTATTCTCAGCACCCGCGACCTCACCGTCAGCTTTGCCCATCTTGACCATCATAGAACCAAAGAAAAGAGGATCTAACATACTGGATTTCGCCTGGTCCAGTGTCAATCCTTTACTCTTGCGCATTTCATAAAAAGCTTGGATAAAATCATCAAATAATTTTGATTTGACCGGGTCAATAATCTCGGCTCCCCTAATATCAGCCCCAGCATCACTGGCGGCAGCCCTAACAGCGCGTTCATTACCGAGTAGAATGGGGAAGGCTATCTTATTATTCATAATATCCTCAACAGCCAATAGGGTTCTTTTCTCTGTCCCTTCCGGGAGAACGATGGTTTTACCTTTTTTTAATGCCTTTACTTTAATTTCTGTTAATAAACTCATGCATAAACCTCCCTTATTATTAACCGATTAACCACCTTGTGGACAATAAATCAGCGTTAGAGTCACGATACTGGCTAGTTCCAAACTGGATAAATTTCTCCTCATTAGCTATGCATCCAAAGGCAGTTAAAAGGTCGGGTCTTTGAAAACATATATAGCAAACAGTGTGCCAAACTTATGCTTTAAATAAAAAGTGCCATTTTTTCGTAGTTAGGATGCTTTCTCATGGAGCATTACTCCAACCGAAAACGACAATTATTCTTTGATTGTGCAAAAAAAAATACCTTGAATGCCTGATCGTGTTCCGACATTTAGGGCTTTTCGCCACATCGGAGCAAAATTCGCATATTGAAGAATAATATAATTTCGAAGTGGCTCTAGTTCAAAATACGAAAGAGGTTGTCTATCTCTTGGGAGAGGGAATGATCTGCTCGTATTTCGATAATAGTCGATATGCGAATTCTATTACAGCAAGGCGAAAGTGGCATTTAAAACGAATCTATCGGGATTTATGGTGTTTAACTATATATAGATTGTTCTCAATCTCAAGAAATAATTGAAGTGAAAAAGACAAGCAGATCGCAGAAAGTAGCATGTATCTGTTGTTTAACATGATATTGGCACGGTATTTGCATAAACAGGATCATATAGTTTATTCCGTAGCCAGCACAATATTTGTGAGGTGAATATAAATGTATCATTATGAGTCTAGCCGCAACGATTTTTTAAAAGAATACCAAAAAAAATTTACCTTCCCGGATGACGCTGTAAAAATAGTAACTTCTGGCAGCCGGGTACATTATGTCTTTGGGGTAAAAAATTCTCTAGATCTGGCTCTGGCCAGACGAAAGAATGAGTTAGAAAACATAGTTATCTATTCCCATATAAAATATAATGGTTATTCTGTGCAGAAGATCGACTCTAGTGGGGAACATTTTATCATATTGAAACCGCCTTTTAAAATTACAGGCCTGATTAAAGATGAAGGGCAGACGAGCTTAGAATTGAGGGCTGGTAAAGAAACCAACACTATTATAGATCCTTCCATATTTATGGCTGTCGTAAGTCCTATGGATGTACACGGCTATTTTGGGTTTCCTCCGTGTGTACCATCGAAGTGCCGAGAAGATGCCCGTAGGGCTCAATATGTAATCGTGGAAATTAATGAATATATTCCTAACCCTGGAAGCATCAGCTCAAATTGTATTCACATTTCCGAAGTTAGTCATATAGTCCCAGGAATAAATTCTCCAATAAGAAAAACCGTGATTAATAACATATCGACTAAATATGCCCATGCTAAATGAAAGTTGAATTAAAATATTTTAGTTCATAAGGAGGAGTTAAGTAATGTTAAATCTTGAACAAGCGGAAGCAATAAAGGTGGTTGCCCCTATACTTTTAAACTCCATAAGTGGAGGCGCGTTTTTTTTAATGGCGGATAATCATGAAATGGTATGGAAGCATGCTTCCGATGTATTTGATGTTCCGGCTTTGAATATCGGGACACAGATTAGGGTCGGGAGTGGTCCTTATCAGGCGATGCAGGAGCAAAAAGTTACAGAAGAAAAAGTGCCCCGTTCCGTTTATGGTATACGATTGCTTACAAAATCGGTACCCATTGTTGAGAATGGGATGGTTAAAGGATGCTTTATTATGGTATTCCCGCGGTTGCATGCATTGGTCGGAGGATTTGATATTTTTGCCCCCATAATTGCCAATATGTTTCCCGAAGGTTCTATTTTATACATTACAGATTTGGAGAAGTTTGTTAAACGTCAATCCTCAGCAAAATTCGATGTTCCCAGTGTTCAGGTTGGCATCAAATTGAATGAGGATGCTATAGCATTAAAAGCCATTAGAAGCAAACTACCGGTTGTGGAAGAATCAGATGCAAGCATGTACGGGGTTCCACTTCTGGTTATGAACTATCCCGTTTTTGATGAAGATGATTCTAATCTGCTCATTGGAACATTTGGTATAGCTACACCCCGGCAAAATGCTCTGGACCTCCGCGAAATGGCCGATAGCTTGAACAGAGGATTGGGGGAAATATCCGTCGTTATTGAAGAGCTTGCCATGTCAGCCACACAAATATCAGGTAATGAACAGCAGCTTAATAAAAGTATCCTTAATATTTCCAAACTATCCCAAGAAATTAATGATGTGTTGGGATTTATTAGACAGATAGCCGATCAGACCAAGATGTTAGGCCTAAATGCCGCTATAGAGGCGGCTCGGGCCGGGGAAGCGGGGCGCGGTTTTGGAGTTGTTGCTGAAGAAATTAGGAAACTGTCAGACGAATCTAAGAACACTGTTAGCAAAATAAAGGGCCTGACAGATAACATTAAGCAACAAGTAGAAGAAACCATGCGGAATAGTGAATCTACAATGAAATCAAGTGAAGAGCAAGCTGCCGCTTCTGAAGAAATGACTGCAAGTGTGGAAGAAATGAGCAGCTTGGCTGTTAAACTTGATAAAATTGCCCAGAGCATATGATTAGATGCTTTGATTCAAAATTATATCCAGAAGGATACTTTACATCTTTTCTAACGCACTAACCTGTCCTCGTGTGAATTATCCACATAAATCCTCGTAGTATTTTTTCATGTCGAGCTAAATCGGCAATGGTTCGGATTTGAAAATAATACTTAATTTATTAAGGGAGGGATTAATATGGCCAAAAAATTAGAAAGACCAGCCAGTGCTGAGTTTAACGAAAAGACCGGCATAACCATAAAGAAGGAGAACGATGATGATGTGGCCCGCAAGAGAGAACTGGCCCGAAAGATGGCTTTGGAAAAAACCAAGGCCCGGACCCTGGCTAAACAGCAGGCCATGGCGGAGCGGATTGCTTCGGCATCAGAACAGTTGTTGGCGGGGATTGAGGAATCCAATGCAACTGCGCAGGAGTTTTCCCGTCTGATGAACAACGTAGCTTTGCAGGGTGAACAGGTGGGTATTAACGCAGAGCAGATGCGGGTGGCGGTTGACCAAATGAACAAATCGGCCCAGGGATTACAAAAAAACTTCGGGGAACTTGATAAAGTGTCAAGAAACGGAGGGATAGTTGTTCAGGAATCTGAGCGCCAGCTGAAGATTGTTGTAGACCAGATTAAGGAAGCAGCAACTCGAAATATGCAGTCGGGTCAGCGCATTGGGGAATTAGAGGTGCAATCCCGTCAGATTGGGGATATCGTTCAGGCTGTAGTTATGATCGCTGATCAAACCAACCTGCTGGCTCTAAATGCCGCCATTGAAGCGGCCCGGGCCGGAGAACACGGACGCGGATTTGCGGTGGTGGCCGATGAAGTAAGGAACTTGGCGGAAATATCGGAACGATCCGCCCGCGACATTCGTGGGGTCATAGATGAAATTCGCACCGGGGTTGAAGAGGTAGTAAAAGATATTAACACCGCTGTGGATGGCTTCAACCGCTCTGAAAATGAGATGAGCCGGATAGTTAATGAAGGGTTTGTCAAAGTTGGAGATTTGTTCTTACAATACGCTGGAATGGTTTCGGAATGTGTAAGACTAGCTGTTCAGGAGCAAGCTCTGTGTGATAATTTCCTTTCCAGTAGTGAAACCATTGCCTCTGCGGCCCAGCAACTGCTTAGCAGCACCCAGGCGTCATCCAAAGGAGTTGCTGAACAAGGCAAAGCCATGGCCGAAGTTAACATTGCCACTCAAGAGTTAACGGAAATGGCGGAGGAACTCAAGACCTCCACCAATATTAATAAATCCGCCGAGGAAGTCGCGGCTACCGCTGAAGAGTTGTCGGCCAACATTGAAGAAGTCAGCACCACGGCTACCCAGATAGCCGTGGCCTTGAATCAGATGGTGGGGGGAACCAGGTTAGCCGGAGAAGAGTCGGGCAAAGCCAAGAAGATTACCGAAGATATTAAGGCGGTATCGGTAGAATTATTAGAAACCGCCAGCCAGGGGGGCAAAGTATTTGAAGAGGCCGACCAGCTTATGGGAGAAAGCCGCAAGGAAGCCGCTAAGGTTTGGAATGACGTTAAGAATAGCATTAGATCCTATGAAGCTACTAATGCAGCTATTGAAGCTCTGCAGGATAAGATCCGCCGTATTGAAAAAATAGTTGATACCATTGAAAATGTATCCATTCAGACCAATATGCTGGCGGTAAACGGCTTTGTAGAAGCTGCTACGGCCGGTGATAACGGCCGTGGTTTCTCGGTTGTAGCCAGTGATATTCGCAATCTGGCTACCGAGTCGGCTGAAAATGCCGACAAGATTAAAGACCTGATACGAGATATTCAGATGCAGATGGTCAAGGTGGCGGCAGAGATTGCCCAGTCAGAAATAGCAGCGCGTAAATCCGATGATGGTATGGCCCTGGCTGCTCAGAAGAACCAGGTAGTTACTGGGGTTCTGGAAGCTGTATGGTTGATTCGGAAGGATTTACAACGGCAACTTGTTGAAAGTAAAATTGCTCTGGAAGAGGCTGAAAAGGGAACCCAAGATGTGGAGATCATAATCAATAAAGCCAGCGAGCAGATCGAAGAAGCATCCCGGGTGGCGCAAGAGCAGGCCAAGGCGACCGATGAACTGGCCAATGCCATCGAAGAAATCACGTCTATTGCCGATGAGATGCAGGTTAATTAGGAAAGGGTGCAACATTAATGGTGAACGAAGTTCACATTAGTAGTACCCGAAGGGTGCAACATTAATAGTGACCAACGGGAACAGCTTTATAAATTTCTAAATCTGCTCTAATGCTTTTCCCGGCTTTAACGTACCATGGACCTTCTTCTTCCACATAAAAGTCGCCTATGTTCCATGCGTCCTCGCTCATTTTTACTATAGTTGAGGACTTGCCCGGAATTGTAATCGTCTCTAAATCTGTTACTAACGTGATTTTCACATTTTCTCCGTTATAGATGTCTAATGTTTTTCCATTCCAATCTTATGATAAGTCTTTGGTCTATCGATATTAAGGCACTAAAAAAATGCTCCCCTTTCCAACAATAGAACGATCATTACGGTAAATACATGGTTTATACATCCGCAAAGTGTATTTAAAAACAGCATAATCCAAGTTCTCATTTTATGATCTGGTTCATCTATATTTGAATCGGATTTTTTTTGCGTGGTCCTAAGCAAAAATTTGGCAGATTTATATAGTGGATCACAGTAGGCACTTGATTCCGTCACGAAGTAGCAAAACTGCGAATTCAATTACAGATTGGCGAAAACATGTGATAAGCATACAAACGGGGTTTTTTAGTACTATGAATAGCCAAATTGGAAAACATTTTGTTGCAGAAATATAGGATGAAAATGGAAGGGAAAAGTAGACATAGATACCGATAAAACCGGGATTTACTCATGCTGTTGGAGGTTGGCATGGAAATTGCTTTTAATTAAGGCACAAGGAGTAGCCTTGAAATTATACAAGAAAATATCTGAACTGCAAGTTCCATGGGGAGGTGATTTGATAAATAAACAGTTGTATATAGCTAACCCTTACTAGTATTCCATAAACAATAAACATGAAGAGGGGAGGTGGATATGTATATGGATTACCTGAATGTATTGCTGAGCAAAGAAGATGATGGGATTGCATTAATCACCATCAACCGACCAAAGAATCTTAATGCACTTGATAAAACAACGGTTGAAGAACTATCGGAAATCATTGATATTGTGTCTCAGGATGATGAAGTTAAGGTTGTTATCATAACCGGAGCAGGTGACAAGTCTTTTGTGGCTGGCGGAGATATTAACTACATGCAGAATATGAGTTCGATGGGAATTCGTGAGTTTGGGATTTTCGGTCAGGGCGTACTAAGAAAGATTGAATGCCTGCCTAAGCCGGTAATTGCAGCCATTAATGGTTTCTGTCTCGGAGGCGGTTGCGAATTGGCGATGGCTTGCGATTTCCGTGTTGCTTCATTGAAGGGCAAGTTTGGGCAACCTGAAGTAGGTCTAGGCGTAACCCCGGGATTTGGAGGCACACAACGGCTGCCCCGTCTCGTGGGAACGAGCATGGCAAAACAATTACTCTTTACTGGCGAAATAATTGATGCGCAAGAAGCACTCCGTATAGGGCTCGTTAATAAGGTCGTAGCATCAGGAGAACTTCTAAGTTATGTTAAGGGAATTGCCAGCCAGATTATATCCAAGGGCCCAATCGCCGTGAGCTTGTGTAAGACTGCGGTAAATGAGGGTATGCAGGTTGATATAGATAGAGCCATGACCCTCGAGGTAGACCTTTTTGCCCTATGTTTCAGCACAAAAGACCAAAAAGAAGGGATGAAGGCATTTGCCGAGAAAAGAAGCCCCCAATTTGTTGGGGAATAAGGGCATAGCCTTCATCTGAAAAATAAGATCTTCTACTAAATTATATGAGAGATTTTCGACAGTTTCAAGTGAAACGCAAGTTTTATATAGGAGGAAAATAATATGGAACGCATATTACCTTTTACTAGTGAACACCGGATGTTTAAAGATGCTTTTAGTAAATTTGTTGCCAACGAGATGGTACCCCATTATCAGGAGTGGGAAGACAATGAGATAGTTCCGCGTGGAATATTTGAAAAAATGGGCGATTATGGGTTCCTATGCACCTGGGCGGAGGAAGAATACGGTGGTGCTGGAGGGGATTTTCTCTATTCAGTAATCGTTTGTGAGGAAATCGCCCGGCAAGGAGTCAGGGGATGTTTCGCCTGGCTGCACAGTGACATTGTAGCGCCGTATATAAGTACCTTTGCTACCAAGGAACAAAAAGCCCGTTGGTTACCGGCTTGTGTAAGCGGAGCAAAAATTCTGGCGGTGGCCATGACCGAACCGGGAGCCGGCTCTGACCTTGCGGCCATGAGGGCTAAAGCCGTCAAAGACGGTGATGAATACGTCATCAATGGTTCAAAGACCTTTATCTCCAACGGTATTTTAGCCGACCTGGTTATCGTAGCGGCCAAAACGGACACGAGTGCTGGAACCAAGGGAATAACCCTGTTCGTCGTTGAAAGGGGCACCCCTGGTTTTGAACGGGGCAAACAGATTCATAAGGTTGGGTTGCATGCCCAGGATACAGCCGAGCTGTTCTTTGAAGATTGTCGCGTACCTGCCAGCAATATGCTGGGGGGTGAAGGCAACGGCTTTAAGTGTCTGATGAAGAAGCTGCAGCAGGAAAGGCTGATGGTTTCATTAACGGCGCAAGCATCTGCGGAAAGATGTCTGCAGTTAACCCTGGATTATGTTAATGAAAGAGTTATTTTCGGCAAGCCTCTGGCTAAATTTCAGAATACTCAATTTGTTCTGGCGGAAATTGCCAGTGAGATCCAGGTGGGTAGAAGTTTCCTGGATGCACTCATTCTCCAGCATATAGCTGGCAACGATGTAGTACAGGAAGTCAGCATGGCTAAGTTCTGGGTCTGTGAAATGGAAAATCGGGTGGCAGCGCGTTGCCTGCAACTATTCGGAGGCTACGGCTTCTGTAAAGAGTACGAAATCTCCAGAATGTGGACAGATGCTCGAATTCAGACCATTTACGCCGGCACCTCGGAAGTCATGAAACTGATCATAAGCCGAGGCTTAGGTCTATAACTTTTGAACGCACAACTGCAACCAATCTTATGCAAAGGAGAAATGAATTATGAAGGTAGAGGCTAAAACAGCCATTATTACCGGAGGAGCATCCGGGCTTGGTGAAGCGGTCGCCCGAAGGCTGGCCCGATTAGGAGGAAACGTGGTAGTGCTGGACCTGAATGAAGATAGGGGCAATGCTCTGGCAAAAGAACTGGGGGCTAATGTCGCTTTCATAAAGACAGATATATGCAGCACTGAAGATGTAAAGCAAGCCATAGATTTTACTAAGGGAAAGTTCGGGAAGTTGGACATTGTAGTAAACTGTGCGGGCATATCTTCCGGTCAGAAGACTGCCGGCAAGAAAGGGCCGCATGATCTGGAATACTTCAAAAAGGTTATTAATATCAACCTTATCGGAGTCTTTGATGTCATGCGCCAGTCGGCTTATCAGATGCTGCAAAATGACTTGAATGATGAAGGCGGACGCGGAGTCATGATCAATACCGCCTCAGTGGCCGCCTTTGATGGTCAGGTAGGACAGGTGGCATATGCGGCGAGCAAGGCTGCGCTGGTGGGAATGACACTGCCAGTGGCCCGGGATCTTTGCGGGGATGGCATCAGGATATGCACCATTGCCCCCGGGCTTTTTAACACGCCGATGATGGCAGCGCTTCCCGAACAGGTGCGCATCGATCTTGCCAAAACAGTTCCCTTTCCACAGAAATTAGGCGATCCTGATGAATTTGCCATGATGGTTCAACAGATTGTTGAGAATCCCATGTTGAATGGAGAAAGTATTCGTCTGGATGGGGCCATCCGCATGGCTCCCAAATAGAATAAGTGGGATGGAAGAGATATACGGGTTAATAATTTAGGTGATTAGGTTCTTTTATTGATAAAAGGAGGAATGAAAATGAGAAGAGTTGCTGTAATAGGCACAGGACACTCCAAGTTCTGCTTTAACTCACCCAAGACACAAGTGGAACTATTATCGGAGGTTGCTATAGATGCTATTAATGAAGCGAACATTGCCCCGAAAGATGTTCAGGCGGTCAATGTAGGCAACGTTTTAGGCGATTTTGAAGAAGGTCAGGGTATGGTTCAGTCCTTCTTTGCCAATGACATAGGCTGCTTCAATGTAGCTGCCAGTCGATTTGAGGGAGCCTGTGCATCCGGCAGTATGGCTGTAAGAGATGCCGTAATGTGGGTCGCATCGGGATACTATGACATCATGTTGGTGGGAGGCGTGGAAAAAGCAACTGCCATGGGAACCGGCTTAGCTACCCGCACCTTTGCTATGTTCGGAGACAGCCGTTACGAGTTCCCGGCCGGGTTTACCTTTCCGGCTGTATTTGCCCTCTTAGCCCACCTCTATTCCAGCAAGTACGGTATACCACTGGCAACACTTAAAGAGCAAATGGCTGCCGTATCAGTACAATCCCATGAATATGCCATGAATAATCCCAACGCTCAGATTCATAAGGAAATAACTGTACAAGATGCATTAAAGAGCTTTATGGTTTCCAGCCCTATACAGCTGCAGGATGCCTGCCCATTCACTGATGGAGCAGCAGCGGTGGTGATAGCTTCCGAAGAAGTGGCTAAAAAGCTCTCCAAAAAGCCGGTCTATTTTGCCGGTATAGGCCAGGCGTCCTCCGGCAAGCTGAGTTCGCAGAGCAAATATCTTCCCCGCATCTATGCCAGAGAATTGGCGTCCCAACAATCATACAAAATGGCTGGGTTAACACCAAAAGACATGGATCTTTGCGAACTCCACGATTGTTTCAGTATTGCTGCCATGATTGCCGCAGAAGGTCTGGGCTTCTTTGAGTATGGTAAATCGGGCGAGGCATGGCAAAATGGCGAAACCAGGATCGGGGGCAAAATTCCCATTAACATATCCGGTGGGTTGAAGGCCAAGGGGCATCCTATTGGAGCCACAGGTGTATCCCAGGTGTATGAAGTAACTCGTCAATTAAGAGGAGATATGGTCGATCAAGGCAGACAGGTTGAAGGAGCCAAAAACGGTATTATCGATACCCTTGGCGGAGACGGAGTATTAGTTAGTATGATTCTAACGAATCAGTAAAGGAGGGTTACGGCAATGGAATATAAGCTGACTTTTAAGGATTATAACAAGGGACTTAAGCAGGATAAATTAATGGGGTTAAAGTGTAATGATTGTGGCACTGTTACTTGCCCTCCTATGATGGTCTGTGCAAACTGCGCCAGCACTAACCACGAAATTGTTCAGTTGAGCGGCAAGGGAAAGATCGTCACATTTACTACCTCTTATATCGCAGCCGAGGGTCGTGAAAACGAAACCCCGTACACTATTGCAATGGTGGAACTTGAGGAAGGTCCGTGGATAATGGGTAATTTGGTGTCTATGGATACGAAAAAAGTCACAATGGACATTATAGGCAAACCGGTGCAATTGGGTAATAGAGTTTACCCTGGTGATAAATATTCTAATGGGGATATGGCCAGAGCGGCCTTTGGTTTGATAGGGTAAGTGGCGAACCAAATATCCTACCTATAACGATTTGGAACTGCCCTACAAGACAGTTGAGCCAGTAGGGATTTTCTTCCCCAAAATAGGTAAATATGACGCCAGGACAAGAATGTATGTTTGAATTGGATGTTTTGAGTCTGTAAGCTGCCAATATGGGAGTTTGACGGAATATACACACTCGCAACAACCTCCTCTATACTGCCTGGCACCATTGGTAGTGCCAGGCAGCTTTTTTAAAATACTTGTTCTCCTTGGGAAATCATCTGGCAGAGTGCTCAGATTGATCCTGAGAATCTCGCGAATACGCCTAACAATCCGCATAGGAACAATATAAGTATCTGGTTGAGTACGAAAGGAGTGCATATTATGAGTCTACCATTGGAGGGCGTAAAGATTTTGGATCTTTCCAGATATCTTCCCGGTCCTTTTTGCACCCAGATGCTGGCCGATTTTGGAGCCGAAGTTATTAAAATAGAAGACCCAAAGGGTGGAGATTTAATGAGACATGTCCCTCCGTTGATTGATGGGGAGAGTGCAGGTTTTTATTCGGTTAATCGCAATAAAAAGAGCATTACCCTGGACCTTAAAAAGGAAGAAGGCAAGGCTATTTTAAAAAGATTGGTCGCCGGCAGCGATATTGTGGTAGACCAGTTTAGACCCGGGGTCATGGACAAAATGGGTCTTGGATACGAACAACTGCGGGAAATTAATGAAGGGATTATCTACTGCGCAATAACCGGATACGGCTTAGACGGTCCTTTACGTGATGCTGCCGGGCATGATCTGAATTATCTGAGCCTGGCTGGTGTTGCTGGATTGAACGGAACCTATCAGGGTATGCCGGCCATATGCGGGATGCAGATTGCCGATATTGCCGGGGGTACTCTCTATGCTGCTATCGCTATTCTTTTGGCTTTGGCCAGCCGTCAAAAAACCGGCCAGGGGCAGCTTTGCGACATAGCCATGATGGATGGTTCCATCAGCATGCTGGTATTAACCCTTGGACAATGGGGTGGCTGGGGAAAACTGCCCGAAATGGGTGATGATCTTTTGGGCGGGGGCTATGCTTTCTACCAGATATACACAACCAAAGACAATAAGTTCGTGAGTTTGGGAGCTCTGGAAGATAAATTCTGGGCTGGTTTTTGCAACAAATTGGGAAAACCCAACTATATTAAGCAGCAGTTTGATAAATCCCTGCAGAGAGACATGATAGCAGACATCCAGATGGTCATGCAAGAAAAGACCAGGGATGAATGGGTGGAATTTTTCGCTGATAGCGATATTTGCTTCACCCCTATTCTTACCCTGGAGGAGATGTGTGAGCACCCGCAGGTATTGGCCAGAGAAATGATATTCAAGCTTATCAATGCCCGGGGATCGGGAAAAGATGTGGCCCTCACGGGTGTGCCTATCAAGCTCTCAGGGACTCCGGGAGTGGCCAAACTGACTTTCCCTCAACTGGGAGAACACACCGAAGAGATCCTAAGTACTGCTGGATATAAATATGAAGAGATAGAATATTTCCGAAATAGCCTGATAATTTAGGCGCGAACATTCCAGGCCGGATAAATGGTTAAAGAAACCTCGAAAAATGGCGTAAAAAGGAGGAGTTCATGTGGGTCTGATGGAGGAGTACAAGGGCAAGCTGGTGTCAGCAGATAAGGCGGTAAAAGTAATAAAATCAGGAGATTGGGTCGATTACGGGGAATTTTGCGGGCAGGTCAGGGATCTTGACCAAGCCTTGGCCAAAAGGAAAGATGAATTAAAGGATGTTAAAATATGGTCTACCGTTAACCCCTACCCCACTGCAGTCAACGCGGTAGATCTTATGGGTGAATCGTTTATCTGGCATAGCTGGCATGTTTCTGGTGCTGATCGTGCCGTAATCAAAAGCGGAAAGCCTGTCTACTACTCCCCGATAAGGTTTTCCGAAATACCGCGTTATGTACGAGAAAGAATCGACCCCTTGGATGTAGCCATGATACAGGTAACCCCCATGGATAAAAACGGATTTTTCAATTTTGGCCCCCAATGCAGTTTCAATAAGGAGGTTTGTGACCGGGCGAAAGTTGTTATTGTTGAAGTCAACCAAAAACAGCCCCGCTGCCTGGGTGGTTATAAAGAAGCGGTTCACATTTCGGAAGTAGACTATATTGTGGAAGGCAGCAACCTGCCTTTGGCTATTATCCCCAACCCACCCGCTACCGATGTTGATAAGAAGGTAGCCGAATTCATTCTGGAAGAGTTCAGCGATGGCTGCTGTGTTCAGCTGGGTATCGGAGGAATGGCCAACGCAGTCGGTATGGCTATTGCCGAATCTGACTTAAAGGACTTGGGCTGTCATACCGAAATGCTGGTTGATGCTTACGTATATATGCACGAAGCCGGTAAGATGACCGGTAAGTACAAGGGCATTGATCCGGGAAAAATGGTTTATACCTTTGCCCTGGGAACCCAGATACTCTATGATTTTATAGATAATAACCCAAAATGTGCGACCTATCCGGTTGATTACGTCAATACACCTTCAGTTTCTTCAATGAATGACAAGCTTATGTGCATCAACAATGCTATCGAGGTTGACCTGTATGGTCAGGTCAATTCTGAATCTTCCGGAACCAGACACATCAGCGGTACGGGTGGTCAATTGGACTACATTTTAGCCGGTTGGTTATCCAGAGGAGGGAAATCCTTTATATGCTTGCCGTCGGCCAATTTTGGAAAAGACGGACAAATAAATACCAGAATTGTGCCCACTCTAGCCCCGGGAGGAATTGTTACATGTTCCAGATCAGTAGCTGATTTTATTGTTACAGACTACGGCAAGTATGCCCTGAAGGGTAGGACCGTGTGGCAGCGCGCAGAAGGCTTGATTAATATTGCTCATCCTGCAGTAAGAGACGACCTGATCAAGGCTGCCCAGTCCCAGGGAATCTGGCGAAAATCAAATAAAATTAATTAAATTTTACTGACAACAATATTACGTCCTTATGAGCCAATCCGATATTGAGATGGGAGGTAGAACATATGTCTTCAATTAAGGAATATCAACAAAAGCTAATATCTCTCGAGGCAGCGGCACAGAAAGTACAATCCGGAGATGTGGTATCAACTGGTCTGGCAATCGGAGCTTGCTCGATTGATATGTACGATGCTATTTTGGACAGACACGAAGAGTTAAAAGATGTTAGGATTTTCGATACGGTTCAGGTGCGTGCGGGCAAAATATATGACCCCGACTATATGCGTAACCTTGATGGAAAAGTAAACTTTATGCCCGGCTTCGGCATTGCTACAACGAGGAAAATGGGCAGCAGTCAACTGGCTGATTTTTATCCGGTCAAAGCAACCGATCTTCATTACAAAGTGGCTTCGAAAACCGACATATATATCGCCATGGTTACTCCCCCCAACGAGTTTGGTTATGTGAATCTGGGATTGACTAATTTCTATACGATGGAAGCTATTCGTGTAGGGAGGGAAAGCGGAAAGCTAAGAGTAGCCATTGCCGAGGTCAACGATCAAATGCCGGTCGTGTTCGGAAACAACTGGATGCACGTCTCAGAGTTCGATTATTTTGTAGAGAACTCCACTCCAATTCCGTCGTTCGGGCGGGGTGCTCCGGCCGAAAAGGATAAAACAATAGCACAGTATGTTCTGGAATTAATCAATGATGGGGATACTATTCAAATGGGAATCGGCGGTATTCCAGAAGCTGTAGTGGCAGGTTTAAACGGTAAGCATGATCTGGGTGTTTTAACTGAAATGTTCCCCGGTGGCTTGCCTGACCTGGTGGAGAAAGGGATTGTTACCAATGCCAGAAAACCTTTCCATACAGGCGTGACTGTAGCCACTTTCGGTATGGGCGATAAGTCTATGTATGATTATTTACGTGAAAATCCGGCCTGCGAATTACATCCGGCATCTTATACCAATAATTCAGTATTTGTTGCCCAGCATCCTAATATGGTTGCGTTAAATATGGCACTTATGGTGGATTATAGCGGTCAGATAGCTTCTGAGGGCTTGAAACACAATCAGATCAGTGGTACTGGCGGACAGCTGGATTTTGCCATTGGAGCATTCTGGTCTAAGGGCGGAAAAGGAGTCACCCTTCTTAATGCGGCAAGAAAGCTGAAAGACGGTTCATTATCATCGGCAATTGTTCCTGAATTGCCAGAAGGAACTCCGGTTACTGTTCCTAGAACTTTTGCTGATTATGTGATTACTGAATATGGTATTGCCAGCCTGAGATATAAAACCAGAAGGGAGAGGGCTGCGGAATTGATTTCTATAGCACATCCTGATTTGCGTGGGGAACTTCAGGCCAGTCTAAAAAAGAATTTCTATCCTCAATGGGCTTCAGAGAATAAAATGACCGAGGAAACAGTTGTTATCTGAAATGATTTGGCCGCCTCCCGCTTAAGTAAATAACTCATTTATTTAGGTGATGGCAAAGTCCATCACCGCTTTTTTATTACTTATAAATAAAGTGAAAATTATGGCATATGTTGTATTATGTTCTGTGATATAATACAACAAATAACTTGCATTATAGTCTGTGACATAATATAATTAATGATTTGGTATTTATGGTTGAAAAACATCTATTGCTAGCCCAATGAAAAAAAGCCGATAATATATCGGATATTTAAACCTATTCAATTATGGAAAATTACCGGTTTCGCGAGACCCGCTAAGGAGGTGGAGGAATGGTTAGAGGCCCCGAATATACTCAAAAACAAATAGAGGCCATTATCGGATCAATATACAATGGGGTTATAGGGATCAACCAAAAGGGAATTGTTGTTATTTTTAATCCTTCCGCAGAGCGTATTTTGCGTATATCCGCTTCCTGGGCGATGGGAAAACATATCCAAGAGGTGATGCCTGAATCGGGCCTCTATAAAGTTCTGCAGACGACGGAGAGCCTGCCTTACCAAAAAGTGACGGTGGGTGAAGCGCTATGTATCGCTAACCGAAGTATCGTTGTTGAGGATGGAAAAGTAATAGGTGCCATAAGCGTCTTTGAGGACATTACGGAGTTAGAACAGATTGCACATGAGTTAGAAAATGTAAAACAGTTGGAGGCCACTCTGAAAGATGTTATTGAAAATCCCTATGAGGGGATAATCGTAGTAGATAAGAACGGCATGGTCACTATGATTAATGATACCTACTTAAATATTGTCGGGCGCAAGCGTAATGAGGTTCTTGGAAAGTCCATCGGCCTTATCAGCGAGAGTTGTAATTTGCCACAGGTTTTAAAGACAGGCGAACCTGTATTATGTGATTTTTGCAGTGTTCGTGATCGGGGCCTAATAACAATGCGAGTTCCGATTGTTAAGGATGGGGAATTGGTGGGAGCGTTCGGCAAAACACTCTTTACAGACATTAACGTTGCTAAGGTGTTGAATAACAAACTGAATCAACTTGAACAGCAATTAGATTACTATAAGGAAGAGTATAAGAAGATGTTCAGCGCCAAGTACGGTTTTGAAGATATCATAGGGGAAAGTGATATCATCAACAATGTAAAAACCATGGCCTTTCGTATTGCTCAAAGTGTGTCTACTGTGCTGATTACAGGTGAAAGCGGTACGGGCAAAGAACTGTTTGCGCATGCTATACATCGGGCCAGTGACCGCCGGAAACAAAATTTTGTTAAAGTAAACTGCGCCGCCATTCCCGACAATCTATTAGAATCAGAATTGTTTGGTTATGTAGACGGAGCGTTTACCGGTGCTAAAAAAGGAGGAAAACCAGGTAAATTTGAACTTGCTAATAAGGGCACCATGTTTCTCGATGAAATAGGCGACATGCCTTTGTCCATGCAAGCCAAACTTCTTAGAGTCCTCCAGGAGAGAGAATTGGAGAGAGTGGGCAGTAACGAAACAATTTACGTGGATGTGCGAGTAATTGCAGCGACTAACCGTGATATTGAGAAATTAGTCCATGCAGGTAAATTTCGAGAGGACCTCTATTATCGTTTAAACATTATCGAAATTGATATAGCTCCTCTACGTGAACATACTGAAGACATACCGTTGTTGGTTGATTCATTGATTTCCAAGCTGAATGTCAAGATCAGCAAGCATATAAAGGGTATTAGTCAGGAGGCACTCATGCTCCTTCAACAATATCAATGGCCTGGAAACATCCGAGAATTGGAAAATGTGTTGGAACTGGCTATCAATATGACTGAGGGTCATTTTCTGGACTACGATGATTTCCCGTGTATAGTGAAGAAATTGAATAATAATGGGAATATAAAAGAAAACATTATGCTTATGGATGCAAAGGCTAGAACCGAAAAAAACATGATTTTGAATGCTTTGAAGCAGAGTAATGGCGACAAGAAAGTGGCGGCAAGGATTCTGGCCATACATCCTTCTGCGCTTTACCGTAAACTTAAAAAGTATGAAATTAAATATGAAGGAAGAAGTACTCTGAATTAAGGGAAACTTTATGTAGGGCGACCGGGCAAGGCGCCCTACATAAAGTAAAATACGTTCTCTCTCCTAGTATAAGTCTAGAATTAGGGCGCTTTTTATTTGCATTTTAAAAATTTCGCGGGCGGTTGTCTTAATGACTCTTATTCCCACTATTCATTCATATCTTACCTTGGTGAAAATGAAGAAGCATCAGCCCATACACTAATCCTTATTTCTACTATTTATATATAGGAAGTACTCCATTAGTAGCCGGAAGTGACGATCCCTTATTTTGTTTTCCTCAAAACTGTCCGATTTGGAGCTCACTTCTATCAGCCATACTTTGCCGTAGGTATCTATTCCTATATCTATTGATAATATGGCTAGTGATAAACCCAGATCCCTCTCCAGAACGGTAGGCACGAGGTAATAAATAGAGGCCAGTTGCGATTTGATACTCTTTTTAAATGACTCCGAGCCCCTGGATATTAAATCCAGGATTTTTTGGGCGGAGGCTTGTTTTACCCCGTGAGGAAAGGTGATAAAACGGTCTTGTGAGGCTATGCGAGCGCTTATGCCGGTAAAGACCCACTGTCCATGCCCGTCTTTTTGTACCTGAGCACGCATATCAAAAACCTGCCCATTCACCCGGCCAAGATCAATTCCAGCCTGGACTATATAGTTATCATGATTTTGGAATAGTGATTGCAACCGACAGCAGAGTCTGTCATAAGAAATACCCTTTTTCCAGCGGGGAGCATTGGATTCCGACCGGGAATAAGAATAACTGTGACCCGGCTTTTGTATCACCTTGATTATTCCCTTACCTGCATTACTCGCTCTAGGTTTGATAAAGACCTCGCTATGTTCGTCCAATAATTCCTTCAAGGTTTGAGTGGATAATAGTTTTGAAGGAGGAACCAGGGGTGCGGTTACCGGGTCAAGCAATAATGTCCTGTAGACATCCCATTTATCCAAAAATCTGCTGTTAAAAAATTGGACATGGGGATGGCTTTCAAAATATTCCAACAGTTGCATTACCCGGGGTTGCTTTTCGACCTTTCTAGAACGAATGCGATTGTAGACCACATCAGGAAATGGAAATGTTTTTCTTGCCCAACTACCTAAATTATCCCTGGATAGTAAATATGTGTATCCCTTAATGCTCCTGGTGTCGTATTCAAAATCATGGGCATGAAAGAGGTACATTATTATTCCGTATTGTTTAGCCATAGCAAACTTTTGCTTGTAAATGGCCGCTTCTTTACCGATCGGCAAACCACTGGAACCGATCTTAACTGTGGATAGTACGGCCACTACCGGTGCACGTGCCATTGAGATTGTATGCTGCTGCATAGATTTAGCCGATTTGCTAATATGAGCAGCCGAAGAGGCGATATTTTCGTCAAAAGGGTCAGGCATTATTTATCACCAATTTTCAAATAAATGTAATATATCTTATGAAAACTGAGATGGTTAGTGCCAATCTGAGCATAATTGATTATAAAAAGAATGTGGCGGGAGAAAAGACTTAATACCGGTAGGATATTTCCTTTATAGAGTAGAATTATAAGCACAGGCGGGTGATAATATGTTTCAGAAAGAAGTACAGCTTTCCTACGGAGAAGGCAGGTACAAAATATATATTTCGGCTATAATTACGGGAGATGGCATCTCCCTGACCGTCACCGGGGGAGAGAAGCCCCATGTGGGAGGTATGGCTCTGGCTGTTCCGCGAACCGGCGGATGGCATAATAAAACTGCCTGTGATATTTGGATTACACCCCGATACGGGCACAGAGACAGCGAGGTGGCCGACATGGTGGCTCGGATGCTGTGCTTGGATACCGGACAAACGGTGGCTGTTGTGGCCGGTATCCACATTGACCAGGCGGACAGCAGGGAAATAGGAACCCTGATTGACAACTCTAGGCAAGCAACTCTACTTTTAAACGCTAAAATAAAGGAGATTATGGAGAAAGACTATGCACAAGAATCTTAGAAGCCTCATAGAACAACTACGGAAAGAAAAAGAAATCAAGGAGATACCGGCTGAGGTAGATCCCTATTTGGAATTGGCTGAGATCCATCGCCGGGTAGTGGAAGAGGAGGGACCAGCCCTTTTTTTCAGCCGGGTCAAGGGATCCGATTTTCCGGTTGTCACCAATCTCTTTGGAACCGTACGTCGAATGGAGATGGCTATGGGTCCCAAGCCGGAAGCGATTATAGGCAAGGCCGTCCAAGCCCTGGATAAGCTGCTGCCCCCCCGCTTAAAAAATCTGTGGGAAGAGAAAGACTGGTTGCTGGATATAGCCAAGTGCGGCATGCGCCGGGTACCCGCGGCAAAAGCCCCAATTTTAGAGAACCGCATGCATAAGGTGGACTTACATAAATTACCGGTTTTGACCAGTTGGCAGGAGGATGGAGGCGCTTTCTTTACACTCCCCCTGGTTTATACGGAAAAACCCGGAACCCCGGAGCACAATCTGGGAATGTACCGGATGCAAGTATACTCGGAAAATCAAACCGGTATGCACTGGCAAATTCATAAAGGTGGCGGCTTTCATTATTTTGAAGCCGAGAAGGCCCATCAAGCCCTGCCGGTAACTGTATTCCTGGGCGGTCCTCCGGCGCTGACCATCGCTGCCATTACCGCTCTGCCTGAGCCGTTGCCCGAATTACTCTACGCCTCGTTTTTAATGGGGGATAAGCTGGACATGGTACAGGTGAAAGGTCACCCTCATCCTCTGGTAGCCGAAGCAGAATTTGCATTATGCGGTCAGGTATTGCCTGGAGTACGCAGACCGGAAGGACCATTTGGTGACCATTACGGCTATTATTCCTTGATTCATGATTTCCCGGTTTTTGATGTCCATCAGCTTTATCATCGTAAAGATGCTATATACCCTGCTACGATAGTAGGGAAACCCCGTCAGGAAGACTATTATATAGGGGAATGGATGCAGGATTTATTGTCCCCGGTCTTTCCTCTGCTCATGCCCGGCCTAAAAACACTATGGACCTATGCCGAAGCAGGCTTTCACACCCTGACCGCCGCCATAGTGCGAGAAAGTTACTTCCGAGAAGCCCTGGCCCACAGTTTTAGGATATTGGGCGAAGGACAATTGAGCCTGACGAAAGTACTGTTAATTACCAATGTTGATGTCAATCTTCAAGATTTCCCGGTTTTATTGAAAAATATACTGATGCGCTTCAACCCCGCCCGGGATTTGATAGTCATTCATGATACGGCCATGGATACCCTGGACTACACCGGTCGGAAATATAACCAGGGCAGCAAAGCTATTATGATGGGATTGGGAGAACCGGTGCGGTCACTTCCCCTGCAATATAACGGGGGAGCCATTCCTGGGATTAATAAGCTTAAACCCTATTGCGACGGCTGTCTGCTTATTTCCGGAGCCGGATATGAGACTGCACCCGATGTGGCCGACTACATAATCAAAGACCTCCCTGAAGAGTTGATCGACTGGCCGTTGGTGATACTCCTGGACGATGTGGATCTCATAAATACCCAGACTGATTTTCTATGGACGGTTTTTACACGTTTTGACCCGGTTCTGGATATATATGCCCGGCAGACAGTGTTACGCAATGTTATTCAATATGAACTCCCCATAATAATTGACGCGCGAATGAAACCCGACTATCCGGCCGCCCTGGAACCCCGCGAAGATATAGTACAGCAGGTCGACCGTCGTTGGAGCAGCCTGTTTAGACCGCTATAATAGTTTCTGTTTTTAGGTAAAAGCGGATCGTGACTATTGCATACAGGCGGGTGAACAGGTTTAGAGAACATAATTATTAGAGATTGGTTTCTTTGCGGGCCAGCATTAATATGTTAAAATGTCTCAGTGGGCAGAGAAGCCCATAAATATATTATAATATTCGCCAGCGGCCTATTCCCTCAACGCGGGGAAAGAAAGTACAGCGAAAACATGCAAAGGAGCGTGAATTAGCGGTGGAATGGCCAATATCGAACGAAGCAAGAGAATATGTGATTCAAAAGATCAAGGATGAAAATGTTAAATTCATCAGGCTGCAGTTTACCGACATATTGGGGGTACTGAAAGCCATCTCAGTCACTGAAGACCAGATCGACAAGGTGCTGGATGGAGAAATGATGTTTGACGGTTCCTCCATTGAAGGATTCGTCCGCATCGAGGAATCCGATATGTATCTTAAGCCTGATTTAGATACTTTCCTGATCCTTCCCTGGAAGAATCCCAGTTTAGAGGGCAAAATTGCCCGGATAATCTGTGACGTATGCGATTCTGAAGAGAAAAGCTTCATAGGCTGTCCTCGTCAGGCTCTGAAAAAAGTACTGGCGGAAGCCAGTGAGCTGGGTTACACAATGATGGTGGGCCCGGAACCTGAGTTTTTCTTGTTTGATAGGGATGAACAGGGTAATCCTACTCTACATACCCAGGATAGAGCCAGCTATTTTGATCTGCCGCCGGTGGATCTTGGTGAAGTCGCCCGGCAGGATATGGTTCAGGTGCTGAGAAGTATCGGATTTGAAATCGAGGCTGCTCACCACGAAGTTGCTCCCGGTCAGCATGAAATAGATTTTAAGTATGCGGATGCGCTAAAAACCGCCGACAATATAGTAACCTTCCGGCTGGCGGTGCGAACAGTTTCCCAAAATCATGGCTTACATGCCACTTTTATGCCCAAACCGGTCTTTGGTATAAACGGCTCAGGCATGCATATGCATATATCGCTTTTCAAAGATGGAGAGAACATATTCTACGATCCGTCCCGTGAGGATGGCTTAAGCGAGTCCTGTCGTTACTTTATTGCCGGTATTATGAAACATGCCAGAGCAATAGCAGCCATAACAAACCCCACCGTTAATTCCTACAAACGATTGGTGCCCGGTTATGAAGCACCGGTATATATTGCCTGGTCGTATAAAAACCGCAGTCCTCTCATTCGTATCCCTGCCCGCCGAGGGATAGGGACCAGAATAGAATTAAGAAACCCTGACCCCACCTGCAACCCCTATTTAGGTCTGGCTGCTATCTTGAAGTCAGGTCTCGAGGGGATCGAGAATAAGTTGGAACCGCCTGCACCGGTCAATGAGAATATTTATGAGATGGATCTCGCCGCACGTAAGCAGCAAGGAATTCTATCGCTGCCGGAAAGTCTTTATGTGGCTCTCGAAGAGCTAAGCCAGGATGTTTTGGTCCAAGAAGCTCTTGGATCTCACATTTATTCGCGTTTCCTGCTAGCTAAAATGAAGGAGTGGGAAAATTACAGTGCCCGGGTATATGATTGGGAATTGAATGAATACCTGGAGAAGTTTTAGCCATAAAGGGTTGATATCTAAGATAAAAAAATGTAATTGGAGTAGATTGGAGCCATATCAATGACAGAACAGTCGTCGAATAAGATTAACTATGTTCTGATGTTGTTTGGCGCTGCGGTTTTGTGGAGCACGGGCGGCGTATTTATAAAGCAACTGGCCTATTCTTCATCCGCAATTGCCTGTTTGCGGAGTGTAGGGGCAGTACTTATCATTCTGGCGATTTATAGAAAACCCATAAAGTGCCCGTCTCGAACTGTTCTGGCGGGTGCTATTTTTTATGCGGCTACCGGTACTTTATTTATTTACAGTACCAAATTGACCACTGCATCCAACGCGATAATTCTGCAGTATACAGCGCCGCTATATGTAGCCCTGTTCGGATGGTTTTGGTTGAAGGAAAAGACCGGCCTGGTTGATTGGCTTTCCATGACGGCTTTGATGGGAGGCGTGGTATTATTCTTCCTGGGCGATTTATCGGGAGGCAAAATGCTGGGCAATATTTTGGCCCTGCTGAGTGGAGTGAGCTTTGCCGGCCTGACAATTAACCTGCGTATGCAAAAGGACCAATCTCCCGAGGACACAATTTTATGGGGCAACATTGTATGTACACTGGTTAATCTGCCGTTTTTATTCCTGCAGAGTTTTGATTTTATTAATACCATTGGAGCGGTCATTCTCGGTATTTTCCAATTAGGCCTGCCCTATCTGCTGTTTTCAATGGCGTTAAAAAAGGTGAGAGCTATTGATGGAATCCTTATACCGATATTAGAACCAATATTAAATCCCATTTGGGTATTTTTAGCTCTGGGGGAAAGACCGGGGTCCTGGGCGATTATCGGCGGAAGCATTGTATTGACTTCGCTGGTCTTGCGGGGAATATGGATGACCAGACAGCGCTTGGCATGAGTTTGATATTGATTAGTTAACCTGAACAGTTTAAGGATAAAGGCGTGTTAAGGGGACCGTCCCCTTAACACGCCCAAGAGGGTTTCGTGGGGTCAAGCCTGTGACCCCTTTGCCCCCTATGAAAGAATGGTGACCTTAACGGTTTTGATACCCCAGTCCAACCCTTGTTGATGTGTATCAAAGAAAAGATCTATCCGGTTGCCCTTGATAGCATTTCCTTGATCGGCAGCTATGGCTTCTCCATAACCTTCAACATAGAGTCTGGTGCCCATAGGAATGACTCGAGGATCCACAGCCACGATTCCTCTCTTCAACGGAAGCCCGATATATGAAGGTTTTCCATAGAAAGGCTTATTGCACTCGTAACATCCGTCGTAACCGGTGGCTACCATCGTAAGAACCCTTTTGCCTCGTGACACATTAGAGCTCTGCGATACTGGTTTGGAACTAGAATTAGAAGCTGCGTTTGACCCTTCCAGGATCGAAGATGCATTCATCTTATATACTGACGAATCCGCTGACGCCGTAGGCATTTTCTCACTTGAAGCAATAATAGAATCCAAGCCCGGCAACTTTCTGGTTCTTATTCCCACCATTCCGTCGGCTACCAGCCTGGTGGCTATCTGGAATCTGGCCACTTCTTGGTATGATCTGCTGGATAGCAATCCATCGACAGGTCCACACCAGTAACCTTGGGAATTCAGGTTTTCCTGCAACTGTACTGCCTCACTGCTTCTGGTGTCTTGAGCGTCCGCAGCAGCAGGATAGGCCGCGGTTAGAAACCATACCGTAAATAATAACGAGTATAAGAAGACCGGAACATTCATTTTTTTTAACATTTATAAACTCCTCTCTAAACTGTTGTTCATTCAAATCAATTGGGACTGCAATTATTTTCAGAAGCAGTTTAGTAGGCAGTACTGAAGTATAGTCTAACGGACAGGCTATTATTGTTCAAACCGGATATAAGCCCTCTGAAATGGACAAGTCAGACCTTTAATGGAAGTCCTCCAGCATTTTGTCAAATTCTTATATCCCGTTAGGGATGCTCCCTGATGGGATAGGTTGGAATTAGAACAGGTTGAGGACGGATAGCAGGGTTCTTTCTAAATATATATGTCCCGGTTTTTAAAGAGGAAGATGGTGGCTGCTGTAAAAACTATAATGATTAATGCAGATAATAGAAGGGAAAAGGGATCATAATGACCGTTCATGATCTCCGCAGTGGGAAAGTATTTGAAGGGGGTTAAAAATTTAAGAAAAGAGATATTATTATTTACATCAATAGCGGCCGATAGAATATAAGCGGCCAGGAATAAAGCAGTAGCCTGCGAAGTAGCCTGGTGGGAATTGCGGGTCAACCCGGAAATGGCTGTTCCTATGGATGTAAACAGTAGTTGCAGGATGAATAAGGCGATCATCAGATATATTATCTGGTTGTTGATAGATTCACCCCGGTTGTATTTGGCCGTGAAGAAAATGGATGCCGCCAGGGTAGTGAGATTTAATACTACCAGGTTAATTACAGCCGCAGTCAGTTTAGCCGCAACTATACCAACTCGCGGTACCGGTTTGGAAAATAAAAAATCAGCGGTCTTATCTCTTTCCTCCTTGGAGATGATAATAGCTCCCAGCATTACAGCATGGGTGCCGACCAGCAGCATGAAATACAGGAAAAACATCCCGTAGTAACCTGAAACGGAGGTAATATCCAAGGTATTAAGGCCCAAGATGCTCTGCATGGATGCCGGCATTTGTTTAAAAAGATCGTTGGCATTCTCGCCAACCGCTGCGATAGCCCCATACTTAATCATGCCTACATAAATAAGCAGAATAATGCTTATGCACCATACCAGCAGTGGTTTCATATTAGCCCGTAGCTCCCGGAATACTATGTTAATTGGAAAACCCCCTTAATAATTATATAGATGGCAGGTCTTTACGGTTATAAATACGATAGGCAAGCAAAATAAACATAACGATTAAAATACCTTCCGTTATCAAAAAACTGCTCTCATAACCGCCGCCGCTAATAATGTTGGTTAGATCATAGTAAGCAAAGGGCGTGAGGTAAGCCAATTTGGGATCCGCCAGTGACTGATTCAACATCTGCACCACCATAAAAGCAAAGACTAGGCCAAGGGACAGCGGCAGAACCGATCTGATCCTATTAATGACGACTCCCAGTAAAAAACCCAGGGCGGCAAAATATATCTGCACCAGGAACAGACTAAGGTTGATAAGGATAAGAATATCAGGGTCATAATGCTGACCGGTGGCCATCTTGATAATAATAACAGTCCCTATGAAATAAACCATTATTTGCAGCACTAATAAACTTAAAACACTCAGAAGTTTACCGGATGCTATCGAAGATCGTGAAATAGGCTTGGATACCAAAAAATCTGCGGTTTTGGCTCTGATTTCTTCGGACAGAACCGAGGTACCGGATTTCAAAGCATATACTGAACCAACCATTAGTATGACCAGGAACATATATGAATAGAATCCCAGCACGGTTGAAAGGTCAAGGGTCGTCAAACCCAGAGCGCGGGTGAGCGCAGGCGGAAATTTACTGACTATCTGATTCAAAATGGCTGCATCCTTGGAAACCGCCGGAAACATGAGCATGAAAAAAAACTGGGTCAGAAGCATTCCGAAGGTCCAGTAGAGACATGATTTTATGGACATGCTTAATTCTTGCCGATATACATTCATAGCTTATGCATCCTTTTCATAATAATGGAGGAATATTTCTTCCAATGAAGGCTCTTCAACCAGGAGATTCCTAATCTTACGCTCATTTAGCCTGGATACCATTTGATTTATATCTCCACTGAATATAAAAGTGGAGGTTTTCTGATGGGTGGATAGATTGCTGACTCCGGGAATATCGAAGTAGCCTGCGGGTATATTATCTGCCAGTTCCACTTTAAACTTTCTATAGCTGGTATCTTCCAGGCTGCTTATTTCTTCCACCTTCACCATTCGTCCTTCTTTGATAATGCCAACCCTGGAGCAGATCTTTTGCACCTCGCTCAAAATGTGTGAAGAAAACAGAACTGTAACCCCTTTGCGGTTTTCCTCATGTATTAAATCAAAAAACTTATTTTGCATAAGTGGATCTAAGCCACCGGTCGGTTCATCCAGTATAATAAGCTTAGGAGAGTGCAGTAAGCCCTGTACAATTCCGACCTTCTTTTTGTTGCCATAAGATAGTGCGTCAATTTTTCTATTCAAATCCAGATCCATCATCTCTGCCAATTCCTGAATCCGGGTTTTTTTAACATTAGGATAAAAACTGGCAGAATAATTTAATAAGTCAATGACCTTCATATTATCGTAATAAAACACTTCGGAAGGAAGATAGCCTATATAACGCCTAATTTCCGTTCCTTCCTTAATGCAATCCTTGCCGAATATTTTAGCCGAGCCGCTGGTAGGATAGATTAAGCCCAGCAGGGTTCGAATGGTGGTTGACTTGCCGGCTCCATTGGGCCCGATAAACCCGAATATCTCACCTTCCTGAACATTAAAGCTAAGATCCTCTATTCCCCGGGATTTCCCGTAATATTTGGTTAACCGATCAACCTCTATGACCTTCATGCTTATAAACCTCCGGACAATTAATTCAAATTCTATATACGGCTAATATGAACTATTTCTATAATTGCCAGTATCTAGTTATAATATGCCCGTTTCCGAAAAGGCATAATTATGGAATTGCTTACATAAAGAATGTCATTATAAAAATACTATAAAAATAAGGCGGGTGAAGAGAAAATGAAGACCTATCGATCCCCATGGATGGCGTTGCTATGGTCACTGGCTATTCCTGGTTTTGGACAATTATACAATCGAGATTACCTGGTAGGTATTCTGTTGGTGATTTTAGAATTTGTTATTAATGTGAAGTCGAACCTTAATCTTATCATCCTGTATTCTTTTCAAGGCGGCTTTACAGCCGCCCAAGATACCGCCAATTTTGAGTGGCTGCTGTTTTACCCCTGTGTTTATACCTTCTCCTTGTGGCAAGCCTATAATAAAGCGATAGAAATAAACTCATATGAACATGTTGTTAAAGGGCAGAGTACTGTCATTTCAACTAGTTTTAACGGAATATTTATTGGAGCAGCCATGGGAGGCACTCTGGGAATAATATATATATCTGGCATAGGCCCGGTCTTAGGTGGACTTGCAGGCATGGGAACGGGCATTATAATTGGAAAGGTCTTTGAGAAAATATTGCTCCGAATTCGGTAAACAAAATTCTGAGAAGAATAACGTTGGTTGGGATACATGAAAAATAGGTTCATTAAAACCGGCAGCTTTTGTTACCGGTTTTTGATTGAGTAAGGAATGTAAAATCTTAAGAGATAAAGCATATAATTGTTGGCAAGCGGTGCACGATAATATATAATACAAATAGCTAAATGATAATGATTCTCATTAGCGGGCGATATTTGGTTGTTAGTCAAAGTTCAATCAGCATTATTTCAACGGGGGAAAGAATGGGAAATCAATCGATTTGTAAAAAAGACGGATTAAGAATAGTTGACCTGGCTGCAGAAGCATATGAGCGTGACCGCAAACTTACGGAAAAGATTGATGCGATCCTTCTAAGTCGTCATCTGGGGTTTCCGATCATGATAATGTGTTTTGCATTATTGTTTGCAGCCAGCTTCACTCTAGGTAAACCTGTGTCTACCTGGCTAGGGTCTCAACTTGATCAGTTAGCCTTGGCATTCGATAATTCGTCGCTTGGTCATAAACTACCTGAACTGGTATTGGGCTTGATATCGAATGGGATTTTGCGAGGCATCGGTTCGGCATTAGCTTTTTTCCCGCAGATGCTGCTTTTCTATACATTTTACACTCTGGTGACCGATACCGGATATGCTAACCGTATTGCCTATTTGATGCACAGGCCCATGTCCAAAATAAATATGGACGGGGCATCGTTTGCTCCATTGATTTTAGGGTATAGCTGTAATATTTCGGCTATCGTAGGAGCACGCAACATTCCCAACCGGACTGATCGGCTGCTGGTAATGCTAGTCAGTACCTTCACTCCTTGTTCAGCCAGGCTTGGCGTTATAATATATATAGCCGCCGCCTTCTTCAGTCCAGGGATGGCTACTCTGGTAATGTCCGGCCTTATAGTATTAAGCTGGTTGGTTAGTGCGTTGGTTTCTTATTTGGTAAAGCTGCGGTATCCAGGACGCAAGAATGAGGCCGCCATGCCTGACCTGCCTCTTTACCATCTTCCTACCGCATTAAAGGTATTAAAGTCAGCCGTTTACAGAACCCTGGACTTCCTGAACCGTATAAAGAACGTCGTGGTTATTAGTTCGGTAGTAGCCTGGTTTCTTTCCACCTTTCCGGCCGGAAGTGGATTTGAATCCTCTTATGCGGCTATTATCGGCAAGTGTCTTGAGCCGGTGGGGAGACTGGCAGGACTTAATTGGGAATTGATAGTTGCGCTCTTATTTGGTTTTTTCGCCAAAGAAACCACTTTGTCTACCCTGGGAGTTTTGTATCATGCATCCGAGGGGTTGGGGAACCTTGGTTCTATCCTGGTACACAACATAAGTCCTCTGACAGGATTAGCCTTCCTGATAATCTATATGTTATATATTCCCTGCGTTGCTACGGTGACTACGATCTTGAAGGAAAGCGACAGCCGTTTATTTACCGGCCTGTCGGTCATATTTAGCTTGTCGGTGGCCTTCACCCTCGGAGTTGTAGTCTATCACACCGGTCAACTCTTACTTATGATGAGCAGATAAAACCGGCAAATATTTGGGACAGGGGACCTGTCCCTTATTTTACGTTAAATTTGAACCCTTTATTGCGAAACAGGTCAATGCAGATTTCAACCACATCTGTATCGTAAAGTGCTCCAGCATTTGAGCTAATCTCTTCCAAGGCTTTATCAATGCCCAAAGCGGCACGGTAGGGGCGATGAGAAGAAATGGCTTCCACTACATCGGCTACGGTAATGATACGTGCCTCCAACAAGATATCCTCTGCCTTTAAACCGCAGGGATAACCGCTGCCATTGCATTTTTCATGATGCTGCCTGACAATATCCATGACGGGAGTATCGAAGTCAATGGATTTTAACATTTCATAGGCTACCTGAGGATGACTTTTTATAATAGTAAATTCATTGGGATCAAGATATCCCGGTTTACTCAGATACTCGGCAGGAATGGAAATTTTCCCAATGTCATGTAGTATGGACGCTATGTATATGCCACTCTGAACCTTTTCATCCAGATTCATTTCCCTGGCAATAGTACAGGCTAATTGACAGACCTTTTTCTGATGTCCTGCAGTATAGGGATCCCGTTTTTCCACCATCATGGACAGACTTTCCACTGTCTAGAGCAGAACCTGCTGAAGTTTTACTTCGGCCTTGCGGCGGGCTATTATGTGTTTCCATTCGCGGTGTGCGCGAACTACGAAGTCAGGCATATTGGCAAAGGTCTCAGGTGATTTAACTATATAATCCAGGGCGCCTGCTTTCATGGCTCCAACCGCCAGTTCTTCATTACCGTGACTGGTCATTAGAACCACCGGAAAAAGCCAATCGCCACGCTGAGGTGACAATAATTCTATGCCGGTACCATCGGGAAGCAGCCAATCGCATAACACAATATCGGGAGTGGTATCGTATAGATAACCAAAGGTCGAAGACAAACTGGTTTTAATGGCAACGTTAAAGCTTGCCCGGTGAGAATCGAAGGCCCTTTTGAGAAGTTCTATATGGGCTTCATCATCATCCACAATCAGTACATTGAAAGCATCTTCCAATTGCATAATCCTCCCTTAGTCAAACTGTCATATTTTAAGGCTTATTTATAGGGATTGGTATTCCATCCCAGCCAGTACATTCCCAATTCTTCCATCAGGCGACCAAATTTATGAAAATCTATGGGTTTGACCAGAAAACTGTTAACGTGATTGCTATAAGCTGACTTAATGTCCTTTTCTGATTCTGAGGAAGTAAGTACCACCGTGGGAATAAGCCGCATTTGCTCAGATTCTTTTATTTCCGCGAGCACACTTAATCCATCGACTTTAGGCAGCCGTAGGTCAAGTAAAATCAAATTTGGCAAAGGGTAAGGCCCGGCTTGAGCGTATTTTCCCCGGCGAAAGAGATAATCCAGGGCTTCTTCACCATCGCTCACATGTATAATGCGGTTGGCAATGCGCAGCGATTCGAAGTTCCTTTTTACCAATTCTGCATGGTCTTCATTGTCTTCTACTAAAAGTATGATCAGAGCTTCTCCATTCATAATAAATCCTCCTATCATTGGTGTTTGGATACTGGGGTCTGGGGTAGAGTGAAATAAAAAGTAGATCCTTGATTTAACCCTGGAGATTCTACCCAGATACGACCATGGTGGAATTCTATAATTCTCTTGACCAATGATAAACCGATGCCGGTTCCTTCACAATTAGGGTCAAGCTTGTTAAACAGTCCGAAAATACTATGCTGATAGCGGGGATCTACACCTATACCATTGTCCCGCACAAAGAAAGTCCACTCGCCATAATTTTCCAGATACCCAATATGAATCTGGGGTTGTGATATATCTCCCATAAATTTAATAGCATTTTCCACCAGGTTTTGCAAAACTTCACGGATTCGAGCCTGGTCAGCCTTGATTATGGGCATGTCAGGGTCAATAAGGAGTTCTACTCCCCGGTCTTGAAGACTTCCGGTGAGCAGTTCATCAACCTCATGGGCAAGTCTGCTCATGGGAAATTCAGAAAAGGTATTAAGCATGCGCCCAATGCGTGATAGTTCCAATAAATCGCGCAATAAATCATCCATTTTTCCGGCAGCATTAATAATTCGCTGTAAATCATTATCCATACGGTTGTAATTTCCGCCTTTTAAATCGTCCAGCAACAGACCTGCAAATCCTTTAATGGTGATAATCGGACTACGAAGGTCGTGAGAAACCGTATAAGTGAATCTTTCCATCTCGGCGTTTTTGGCTTCCAGCTCTCGTAATTGCTCGCTTATGATTTGTTCCGTTTGTTTGCGAGTACTGATGTCTGAGTACATGATATAAAAACCGCAATTTGCAATTGGCACGGTTTTGAGCATAACGTCAAATGTTTGGCCATTTTTATGCTTGCGAACGGTCTCTTTCTCAACTAATCCGGTGAACAATTGGTCCCGATGCTCTTCATATTCGTTCATTCGATCCGGGGGAACTATAATTTGATTCACTTCTTTATAGCGGCATTCCTCCAGGGTGTAGCCAAATAATTGAACGAACTGGGGATTAATATCAATTATCTTTTTATCGTTATTGCATAAAGCCAGCGCATCAGGTGAATTGAAAAAGAGGGCTTGCAGATTCTGAGTCTGCCGCGATAATTCAGCCTGGGCTTGCTGACGCTCGCTTAAGTCCCGTATTGCAGCAGCCCTAATCCTGCGTCCCTGATACTCGAACATCCGGCCTTGTATTGCTACCGGCAGGGAAGAACCATCCTTGCGCAAGGCTGACCCCTCGTAGGGAAGTTCGTAATCGTTAATTATATAACTTTGGACCATAGCCTTTGATTCAGGAGTTGCTAAATCCACGGCATTCATACCTATCATTTCCTGGATACTATAACCGAACATAGTGGCAGCCTGCTGGTTAACTTCGATACATATGCTATTCTCGGTTAGAATGATGCCTTCAAAGCTGGCATCAGACAGGGCTTTGAAACGTGCTTCCCCGATCCGCAGGGATTCCTCTACCTGCTTTTGCCAGGTCATATCCCATAGAGAAACAATGATCCGTTGATCAGGCAACATGACGCCTTGAAACTCAATATCCCGAACCTGTCCATCTTTACAGTGCACGCGGGTGGTGGTCCTGGCTCTTTGTTTAATCTTAAGCTGCAGATTCCAGTTCCCCATCACCACACGTCGATTAAATTTATCAGGGTAGGCCTTTTGCGACCAAATTTCCACGTTGGGAATATCATCCAGAGTGTAGCCGATGATTTCGGTAACCCGCGAATTTAAGAATAATAAACGATCTTCATTATCGACAATGGCTGTTCCGGCCGGCGAATTCTCCAATATTAACTTGAGAGATTCAGCTTGATTGGCAAGTTCAATCTCCATCTGTTTGCGATAAGTAACGTCGCGAATAGATTCAATGGCCCCAGTCACTTCACCATCAGCATTGTAGAGGGGAGTGGCCACTCCCCATAAGTATGAGCCTCCAGATCCGAAGTTGGGAACAAATACCTCTCCCGTCAGATTATTATCAGAACGGTTTATCTCATAATAGCGTTGTTGAAAAAGCTCATTATTGCGCAGAACCAAATCAATCAAAATAGGCTGACGCTCGCCATAAAAAGGAAGTGAATATTCATAATTGCCTTTTCCTAATACATCACTGGCTGCTAGGCCGGTCATTTTCTCCATAGCTTTATTCCAGGCTAAAACCTGGCCATAAGAGTCAATAACCAGAGTGGCATCGGGCAAAAAGTCAATAATATGATTTAACAGCATTTTAGACTCATGTAAGGCGGCTTCACCGCGCTTCAGCTCGGTGAAGTCAATAGCCGAGCCCATTATTGCTGCTTCTCCGTCATAAACTATTCGGCTGCTGGACAGGTAAATCCAAATCGTATTACCATTCTTATTCAATAGCTTAAGTTCATAACTTGCCGGCACATCTATACCCTTTTGCCGGCCCAAGCCTCTTATCAATGCCATTTCACGATGATCCGGGTGCACCACATCCCAGAAATTCATATTTAGAAGCTCTTTTTCATTGTAACCGGTTAGTTTCATCAGGGCAGGATTTACGTATACGAAGAGATTTTCTTTAATAATATAGACTATGGCGGTGCTTTTTTCTGCCAGGGTACGAAACTTCTGTTCACTGGCTTCCAATGCTTCCTGAACTCGTTTCTGTTCGGTAATATCACGACCTGCACCCTGAATACCGATAGGTGTTCCATTGGTATGGATCAATCGGGTATTCAGTTCAATAGAACGAATGTTACCCTTGTGATCAAAAACTTCAATATCATAAGTGGTAATATCCGCTCCTTTCAGTTTATTGTTTATTTGTGAATTTACCAGATCATGGTAATGGGGGAGTATAATATCAAAGACCGGCATTCCGATAAGTTCTTCCGGCTGATAACCAAGATGAGATGACGCATATTTATTGAGAGAGGTTAAATGCCCCTCCAAATTGAGGGTGAATAGAAGAATGGCAGAGTTATCAAAGAGGTCTCGATAGGTTTTTTCGCTTTCCACCAGAGCTTGTTCAGCACGACGGCGTTTACTTATATCCAGGCCCATTCCGAGAGTGCCAATGATTTCTCCACCGGCATTTCTAAATGGCTCAAGATGGATTTCCCATATGCGATGCCTATAGTCATATTCATAATTTACCGATTTTCCGGTTAGAGCTTTTTGGTGCATAGATATCATCAAATCATCTGGATCGTTAATATTCATTCGTTGGGATATACTCATTCCTATAACATTTTTGGCCGTGGCGTATCTGGAAGTCGACCTATCACTATAAAACGTATAGCATAGATTGGTATCGGTTGACCATACTACTCCCGGCAACTGTTGTCCAATAAAACGTAAATGTTTTTCCGTATCACTCAATTGGGCTCGAAAACTCTGCAGTTGAATTAGCTTTTCCGACCCTATCTCAGCCAATTGGGTGGTAATAAAGCTAATAAAATTCGTAATTTTGGCCATTTTTTCCTGGTTAATGACCGGGATTTGATAAACCGCCTGTATATAGTCCGACTGGTCAAAGCCATATTCCAGAGCTTTCTGGCGATAAGTTTCTTGATCCGGAGGATGATTGAAAAATTGACCAACTAATATGTTTGCCACGTGTTTCCCAAGAATAATCACAGGTATAGCTACATGTGACAAACCGTTAGAACATTTATTGAGACATAAACCATCACTTGATTTGCTCTGAGCAATCAATGCTCTAACATCATGTCGGCAATTTTTCCCGCAAACGGAGTGCCGGCTATGGAAATCTTCGCATAACCGTTTTCCCCCAACATGCGCAAGTACCTTATTATCAAGATCAAGCACAGACACTGCAACCTCGCATAAATTGGAAAAACAAACCAGTAATGCCTGCATTCTATCTGAATCAACCAAGGTATAAAATGGATAATCCATTATTCCCTCCGAATTAACATATGACAAAATATTTCTATTGATAGACCTAAGCTAAGGATGCTAACCATAATTATCTATGCATTTACAAAATTCAACAGTTCATGCATAATTCCTTCTATAATTGATGAAAAATTTACTTTATCTTCATACAATATTTCTGTTATCCGTTGATAGGGGATGCAAGGGAGATGTTTTTGTTTGCATAATGCAAACAAAAACATCTCCCTTGCGCACCCTAGGCCCCCATGACGTGGGATTGAATATTTATTGGTTTAATTGGATCTTGCCGTCATAATTGACCGTAATTGAAGCCGCCGTGAGGGGAGTGCTGAGAGTTTGAAAATCGGTGAATTTTCCATTAATACTGCCTTTCATTACAGAAGTGACCAGGCCGGTACTATTTAACCGTCCAATATAGATAAATTCATCCTTGTCGCAGCCGATCAGGGTATACTTGCCAACTTTGGGTGAAACCATCTTCTTCTTGCTCATATTGCTCTGGGCGTAGACCGAACCGTCTTGTTTGTTGTCATACAACAGCATGTCCTCATTCTGCAGACAGGCAATTCTTTTAACTGTGGAACTGCTGAAAACCTTGGTCAGTTTATTATTGGCATCGGTTCTGTACACCAAACTGGAAGTCCTCCCGCTAATCAGCATATAGGTTACATTAACCAAGGGAGAAAACGCCACTTCGGTAATCTTGGCACCTGTTGCCAAACCGCTAATCTTTGGTTCCTGCGGCATGCTGTTGGTATCCAGATTAACTGCTCGCAATGTCACGGTACTGCCTTTGGAGGTGCTGTTGCTAATTCCGATCAATGCCAGGTGAGTATTGGGCACCCAGGTAAAAAAGGTAACACTGTCATCCGTCTGCAGAGAAAGCTCTTTTACCACTCTGTTATCAGCGCTGTAAAAAACGACTGCAGCGGATTCAATTTTGGCGCAATATTTTTGGTCCGAGGAAATTTTTTGCTGGTCAATGGCTTCTTTGTTGGCTTCGGTAATTATCTGTTGCGAAAAAGTGGCCGCAGGAATGAGTACTACTCGATCAAAATATACATATACACAGGCCTGAAAGACAACTGCTACCAGCAGTAAATTGATAAACTTTTTCACCCGGCTTCCTCCTCAAATAACCAAAATGGCAGTGGGAATAGCCCGCTCGCCCAGCAAATCACAGGGACGATTAATGACCTTGCCTTGAAAATACATAGTTGTGCTGGACCCGCCGTCGAGATTGGCGGCGGTAACAGCACCATTGTCGTAAAGAATATTTTGCACGTCAACTATGGTAGCTCCGATAGAATGCTGGGGTTGTCGACCGTCAATAACCAGTAAAAGTATGTGCCCGTCAGCTTTCTGTCCAATGGCGGTGCGGGGCGCAATGCCCCAACCACCGTCGCCACTGGTAAACTGCTTTTTACCGTTTAAAATGAGAGAGGGGTAAAAGGATATACCCTCAACAATCTGCATGGCACTAATTTGCTTGCTGGTGTACTTCCCGGTAACCAGGGTACCTTGCTTGGTAAAGCCGATCAATGGCACCGGAGCGGTAAAACTATCCCCATGTACAAAGCAACCGTTGTTGATAACCACTCCAAAGGGCTCGCGCCCATTACCGGTACCGTTAGGATCCATAAAACCTCCGGCGTTGACAGCGGCAATGGCCCCATTTTGCCTGGCGATTTCGCTGACCGTCTGTCCCTTTTGCCCCAGAGTGCTCGCCACTCCTATTTTCAAGCGCGTTGGGTCGCTAATTTCCATTAGATAGCCTTGAAAACGGGTGCTGCTGATGTCAGTCAGCTTAATGTCTCCACTATGGTTGTTATTAAACTGCGAAATTATTTCGTTGCTTAAATCACCGTTGGTTTTCTGTGAGTCGGCTAGAATTTTATTAACCTCTTCATCGCTCATAATATAACGCAACCAGTGCGAATGCATGGAGGTGCCAACCGCGCCGACCACCGTGTTGCGTAAATTGGTGAATGGGCCATGAAGTACAACAAATGGAGATGTCAAAGCAAATAAGAGCATATTGATTAAGATGAAACTTCCGAATAAACCAAGAAATTTTTTCAAAACGATCCCCCTGACAAATTAGGGTAATAAAAATGATCTCGACACATAGCTACAGATTATTTTAATATAACACAGGAAGATAAAGAAAGTATTAAAAATCTTATCCCTTTGTGTCGACAATCAAACGGACAAGAAGTAAATCGTGATATAATTAGCAAATGGATTTTAGTTGCCGGTACAAACGAAAAGAAGGGGAGGGGAAAGAACGTGGTAAGAAAGCCAGTCTTAAGCGTACTTTTATTGGCAATGATTCTACTGGTCGGCTTGCCGGGTTGTACACAAAAAGTGTCAGATACTAAATCACCCGTAAATAACGGTACAAGCCCAAAATCAGAAACCACCCCCCCGATTCAAGCCTTACCGTCGGTAGACCCGGTTAAGGTGGCAGAATCAGAACGATTCTATGATCAAGGTCTGCAGCTCTATCAACAATACAAATACCCGGAGGCGGTTGCTGCTTTTGATAAGGCTATTGCCGCCAATCCTGATAATTATAAAGTATATACATCCAAGGGGATTGCACTTTGCTTCGAAGGCAAGTATCCGGAAGGCATGGAGATGATCCAGAAGACATTGAATATCAAACCGGATTACGTTCCCGCATTTTATGATATGGCCATGGCCTATAAGCTGCAGAAGATTTATGATAAATCCGTTTTCTGGTTTGAAAAAACCATCCAGGGTGATCCGCAGAATACCTGGAGTTATTATGGTATTGCCACAATATATGCTGATCAAGGCAATACTGCTGATTCCCTGAAATATTTGAAAAAGGCCATTGATATCGATCCGGCTGTGAAAGCGGTGGCCAAAAGACAGTCCCATTTCGATAAAATGCGTAATATGCCCGAATTCAAGGCCTTGATGCAATGAGAACGAATACTATTTTATGACGGTTTTAAAACGCTCCAGAGAGTCGCCTTTGTACACACCCCATCGGGGAAGCAAGAAAAGATTTTCTGTAGACGAGGCCTTGCGCTGCTCCATAGTGACCCCCGCCACATATCCTGCCCCTTTTACCTGCTGTATGATTTGTGTATTATATTTCCCGGTCGGGTAACAAAATGTGGTAATGATTTTACCAACTTGAGCCTCAATGTCTTGTTTGCCTCCGGCTATTTCCAAATTAGAGTTTGAAACGCTTAAAGTGGGCAAAAGAGGATGGGTACGGGTATGTCCTCCGACTTCAATACCGTTGGCAGCCAGGAAGCTGATCTGTTCCCAGGTTAAATATTCAGGGGTACCTACCAGTTTGCTTATAACGAAAATAGTGGCCTGCTGATTAAACTCCTTCAGAACCGGCCAGGCGTGTGTATAGAAGGTGAGATAACCGTCATCAAATGTCAGCACTACTTTCTTGCTGGTATCATAATGACCGGTTAATAATTCAACTGCCTGGGACAGAGTAATGGTTTGGTAGCCATTATCATGCAAGTACTTCATTTGCGCATGGAAATCCTTATCGGATACCCACATGCAATCAGGGCCTTCGCTTATTTCATGGTACATAAGTATGGGAATTGATACCGCTTTCCCAGCCGGGGCCGGTATTTTAACAAGCTCATTTGGAGGTGACACCTTTTCTGGCGTGCTAATATCAGGAGTTGAAACTGTAGGTGGGGTATTTTGCACGGCAGGCTGTTTAATCTTGGAATCTTGGTATGCAATAAAAAATGAGGGTCCCAAAAGAGCCAATATAAATATGATTAAAATAAGATACTTGCGCGCGCTCATTTGTTAACACCCATATTCATAATACGGTGCTTTTCACATTTTTCTGCATACATCATATTATCGGCGATCCGGAAAACTTCACTCATAATCATGTCCGCCGAAGATTTTAATGCATATCCAATCGACAAGCTTAGGGGATAAGTTGGCCCGGATTTATTATGTTCAACCATAGCTATGCGAAGTCGTTTCACTATTGATTCCACTTTTTGCGTGGAACATTCTTTTACTAATATTGTAAACTCGTCGCCACCGATTCGGGATACTATTTCATCCTGTCTGACACTGGTCTTGAGTACCTGTGAGCATTGAATCAGCAATTTATCGCCTGCTTCATGTCCCATATTGTCATTAACCTGCTTCAAACCGTCAACATCGCATACAATTAAGGCAACAGATTCCGTAAAAGCCTCATCGATACCCTGCATTTCCTTTTCGAAGGAGAAGCGGTTGAATAAACCGGTCAAACAGTCGTGCGTACTTATGTAGAGCAGACAATCTTCGGCCTGTTTGCGCCGGGTGATATCCCTATCAGTACCATCAATGCGGGCTAAAAGGCCATGGGCATCGTGAGCAAAATGAGCCCGGCGGTTGAGCCAGCGTATTTCGCCGTTGGGCATATTGATACAGTATTCGGCTTCAAACCAGCCTCTCTGCAGGAGGGTAGTAAAGTTATCTAAAAGCAGTTCATGCCCGGCATGCATCAACTGGTATCCGTTGGCGGCATCCTCATATAACATTTCCAGGGAATAACCATAGACTTTTTCAGCGGCAGGATTAATATAGAGCAATTCGAAGGTATCCGGGCTGACCGACCAGATTACATCCTGAACCGAACTCAAAATGCTATTAAGGTGAGCTTGTCTCTCCAGCAATTCTTCTTCGACTTGTTTGCGCCTCGTTACCTCTAAAAGTATGCCCTCAATGGCGATGACCTGTCCGGATTCATCAACTACAGGCACCGCCATATCATTTATCCAGCGAATTTGTCCTTCGCCGGATATTATTCGATACTCAAGCTTCTGGGTCCCCTGGTTGCTCAGCAGATACTGGCGAGCTGAACTAAACTTTGACAAATCTTCAGGATGCACCAGATCGTCCCAGCCAGGACTCACAGATAATAAATCAGCTTCTTCGTAGCCGCTGATCTCTTTTACTGCTCCTATATAGTATAGAGGAATATAGTTTAAATCAACTGCATAGCCGATCATTTCGACCGCCACTAAATGGCTGGTTTTTAATCGTTGGGTAAGATTGGCTTGTGCCTTAATATTGGCAAGCTTTTGCTGCAACTCTTCATTTTCTAACTGCAGGTATTGCGACCTGGCTGGACTATGCCTAATATCATCAAAATTAGCCATAAATTATCCCCTTTATATTCTCACGACGGACGCGGTAACAGTTGGCTAAGCTCCCGCTCGCTCAATACCTCGACCGGTATTATGGTTGTCATCCGGGAAAGATCTATTTCATGAGATTCCCGTACCCTGCGCAGGTTTTTGTCCAAAATAATGCGAATTACGGGTCTCTGGGGGGTGTCAGAATTCAATCGAGAAACGATGCCGATATCACCGGTATTTAACTTGAGAAAACTTCCCAATGGATAACTGGCAATATTTGATATCATGGCTACAACCACCCGGGGGTCGAAGTAGACTCCGGACATACGCTTGATAAGACCAATTGACTGGTTAACCTGATATGAAGGTCGATTGGGACGATAGGTCATCAGCTCGTCGTAAGTATTGGCGGCAGATACAATGCGGGCATATTCATGAATATTATTTCCGGCCAATTGACGGGGGTAGCCTTTGCCATCCCAACGTTCGTGGTGCTGAAAGGCCACATGGGCGGACAGTAAAGAGAGATCACCATAATCCTTTATAATTGCATATCCCAGCTCCGGATGTTTGGAGAGCAGGGTATATTCTTCCTCACTCAAGTCACCCTCCCGCTTAATTAACTCCTGGTCAATTTTGGACTTGCCTATATCATGCAACAAAGCCCCTATTCCCAGTTCCTTAAGCTTGGTATCGTTATAACCCATCGTAATACCGGTCATTATAGAAAGCGTACAGACACTTACCGAGTGATAAAAGACAATATTATCCAGAGTGGAAATATCGGAAATACTCAGCAGCACATTACTGTTGTCCATTATTTCATCCAGGACATTATTGACTATCTTGCGCAACGCGATGGTATTTATTTTGCGATCTTGCTGCAGTTGACTAAAGGTTTTTTTGACAAGTCTTATGGTCGCAATTCTGGTTTCCTCAGAGATTACATCCTCTTCATCATCAGTTTCTCCAAAAGTCTCGTCGCGTACATATATGTAGCGGAACCCCAGCTCATAAAGGCGGTTAATGTACAATTCGTCCAATTCCACCCCGGCCCTAAGCCAAATATTACCCTCACTGTCAATAATGCTGCGACCTAAAAACATTCCTTCTGTAACATACTCGAAGGGTATTTTCCTCACCCAATCCACCTGCCCATTTCTCTTTATAGGTAAACATCGAAAGAATAATTAAAAATCTTAACGAAGATATTACACTAGTTTGCCGGAGAACTACCACCATATTTAAGTGGCGGCCTAATGTATCGTCTCAATATAATAACTCTCCCATATTGTGATAGTATTACCCGATAAAATATCCCATATTGGGAGAGCTATTCCAATATATTTATTTGTTGATTTGACAACAAGCCCAATATTAGGACCAATATCACGTGTGCTTAATAATGGCATGTATTTTGCATAGTTCATAACTGGGTGTACTTTCATTTTATCAATAAGGTTTATCAGGTGCAATTAATCTTCATTATTAAAAATTATAATAGGAATTTAATTAAAAGAACTTTTTAATTGATGAATAAGTAAGGGAGGAACAATAAATGGCGAAAAAATTGGAGAGACCTGCTGGAGTAATTCATGAAGAAAGGACAAGAATAACTACCAAGGCGGATATCGATGATATAGCCAGGAAAAGGGAACTGGCTCGCAAGATGGCTCAGGAGAAATCCAAAGCTAGAACCATGGCCAAACAGCAGGCTATGGCTGAAAGGATCGCTTCCGCATCGGAGCAGTTGCTGGCCGGAATTGAAGAATCTAATGCTGCTTCTCATCAATTTACGAAGTTAATGAACAAATTGGCCGAACAGGGAGAAGAAATGGGGCATAATGCGGCAGCCATGCGCATCAGATCAGAACAGGTCAATGAAGCGGCGAAAATGGCCAAAAACGGACTGGAAGCGCTTAGCCAGCAGGCGGCAACCGGAGAAATTGAAGTGGGAAGCGCTCTTCAGGAAATGGTACAAATGATGAATCAACTACAGGAAGCTGCCAACAAAAATGATCAATCGGGCCAACGAATAGGAGAACTGGAAATTCAATCCCGGCAAATCGGCGATATAGTACAAGCAGTAGTAATGATAGCCGACCAAACTAATCTGTTAGCCTTAAACGCAGCTATTGAAGCCGCTCGGGCAGGGGAACACGGACGCGGATTTGCCGTGGTAGCTGATGAAGTAAGAAATCTGGCAGAAATTTCAGAACGTTCAGCCCGCGATATACGCGGAGTAGTAGATGAAATACGAACCGGGGTTGAAGAAGTAGTTAAAGAGATACAAGGGGTCGTTGACGATTATAATGATATGCAATCAAATCTGGGCAAATCTCAGGAAGGACTTAATGAGATGGGCAAATTGTTTGCAAATTATGCAACGGTGGTAAGAAACCAAGCAGCCGCAAGTATTGAACTGCAGAACAAAGCTGATGAATTGCTGGCATCAAGTGAAGCTATTGCTTCGGTTGCCACGCAGATAGTCAGCGGCAACCGCGAATCGGCCCATGCGGTATCTGAGCAAAGTAAAGCACTGGCCGAGTTAAATGTTGCCACTCAGGAGTTAACTGAAATGGCGGATGTACTTAGAACTTCCACCAATATAAATAAATCAGCTGAGGAAGTTGCTGCTACTGCGGAAGAGTTATCGGCCAATATCGAAGAATTAAGCAGTTCCTCCAAAGAGATCGCCGTTATGCTGGTCCAGTTACACGAGGGCGGTAAACAATCGCTCCTGGATGCCCAGAAGGCGGTAAGTATTGGTGCCGAAAGCGAGCAGGTTCTAGCTGGAATTACTAACGAAATTAGTAAAGCCAAAACAGTATTTGATGAGATTGTAAAATTATTGGCTGATAGCCGCAATGATGCCAAAGCAGTGTGGCTTAGAATACAAGAGAGTATTAAATCATATGAAGGCACTAACATATCCATAGAAAACTTGCAGGATAAAATCCGCCGTATTGAAAAAATTGTGGATACAATTGAAAATGTGTCGATTCAGACCAATATGCTGGCAGTCAACGGATTTGTGGAAGCTGCTACGGCCGGCGAGCATGGCCGGGGGTTTGCAACCGTGGCTGGCGATATAAGGAACCTGGCTGCCGAATCAGCAGAAAACGCCGATAAGATCAAGGATTTAGTTAGAGAGATCCAACTGCAGATGAACAAGGTTGCTGCTGAGCTGTCCCAGTCCGAATTTGCTGCCCATAAAGCCGATGAAGAAGCAGTACTTACCGCCCGCAAAAACCAGATGGTTACGGAAAGGTTAGAAGAAATGACGAAGTTCCGCACAGCAACCGTAGATAATATCAAAAATGTTGGATCGGCCATAGAAGACGGATTAAAAGGAGCCCAGGGCGTGGTTGAAATCATAAATAAAAGTGCCGAAAACATGCAGCAGGCATCACAGGTAGCGCAGGAACAGGCCAAAGCAATTGACGAATTGGTCAATGCTATCGAAGAAATAGCATCCATTGCCGATGAAATGCAGACCAGCTAAGAAACAAACATTGTAAACTGATGTTAAGACTAATGAGGAGGGCTAAACGTGGCCGCTGAAAGCATATTTTCTTCCGATGAAATGCAGTTGGTGACATAGCTCCCCGCTAAACTGAAAGATCAAGCCCGATAATCATGGAACCATAAAAAAGCACCGAAATGGTGCTTTTTTATGTACATGGTGTCCTGCAACAACCTAATAGGAATAAGTTGATTCCATATTTACCATGATATAATGAAATAACCCGGTAATTATAAATAGTGGATTTATGTCGAAATGACGTGCAGATATATTTGGGTATTTTCTAAAAACCAAGGACTAAAACCAGGCAATTATTGCAGGATAAGATATTCTCATGGTGAATAATATTAAAACTATCGAGTTTATAACGTGCATAAAGGGAGCTATTACTAAATGAAGGATGAAGACAAAACCAAAGAACAACTTATAGAAGAGTTAGCTAATTTACGGGAAAGTGAAGCACAGTATTGTCGTACCAATGAAGAATTAAAGAAGGAAATAATCAAAAGACAACACCTTGAAAAGGAACTGGAGGCTGAACATCAGCGGCTGTTTTCCGTTCTAAATGAGTTGCCGGCACTGGTGTATCTTATAGCGCCGGACTATTCATTTCGTTTCACAAACCGGTTTTTTGAAGAGCGCTTTGGATACCCTGGCAGCAAACCTTGCTATGATGTATTTCATGGCCTTACATCCCCGTGCGCAGGATGCCCGACATTTAACACGGGTACGGTAGCATGTGTCGAATGGGATTGGAGCTATTCCGATGGATACACCTATCATACCTATGATTACGCCTTTACCGATGTTGATGGTACAACCATGCTGCTTAGTTTCGGAATAGATGTTACTGAACGCATCCAGACAGAGAAGGCCTTGCGCTTATCTGAGGAGAAGTTCTCGAAAGCATTCTATGGCAGTCCTGACCTGATGGCAATCAGCACTTTAGCGGAAGGATGTTATGCTGAAATAAATGATGCTTTTGTGGAGTTAACTGGTTTTGAACGAGAAGAGGTTATTGGTCATACTGTACAAGAACTGGGTATCTGGGCTGTATCTGGAGAACGGGAGCGTCTATCAATACAAATACAAGAAACTGGAAAAATTAGGGATTTCGAACTACAGCTTAGAGTGAAATCCGGAGAAATCAAAACATTGCTTCTTTCCGGTGAAATAATAGAGATAGAGGGTAAACAACACCTTTTTAATGCCTCAAAAGACATCACTGATCGCAAACGAATGGAAGAAGCATTACGATTATCGGAAGAATGCTTTTCCAAAGCCTTTAATGTCAGTCCAGTGATAATGACCATCTCTACCCTGGAAGATGGAAGATTTATTAACTTTAACAATGCATTTTGTCGCGTATTTGGCTGTAGTCGTGATGATGTGATCGGTAAGACATCTTTAGAATTAGGATTCTGGTCAGACCCAGCGGATCGATTCTCAGTAAAACAGACTATTATGGAGGATAAGTCGGTTCAGGACACGGAGATTTATTTCTGCACCAACACCGGAGAGCAGAGACTGGGTTTATATTCTGCCGTTGGTCTGGAAGTTAACGGAGTACCCTGTATGCTGAGTATATTTACGGATATAACCGAACAAAGGCAAATGGAAATTGAAATGCTCCGAATGGATCGGCTTAACCTGGTAGGGGAAATTGCTGCGAGTATCGGCCATGAAATTAGGAATCCGATGACTGCAGTGCGTGGATTTTTGCAGATATTTAAAGATAAATATATTGAAGACAGGGAATTTCTTGATCTTATGATCGAAGAACTGGACAGAGGCAATCAGATTATCTCCGAGTTCCTTTATTTAGCTAAAAACAAGATGGTAAAACTAATGCCATTAAACCTCAATTCAGTATTGAAGAGTATATTTCCATTGGTAAACGCCAGTGCTATGGTCAAGGATAAGATTATCAAGATGGAAATGGAAGACGTACCCGATTTGCTATTAGATGAGAATGAAATCCGTCAGCTAATACTAAATCTGGTCAATAACGGGATGGAATCAATGTCTTCGGACGGAGAGGTTATTTTAAGAACAAGTGTGGAAAAGGACCATGTGGTACTGGCAGTTAAGGATCAAGGTAAAGGAATAGAACGAAATTTGATCGAGCATTTAGGCACCCCTTTCTTTACTACCAAGGAACAAGGAACAGGATTAGGATTGGCAATATGCTATAGAATAGCTACCCGTCATAATGCGAAAATAGACATTGATACTAATTCAACCGGCACCACTTTTTACGTCAAATTCCCCGTACAATAGCAGCTTCCGCCAAAGGTAGTGTTAGCAGGATTCGGAATTAGTTGAGCTAGAAAAGACCTTCTTCTTATCCGGCATATTAGCAACCAATACCGCTGCCAGAACCAATATTCCGCCCATCCCCTGCAGCAGGGTCAGCCTTTCATCCAAGATAATCCAAGCGCTCATCGCAGTGATAACCGGTATACCATTTAGGAATACAGCCGCGCGGGTAGCCGGGATTTGGGTTAAAGCGTAGTTGTAGAAAAGAAAACCCAGGATGGTAGCAAATATGGCCAGAAAAACGACAGCTGCAACTGCAATTAAGCTCACTTGAGCCCATTGAATGGTACCCGCGTTTAGGATGAATAATGGGGTAAAAAAGATAGTTCCATAAAGAGTCTGAAAACTCGTAATTTCCACTGAGGACAGTCTTTTACCCAAATCCCGCGCAAAAACCATATAGAATGACGCAGAGATTACTGCGCCTAAAATAAAAATATCTCCAATAAATGATCCTTCGAATGCCCATGAAAACTTAGGATCACAGAGCACTAAAACCATAATCCCTATAATGGACAATAGGATTCCTAACAGACTCTTGGCATTTATTCTTTCTTTAAGAATCATCCTGGCTAAAAGCATAACCATTATAGGAACGATAGAGATTATAATCGAGGCCTTGGATGCAGTAGTATAGGTCAAACCGATGGTTTCAAAGGTAAAGTATAATCCTGGCTCGAAAAACGCAATTATAAACAATTTCTTATGGTCACGGGCATTTAATTTTGGAAAACCACGGCGAAGTAGTAGAAAAAGAAAGAATACTGCCGCCAGACTGAATCTCAAAAAGATGTATACGAAGGGCGTAAAACTTGTTAGGGCGATCTTGGTGCCAATAAACGATAGACCCCATACTAAGATTGTGCATAACAAAGCAATATAGGTCATCATTTTATTATTCGTATTAATCATACCAGTCCAACCTTATTAATAAGAACGTGATGTCGGCCTTTGCGAGTCAGTCCTCCAACCTCTTCTAATCGGAAGCGGCCTAAACCACGTACTGAGATTAGATCTCCAGCTTTGACCGGGGTGGAAGGTTTGCAGGTCTCCATGTGGTTTATTTTCACATTGCCAGTTTCGATAATAGAATCAACATCATGCCGGGATAGATTGAAGGTAGCTGCAATAGCAACATCAAGGCGCAGGGAAGCCATGCTTACCTGTAAAGCTGTGAATCCAGGCGGATTAAAAACGAACTCTTCACTGGAGATCACTTCTGCCAACACACTGCACTGTTTGACACGCGATAGATGCTGACAGATAAAACCCGCCAGATCAGCATCTGCAATCATGAAGGCGCCGGAATCTTGAACAACAATGTCTCCCAGCTTTTCTCTCTTTAATCCTAAGTTCAAAACTGCTCCCAGATAATCGCGGTGACCGGCGGACTGATCTTTATATTTATGAATTATTCGAATAAAAGCAATTCTGGAGTCAGACGCTACTTCCCAGTCAGGATAGACCACCAATCGTTTGCGCTCGGCTTCCTGATATCCCCCATCCAGATGCCAGGAAACAGCGGTCCCATTGACCGCTACAGCTTGCGCCAACTCCTGCTGACGAAGATCCAAAAAATCACTTGGTCCTCCATATCCATGTGCAGCCCGTTGTACAAGCTCATGCAGGCGCGCGAGCAAGCGTTTTTCATCATCATTTCGGGCTGTTTTAATCAAATAATCGTTCATATGCATCCAGACCTTCATAATCAAATAAGTGGAGTCCATTGCTATTATACCCTAACTGGCAGGACTTGGGTGCCCAGATTCAAGCCTGATTATTGGACTTAAAGATGAAAAATATCGTAGCTATGGAACCAATGATATCAATAGCCCATATTATGGTAATGATAGTATTTTAAGATTAATGCTTGCATAGTTCTGATCATACCCAATTATGTATGATCAAGGAAGCCCCCTGTTAGAAAGGAGGTAGATCATGTTTAGAAGACTGCTATGTTATTTCTCGGGGCATACGTTAGTACCTTTTTATGAAAAACACACACATATTATTAGTTATTGGTTTTGTAAAAAATGTGGTAAAAGAAAGGAGGATTAATATTAATAATCATAAGGGGAGCGCTTCTATGGGTATATAAAAAAACCGTTCCCCTTATATATTTAAGCAGGAAAAAACAGAATGGGTTTTAATTATTATCTACTTAAGCTGCACTAATATAAGGCCTATTAAGCACAAAACAACACCCGCTATGTTTTGGGGGCTTAATTGTTCTCTATAGAAAATCAACCCAATTACAACCAAAAGAACAGTTACTATAACATTAGAAATCCCTGCCGCCAGACTGATTTGCCAGCCAGCCCGGTAGGCAAACAGAAATCCCGCTTCCAGACCAATAATGGCGAAGCCCAGGGCGATACTCGCCCAATTAATCTGTTTTAATGTTACCTGGAGTCCAGTTTGTCCAGGAACGAAGGGCAAGATCAAAATACAGGCGAAAGCAGCAGTTAAGTAGGTAATAATTAAGGAAACAATAGGATTAATACTCCCCGGTATCGACTTTTGAAAAATGTGATATAAAATGTTAGATATGATAGTTAAACCAATACCAAAATAATAATTCATTATTTATCCTCCAATCAGGAAATAACGCATCACAATGTTGACCTATTACAGGCTAGACGCTAATTATACAATATGTCAAGTTTAATATTATCAATGAAAGAAGATTGAAAAAATGTGCTGACGGAGGAAGGCCTTGGAGACAATTAATACATATTTTGAATAGGTTGATTCTTATATAGTTTAATTGAACCAGTCCTTATACCACAACCACCATAACATAGCGGCCCCGACACCCAGCATAAGACCAAGGGTTCCAAAGTAACCCCACCGCCAGTTGAGTTCCGGCATATATGAAAAATTCATACCATATATACCAGCGATGAAAGTCAGGGGAATAAAAATGGAGGTAATAATCGTTAGGGTTTTCATAATGGAATTCATGCGGTTGGAATTCAAAGACATATAACTGTCGCGTATGTCTACGGTTATTTCGCGATTAGACTCGATCATTTCACTAAGTCTTTGCAAATGGTCATCAATATCCATGAAGTATAATCTTTCATCCTTAGCTATAGACAGCCGCTCCGAGTTTAATATTCTATATAGTAATTCCCGCATGGGAAAAACGCTGCGTCGTAAGGAACTCAAGCGGCTTCTGATCTCAAATAAATCTTCAATAAAATTCTTATTGTTCGGTTGGAGGTCAAGCTTGTCCAACGCATCCTCGGTTTTATACATAATAGGAAAATATCCGTCTACAATTTTGTCCATTATCAGATAAAAGATATGCATTACACCTTTGTTCAAAATAATTTGGTCTGCCATCTTGCGTTCCCGGACTATTTCTACCTCCCGGGAGGGCAGCAAATGCAAGGTGACGATAAAGTTGTGGCCAATAAATACGTCCACTTCCTCAGAAGCAAGTGTCTCCGGGTTCAAAGTATGAAGGACAAAAAACACATAACCCTCGTAATAATCCAATTTGGGACGCTGCAATAAATGGAAGCAGTCTTCAATCGCCAGGGGATGGAAGTCAAAATGACCTTTAAGCAGAGTTGCTTCTTGTTCCGAGGGCACATCGAAATCGACCCAAAACCATTTAACATCGTCGTCAGTTAAACGATCCAGAGGCACATCATTTATTATCTTCAAATCATTGGTAACCACAGAAGTGTGAACCATAGCTAGTCCATCCCGCTTATATTCTTAAAGTCTCAAAGAACAATGCCACAGTTAGTATTAATTCATGATATCATATTTTAATTCGGGGCAAAAATGCTATAGTTGCTTCATGGATTTAATACCGGTAATTACATAACCGGAGAAAAAAATCTGACTCCTAAACAGATTACGACATAAACCTACATTACTAATAGTTTATTGTTAATAAAGGCAGATTAGTTTCTCTAGTTTTCATAGCCAAAGGAGGCTGACCTTTTGAATGATGAAAACAAAATGATAGCCACTCAGCGAAAGAGAAGCATTGAACAAGGCAAAGTACGGCATTTGGCCAGAGCATACTTTGATATAACAGATACTAAACCGGCGAAAAACATATTAAGTCAATCGGAAGACATATTTTCCAAAGCCTTTCATTTCAATCCTGACCCAATTGCCATCACAGATCTTAAAGATGGCCGTTATATTATAGTAAATGAAGCTTATTTAATGGTCGCCGGTTATAAAAGGCATGAGATTATTGGCCGAGCTATTAATGAAATCGCTATATTTGAAGATCTTGAAGAACGTGACTATATATTAAAACAAGTAAGGATGAATGGAGTTGTTCGTGACTTTGAAGTTAAACTGCGATCCAGTTCCGGTGCAATTATTCATGCACTTATTTCTGCAAAAATAATTGAGATTGACGGCATACCTCACTTACTTACCGTAGGCAAGAACATTACCCAACGAAAACAAGTGGAAAAGGCTCTATGTATATCAGAGGAGCGCTTTTACAAAGCATTTAATGCCAGTCCTATTATCATGGCCATAACATCACTCTTAGACGGACGATTTATTGAGGTCAACAATAGCTTCAGTCGCATGATTGGGTACAGTTGCGAAGAGGTACAGGGTAGGACATCATTAGAGATAGGATTTTGGCTGAATCCAGATGATCGTTCTTTGGCAATACAGAAGCTAATCAATGACGGTTCGTTAAACGAAATGGAAATACGTTTTGGTTTAAAAACCGGACAGCAACGGCTGGGATTATACTCTGCAGAACCACTTAATATTAATGGAGAATCTTGTATACTCAGCATCGTCACAGATATTACTGAACACCGGCAAATGGAAACTGATATTCTTCGTATGGACAGGCTTAATCTGGTAGGAGAGATGGCAGCCAGCATTGGTCATGAGATAAGGAACCCGATGACCTCGGTGCGGGGGTTTCTGCAAATATTTAAGGACAAATACAGTGAAGATAGAGAATTTCTAAATCTAATGATTGAAGAATTAGACCGAGCCAATTTGATTATCACCGAATTTCTTTCACTGGCTAAAAACAAGACGGTTGAACTGGAAGAAATTAATCTTAATGCGGTAATTACAAATATTCATCCGTTACTTCAAGCTAATGCTGTGCTCCAAGACAAGAATGTTCTGCTAGAATTAGAGAATATACCCAAGCTGCTTGTGGATGGAAAAGAAATACGTCAGCTAATACTTAACCTGGTTCAAAATGGTATGGAATCAATGTCTTCGGGTGGAAATATAACTATAAGAACGTTTTCCGAGAAAAACATGGTGGTGTTATCAATTCAGGATCAGGGCAAAGGTATAAATCCGGAAGTGCTTAACAAGCTAGGGACTCCTTTCCTTACCACGAAAGATCAGGGAACCGGTTTAGGGCTGGCAGTCTGCTATAACATTAGTAAACGATATAATGCCAAGATTGACATCAAGACCGGTGCTGACGGAACAACCTTTTCCGTTAGATTCCCTCACAAATTCCAAGCTAAAACCTTAGAAGCTTATCATGTGATCTCAACTTGATCGGATTGAAGACCGCCTACAATAATGTTTACTTTTGAACCTGGTTTGATCAGATTATTCCTGTTTCGAAAGAGTACCATACCGGTTTCTGCCAATAGCACAAAGCCACCATTTATTACTAGTTAATACTTGCATATTTCACATTCACTCGGATGGTGTCTGCAGGAATCATGCCTGCAATGTTTTCAGACAAAGTTGATGTGCTATTAGAACTTGCATTCCGGTTATGCAAGTTTCTGGGATGAGAGCGGTCATTATTAGAAAATTTAAAGCCAAATAAGTAAGCTTTAAGAGCATATTAGATGACTTATTAGGTTAGTAATTGGTGGAAAGCAGAGGGTCGGCTCGAAAAAGGGCCGGACCCTCTTTTTTAGGTTGCGGGTCTGGGTTCGGTTGATATCCAAGCCGAGTTGTACGATGAAGACTAAGCCTTTAAGTTAACAATTAAAGGTAATTGAGGTTGAAAAGTTATGATTACTATTATTTGCATAAAGCAAATTGTCTTGAAATAGTTTAAATTTTAATTAACAAAAGCGTTGTAAATCCCGAAAATGCCGCTTTATAACAGTGATGGAAGAGGAACTCAATATAAGAAATATCGAACATGATTGGGGGAGGATATTACAAATTGAACATTTAAGATGGCCGAAATCAGTTTATCCTATTCACAATTAAATCACTATATTTTAAACAGGGGAGGAAGACATTTTGAAAACGGATAGAAAATGTAGTTGGTTAATAATAGGTATGTTTATTATATGGACGATAGCATTTAGTATTACGGCACCTGCTACATATGCCAGTTCAGAAATTACAGACATTAATGGTCACTGGGCTCAGAGTCAAATTGAATACCTAACTGCACAAGACATTATAAGTGGTTATCCGGATGGTACTTTTAAACCGGACCAAACCATCACCAGAGCTGAATTTGCGGTCATTATAGTAAACGCATTTAAACTAGAAGCTGTCAATGGCGAAGATTTTACAGATACTGCCGGCCACTGGGCTAAAGATTATATCGCTACTGCCAGTTCCAACGGAATTGTGAACGGTTATGGGAATGGTTCTTTTGGGCCCGATGATCTGATTACTCGTGAACAGATGGCCGTTATGATTGTCAGAGCGGCTAAACTGGATTCAGTGGCTACAGGAACGGTATTCACAGATGATGATAAGATCTCGTCATGGGCCGTCAGCAGCGTTAATACTGCAAGTAGCAATGAGATAATTTCCGGCTATCCGGATAATAGCTTCAGACCGCAGGGAAGTACTACCAGGGCTGAAGCAGCAGTGGTCATAAATCAATCCATAGATATAAAGGTTGAAGCGGGTGCAGCTATAACCGGGTTAGGTGTACTACAAATAGGAGAGACGACCACCGCTACAGCTGCAACTACAGAAGTTGGAGCCGGCGGCTGGACTTCAAGCGATCCGACCGTGGCTGTTGTTGACGTAAATGCTGGAATAGTAGCAGCATTGAAAGCAGGTACCACTACCATCAGCTATACGGTTTCAACCAGCGGTAAGACAAATTCCCATGAGATCACCGTACATCCAGAAGCAATACTCAAGAATCCAAGTATAGGAGTAGTACAGGTCGGTGCTGAAAAAGTAATACCGACAAATTATACTGAACCGCATGAAACCGAGACCATTGCGTGGACATCGACCAATACGGATATAGCAGCTATCGTTAAAGAAACCGGAGAAATTACCGGCGTAGAACCGGGCGATACAATCATAGCTTACGAAGTAACTGACAAAACGTCAGGTAGAATAGCTGCCAAAGGCAGCCTGGCTATTACAGTATTGCCTTATGTAGTTCCGGGTGCAGCCATAACCGGATTGGATGTATTGCAGATCGGAGAGACCACCACCGCAACAGCCGCAACCACAGAAGCAGGCGCAGATGCCTGGACTTCAAGTAATCCTGCTGTCGCTACGGTTGACAGCGCAACTGGAACAGTTACAGCATTAGAAGCAGGCACAACCAACATCAGCTATACGGTTTCAACCAGTGGTAATATAAATTCAAAAGCGATCACAGTCTATGCAGCCGCAACCATCGATAACCTCATCATCGGAACAGTTCAAGTAGGTGGCGGAACTGTAACACCCACTGGATTTAACGCACCCAAGGCCGGTGAGACGATGGTCTGGAGATCAAGTGACCCCGCAAAAGCAACTATTGATACAGCTACAGGTTTAATAACACCGGTTGCGGAAGGGGACACAACCATTAGCTATACCGTTAAAAATGGGAGTAGGATTGTTGCTAAAGGCAGCTTGGATATTGCCGTACAACCATAGATTATCTGGCAGACAATTCAATTGACCGCCTAATGGGCCGTAACGATACTTTGATCAAAAATTCGTTGCGGCTCTTTACAGGCCATTTTTATGCATGCCTATTCCTCCTGCAGGTGGTTTTAACTTTTAATAGTATGCCATCAAGCAGGTAAAATAATTTATAATCCGTTATATAATTAGTATTTGTTATAAGAGCCCCCTGGTTAATTGAACCAGGAGTGATAATGCTGAGATACCCGTTAAGAAATGTAATTGCGTTAGATTTCTTGCAGGGTTATGTTTATCTGCAAGTTAGTATCTGTCAGCCTTCCTGATGTCAGCAACGTATTCAACGTTTCGCTAATCATTGACGCTGATCCCTGAGTTTCAACATAAAGGTGAAACTTAGAAAGCCCATTTTGTGAAGGAATAACCGTTGATACCGATGATGTGGTCTTGCCCGACGTTCCAAGGGAATCATGACCCTGAGGGTCAGAGGCGGCTGCGATATTATTATTTTTATCATTAACCTCAACATTGACACCTTCATTGTTCTTATCCCTATTAGTCTTATTACTCATTTTTGTCTTTGAAGGTCGACTTGGTTTGGTGTTTACGGAAATATCAAATTCCCTCATCATGCTATACGCTTTGGATCTGGAAATGTTCCACTCTTTGATAATCCCATTTACACCCACATCACGTTTTAAATTTTCAAGGGTCTTTTTTTTGTCCTTTTCTGACAGGTTGTTAAAATCAGATAGGGAAATAATCATCATAAACCTCCTCGTAGTATATTTCCATAAATTGTGTCCCAATAGTTGTGTGAATATACATTTCGTAATTATATATATAAGAAATAAACGCCCATCCCCGAATAAACGGGGATGGGCGTAGAATATTAGGTTCTAACTCGTATTTCTTTAGTGGCTTAATAATGGGGGTCTTTAAAACCAACTGCCAGAGCTGAAAGAGAGTTGCTGCAAACTGATGCAAAATCGATATTGTAACACTGCAGATCAACAATTTCAATCAGATAACGGCAGCAGTTCGGGCAATCATCACATTCGCACCAACTAAAAGAGAATGAAGTGGTTTCCTGTACATAATCACAGCCTATCTGAATTGGGCCCATCTCATTTTCATGGTGTACCCTTTCAAATGTCCAGGTGCCCAGAGGAATAGGGCTTCCATCACAAGCCTTGCTTAATCTGAATACCAACCGCAAGAAATAGTTGTCGTCGCCAAACGTCTTAAATGAAATGAGGGAGGAAAAATCAATTTTGACAGTTGGGTCGATTAACTTACTGGTGTCAAGGGCCACAGTCGCCAAGACTGTGGGATGCCATCCGCCACCATTACTGCCAACGGCATCTGCAATGGTAAAGTTGCATGATAATGGTGCTGAACCCGTAACTGTACCACATTTTAGAATGGTTTCAGTTTCATGGTTAGGATGAGGTTTACATTTGCATTCTTCTTTTTCCAGAATCCGTTCTTCACAATCATTATAGTTTAGTCTACCTCTGTTCACAATATAACGCCTCCTATTGTCAATGTTTTGAGTCAGAACCCGGAGTATTTCAACTAGGCAAGGCACCAATTGGTGGAGTCATAGGGAATCCTTGCGAGGTTCTGCTATACCTTATTCATACCACTACATTTTGGTTACACTGGAAAGGTATTATTGTTGTTATTAAATACAATAATGATTATTAAGCGTAAAGATGTTATGCTTAAGGATATTTATTTAATAGATTGGGCCTCTGGGTTCCAAATGGCAGTCAGAGACACATCATCAAGGTGAACATACCTGTTGCGGTGCTCAATGGTATTTGTTTCAAAACTGATACGAGCAAAACGAGCATCATATGGTGCCGGAAAATGAGTGGTATTATTGAAGCCGGTGAATACTTCACTTATTAAACTATCCTTGGGAATGAGAATCTGCAGAGCAGGACGGTCAAGCGAGTCTTTACAAAAATCAAGGAATTCCATGCGCACATTAATTGGAGCATGGCCGTATTCTGTTGCCGCACTCATGAAGAAATTTAAGTTATAGAATATACCCGGGCATATACCAGGTACATCCTGGTATAGAATTGCATGAGGTTCAGGGATACCCAGTCTGGCCGCATTTAAACCCTGGTGGGCAATGTCGCCGATATTGGAATCAATTTCATCTACCCCGGAGTTGATTACCCAGCCCAAGAAGGGATCTTGCCGATTTTCAAAACCTCCATTAATTATTAATTCACCCCGCCGAGGTGTACAGTGCAGGTGCTTAGGAGAATTGTCGCAACAGACAGGCTCAGGTGCGGGCCGTTTTTCCAAGTCGAGATTTTCATTATAATTACTTTTATTATGATTGTTGTTATTATTGCTGTTGGATTTATGGTAATCAATAACTATGGAAAAATGATTGCTGGGAATTTTATACTTGGATTTGGGTTTTGGGCTGATCTTCCACTTACTCTCTTGATGATGAGTAAGCTTACTCATAGACATTCCTCCCTTTATTATTGAAAGAAAATAACAACAATTAATTTCAAATTTAATTCAATGTATGCCTAATCTTTACATAATGTTACTGTGAGGTCTATATAATCGGCATCGCGAAGGAATAGTGGTACCAAAAACATATTCCTATAAATTAATTATGTATACATTAGACAATTCATCTGCTATAATATAAAAAATAAGATTTAGTGGCTCAAATAGAACCCGCCAGGGGGGCGTACAGAGAGTTGTCTGACTGGCAAAAAAAGGTTCTTGAGATAAGTAATCGGGCGTACAAAGGGTTGTCCGGTTGCATTACTAATAACAGGCTCCCACCCACAGGGACCTGTGTTAGCGATTATTTTGTCCCTCTGCTGATAATAGGCAGAGGGATTTTTTGTGGTGCGTCCGGGCACGGGCGCTGACTATAGGTGAAAGTCACGAACGGTCGAGGTGGCAGTAACCGTTAGCTTAATACCAAGGCGTGCACGGCGAGGTGGAAACACCCTCCGGGGTACAGGCCAAAGAAAGATAATGGTACAACACCGGCTGTACGGAAAAGGAACCAAATTAGGCCAGAGCCAGATTACAAAAAAGCAAAGTCCATAGTATAACGGGGGCGTGCTCCTTGTCCATCGGTTAGGAATCCAAAAGCGGGACAAGGGATCTGTTCGAGACCACTGAAAAAGTCCGATAAAAGCACAAAAAGCATACCCGCCTATAGTATAATTAAGTCACCACAACCCAACACCAAAGGGGGAATGCTTTTTATGTTAGTTAACGCCACCGTTAAACAAAACAGCTTCTATAACGCATTATACCAAATGATACCGGATAATCACATACTCAAACTGATAGATTCCGCCACAGATCTTAGCTTTGTCAATAAACTGTTGGCAGACAGATATTGCAAGAATTTTGGCAGACCGGCCAAAGAACCGGAAATGATGCTAAGGATTCAGGTCTTAAAATACCTTAATAACCTATCTGATGAGCAATTGATACAGGATTTGAGTGTAAATCTGGCTTACAAATGGTTTGTAGGACTTAACCCCGAGGACCCTTTGCCTGAAAGCAGCTTACTGACCAAATTCCGTACCCAGCGCTTAAAAGATATCAGTATGGATGCCATTATTACCGAAATCGTACGACAATGTGTGGAAAGAGGCATAATTAAAAGCAGCAATGGTATAGCCATAGACACGACCCATATTGAAGCCAACACTATTAAAAAAGTACCCGAGCGTATCATGAAGCAGTTGGCTAAAAATATATTTAAAGCAATAGGCCAGGAAGAATATGAAATACCCGATTACACGCAAATAGAAGATCATGTTGAAGCGAAACAGGTTATGAAGGATTATCTGGAAGACCTGATAGAGCAAGTTTGCGACGAAACCTCAGAGGAAGTTGTCCAAGCAACTAAGGAAGCACAGGAGATCTTAGCTAGCGACCTGTTCATGGAACAAAAAGGAATACGTTCACTGGTTGATAAAGATGCCCGAGTAGGCCACAAAAGCAAGACCCAGAATTTTTACGGCTACAAGGCGGAAATATGCCAAACTACTAACGGTAGTTTAATAACCAGCATTACTGTAGAACCGGGTTCGTATGTTGATGGCAGCAATTTTAAAGAGCATCTTGAAGAAATCCGAAAATCCGGATTGACAGTAACCGGAGTATATGGCGACAAAGCCTATTTCCGTGCAGACATCCTTAACCTGATCAAGGAAAATCAAGCAACATCGTATATACCGGTAAGCGCTAGCGCTTACAAAATCGACGAAGAGTTGTTCAGCTACAACAAGGACAGTGACCAATGGTTTTGTGTAATGGGAAATGAAACGGTGAAAGTAAAGTCCAAAACGCGGAAACGAAATGGCAAAGAAATGAAGCTACTGCAATACTATTTTGGTCGTGAGCTCTGCCGCAACTGTTCTCATCGAACAGAATGCATAGGCAAAAGTAAGCGGATAGCGAAACTAATGGAAGTCAGTGTAAATACCCCTGAGTTATATGAGTACAGCCAAAGAGCAAAAACTTCGGAATTCCTTGAAGAATACCGAAAGCGAGCGAAAATAGAACCCAAGAATGCAGAATTAAAAAGATTTCATGGATTGAACCGAACCAAAGGCTACGGTCTACAAAGTGCCCGTATTCAGGCAAAACTAACGGTTCTGGCAGTAAATTTAAAGCGGATAGCCAAGATGGTATCCGCCTCAAAAGGTTTATATGCACTTGTTTTGAAGTTTTTATACCGTTGGTTGCTGATTAACCAACAAAATCGGATTAAGGCAGACGCCGAGGCGGCTTAAAAAGGGTACTTTTTCAGTGGTCTCGAACCGTCCCCTTGTCACACAATAAATAATTGTCATCTTGCCATTCCAAACAACAATTTGTGTTGATTTTCCTTTCTGCCTGATAATATTTATAACTATACCATCAGTTAACGCATAAATAGACTGTCCTTCGCTATAGGAGAAATCAATTCCCTCATGGCGACCCTAAGTAGTAACGTAACCATCAAAACCGCATGTGATTTTACTTGTAATATTTGGTTGATTATATAAGCACTACTCATTGTCACAAGTTTGTCTCTACAGTCCTATTCCACCGTCACGCTCTTAGCCAAATTCCTGGGCTTATCGACGTCAGCCCCTCTGAATATGGCCATGTAGTAGGAGAATATCTGCAGGGGGACTACCGATACAATCGGGGTGAGAATCTGGTTTAAGTTTGGCAGCAGTACCTGCTCGTCGCACTCCTGGCAGGCTTCCTGCAGGTTTTCTTTGCAGATGGCTACCACTACAGCTCCCCGTGCTTTTACTTCCTTGATGTTGGACATGGTCTTTTCCACCAGGTTATCCTGGGTAATCAGGGCCAGCACCGGCACGCCCTCATCAATTAAAGCCAGCGGACCGTGTTTTAATTCCCCGGCTGCATAGGCCTCGGCATGAACATAGGATATCTCCTTTAATTTGAGGGCGCCTTCCATGGCCACGGCATAATCGAAGCCCCGGCCCAGGAAGAAGGTGTCCTGGACGCCCTGATATTTTTCAGCCAGGTTTTTTATTTTGTCCTGTTCTTTTAGAACCTGCTCAACCAGTATATCGATGTTGCTTATTCCTTCTGCCAACTCGGCCAGCTCTTCCTGGCTGCAGGTTCCTCTGACTCTGGCCAGATGCAGTGCCAGGAGATACATAACCAGCAGCTGGGTGGAGTAAGCCTTGGTAGAGGCAACGGCTATCTCCGGACCGGCATGGGTATAGATGACCCGGTCGGCTTCACGTGCGACCGAACTTCCTACTACATTGGTTACCGCCAGCACCTTGATACCGTTGCGCTTGGCTTCACGCAGTACTGCCAGGGTGTCGGCGGTTTCCCCTGACTGGCTGATTACGATCATCACCGAATGAGGATGCCAGAGAATATCACGATAGCGGAATTCGGAGGCGATATCGGTCTCCACCGGGATATGGGCCAGCTTTTCCAGAACGTTGCGGCCCACCAGACCGGCATGGTAAGCGGTTCCGCAGGCAACCACATATATTTTTTCTATATTAGCAAATATATCGTCTATCCCCAGATCGCTGAGGTCAACCATTTTGTTCTTAATACTGCCCCGTAGGGTCTCGCGCAAGGCAGTGGGCTGCTCATGGATCTCCTTGAGCATAAAATGCTCGAAGCCGCCCTTTTCAGCTGACTCGACATCCCAGGTGACTTCAAATACTTCTTTTTTAACCGGGTTGCCGGCAAAATCGCTTATGGTTACAGAATCACTTTTTATAACTACGAATTCATCATCCTCGATTATATATACCCGTTTGGTTTTTCCAATGATGGCGGGGATATCGGAGGCCAGGTAGTTTTCCCCGTCACCCAGGCCGACTATCATGGGGCTGGCCTTCTTGGCGGCGATTATCTTGTCGGGTTCGTCGGCACATATTACGACTATGGCAAAGGAACCGTAGACATAATTTAAGGCTTGGCGAACCGCTTCTTCAAGAGAGCCTTGATAGAATTTCTCAATCAGGTGCACCATTACCTCGGTATCGGTTTCAGAAATGAAATCGTGGCCCTCCAGCATGAGGTCTTTTCTTAAACCTGCATAGTTTTCAATGATCCCGTTATGCACCAGAGCGATGCGTCCGGTACAGTCGGTATGGGGATGGGCATTGGTATCGCTGGGTATGCCATGGGTGGCCCAGCGGGTATGGCCTATTCCTAAATGGGAGGTGGATAATTCGTCCAGGGCCTCAACCATTTCGGCCAAGCGTCCTTTTTTCTTGGTAATATCAATACACGCATTCTTCTGTTCGATAATTGCGGAGCCGCTCTCTACCTGCTTTCCTGTTTCATCTAGCAACAAAGGCTGGGTCTTGTTGTGGCCGGGAGGCTGGTATAAAGCGATTCCGGCTGAATCGTAGCCACGGTATTCGAGTTTGCTGAGGCCATCTATTATTACCGGCACGGCGTTACCGTGGCCGATATAACCCATAATTCCACACATATTTAAACCTCCGGTATATTTTTATATTTTTATAATTCCCATTGGTAAGCAGCAGTACGAATGTACGGGCAGCAAACAATCTGCCTCCCAAGGGACAACATATTTATCGCTGTGTCATATAATCTTATAATTAATCCACTTATATAGCCTTTTGTTGCCCATATTGCTATTGGCCTTTGTAGCCATATTTACGATGGTGGTCACCGGGGGGCACCCGCCGATGATTTCGATGAACCCCCTCCTCGTCATCCGGTCCGACATAAGTCTGACCGGGTCAGGCGCTTTCGGTCAATTTATGAATAATTATCCTCCCCTTCCATTTTACCGATTTACCGATTTTAGTATCTTGGTGCTCAGACTTGAGCAAGCTGGATTGCCTGGCTGATATCATCAATCACCTCCTCCAATAAATACTGTTGGGGACCCTGAGCCATGATTCTAACCAGGGGCTCGGTGCCCGAAGGGCGCACTACTAATTTGCCCATTTCGCCCAGTTTTGCTTCGGCCCGGTCCATGGCCGCAGTTACCAGGTCATTTGACAGGATGGTGTCTTTATCATCCATCCGGATGTTTACCAGGAGCTGGGGTTGTTTTTCCATCTCCCGTGCCAGTTGCGATAAGGGCAGACCGGTTCTCTTCATGACTTCCACCAGTTTAAGGGAGGTTAAAAGCCCATCTCCGGTAGTAGCATGTTCCAAAAATATTATATGGCCGGACTGCTCTCCACCCAGAACAGCGCCGGTCTCTTTCATTTTCTCCAGCACATAACGGTCGCCCACCTTGCAGCTTTCGATATATACATTTTCCCGGCGCAGCGCAATGTTAAGACCGATATTGCTCATAATCGTGGCCACAATTGCAGAGGGTTTGAGTTTGCCCTGACGCTGCATATCCAGAGCACAGATGGCCATGAGGTGATCACCGTCGGTCTCATTGCCGTTCTCATCGATGGCTATACAGCGATCCGCATCGCCGTCGTAAGCAATACCAACATCGGCTTTGAAGTGCACGACAGCTCTTTTCAAGCCTTCGGTGTAGGTAGACCCGCAACGGTCATTAATATTGAATCCATTGGGGGTGTTGTTGATGGCAACCACCCGTGCTCCCAAACGGCTCCACATCCGGGGGGCCGCTTTATAGGCGGCTCCGTTGGCACAGTCCACCACAATGGTAATGTCATTCAGTTTTTCCTGAGCTGTATAACAGGAGACCAGAAAATCCAGATAGCGATTCAAGGCTTCTTCAACATCATAGACCCGCCCTATCTCTTCACCGGTGGGACGGCTCAAATCCCGGGTTCCATCCATGACCAGTTTTTCTATGGTTGATTCCAGCTCATCCGGCAGCTTATAGCCGTTGGGGCCGAAGAACTTGATGCCGTTGTCCTGCACCGGGTTGTGGGAAGCAGAAATAACTATCCCGCAGGATGCCTGGTATTTTTGGGTCAAGTAGGCTACAGCCGGGGTCGGTATTACCCCCACGGTCAAAACATCTGCACCGGTAGAGCATATACCCGCTATCAGCGCGGCCTCCAGCATATCACCGGAAACCCGTGTGTCCTTGCCAACCAGAATTTGCGGCCGCAGGGTGTTATCCTGCATGGCCAGAACATAGCTTCCCGCCCTGCCTAAATCAAACGCCATTTCGGGTGTAAGTTCAACATTGGCTATACCCCTTACACCGTCGGTACCAAACATAATGCCCACTTAATTTCCCTCCAAATAGTTTAATTGTATGACTATAATTATACATATACTACTGCAGTGCGCTTCCCCTGACCACCTGCCCGCTCCTAATCTCCGGCTGAGCAGCGGGTACCCGGTAGTTGCTTATAATGTTCTCTGCCACTTTCAGACCGTCCACCGCCGAGCTTATGATCCCCCCGGCATAACCGGCTCCTTCACCACAGGGATAGAGTCCCGGAATACTAAGGGAGCACAGGCCGGCATCCCGTTCGATCCTTACCGGTGCTGAAGTACGCGTCTCCACCCCGGTCATGACCGCTTCTGCATCCAGAAAGCTCCTGGCCCTGCCGCTCCAAGATTTTATCCCCCGCTGCATTACACCGGCAACCTCTGGCGGAAGTAAGTCCCACAAATCGGATGGGGTAACCCCGGGATTATAAGTGGCGATAGAGCCCTTAAGCGATGAGCTGGGCCGGCGGTCTAAAAAATCCTGTAAATACTGGGCAGGTGCCCGGTAGTTTCGACCTCCCATAACAAAGGCCCTTTCTTCCAGTTCCTCCTGCAATTTCATGCCGCCCAGAACTTCATTTCCCCAGTCCGCAGGGGACACGGTCACTACCAGAGCGCTGTTGGCTATGCCGCTATCCCGTTTAAAATAACTCATCCCGTTGGTTACCAGTTGCCCTGGAGCCGAGGAGGCCGCGATTACATATCCCCCCGGGCACATGCAGAAGGTATACAGAGACCTGCCGGTAAGACGATCCTGATAGGTAAAGTGATAGTCGGCTGCCGGAAGCCGGGGATGACCGGCATAATTGCCGTACTGCATCTTATCGATTAGAGCCTGCTGGTGCTCAATGCGTACACCAACGGCAAAGGCCTTGGCTGTAATACTGATCCCCCGGCGCTGCAGCAGGCGGTAAATATCGCGCGAGCTGTTGCCGGTGGCTAGAACCAATATGGAACAGGGCAGTTCTTCTTCATTATTTATTATTATGCTTTCTAATGAACCTTGGTTAACATTTATGTCTGTCAGACAGGCTTCAAAATAAAATTCTCCCCCCAGGCGGATAATTTCCTGACGAACTTTCTTAACTACTGAACGGATAGCGTCGGTTCCTACATGGGGTTTCTTTATATACATTATTTCTTGGTCGGCGCCATATTCAACGAAGGTCTTAAGCACCCAGTCAACCCGGGCATCCCCGATGCGGGTAGTCAGTTTACCATCGGAAAAGGTTCCGGCGCCGCCTTCGCCAAACTGGGGGTTGGACCGCTCATCCAGTATACCCGTTTGCCAGAATTTTTGCACCCTTTGTACCCGGCTATCCATGTCCTGCCCCTGTTCAATTACTACCGGTTTATAGCCGTACCTGGCCAGGCTTAAGGCACAAAAAAGACCGGCCGGGCCGGACCCTATTATCAGGGGGGATGAAGGCAGGTTAGAGTGGCCGGGGCAAGGTGCAAAAATCGGCTGATCTTCCAGCAGTTTTATGTCTGCGCCTTGCAGTGTGTCGGCAGATAGACGGGTTGACCGGTCTAGTTCGACATCGACGGTGCAAATAAAATAGACGGTTGAACGGCGTGCATCTACGGCCTTTTTTACCATTTGCAGCGATTTTATCTGTGCAGAATTAATCCCCAACCGCTGGGCTGCCAGCTTCTGCAAGTCGTTATCTTGATAATCCAAATCCAAACGTAAGCTGCGTATGCGAACCTTCATCAACGAACTCCTTTTTCGCTGATCTTACTTATTTTAACAGTCAAGTTAATACGGGTAGGAGCTACGGCGACCCCTTCCGGTGGTGAGAGTTCCACTACCTGCATAAAGTCTTCCTGTTTGCCGGTTAAATCAACCGGTTTGGCCAAAACCTCCGTGATGTTCTCCACTCGTAATTGATCACCCAGGATTGATACCTGGACAGGGTCGGTCTTAACTTCCCCCTGGCTGAAGCCATCGGGCAATTTGCCCGTGAACTGGGGTTTTATCCCCACTTTCTTATTTATCTGCATTTTCTCTACTACCACGTTAACATCAATAGCAGTAGGAACTAGCTTCAGACCATCGCTGATAATTTTGCCGTTGGCATCACGGGCCTGTATATTGACCTTCATGGTGGTCACATCTTTAACCTTGCTCAGATCCAAGGGGGCTGTCACTCGCGCAACCAGCCCAACGGTTTCGGCATCTCCCTTGATAATACAGCGGTCCGGGGACAGCAGAACCTGAGTCAGTTGGTATCCGGCCTGAGGATTCTGTTTGACTTCGTGCTTGACCTGAAATGTCTTTTCACTGAGTTCCTCCAGCGTGACCTCTACTTTATCAGGTTTTACGGAGGTAAACAGCGCCCCCTTGACTGGTTCCAGCTTAACCGGGATTCTATGTACACCTTTGCCCAATCCCGATAAATCAACATAGGCTACGATATCAGTGGCTCCGTGCAGTGAACCCCACAGTCGCACCGTCACCTTCTCCGGCCCGCTAACCGTAAGGTCGGTGGGCAGGTTATTATATTTCAGCCCCACTTCCAGAAGATCACGCCCAGCCGCCACACCACCCTGATTAACCACATAGAACCATAGCAATATAGACATTATTATTGACGCGACCTTTAGTCCCGTTTTTTTTACTTTTTGCTTATTGGGGGTCATCCGCCGACCACCTCCTCCAGAATCTGTCCGGTTGACTTTCCAGGACAACAAGCTCCTCTTCCAGAAGATTTTTCAGACCAGCAATATCCAGGGAGCCTATTAATCTTCCTTCTCGGGCTACAGAAACTTCACCAGTCTCCTCGGATACTATTACCGAGATAGCGTCTGATACCTCGGTGATTCCCAGCCCGGCCCGATGACGGGTACCTTTTTTACTGTCGAGCGCCGGGTTAACGCTTAGGGGAAGGAAACAGGCCGACTTCTGAATCCGCCCATCTTTGATTATTACTGCCCCATCATGCAGAGGAGTATTGGGAACAAATATATTAATTAAAAGTCCGGTCGACACCAATGAATCCAGCCTGGTGCCGCTGTCCAAGTATTCATCAATATTAGTTTCACGTTCTATAACCATTAATGCTCCAATCCGGTCATGGGCTAAAATCTTGACCGCATCGGCTATCTCATTTACCACTTTTTCATAGGTACCCATATTTTCCGACCGGGAACTAACAAAAAACTTTCCCTGTCCCAGTTGCTCCAGAATACGTCGCAACTCGGGTTGGAAGACGATCGGCAGAGTGATCGCAAATATAATCCACAGCTTTTCCAACATCCAATTTACCATGTCCAGCTGCAAATAGCTTACTACTACGGAAAAAACCAGCAGAATAATAAGGCCCCTGAGGAGCTGTTCCGCCCGGGTGCCCTTTATCAAACCCAGCAAGCGGTAAAAAATGTAGGCAACAATTACTATGTCCAAGAGGGCGCGAAATATATTCCAAGGACTGGCGAAAACCCCGGATAAGATTCCTAAGTCCAAGTTCACTCCTCCTCTTTTCCAAAATACAAGCCTATGCTATTCATAAAAAATGCTGGCTGATAGATCAAAATCGGTGATCTGCAACATTATTATTTTACCCATTTATACGTTGACAACAGACATTTTCCTACAGCTTAATTATGATAATGAAATACTAGGATTATGCCTTCCTCCAGGCTGATTTTACCTGTTTTTCCGGTTAGTACATTTGAAATGGTATAGGGATTACCTTTTTCCAGCAAAACCTTATCCAAACAATACTTGCACCCGGTCACACTAACACCGCGGGCCTCCTGGGTCAAAGTCAGAATCGAGACGATATCTCCCCGGCTGCCATTTATTATGACTTCCCGGTCAACGACATAAACCCAGCAATCGGGGGTAAAATAAGTGATTTTAATATTATTCTTCACTATATCCATACTGCAGTAGAGATTGCATATCGCATGATCCAATCGTCCCCCCAGAGAACCCAGCATCAATATTTCCGTGGCCTTCCATTCCAGGCCTATAGTCAAAGCTAACTGGGTGTCGGTAAAATCTTTTTGCCGGGGATACTTTTTCATGACTACATTGCGGGCAGCAAAAAATTTCCTGACTTCCGGTAATATTGAATCCATGTCCCCAATTATCGTGTCAGGTATCAAACCCATTTTATAAGCATAGTTGGCACCCCCGTCGGCACATACGATGATGTCGTCATCCCTGAATATCTTGCGGTAGGCTTCCAAATCACCATATTCCCCGTTGGATAAAATAATACAGCGCACCTGTTCAAATCTCCTATCCGTTAATTTTATTTGCTACTGTATAATACCATAAACCACTCCAGCAGCATTTTTCAATTATTATTTTGGGTTTGGCAAGTGGGATAAAGTAAGACTTGCTTCAGGTGGGGTTTTGACTCCATCTGAAGCTTAGCCGCACTTATCCAGGGACTTAGTCGCTCTTACTCCTGCCTATAGAGGCGAGAGTCATAGAGCGAGTTAGTCATCGGAAAAATATAATTTTTGTAAATTGACAAAAAAAAAGGGGTTATCTATAATGCTATTATTGATTTCTTGTAAAGGAGGCGAAATAATTGGCCACTATTATAACAGACGAGTGCATTTCATGCGGACTATGTGTGGATGAATGCCCGGTGGAGGCGATCACCGAAGGCGAAGATAAATATGTAGTTAACCCGGATTTATGCACTGATTGCGGCTCCTGCGCCGATATATGCCCTGTAGAGGCGCCTGTACTGGTTGAAGAATAATTTATCCGCTTAATTTATAATTCGTCTGAAAAACCCCTGCGGGGGTTTTTTGATCTTCTATTCCGGTGGTGGGATATAACCACCCGGTTTCGCCCCCCGCTCTTGGCCGCGTATAGAGCGTCATCGGCGCGTTTAATCAAGGAATCTATACTTTCATCGCTGCTCTTGTCCAGCACCGCTCCACCTAGACTGGCAGTTATCGAGACAAACCTGTCCTCATCGGCAAGCGGTATCTGGTTCTTTTCCAACGATATACGAATCCTTTCGGCGGTGCGATTAACCACATCCAGGTCCGTTCCTGGCAAGCCTACGATGAACTCTTCACCTCCGTAACGTCCTATGAAGTCATAAGACCGGCAAACGTTGCATAAACCTCGCCCTACCTCGCGTAAAACCAGATCGCCCACCTGGTGACCATAATTATCATTGATGTTTTTAAAGTGATCCAAATCCAAAATAATAATCCCCAATGTCTGATCTTGCCTTTGGGCTCTGTTGCTTTCCGCCTCAAGTCTTTCCATAAAAGCTCTTCTATTGGCTAGTTCGGTAAGGGGATCCGTTCTGGCCAGATTAAGAACACGTTGTTCCAGGTCCACAATTCTGGCGCCTATTTTAATCCGGTATTTAAGTTCCTCTGCATTGAAGGGCTTGAGGATATAATCATCCGCACCGGATTCCAAACCCCTGATAATATCTTCAGGGTCGGTTTTGGCGGTCAACAGGATGGCATATACATAATCACCTTTTTCCCGCATACGCAAACGACGACAGATTTCGAGCCCATCCAGACCGGGCATTACCCAGTCCAATATGACCAGGCTAGGGGCATCTTCACTCTGGAGTAAGTCCCAGGCTTCGTTGCCGTTGGTGGCAAGTATGACCTCATATCCCCATCCAGTCAAGGTATCCTCGAGTATGCGTCTGGTCAAACGTTCATCGTCGGCCACTAGAACCCTCATTTACCGTCCACTCCTCAGTTTTTTCTAAACAATTTTTATGTCTTGCCAGTTTCTGGTTATAATGTTCAGTCTAGTTTATTATCGACTTCCCCCTGTTTATTCCTTAATAGAGAAATATTATTTATTTTAAATTTGGATAATCATTCTGCCGCAAAGCCTCAAAAAGAATTATTGCTACCGAATTAGCCAGATTCAAAGATCTGCCCATATCAACCATAGGTATACGAATCTGACCCTCCGGATAAGCTCTGAGTATCTCCGTCGGCAACCCTCTGGTCTCCCGGCCAAATACCAACATATCATCACAGCTATAGGCGTTCTGATGATAACTACGGGAAGCATGGGTCGTTGCCAGGTAAAACCTGTGGTCATTATATTCTTGGGCCAGCTCCTCGAATCTGTCCCAAACCCTTACTTCCACCTTATCCCAGTAGTCCAGGCCGGCTCTTTTGAGATAACGATCTTCCACCGAAAAACCCAACGGTTTGACGAGGTGCAAGGTACTGCCGGTCAGAGCGCAGGTGCGGGCAATATTCCCGGTGTTTTGCGGAATCTCCGGCTCCACCAGCACTATGTGCATACTTTGTTCCCCCTATTATTATCCAAATGTAACATCATCTTAAAAGCCCGGAGTGTCGGTTCAGAAGAATTATACCTTAATTTGCCAGTAATAACAATTTGCACTTATAGCAAAACTAACCTATATCAGAATAATTACAAAGGAGCGATCTACTTGCGCAAAATACTACCGAATCTGACTTTATTATTAATCCTGTTTACCCTGCTGTTTTCCCCTGCATACTTGACAGGGTGTCAGCAGGCAGCCAAAAAGCCTTCCGTACCCCAACCCAGCACACCCCAGCAGCAACAAGTTCCCTTGGCTCCAGAAGTAGCAAAAATCAAAACGGAACCCACTATATCACTCTATCGTAGCGCTACCGGCCAAAAAGAGCAATTAAAACTGGAGGATTACATCAAGGGTGTAATCGCTGCCGAAATCGGCCCCAATTTCCCCATGGAAGCTCTTAAGGCCCAGGCCATCGTGGCTAGAACCATGACTCTGGCTTTGATTAATTATGAGCACGGCACTCAGGGTAAACATGGTACTGACGCCAGTGATGACCATACTGAGTTTCAGGCCTATGACAACAAGAAAATAAACGATAATATAGCCAAAGCGGTAGATGAAACCCGAGGACAGATTCTTACCTATAACGGCAAATTTGTATATGCTGAGTTTCATTCTGCATCCCCGGCAATGACCGCCAGCATAGAAGAAGGTTTTCCGAAACTAAAAGACAAGGCGTCAGCCTATATCGTACCCGTTGCTACTAATGGTCTGAAGAATGCCCCCGAAAAATATCACAACTGGACAGTAAAAATCCCCAAAGCGGATGTTAAAAGAATAATGGGTGCAAAAGCTGGTTCTCTGGATGATATCAAGGTAGGGCAGAAGGGTCCTTCTGGTCGCGCCCTCACTATTACGGCCGGTTCCGCATCTATGCCCGGAGTGGATTTCCGCGAAAAAGTGGGCTTCGATCGCCTGTTTTCCACCTATTTTACCAGTATAGCAGTAGAAGGCAACAACGTAGTGTTCAAAGGCCAGGGATGGGGACATGGCTGCGGCATGGAACAGTGGGGAGCCTTTACCATGGCTCAGGAAGGTAAAGTGGCTAAGGATATAGTAATGCACTACTATCCCGGAACCATGTTTACCCAGCTATACAAGTAAAAATAATATGACACTATGCGGGGTCTGCTGACCCCGCTTTCTCTTTGGTGGCAGCTATGTATATGCCGGACAGAATGAACAGACCGCCAATGATCTGATACCACGCCAAGGCTTCCCCAAAAATAATATAGGCCAACAGGCTGGCGCCCACCGACTCACCCAGCACCGATACCGACACCACCGGGGCCTTCAGGTATTTTAAAGCCCAGTTAAGTGAAACGTGCCCGCCGATCCCGGGACCTAACGCCTGCAATAAGAACCACAACCAGTCCAGGCGCGGGTACCCTCCAAAGTTAAATCCGCCTATAAGGCATGCTGCCAGCAGGACGACCATGGCCGAAGCTGCGGCCAGAGCGGTATACGTCCAAACATCTACCCGGACGCGCACCTTTCTGCCGATTAAAAAGTAAATAGCTACAAAAAGCCCGCTTAAGAGTGCCAGCATATCCCCCATAAATTTACCGGCCTGCCAATCTCCCTGAACAATCAGCAGGCTGCCTGCCAGGGCTGTCATTATTCCGCTTATTACCCAACGGTTGACTCTTTCCTTCAGCCACCAAGCAGAAAAAATAAGGACAAATATAACCTGCAGGTTGGTGAACAGCACCGAACTGGATATGCTGGTATAGCTTAAGGAACTGATCCAGAATCCCAGGTGAAGAGCCAGGAACAAGCCAGAACCGGCGATAATGCCGAAATCCTGACGGGAAATAGACCTTATACCGGCAGATGACCTGCTTACCAGGGAAGAGGCTATGGCTGAGGTAAAAAGTACCCGGTAAAATGATATTATCAGCGCGGGAGCGGTACAGAACCTGATGATAATCGAGGAGGTCGACATGCAAAGGATGGAAAAAGCCAGTACCAGGTATATGGAAGTCCGGTTCATGCCCCCGCTCCCAGATAGGATTGTATCACGCGGGCGTCTTGTTTTATTTCGGCGGGGGTCCCTTCCGCTATCTTGCGGCCATAATCCAGCACAGCTATCCGCTCACAGATATTCATGACCAGATTCATATCATGCTCCACCAATAGAATGGTAATATGGCGTTCACTGCGGATCTCGCGAATGAGCTGCATCAACTCCTCTTTCTCCATTGAATTCATCCCTGCGCCCGGTTCATCGAGCAGCAGCAGCGTCGGCTGCAAGGCCAGGGCACGGGCGATTTCCAGGCGGCGCTGTTCCCCGTAAGCCAGGTTATTGGCATATTCAAAACGTTTTTCGTATAGTCCTACCGTGGTTAACAAATCCTCTGAACGTTTCAGTATCAAGGATTCTTCTTTGCGGCTGGCCGGAAGTCCTAACATTCCGCTCCAAAAACCGCAATGGGTAACCCCGTGGCAACCTACCCGGACGTTGTCCAGAACCGAAAGCTTGTCAAAAAGGCGAATGTTCTGAAAGGTTCTGCCAATTCCCAGGCGGGCGATATTATGTGGTGCTACCCGGTCTATTTTCTGTCCTTTAAAAATAAGGTTGCCTTCTATGGGGACATAGATACCGGTAATAATATTAAACAGGGTGGTTTTGCCTGCACCGTTGGGACCGATTATACCAAATATCTGTTTGTCCTCAACGCTTAAGCTTACCCCATCCAATGCTCTCAAGCCGCCAAATTCCTGGCTTATTTTTTCCATTTCCAGGCTAATCACATTTTCACCTCTTTTTTACCCCAGCGCTTTTTCAGATCATAAATCCGCACATCGCCCAGCAGTCCATTGGGACGGAATATCATCAGTATGACCAGCAACCCCCCATAGAACAACAGCCGGTACTCAGCTACAATCCGCAGCATTTCCGGCGCCAGGGTAAGAATAACGGTGCCCAAAATCGTACCGGGGATACTGCCCATCCCCCCCAAAACCACCATGTTTAATAATTCAATCGATTTCATAAAACCGAAATCCTGTGGATTAATATAGTACATGTAATGAGCATACAGTCCTCCTCCCAGACCGCCCATAAAGGAGCCGGCCGTGAAAGCCAATATCTTCATATAGAAAGTATTAACACCGCATGCTTCGGCGGCAATTTCGTTTTCCCGGATAGCGTACAGGGATCTGCCCGCCCGTGAGTATAGCAACTTGGTATTCAATACTATAACTACGATAACTATAATCCAGACGGTCGTAAAGTTGGTGTACTGAGGTATGCCCGAAAATCCTACCGCCTTCCCTCCCGGTTCGAAATTAAGAAAGAATACCCTTATAATTTCCGCAAAACCGATAGTGACCATTGCCAGGTAGTCTCCATCCAGGCGCAAAGTAGGAATACCGATGAGGAATCCAAACAGAGCCGCCATTAAAGCTCCGGCCAGAACCGCCAGGAAAAAGGGAGCGCCAAAATGCGCCGCAAGAATGGCAGATGTATAAGCGCCCAGGCTCATAAAACCTGCATGTCCCATTGACAATTGCCCGGTTACTCCGGTTATCAGGTTTAGTCCTAAAGCCAGGATTATGTTAATGCCTATAAAAATCATAATGCGCAAGTAGTAGGCGTCCACGTTTTGCGCCAGGAATGCTTCCAATTTTGTTCACCTACACTTTTTTAGATATCTTGCGTCCCATCAAGCCCTGGGGACGTATTATCAAGACCAGGATAAGAATGGCAAAGGCAATGGCATCCTTGTAAGAGGATGAGAAGTAGGCGACCCCCATGATTTCCATAACCCCCAGGCTCAAGCCTCCTATCATAGCCCCCGGTACCGAGCCTATCCCCCCCAGAACAGCGGCAGAAAATGCCTTCATTCCAGCCATTGTACCCATGTAAGGCCATACCGCATTATAGTATATTCCTACCATCAGTCCCCCGGCTGCAGCCAGGGCGGAGCCAATGGCAAACGTGGCGGAGATAATCCGGTTAACATTGACCCCCATTAGAGATGAAGCCTCCAGATCCTGCGAACACGCACGCATAGCCTTGCCAAGACGGGTTTTTTGAATTAAAACCTGTAAACCTACCATGAGCATGGCCGATACCAGAAGAATAATTATTTGCAGCGAAGATATTTGCAGGGAACCCAGACTAAAAGTGCTATTTCCTAGAATCTCCGGATAACGAGTGGTATTGGTTCCACGGTATAAAACCATTAGTGTGGAAAGGAATATGGATACGCCAATGGCGCTGATCAAGGCCGAAAGGCGCGAGGATTTTCCTCGCAAGGGGCGGTAAGCCACCCGTTCCACCAGTACGCCCAAAAGCATACAGAAGACCATAGCTCCCAGCAAAGCCAGGAATATATTATATCCGGCCATTACCAGGAATAGCCCCACGAAGGCTCCAAACATGTAGATCTCTCCATGGGCAAAGTTAATAAGTTGAACGATACCATAAACCATGGTATACCCCAGAGCAATTAGGGCATAACTGCTGCCCAGGGTAAGACCGTTTATCAGTTGCTCCCAGAACATAAGGCTCCTCCTAGCTGACAGTAAATAATGAATAGAAAATGGTGAACAAAATAAACCCGATCCTAAATCTATACACTATTATCTATTCACTATTGTTTAAAGGGTGGCCCGCCCTTAAGGGCAGGCCACCACCGCGTTCGTTCCGCCAATAATTATTTTACCGGTATCTTTTCTAACAAGGCCGGGAATTTATCACCTTTTACAGTTAAGAGACAAACCGGGCTTTTAACAGGCTCACGATTTGACCCAATGGTAGTCACACCAGAGACGCCCGGATAGTCTTTGAGCTTGGCAATCTCTGTCTTAAACACGCTGGGATCAGTACTTTTGGTTGTTTCCATGGCTTTTGCCAGGATCATTACCGCATCATAATACTGAGCCGAGAACATGTCCGGGTCTTCCTTGTATATACCACGATAGGCTTCCAGGAATTTTGCGGTTTCCGGGCTGGGTTGATCCGCTGAGAAGCCAGCATAGAAAATAACCTTTTCCTGTACCGCTGCTCCGCCCAGTTTCACCAGATCCTGCCCATAGAGGCCATCGCCGCCTACCAGGACGATATCCAGGTTTTTCTTTTTAGCTTCATTCATGATCAGAGCCGCTTCCGTATAGTATCCGGTGAAGACCAGTGCGTCAGCTTTAGCATTTTTAAGTTTGGTAACCTGAGCAGTGAAGTCAGTCTCACCATCGTTGATGCTGTCTTCCAGGACGATCTTGCCGCCTTTATCGGCAATAGCAGTTTTAAATATAGGAGTAAGAGCCGTGCTGTATCCGTTATTCATTGAAGTGATTACGGCAAGGTTTTTCCAGCCCTTCTTGTTTATCATCCAGTCGACTACCGCCGGGGCCGCCACTGCGTCCAACAGTGTGTTTCTAAACACAAAGTCACCAATCTCAACCACGCCGGCTCCTGTGGCACCAGCAGAGAAGATGACTGTCTTGTTCTTTTGAGCAATGTCGGCCGCCACCTTGGTCAGACCAGTGCAGGGGTCACCCACCAGAGCCGCAACTTTATCTTTGGTAATATACTTGGTGGTTATATTAGCTATCTCGCTGCTTTCACCCTTGTTATCCTCATAGATTCCTTCGACTTTTTTGCCCATAATTCCGCCTTTGGCGTTCAATTCGTCAATGGCCATTTTCATACCCTTCTGGCCGGGAATTCCATAATTAGCTACTGAACCGGTCAGAGCACCTAGAAACCCTAATTTTATAGTTTCGCTTTTTTCAGCGGCTTTGTCTGGGGCGGCAGTTTTGCTGCAACCGGCCAGCATGGTCAGTACCATCAATAAACTCAGTACTATGGCTATTTTTTTCCTACCTTTCAACTTCAAACCAATTCCCCTCCCCTAAATTATCTGCCGACTAGAAATAATCCCTCCTCAAAAAAATATTTCCTTGGATGTATTCACCCTGAATACTTAAAATCCTGCATACCGACAAAAAACTGTCCCGGCAAGGAACAGCAGGACGTCGATATAAGTAGCACAAGGGGACGGTTCTCGTGTGCTATACTTGGTGCTATGGAGCACACGAGAACCGTCCCCTTGTGCTACCATTTGCTTTAGCCTTCATATCCATCCGGACCTTGTCTATCCAGGGCATACAGCATATCAAAGCCTCTGGTATTGCTGCTTATAGAAAGCAGGCGCGCTCTTTTTAGTTCAAACTTTCTGGCTACCCGGAGAATATTCCGGGTTTTTATCCGAATAATCAGCACAGGCAGGTTCCTTTCCACCAGGCAGGAACAGCTGCAGCGGTATATCCCGGTAATCCCCGGCTTGCAGGAAACTCTGTACTGCTGCGCTGTCCCGGTATTCTTCCAAAAGACGAATGAAAAGCCGGTCAAAGCTACTCAACTCTCCGGTTCCGATTGCTGGTATCAATCCTTGTCGTTCAGCATAAACCTGAGTAGCGGCAGATCCCGTCCAGGCAATTTTATATATTAGTTCCTCCGTATCCCCCAGCAGTTGGCTGCAGATATAGAAGCGGCATATCAGCGAGCGCACCGCATAAATGGTGCAAATATTATTCTTTAGGAATATACAGGGATTAGGTTGCAAGCGTAATAGTCCGATTTTCAGCTTCTCCCGCTGAAAATAACCAGACACAAAATCAGCCTCATCCACACCCAGGGAAACAGCCATTTTGCGGAAAGAAATCAAATCCGGAATCACATAAGCAGTGCTGCAGCAGTTAAGCTGGCATCCTTTGCACAGGGCATAGTTGCCTTCCGCATACTGTTTAAACAAGGACTGGTCATCACATAGAGGCTGCCAGACGTCCAATAAATCCTGTATGCTGGCTGGGCCGTTAACCCTGATTCCTATCCCTAATTTTCCGTTTTCTACGGCATTATATACCTCAAGCTGATCCATTGCCGGGCCTCACCCTCTACAGTTCCTTGATGGCCTGGCGGGCCAGTTCATCACAACGCTCATTATACCTGTCTCCGGAATGACCTTTGACCTTTTCCATGTTCACTTGATTGCGGCCGGTTAGAAGCAAAAGTTGCTGCCACAGATCCTGGTTGGCTACCGCTTCCTTCTTACTATTCATCCAGCCATTCTTTTGCCAATTATCTATCCATTTCTGTTTGAAGGCATTTACTACGTAGGCGCTGTCCGAGTAAACGGTTACCTCCCAACCGGTCACTTTTAAGGAGTTAAGCGCGGAAATAACCGCTTGTAATTCCATGCGCTGGTTGGTTGTTTCCTTTTCTGCCCCATATATTTCTTTTTTCCGGTCTTTATAAAGCAGGACGGCGCCCCAGCCTCCAGCCCCTGGATTTCCGGAACAGGCGCCATCGGTGTATATTGTTATCGACTTCATAGGCATCTCCATTCCGGGATATTTAATATAATACTTCGCCTAAATATCCGCAGGCGCTCATACTTTCCCCTATTCTTAAGCAGCTATTCGGCAAATAAAGTAGTCAGCTCATTAATGCTGCGAACATGAAGATCGTAGTCCGGTATAGGCCCGTTCTCTTTGGGAGCCAGCCAAATCGCAGTCATGCCCGCCTTTTTAGCTCCGGCCACGTCGGTGCTGCCATCATCTCCAATATGAGCCGCTTCAGAACTGTTGACCCCCAGCTGCATAAGGGTATAATCAAATATTTTTTTATTGGGTTTAGCCCAGCTAACCTCGTCCGAAAAAACCAGCACTTCAAAAAAGCTGTAAATACGGTTGGCTTTCATAAAGTCGCGCAGGACTGACCCGGGAGTTGCCCCGGTATTGCATATTACCGCCAGCTTGTATTTTTCGGCCAGCACCGGCAAAGTCTCCTCCACCCCCTGGTTTAATTCCGGAGGATATTCAGTGAGCGCTGACGTGTAAACCATATATGCCCTATCCCATTCTGGCTGTTCCAGTTTCAAGTTAAATTTTTCCAGGATATAATTGACATGACCAATCGGGGTGATGTCCAGGCCATTTTCGACCTGATACTGATGAGCAAAACTCCAGCAATCAAAAAAGGTTCTCCTCAGCAGTTCATCATCCAAATTGTAGCCCATATCCCGCATTTCTTTGTTGAAAGCCTCCACCCGCTTGCTGGATATATGCTGGCCCCTGGGCATTAAAAATAAAGTATTCCAAAAATCAAAAGTAATCGCTTTAAGCAAGCTATCACTCCCATTTTTATTCTATCTAATCAAATTCCTGACATTTTAGGCTTCCACCGCTTTTTTAGTAGTGCTTTCGGACTGTTCAACATAAGACTTGACATCTCCGTCCAGTATAGCCTGGTTATCTACCTGCCGGTCTTTGTTAAGACTTCGAACCCGGTCTTTTAGATTCTTATCGTTTTGATAAAACCCGGCACCTTTTAATACGATACCAACATTCTTGCTGATCAATCGTTCTACCGGTCCACCACATTCTGGGCAAACCTGCAAAGGTTCCTCAGTTATTCTTTGCACCTTCTCGAATCTCCCACATTTCTCACATTTGTAATCGTAGATTGGCATTGCTGTCACCTCTAATATATTTGTTGCTCTTTTTCCGGTGTCAAGGGGACGGTTCTCCTGATACCTCATCCGCTATTATATAGAGGTGTCAGGAGAACCGTCCCCTTAACACCCTCCAGGCATTATAACATACCGGGAGAAAGGCTGAGATAGATAATGATGGATAAAAGTCCGTTCCACACCCCGTGAGCAAGAACCGAAACCCAGATGCTGCCGCTCTTCTCATAGATGTAGCATAGTCCTGCCCCGCCCATCGCCAGGGGAATGGTACGCCAGAAATCCCAGTGGGCCAAGCCAAAGACCAGACCGGCCAGAATGGCTCCCCACACCGGTCCCATATGCTTTCTAAATACAGGATAAATCATGCCCCGGTAGAAAATCTCCTCCGAAAGAGGAGCCAGTACCGACCCCGCTACCAGAATACCAATAAAATCAGGTAGCCGGTTTACTGAACGCAACATTTCTTCATAATACTGGGGTTGAATTTCAGGCTGCAAATATTTTAACACATAGCCCATGACCAGTACCATAAGGATCAATAATATGCCGCCCATTATACCATAACGCCCCAGCGTGCCCGTTAGGGGCCGGTTGATGCCCAGATCACGCCATTTACTATGATGAAAGACTATGGTCGCCAGGAATACGAGTCCCACAGTGGCGAGAAACTGCACTAAAAATGCGACCATAAAATATCCCAGACCACCTGGAACCAGACCGATATTAAAATTTCTAAACAGAAAACCGGTTAATACTGATATAGCCATTACTCCCAGATAGACCAGAATAATATCGATAAATCCCCATTTAGGTCTTTCATTCACAGTATGCTCCCCCTATCTCTCAAACCGCAGCCTTCTATCATTAATCTCCATTATACCCCAGCGGCTCTTATGCATACGGTATATTTTTCGTAAAACCGCTTATGAAATTTAACCTGGCGGGGATAATATTCTCTAATAAGACTTATGAAACCGGGAGGTATAATATATGACCCCACTTATTTTTATAGTAATTGTGACAGCGGTTCTATGCGCGTTAGTATACTGGGTTCTGAATACCATCAAACACGACAACAAAATCAAGTCCGCCGTCCATAACTTCAATTACGAAAGCGCCAGCGAATTGGCCATTAACAGTACCGATAAATTTTATTTGGCGGAGAATTCCATAAAAATACAGCGCAGTGAAGGTGAATATGCCCTGGTCTTCTGGAACCTGAGCCGCTCCAGATGGGAGTCGATTTGTGCTGAACAGAGTATTAGCCCGGATATGAAACGCATCGTCCTCAGAGTAAACGAGGCCGGAGAAAGCTTCAACTATTCTGATATGTGGGTTAGAACCATAGCCGGTCAGTGCCGTTTTCACCTGCGACCCGAAACTGCCTATTATGTGATTCTGGGAATCAAATATCGGAAACGCTTAATCCCCATTTTTACTTCGAATACAATTATGCGCCAGAGCTAGAATGAGTGGGGTCAGGCTTGACCCCGGTTTTACGGTTTTAACTCTCCCCCCCCACGTTCTGCAACTTAACTTTAACATCAACCTTAATATCGACGTTTTCGATAAAGCCCTCATCAATCTTGGGCTGCAATTCTTTCCTCCACTTGGCCAGAGCATATTTGCTGATATCGATGCAATCCACTTTATATTCCTCCTGCATTTTCTCAATAAACTTATTACAGCCTTCGGTAACATTAGAAGCTATCTGGTCTTCTATTTCAGTATGCAATTTCGGATCCTCGGTAAACAAAACCCCGCTGGAATGCTCGGCCAAATTGCCTGCCAACGATATGGTTATTGTAAAGGTAAAGCTGTCGCCGTTACGCTCCACCTTTACTTTTCTTTTGTTATTTACATTAACCGAACCCATATCCGACATCTGATCTTCTTTGCTTATTATAAATGGCAAGTTTCCGACAGACTCAATTCCCCTTAACATTACCAGGTATTGAGTTTCATTCAAATCTGCCTTGCCAATCATTTTATCTTTATTAAAGATTGCCGCACCGCCGAACATCACTTTTTCATCCTTAATAGTTAGCAGAGGCATAACCGGATTTTTCCCTGGATTTTGGTCAACCTCAAACTGGTGCAGGGTGGTAGCAGGCATAAATGTTCTCTTATTGCTGGATCTAATCAACATCCTTAGGTAGTCTCCCATACTGGGGTAATCCTTTATAGGAACACGCAGAATGGTTTCCGCCCTGCCCTCAGCTATCGAATAATTTTCGGTATGGGGATTCAATGCCCCCCGGGATAGTGCATCACTAACCTTATTCAAACCTGTAGCTGCCAGGGCTTCTGAAAAAACTATGTTACTGGCCACACCGGCCGAATATTCTCCCGGCAGTGAATAGGGCTTTTGACCGCGGGCACTGGCAATCAGCAATCCCGATGTTTTAGAAATTAAGAATTTTGACTCAAGTTCTGGTGAAACAGTAGGAATTACTACTGTTAAATCTATCTGCTGTTCTTCCGGCGGAAGGTTACCTAACGCTGTATTACTTTCTTCGTGCAGATCATAAGCCCCTAGCTGTGGAAAAGCAGTACTATTAATGTCACGATAATCCCAGCAACCGGAAATACCAATAATCAGAATGATCATAAGTGCAGCGAACAACATCTTTCTACGCATTCTGCTTCACCTTCTCTCCACGGGCCAGAGCCGTAACATAGAATATTAAGGGGTAAGCGATTCCTATCACGTAGAAAGCGTATCCCGCATAATTAGATAGCTTAAACACGGATAAAATGTCTTGGGGAAGAAGAGCTATTATAAATATGGCCAATCCGACAAACATGAGCACATAAGGAAGATATTTTTTCTCATCTATTTTTAGCAACTGGGTCAAAGATAATGAAGCGGCAAAACCCATGTTAATCGCCGGTCGTGCTCCCATGCCCAACCAGAAAAACAGGAATATGAATTCCAAACGCTCGATGACAGGTATTTGAACAACCTTTAGCAAAATCAAAGCCGGAAACATCTGGCCTTGCATGCCATTTACCCCAAAAACCAGTTCGCATATTACTACAATACTTACATATAGTGCTGTGGTTATGGCAGTAGCTATCATCCCGGCTTTTAGGAGCTCATCTTTTCTATTTACCAATGAATAGAATACCAGCAGTATTTCAATCCCCGCATAAAAGTGAATTGCCGCCAAGGTCCCTCTGGCTATTCCATCCCATCCCGCTGTTCCTACCGGTAAGAGATTAGTATAGTCCGCCGCCCCCAGAGGTATCAGCAAAACCAGGAAGTTGGCCAGAAGAAGGTAGAACAGCAGCTCATTCAACCGCCCTATTACTCTGGCTCCTTTGCTGCCGATATAAACAATGTTAAAGACGTACATAAACAGTACCACGGTCAACGGAGTTTTCGGCAAAAGATATAGCTTGGTAACTTCAGAGAAGATACGTACTATTATAGATTCAAACGCAATAACATAAGCAACAAAGAGAACGATCAGGCTTGACCCCAAAAACTTTCCAAAAAGCGTTTGACTCATTTGGGTAAAACCCATATCCGGCATACGCTTGCTCAAACGATCTATCAGGAATATTATAATAACCGGTGCCAAAGCCGCGAGGAATACGGCCAGCCATGCATCTTCGCTCGCTATTTTGCTAACTTCTCTAGGTAAATATAAAAATCTTATGCCAACTTGTGAGCCGACAATGATGAAGATTAGCTGCTTAGTGGTAATGGTTGAGCCTGCTTTATCCTTCATGGCTGCTGTGGCTCCTTCCCGTCATTGCCCTGTCTTTTCCTATCTTGCATCGGTATGGAAACAGGTCTTTGGTTCATCTTTTTCCAAAATGTTCGGATAAACGTATCCTTTAAGTCTGCTAAACGCATGGGAGCCAGAGGGGCAAAATAGGGAACGCCCATGCTTTCCAGGCCTATAAGATGAGCCTGAACGACAATCCATCCGAAGGCAATGCCGAACAAACCAAATGTAGCCGCCAGCAGCATTATGGGAAGCCTGAGCAGTCTGGTGGTTAGTACCATACTGGCTGACGGAAGGGCATACGTGCATATAATCGAGATAGATATAATCAGAATAACAATCGGGCTGGCCAGCTTGGCGCTTATGGCCGCCTGACCCAGGATTATGCCTGAAACTACACCTACCGTCTGCCCGATTTGCTGGGGAAGTCGCAAGCCGGCCTCGATAACCATTTGAATAATAATTTCCATAATTAAAGCTTCTACAATTACCGGAAAGGGAACATTGGCACGCGCCCGGGAAAAGCTTATCAGCAAATCATAAGGTATAAGCTCCGGTTGATAGGTTAGAAGCGCTATGTATAAGGCCGGAAGAGATATGGCGATTAACAAGGAGATGTATCTTAAAATTCTGATATAGCTGGAGAAAAACGTTTTCTCATAATAATCCTCCGGTGCCTGCAAAAACTGCACAAACAAAGCCGGAACTGCAAAGGATAGAGGCGTATTATCAGCTATTATGGCCACCCGGCCTTCCAGCAACAAAGCTACCAGCTTATCCGGTCGTTCAGTAATAAAAACTTGGGAAAAAATGCTGGTCGGACTATCCTCAATGAACTGTTCGATATAACCTGAGGCGACTATCCCATCCAGATCCATCTGGTTGACTCTGTCCTTAAGCGTCCTGACAATATTAGGATCGGCTATATCATCTATGTAGAGAATAGCCACCTGGGTACGGGTTCTCCTTCCTACCAGGGTTTTTTCCACGACCAGATTGGGGTCTCGCAGCCTGCGCCGAACCAGGGCAATATTTATATCCAATCTCTCGATAAAACCTTCCCGGGAACCGCGCATGGTTTGTTCGGCCGGAGGCGCGTCAATAGCCCTGAATGGACCTCCGTGAATATCTAGTACCAGAACTTCCTCCAAACCGTCAAACAGCAAAACGGTCATCCCATCAAAAATAGTCTGTACCAATGATGCAAAAGTATTTGTCTTACTTATTTGGCTTGCGGTTATCGAAGTCTTGTAGATAGCATCCATAAGGTTTTGGGCGCCCAAGTCCTGAATACTCTCTTCCCGGCAATTTATCATTAATGGCCGAAGAATATCCTGGTTAAGGGTTTCATCATCTATCACTTTGTTTAAATAAATGGCTACTGCTTCCAACGGAGGTTCACCTTGCAGGAAAAAAGGCCGAGTTATAATATCAGCACCCTTTTTAAGGTGAGGCTGCAACATTTGCATTTTTTCGTTTAGAGCCGCCGGAAGCTTGGTCTCCGGTATCTTCTGCTTATCTTCTTTCCAGGCTTGATCATCGGTCGGGGGTTTTCTAGGAATTTTCTTCATTCATGCAAATCTCCTGCGCAATTTGCTATATCTTTCCCCGAATAGAAATCGGTATGCAGAATGAGACTATTTCCACAGCAAGCACCTTGTTATATCTATGGCTGTATTCTATAATTCTTAGGTAAATAGTCGTATTTGCAAACAGGAAAGGTCGTTGGTCTAATGAATATGGAAAAAGGGCAGGTCCTAGCCGTAAATATCTCCGAAAAACGAGGGATAAAGAAGCATAATATTGATGAAGCTTACATCAAGGCTGACTGGGGTATCGAAGTAGATGCTCATAGCGGCGATTGGCATCGTCAGGTCAGCCTGCTGTCATTATCGAGCGTGGAAAAGATGCGGGCCCTGGGAGCTATCATTGTGTACGGTGATTTTGCTGAAAATTTGACCGTGGCTGGCATCGATGTCGCGGCCCTGCCTTTAGGAACGCGCCTGCAGGTGGGAGAAGTACAAATGGAAGTAACCCAGATCGGCAAGGAGTGTCATAACAAAGCCTGCGCCATCAAAAAGCAGGTCGGTACATGTGTTATGCCAACCGAGGGCATCTTTGCCAAGGTACTTACCTCAGGTTGGGTACGGACTGGTGACAACGTGGAAGTTGTAGGAGAAAAATAAATATACTTGACATACCCTATAGGGATTGTGTATATTGATTTTGAGCTTACTAAACGCTATTCAAGGTAAAGGAGTGGAGCTTAAAATGACCGAACCGGCAATCTACAAAAATAGAGAAATTACCGTATACAACCACGGTAATATTGAATATATTGAGGATGCAGTCGTGCAGGAGACCCCTCTAACCCTTTTTCTTAATCACGTTGAACTGGCTACCATGATCTGTTCACCGGGCGGTTATAAAGAGCTGGGGGTAGGATTTCTACTCAGTGAAGGTCTGGTTCAAAAACCCGATGATATCCTTGAAATATCCTGTCGTGAAGAAGAGGGTTTGCTGTGGATAGAGACCAGTTCTCCAGTACCCCAGACCAGTAACTTTTTGCGCCGTCATATCGCCAGCTGTTGTGGGAAGAGCCGGGCCGGGCTCTATTTTATTAACGACGCCCGTCAGCTTAAACCGGTACAATCTGATGCGACTTTTACCGCCGATCATCTGCTGCAGATGATTAATCTTTTGGAAGATAAGTCACTTACTTTTAAACGTACGGGTGGTGTACACAGCGCTGCTCTAGCTGACAGCACCGGAATGATATGCATGTACGAAGACATCGGCAGACATAACGCTGTTGACAAGGTACTCGGCTATGCGTTATTAAACGGGATTTCAACCGATGATAAATGCCTGTTGCTCAGTGGACGTGTCGCCTCAGAGATTCTTATCAAGGCCGCCCGCGGCAATATTCCACTGGTGCTGTCGCGATCTGCACCTACCGGACTAACGATTGAGTTAGCGGATGAAATGGATATCACCGTGGTAGGTTTTGCCCGGGGCCAAAAATTCAGCATTTATAGCCATCAGGAAAAAGTGATTTTATAGGGGGTGACAGTTTTGAGTGCCCAAGAAAATAAGCAGTTAATCGAAAATGTTCTTCAACTGAAAAAGGAAAAGTCGGTATACATCATAGCTCATTATTACCAGCGTGATGAAATTCAAGATATAGCCGATTTCGTAGGAGATTCCTATGCCATGGCGCTAGCTGCCAAAAACTCTCCTTGTGACACCATTCTGGTAGCCGGGGTTGACTTTATGGCCGAATCCGCAGCAATCCTATGTCCTGGGAAAAAAGTGCTGTCTCCGGAACCGTCTGCTACCTGTCCTATGGCCAACAGTATAGCCGTTGACGATGTGCGGCAATATAAACAAGAGCATCCGGATAGTATCATTGTCAGTTATGTGAACACTCCCGCAGCTATCAAGGCGGTAAGTGACATTTGCTGTACTTCCTCCAATGCGGTCAAGATCATTGAAAAACTTCCACCTGACAAGCGGATATTTTTTATTCCGGATGAGAACCTCGGAACTTATGTAGCTTCAAAATTAGGAAGATCTCTGGATTTTTATCCTTCCAGTTGTCCGATTCATGCTGCAGTAAAAAAGGATGATATATTACAGCGGAAACAAGAATACCCGGATGCAGAGGTTTTGGTTCACCCCGAATGCGACCCGGAAGTAGTGGCCATAGCTGATTATGTGGGCAGTACTGCCGGGATGGTCAACTACGCGGCCAAATCTACCGCTGATACTTTTATCATCGCTACCGAATGCGGTATCATGCATTCAATCAATGCGGCCAACCCGGGTAAAAATCTGGTTCTGGCTGATGAAGAATTGATTTGCCCAAATATGAAAAGCATCACTCTGGAAAAGATTCATCATTCACTAAAAGACTTTACAACGGTAATAACCGTACCGGAAGATATCCGGGTGAAAGCTGCACTTGCTTTAGAGAAAATGATTGCTTATACCCAATAATTTTTATCAACCATACATGAAAGGGGTAGGTTTTATTGAAATTGTCAACCCGAGGGAGGTACGGCCTGCGAGCCCTGATTGATATGGCTCAAAGCGAGGATAAAGGCCCTATCGCCACTCATACCATAGCAGAACGGCAGGGGATATCAGAACGCTACCTGGAGCAGCTTATGGTACCTTTGAAGAGAGCCGGGTTGGTGAAGAGCGTCCGGGGTTCACAGGGCGGATATATACTGGGCCGAAAACCCGAGGACATTACCGCCGGAGATATAGTCCGGGTATTGGAAGGCCCGATTGCACCGGTAGAATGCGTTAGCGAGACCAATCCTGAATCGTGTGCACGCGCTGATTACTGTGTAACCCGTGTTGTTTGGACCAAGGTAAGGGATGCCATAGCAGATGTCCTGGATTCATATACCCTGGACGATCTGGCTCAGGAATCGCAAAGAATGCCGGAGAAGGTTTCCTTTATATATAAAATATAGGGGGCAATGCGAATGGGGACTTCGTGCAGATGCAAATGGTTGCAAGCGGTAAGGCGAATAGAACGTCCTGCGCGTCCCCGTCAAATGGAAAGTAAAAAAGGAGGCCATCAAATGAGAACAGTATATATGGACCACAGTGCTACCACTCCGGTTGATCCGGTGGTTCTTAACGCCATGATACCTTACTATACCGATATATATGGTAATTCTTCGAGTGTTCATTCCCAGGGACAAAAGGCCGCCCGTGCGCTTGAGAACGCCCGGGAACAGGTAGCCTCATTGCTGGGAGCCTCTCCGGGCGAAATAATTTTTACCGCCGGAGGAACGGAAGCTGATAATCAGGCCCTGATAACCTATATGAACAATAACAGGGAAAAACGCCGGCATATTATTACCTCAGCCATTGAACATCATGCCATTTTGCATACTTGCGAACATCTGGCCAAGCAGGGCTTTGATTTGACTGTATTGCCGGTAAACTCTGAAGGGACGGTAGAACCGCAAACACTTAGAACAGCGCTGCGACCTGATACGGCCCTGGTTTCAATTATGCATGCCAATAACGAAGTAGGAACCATTCAAGATATAAAAGAACTGGCTGCTATCAGTCATGAAGTCGGAGCCGTTTTCCATACTGATGCAGTTCAGAGCGTGGGAAAGATCCCGGTTAATGTAAAAGACCTGGGGGTTGATTTGCTTTCCGCCTCCAGTCACAAGCTCTATGGACCTAAAGGAATCGGCTGCCTGTATGCCAAAAAAGGAGTGCGTATCGGTAGTTACCTTTACGGCGGAGGACATGAGCGCAACCTGCGAGCCGGAACCGTTAATGTGCCGGGCGCGGTGGGTTTTGGCAAGGCAGCTGAATTGGCTCAGCAGAGACTGAACCAGAATGATTCAACCCTGTGGGAACTAGGCCAGCGTTTAAGACGGGGTATAATAGAAGCTATCCCTAATACCAGGCTTACCGGGCATCCAATTAACCGCTTGCCTGGCAGTGTGAGCGTATGCTTTGAATATGTGGAGGGTGAGTCAATCCTCCTAATGTTGGACAGCTATGGCATTATGGCTTCCAGCGGCTCTGCCTGCACCTCCGGTTCCCTGGAACCATCCCATGTGCTTCTGGCTTTGGGCTTATCCCATGAGATTGCCCATGGATCTGTGCGCCTGACTATGGGTAAAGATAATACTATCGAGGATGTCGATTATGTATTGGAGGTTCTGCCGCCAATTATTAAAAATTTACGCATGATGTCCCCCCTGGGACAATAAAGGAGGTCTTTATAATGTATTCACAGAAAGTAATGGATCATTTTATGAATCCCCGCAATGTCGGCAAGATCGAGCTTCCCGATGGAGTAGGAGAGGTGGGCAATCCTACCTGCGGCGATATAATGCATATCGAAATCGAGGTACAGGACGACCTTATAAAAGATATTAAATTCAGAACCTTTGGTTGTGCCGCAGCCATTGCTACCAGCAGCATGGTAACAGAAATGGTGAAGGGCAAATCCCTGGAGGAAGCTGAGATGATTACCAATAGAACCGTGGCCGAGGCCCTGGATGGCTTACCTCCGCTAAAAATGCACTGTTCTAATCTGGCTGCCGACGCCCTCCACGAGGCAATCAAAAATTATCGGTCAGGAGATGCCTCTCCAACTTGTTTCTCAAAAGGCTGTTGTAAGCAGGAGGACCATTCCTCCTGTGAGAAGGCGGAAGAATAAATTGGGCAAAAAGGTTATTGTGGCTATGAGCGGTGGGGTGGATAGCTCCGTATGCGCCCTGCTGCTCAAACAGCAGGGCTTTGAAGTTGTGGGCATAACCATGCAGATCTGGCAGTCTTCAAATGATCAGGACCGGGCCTGCTACAGCCTGGAAGCCGTAAACGATGCCCGCAGTGTGGCCTGGAAACTGGACATTCCTTTTTACGTATTTAACTTCCAGGAAGAGTTCAAGCATACGGTAATCGATTATTTCTGCCGGGAATATCTGCGCGGGCGCACCCCCAATCCGTGTATCGTCTGCAATTGCCAGCTTAAATTTCAATCACTCTTAAATAAAGCCCTGGCGATGGATGCAGACTACATTGCCACCGGTCATTATGCCCGCATCATGCGGGATGAGTGCTCCGGACAATTTAATCTCTTGACCGGTCTGGATAATAGCAAGGATCAAAGCTATGCTCTCTATTCTTTAAATCAGCACCAATTAGAACACACCCTGTTTCCTTTAGGTACTTACACTAAACATGAAGTACGCAGGCTGGCTGAGAAAGCCGGTCTACCTGTTTCCTCCAAGGCGGAAAGCCAGGACATATGTTTTGTTCCCGATGGCAACTACGGAGCATTTGTTGATAATTACCCGGGGTTGGAGAAAAAGACCGGCCTGTTCAGGTATTCAAGCGGGGATTATCTTGGCCCTCATAAAGGTATTCATCACTATACCATCGGCCAGCGCAAAGGCCTGGGGCTGGCTATGGGACACCCGGTCTACGTGACCGCCATCGATGCGGACAGCAATACGGTTTGGGTCGGAGAAAATCAGGAGCTTTTCCGGGATCACCTAACCGCAAGCGACGTGCACTATATATCGGCAACCCCGCTGAACAGCCCCACAGAATTAACGGTTAAGATCAGATATTCATCTAAGCGGGTTCCGGCATTGGTTATTCCTTCCGATAACAACCGGGCAGAAGTGAAATTTCACTCGCCCCAGCGGGCCATCACCCCCGGCCAGGCAGTGGTTTTCTATGATGGAGAGCAGGTTATCGGAGGAGGAACAATCTGCTGGGACTAATCAGGGTGCGGTTCTCTCGTTCGCACCCGAAATGTATTGCCACCATCTGTTTTCTATAATATAATGTAGCTATAAGCGCCACATGAAAAGGAGGCTTGATCATGCCTAAAATGGTTTTCGGGATTCGTGAAGCGAAAAATAACCTCAGCAAGCTATTACACCATTCCAAAGAAGGAAATGAAGTAATCATTACTGAACGGGGAAAACCAGCTTATATAATATTACCAATTAACCAGCGGTCTTTATCGTTCGAGGAACGTATAGCCGGAGCAATAAGTAGTGGTTTAATCCAAGCGGCCGCTAAGGATAGCCAACTTCCTCAAGCAGTCCAGGTAAAAGGTTTTGAAGACTCACTGCAAAGCTATCTTCAAGAAGCACGGGAGGATCGAGCTTGAAGTTGAATGAAAAGGTAATTATATACTGGGATTCCTCAGCTATTCTATCGGCAATTTGGTTGGATATGCACAGTGAAAATGCCAGGATAGCCCTGCAAAGCCACGCAGTTCATCTGATATCGTCACTGGCCATGTCTGAAGTTTGTAGTGTGTTATTCAGGCATGGCCGAGAGTATAAGGCCAATCAGGACTCAGTCCATCAAGCTTACCAGCAGTTTTTATTCGGTCCCTGGCAGAGACTTAACATGCTTCCTGATTGGGAGATGTTTCGAAGTATGGCTGAAAAATGGTCACTACGGGGTGCTGATTTATGGCATCTGGCCATGGCTAAAAGCATCGCGCAAGAGTTTCCCGAGTTACAAGTACTAAGCTTTGATAGGAAAATGCTAGAAGCGGCTGAGGGAGAGGGTTTGGCAGCCCCTACCTCCCAAGCAACAAGGGAACGGGATTAAATTATTCACTTTAGTTCATCCAGGTCGTACGGTGTTTCCTGGTATACATGATAATTCAGCCAGTTCGCAAATAGAAGATTAGCATGGCTGCGCCATCTAACTATGGGAGGCTGACTGGGGTCATCATTCGGATAATAGTTTCGGGGAACTGCAATATCCAAACCTTTCCCTATATCACGGTCATACTCTGATTTCAAAGTGTCGGCATCATACTCGGAATGTCCGGTAACAAAAATCAATCGCCCGTCTTTGGATGAAACAATATAGACTCCTGCTGCATCCGACTCGGATAGAATTTCTATATTATCTACTTTTTCTATATCCTCTCGCTTTACTTCCGTATGACGTGAATGGGGCACGAAGAAATCATCATCAAATCCACGTAAGAGGGGTACATTTTTTCGGTTAATCGTGTGGGCAAAAACCCCGAACATTTTCGCTTCAAGCGGATACTTCGGAACCCCATAGTGGTAATATAGACCCGCCTGAGCCCCCACACAGATATGCAAGGTGGAAAAAACGTTATGCCGTGTCCACTCCATTATTTCCTTCAATTCTTCCCAGTAACTCCATTCTTCAAATTCCAATTGTTCCACCGGCGCTCCGGTTATAATCATACCATCGAATTTTTGACTCTTTATATCGTCAAAGGTGTTATAGAAGTTAGCCAGGTGTTCTTCGGAGGTATTCTTCGACGTATGTGTCTCAGGATGCAATAGAACAATATCCACTTGCAGAGGGGAATTACCCAGCAAACGCAGTAATTGAGTCTCAGCAATGCTTTTTAGTGGCATTAGATTTAATATGGCTATCCGCAGCGGGCGTATATCCTGGGTATAAGCCCGTTTTTCCCCCATAACGAAAATATTCTCATTGCTTAAGATTTCTGTGGCCGGAAGATTATCCGGAATTTTTATGGGCATATTAAATCTCCTTTTTATTGTTCTTTAAGGCAGACAAGAGAATTCTTCCCCTGTCTGCCCCATATTCTCAATATCTCCCTATAACTCCGCAAAGACCGGATGTGACAGGTATCTTTCCCCGGTATCCGGCAATAGAGCTACGATCGTTTTACCTTTATTCTCCGGCCTTTTGGCTATTTGGGTAGCCGCATAAGCTGCCGCACCGGATGAAATGCCCACCAGCAAGCCCTCAATCTTGGACAGACTACGAGCGGTGTCTATAGCATCCTCATTCTTGACCTTAAATATTTCATCAATTACCTCGCGATCGAAAACGTCCGGAACAAAACCTGCACCAATGCCTTGAATCTTATGCGGCCCAGGGGAGCCTCCCGATAGAACCGGTGAATCGAACGGCTCTACGGCTATAATCTGAACGCCCGGTTTTCTTTCCTTCAACAGTGCCCCTACCCCGCTTACTGTCCCCCCGGTTCCAACTCCGGCAATAAATATATCCACAGATCCGTCCGTGTCCCTCCATATTTCTTCACCGGTGGTTTGCCGGTGGATCTCAGGATTCGCCGGATTCTTAAACTGGTTGGGAAGAAAGGAATTCGGAGTCTGGGCCACCAGTTCCTCGGCCTTTTTGATAGCACCCGGCATACCGTCCGCGCCGGGGGTTAATACCAGCTCCGCACCCAGGGCCTTCAACAGGCTCCTTCTTTCTAAGGTCATGGTGTCCGGCATGGTTAGTATCAAACGATATCCCCGCGCGGCGGCCACAAAGGCCAGACCAACTCCGGTGTTGCCACTGGTGGGCTCGATAATAACCGAGTCTTTATTCAATAATCCTTTATCTTCGGCATCTTTAATCATGGCATAACCGATCCTGTCTTTTACACTGCCGGCCGGATTGAAATACTCCAGCTTCGCAATCACTTTGGCCTCCAGCTTATTTGCCTGGTTGTAGTTGGACAGTTCCAACAGAGGGGTATTGCCAATTAAATCGGTCAAATTTTTAGCTATTTTTCCCATGTCATTTCCTCCATTCTTCTCATTTACTATCTTTTCATTCATGCTGCCGGTTCTATATCCGTTTAAATCCAAGGCGGTATAGGCAAATCCTATTTGCTTGAATTGATCATTGATCTGATCCATTAAACTCTCATCCACAAATCGGACGCGTTCCTGGGGTAAAACCTCAATCCTGGCTATATCGCCGTGATGACGGACTCTAACTTGTTCAAACCCCAAATCCAGTAGAAATTGTTCGGCTCTATCAACCATAGACAGCTTCTCGCGGTTTATCTTTTGCCCATAGGGGATTCTGGAAGCCAGACAGGCAAACGCCGGTTTGTTCCAGGTGGGCAAATTCATCCGTTTTGATAAAGCTCTTATGTCTTCCTTGGTCATATTCGCTTCCCGTAACGGGCTCAATATCTTCAACTCACTCAGAGCTCTCATCCCCGGCCGGTAATCCTTAATATCATCTGCATTTGAACCATCGGCTACAAAGCTAATATTCTTCTGGCCGGCAATCTGTACTATACGGGTAAATAGTTCACGTTTGCATAAATAGCACCTGTTCGGCGGATTATCCGCAAAACCCTCGACGTCGAGCTCTTCTGCGGCGATAACCAGGTATTTTATCCCGGCATTATTTACAAAATCAACCGCAGTCCTGAATTCTCTAGCCGGATAGGTTGAGGAACAGGCAGTGACGGCAATTACCTTATCACCTAAAAGCTCATGGGCCACCTTTAACAGGAACGTGCTGTCAACTCCTCCGGAAAATGCAATCGCTATACTGTCCATCGACCTAATTATATTTTGCAGATCATTCAGCTTCCGGTTCAGCGGCATGGTAATTAACCCTGGGCAGCTTTAGCGAGGGCCTGATCAAGATCATATATCAAATCCTCAACATCTTCTATGCCAATGGAAAGCCTGATTTGATCCGGTGTTACCCCTGCAACTATTAGTTCCTCTTCCGACAACTGTGAATGGGTGGTGCTGGCAGGGTGTATGACCAAAGATTTTACATCGGCCACATTAGCCAATAAGGAGAATATCTCCAGGCTATCAATAAATTTAATGCCAGCTTCAACTCCCCCTTTTATACCAAAGGTGAATATGGAACCTGCCCCTTTGGGAAGATACTTCTGCGCCAGATCATAATACTTATCACCCTCCAGACTGGGGTAACTCACCCAGTTAACCTGAGGATGGTCCTTCAGATGCTGGGCAATAATTTTAGTGTTGGAAACATGCCTTTCTACTCTTAATGATAGTGTTTCCAGGCCTTGCAGGAATAGAAAACCGTTAAAGGGACTTAGGCAGGCACCTGTATTTCTGAGCAGTTGTACCCGGGCTTTTATGATATAAGCCGGGGCCCCCACATCGGTTGCGTATCTGAGTCCATGGTAGCTGGTATCCGGCTCAGTCAATCCAGGGAACTTTCCGCTCGCGGCCCAGTCAAATTTACCGGAATCAACAATGATTCCACCGATCGATGTCCCATGCCCGCCGATAAATTTGGTGGCTGAATGAACCACGATGTCAGCGCCAAATTCGATGGGCCGGATCAGATAAGGTGTGCCGAATGTGTTATCGATAATCAGCGGAATGCCATTATCATGAGCGATTTTGGCTACAGCTTCGATATCAACTATGTTAATCCCGGGATTGCCTATGGTTTCAATATATAATGCCTTGGTTTTTTCATTGATGGCTTTTCTGAAATTCTCCGGGGCGTCAGGATCGACAAAGCGGGTCTTTATCCCAAAATTGGGCAATGTAGCCGAGAATAAGGTATACGTTCCCCCATACAGAGTACTGGCAGAAACAATCTCGTCTCCGGCTGAAGCAATATTTAAAATGGCATAGGTAATGGCTGCGGAACCTGATGATGTAGCCAAACCGCCAACTCCACCCTCCAGAGCTGCCACTCTCTGTTCAAAAACGTCATTAGTCGGATTCATGATCCGTGTATATATGTTGCCCGGCTCTTTAAGAGCAAACAAATCGGCACCATGTTGGGCATTTCTAAAGACGTATGACGTGGTCTGGTAAATAGGCACCGCTCTTGAACCGGTGGCAGGATCCGGCTGTTGTCCGGCATGAACCTGCAAGGTGTCAAACTTCAACTTTCTTTCACTCATCTTAACCTCTCCTTTGTTTATTTTATTATTCCCATGGTTATAATAGACTTTTAGGGCAAATATTTTTATTAGATATAAAACATGTGGGCTAAACTCCCGTTTATTACCTTGTAACGGCTTACCAGGTCGTCAAGGGTTACGGAATCAACCACGCTACATATGCTTGCATTTATCTTTTCCCACACATTCTCTGTTAAACAATAGTCTATGGTATTATTTACTATCTCGTTTTCAGAAGGTTCAGCAACCACAAACAGTTTCCCTTCCAATATCCTTAACACGGCGCCGACTGTTATCCTGGCAGGGTCGTCGGCCAAAGCATAGCCTCCCTGGGAACCCTTTATACTCTTAACCAGCCCGCCCTTTCTGAGGGCAGAAAATAGTTGTTCCAAATAGCTTTCAGATATGTTCTGTCTTTCCGCTATATTATTCAAGGCTACATATGCATCACCGGAATGCAAGGTGAGATCGACCATAGCCCTTAGGCCATATCTGCCTCGGGTAGATATCTGCATCCTTAACACCCCCTCATTACCAAGTAATCCTATCAGGATAGTTTAATATTAATAAACTCCTTTCCTGTTGTCAACAACCAAATTATATTTTTAATAAGAATTTTTATAGTCTAACATTAAATTCACTTATATTTGCTTTAAACTTTATATTCCAGTAATTGGTTTATGCTAACGATAATTTTAAAAAGAATTTTATAGGGAGGTTTTATAATTGAGTATTTCATCAGTGTCTTCTGGAACAACAACTAGTGCCATTTCAAGTAGTACTACGACTAGTACCACCAGTAGTACTACTAGTACTACCAGTGACGTTAAACAACTACAACAAAAAATTGCAAATCTGGAAAAACAAATACAGAAAGAGAATCAAAGTGACGATGATGCTGAAACCAAAAAGAAAAAAGTTGAAAGCCTACAACAGCAAATTCAGTTACTCGAATTACAGATTCAACAAATACAAAACGAATCTCAAAAGACTCAGACCAGCTCATCAGGTTCAGTAAGTACAACTACCAACGTCGCAACTTCCAGCTCATCCAAGGAAGATAAAACCAGCAATATCGTAGACGTACAGGCTTAAAATCATTTTAGAAATGGTCACAAAAAAACTGCCGGCTCATTTTAATCGACCAGCAGTTTTTTCTAATTTTTAGAAAGATGGAACGCAGCTGCCCTGGTATTTGTCCTCCAGGAACTTCTTAACTTCGGGGGATTGCAGGGCTTTACCCAGCTTAACAATGGCTTCTTTGTCCTTATCCTGGGGCCTAACTACGAGCACATTGGCAAAGGGAGAGTCTTTGGGTTCCATGAAGAGCGAATCTTTTACCGGATTTAGCTTGGCTTCCAAAGCATAGTTGCTGTTGATAACACATATATCAGCATCGTCCAATGTTCTAGGCAGCATAGCCGCATCCATCATAGTAATCTTTAAATTCTTAGAGTTCTCGGTGATATCTTTTTCAGTGGCGGTAACGCCCACTCCCGCTTTAAGTTTGAGCAAATTAGAATTTTCCAGAACCATCAAAGCGCGTCCACCGTTGGTGGCATCATTGGGTATACCTACTTTGGCACCTTTAACTAGTTGATCCAAACTCTTAATTTTTTTCGAGTATATACCCATGGGCTCATTATGAACTTTTACCGTCCATGCCAGGCTGGCATTGTTTTTCTTATTGTAGTCCTCAAGATAAGGTATATGCTGGAAAAAATTTGCATCTATTTGGCCGTCTTTCAATGCCGGATTTAGTTGAACATAATCAGTGAATACTTTAATTTCCAGATCAACATTTTCTTTGGCCAAAAGGGGTTTTACTACTTCCAATATTTCCGCATGGGGTTTAGCAGTGGCTCCCACCACTATTTTAGTTGTGGCCGGTTTGGCAGCTTTGTCCGCATCAGTGGCTTTTGGAGCCGTCTTACTGGCGCATCCGGCTACAGTGGCAATCAAAAATAATGCGCAGGCAATGAGTACCAAGTTTTTTTTCATCAGACTACCTCCTTTGGTTTGTCATTTTTGCAACCATTTTGTCACCCAGCATTTGAACACATTGAACAAATATAATAAGTACAATAACCGTGACCCACATGATCAAATCTTCATAACGCTGGTAACCATAGTAATAGGCCAGTGTTCCCAATCCACCTCCTCCCACAATACCGGCCATAGCCGAATAACCTACCAGGTTAATAGTGGTGATCGCCACCCCCATGATGATGGAAGGCCGGGCTTCCGGGATCAACACCTTGTTTATAACCTGCCAGGCATTGGCTCCCATGGATAAAGCCGCTTCAATCAGCCCCCATTCAATTTCTTTGAGAGAGGTTTCCACTACGCGGGCCACAAAAGGGATAGCAGCCAGGGTAAGGGGTACCATCGAGGCTACCGTTCCTATTGAAGTGCCCACCACTAATCGAGTGAAGGGGATTACCAGGATAAGAAAAATAATAAACGGTATGGAACGTACCGCATTAATAATAGTCCCCAGAATCCGGTTTATTCCTTTACTCTCCAGTATATGTCCTTCTTCCGTGGTCACCAGTATTACCCCCAGGGGTAGTCCGAAAAGATAGCTCAGGGCTGTAGCTATTACTACCATATACAGGGTTTCCCAGGTAGCCTGCAGAACTTTCTCAATTATCCAGGAGTTTCCAGTCCAGAAATCGCTCCCGAGAATGCCGGCGTTTACGGCAAAAATATATTCCCCCATCTATGAAATCACCTCGATTTCCAGGCCATTTCTTTTCAGATATTCCATGGATTGATCCACCGCTTCCCGTTCCCCAATCAACTCCAAGGTCAGGTTTCCGAAAGGTATATCTTTGACCCGGTCAATATTGCCATAAAGAATATTGGCATCAATATCGTATTTCTTGATCATTGAAGAAATCAGAGGCTCACCCGCTGACGAACCTATGAAGGCCACCCTGATTAAACAGGAATATTTATCACTATGAGTTCTTAACAGATTATCGGTATATTCTTCAGGTACATCTTTATTAACTATGGCATTTATAAAACTCTGGGAAGTGGGTGTTCCCGGATTGCTGAATATGGAGAGGACATCTCCCACCTCTACGATTTGGGAATCGCTGATTACCGCTACCCGGTCACATGCCTGTTTAATGACATTCATATCATGGGTGATTAACAAGATGGTCAAATTAAATTGAGAATTAATATCCTTCAACAGCTTAAGGATTGATCGGGTGGTCTGGGGATCAAGCGCCGAGGTGGCCTCATCCGACAATAGCAATTTGGGATCGTTGGCCAGGGCTCGGGCTATACCGACGCGCTGTTTTTGCCCCCCGCTGAGCTGATCCGGATACACCCTGGCCTTATCGGCAATTCCTACCATTTCCAGCAGCTCGCCTACCCTCTGGCGAGCCTGTTTGATCGGGGTATGGGCGATTTCCAAAGGAAACATGACATTATCAAAAACCGTGCGTGATGAAAGAAGATTGAACTGCTGAAAGATCATGCCTATTTTTTGCCGGGCCTGGTGCAGTTCCTGCTTATTCAGAGTGGTGATATCCTGACCATCTACGATTATGGAACCCCGGGTGGGTTTCTCCAGCATATTTATACAGCGGATCAGCGTACTTTTTCCGGCTCCGCTAAGACCAATAATGCCAAAAATTTCTCCTCGCTTTATCGATAAGCTCACATTATCCAGAGCCAATATTTCTTGATGAGCCGTATGATAAATCTTGCTAAGATTCGTGATCTCGACCAAATGAGCGGCCTCCCCAATTAAAGTCCCTTTTATTATCCCTATCATATTAGCATAATATGACAAAAAGTGACCACCCCAATGATTTAAGTAAGCAGCATGTTTATCTTCCGGACAGCAAGTGTTTACTTTAGTCTTTCCTTTTCCAATTTCTCTATCTGAATGACGTGTCCGTCCTGTACGATTATGCTAACAATTCCATATTTAAGACTTCCAATCGCTTCAATAATTTTTTTCTGAACTTCAAGCGGAAAGGCATCTTGTTTAAAATCAGTATTTTTTGTGACCCCCATAAAATCACCTCCCAATCCTTAAAGGAAAGAACGAAGTCATGCTCTCATACCATAATTATTCCGCGCTATTACCAAGTATTCCAATCGGAATTATTTATATTTTATCTTTTCCGACCATCCTGTCAAGACAATTTTAAGATTTAATGTTGACAAAATTAATAGGGATACTATTATTTTAATATAATGTCCTTAACTAAGTATAAAACTAAATATTCTATTTCGATAAAAGAGGTGATGATGATAAAACTAGCAACTCAACTCGCCCAGGCAGGAGTCCGAAAAGATGAAAGAACTGGGGCAATCAGCACCCCGATCTATCAAACATCAACATTCTGCCACCCTGCTCTGGGGCAGACTACCGGATTTGATTACAGCCGCTCGGGTAACCCGACCCGACAGGTTTTGGAAGAGAGTATCTGTGCCCTGGAGGGAGGCCGGCGCGGGCTGGCTTTTTCTTCTGGAATGGCTGCTATAGCTGCTATTATGAGTCTTTTCAAACCGGGAGATCATCTACTGGTCTCAGATGATACCTATGGCGGCACTTATCGCCTGTTTACCACTCTGGGCGTTCAGAATGGTTTGAAGTTTTCATTTATTGATTTCACCAACATAGAGTCATGGACTGAATTCATTACCCCAGCCACCAAGGCTGTTTTTGTGGAAACTCCCACTAACCCCCTTATAAAAATTATTGATTTGGAAAAACTTGTTAAGCAAGCCCATCAATATGGACTTTTAGTAATTGTGGACAACACCTTCTTTACTCCCTATCTGCAGCGTCCCCTGCAATTCGGGGCGGATCTGGTGGTGCACAGCGCGACCAAATACATTGGCGGCCACAATGATGTAGTGGCTGGCTTATTAGTGACCGCAAGTGAGGAATTGGGTGAACAACTGGCGTTTATCCAAAATGCGGTCGGCGCGATTCCGGGGCCTCAAGACTGCTGGCTGCTCCTGCGGGGATTAAAGACCCTGGCTGCTCGCTTGGAATGGGCTGAGCGATCAGCCCTTTACCTGGCCGAGTTTCTGGATAAGCACCCGTCAATCCGGAAAGTCATCTACCCCGGATTAACAAATCATCCGGGGCATGATTTATGCAGGAAACAAGCCCGGGGATTTGGAGCCATGATTTCGTTTGAGGTAAAATCAAAGGCAATGGTGGAGAGTATTTTGAAAAAAGTGAAGGTTATTTCTTTCGCCGAGAGTCTGGGCGGGGTTGAGTCTTTAATTACCTATCCCGAAACTCAAACCCATGAGGCCATTCCCGTAAATACACGGCGGCAACTGGGAATCAGTGAGTGTTTGCTAAGACTTTCAGTGGGATTGGAAGATCCGGAAGATCTGAAAGACGATTTAGAGCAAGCATTGGATTTTTAAGATAAGAAGGAGTGAAATCATGGGCAGAGGAACCAAACTAATTCATTCAGGCAACGAAGTAGATCCGGCAACCGGTGCCGTTAGTACTCCAATTTATCAAAGTGTAATATTCGCCCAGAAGGATGTGGATAGTCCGGGCCGATGGGAATATACCCGTTCGGGCAATCCTACTAGGGCAGCTCTGGAGGCAACGATCGCTGAACTGGAAGGAGGACAATATGGTTTTGCTTTTGCGTCAGGAATGGCAGCCATTTCAGCATCATTGCTTCTATTTTCGGCAGGTGATCATGTATTGGTCTCCCGGGATGTTTACGGAGGCACCTTTCGCCTGGCCCAAAGACTATTGCCGCGTTACGGATTCGAAATTGATTTTGTGGATACCACTGACTTAGATCAAGTTAAGCGTCTAATAATGCCCCATACCCGGGCATTATTCCTGGAGACACCCTCCAACCCGCTGATGAAAATTACAGATTTTCGTGCTATTGCCACATTGGCGCGGGAGCACGGCATCATAACCCTGACGGACAACACCTTTATGACTCCGTATCTCCAACGGCCTTTGGAAACAGGTATAGATATTGTAATCCACAGCGCCACCAAATACCTGGGGGGCCATAGCGATTGCCTGGCCGGTCTGGTGGTAACAGATAACCGGGATTTGGGCAAGCAAATTGGTTTTCTGCAAAATTGCCTGGGTGCGGTGTTGGGCCCTCATGACTGCTGGCTGATTCTGCGAGGAATAAAAACGCTTAAGGTTCGCCTGGAACAACAGCAAAGAACTGCGGAACTTTTGGCCAAGTGGCTCCAAACCCGACCAGAAATTACTAAGGTTTATTACCCCGGCCTGCCTGATCATGCCGGAAGGGATATTCACTTCTCCCAGGCGGATGGAGCCGGAGCTATGCTGTCCTTTCGTCTGCAAGATGATGAGCAGGCCCGCCAGTTTGCCAACCGCTTGCGTTTGCCGGTGATCGGTTCCAGCCTGGGAGCAGTGGAAAGCATCGTCTCCATTCCCGCCATTATGTCGCACGCATCCCTTACTGAAGAAATGCGTCAGGAACTGAATCTGAACCGAAGCCTGGTGCGGCTGTCAGTAGGGTTGGAGGATTTTGAGGATTTGCAGTCTGATATAATTCATGCCTTAGAAGGTCTAGGATAAAGTTGAACGGGTAACATTTATTTGCCAATCGTTTAGTATCTGCTCTCTGGGATTGAGGCGCCAATCGTTGGATTTTATCCACAATAATTTATTCATCAAGATCGCCGCATTTTATTATCCAGGCGCCTCACCTGTTCAACATCCAATGCTTCAAAGCAAGCCTTAACCACCCTCGAATCGTATATAATACCACTATTCTGCGATATCTCTTCCATTGCCTTTCCCCAGCCAAGAGCCGGTCGATAGGGCCGATGAGCCGCCATAGCTTCCAACACATCCGCTACTGCCAGGATTCTAGCCTCCAAAAGAATTTCTTCACCGGCAAGTCCCTGTGGATAACCAGAACCGTCCATGCGTTCGTGATGTTGAAGTACAATCTGTGCTACCGGTCCTGCAAAGGGTATGTTTTTTAAAATGTCATATCCCGCCTGACTATGACACCTTATCAGAAGCATTTCAATGTCGTTGAGTTTACCTGGCTTGGTAAGGATTTCAGCAGGAACTGATATCTTGCCCAAATCGTGAAGAATTGAAGCTACCCTTATCGTATATATTTGTTCTCGGGGAAGCCCCAATTGCCCTGCAATCGCAATCGCAATCATTGCCACCTGTTGTTGATGTCCGGCTGTATAAGGGTCTCTCTTTTCGGCAGCAACGGCCAAAGCACTTACCGTACCATCTATGACCATACGCATGTTATCCAAGCTTTCTCTAAGTGCTTCTTCATTCCGTTTGCGAATAATCATACTGGCCAGGGTATCTGAAACCGCAGTTAAAAATTCTTCTTCTTCCCTATTGCCAATATGTCCCTCTCTAACGTAGAGATTCATAACTCCCAGCACTTCATTGGCAAAGATAATTGGAACACAATAATGACCATGCGGAGTTATTCCCTCATAGCGCGTTTCGTGACGATCATCCAGCTGATTGGCGAACTGAATTTTTTGATGGAGTGCGGCCCGTCCGCAAAGGCATCTGCCAAAAGGTACTTGTGCGCATTGTTTCAGCAACGGAGCAGCCAACCCATTTTGAGTTGTCATCACCAAAGTATCTGATTCCTTTTTGACTAAAAATATCGCGCCCTTGGATTGAAGAGAAAGCCAACGAATGTTCAATACCAGATTAAGCGCCGCATTTAGTAGTTCATTAAGAGACATGTTCTCCAGGGAAAGTTTTAGCAGGGAATTAATAACCATCTGGGTATCTTTTTTACGATGAAGTTGTTCTTTTAATTTTAGATTATTACTTTCAGCAAATTGTGCCATTTTTAAACCACCCGATCCCAATTATATATCCCATTATTTTTATAGGCAATATATAATTAATCGGATATTTACCACAAATGTGAGGTTGATTATGAAAAACAACCCCAATATATAAATTTTTATTTGGCGGTAAGACGGTAATCGGCGAAAGAGTGGTTATTATTGAGAATTTTCCGGATAGTCTCCGGATTCTGATACAGGTACTGCTGCTCTGGAGCCAATGAAGCGTTCGGGTTTATATGGTGTGAAATGCTTGATCCAAATTCCATAGTATATCATCCTTTGTTTTTATTCCGACAAAAGAACGAATTCATTCCTACTCCATACTGCAATCCAGTTCCTGCTAATACCCTGCATTTATTAGCTCCTTATGAAGCCGGCTATATCAGTATCCCGGCGTAGCAATTCCAAATCATCTTCGACCGGTAGTATGGGTCTATCACGTTCAATGTTAACCATGCAGAGAAAACCTAAGGTCGTACCTTTGTTGGCTCGAAACTGATGCCAGGTATGAGCGGGGATAGTTACGACATCCCGGTCGTATATAGGATGGACTTTTTGCCCTAATAGTACTTCCCCTTTACCTCGAAAAATAATCACCAGGTGAGCATGTTGATGATGCTCCAGGGTTGAATGACCCTCCGGCTCTATTTCGAAATAGCGCAGCTGACACGGAACATCTACCAGACCTTCAAATAATACCTGCCGGCTAATACTCTTATAGTGGGTTCCCTCTTCTTTATACGGTTGAACTGCAACATTTTCCCAGCGGTAATTATCCAGATGCCGAATAAGCATATCTGCACTCCCTTATATTCTAATATGGGCTATCATTTCCACCTCGCAGGCTGCATTCAAAGGCAAGGCATTTACCCCTACTGCTGCCCGGGCATGTTTGCCTCTCTCGCCAAATATCTGCTCCAATAATTGCGATGCACCATTTAAAACCATGGCTTGATCATAAAAGTCTTTTTCGCACTGTATATAGCCGGTTATTTTGACGATGTGTAACAAGGAGGACCAGTCATCAATGCAGTTCCTTAAAACTGCCAGGCAGTTGATAATTGCCTGGCGGCTGGCGGACTGTCCCTCAGTGATGCTCAGATCTTGTCCAACGCTGCCAGTATATAAGATTTTACCATCCTTCGAAGGTAATTGCCCGGATATATAAACAAATTCGCCCGCAATTAAGCCCGGCACATAAGCGGCCAGGGGCTTGGCAACTTCAGGAATAACAATCCCCAAATCCTTAAGTTTATTCTCAGTATCCATTAATACACCTCTTTCCCGAGTCATCTTTACAACCCGACTGCGCTGCCTTAATTTTGCTTATTCAAATCAATTTTACACAACATCATTACTTGAGATAAATCTCTAGTTGTTAATTTTATTAAGCAGCCAGGCCATGTTTTGCCCCAGAACCTGCATGGTTTGCATACCTTCAGTATCAGCCTCAACCTCTCCTTTTTCCCGTCCGATACCGATGTTCCAATAACTCGACCCGGGAATGATCATCTGACTCATTAAAAACAGATGATTTATTGAATCAAGGGTATGAATGGCTCCTGCTCTTCTTACTGCCGACACTGCCGCTCCCACTTTCATTTTTAGTAAATCATCGTTGGCCCTGGATACATACCCAGACCGGTCAATGAGAGCCTTCATTTCCGTAGTCAAATCGGCAAAGTAGGTGGGAGATCCCAGAATAATCCCGTCTGCTTCCAACATCTTTTCAAAACACTTATTGAACGAATCATTATTAACCGAACAGCGCTTGTCTTTATTCTCCCGGCATTTCAAGCAAGCCGTACATCCCCTGATCTTCTTGCCTGCTAATTGAATCAACTCGGTTTCGATGCCTTCTTTTTCAAGTTCTGTAAATACACGTTTTATGAGAATAGCCGTATTCCCATCCTTTCTCGCGCTGCCGTTAATACCTACCACTTTCATTAAATAGCCCCCCTCCTTAACATCCCTGTATTTATGATAATTTATCGGTACGCAATAAAAAATATCCTATCGAATGGAAACAGAACTTTACCGTTCTTCGTCGGAAGGTAATGGATTTTTATTTCTGCTAGAATATCACTTTCAAACTTCTTCTTTTGGGTTTCATCGAGACAATCCAAATATGGGTGTAAAGCTGTGCTTCTACACCACTGCACCAAATCATCATGGCTGTTCATAATTTGAAAATACCTTGTCTCCCATAAACTAATCTCGGGCGTTAGACTTTCAAGAACATCATAATAGAAATTAGGCGGGTTCATTTTGTAAGGGGTTGACATGCTGGCAAAAAAACCGGCCCAATTGTCCCGGTGAGCTACTTCTTCAATTATCGTATGTATTGGCATTTTTTCCATATAAGGAACCTGCACCGCTAGTACCCCGCCGGGGTTTAGCATTTGAAACAACCTGTTAATTAAAGATTCATTGCGAGGTATCCACTGAAATGCCGCATTGGAGAATATGACATCAAACTTGCCAAGGTGCGACAAATCTTGGCCGGCATCGCCAAGTATCCATTTGATAGAGTCATTTGATTTCTTAGCCTTTGCCAGCATGGCCTGGGAACTGTCCAAACCGGTTATCCGGGCATTTCTCCATCTGTCGTATAATATCCCGGTGCTGTTGCCCGGTCCGCAGCCGATATCCAAAATACTTTCCGGATTATCGTGAATAATACGCATAACCAGATCAATGGCTGGTTGACTTCTTTCCCTTGCAAATTTTAAATATCCCGCCGGATTCCAGTCAGACACGTATACCCCCCCTACCATGGCGATATGTTATTCAAGCTATTTTTCACGCTACTATTTGTCTTAAGCGTTGTCAACGTTTTACTGTAAAAAAAGTATTGACAAGACCGATCATGTAATTTAAGATAAGCCTAATACCTAGTAAAATTATTGTAATAGTGTGCATTGTTTAATCATACTAATAATTAAATCTGCTGGTTGACCAGTAAACTGGAGGCTGAAGTTGTGAACCCCCTACGGGTTTCAAACTTGGCCTTTTCTTTTATAAAAAAATAGCCAAGGCTTTGCAGGAGGTATTGGATGGAGACTAAAAAGTCCCTTGATTTACTGGGGCATTAGCTGCCCGGCGGCCGTTTCTATACCATTTGGGTGGAAAAATTAATTTCCAAATCCCAGTTTGAGGAGACATTAAATTTTAAAAGGAGGGTAAGGAAAATGAGTTCAGAAAGATACTTATTCACGTCGGAGTCTGTAACCGAAGGCCACCCGGATAAACTTGCCGACCAGATTTCCGATGGTATACTGGATGCGATTTTGGCTCAAGATCAGGAGGGCCGGGTTGCGGTTGAAACGCTGGTAACTACCGGATTAGTGGTCGTTGCCGGAGAAATAAGCACCAAGATTTATGTTGACATTCCTAAAATCGCAAGAGATACCATTAAAAATATTGGATACACTCGGGCGAAATTCGGTTTTGACGGAGATACCTGCTCGGTCATAACCACCCTGGACGAACAATCAAGCGATATCGCTCGGGGAGTCAACCAGTCGGCAGAAATACGGGCAGGCCTATCCACCTGCGACAAATTTGATCTCATTGGAGCTGGCGACCAGGGATTGGTTTTCGGATACGCCACCAACGAAACCCCGGAATACTTGCCTTTACCTATCGTATTGGCCCATCGTTTGACCAAACGCCTGGCAGAGCTGAGAAAAAGCAAAGCGCTTCCCTATCTCAGACCTGATGGAAAAAGTCAGGTTACGGTTGAATACGAAAACGGTAAACCGGTAAGAGTTGATTCCGTTGTTATTTCAACCCAGCATCATCCGGATGTGGATCAATCGATTATTGTCAACGATATCATTGAACTTGTGATTAAGCTGGCAATTCCCCACCATTTGCTGGATAGCCAAACCAGGTATTATGTGAATCCCACCGGCAGGTTCGTAATCGGTGGCCCGCAAGGGGATGCCGGTTTAACGGGCAGAAAAATAATTGTAGATACCTACGGCGGTTTTGCCCGTCATGGAGGTGGGGCTTTGTCCGGGAAAGATCCGACCAAGGTTGACCGTTCCGGGGCTTATGCAGCCAGATATGTCGCCAAAAACATTGTCGCGGCCGGTTTGGCCGACCAGGTAGAGATACAAATTGCTTATGCCATCGGAGTAGCCCGTCCGGTGTCCATATATGTTGATACATTTGGCACTGGAAAGATTGGCAATAAGGAGTTAATCAAATTAATCAACCGGTATTTTGATCTTCGTCCCGCCGGAATAATTAAGGAACTCGATTTAAGACGCCCCATTTATCAACAAACAGCTTCCTATGGACATTTTGGCCGAACAGATATTGAACTGCCCTGGGAAAAAATTGATAAAGCCCTCGATTTAAAACAAGCAGCCGGTTTGGAAAAGGTTGGCTAAGAAGGAGTGAGTGTCATCAACCCGGTAGCAAAAATAATGAAAACCCCATACAGGCAACCACTGACTGACAGGCTGCCTAATCTTAAGGGCTTTTCTCCGGCTATAAAGAATATAGTGCTAACCCTGTTAATACCGGTTGTATTAGTTATAATGTGGGAGGTTCTCAGCAGAAAAGGCATCATTCGCCCCTCGATTCTCCCGGCCCCCTCAACCATCGGCCTTACTCTGTTGGATATGCTGAAATCCGGTGAACTTTTCCGCCATCTTGGAGTTAGCATCCTCCGGGTCTTCCAGGGTTATATCCTGGGGGCTTCCCTGGGGATTATTATTGGCTTTCTAATGGGGCTTTTTAAACCGGTAGAGAAGGCTTTTAGCCTTATTACCGGACTATTGCGTCCTATCCCCATAGTAGCCTGGGTGCCGGTGCTCATTCTCTGGATGGGAATTGACGAGTCCTCCAAGATAACTGTTATTGCCATCGGAAGCTTCTGGCCTACCCTGCTGAATGTCATTCATGGCATTAAAAATACGGATAAAAAGTATCTTGAAGTGGCTGAAATCCTGGGGAAAAATAAGTTTACGGTATTGACCAAGGTGGTATTACCCTCGGCTTTGCCTTCCATTTTTACCGGACTGCGATTAGCCATAGGCATTGCCTGGATGAGTGTCATTGCCGCTGAGCTGATTGCGGCCGCATCAGGTATAGGTTATCTCATAATGTACGCCCGGGAGATATCCCAGCCGGATGTTATGCTGGTTGGGGTTTTATCCATCGGAATCACCGGTTTGCTCATCGATGTTTTAATCCGGAAAATCGAAGCCCGCCTTTTAGGATGGAACATAAACATTCTTGGCGATTAGGGGGTAAGTAAAATGAATCCTGAGTTAAAACCAAGATATAGTCTGCAAATAGATAATTTAAGCAAGAGTTTTCAATTAGACAATGGTACTATCGATGCCCTGGATAATGTCAACCTTACTGTACAGCCAGGTGAATTTCTTAGCATCGTCGGTTCGAGCGGCTGCGGAAAAAGCACCCTGCTGCGGTTGATTGTTGGCCTGGAAAAGGAGAATCAAGGAAGAATCCTGCTGGGTGACAAACCTGTTAACGGACCGTCAGTTAATCGGGGCATGGTATTTCAAGAGCACCGTTTGCTGCCCTGGCTGACAGTAAAAGAAAATATAACTTTTGGTCTGACTGTCTACACGCAAGAATCTGAACGGTTGGTGCAGGAACATATAGATCTGGTGGGGTTGAGCGGGTTTGAACAAGCCTATCCATATCAATTGTCAGGAGGAATGGCTCAGAGGGTATCTATCGCCAGAGCGCTGGTTAATCGTCCCCAGGTGCTTTTGCTGGATGAACCATTCGGGGCCTTGGATGCTCTGACCCGTATACAGATGCAGCAGGAGATTTTACGTATTTGGGAAGCAGAACATACTACTATGATTCTAGTTACCCATGATATTGATGAAGCGATATTTTTGGGAGACCGGGTGGTGGTGATGTCTAACCGGCCGGGAACGATTAAAAAAATTGTTCGGGTTGATTTGCCCAGACCCAGAGATCGCAGCAGCTATGATTTCGTATATGTCCGTAAAAGTGTTTATAGCGAGTTTTTTGCCGAAGCGGAAAGACCTTTTGTATTTTCTATCTGAGCATAATCAGCATTTGAATCGTAGTATTTTTACTGCGGGTAATAAGTGAATAAAAAGGATCAAGCTTTGAGTTGACCAGAAATACTGGAGACCAAGTTGCATCGTGAAGATGAGATCTGGTCTTCTTTTGCTAAAGATTGAGTCAATAACGATATATAATGAATTTTCAATAAAGGAGTGGCGTGTAATGGCTTTGGTACTGCACCGGCAACCGGAGAAATTGAGTTTACAAGAGGTTATTGCCAAATATCCGGAGGTCCCCCCGTTAATAACCTTGAAAATCGATGTTCAACGCAGAGGGGTTTACTATACCCAAAATGCCCTCGGTACACTCGATGAATCTATCCATCAGGTTAGGGGACCGGCCTTATTTGGCTACCGGGACAAACAATTCAGTCTCTTGCCGGAATCTCTTTTACTCAGGGATGGGACGTCTATTATAACCAGTCCCACACCCTTTGAACAGAATCCATATATCGTGGATTTTGTTGACGGCAGAATAGTTCTGGCAGACAACGGAGTCATACTGGAAGAAGTTGAATATTGGCGTAAACCTTTTTACTATAACTTGAAAACCAGTTCCGGAATACCTATGAGTTATATTGTCAGTGCCCGTCCTCAACGTTTAAATTTATCAGTCAATGGATATTGCCATTTCTGGGACAATGACAAGGGATGCAGGTATTGTGATATCGTTAATCATTTAAAGCAGCAAAAAATTGAGTTGGGTGCCCCTACAAAATTGAATCCCCGTGATGTATCCGAAACCTTTCACGAGGCCTTAAAGGAGCGGGGCCGCTTTACCGGGATTTGCCTTACCTCCGGATCCAACACCGGGGGAAATGAGATTTTTGACGATGAGGTCGATTATTACATTGAAATTCTTCAGGCTATAGGAGAAAACTTTAAGGCTAAAAAATTCCCCAGCCAGTTGATTGCCAGTGCTTTCAATGAGAAACAACTGGCCCGTTTGTACGAAGAAACCGGTATTCTGGGATATACCTCCGATCTGGAAGTGCTGAACGAGGAGCTGTTTAATTGGATCTGCCCCGGCAAAGCCGAATGGATAGGATACCGGGAATGGAAAAACCGTTTGATTAGAGCGGTGGATATTTTCGGGCGTGGTCATGTTAATACGGGCATAGTAGGCGGAGTGGAACTGGCTAAACCCCATGGTTGCAGCAGCGAAGATGATGCGTTGAGTTATACCTTGGAGGAAGCTGAGGACCTGGCCAGCCATGGGGTAACTACCGTATATATCGTTTGGGTACCAAGACCAGGTTCCTATTTCCATGATCAGCAAAATGCCAGTTTGGAATATTATGTTCGCCTGGCTAAAGGGCTCCATGATATTAGGGTAAAATATGACCTTACCATCGACTCCGATGATTACCGGCGTTGCGGCAACCATCCTGATTCCGACCTTTCACGTCTGCTGTAGCCCGCGTCTAAAAAATAATAGGAGGTAAATAAATGGCTATTCAACTAAACGAAGAAGTTATCGGCCTGCTGGTTGATAAGGAAACGGTTAAGATTCTGGCTACTACCGATGAACAGGGAACTCCCCATACAGTCATAAAACAGTCAATACACCTGGGCGAGGACGGCAATCTGGTTTATTTGGAGTTGCTGGAATCGTCCCAGACCAATAAAAATATGACCCGAAGTATTTGGTTCAAGCGCAAGGTTGCCATAACATTAAATGGAAAAGACGGCCGGAGCTATCAGATTAAGGGCCGGCCTATAAGAGCCATAATCAGCGGCCCGCTATTTCAAGAAACTTATATAAATACCCGGGAGAGATTGGGTGATGTAGACCTGGCCGCTATCTGGATCATAGAACCGGAAGAGGTGCGCAACGAGTCCTTTTTCGTACGCCAAGCTGAAGAAGAATCTATACGTCCATATTTCAAACATCTGGACCGGTTAGCCAAATAATAAATTATTGATTAAAAGGAGGATATGTACATGAAGAAAATGGTAAGTCTTATGCTGCTTATTGCCTTGTCGATATTATTAGTTGCCGGCTGCGGTATCAATAAAGACGCCAAATTGGAAAGTAATAAAACAACCGGGCAGCAATCGGCCAATAGCAAACCCGATATAATCCGCTTTGGCTACCAAACCGCGGATGTTTCGTTTATAGTTGCCAAAGAAAAGGGCTGGTTTAAGGATGAATTTGCCGCGGACGGTATTGAACTGAAGTATGACAAATTTATTTCCGGTCCTCCCATGATCGAAGCCTTTGCCGGCAATAGACTGGATTTTGGCTTGGTTGGTGACCAGCCGGCCATCCAGGCAAAATCAAATAATATCGATATTAAAGCGGTTGGGGTTCCCATATCAGGTCCGAAGACCCTGGGACTTGTAGTTCCCAATGGCTCTCAAATCACCTCTCCTAAAGACTTGAAAGGCAAGAAGGTAGGGGTCACCATTGGCTCTGTAGGCCACCAGCTTTTATACCTTTATCTCCAATCCAACGGACTGACCGCAAATGATGTACAACAGGTCAACCTTCAGCCTGCGGACATTAAAACTGCACTGGCAGCAAAAAACATTGATGCGGCCGTAACCTGGGAACCTTTCATTTCCACTATTGAGTACGAAAATATCGGTAAGGAAATTGCCGATGCCACCGGTTTAAAACAAAATGCCAACCTGATCATTGTTCCCAGTGAATTTACCAAACAATATCCGGATATTGTAAAACGAGTATTAAAGGTCTTTGTCAAATCCGCGGCATGGATCAAGCAAAATCCGGCCGAGACCATTCAAATAGTAGCCCAAGATACCGGAATCAAGCCAGAAATTCTGGCGATAACTCTTCCTAAATATGATAATGATGTCCAGATAACTGACGAAGTCATAAAATCCGTTCAGCAAACGGCAACGTTCTTGCGCGGGAATAATATTATCCGTCAGGATATTGATGTCAACGAGCTGATAGATACGAGTTATCTCAAGGCCATTGGGGCGCAGTAATACGACATATTGACCTGCTTAATCATCGTTTGATGAACAATATCAAGCGACAGGCCAAGGCAGTCAATATTCCCATAACTTTTTGCAAGCGCAGTCTGACCAGCCTCGCCGGCTGATGGCTCCTCCTATACTTGCTCCAATAACCTGGGTGTAAATCAAGGTTATTGGAGCCTTTGTTCACAAAACTGTTGATGCATCTTAAAGTCCGCAGCCTTAAGCTTGATGTTTAATCCTGAGCAGCCTCATCCCGTTCAAGGTAACCAGCAGGGAGCTTCCCATATCCCCCGCTACCGCCAGCCATAGCGTCAGCCATCCGGGGATAACCAGCAGCAGGATCAAACTTTTGATGACCAGGGCAAAGATAATGTTCTGTTTGATGATGCCCAGGGTCTTGCGGCTTAATTTCATGGCATAGGAAAGCTTGGTCAGATCGTCCGCCATTAAGGCAATGTCCGCCGTCTCCAAAGCCGCATCTGTTCCGGCCACTCCCATGGCAATACCGACGGTGGATATGGCCATTGCCGGTGCATCATTTACCCCATCCCCCACCATAGCTACTTTTTGGTATTGGGCTAATAGGTCTTTCATAGCGTTGACTTTGTCTTCAGGCAGCAGGTCGGCCCGGAATTCATCTACTCCAACTTTGGACGCGATAGCCTGGGCGGTATTTTCATTATCTCCGGTCAGCATGACCGTTTTTTTGATCCCTGCTTTTTTAAGCCCCTCAATGGCCTGCCTGCTATTGTCTCTCAATACATCCGCTACCGCGATTAAACCCAGTATTTTTTCCCCGTCTCCTAACACCATTACCGTCTTGCCCTCATTCTGAAATGCAGCAATAATCTCTTCAGTCTTATTAATACCCAACCCTCTATCTTCGAAAAACCTGGTATTGCCAATTTGATAGAGTTTGCCGTTCACAATCCCTACGGCGCCCTTCCCCGGAACAGCTTCAAAATTGGAAACCGTAGAAATCATAATACCCATTTTTTGGGCATAGTTGAGAATAGCCTCTCCCAACGGATGTTCAGACCGAGACTCGATAGCGGCTGAAATCGCTATTATCTCTTGTTCGGAATAGCCGTTGACGGGAATTATTTCGGTTACTTGCGGTTTTCCGATAGTAAGGGTACCAGTTTTATCGAAGGCAATTACCGAAAGCGCTCCGGCTTCTTCCAGGTATGCCCCGCCTTTGATTAAGACGCCGCTTTTAGCCGCGCTTCCGATGGCCGCAACGATAGAAACCGGGGTTGAGATAACCAATGCGCACGGACAGGCCACCAGCAGCATAGCCATGGCTTCATAAAACCATTTGTTAAATGGCTGGCCGAAAATAAAAGTAGGGATAGTCGCCACCAGGGCAGCAATTATTATTACTGCCGGTGTATAGTATTTGGCAAAGCGTTCTATGAATTGCTGGGATGGAGCGCGCTGTCCCTGGGCTTCTTCAACCATTTCAATAATGCGGGATATAGTGTTGTCTTTGGCCAGCCGCGCCACATAAACCTCTAAAGCCCCGCGTTCATTGATGGTTCCAGCGTAGACCTCATCACCCGCATTCTTTTCCACCGGTAAAGATTCTCCCGTTATGGAAGCCTGGTTTACTGAAGAATACCCTTCTACCACTTTCCCATCCATGGCGATTCTCTCTCCCGGACGAACAATAATTATATCTCCTATCCGGATCTCCTCAACAGGCAGGGTTATTTCAGAACCATTGCGCTTGACCAGTGCTTCATTGGGGGTCAGGTCCATCAAAGCACGGATTGAGTTTCTGGTTTTGTCGAGCGTGTATCCCTGCAAAGCATTACCCAGAGAGAATAAAAAAACTACCGTTGCCGCTTCTTCAAATTGACCTATAACCGCGGCTCCAACTACTGCAATAGCCATTAGAATGTTCATATCCAACTCACGTGCGTTGATGAGCATTGACAATCCATTTCTTGCTGGCAAATAACCGCCAAGCACTATTCCCACAGCAAAGAGACTATGAGTAATATTAACCGACATCCCCATCTGTTCAGCAATTCCGCCAATGACTATAATGACCAGGGTTATTACCGTTGGAATAGCATACTGATTGCTCTTCCAAAAAGACACCCGCTCCGGGGATTTTCGGTATCCTTCTTCAACCTTGCCGATGTAGCCCATACTTCCTATAGTTGCAAGTATCTTATCTACAGACACCTGGTGAGTAACGGTCATTTTCGAGGCTCCGAAGTTCACCCGGGCAGTCTCTACTCCGGCTACTTTGGAGATTCTATTCTCCAATTTAGCCGCACAATCGGCGCAATCCAAACCTGCAATGGTAAAAGAGGTGGTTTTGTCCGCCATATTTTGGCTGGTTGCGAACTCTTCATGCACATCATAACCGAGTGCTTTTACTTTTTTTATAACCTGTTCGGACCCTGCCAGCGTACCGTCAAAATTAACACTCAACTTGCCCATGGGAAAAGCTACTATAGCGGAGGACACTCCGGGAATCAGCTTTACGGCTTTTTCAACCTTGGCTGCACAATCCGGGCAGTCCAAACCGGTTACTTGGAAGCTTCTGGAATCAGAAAGATCACCTATTCTTATCATTTCACCCATGATCAATGCTCCTTTATTAAGCCTTACTTTCAATATAGTTATCTTATGAAATCAAGAAACTGGGAAGCCCAGTCTTCAGTGTGGCTGGCATGATCTAACCCCTGTTTAAAAAGAGTTGAAACATGATCATCGGCCAATGAATAATATAATATTTTCCCTTCGCGCCGGTTTTTCACGATTTTTTGAGTTCTAAGTATTCTCAACTGATGCGATACTGCCGATTCGGAAGCGCCGATAACCGCTGCCAGGTCGCACACGCACAGCTCTCTGCTCATCAAAGCAAACAGCATCTTAACCCGGGTAGGATCGGCCAGGGTCTTGAATATTTCGGCTAAGGACCTGGCTTCCTGATCCCCCAGCATATGTTCGCGTACTTCGGCAACCGCCTCTTCATGGATACATGTAACATCACAACGATCATAATCTATCATGATTATCCCTCCTGAATATGCAAACGTATGAACAATTGTTCATACGTTTATGATAATAATAATCTTTAATTTAGTCAAGAAATATCTGAGCGTAAATAATGGGAGATACTTTCAAGGAAAAGGTTATTCGAGACTTTATTATATTTCTATAACCGCTTTTAATTCCATTTAGACCTACCTCCGTTCAATCATTTGATAATAAGCTTAACAGCAGCCTCCATCACCACAACAAGGTTCCCCATTTTTTAACTTTCCTTGAATTATAGCTGCGGCGCAGCCCACTCCGGCTTTGACCGATATGGCTTCAAAAGGACAGTTCATAGCGCAGGCGCCACATTCCATACAGGCATCCCGGTCTACGATATGAGCTTTCTTATCCTCTATAACCAGCACTTCATGCGGGCAGACTAATGTACATATCCCGCAGCCGGTGCATTTGTCATCATTCATTCGCAGGGTCGCGACATTTTTCAGATAACGGAGTTGCATTATAATAACCTTCCTTCAATGATATTTCTACTATATAAAACGGCCTGCCAGCCAAGTTGCCAGTCCCAGCACGGTTGAAATTATTATTACCGGCATTGCTACTTTCATTTCCTTTTTCACTCCCGAAAGGGATGTAAAGGTGGAAGCACCGGTAAACTGCAATGCTAAGAAGGCTGATATGGCCGGTAAAATCAGTATCTGAGATAGGCTGACCCATAAGCCATGAGGCCGGGACAAATATGCCCCCCAATTAATGACAAGCACAGCCCACAGCATTCCCAGCAGCCATCCTTTAAAGGAGAAGGCCCGCCCCGGTATCCAGGGAAGTAATACCGGTGTAATCACCGCACCGACCAAAATCGCACCCATAAAAGCGTATAAATCAAGCAGGGTAATTTTGAATATGCCTGTAATGTGCGTAAATATGAATGCGAGCATAATAATCAAAAGTGGCTTACGCAATCCGGTGAGTTCAACCGGCGTTAGCACCAACCGGTCATAGAAATCGAACTTTATCCTTCTCATCTCCCGGGTGGCTTTCATGCCCGACGTCACAAAAGCCGATATATCCTCGGCTCTTACCGGCCCGTAAATAACCTTGAAACCGGTCTGTTTACGGACTTCATGAGCCGCTACCCCGGTAGCACCAAGCTGAGGCACAATAATAGTGCGGTGCGATACAATCTGGCCCAGTCCGGCCAGGGCTATTCTTCTTATCAATTCCGCTGTTCCGAAGGTGCCCTTACCGGCAGCACACCAGACATTTATTCCCCTGGTATCGAGAACCAGTATCCAGGCGCTCATTCCTGCCAGCGCTTTTCTTACTCGATCAAAAGTCATTTTATAGTTGGCGGTGACAAATACCGGAGAACTGTCATCCGGCTCTCCCACACAATAAAGACCGGGAACTACGTTAAAGTTCATACGGTTGATACCCCAGCGGGCTTTCCATGAGCCCGTTACATCCTGCCAATTTAATTCGGTTCCAACCCTGGGAATATCTCCAACCGGACTTTTACGTCTGCTTATAATCCAGGGAGCATCCGGTATTGTGGCAAACAAATTATCCGGTATACGCAATCCTTGCACCACATCAATAACCTCCAGACTATAGGTTTTGCTATTCTTTATAGGCTTTTGCAATTTCAAAGATTCCTTCCACTTAACAACACGGGTTTTTGTCAAAGGCATCAAGCAGCTGCTGCAGGCTTTCAATAACCTGTTCCCGTTTGTCTTCAGGAATGGCGTTGTAGACATTCCTGAAGTATAGATCCATACTTGCCTCTATACTTCCATATGTTTTGCTGCCGTTTTCGGTAAGGGAGATATTTACGTACCTCCTGTCCTGGGGATCGATATCACGCTTTACCAGTTCATTATTAACAAGATTGTTCACTGTCCTGCTCATGGTGCTGTTTTCAAGATTAAGCATTTCAGCCAGTCTATTTAACGAAATACGGTCAGCCCGCCCGATCTCTACCAATGCGTGGCATTGGGCCATGGTAATGCCGCAGCAAGACATCTCCTTTTCATCAAGGATGCCAAGCTTTCTTTCCAGCTTCCTAATAAATTCCCGCAATTCCCATGCGTTATTTTTATTATTCACGTCAATTACCTCCCGAAACTATTCTAATATACAATAGATGTATTTTGCAACTATTATTTTAAAAATCACCTTGGTTTAATTAAGGCGATTGATGATCAAGCAGTTTTTTTAAGCCGGCGGAATTCTTTATGAGCTTACGCGGAAGGACTATAAAACTGGGGCTTCACTTGATAGGTTTTCCTGGGCGAGTATATCTATAAAATGGCGTGCCGCAGCGGACAAATATCGTTTTCGCATCCAGACAACAGCGCTAGGCCGGGTTCTCAAGGGGGGTTCGACAATCTCTTTGATAATAAGATCTTTCTGATACCATTGAGCCAAAGATTTGTTTACGATGGCTACCCCTAATCCGGCACTGGCCCATACCAGCATGGATCTAACATCACTATGGGTGCAGAGTATCCGCGGTTCCAAACCCATCTGGCGATAATGCTCCAGGAGCACCTCATACCGGCGATGAATAATCATTGGCTTATCCGCTAGTTCCATTAAGCTAACGCTGTCATCAAGCCCTCCGGAATCCCAGTTAGAAGCAAAAACGGCTGTCATGGGCTCGTCAGGCAATACGAATGATGCAAACGTATCTGAGTCCACGGGCTTACGATTAATGCCTATATCGATTACGCCGCTGCGTAAATATTCCTCGATTCTATATGTATCGCCATCCCACATTTGAAAGTTGATTCCCGGATAAAGTCGATGAAAGTGACGTATCCGTTCGGGCAAAAAGGTTGTGCCCCAGGAGGTTGATACTCCGATAGATAATACCCCCCCTTGGCCTTCACCTATATCCTTGACTTCTTCCACAGTTCTATCAACCAACGCCAATATTTGCTCAGCCTGCTTCCGCAAGGCATGACCTGCATCTGTCAATCTGATTTTACGGCTGCCGCCACGTTCGATTAGCTTAACACCCAGTTCACCCTCCAGAAGTTTAAGCTGCTGGCTCAATGGCGGCTGAGCCATATGAAGGCGCCGGGCAGCTTTGGTAATCTGGCCTTCCTCCGCAACGATAAGAAAATATTGCAGTCTTCTGAAATCCATAACCCAGCCCCCAATTATTTATTATATGTATTTCATATGAAATCTAGATTATTTATATATTATACATATGAAATCCTTTTTACTATATTATACATAGGCTTCCAAAGAAGCAATAAATAAAGTGCTTGGGGCAAATACCTGCTGTTTTAAAGTTACGTATGGAGGGGTTCGTCTGGTATCCGGAGAATACAAGAACATTTCCAAACAATCGGTGCTGATTACCATCATGGTATCTGCTTTACTACCCCCATTTCTAATTTCTTCGATTACCGTTGCCCTTCCATCGATAGGGCGTGAATTTGGCATGAATGCCGCAACGTTAAGTTGGATCTCAACTGGATATTTACTGTCAATAGCAGTATTTTTGGTTCCATTTGGAAGAGCGGCTGATATATTCGGGAGAAAAAAGATATTTTTATGGGGCATGGTCATCCTTACGGCAACTTGCCTGTTCTGTATTTTTACTCATTCGGGGAAGCAGCTAATTACCCTTAGAGTAATCCAAGGTGTCGGCGGATGCATGATAGCAAGCACCGGAACGGCTATGCTGAGTTCGGTATATCCGGCTGGGGAAAGAGGCAAGGCCTTGGGCATGGTTGGATTGGCATCGTATGCTGGGATGTCTGCCGGGCCATCACTCGGGGGAATTTTGATTCAATACTTCGGTTGGAGAAGCTTATTTGGGGTTTGTGTCCTGCTGGGCATAACCAGCATTGTTATTGTGTTGAAATATCTAAAAACAGAGTGGGCTGAAGCCCAGGGTGAGCGTTTTGATATTACCGGTACACTAATTTATTGTGTTTCACTGGCGGCGCTGATGTGCGGGTTTACATTCCTTAATACGTCTAAAGGCATGTTGCTGCTGGTTGCCGGTGCCGGTGGAATAATGGGGTTGGGGCTGTGGGTTGCAAAGGCACCCTGCCCGATTGTAAATATATTTCTTTTCAAAGCCAATCCGGTTTTTGTATTTTCGATCTTAGCCGCCCTGGTTAATTATGGTATAACCATCGTTATCACCTACCTCTTAAGCCTCTATTTGCAGTATATTTTAGGCTTAAGTCCTCAGTATGCCGGCTTTGTGCTTATTACGCAGCCTGTATTGCAGGCGCTGTTTTCACCATTGGCGGGCGGACTTTCCGATAGAATGGAACCTGGTTTGGTTTCCTCGCTGGGGATGACTTTAAACGGAATCGGGCTTTTCCTTCTCATTTTTTTGAATGAACATACCCCATTGGCATTAATAATCCTTTGTCTTTTGTTGCAGGGATTGGGTTGCGCGTTCTTTATCTCGCCCAACCAAAACGCGGTTTTGGGCTCGGTTGAGAAGTCTTTGTACGGTGTAGCTTACGGCCTTCTTGCCACCATGCGGTTTATCGGGCAAATGGTCACGATGGGGATAGCGACCTTGAGCTTTATCTACTATATAGGAAATGCACAAATTACCCCGCAGGTTTATCCTCTTTTTCTAAAAAGCATACAAACTACCTTCATAATCATGACCGTTTTATGTTTTTTAGGCGTTTACGCCGCACGGGCGGGAAAAAGCCTTAAGGAATCCCTGAGATACATCCCGGCAAGCGTAAAGTGAGCACCTTTTCGAAAAAATGCGTATAAGCCCATAAGTTTAGTAAAACCGCTGGTTGCCATGAGAATTTCGTTGAAATTAGCTGCGGGATGGTCTCCCACCCGTAAAGCAAGGGAACGCTGATTAAACCACCGGAGAATGGGTACCGGCAAATATAATATTTGTATTATTGGGGTTTGCATAAACATGGATTCTCCCCTCTTGCTGCTTTTTAATTCCGATCTCCAAATTGCATCTCGATCCAGGACCTAATCTCATCGCGAACCCGGCCAAAGGAAGCTAATATCTCCTCCTCACTGCCCTCGGTTGAAGCGCTGCTGAAACTATGGTGCAAGACAGTGCGACCCGGGAAATAGGGGCAGGTTTCTTTAGCTACATCACATACAGTAACTACATAATCAAAATCCATATCCTTAAACTCATCAATGCTTTTGGATCGGTGGGATGACATATCCACCCCCAACTGCTCCATGGCTCTAATAGCGTAAGGGTTTACCTGGGACGGGATAACGCCTGCGCTATAAGAATCATAGCGGTCCTTATAGAGCATTCGCAGCAGGGCTTCTGCCATCTGCGAACGCCCGGAGTTCTGATTGCAGATGAAGAGAACCTTTTCTTTTATGTGCACCATTACGGGTATTCACCGCCTTTTTGAACATATTCCGCTTTTATCGCACCACCGATATTATTTTAGACCTATTTTAAATCATGTATGTAAAATCAATCTTTCATTAGTGTAAAAGATTTGCTTTAAGAATGTAGTTGGATTCTCTCGCAATTTTGACCAGCAACCTGTTAGGCGCGCCCAGGCAACAGAAATGATATATACCCTGCGCTCCAACCCGTAATCTACTTGGTCCCATTCAGGAATAATGTGGCTTTCTTTTATTGAAAGTAAATACTTGAGGATGAAAAACAATTGTATTAATATAAGCATATAATTATATATATATCAAGGCAGGTGAAAAGACAATGATCCAACAAACCGCAAACGTGCTCAAGGCCCTGGGCGAGCCCACCAGACTAAAGATTATAAAGTTCTTATCTATTAAGGAATTATGCATCTGCGAGCTTGAGGCCATATTAGACATGAGCCAGCCGCGCATTTCCCAGCATATTAGAGTGCTAAAACAGGTAGGCCTGGTAAAAGAGCGTAAGGTTAAGCAGAAATGCTTCTTTACAATAAATGCCGCCGTATTAGATGGTCCGATAATAGAATCTTTCAAATCCTTCATGCAGTTAAAACCGGAGAAGATTCCTGAACTAGCTGAGGAAAACCGGAGATTCTTAGAATTGGATACCAATGAAGAGGTTTTAGCCTGTAAGAATAGTTGTGCAACACCGGATGTTGAAACTAAAAGAATCGTTTGATTAAGGAGGTTTGAGCTGTGGATATTAAAGTTTTAGGCCCTGGATGCGCGAAGTGTGAGCAATTAGAAAAAGACGTCCGTAATGTTCTGACGGAAATGAATGTGGCCGCCAGCCTGGAAAAGGTAAAGGACATTCAGAAGATCATGTCCTACAACATTATGCAGACACCGGCCCTGGTGATAAATGAAAAGGTTAAAGTCTTTGGAAAAGTCCCGAAAAAGGAAGATATTAAAAGATATATTGAAGAAGAACTTAGCTGATCAATTGAAAGGGGAGGGTAAAATTGGATACTACCTGTAGTCAAAAAGACGTCTCAACATGCTGTACGACTTCATCTGACCGTTTTGTGGTAGCCTGCTCGGGAGGCTCTAATGTAGGTCAGGTCACAAACCTGCTGGCTGTAAAAATGACTCAGCAAGGAGTCGCCCGTATGACCTGCCTGGCTGCCCTGGGCGCCCATCTGCCAGCTTACATCGAGTCGGTCAAAGATACGGAACTGGTGGTCTTGGATGGCTGTCCGGTAGCCTGTGGCAAACAAATAGTTGAACATATCGGCATCAAGGATTATAAGTATTTTGTTATATCTGAAATGGGTATTGAAAAAGCCAAGCGCTTTGACCAGGTTGAAAATGACACTCACGTGATTTTGGGAAAGATAATTATCGATCTATAAGCAGCATCTCCAGTCCTGAAAGGGGGTTATCTCATTGTTTAAATGGTTCGCAGATCTGGTAGCCTGGCAGCTTTTGAATTTAACTCCGGGTACCCGTTTGGGAGAAGCAGTTCATTTTTTCTTCTATGATACCCTGAAAATTTTTATCATGCTGTCACTGATAATATTTGTGGTGGCAATTATTCGCAGCTACTTTCCCCCGGAAAAGACCCGGAAGATCTTAAGTTATCGCAGGCAGTACCTGGGTAATGTTGTTGCTGCTTTGTTGGGTATTGTTACCCCGTTTTGAAGCTGCTCGGCCATCCCGGTGTTCATCGGGTTTATTGAAGCAGGGGTGCCCCTGGGGGTTACTTTTTCGTTCCTTATTTCCTCCCCTATGGTCAATGAAGTTGCATTAATAATGCTTTTTGGAATGTTCGGGCTGAAAATAGCCCTGGTCTATATGTTCACCGGCCTTATTGTGGCCATCTTCGGCGGCTTGCTGATTGGCAAGCTGAAGCTTGAACACCTCGTGGAAGGCTTTGTCTATGAGACCAAGCTCGGTGAAATGCTTATCGCCGAGCAGACCTGGAAAGACCGTCTAGAGTATGCCTATAGCTATGTACTGCAGATTCTGCGCAAGGTATGGCCCTATGTTGTAGCCGGTATAGCCATCGGCGGGTGGATTCATGGATATGTACCACAGGATTCCCTGGTACGCTGGGCGGGACCGGGCAATCCCTTTGCGGTACCCATCGCGGTTATATTAGGGGTTCCACTTTACTCTAATGCAGCGGGAACAATTCCCATCGTGGCCGCCTTGAGGGAAAAGGGCATGGCCATGGGTACGGTGCTGGCTTTCATGATGTCGGTTACCGCTCTATCCTTACCGGAAATGATTATCTTAAGAAATGTATTAAAGCCCAAGCTGATTGGGATTTTTGTTGCGATAGTGGCTATATCCATAATTGTGGTTGGCTATATTTTCAACTGGTTGATCCCCCTATAAATACTTTTTGACAGGAGGTTAATGTAATGAGTGAATCAATCACCCAAAAGTTATCTTTCTTGGATCGCTACCTTACCCTGTGGATTGTTTTGGCCATGGTCGTGGGAGTGGGAACGGGCTATTTTTATCCGCAGATTTCAGCATTCTGGGGCCAATTTCAGGTCGGAACCACTAATATCCCTATTGCTATCGGTCTTATATTGATGATGTACCCTCCGTTGGCCAAGGTTCGTTATGAAGAACTGCCCACGGTTTTTAAAGATACTAAACTGTTGATATTTTCTCTGGTTCAAAACTGGATCGTCGGGCCTGTAGTAATGTTTGCGCTGGCTGTCTGGCTTCTGCCTGACAAGCCCGAACTAATGGCCGGCGTAATACTGGTGGGACTGGCACGCTGCATAGCCATGGTACTGGTATGGAACGACCTGGCGGAAGGCAGCCATGAATATGTGGCCGGATTGGTAGCTTTTAACGCTATCTTCCAGGTTCTAACTTACTCGATTTATGCCTATATTTTTCTTACCGTTATTCCCCGTTGGCTGGGTATGACCAGCATGGCGGTCGATGTATCTATGTTAGCCATCGCTAAAAGCGTTTTTGTTTACCTGGGCGTTCCTTTCATAGCCGCTATTATCACCCGTTCAATCATGGTTAAGTCAAGGGGCCGGGACTGGTATGAGGCAAATTTCATTCCTCGTATTGGCAAGCTGACTCTGATAGCTCTGCTGTTCACCATCCTGGTCATGTTCTCCCTGAAAGGAAACGTTATTGTAAGCCTGCCCATGGATGTGGTGCGGGTAGTAATCCCGTTAACTATTTACTTTGGATTTATGTGGTTCGTAACCTTCTTTGTCGGTAAATGGATGGGTGCCGACTATCCTCGGAATACCACTATCGCATTTACGGCTTCCAGCAATGATTTTGAGCTGGCTATAGCTGTGGCGGTGGCGGTCTTCGGTATCCATTCCAGCCAGGCCTTCGCAACTGTTATCGGCCCTCTGGTAGAAGTACCGGTTTTAATCTCCCTGGTTAACGTAGCCTTATATTTCAAGAGAAAGTATTACAGTCAGGAAAAGTTAAGAGTCAATTGACCATTTCCCGGCAGATTTCTAGCACTATCTAACGTTTTTGTGCATAATAAAAGTGAAAACTGAATAGCCCAAGGGAAATTTTTTACACCTATTAAACTGGGGAATTAAAAAGGGGGACTTACTTAAATGAATAAATATGTTGCACATCCGTGGCACGGTGTACCTCTAGGCGAAGAATACCCATATGTTATCAACGCATTCATCGAGGTAACTCCCAGTGATACGGTAAAATATGAATTGGACAAAACAACCGGGATATTGAAGATTGACAGGCCTCAATTGTTTTCTAATGTTTGCCCGACCTTATATGGAATGCTGCCGCAAACCTATTGCGGTGAAAGGGTTGCCAATCAATGCATGGCCCAATTTTCCAGGAAAGATATCGTTGGAGATAAAGACCCTTTAGATATATGTGTTTTAACTGAAAAATTAGTGACCCATGGCAATATTTTATTAAAGGCAATACCAATTGGAGGAATTAAATTAATAGATAACAATGAAGCGGATGACAAAATAATTGCGGTTTTAAAAGGTGATGCCCTTTATGGTGATTGGGAAGATATCAGCCAATGCCCCAGGCCTGTATTGGAACGGCTTGAACATTATTTTCTAACGTATAAAAAAGCACCCCAGAGCCAAAGCAATAAATGTGAGATTATCAGTATATACGGTAAAGAAGAAGCAATAAATATCATCAGGTTAGCAAATGAAGATTACAAAGAGCAGTTTACGGAAATAAAATAACTGGCCCGCTCTTCTTTGCAGGGTTAATGGGTTGTATAGACGGCTGATGCCCGATAGTTATCCAATAATCCCTGTTGACAGGAACCCAATGTCGGGTTAATCTATAGTATATCCATGGGATTAATATGCATTGGGAAGGGTATGGTTTTATGACAGAAGCAGTTATTGAAAAAGGTAATTTTGCATTAAAGAGCGGCCTGGCCCAGATGCTTAAGGGAGGCGTTATCATGGACGTGACCACCCCTGAGCAGGCTAAAATCGCCGAAGATGCCGGAGCCTGCGCGGTAATGGCCCTGGAGCGCGTGCCGGCAGATATCCGGGCTGCGGGGGGTGTAGCCCGGATGGCTGATCCCACCATAATTCTGCGCATTATGGACGCGGTAACTATTCCGGTCATGGCCAAGTGCCGCATCGGTCACTTCGTAGAAGCCCAGATTCTCGAATCGCTGGGGATCGATTATATTGATGAAAGCGAAGTCCTTACCCCGGCGGATGAGCGTTTTCATGTTTATAAACATGATTTTACTGTACCATTCGTCTGCGGAGCGCGTAATCTTGGCGAGGCTTTAAGGCGGATTGGGGAAGGAGCAGCTATGGTTCGCACTAAAGGCGAGCCGGGTACCGGCAATGTCGTAGAAGCCGTGCGCCATATGCGGCAGATCATGGATGAAATTCGCAGTCTGCATAGTCTGCCCCAGGATGAGTTGATGGCTGCCGCCAAGGAACTGCAAGCCTCTTATGAATTAGTGGTAGAGGTAGCTCGTAAAGGGCATCTTCCGGTAGTGAATTTTTCCGCCGGTGGTATTGCCACTCCAGCCGATGCCGCCCTTATGATGCAACTAGGGGCTGATGGCAACTTCGTCGGTTCAGGCATCTTTAAATCCAGCGATCCGATGAAGAGAGCCAGGGCTGTTGTAGCGGCCACGACTTATTATCAGGATCCCCAGGTTCTGGCAGAAGTCTCACGTGATCTGGGTGAAGCCATGCCCGGCCTGGACATCAAGACTATCATACCCGAAGAACGTATGCAGGATAGAGGCTGGTAAGGAAATCCCTCTCCAAAGCTATTGTGAAAAGCGGTTTAAAGCATTATATTTTACAGAAGGTTGGGTATACTCCAAAAGCGGAAAGACAGTAGTAAAACAAAACCATTAAGAGGGATAAGAATTGCTGAATGAATTTTCGAGAACAGAATTATTAATAGGCAAAGAAGCCGTGGAGAAGTTAGCCCGGAGTAAAGTCGCTGTTTTCGGCATCGGCGGGGTGGGGAGTTTCGCGGTGGAAGGTCTGGTGCGGTCAGGTGTGGGCAAGCTTGTTCTGGTCGATGATGACTGTATATGTCTTACAAATATCAACCGGCAGCTGCACGCTACCAGAAAGACTGTAGGCAAGCCAAAGGTCGAGGTTATGAAAGAGAGGGTTTTAGATATTAATCCAAGGGCTGAAGTGCTTACTCATCAAACCTTTTATATGCCCGAATATGCGGCTGAGCTGGTGACTCCAGATTACGACTACATTATTGATGCAATCGATACGGTTACAGCCAAGATCGATATAATAGTAAATGCCAAACGGTTGAATATACCCATAATAAGCTGTATGGGGGCCGGCAACAAACTTGACCCCACAAAATTCGAAATTGCGGATATATACGATACTTCTGTTTGTCCCCTGGCCAAGGTTATGCGGAGGGAATTAAGGAAACGTGATATCAATGATTTGAAAGTCCTCTACTCCAGGGAGGAGCCCATAAAACCCGCAGAGAATGAGGAAGATTCCTGTAAAACTGATTGTATCTGTCCCAAAGGTTCGGTGCGAACTTGTACGATCCGCCGCCAGATTCCGGGCAGCATAGCTTTTGTACCTTCTGTAGCCGGGCTATTAATAGCGGGCGAAGTTATCAAAGATTTGATTAAGCAATAATATGAGGACGGCTTAAATCCGTCCTCGCAGGTTATCAATGAAGCTGCGAGGACGAGCAAAAAGCCCGAAGGTCGAGGCGCGAGCAACCCCGCGATTGAGGCGTACATGAAGTACGTTGACTGAACGGGGTTTGCGATGCAACAAAGAGATTCGGGCTTTTTGACGGTCTAGACCCGCATACCACCGTGCATGAATGTGCCGCAGCAAGTTCCGTCCGAAGTTACCACCTTGTTTCCTTCGACACTGGATCTAACCTCAATTCCATCGGCGCGGCATTCAAAATTATCATTATGGCGGCATTCTTCACACATACATTTCATTACCTTAGACAAATTGCCAGCCTCCTTTAATATCTGTTGAAATATTAATAAGGTAGTCTATTTACAGGCTCTGCAGCGCATTCTGGCAATGGCTGATACAATCGTTTATTGCCTGGCTGGCCCGGTTTAGTTCATCTTTAGCTTTTGAATTCTGGGTACTTTGTTGAAGATTGCGGATTTCTGACAAAGAATTGTTACAATCGGATATACAGGATTCCAGCATCATTCTTTGATTCATTATGTTTCACCTCCCTCATATAAAGCATCCTTTCCAATACTTAGGATGCCCCATTAAAAAGGTGAATTATGCACAAGAACCCATATTATCAACAAATGAATTCATCAGAATATAAGGAGATTTATCAAATCTGAGTACTTTTGAAGTGATCATATTTATAATCCTACTGAAATGGAATCCAATGGGATATGTACGCTGCCTATTAACGCCTTGCGGATATAAAAAATGCATATATGCCCATTAAGCTAATTCCAATACCGGTGCCGATAAGTACATCATTAAGATGATCTATCGAGTGCTGCGAGCCAAGCAGTAGGAGCGAGGTACTGATTAAACCACCGGCAATAATTAAGCTGGCACTTATCCTATTAGCCAGCTGAGTGAACTTGGCTTCCATTTGTTGCTTCATCGCAATGTTGTGCGATATTTCCAAATCGCCCTGACCGGCGGTCCTGACCAGATTATTCAAGTTGCGGGGAAAAGCCAGCAGGGGCTTAATATCCCGATAATAGCTGCGTTGTAATGATTTATATATTTCATCAGGCTTGGTCTTCTCCTCAAATACCTTCTGCATAATGGTCTCGGTTGCTTCGGATAAGTTAAACGTAGGATCCAGCTTTTTGCCCACTCCATCAAGGGTAATTAATGCCTTCATTAAGGCGGTCAGATAATGGGGAAGTCGTAATTGGTAACGGTAAGTCAGGCTCAAAATCTCCTGGCGTAGTAGATTTACATCTATGCTGCCCATATTGGATGAATAGATGCGTTCTACCACATCGTCAAATTCACCTTCAAAATCATCCAGATTGATGCGATCGTTCAGAATTCCCATATCATATAAGGCACCCATCGCTCTATCCGTATCCTTTTTGTCAATTCCCTGCAAAAACTGTCCCAGTTTGGCCAAACGTTTATCTGTCAGGGACCCGGCCTCTCCAAAATCTATGAAGGCAATTTTATCTTCCGCCAGAACGAGTATGTTTCCCGGATGTGGATCAGCTTGGAAAAATCCATGCACCATAACCTGGGTAAGAAATGCCTGGGTTCCCAGTTGGGAAATTTTATTCCTGCTCCAGCCCCGCTCCTCGATAGTTTTCAGGTCGCTAAGCTTTATTCCTTCAATATACTCCTCGGTGAGCACCCGGCGAGTGGTATAGTCCCAGAAGACCTTGGGAATAATAACCGAACTATCCTTGGCAAAATTGTGTCTCATTCTATCAGTGTTCTTGGCCTCCCGGTCATAGTCCAGCTCCAGGCGCATCATCCGCCCGTAATCCTCGACAATATCCAATATCCCGATTCGAGCGGCCTCCGGGGATCGTTTTTCCATCATACGAGCCAGATTAATGAATATTTCAAGGTCATTTTCTACCTGCGCTTCAATATTGGGGCGCTGAACTTTAATAATCACCCTTTCCCCTGTTTTAAGGGTAGCCTGATGAACCTGCCCAATTGAAGCCGCAGCTAGAGGCACGGGATTAAAATCAGCAAATATCTGATCAACCGGGCCAATCTCCTGCGCTATTTGCTCTTTGATTTGTTCAATAGGAACGGGAGAGACCTTGTCTTGCAAGCGTTCCAGTTCGGCAATAAATCCTGGAGATAAAATATCAGCCCGGGTACTAAGTACCTGCCCTAGTTTTACAAAAGTAGGTCCCAACTCCATAAAAGCATGAGTCAATTTGTCAGCCAGGCAATTATCCGGCTCTCGTTCACATTTTTGAAGTGAATATAAGGTGGGCAGAGGAACATATTTCTCCATCCCCATCCGGTGTATAAGATAGCCCAGTCCATGTTTTAAGAAGACCCGGGTAATCTGCCGGTAACGGCGAATATGTCTAATGCTACGCCTAATGCTCAATTCTTAGCCCCCTCAAACCTGCATCGTATTGGTTTATTATAGCAGAATTTTATTTTAGGCACGAATCCTATCTATTTTGACTACCAGTCTTCATAACATCTTCACATAATATCGTTACGATAAAATGTGCAGAGACCGTGACCATCTGAAAATAGCTTCTTATGGAGCTATGACAATAGCATTGATAGTTATTGCATTGTATATCTTTAACCCTAAACAAGAACCCACCACAGACCCCGGTCTAAATAAATCACAAGTGACCTCAATCGCGCCAGATAATAAGACCCCAGCAGATACCAAAACGACCGATCAGCAAAAACAAACTATTCCTGATAATAAACCAGTCGATAATAATCAGGTAAACAAAAGTCAAAGCAATGCTAATAGCACTTCAGCCACGCCGTCTGATAACACCGCTATAAAAATACTTAAAAATGATGTGACTTCACAGGCTAAGTTCTATCCATATAATCTTGATGGTACTAAAATGGAGATTATAGCCGTTAAGGCTACTGACGGAACGATTAGAACTGCTTTAAATACCTGTCAGGTTTGTTATGATTCCGGTAGAGGTTACTATAAGCAGGTAGGAGATTATCTTGTTTGCCAGAACTGCGGAAATAGATTTAATATTGATCAAATAGAAAAAATTAAAGGTGGTTGTAATCCAGTTCCGATTCTAGAAGAAAGCAAAAAGGATATGGGTACCTATATTGCGATATCCAAAGATTTTATAGCTACGCAAAAGCAGTATTTCAGCAATTGGAAGAACAGTTAATCTTAGGTTTGAATCCTGGCACGCGAAACTCTTTTTCGTGTCAGAATTTTACATCTTTTAGTTAGCTGATCTCGTGTGCTCGCCTCGTCCCGAAGGTGATCTCACTTTACTTTATAAGCTACCCTGTTGCCATATTTCTGCGCGGAGAGTATTCCTTTGCTTTCAAGCTTTAGAACAAAACTTCTAATGGTCGCATAAGCTGCATCTTTATAGTCCTTTTCCAACTGCTTGGTAGAAAATTCATTGTTTCCGTATGCAGACAAAACATAATAAAATAAAGCCTTTTCCTTGGCGGTAATTTCTCCTGTTTGCAGAAGGCTATTAAACTTTTCAAGCGCGTTAGTCGGCTCAGGCTGTCTTTGAAGCTTTGCAAACACATTCTCAACAAAAAAGTTTACAAATGGCGTTACATCTAAAATTTTTGACAGCTTAAAATTATCCGCTATAAATATAAACACTTTATAATATAAGCTTTTGCTTTCATTAATATATGCTGATAAAGGAAAGAATAGGGAGGCTTTATAGCCTTTTTGCACCAGATACCAAAGCTGCAGCAGCCGTGCCATTCTCCCATTTCCGTCAAAGTATGGGTGCAGATAAGCGAAGTAATAATGAATAACAATAGACTTGATAATTTGATCCAAACCGTCGTCCATACTGATATATTTAATCAAACTGGCGATGTAGACCGGCAGCAGCTTATGACCCAGCCCCTGATGCTCAGTGTTCTGCCCAACTACATATACCTCATCGTGACGATATTTATGTCCCGGAATCAGCCTGTCCTCGCCGTTCAGAAAATCGCCAACTGCAAGCATATACAGGCGGTATAAATTATCCTCTGTTATTTTGTTGGCAGTATCTGCAATGAAATCTAATCCCCGTTTAATTCCATAAGCTTTGTTTTCATTACTGGTGGCGGGTGCTCCGCCATTTAAAATTTTTCTAACGCTCTCCCTGGATGAACCAATTTGCTCAATGGACAGCGTGGATATAATCTCGTCTTCCATTGCCTGTATGCCATACTTTTCACCCGCAAAAGAAGATGTGAGCGCTTTCGTAAGCTGAGTGGTGAGGCTAATCTTGGCAGGCAACAGCACCAGCGGTCGGCCCTTAAAATCAAGTACAGGAAGCATCTGATAAAAGCTTGCATTAATGGTATCTAAATACCCTGCCAGATTCTCTTCCCCAAATTTATATTTAAGCTTTTTAAAATCTAAGGCACTTTTGTCACTGAACATCTCCGTAAAGGTTTTCAGTTCCATGGCTTCCCCCTGCTTATGATATATTTTAGTATCAATATGTATCAATTAGAGTATACCATATAGATGTGAAATATAAACATAATATTCAAAGTGCCCTGCTGAACCTCATACCAATCCACCCTTTTCAACATATATAGTGAAAGTTCCATCATTATTATTGATTACCCGGGTTACTTTATGCCCCTCATCCTTAAGACTTCTCGGAACATTTTGAATCGGTTCCCCCTCGTTCATCTTAACCTCAATTAACTGGCCGTCCTCCAGTTCTTCAATAGCCACTTTTACTTTTACAAAAGTGATAGGACATACTACATCGCTTATGTCTACAAAAGCATCCGCTTTTTTATCAGCCATTACAAGACCTCCTTCAAGTCCTTTTCCAGCAGATCCCACCCTACACGGTCTAGCGTATTTCCAAACCGTTCGCCTGGCTTGCCATGTTTATCAAAAAATGTCAGAGTGGCTTCAATAACTTTATGCAATACTTCATTTGAAAAGATGATAGGCAGCATCTGCTTGCCTACTGAAATTTTATTTCCAAACAATCCCCCAAAAGATACAATAAATCCGCTTTGTCCTTCCCAGGCATCTGTGGGGCAGGATTTAACGCAGCGTCCGCAAAAATTACATCCACTTTCTTCATATTCCAACTTCTGCTCATCTTGATTGATACTGATAACTTTAGTCGGGCAGACAGCTTCACACAATCCGCAAAAGATGCATTCCGTTTCATTCCATTTTGGTTTCAGTCCACCTTTAATTCCCAGGTCGTTTTCTTCAGCTTTAAGACAATTATTGCGGCATCCGGTAATACCGATTTTAAATTTATGCGGCAAATCCCTGGCAAAATATTTTTCATCCAATTCCTGAGCTAAAGATGTAGTCTCAATCAACCCGCTGGGGCATATGGTATTACCCTGGCAGGCAGTAATGGTTCTAACTCTGGCGCCACAGGCTCCAGTTTGCAGCCCGGATTTAGCCATTTCCTTCTTAACTTCTTCTATATCTTTAAGCTTAATGAATGGTATCTCTATGCCCTGCCTGGATGTCATATGCACATATCCCTGGCCATACTTTTGCGAAATCTCGTAAACAGCACGTAATTGCTCAGACTTAATCTGGCCGCCAACAATCCTCAACCGCATAGAAAAGTGGTCAGGCTGAACTTGTCTCATGAAACCGCCCTTTTTCAGTTCCTTGTAATCTACACTCGTCATTTTATTCTCCTCCGATAATTAGTGCTGCTTCCGGTCTTTTGTTTTTTTTAAAAATGGGTTAATTATTACCTAGTAAACCTATGTAATTGGTATGTAATTATTTTAGGTCAATGCTTAAATTAAGTCAATAACCATATAAAATAATATTATCTTGTCGATTGGATAACTTGGTAATGGCTAAACCTCTAGTTAGATATTGTTTTTTATAATAATGAAAATTTTATGAAGAAAATAAAATAATGTACAAGAATCTATATTCATTCGGTGTTACATCTTCAGCCATGGATATTCTAACCAAGAAAAAGTGGTGCCATATGCGGTACCACTTTAAATCATCTGAGTTTATCATTTTGTATGCTTTTACATTTTCATTGGTGCTGATGTAGACATTAACAAACCCGGGTCTAACATACCAAATATCATGGCAATATGAGCTACGACCAAGAAAATTCCCACAAATGTAGCGTGAAGTTTAAGCCTGCCAATTTCATCTTTGTTCTTCCCGATAATACCTAATTCCAACATAGCCATCCCCACAAACGGTATAACACCAGAAAGATAGAATCCTACAGCTATGACGTCAGCAGGACCTCGCCATCCGCCTGAAGAAGTTAAGGGAATAACGGCATGGGTGAACAGGTATAGAAACACTCCGGTAAAGTACACTCCAGCTATGATACCCGCTGTCTTGTTCACTGTCCTTGCTCCACCCGTTAGCTCGCGGCTAAAGAGAATTATTAACTCGGTAATAGCTAAAGTTTCTGCCAGAATTACTGGTATGGCCATAAATAGGATCAAATTCCAGGGCTGATTTGTGGCCAACAATTCCATGTAGTGGGTCATCGAATTCATTCATCTTCCTCCCAAAAATATAATATAGTATCCTTATGGGATTATTGTATTATAGGGTTGTGAAGATTTTATGAAGAAGAACTATAGATGTATATAAAACATTAGACAGAGCGAGCAAAAAAGGCGAAGAGCAAGGCTTGCAAGAATACCGTGATTGAGACGTACATATGGTACTTCGATTGAACGGTATTTTTGCATAACGCAACTATTCACCTTTTTTGACGCTCTGAAAGGCAGTTGTTAGACTGCCTTTCTTTATCTTGAAGTAATATCTTGAATGGACACCTTTTAAAGCACAGATGCTGGCATAATACTTTTTACGCGACCTGTCCAGGTAATGATATGGTGAATTCAGTCCCTTCATTTATTATACTGGTCACGTTCAGCTTGCCCTGGTGGGCATCAACGATTGCTTTTACAATTGCCAGACCAACCCCAGATCCTCCGGTTTGTTGGGTTCGGGATTTATCAGCCCGGTAAAACCGTTCAAAGATATGTGGTAAATCTTCAGGCGCTATACCAATGCCACTATCCTTAACTTTTAGAAAAACCTGATTTTCGTTCCGACCTACCTTTATATTTACTGTCTCTCCAGCCGGATTATACTTAAGCGCATTTGACAGCAGGTTTACAATTACCTGACTTATCTTATCTCGATCAGCAAACACCGGACTTACTTCCCCCTGAAAATCAAGGGCAATATTTTTGTTAATAAAATCGGTCTCAAAATTTTTGATGATATGCTGAACCAATTCAGAGAGATTAAAAGTTTCTTTATGAAGAATCAAGTTCTCGCTCTCATATCTGGCCAGTTTTTCTAAATCCCCCACCATTCTGTTAATCCTCATGATTTCCTCATGGCAGCTGTTTAGTCTTGAGGCATCCGGCTCCCACACACCGTCAATCATTGCTTCCATATGACTTTGCAGAGTCGCCAGAGGGGTTCTAAGTTCATGTGCTACATCAGCGGTTAGTCGCCTCCTCAACTTCTCCTGTTTATCCAGACCTTTGGCCAGGTCATTAACTGTGGAGCTAAGTTCATCTATCTCGATAGTGTTGGAGATGTTTGTTATCCGTCTGTCATAATGCCCCAAACCAATTTCCCGGGCTGCCCCGACCGCTTCAGAAATCGGAGCACTCAATCGTTTAGCGGTGAAAGCCCCGGCTATCAAAGCCAACAATAAGGAAAACACCGTGACCGTACCTAGCATTTTATTAAGGGTATTAATAAAAGCCAAATCGTTGTCGGTAAAGTAAAAAGGTCCATAATATCCTATTTGCACACTACCGACCGAATCAGAGCCATGCTTTAAAGGGTAGTTGCTTAATTGATATCCGCCTTGAAAATCAGGATAACGGCTGGTCATGTTTTGGGACATATGACCGATCATCTGAGTGCAAAGACCATTGTTATGAATAGTTGCATCCCACACCGTATTCCCGCTCTTATCTGTTACCTTAATAATCAAGCCCTGCTCCAGGGCATTAATACCAACGTTTTCAACTACCGAGGTTCTCCAGGTCTTTTCTTCGTCGTTGTATTGCTGGCTGATTAGATTAACAATATCGCTGTTCTTGACTTCCTGTTGTTTTACTATATAATCTCTGAACTGTTTTTCTAAAAAGACATTGGTAAGGAGACTGATTAGGGCAACCAAAAAAAGCACCACAAAAACATATGAAAGTGACAATTTGGTTCTAAGTTTATACTTCATATTACTCACCGCCAAATCTGTATCCTACACCGTGCACAGTCAGAACATATCTTGGATTTCTGGAATCGGTCTCTATTTTCTGCCTCAGGTTTTTTATATGGGTATCTATAATCCGGTCGTAGCCCTCAAAATCTTCGCCGATCACCAACCGGATCAATTCCTCCCTGGTAAATACCTTTTGGGGATATCTCAGCAGGGTGGTAAGCATCTTAAATTCATTGGGGGTCAGGGCTACAACTTCTCCCGCTTTCTTGACCTCGTGACTTGAATGATCCACTACCAGATCGCCATCGGAGAAGGACATTACGCTGGCCAATGGGCTGGCATCTTCCTGACTTCTTCTTAGCAGGGCAGCTACCCTGGCTACTAACTGCCTGGGGCTGAAAGGCTTGGTCACATAGTCATCGGCCCCTATATCCAGACCGTTTAGAATGTCCTCCTCCTCAACCTTAGCGGTAAGCATTATAATCGGTACCCGTGATTTCCTGCGCAGCCGTCGGCAGATCTCTTCCCCGCTCATATCGGGCAGCATCAGGTCTAATATAAGCAGGGAAGGGTGAACCTGCTCAAATAAGGTTAGAGCCTGTTCACCATTGAGTCCCGTATATACTTCGTACCCGCTGTTTTCCAAATAAGATTTGATTACCTCAATTATTTTGATCTCATCATCAATAACGAGTATCCTTTTAGCGCTATATCTTGACACAATGTCCTCCCTTAAATATTGGCCAGCCTCTTGTCCGGCTATAGCAAATTTATTGACTCAGCTTTTCAAATAAGTCAGACCGAACAAAAAAGCACCCTTCGGGCACCACAGTGCTCGTTACACTAACTATTAATGAAGTTGAAGAGCGAGGCGTTCAAGAATCCCGTGATTGAGGCGAGTGCAAGGTGTGGCGACGGACCTTCCGCTTCGCAGTAAGGTCACGTCCCCGTATAGAGTACGTTGATTGAACGGGATTTCTTGAACAACGAAGCACCCTTCGGGTACAACAGTGTTCGCTTCGCTTACTAATAATGAAGCTATTCGGGTTTTTTGACGGTCTGCAACCACTGTTAGTGGTCGGCTACTTATTAACACAGCATCCACTTCCGCCAACTCCTCCCGGATTAGCCAGAGGTGCAATATCACCGGGTGTAAGCTTGCTTATATCGGATACGACCCTAATATTACTGCGAATCATTCCCATCCAGCAGGAAAAGGGGATGTTGTCCTCTTCATCCGGAGTGAACTCCAAAATATTATCACCGGCTACAAGTTTTTTCTCCATGTTAAATTTGGGTATAATTAAAGTTTCGTTGCAGCCGTTTATATCCTGCTCATCAGCCTTTATAGTCCATTTTACCGGTATACCTTTTTGAACTATAATCACCGGATATTGACCTGATTCCAATTCGCTGGTGATGCGCTGAACGCCGCCCTCAATCTGGGCTGCATTTCCCTGAACAGAAGGAGATGCAAAGGCAACTCCCGATAGAATTAATCCCCTGCTTATCATGATAGCACCTAGCATCATAACCAATAAAGCACTAACCTGCATCATCCGGCGGGTAAACTTAGTGCTTAATACTGTACTTAACGCTCCCAGGCCAAACATTAAAGGAACTGTACCCAGACTGAACATAAACATTGATGCTGCGCCGGCCACAAAACTGCCGGTCCCTAATGCATATATCTGCATCGCCTGCAGCGGTCCGCACGGCATTAAGCCATTAAGAAGTCCGATATAAAACGGACCGTGCTTACCTTTATTATCGTATATTTTATTGCCAAATATTTTCGGCATCCTGGGGTTGAATCTGCGCAGCCAGGGAAATATGTTCAGCATGTTTAATCCCATAATAATCATGAACCCGCCGGCAATTACAGCAACCATCCCTTTAGCCGCTCCAGAAAAAGTTATGACCGAACCTAAAGCACCCGCAATCCCGCCAATAATTGTGTAGGATATCACCCTGCCGACGTTATAATAAAGACTGGGGGTAAGTTTAGACAGCTTGCCGTTGTAGCTCATATCAATTTTATAAGCAACACACTGGGATAGGTTTATTCCGCCGCACATGGCCATACAATGCAGCGAGGTGATTATTCCAACGATAAACAATATTCCATATCCCATGTTTTGATTGACCTGAGGTAAGAAGTTAAAGCCCACTGTGTTATTGATTATTTGATAGAATGCAAATAGGATTATACCTATTCCCAGAAGCTTGTTTATAGACAAATCACCAGGGTCGCTGCTTTTTGTTCCGGTATTCTGTGCCGTCCTTCCTATCGCTCTTCCCTTTATCTGATAATCCAGTTTTTCAATGGCCGCAGCAATTTTATCTATACCAATTATCTTTTCATCGTAAGTACACTCAACAGTGGAACTGTCATAGGCGGCCTTAATTTTTTTGATACCTGCTATCTTACCAAGCTCACTCTCAATTCGCATTTCACAATTGGAACAAGTCATTCCATCAATTTCGAGAGTTGCCTGCATCAGATTTTGTGACACGATTTTATCCCTCCCTGTTTATGCATATTAATATCCCATCTTCTCTAGCTTCAATTCGTATTCTAGGTCCATGATGTGTAGATTATATGAAGATTTTCTTTAACATAGCGAGAAGACTATCCAAGCAATGAGGAATCTGATTAAATTATGTAAGGAAGCTAATTGATTGTGAGAAGGGATACATAGTTATGAGGGATAGGTTCTTAGTTGTTTACCTGATAAACGGAGCGGAGCAAGAGGCTTATGCAAAAGCTCAAGATATTTGTTTGGAGCAAACCGTGGAATTTCCTGCAGAATTAGTACCTCCAGGTTTTATTCAGGAGAATATTGTAGGCCAAATTGAGGATTTCATAGAGGATGAAGCGGGAGGATACAGAGCAACTATAAGCTTCGCTATAGAAACAGCCGCAAACGAGCTTACCCAGCTTCTGAATGTAATCTTCGGTAACATTAGTATTAAGCCCGGATATCGGGTAGAAGAAATTAGGATTCCGGAATCCTTGTTAAACTTATTTAAGGGTCCCAGATTCGGAAGACAAGGGCTGAGGGAATTACTTAAGGTGCCTCATCGGCCCCTGCTTTTCACCGCCCTAAAGCCCATGGGACTGAGCAGCGAGGAGCTTGCCGGCCTAGCATATAAGTTTGCACTGGGCGGCATTGATATTATCAAGGATGACCATGGTCTTACCAATCAGATCACTGCTCCGTTTAATGAAAGGGTTAGGCTGTGTTCAGAAGCCGTGAAACGCGCCAATCGTGAAACCGGACAAAAGTGCATCTATGTAGCAAATGTCACCGCCCCCCATGGCGAAGTTATGTACCGGGCCAGGTATGCCAAAGAATATGGCGCAGGAGGACTGCTGGTAGCACCCGGCCTAGTCGGTTTTGATACCATGAGAACTCTGGCCGATGATAATGCCATCGGTCTGCCGATCTTCAGCCACCCGGCACTGCTGGGAAGCTATGTTCTAAGCCCTGAAAACGGGATATCGCATTTTGCCTTGTTCGGTCAGATAACGCGCCTGGCCGGTGCCGACGGGACGATTTATCCGAATTTTGGCGGGCGCTTCTCTTTCAGCCGGGATGAATGCAAAAGTATAGTAAAAGGTACTGCCATTCCCATGGGCAGTTTGAGAAGCATCTTCCCCTGCCCCGGAGGGGGAATGAGCATTGACAGTATTCCGGATCTGATCCAAGTGTACGGATCTGAGGTGGTATTTTTAGTAGGGGGAGGTCTCTTCAGACATGGCCCCGATATAGTGGAGAATAGCCGATATTTCAGAAGTTTAGTTAACGATGTTTCTTAAATCTCGGACTTATTTTCCAATATTTAACATTTGTTGGATAGCCTAACTTATGCTTATCATATCAGTCAATAACAGTGCAAAGTTATTTTAAACCCCATTTTGTCCCGTTTTGAGCGAATGACCATGACCGCTGCTGATCGTGCGGCCCACGCTGTAAATCCTCTGGCGGATACAGTTGTTGCACTGATCAGCAGCCTCGTTAACACAAATCTTGTCCGGATATAGTTCGTAAAGTTCCCGATATTTAAGTGGCGTAACATTAGGCATAACCACATTGGCCCCCACTTGTAGGGCTTTCTCCCGTCCGTCGGACGGTCTGAGGGTAGCCAGGGCGGTAGTGGCTGGAATATGAGTGTTACGGGTAACTATTCTAGTTAGTGCTACTACCTTCAGAGTTATATCGGCATCCCCGCTGGCAGATCCGGCCAGGGGGGTATCAGGATGGGATATATAAGGGCCGACCCCGATCATGTCCAGTTCAAGCTCCTTGAATTTTAATATATCCATAGCTAAATCTTCCAGGGTCTGACCCGGCAGACCTATCATTACGCCTGACCCAACCTGGAAACCTATCTCCCTTAACCATATCAGGCTTTGCATACGATGTTGAAAATCGGAATCCGGGTGCAGGCTTTTATATAAATCGGGATTTGAGGTTTCGAAGCGCAATAAAAACCGATCCGCTCCGGCATCAAACAGCTTCTGGTATTCCTCCCGCTCTCGTTCACCAATACTCAGGGTTATCGCCACATGGCTCTCCCGCTTAATCTCTTTAATTAAAGCAGCCAGAATATCTACCGTATAATAAGGGTCCTCTCCGGACTGCAAAACTATCGTCTTATAGCCAAAGCTGGCCGCCATATTTGCTGCCAGGATGATTTCTTCACCAGGCATGCGGTAGCGTTGTATTTCCGTGTTACCGCTTCTAATACCGCAATAGTAACAGCCTTTGCGACAAATATTGGAGAATTCTATAAGGCCGCGCAGGTGAACATCATCGCCCACGTACTTTTTCCTTATTAGATCAGCCCGCTTAAACAGGCTTTCCATCTCCACAGGATCGCTTAACGCCAGCAATGTTACGATATCTTCCTTGGTTAGGGGTATCTCATTATCGATCTTTTCCCATAGTTCAGAATTCATATTACTCTCTCCTTATCACTCTTCTGTATCGCTCCAGAGGAAATCACCGTATTTTCCATACCAAGTTGTTTGTTGACTATATCTATGGATTTACTATAATGATAGGGTACATAAAGCATTATGACAAGGAGTACAATTATGGCAAAAACATATATGGACCACAGTGCTACTACTCCGGTTGATCCCGAGGTCGCCCGGCTTATGCTTGACTCTCTGACTGAATCTTTTGGAAACCCCTCCAGTATTCACGGTTATGGAAACGAGGCTCGTAAGATGGTCGAAAAAGCCAGGAGACAGGTAGCTGCCCTTATTGGCTCCAGTAACGAGGAAATCGTATTTACCAGCGGTGGTACCGAGGCTGATAATATGGCCATAATTGGTACTGCCCATGCTTATCAGGGGCGGGGCCGTCATATAATTACTTCCAAAATTGAGCACCACGCTGTTTTGGAAGCATTCAAACACCTCGAAAAGCAAGGCTTCGAGGCCACTTACTTGCCGGTGAGCCGCTTGGGAGAGGTGGACATTAAGGCGGTTAATAAGGCCATTCGCCCGGATACAATTCTAATAAGTGTAATGCATGCCAACAATGAGATCGGTACAATAGAACCGATTGCGGAGATCGGGAAGATCGCCCGGGAAAAAGATATAGTATTCCATACCGATGCTATCCAAACGGTCGGTCGGATACCTGTAAATGTCAGAGAACTAAACGTCGACCTCTTATCCCTGTCTGCCCATAAGTTCTATGGACCCAAAGGAATTGGCGCGCTATATATCCGTTCCGGCATAAAACCGGAGGTCCTGTTGCATGGAGGAGGACAGGAGAGAACCTGGCGTTCCGGCACGGAAAATGTGCCCGGAATTGTCGGCTTGGGGCACGCCGCTGAACTGGCATTAAACCTCATGCCTGAACGTTCAAATCATCTAAAGAAATTAGGTCGGGTTCTTACCAGGCGTATCCTGGAGGAAATTCCCCATGCTTATTTAACCGGACATCCCGAAGACCGCTTGCCTGGTCATGTAAGCATGGTATTTCTAGGAGTAGAAGGAGCCTCAATGCTGGTGTTTCTGGATTCGGACGGTTTTGCAGTATCCGGCGGCTCGGCTTGCTCTTCCAATTCATTCGACCCCTCCCATGTCCTAACGGCTTTAGGCATGACCAAAGACGCCGCCCACAGCTCCCTGCGCGTAAGCCTCGGCAAAGACAACACATTCGAAGATATCGACCGGTTTATGACCGTACTGCCGGGGATAATTGAACGGCAAAGACTAATGTGGAATCTGATTTAAGGCAAATTAATACCGTTATAATAGCGAAGAGGGGGGACCCCCTCTTCGCTGTTCTATAATTTAATGATTATTTTTCTATTCGGCTTCTGCCTTGTCGCCATAGGTCTCTTGATACCATATGGCATGATGGTGCTGGGCCCAATCGGCTCTGACAGTACCTTTCCACATTCCCCAGAAGGATTCGCCCGAACCGGGGTGGAAGGAACCCAGATAACCGTGCATACATACCATGCAGGTGGCAAATATCATAGCCAAATCATGAGTCCAGTAAGATATCCGCACCAGCGAAGACGGGAAAATAGCCGGGAACCACATGATATAGCCGCTTAGACATAGCAGGATAACCATGGTCGGGGTAACCATCGAGTTGCCCTTCTCACCGCCGTTGAATCTGGTCTGCGGGGGAACCTTGACCTTAAATCCTAAGAATTCAAATGGGAATATCAAAAGGAACTTAATATCATTCATGCCAAACCGGAGTAAATCCTTGATCCAGGCAATTATGCCGGTAAATCCGAAAACTGTACCGAAAGCCAGCATGATGGTCATACCTACTGCTGAAATACGGTGAACCAGACCCGCACCGCGATATCCTCCGAAGATGGCGGCCAGCCAATCTATACCGCCCAGGAACAGGGCCAACCCGGTAAAGAGGCACAGCAAAAAGGTCACGGTATGGCCCCAATGGGTTATACGGGCCACAGCATTGAATCTTTCCACCCGTTTTACATCATCACGATACTCAGGAATCCATTGCATTATTCATGACCTCCTTCCGCATGATCTCCATGGCTTCCGTTTTTGTCAGCCAACAGACGGGTAGTAACAAAACTTATTGCCGATGCTCCCAGAGCAATCGGTAACAGCCAGCCGGCGTAGGGCTGAACAATGTCCTGCCAGAACCAGGTATTGCCGGA